>VOFH01000059.1_pt1 | contig 145067 bp, 187 predicted proteins | sample 5384091 | NCBI WGS metagenome assembly VOFH01 (sample SAMN12384727, study PRJNA508395) | human gut metagenome | isolation source: healthy gut G | host: Homo sapiens
GCATCATGCAGGGGATCGGAAAGCCCGCATCGATCTCGCGCCCGGATGACCTCTGCGGCCGTCTCCACCGGCTCCAACCCGCTGAATTCCGTCATTCTGAGCCGCTTTTCACCCTGATCGGCCAGATAGTTGCCCAGTCCCGCCGTAAAGAGCTCCAATTTCGGCACACCCTGAAAGCCGGGATGGAGATAGTGCTTCATCTGCTTTGCAAATTTCTTGTACTCCCGGCGCGTCACGCAGGCCGCATCATAGGGGTAGAGTTCGGTCAGCCCGTTGGCCCGCGCCAGCGCAATGCAGCTGTCGCAGGCGCACAGCGCCGCACAGCCGCCGATGCGCAGCACCGGATCCCAGAACCAGCGCTGGTTCCCACCCGGCTTTCCATCGACGGTGAAATAATCCAATTCGCGTTTCACCCACGCCACCTCGGTTCAAAAGACTGAAAGACAGTGTAGCCGAATTTGTCCCCTTCTGTCAATTTCTAAATTGTAAACTTTCTTCCTATTGCGAATAAATATTCATTTACTCAGCTATCTCATTCACCCGCCGCACCTGCACAAGATTGGTGTGCTGGGGATTTCCATGGGCGTAGGGCGTGTCCTCCAGCGTCGTGAGCACGTTGATCGAGCCGCCCAGATCCGTCCCGCTCCCGTCAGGCGCATACCACGCTCCCTGGGCCAGCGCCGCTGTGCCGGTGCAGATACGCTCTGTCACCTTCACCGGGATGCGGAGCCTGCCCCGATCGTTCCAGACCTCAACCAGGACGCCGTCTGTCAGCCCCCGCTCCGCCGCGTCGGCGGGATTCAGCCAGAGCCGCTGGGGATCCAGCCGTTCCAGCGCCGGGTTCTGGTCGTGAATGCTGTGACAGCGCCGTTTGGTGTGCCAGCCGATGAGCTGTAATGGATACTCCGCGCGCTTCCGATCCTGCGGCCCTTCCGGCGGGGCCACATAGCGCGGGATGGGCGGAAAATATGCCTTATATTCTGTCCGGGCGACCTTTGGAGAATACAGCTCGATCTTCCCGCTCTCCGTCGGAAAAGGATGCTTTTCCAGGTCGGCGCAGTTCTCCTGAAAAGCGATCTTCGGGGCATGGTCCCGATAGCGGTAGATCCCCGCCTGCTTGAACGTTTCAAACTCCGGCAGCTGAGGTTCCGCGCGGCGGGTCGCGTTGTAGATAAATTCCAGCCACTCCCCCATCGTGCGGCCCCTCGGTAAATTGCTCTTTCAGCCCGAGCTTTTCCGCCACCTCGCTCAGCCAATCGTACTCAAAGCGCCCCTCATAAAGCGGCTCCACGACTTTGTTATTAAAGCCGACAAAATCGCCCCACATCCATGGGGTTGTAATATTTTCGCACTCCAGATAGGATACGCCCGGGAGCAGAATATCTGCAAACCTGGCGCTGGAAGTCATAAACAGGTCACTGCACAGGATGAATTCGCACTTGGTGGGATCTCTCAGCAGCGCGGCGGTGCGGTTGATGTCGCCGTGCTGATTGACGAGGCAGTTGCCCGCCAGGTTCAGGATCATCTTGATGTCGGACTCCAGCCGCACACCGCCCTGCACGCCGTCCAGCGCCGTCATCTCATGCCCCCTGCTCCACTGCCTGCGTCCAGCAGTAGGCGGGAATGGCCGGGGATAGGGGTTCTCTACCTTGGGCAGTTTGGGCTCCTGATGGCGGTGACAGCGCCCCCACACCGCAGGCCCAGCCGCCGCTGACGCCCACATTGCCCGTCATGCAGGCCAGCAGGATCGCGCCCCGGGCGCTCTGCTCTCCATAGGCATGGCGCTGAGGGCCGTAGCCCTGCATCAGTACAGCAGGCTTCGCATTGGCATAGCGCCGGGCCAGAGACCGTATCGTGCAGGCCGGAACCCCGGTGATCTCCTGCGCCCACTCCGGCGTCTTGACGATGCCGTCCGCCTCGCCGGTCAGATAGCTGAGCACGCAGTCCCGCGGATCCGCCCCGGCGGGCATATGCACCTTGTCAAAGCCCAGACAGCACCGATCCAGAAAAACCTGATCGTGAAGCCCTTCGCTCCAGATCACATAGGCCATGGCGTCCAGAAGGGCGGCATCTGTGGCCGGACGAATGGGCACCCACTCCGCCCCCCAGCGCATCCACCGTGTCACTGCGGCGGGGGTCAATTACAATCATCGGAATGCCCTTCTCCCGCGCCCGGCGCAGATAGTACATACTTACGCTGTCGAACCGGGTCTCCGCCGGATTGTGGCCCCAGAGCAGAATCAGATGGCTGTTCAGCCAGTCCTCCGGGCTGTTTCCCGACTCACCGGTGCCATACATCAGCTCGGTGGCCTGCGCAATACAGGCGGTACTGTATGAGTTATAGCGGCCCAGATAGCCCCCATCCAGACTGAGCAGGCGCTTGGCCAGCTGCTGAGGTTCAACGGCAGCGCTCACGCCGGTGGCATAGTTGACATAACGAGATCCCGGGCCATATTTGTCCCGGATGCGCACCCATTCGCAGGCAATGCGATCCACAGCCTCCGGCCACGAGATCGGGACAAATTTTCCCTCGCCCCGCTCTCCCACCCGCAGAAGCGGCTGGCGCAGGCGGTCCGGGCCGAGAAAGGTCTCGTGGGAATGGAGCCCTCTGGCGCAGGCATAGAGGGCACGCAGTCCCCTGCCGCCGCAGGGGTATCGGTGGTCATTCTGACCACCTTGCCATCCCGCACATGGGCGTGCAGAATGCACCGGCCGCCGCAGTTGCAGCGTCCGGTGGTGTGAATGATCTTTTCCTCGCCCATGGCATTCAGCCCCTTTCAAATCGTCTCTATTTTACCCTTTTCTACAGATGAACGCAACAAGGCGGAGACGTCAAATGCCGTCTCCGCCGAGCGTATCACAGAAATCCGCCTGCCGCAGCAGGTAGCCCGGGAATCAACACTTTCCCTTTAAAATACAACCACCAGCAGCATCTTGAACTGCTCCTGACCGAACACCGCATGCGGGTGACCGGCGGGCATGACGATAGACTCGCCCTCGTGGAGTTCATAGTGCTTGCCGTCAATGGTGATCCGGCCCACACCGTCCAGGCAGGTCACAAAGGCGTCGCCCCGGGCTGATGGGTGCTGATCTCCTCGCCCTTGTCAAAGGAAAACAGCGTGATGCTCACCGCATCATTCTGGGCCAGCGTCTTGCTGACCACCTGACCGGCCTGATAGGCCACCTGCTCCTTCAGGGTGAGCACCTGTGCCTTCTCGATATTCCTGATCATTTCAACAAAGATCCTCCTTAATCCAGAATTCTGCCGTCCACAGAGAACGTCACGACCTGCCACGGGATAAACTTGCCGCTGGCACGCAGCGCTTGGACCGCAGCCTGCTCCAGACCGCCGCAGCAGGGCACCTCCATACGCAGAACGGTGACGCTCTGAATGTCGTTGTTGGCGATGATCTCGGTCAGCTTCTCCGCGTAGTCCACCGCGTCCAGCTTGGGACAGCCGATGATGGTCACCTTGCCCCGCATGAACTCCTGATGCACATTGGCATAGGCATAGGCGGTGCAGTCTGCGGCGATCAACAGCTTTGCGCCCTGAAAATAGGGGCGCCCGGGTGGGCACCAGCTTGATCTGGCAGGGCCACTGCGCCAGCTGCGCTAGGGCTGACGCGCCGGTTCCGCCGGGGTCTCGGCTTCCGCAGAACGGTCAAACTGACGCATCCGGGCGCCGGGACATCCAGGAAGCACGCGCTTCTCCGCCTGCATTTCGGCTCTGCTGCCGCCTTCGCCTGCTTGCCGGCCAGCACCGCCGCCTCGTCATAGGCGGCTGCCTCCCGCTCCACAAAGGTGATGGCCCCGGTGGGACAGGCGGGCAGGCAGTCGCCCAGCCCGTCGCAGTAGTCGTCGCGCATCAGCCTCGCTTTTCCGTTTACGATGGCAATGGCGCCCTCATGGCAGGCGGTGGCGCACGCGCCGCAGCCGTTGCACTTCTCCTCATTGATCTCTATGATTCTCCTGATCATCCGCTTATCCTCCTTGATTTTATGGTCAAAATATAGTATAGTCAAGGCCACAATTCGGTGGTTATAACCACGAAAGCGGGGAATTTATGAATTTAACCAGCCTGCCCCTCTTTCAGGGGCTTACTGCGCCGACGCTGACAGCTATGCGGGAGCACGGCGCACTGCGCGCACGGACATTTGAAAAGGGCGCGGTCATCTTTCACACCGGCGATGTGGTGCACGAGCTGGGCATCGTACTCTCCGGCCGCGTGCAAATTGAGAATATCGACCTCTGGGGCAACCGCAGTATCCTGAGCAGCATCGGCCCCGGCGAGACCTTTGCAGAGACCTATGCCTTCTGTCGTGTACCGCTGATGGTGGACGCGGTATCCGCCCGGGAGAGCGAGTGCTGTTTCTCGATCTGGACGTGGTGCAGGACTGCCCGATCTGCTCCGGCCAGTGGGCGGGGACGATCCAGTCCAACCTCTTGAAGGTGTTCGCCCGCAAGAATCTGACTCTCTCTCAGCGTATTTTCTGCACCAGCGCAAAAACAATACGCGGACGCTTACTGACCTACCTCTCCCGCTCAGGCCGTTCAGCACGGCTCCAGCAGCTTTGAGATCCCATTCAACCGCCAGCAGCTGGCAGACTACCTCAATCTGGACCGGAGCGCACTGTCCAAGGAGCTGGGCAAAATGCGGCAGGAGGGTCTGCTGGAATTTCAGAAAACCGCTTTACCCTTTACGCCGATCCATTGGAATTTTGAGCATAAAAAAGCAGAAGGCCATTTGACCTTCTGCTTTTTTGCTTTTCAATCAGCCGATCCACTTCTTCATGGCGGCGTCGATCATCTCGACGCACTTCTCGACCTGAGGCATATCCTCGTCCACCAGATTGTAGAGGGGCTCACGGACACCGCCGATGTTCAGGTTCTCGCGGCGGCGGAGCACTTCCTTGATGGTGGCATACATATTGCCCTTGGTGCCGCACAGCGCCATGATGATCTCAAATACATCATACTGCACTTCCTTGGCGGTCTTGACGTCGCCCTTCTGGACGAGGTCATAGATCTTCAGGATCAGCTCGGGCATAACGGCATAGGTGCCGCCGATGCCGCCGTCCGCACCCATGACCAGGCCGGAGACCAGCTGCTCATCGGGGCCGTTGAACACGACGAAGGGACGGCCATTGCGGGTACCCTCGATCTTGAAGGTCTCGATGTCCTGCACAGGCATAGGGGAGTTCTTGACAGCGATGACGTTGGGGTTCTTCAGCATCTCCTGGAACAGGGGCATGCTCAGCTCCACGCCGGCCAGCTGGGGAATGTTGTAGATAACAAAGTCGGTGTTGGGGGCCGCCTTGCTCATGGCGTTCCAATAGTCGGCAATGGCGTAGACAGGCAGGTGGAAGTAGATGGGCGGGATGGAGGCGATGGCGTCCACACCGACACTCTCAGCGTGACGAGCCAGCTCCACGGAATCGCGGGTGTTGTTGCAGGCCACATGAGCGATCACAGTCAGCTTGCCCTCGGCTGCGGCCATGACGTTCTCCAGCACGATCTTGCGCTCTTCCACGCTCTGGTAGATGCACTCGCCGGAGGAGCCGCCCACATAGACGCCCTTGACACCTTCTTCACCAGATGACGGGTCAGCTCCTGCACACGCTCGGGGAAATATTGCCCTCGTCGTCATAGCAGGCATAAAACGCAGGGATGATACCCTGATACTTGGAAATGTCTTTCATACTCTTGTTTCCTCTTTTCCGAATTCCCTATATCTTTCAAACCGGGAGGGCTGTCCCGGCGCACTGCACAAGATAGCCCCTTTCGGTCAAAAAGTCAAGCGCTTACAGCTTAAACTTAAACACTGCCTTGCGGACGTGCTCCGCCCGTCCACCTGCATCTTGATCTTGTGGGCGTCGCCCGGGAACACCACCAGAAAGCTGCCGGGCGCAAGCAGAAGCGTATGCTCCGCCTCGCCGCGATAGGCGATGAAATCGTTCTCCGGGTGCGCTCAAACTCCGTCAGCGTGTCAGGGTGAGAAATGCACACCTTCTCGCGCCCTCCAGCATGATATGGATGTCGCCATAGTGCTCATGGGCCTCATAAAAGGCCTCCGACTCCGGGATCGTGTCATAGTCAAAGCAGTTCAGCCAGACGTTGTCCCCGTCCATATCGTAATGGCCGCTCTCCAGGCCGTCCAGCCCGGACAAGGATGCGCCGCAGGGCGGCATCCAGATTGGCATTCAGGCCAAGATACTGCCCGGCATCCGATTCTTCGCAAGGATCACAGCAGGTTCTCCTCCGTCTCAGGATCAAACAGATGCACAAGGTCAGCCGGGAAGCTGATGGCGATCTTGGTGCCGTACTGCAGGCCGCCGCGCTGGCTGGCGTCCAGTTCCGTGGTGGGAATACGCACGACCACATCCTTGCCATGGCAGGAGACGTGCAGGTGCATCTCGCTGCCCATCATCTCGCTGACGTCCACAGTGGCTTCCATGGTGTCGGCACCGGAGGCGGACTTCATAACCATGTGCTCCGGGCGGCAGCCGAGAACGACCTTGCGGCTGTCGCAGCCCTTGGCCTTCAGTGCATCCTGAATGCGCTGGGACAGCGCCATTTCCGCGCCATTGCACTTCAACAAGTAGCCGTCGCCGGTCTTGACCAGTTCGGCGTCGAAGAAGTTCATCTGGGGCGAGCCGATGAAGCCGGCCACGAACAGGTTGGCGGGCTGGTCGAACACCTCCTGGGGGGTGCCGATCTGCATGATCCAGCCGTCGCGCATGATGACGATGCGGTCGCCCAGGGTCATGGCCTCGGTCTGGTCATGGGTGACGTAGATGAAGGTGGTGTTGATGCGCTGGCGCAGCTTGATGATCTCCGCGCGCATCTGGTTGCGCAGCTTGGCGTCCAGGTTGGACAGCGGCTCGTCCATCAGGAACACCTGGGGATCACGGACGATGGCGCGGCCGATGGCCACGCGCTGGCGCTGGCCGCCGGACAGCGCCTTGGGCTTGCGCTCCAGGTACTGGGTGATGTCCAGAACTCGGCCGCCTCCCGCACCTTCTTGTCGATCTCCTCCTTGGGTACCTTGCGCAGCTTCAGGGCGAACGCCATGTTCTCATATACGGTCATGTGGGGGTACAGGGCGTAGTTCTGGAAGACCATGGCGATGTCCCGATCCTTCGGGGCCACGTCGTTGACCAGACGGTCGCCGATGTACAACTCGCCCTCCGAGATATCTTCCAGACCGGCAATCATCCGGAGCGTCGTGGACTTGCCGCAGCCGGACGGGCCGACGAGGACGATGAACTCCTTGTCCGCAATCTCCAGGTTGAAGTCGTGAACAGTGGGCTCAGTGGCACCGGGATTTTTTACGATATTTTTCAGGCTCAAAGTTGCCATAACAGAAGGCCGTGATCGGGCCGCCTCCGCGTGTACCCCTCTCGCGCTGAGAGAGCGAAACTCCTGCGGACGCTCTGCGGCAGGTCTCCACACTGCCGCACCGCCGGCCCGGCGGAACATTTTCCTCCTTTAATGCCCTCCGCAGCGCTATTAGAATGGAGTAGAACCGGCATTGAGAAAACGCCGGTCAGGTCGGTTGGCTTCTCAGCCCTTGACAGCACCCATGGTGATGCCCTGGGTGAAATACTTCTGGAAGATCAGGAACACGACGATGATGGGCACGGCAGCCAGAGCGGCGCCGGACATCAGCAGGCCGGTATCCACGGAGGATTCGCCCTGCAGGGTGGCAATACCCAGAGAGATGGTGAAGTTGGCGCTGTTGGGCAGCATGATCAACTGCATGAAATAGTCGTTCCAAGAATTGATGAAGGTGAAGATCGCCAGCGCGCCGATGCCCGGCTTGATGATGGGCACCACGATCTGGGTGAAGGTGCGGGCCTCGCTGGCGCCGTCGATGCGGGCAGCCTCCAGCATTTCACCGGGCACACCTTCGCAGAACTGCTTCATCAGGAATACGCCGAAGGGCCAGCCCACCGTCGGGAAGATGACCGCCCAGAGAGAGCCATAAAGCTTCAGTGCGGACATTTCCTTCAGCAGGGGATCAGAATGACCTGCTTGGGCAGCGCCATGGCACAGATGATGAGGGAGAACAGCAGCGCTCTGCCCACAAAGCGCTTCTTTGCCAGCGCATAGCCGGCCATAGCGGCGGTGATGCAGGTCAGCAGCATGGCGGCCACGGACATAAACACGGTGTTGACGAGCCAGCGGATGGCGGCGGGCACCGTGGGGCCGACCAGTCCGCGCCGATCTCAAACAGCGGCGCGCTGCGCTTGGTGAACAGCTTCTCAAAATTGCTAGTCACCCATTCAGACGGCCACCAGACCGGCTGAGATGCATAGATATCAGTGGTGGGTTTAAATGCGCCGGTCACGATCCAGTACAGCGGAAACAGGAACAGGATCGCAAGAATGACAAGGATGATGATGGAGATCACCTTGTACGGAGTAGTGCGTTTCACACCCGATTTCATAACTTCTTACGCCCCCCTTACTTTTCTTTTTGCCAGCTTGAACTGAAGCGCAGACAGCAGGCCGATGAAGATGGCCAGTACCACGCCCATGGCGTTGGCATAGCCGAAGTGGCCCGCCTGCTCCGTCAGCTTGAAGGCGGTCCAGTAGATATAGAACATGACCGTGTTGGTGTCGGAGCCGCCCTGGGTCAGCAACTGGATCAGCGCAAAGCACTGGAAGGAGTTGATCGTCGTGATGACGAGGATGTACAGCGTGGTGGGCATGATCTGGGGCCACTTGATTTTCCAGAACACCTGCAGATCGGTGGCGCCGTCCACCTTGGCGGCCTCGACGAGGGTGGCGTCTACATTGCCCAGCGCGGAGACATACAGCACGATAGGCTGGCCGACAGAGGTCGTGAGCAGGATCAGGATGATGCACCAGAGCGCGTAGCGGGTATCGCCCAGCCAGTTGATGTTCTGGTCAATGATGCCGCTGCCCTTCAGCACGAAGTTGAAGATGCCGGTGTAGTTATCGAACATCCACTTCCACACAACGGTGACGGCCACGGAACCGGTGACCACAGGCAGGTAGAAGATGCAGCGGAAGGCGCTCAAAGCAGGGGCCCCTTCAGCTTGTAGATCGCCGAGGAGACCCACAGGGAGAAGGCACATACGGTGGGCACGCTGACCACCACGATAATAAAGGTGTTCTTCAGTGCCTCCAGGAAAGTGGCATCCTGCCACAGCTCCACGAAGTTTTTCAGGCCGACGAAGTTGCCCAACCCCTCGGTGTACATATTGGCATCCGTCAAACTGAGGATGATACAGTACACCATGGGGATCACAACAAAGCCGAGGAAGAAGATCAGGCTGGGCAGAAGGAACAGATAGCCTGAGATCGTCTCCCGTCTTACCAGAGCGCGGCTCATGGTATGTTTGGGTGCTTTAGCCAAAGCAGATCGCTCCTCTCAAAAAGAAAAATAGATTGGATAGGGATACGCATCATGGGTCCGACTCATGGTCCGACCAACCATGCATATCCCCGTCCGGGAAAATAACGCCCCCCCCCGCGCATACAGGGGAGGGGCGCGGAACCCGACTTAGTTCAGGATTCTCACAAGGATGGGATCTTGTGCAGATCAGCCCTCAGTGGTGGGGTTGTTGGCCTCGGCCATGTAGGACTGAACGGTCTCGGTGACATCAGCACCCTCGCCGATCTTCTGCAGCATATTCCACCAAGCGGTACGAGCGCCGGCCCAGCCGGTGGTGACCTGATAGTAGTCGCCCAGGTAAGGCATCAGGACCTGATACTCGTTCATGATCTCGTCGTCAGCCCAGATGGCGGACAGATCAGTGCCTCAGCGGTGTCGCGGACGGCGAAGTAGTTGGCAGCCTTGACAGCGTCAGCAGTGTGCTCGGAGTCGCACATGTACTTGATGAACTCCTTGGCGGCAGCGATCTTGCCGTCGTCGCCGTTGTTGAATACGCCGAAGCCCCAGATGCCGCCGCAGAGCTTGCTCTCGCCGGTCTCGGAGGGGAAGCTCATGAAGGCGATATCCTCACCGCTGATGGTCTTGCCAGCGCCGGTGTCAGCGGCGTTGGGGTTCAGCTGCTGAGCGAATGTTCCAGCAGAAGGCCATCTTCAGAGTGCCCTGATAGACCTTGGCGATCTCGTCGCCGCCAGCCAGAGAGGCGTCGAAGGCAATGCCGTCCATGCTCTTCAGCTGCTCCAGAGCCTTGATGTTGGCGGGATCGTCCCAGGTGTAGGAAGTGTGGTCAGCATTGGTGAACGTGCCGCCATACATATTGTTGACCAGAGCGCGGGTGCCCTGATCGCCGCCCTGACCGGCGCAGTAGACAGCAGCGACAGTGTCGCCGTACTTGGCGTACAGAGCGTCGACAGCCTTGATGAAGTTCTCGGTGGTCCAGGTGTGAGTGTCCAGATCCAGATACTGATCGGCACCGGCCTCCTTGAAGGCAGTCAGGTTGACGGCCATGCAGTGGGCGGTCATGACCAGAGGATACTCATAGACGGCGCCCTCGCTGTTGGTGCAGGCAGACAGCACGTTCTCATAGATCTCGGTCTTGTCGGTGTCGTCCATCAGATCGGACAGGTCGACCATGTAGCCGTTGGCGCCCCAGTTGGCGACCAGACGCTCAGGGCCTTCCATGATGACATCGGGAGCATTCTTGGCGGTGATGGCGGAGTTGACCTTATCGTCGCCGTTGGTGTAGTCCAGGTACTCGACGCTGACCTTGATACCGGTCTCGGCAGTGAAGGCATCGGTCAGTTCCTTGACGACATCCTCTTTACCCCAGTTGCCGATGGGGTAGGTCCACAGGGTGATCTCCTCAGCAGAATTGCCGGAAGCGGCAGGTGCTTTCGGACTTGTCGCCGGAAGCGGCAGGAGCGCTGTTGGCGGCACCGCTGCTCGCAGCGGGCTTGAGCTGCCGCCGCCGCAGGACGCCAGAGCGACGACCATAGCCAGAGACAGAACCAGAGCAAGGATCTTCTTCATTTTTGTCCTCCTTTTTACGATTGCACATATTACAAATGCACAGGATGAAACCTGCGTTTCATCTGTGAAGATTGTACAAAATACTTCCATCCATGTCAAATGAATTTTGAAAGAAAATTTCATATTTCCAGAGTGGAGAAAAAATTTTTCAATTTTCGACGGGATTCATCTCCTTCCCGCTTGACTTTTCAAACTCCTGTCGTTACACTGAATTTCAGGCGGTCACCCCCTACCGTGCTCAATCGCGGTACATGAAAATTATTTTCTGACAATAGGACAAAGGACGTGAAACATATGAAAAAGCATATTCTCTGCCTGGGCGATTCCAACACCCATGGCTATTGCGCCGACCCCGCCGACTGCGCTGACGGCGGCATCCGCTTCAACGAGGACGAGCGCTGGACCTGCCTGCTGCAGAAGGCGCTGGGCGAGGATTATCTGGTCACCGAGGAGGGCCTGTCCGGCCGCACCACAGTGTTCGTCGATCCGCTCCATGAGAGCATGGACGCGGCTCGGCGTTGCCTATCCCCTGCTCAAGAGCCATGAGAACATCGACCTGCTCATCGTCATGCTGGGCACCAACGACACCAAGGAGCGCTTCGGCGCCAATGCCACCTGCATCGGTCTGGGCATGGACCGGCTGGTGCGCAAGGCCATGAGTGTGGACTGCTGGGGCAGTCATGAGCCCAACATCCTGATCGTCGCGCCCCCTCCATCAAGCCCGGCTTCCACGACGACGCCATGGGCGAAGGCTGCGTGGAGCGTTCTCAGGGCGTGGCCGAGCAGTACAAGAAGATCGCCGCCGGGCTGGGCTGCCGCTTTATGGACGCCGAGGGCTGCGAATTCAATCAGATCGACTTTATGCACCTGACCCGCGCCGGTCACGCCGAGCTGGCCGCAAGACTGGCCAAGCTGGTGCCCGCCATCGTGTAATTTCATTCTCTTTCCAAATGCAAAGGAGCATTGCCCTTCGGCAATGCTCCTTTGCATTTGGTTTTTCTTTAATCTTCAGTTTCATTCTCCGGCGGCTTGTCCTCCAGCCTGGCCCGCTCCTCATCATTGAGGTATTTCGGGAAGATACGCTCCAGAAACAGCGATACCAGCAGAATGGTAAGCGTTGGCGCAAACACCACCGGCCACCACCGCTCCAGGCCGAAAACGACCATCTGCACGGTCAGCAGCACCACCACAAAGGTGGAGGGCAGGTGGCGGATCGCGAGGATAAAGGAGGTGCGGAACAATTCCTTCACGCTCATATCGAACCGCCCCATCATGGGAAACAGATAGCAGAACATCCCCACCGGGATCAGCAGAACGATGTAGTAGGCTACAAACATCACCACGCCCTGCCTGCTGACCGCGTTGGCCCGCATGACCGCGTAGCCGTAGGCCAGCAGCAGCATGACAGGGATAAAGATCAGCGTGGCCGGAATCCCCGGCGCAGGTTCTGCACAAAGGCCTTCCAGTACATTCCGAAGGCCCCGTCGTCCGATTTGTGGCGGAACACCTTGACCACCGTGTAGTAGAGCGCCGCAGTGGCCGGGCCGATGGTCACAACGGCAGACAGAGGGCGAGCCAGAAAATGCTCAGCCCTACAAAATCCACGCCCCGGGCCATAATGCGCCAGAATAGATTGTCCGGGTCAAATACCTGTCGGAACATAAGCCCCTCCTAGTCTGCCATATCGAATGAACTGCGTCAGATATGCTTTTCCGCCAGCGCGTTGGCGACGAGCTCCTGGTTGCGGTGGCACTGCTCCGGATCCCGGCGGATGAACTCATTGTAAAGTACATCCACGATGAAAAGCTGCGCCATCCGGGCAGGCATACTGCCCAGCTGAAGCGGCCCCTCATAGGAGCCGCACTGGAGCACCACATCGGCCCGTGCTGCGCCGGGCGAGCGGGAAAACCGGGTGACGAGAATGATCTTTGCCCCCCGTTCCCGGGCGATCTGGGTCAGCTCCATCAGCTCCTTGGTGGACCCGGAGTAAGAGAAGAACAGCAGAACATCCTTCTCTCCGGTCAGGGCAATGGTGCTGGCCTGCTTATGAGAGTCCTGCATAAACCAGAACTTTTTCGGAAACGGTGGAGAAAATGTGGGCCGCCTCCTCCGCCAGGATCATGGAACCGCCCTGCCCCATGCAGCACACCCTCTGGGCGTCGCAGAGCAGATCCACCGCAGCCGTGATCTGCTCCGGCCGCACCAGCTCCATGCTCTGGGCAATGGCGGAGGTCTGCGCGGTGTACAGCTTGCGGCACAGCTCCGCAATGGAATCCTCGGGGTGATCTCCCCTCCTGTCCCTCCATGGTGGGGCTGATGCCGCCGTGCTCCTCGGCTGTCGCCTTGGCCACGGCCAGCTTGAATGCGTTATAGCCCTTCAGCTTCAGTCGGCGGCAAAAGCGGGAGATCGTAGCTTCCGCCACACCGCTCTCATAGGCCAGCTCGGAAATGGACATGAACTGCACATCGGTCTTATGGGCCAGCACATAATCCGCCACTTTTTCTCCGAAACCGTCAAGTGGAAATAGCTGTTGCTGATATTGGCAAATACATTTCCGATCTTCGCCTGTTCCGTCATGCTTTCACCTTTCGGTCCTCTCTGTGTCGGCGGCATGGGCGCGCAAGGCGCCCATGCCGTACTGCTTCGATCAGGCTTCCGCTTTGGCCTCGACCTCATCCATCATCTTGTCCAGATAGATCAGGCTGCGCGGCACATGGAAAGGCCCTTTGAACGTGCTGCCTTTGCACGGCGGCTCGGTGGGCTTGCCGTCCCGGCGCAGGTAGCCGTACCACTCCCCATAGGCAGGATCGGCAAAATGCTCCTTGGCATACTCGGCAGTCTTGTAGAACCAATCCAGATAATACTGGTCGCCGGTGTCGCGGTAGATCATCAGGCTGGCGATCAGGATCTCGTTGTGGGGCCACCACAGCTTCATGTCGTGCTCATACGCCTCCGGCGGCAGGCCCTTGCAGTCGATGAAGTACAGCAGGCCGCCATACTTCTCATCCCAGCCGGCGCTGATGGCATTGTGGAAGATCGTCTGGGCAATCTCGCTCAGCGTCTTGTCGCCTTCATAGTTGGCCTGCTCCTCCAGGAACCAGCTGCATTCGATGTCATGCCCGGGGTTCACCACACGTCCGGCGGTGGTGTCGGTCTGGAGGGAGCCGTCCACACCGACGGTCTCCAGCACGCACTTCAGCTCAGGCTTGTAGTGGTACTTGATGATCTCGTCCACACACTCACGGGCGCGCTGATCGTAGAGCTCCCGGTTCTCGGGGTCGCAGCGGCGCATGACGGCGGTGACGTTCAGATAGATCATCGGGTCACCGAAGGCCCGGCTCTGACGGGTCTCGGGAATCGCCTTGGGACCCAGGCCGGTGGGATCCTTGATGAGGCCGTGATTCAGATTGTACACCATCTCATAGGCCCGGCGGGCACGCTCGATGCGGACGGTGTCGCCGGTATTGGCATAATACTCCGCATTGGCGATGGTATAAAAGTTCTCGGAGTGGCAGTAGCGGCGCTGACGCAGGCTTGCCGTCACCGGTTACGGTGAAATAGAGCCGTCCGCCCGCCTCGTGATTGACGCAGTGCTCCTCCAGGAAGTCCAGGCAGCTGCGGCTGGCCTCCAGCCACTCGTCGCGCTTGCCGTAGGTGGTGCACAGGAAGGCAAAGATCCAGCCGCACCGGCCCTGCATCCATACGCTCTTATCGGTGGAGTAGATCTTGCCCTTGCGGTCGACGCAGGTATACACGCCGCCGTGCTCCTTATCCATGCCATACTTGAGCCAGAAGTCCACGCTGCGCTTCAGCTCGTCCTTCACCCACTGGTGGGTCGCCTGAAATTTCGCCTTATCCATGACAAAACCATCCTTTCGTCTGTGCGGGTACAGATGCACCAGGTATTATATATAATGTATACCGACCCGCTGTTCACTCCGTTTTCTCCGGAGCTGGGCGCAGACGCTCTCTGCGCCGTTTTTTTCTGGGGGTATTGTACCATCTATGAAATCTTTTTCAATGACCGAAGCGCATGAATCGGCCTTTCTTTGAAAATTTTCTCCATTTGTGAAAATTATTTTATTTTAGCTCTTGCTAAACAACGCCAATTTGCGTATTATGATAGCGCAAGCATCCATGCACCCGCTGAGATGCGTGGAAAATTATAGTTCATTTATCCCGCTGTGTTGAAACGAGGAGGTATTTCACAATGAATCGATATGGAATCGAGATCACCGTCAAGAATGCGCCCAAGCTGGACCCGGAGTTCATGCCCATCCTACAGTTCAACCGCGCCTTCCTGAAAACGGCCAAGAAGCCCGTGTCCATCGCTGTGGAGCGTGCCGACGGCCAGATGGCCACCTGCCACACCTTTATTCCCGGCACCCCCGAGATGGCCGAGGCGGATCACTACTATGTGAACCGTCTGGTCAAGACCATCCTGTGGATGAAGGGCGGCTTCAAGGTATATGTAGCCGGCGACGAGGACACCTATAACTACCTGAAGCAGGCCTACTCCGCCGGCGGCGAGCAGGACTTCGACTTTGATTACATGGCCAACGTCTTTGAGCACCCCTTTGAGGTCGTGCTGGTGGACAAGGTGCCCGAGGCCAAGGACTCCCCCAAAAAGATGGGCGGCCATATGGAGGGCTGCCGCATAGGCTTTGACGCCGGCGGCTCCGACCGCAAGGTCTCCGCGGTCATCGACGGCAAGAGCGTGTTCTCCGAGGAGGTCGTCTGGTTCCCCAAGACCACCTCCGACCCCGACTACCACTATGAGGGCATCGTCTCCGCCCTCAAGGCCGCCCCCGAGCACATGCCCCGGGTGGACGCGGTGGGCGTCTCCTCCGCCGGCATCTATATCAACAACCGCACCATGACCGCCTCCCTGTTCCTGCAGGTGCCCAAGGATCAGTTTGACGCCAAGGTCAAGGACATCTACATCCGCGCCATCACCGACACCTTTGGTGACGTGCCCTTCGAGGTCGTCAACGACGGCGACGTGTCCGCGCTGGCCGGTATGATGAGTCTGGGTGAGCCCAACGTGCTGGGCATTGCCATGGGCACCAGCGAGGCCGTCGGCTATGTGGATCCCAACGGCTGCATCACCGGCTGGCTGAACGAGCTGGCCTTCGTGCCCGTGGACTGCCATCCCGATGCCATGGAGGACGAGTGGAGCCACGACATCGGCTGCGGCGTCAAGTACTTCTCCCAGGACTCGGTCATCAAGCTGGCCCCCGCGCCGGTATCGAGCTGGATGAGGCCCTCTCCCCCGCCGAAAAGCTGAAGGTCGTTCAGGCCCGCATGGCCGAGGATGATTCCGCCGCCGCAGATATCTACTCCTCCATCGGCACCTATCTGGGTCACACGCTGGCTTACTACTACGACCTCTACGCCTGCAAGCATGTTCTGCTGCTGGGCCGCGTCATGAGCGGCAAGGGCGGCGACATCGTTCTGGCCGAGGCCAAGCGCGTGCTCCGCGAAGAATATCCCGAGCTGGACGGCAAGATCCTGCCCACCCTGCCCGATGAGAAGTTCCGCCGCGTGGGTCAGTCCGCCGCCGCCGCCAGCCTGCCTGAGCTGAAGAAATAAGGGAGGCACACATCATGCGGATCAAAAATGCCCGTATTTTCCAGAACGGCTCCTTTGTCCCCGGCGGCATCGAGTTTGACGAAAAGATCACCGCCGTGGGCGCCGGTCTGGCCACCGAGGATGCAATGGACGCCGAAGGCTGCTATCTGATCCCCGGCCTCATCGACATCCATACCCACGCCGCCATGGGCGAGGACGCCAGCGACGGCAAGCCGGAGGGCATGCCCGTTCTGTCCCGCTACTACGCCGCCGGCGGCGTCACCTCCTGGTGCCCCACCACCATGACGCTGAAAGAGCCGGTGCTCACTCAGGCCATGCACACCATCCGCGACTTTGTCCGCCCTGCCGACGGCGCCAAGGTGGCGGGCGTCAATCTGGAGGGTCCCTTCCTCTGCTATGCCAAGCGGGGCGCTCAGGCTGCGGAAAGCCTCCACGCCCCGGACGCCGCCATGTTCCACCGGCTGGATGAGGCCAGCGGCGGAATTGTCCGCTTGGTCACCGTCGCCCCCGAGGAGCCCGGCGCGATGGAGTTCATCCGGGATGTAAGCCGCACCTGCACCGTGTCCATCGGCCACACCACCGCCGACTACGACACCGCCATGGCCGCCTATCAGGCCGGTGCCTCCCACGCCACCCACCTCTTCAACGGTATGCCCTCCCTGCTCCACCGGGAGCCGGGCGTCATTGCCGCCGCCTGCGACGCGGGCGCCAGTGTGGAGCTCATCACCGACGGTCTGCATATCCACCCCTCCGTCATCCGGCTGACCCACAAGCTGTTCGGTGAGAAGCTGGTGCTGATCTCCGACTCCCTGCGCTGCGCCGGTATGCCCGACGGCGACTACACCCTCGGCGGCCAGCCCATCACCATGAAGAACGGCCGCGCCACCTGACCGGCACCGACACGCTGGCCGGCTCCTCCATCCACCTGATGGACGGTCTGCGCCGCAGCGTCTCCTTCGGCGTGCCGCTGGAGGCCGCCGTCTACGCCGCCACCGAAGCCCCTGCCAAAACCATCCGCCGCAGCGACATTGGCCGTCTGGCCGTGGGCTGCTGCGCCGATCTGGTGCTGCTGGACAGCCAGCTCAACCTGAAAGCCGTGTTTATCGACGGTCAGCGCATCTCCTGACCGATTCAGAAAGAAGGATATTAAAATGAGGATCATCTCTGCCCGTGACTACGACCATATGAGCCGTCAGGCCGCCAACATCATCTCTGCTCAGGTCATTCTGAAGCCCGACTGCGTGCTGGGTCTGGCCACCGGTTCCAGCCCCATCGGCACCTACAAGCAGCTGATCGAGTGGTACAAAAAGGGCGACATCGATTTCAGCCGCGTCAAGAGCGTCAATCTGGACGAGTACGTGGGTCTGGACTACTCCAGCGATCAGAGCTACATTTACTTTATGCGCAACAACTTCTTTGACCACATCAACATTGATCTGGCCAACACCAATGTGCCCTGCGGCGTGAATCTCAACGCCGAGGAAGAGTGCGGCCGCTATGACGAGATCATCCGTTCCCTGGGCGGAATCGATTTGCAGCTGCTGGGCATCGGCCACAACGGCCACATCGGCTTCAACGAGCCCTCCGACCACTTCACCAAGGGCACTCACAAGGTCGCCCTGACCGACGCCACCATTCAGGCCAACAAGCGCTTCTTCGAGAAGGAAGAGGATGTGCCCCGCTTCGCCTACACCATGGGCATCTGCGACATCATGCATGCCGAGCGCGTGGTCATGGTCGTCTCCGGCGAGAGCAAGGCCGAGATCGTGAGAGAGGCCTTCTTCGGCCCCGTCACTCCCGACGTGCCCGCCTCCATTCTCCAGCTCCACAAGGACTTTACCCTCGTTGCCGACGAGGCTGCTCTGTCCAAAATCTAAGAGATTCCGCAAAAAATCGGGACTGCTGAATGCAGTCCCGATTTTTATAGACGAATTCACAACCCTATGGTAAAATAGCACTAACCCAATAGATTATGGAGGATCCTACCTATGCTACAACCCGGAATCAAGGCCGAAAAGAGCCTGACCGTCACCGATGCCAACACCGCCAAAACCATGGGCAGCGGCACGCTGGACGTATTTGCCACCCCCGCCATGGTCGCCCTCATCGAGCAGACCGCCTACACCAGCATTGAAAGCGAACTGGAGCCCGGCTGGGGCAGTGTGGGCACATCGCTGAATATTCAGCACCTGTCCGCCACTCCGGTGGGTATGACCGTCACCGCCACCACCGAGCTGGTCGAGGTAGACCGGCGCAGACTGGTGTTCCACGCTGAGGTCTATGACGAGAAGGGTCTGGTCGGCAAAGGGACCCACGAGCGCTTCCTGGTGGAAAACGAAAAATTCCAGGCCAAAGCCGACGCAAAGAATCAGTAATCGAAAAAGAGGCTCGGTACTCCGAGCCTCTTCCCTAACTGTCGATAAAGTTCTGGCTGTGATGTCTGCAAGCAAGAGCCTCGCAGAGTTCCGTCATCCGCAGATGACGGAAGAAAATGAAACTACGTTTTTCCCGAGGACATGTGCCTCGGGAAAAACACTTTTCAGGCCGCAAGTGTGCGAGCAACGCGAGTGCGCGCAGCGGACTGCATCCCTTCTCTGAAATGCTTGCATTTCAGAGAGAGCGTGTCGAGTTTCTCGACACGCTCAAAAAGGCTCGGTACTCCGAGCCTCTTTTTTTATTGAATGACCGCCTTGGCCAGCCATTTCCGCCCCTTGTACCGGACGATGGACAGCACCAGCGAATAGGCCCAGCTGATGGGTACGCTGATCCACAGTGCCGTGTAGGACAGCGGTGTGAAGAAGGCCAGTGTGTACGCAAAAATACAACGGATAGCCAGACCGGACAGGGAGTTGAACATGGTAAAGTTCACGTCTCCGGTCCCCTGAAGGACGGCATTGGTGATCATATAGGCGCAGAAGATCAGATAACAAGGCGCACAGAAGCGGATATAGCCGCTCCCCACCGTCAAGCCGAAGCCACTGACACCGAACAGACTCACCAGCTCCGGGGCGAACAGAACGCACACCATCCCCAGCACAGCGCAGCAGCAAGACCGATGACCAGGGTATTCCAAAGGCCCTTGGACACCCTGTCCTCCCGTCTTGCGCCGATATTCTGCCCCGCGAAGGTGGCCATACCCGCATTCAGACCGAACACAGGGATGAGGACGATGTTCTCCAGCCGGATGGCCGCGGTATAACCAGAGGTCATGCCGAAGGTGTTGACCAGCCGCTGGACGGCCAGCTGCCCCAGCGATACTACGCACTGCTGGAGAGCGACCGGAATGCCCAGCTTCAGCGCCAGCGCCCCCATCTCCCGGTCAAAGCGCAGCTCCGAAAGGGAGAGCCGGAGGAACTCATACTTCCGGTGCATATATACCAGACTGAGCACACAGGCCAGCGCCTGAGAGAGAACGGTGGCCAGCGCCGCACCGGCCACGCCCATGCGGAAACAGAGGATGAATACCAGATCCAGAATGATATTCGTGACCGACGACGCCAGCAGAAAGTACAGGCTGGCCTTGGAATCGCCCACGGAGCGGAGAATGGCCGCCGCCGCATTGTAGAGGAACTGGAACAGCAGGCCCAGGCAGTAAATATGGAAGTAGGTCACCGCGTCCGCCAGCAGCGCCGCGTCCAGATTGAGCATGACGGAGAAGATAAATCCGGCGGCAGCATAGGCGACGGCGGTAAAGACCAGGCCCAGCGCGCCGTTCAGAATGAGCGCGGTGGAGACCGCCCGCTTGATGTTTTCCGTTTGCTTCGCCCCGAACATCTGTGATATGATAATGGAGCATCCGGTGGACATACCGGTGGCCACCGCGATAAACAGCGCCGTCACCGGTGTACTGGTGCCCACGGACGCCAGTGCATTCTCACCGACGAAATTGCCGACGATGATGGTGTCCACCATATTTGTAAAGCTGCTGGAGCAGGATCTTCCAGCATGATCGGGATCGTGAACAGTACGATCTGTCTGCGAATGGGACCGGTGGTCATATTATTCTCCACGGCGCGTTCCTCCCTCGTTTTTGTTTTAGTACAATCGTACTAAAACATTACCATAGACTTTTTCCGCTGTCAAGGTGATGTCAAATGAAATCCAACATCAAGGACGAGATCCTGCAAACCGCAAAACTGCTTTTCAACCAGCAGGGCTACGAGGCCGTGTCCATGCGGGACATCGCCCGCGCCGTGGGCATCAGCGTGGGCACCCTGACCTATCACTTCCCCGCAAGGCAGATATTCTGCTCACCCCTGCTGAGCCTGAGCCGCAATCCGGGGCTCTACACCATTGAGGTGCACACCCTCTCCGACATGGATACGCTCATTCGGAACCTGCTGCTCTCCGTGGTGGATTACTCCTTTTATTTCGGGATGTCGGCCATTTTATGGCCGATGACGAGTTGAAGCAGAACGAGTTCCTCAACTCCGACATCATCAGGCAGAATTTTTTGCAGGGGCTGAAGCAGCTGGTCAAAGAGGGCTACTTTAAGCCTGAATTCACGCCTGCGCTGGCTCAGACAATGGGCAACTTCATGCTGCTCAGCCATTACAGCTGGGCCCAGCACACCATTCTCTCCGAAGAGGATCCGTCCATCGCCCTCGACCGTTTCACCGATGAACACTGGGCGGTTTTAGCCCCCTACTTCAGCGAAAAGGGAGCCGCAGAATTTCATATGCTGGCAAACTAAAAAATGCGGGAGAAACAGTTGGTTTCTCCCGCATTTTTCTCGCTTTAAATCAGCAGTCCGTATTTGTCCACCAGCGGCGCCAGCTGTTCCTCGTTCAGCGCCCCCTCATAAAGTGCTCTGCCCTGATAGACCCGCAGAGCCGACTCCAGCAGCTCCGCATCGTCGCAGACGAGGCACAGGGGCTTGGAGATCATATACTGAACGTCTGCCAGTGCATCCACATCGCCCCAGTCTGCGATACGCACCGCAGTCATCGGGAATTCGTCCTCCATCGCGTCCGACAGTGCACTCTCAAAGTTGCCGTCGGCAGAGATGATCGCCCCGTGAGCGGCATCCACCGGCAGGTACTTCGGCTCCTTCTCGGTAGAGGCGGGCAGAAGGTCGGTAAACTCCGGTACGGGCCGATGGAATGGTTTTCCCGCCAGCGCCTGCTTCAGCGCGGCAATGTGCCCCTCATCGGTGCCGCAGCAGCCGCCGAAAAATGCTCACACCCGCCGCCAGCATCTCATCTGCAAAGGCCGAGACAAACTCCTCCGGCGGACAGTTGTAAATCGGCCTGGCGCATCTACGATCTCCGGCATGCCGGCGTTCGGCTTTGCGATCAGCGGCACGCGGGCATATTCCCGCAGGCGGCGCAGCTGCACGAGCATCTGCTCCGGCCCGGTCGAGCAGTTGAGCCCGAAGGCGCTGATGCCCATGCCCTGCAGCAAAACCGAGCGCCGCCGTCACATCGGTGCCGGACAGGCTGCGGCCCTCTCATCCCAGGTGAAGGTGACGAAAATCGGCTTGTCATGACGCTGCGCATAGCCAGCACGGCAGCGCGCGCGTCCGAGAGCGTCATCATTGTCTCAACCACGAACAGGTCGACCCCGGCTTCCTCGAGCCCGGCAGCCTGCTCTGTATAAATATCCACCAAGTTCTTCAAACGTGGCTCGCCAGCGGGGCGAGGAACAGTCCGGTAGGGGCCATGTCCCCGGCGATCCATGCCCCGGCCGCCCACCGCCTCCTTGGAGATGGCGGTCAGCTTTCGGTTATACTCGGCAGTCTGGTTAAAAATATGCCCGCTCCTCCAGCTTCTGGCGGTTTGCGCCGAAGGTCGGCGTAAATCACCTGACTGGCCGCATCTGCGTAACGCCGCTGGACGTCCGAATGGATGTCCGGATGCGTGAGCGTCCACTGCTCGGCGCTCACATCGCCGGCGTAGCCGTGCTTTTGCAGTTCGGTGCCGGTCGCACCGTCAAGAATGAGGGGAAAACGGATCTCCATGGTCGTAACCTCCGTGAAATGTTATGGCTGCGGGAACGAAAGATTTTCGGTAAAGGCCGCGGCGAAGTCTGCGCGGCCGGAGAGCTCAAGGTAGCTGCATGCCCGGGAAATGGCGTGGATACGCTGCCACTGCGCACCGTCGAGCGTGAGCACGGCAGCTCCGGCAAGCGCGGTGTTGCCGAGTGTGTGCAGTTTTCCTGCGCAGGTGCGCGGGAGCATTCCGATCGCCGCGGCGCTTTCCGGGTCGAGATAGCTGCCGAAGCCGCCGGCGAGGTACACGCCGTCGAGCTGCTCGGGCGTCAGACCGCGCTGCTGCAGCAGCACCCGGATGCCCGCCGCAACGGCGGCCTTGGCGAGCTGCAGATTGCGCACATCCGCCGCCGTGAGCGATACCTCCGGCGTCAGGTGAAAGCAGCCGTTGCTGTCAGCGTCATGTGTGAGGTGGCGGCGCAGCGCGGCCGGCGCCTGCTCCGGCGGCAGCAGCCGCCCGCCCGGTGCGATCGCGCCGAGGCGCAGCAGCACCGCCGTCAGGTCGAGCAGTCCGGAGCCGCACAGCCCTTTCGGTGTGCCGCCGCCGATCACGTCATATACAAAGCCGCGGTCATACCGCACACGGCTGACGGCGCCGTCCACGCCGGGCATACCGCACGAGATGCCTGCGCCCTCAAATGCAGGGCCGGATGCCACGGCGCAGCAGGTGAAGCCGCCGCGCCCGCCGAGCGCCATCTCGCCGTTTGTGCCGATGTCGAGAAACAGATGCTCGCCCGGCAGCTCCGCAAGGCCTGCGGCCAGCAGGCCGGCCGTGATATCCCCGCCGACATAGCCCGCCACACAGGGGGCTAAGTGCACCGGCACGCCGTGCAGCGAGCCGGCTTCGGACGCGTCAAAGAGCGTCTCCGGCTGAAACGGCGCGGCGGCGATGCCGCGCACGCTGTACCCGGCAAAGAGATGCTGCATGACGGTGTTGCCGACGAGCGTGATCTCGCGCAGCGTGTCCGCGTCGCGCCCGCAGCGCACGAGCGCGCGCTCGATCAGTGCCCAGACCTGTTCGCGGCTGCGCTGCGAGAGTTCTTGCAGCCCGTCCGGCTGCTCGAGCGTATATTGGATGCGGCTGATGACGTCCGCCCCGTAGGGCGCCTGTGCGTTCCAGCCGCTCTCGGTGGCGAGCTCCGCGCCGGATGCGAGATCATACAGCCGCGCGACGACGGTCGTCGTGCCGAGGTCGACGGCGGCGGCGCAGCCCGTGCGCCCCGGCTGGCAGGCAGGCAGCGGCAGCGTGCGTGTGAGGATCGCGCCGCCGGCGCTCTCCGGCAGCGTGACGGTGTCGCCGTCCGCGGGGTAGACTCGGCACGCGAGGCGCGGCACACCGTTGACCGGCACGCGGCACTTGCCGCAGCGCCCTTTTCCGCCGCAGGCGGCGGGAATGGAATAGCCCGTGCGCCGCAAAGCGGACAACAGTGTCTCGTCCGCCGGAACAGACAGGGTGCGCGTCATGCCGTTTTGTTCAATATGGATGCTTGACATGGCCGCCGCCCCCTTATAAGATAGGATATACACATTCTAAGCAGCGAAACTTTGCTTTGTCAAGAGGCTTTGCGTATGATCGATCCGGAGACGCTCGCGGCCGAAAACGGCTTTTCCCACTGGGCGCAGATGAATATGGCGGCGGCGGTGCCGATGGCGGAAGTACGTGATATGTGTGCGGCCGACCGCTGCGGCCGCTATGGGCACAACTGGGCGTGTCCGCCCGGCTGCGGCAGCCTTGAGACGGCTGCGCACCGCATCGCGGGTTATGCCTGCGGCATCCTCGTGCAGACGACCGGAACGCTGCAGGACGATTTTGACTATGCGACCATCGAGGCCGTCGGCGCGGCGCATAAGCGGCGCTTTGCCGGCTTTGCCCGCCAGATGCGGCGCGCCTATCCGGGCTGCCTGCCGCTGACGGCGGGGTCGTGCACGCTCTGCGCGCGCTGTACATATCCCGGCCGGCCGTGCCGCTATCCGACCAAGCGCCTGTCGTCCATGGAGGCGTATGGCCTGCTCGTGAGCGACGTGTGCACGCGCTCGGGCCTTGCTTATAACTACGGGGCGCGCACCATGACGTATACATCCTGCGTCTTGTACAACAAGGAGTGAAAACCATGTCCACACCGAAAGAGATCTTCCTCGAGCTCATCCGGCCCGAGGGCCAGCCGGAGCGCCAGCTGCGCCAGTATGAGGCGCTGCACATGTGCCTTACCGACCCGTGCAACACCTACCTGCGCGGCAACCGCAGGCGCGGCACAACGAGCGTGGACCGCTGGGGCACGACAATCCTGTTTCCTGAGGATGCGCCCGGCCCCATGCCGGACACGCGCGAGGGTCTCGCCGTCTGCCCGGACATCATGCGCTGGCGCGAGACGGTGCATGCTCCTGATCTTGAGGCCGCCTGCACGGAGGGATGGGAGGCCTGCCGTGCTGAGGCGCGCGCCGCCTGCGGGCCGGACCACCTGCTGGCCGGGTTCATGGGAACGGGCGTCTTTGAGCAGTGCCACTTTCTCATGGGTTTTGAGGATACGCTCACGAACCTCTATGCGCATCCGGACGAGATGCACGCGCTCATCGACTACATCACCGAGTACCGCCTGACGTATGTGCGCATGCTGATCGACAATCTGCAGCCGGACGTCATCTTCTCGCATGACGACTGGGGCACGAAAAACGCCCTGTTCATGAAGCCGGAGATGTGGCGGGAATTCTTCAAAGAGCCGTACCGCCGCTTTTACGGCTATATCCGCTCGCGTGGCGTCATCGCCATCCACCACGCCGACTCCTATCTCGTGCCCATCGTGGACGATATGGCCGAGATCGGCATTCAGGTCTGGCAGGGCGTCCTGCCGGAAAACGACATCCCCGCGCTGCAGCGCCACCTCAATGGCCGGCTCACGCTCATGGGCGGCTTCGGCGCGGCCATCGACCGCAAGGACGCCACGCCCGAGGACATCCTCACCTATGCCCGCGGCGTGCTGCGGCGCAACTGCCCCGGCGGGCATTTCATCCCGTCGATCACCTACGGTCTTGCGGGCACGGTCTATCCGCACGTGGACACCTATCTCAATCAGGCGATTGACGAATACAACGCGGTGCTGCATGTGCCGGATATGCACCTGCCGCCCGTGCCGCGCCGGAGCGTGCACGCAGCGGCGGCACAGGCCGCGCCCGCGTCCGAGCCGGAGCAGCCGCAGGGCGACGTGTTCGCGCGCATCGCGGCGGCGCTCGTGCGCGGACAGCAAAAGCGCGTGCTGCAGCTGTGCACCGAGGCGCTCGACGCGGGGCATGACGCGCAGCAGATCCTTACCGACGGGCTCGTGAGCGGCATGAACATACTCGGCGAGGACTTTTCGGCCAACCGTGCCTTCGTGCCGGAAATGCTCATCGCAGCGCGCTGTATGGCGGCGGCGACGGAGCTGCTCAAGCCGCACATGGCGGGGGAGAGCAGCGAGACGGTCGGCCGCGTCTGTCTCGGCACGGTGCGCGGCGATATGCACGACATCGGCAAAAACCTCGTCAAGATCATGAATCATGGTGGCCACAAACGCCTTCGGCATGGGCATAGATAAATCCAATGTCAGCTTCGTGATCCACTACAATATGCCGAAATGCCTGGAGGCCTATTATCAGGAAGCAGGCCGGGCAGGCCGGGACGGCGAACGGGCGGACTGCATCCTGCTCTTCTCCAGCGGCGATATCAACACAGCCAAATTCTTCATCGACAATAGCAATGACAACGGGGAGCTGACCCCGGAGGAGCGGGTTAGACTGCGCCGTGAGGATCTGAAACGGCTGGACGCCATGGTGGACTACTGTAAAACAAAGGATTGTCTGCGCACCGCCATTCTGGACTACTTCGGCCAGAGCCACTCCGGCCAGTGCGGCAACTGTTCCAACTGCCTGACCACCTACCGCCAGCGGGATGTCACCCGGGAGGCCCAGATGGTCCTCTCCTGCGTCAGGCGGATGGAAAACGCCCTCGGCGTTCCCAGCGGCATGGAGCTGCTGGCCGACGTGCTCTACGGAAGCGACCGGGCCGAGATCACCAATGCCGGGCTGGAACGGCTGTCCACCTACGGTCTGATGCGGGGCCAGTCCATGGCTCGGATCATGGCGCTCATCGACTTTCTCCGCACGGACAAGCTGCTCTGTGCAGACGCGGACGATCCCGGCGCGCTCACCCTGACCAGCCGGGCGGAGGACGTGCTCTTTCACGGGGAGCGAGTGCTCATGCCCATTGAGGCCGCCCCCGGCGAGAAGAAGGCCCGGCGGCAGAGGGAGACGCTGGAGGGTGAAGATGCCAGGCTGCTGACCGCCCTCAAGGAGGTGCGCACCCGGCTGGCCAAACGGGAGGGCGTACCGCCCTATGTCATTTTCTCCAACGCGACCCTGACCGATATGGCGCTGCGCCGCCCCCAGAGCATGTGCGAGCTGCTGGACGTCAGCGGCGTGGGCGAACAGAAGCAGCGCCGCTATGGCAAGGCGTTTCTGGCGGCCATTGCAGAGTTTTGCGAAGCATAATCAAAGGTACCTTTTATTTCAGCGATGCGTTCCAAAACGGAACGCATCGCTTTTTATAATTTTTTCACATTTCGCTTGACAAGTTTGGTCTACTATTGTAGACTTCAATTAGAGATTTACAGCTGTAGACCAATTGCAGCGCAGAGAGGAGGCTGTTATGTCCAACTACATTTTGGCAGACGGTGAATACCGCCTGCTCTCCCTGATCTGGGACCATGCGCCCATCCCTCCGGCCAGCTGGTACGGCTGTGTGAGGAGGAATTCGGCTGGAAAAAGTCCACCACCTACACGCAGGTGCGCCGGCTGGCGGACAAGGGGCTGCTCCAGAACGAGCAGTCCGTGGTGACGCCGCTGGTATCGCGGGATCAGGTTCAGCGGGAGGAGAGCGACCGCTTTGTCTCCCGCACCTTTGGGGCTCCCTGCCCGGCTTTGTGGCCGCATTTCTGAAGGGGCGTACCCTGAGCGAATCGGAGGCAGAGGAACTGAAAACACTCATCGATCAACACAGGGGTGACGGTATGGAACTGCTGAAGAGCATTTTTTCCGGCGTACTGACCATGAGCCTGAAAGCGATCCCGGTAATCCTGCTGGTGCTGCTGCTCCGCTTTGCCCTGCGGCGGGCACCGAAGCGCTGGGCCTATGCCCTCTGGGCGATGCCGCTGTTCCGGCTGATCTGCCCCGCCGCCCTGCCCGCGGCGTTCAGTCTCTACAATCTGTCCTTCCTGCACCGCTCCACCCGGAGCGGCGGCGTGGCCGGGACTGCCATCGGCCTTTTCAATTCGCAAGGTACCTCGCAGGCGGTTTCTCCCTCGCCGGGCGCCCTCGCCGGTGTGCAGGCGTCTCCGGCAGCCAGTGCCGCCCCTGCTGCGTCCAACACCGTGACCGCCGCCGGAAGCACCGCCGCACAGACGGCCGCCGACCACACTGCCGCAGCCGCCGCACAGACGGCCATTCCCCACAGCATGGACTGGCTGACGGTGGCCGCCATCGTCTGGCTGGCCGGTCTGGCCCTTCTGCTGGGTTGGAACCTGTACCAGTACCTCCGCCTGCGCCGCCGGACCGCTTCCGCCATCCGCGCAGAGGACGGCACCTGGGTGTGCGACAACATCGCCGGTCCCTTCGTGCTGGGTGTGCTGCACCCGAAGATCTATCTGCCCTGCTGGCTGGGCGAGGAAAGCCGCGCCCATGTGCTGGCCCATGAGGGCTGCCACCTGCGCCGCCATGACCCGCTGATCCGGCTCGTCGCCCTGTTCACCGCCGCCCTCCACTGGTTCAACCCGCTGGTGTGGCTGGGGTTCAAATTGATGGAGCAGGACATGGAAATGAGCTGCGACGAGGCCGCACTGCGGGCGCTGGGTGCGGAAAAGCAGAAGGATTACAGTCGCACGCTGCTGGCCCTCGGTACCGGGCGGCGGGGTTACGGCCCTGCGCTGGCCTTTGGAATGCCCGCCGCCAAAAAGCGTATTCTCCATGTGCTGAACCTGCGCCAGTCCGGACGGCGCACCCTGGCACTGGCCTCGGCAGTACTGCTGCTGGCCGGACTGACCTGCTGCACCGACGCCGCCCCCCAAACCCCAACCGGTCAGATCCGGGAGACGGCGCAGAGCGTCGCCGACCGGACGGAACAGCTGACTGATTACATCACGCTGAGCCTATGACTATGAACTTCCCGAGGGCACTCAGGCGCTGGCTCTCGCCGTCAAGGGCACCGGGCTGTTCGAGTCCGAACTCGTCACCCTCTGGTCCGGGGCGGCCAATGAATTGACCGGCTCGCTGGCACTGACCAATCTGAGCAATGACTTCGATGTCTCTATTCAGCTGACCCATGACGACAACTATGAGAATACCTTTGAATTCAGTGGGGCCAGCAGACTGTATACCCCGTCCCACACCAAGCTTGTCCCAAACGAATCAGACGCGATCACCCTGACGCAGGACAGCCCCTCGCTGCTCTTTACGGCCACAGTGGAGGGCGTCGGGTCACCGATAGGTACCTATGAATTTTATCTCTATCCCGCATCTGCTGCGGCAGACGGCATTCCCTTCCTGCCGGAGATTGGCGACCTGCCCCAGCGGCTCTATGACGCGCGCACCGACTATCTGGGCGACGCTTCCGCCGTTGTTCATCTTCTGAACACGATCACGGACAGCCGCAATACCGCTCACGCCACTTTTTGCACGGGCAGCTCCATGGAGCTCCACACCGATGCAGAGCCCTACGGCATGGTCGTCAACGAGTCGATCAAGGATCTGGAGCTGCTTGGCGGTACGGCGAGTAGCTGTCTGATACGGGAGCAGTTCCGCACCGGCGCACTCATGCTGGCACTGGTGGGCAACCTTGACCGTTACTACGAGCAGTTCGATCAGGTCTCCGGTCTGGAGCTGCCCAACCTGACCGTGGAAACAGCGGAGCAGGTGCTGGGCGTCGACGACCTGAAATTCTTCGGTCAGAGCGCCGACGGTGTGGCCAGGCTGCTGGGGCTCATTGACCTCGCCCTGAACAACTCGGATTGGCTCAACAGCTCCACGCTGCTGATGGAACCGCTGGGCACCCTGCATTACCGCGCCGCGCTGGACGGCGAGGGCAGCTACTGGCAGCTGAATCTCGGCGAAGACGACAGCGACCGCGCCAGCAACAGCATCACCTGCGTCGGAGTTCAGGATCACAACGGATACAGCACCACCATACAGTGCACCTGGACAGAGAAGCAGGGCATCCTCACCGTCACCGTTCCCGCCGAGGACGGCTGGGACGAACTGGACAATGTCGCCGTCGCCAACCACGACGAGCTGACCTACCGCTTCCGGCGCACCGATCCGACCGACGGCAATCAGCTCTATTTTGAACAGGACGGCTCCTCTGATTTCTCCGCCTTTGCAAGGTCCGGCCTGAGCCTGACGGACGGCCAGACGCTGGAGCTGGTGGACTGCACGGGCTGGCCATCCATCGGTACCACAAACGCGATCAAATTCGGCACCTACTCCGCCGATCTCACGGAGCAGCTCCGGGAGGAGTTCCAGATCATTCCCAGCTCACGCTGAATGGTGACGGCACCTTCCAGCTGAACTATGATCCACTCTTCTCTTATGATTGCAGCGGCACCTATCAGATCGTGCTGAATCGGCTCACGCTCACTGCGAACGACGGGTCCTCCTACCGGTTCCGCATCGAAGAAAACGGCTCCCTTATCTTCATTCAGCGCAACTCCACGCCGATCCGCCCCACGGCGGCCAGCACTCCCTGCCCGACGGCACCCGGTTCAATCCCACGATCTCGCTGGGCAATGCCACAATTGACACAGACACTTAAATCAAGCATGCAAACGAGCCCGGCACGATAGGCGTGCCGGGCTCGTTTTATCGCAAAGTGCTTTTTAATTTAAAATAGTACAGCGCGCCGACCAGATCGGCCAGCGCCCAGCCAATGGGGACGCAGCCAGATGCCGGTGACACCCACGCCGGGCAGAGCGGACAACGCATAGGCCAGCGCCACCCGGGTGCCCAGTGAGAGGATGGTCAGCACCACCGACATCCCCGGCTTCTGCACGGCCCGGTAATAGCCGTAAAACAGGAACAGCAGGCCGATGCCGAAGTAGCAGGCCCCCTCGATATGCAGGTAACCCACGCCAATGGCGATGATCTCCGCCTCCTCCGCCGAGACGAAGATCTGCATCAGCGCCGGGGCGAACAGGCACACCCCAAGACTGATGGCGGCGCAGAAGATCAACACAGCCAGCAGCGCACTGCGGAAGCCCTTTCGGATGCGCGCCGTCTGCCCCGCGCCGTAGTTCTGCGCGATAAAGGTGGAAAAGGCGTTGCCGAAATCCTGCGCGGGGGTGTAGGCAAAAGCGTCTATCTTCACGGCGGCGGCAAACGCCGCCATGGTGGCCGCGCCGAAGCTGTTCACGAGCCCCTGCACCATCAGGATGCCAAAGTTCATGATGGACTGCTGGAAGCAGGTCAGCAGGGACAAGCCCGCCGATCTCCCGCATCACGCTGCCGTCCCAGCGGAAGTCCTGCCGCCAGGGGCGCAGTTCCGGGCAGGTGCGCCAGAAATAGACCGCAATACCCACACCGGCGACATACTGAGCCAGCACCGTGGCCCCCGCCGCGCCGGCCACGCCCCAGTGAAACACCATCACGAACAGCAAATCCAGCCCCACATTGAGCAGCGCACTGACCGCCAGGAACCAGAGCGGCGCGGCAGAATTGCCCAGGGCCCGCAGAAGGCAGGCAAAAAGTTATAGAGAAACGTGGCGATCAGCCCCGCAAAAATGACCAGCAGATAGGACTTCATCAGCCCGGTCACTTCAGAAGGTACCTTTAAGAAATACAGGATCCCATTGATCCCCGCAAACATCAGCCCATTCATCACCAGCGTTACCAGCGCGATGACCGCAAAGGACAACGCCGCGCTCTGCCGCAGTTTCTCCGTGTCCCGCCGTCCGAACTGGATGGAGAAATAAGCCCCCGCACCCATGCTCAGTCCCAGCAGGACAGAGGTCAGAAACACCATCAGCGTATAGGAGCTGCCCACCGCCGCCAGTGCATCTGAGCCGAGAAAGCGTCCACGATCAGCGTGTCCACAATATTATAGACCTGCTGGAGCAGGTTGCCCGCCATCATTGGCAGGGCAAATTTCAACAGTTTGCCTGTAATACTGCCCCGGGTCAGATCGGTCTGCACAAAAATCACCCCATTGTGACTGCATGTCTTTAAAGGATATCACCTTTCAGCTCTGAGCGCAAATTTTACCGCCCTTTCATCCATTCTTAATCCGAATAAATTGACAGTCCGAATCCGGTTCCCGTATAATATGAGCTATCCCAACAGGAAAACAGGTGAAACTATGATTCTACTCGGCTACGTTGCGGGCGTGGTTCTGCTCTGGTGCTGTCTGCGCCGCAAGAGCGAGGGGCTGCGCAGTGCCGTCTTTATGGCGTATCACTTTCTGTTTGTCTTTGCCCTCAGCTTTTCCCTGCTCTACACCCCCGGCCTGAGCCCGGCTGAGCTGGCGCGGACGCTGGCTCTCAGCGTCTATCAGGCCCCCATGATCATGGGCTTTCAGGTGGGGCTGGACGACTACACCCAGCTGCAATACATCATCATCTTTGTGTGCAGCTCCATCTATACCGTCCGCACCGTAGTGATGCTGCTGTTTCAGCGCTTCTTCCGGGACCTGCGGCTGCGGCTCTCCCTGCTTCTGCGGCCGGAGGTATGCCTGATCTCCGGCGAACTGCCGGATGCTCAGGCGCTGGCCGAGAACATCCGCCGGGAAAAGCGGCGCGTCTCCCTGCTCTATCTCGACCCCAATCCGGACGAGGACGACGAAATCCCCGTTTCCGGAGCGCTGACCGTCCAGTGGAACCAGGTCGAAAAGCTGACCCGGCGCAAGCGCTGCCACGCGGTGCTCCTGCCGGAGCCCAATCAGGAAAACCTGAGTCTGCTGGGCCGGTTTGACCAGCTGGGCCGCCCCTGTCCCGGCTGAAGGTCACCGCCTTTCTCGACCCCGACCTGCTGCGGCTGGAAAAGCTGAACTATCCCGCAACGGATGTGTGGCTCGTCTCCCGGGAACAGCTGCTGGCCCGGCACTTTATGACAGAGCACCTGCCGCTGGAACGGCTGAAGGCCGTGGGCGCGGCGCATACCGAGACCATATCTGGGTGACCGACCGGCCCTTCTCCCTCTGCGTGGCGGGCTTTTCCACCATGTGCCGGGAATTTCTGCTGACCACCATGGAGAATACTGCCTTTGAAACCGCCGCCCCGGATGGACGGGGTCTGGATGCCCTTATCATCTCCGACGCACTGCCCGACCATCTGGGCGCATTTCTGCGGGATTATCCCCGGTTGGCAGAAGAACCGGGGCTGAGCTGGCTCAATCACGGTGCGGAGACGGAGCCGTTCTTCTCCGCGCTGGAGCGGCGGCTGACCGGATTGGATCAGATCCTCGTCGATGTGGGCAGCACCAGCGACAATATCCGCGCCGCCCTGCGCATTCAGCGGCTGTACCAGCGCCATGAGTTGGCCGTTCTGCCCCAGCTGGTGGTGGTGCTCCACGAGGATGCTCCGGGCAGCGTGGAGCTGCTCACCCAGTCGGAAAACGTGATCTTTTGCAGGATAACCGCAGCCGATTCACCTATGAGGAGCTCATCGAGCGCCGGGCCGATCAGGGAGGCCCGGGCACTGCATCAGCGCTATCAGTCAGTCGGCGGCTCGGACATCGACGCGTGGCAGAAGCTGGACACCTTCACACAGGCCTCCAACCGCGCCGTGCTCTGGGACATCCCCAATAAGCTGGCACTGACGGCGGAGGATCTGAACGCCCTGCCCCCAGCGGAACGGGAACAGGCGCTCTGGCGACTGGCCCGCTATGAGCACCGGCGCTGGAATGCCTTCCACTTCTGCCGGGGCTGGACGAAGCTGGACGTCAGTGAGCTGACACCGGAGGAGCTGGCTCAGCATAAGACCAAGCGCCCCGCCGCCCGGCGGCACATCTGCCTGGTGAGCTGGGATGAGCTGGACGGCCTGCCCCAGAGCAGTCGGGCATTTTGAAGCGGTATGACTACGAAAACGCCGCCGCGGTCTTCCAACAATAACAGACGAGGGCTGTACGCAAAGCGTACAGCCCTCGTCTTGATTTTGTCGTCATCTCGGAGCCACATCGGAAGCCGAGAGGATGACCGGATAACACGATCAGATCATATCCGCATACCCGGTCTTGCCATAAGCGGGGTCATCCTGCACGACCTTCTGATCGGCCCACTCGAAGGAATACAGCACATTGCCCTTGCAGGTCAGCATTCCCTTTGTTCCGATTTCTGGCATACGGGTCACGAATCCGCGCCGGGATTCAAAGCTCCGTCTGTGCTTTTCGCCGTCCACCTGGAAATAGACTTGCGGGCAATAACCGCCTGTTTCATATATGATTTTGACCAAAGTGGCCGGGACACGTTCTACTTCTTTGGGCTTACTCTTACGGTAGCGTAAAATCGAAGGCATCATAAATGCACAAATCAGCAATGCAACTAGCAATGCAGCACCGATGATATACAGCACCAGTGGATGATTGTTCAAAAACAGTGACATAAAATTACCTCCGACTTGAGTTTTTAGTGAAGTTTCGATGTAATAGTGAACTCAGGCTTCAGACGTAGATACAGATGCGGAACCATTCTTGATGCTGACATTCAGACGCAGGGTTCCAACATATGTACCGGAAAAGTACATCTTAGCGCCGCCATATGCTTTAGCAGCGGTAGAACTCGTTTCCTGTTTGACAGAAATCACGCTTTTGATGGGGGTAGCAGAGAGGAACCTGTTGCATTGCCAAAACCGTCAACAACGCGAGCGGAACAGCCAGCATACTCGCTAATGCTTGTAATGGTTGCCCTATTCGTAGAATTGTTGATCTTATAGCTTACATAGTAGTTGACGTCGAAGCACGCGCCATATTTTAGCACATATACTCTACGATTGGTGTACGTCGTGTAGCCACCAGAAGTAGAGGAAGATCCGCTGGTAATGCCGGTCTTTCCACCAGTCAAGCCATAGGTGATGTAAGAATTATCTGCATAAACGGCAACATAGTACAGATCATCACCATCTACTGCAGAATATGTTGCAACTGGCTCATTGATATTGACTTCAGCCGCATAAAGAGCAATGTCATCAATATAGCCAGACTCATCGAGCTTCAAATTTGGGAAATGCTTCTGAACTTCTTCCATAGTCGGAATGGTATCTGCTTCTTCTACGGGTTGGGCGGCATAGGCAGGGACGATAAAAACCGCACACATAATCATAGCGACGAACAAGGACGTAAATCTTTTCATATTGGACACTTCCCTTCAATCAATTCTATTCTATTTTACTGCATCATCAAGGTTCAGTTCTGCATTGGTATCTCCTTGCTTTCTGAGCATCGCTCTTGTTTTTCTAATTTAGAGATAGCACGCTCCAGTATATATGTCAATGCAGTATATTAACTAATTCAGTTGTTTGTGTATAGTAGTCATTAAAAGGGGGCAGATTTTATGAAAAAAGCAGAAAAGAACTCCGGCCATTCCTTTGAGGACTATTTCAAGCGCGCATTGAACCCGCTGGTTATTCTTTCTATTCTTCAGAAACGCCCCAAATATGCCTATCTACTCCAGCATTGTTTCCCAAAAACTGCAACCATCTGCCGACCAATTCAGTATCTCTTCATTCAGCGTATAAGCGCTGCCATGACCTATTGGAAGCAGCGAAGATGACTGAATAACACGATCAGATCATATCCGCATACCCGGTCTTGCCATAAGCGGGGTCATCCTGCACGACCTTCTGGTCGGCCCACTCGAAGGAATACAGCACATTGCCCTTGCAGGTCAGCATTCCCTTTGTTCCGATCTCCGGCATACGAACTACAAATCCGCGTCTGGCCTCAAACCGGCGGGGGCGCTTTTCCCCTTCTAGCAAAAAGTAAGCCTGCGGATTACATATGCCGGTTTCATATATGATCTTTGTAATTGTGGCAGGCACTCTTTCGACTGTCTTATTTTTACTTCTGCGCCAGCGTACAATGGAGGTACCCATCAGGATCCCACACACCACGATCACGCTCAGGATATAGAAAGCACATACTGCCAAGTTCGTTAATATATACGCTCTATCATCCATATATCTGCTCCTTTCCACTTACAGGTAAGAAATAGCACTAACAGTCAGCCCGCAAGGTTGCATCGGAATCCCCTCGTTTCCTTCGCATCAAAGGTCTGTTTATTACTGTAAATTAAAGGTAGCATGACCTTCAATATATGTCAATAAATTCAAATAATATGTAATCCATTTTAAATGTCCCCTTAATCTAACGCTGTCAAGCCCGGATCAGCTGCCGCCTTCCGCCCATTATTTATAGTTCGCCTACCGAAGTGTTTTCCGATGCAAAGCATAGAGACCGGAACCGCTCGACGAGCGGCCCCGGTCTCTGTTATTCCGGCAAAACGGGAGATTTTACAGTTCAGGGACGATGTTCCAGCCGATTCACTCGACCCATTTGACGTAATCCGCTTTGCGGGGCTTTGCCTCCGGGACAGGACCGTCGGCATAACCGAGAATGCAGTGGCCGATGCCCTCATAGTCGCCCTCGATGCCCAGCTCCTTCAGGATGGCCTTCCCTTCCTCGGACTCGAACTCCTCCTTCGCCCGGTGGATCCAGCAGCTGCCCAGTCCCTCGGCATGGGCGGCCAGCATCAGGTTGGCCATGACCAGGCTGCCGTCATAGAGATAAGTGCCCCGGCTCTTATCCGCCAGCACCACCAGCACCACCGGCGCGCCGTAGAAGGGATCCGCATCCCGGCCCATGATGCGGGCATTCATGGCGGAGAGCCTGTCCCGCAGCTGCCGATTCGTCACCGCCAGAATGACGGGCGATTGAAAGCCCATTCCGGTGGGGGCATAGGTGCCCGCCTCGCAGATGCGCTCGATCGCATCCCGGGGCACCGGCTTATCCTGATATGCGCGCACGCTCCGGCGCTCCTTCATAGCCTGCAAAACAGCGTTCATACAAATTACCTCCTGTTTTTGTATTCCTGACACCATTATACGCAGTATTCTGTCCCTGTACAAGCAATTTTTCCCTGTCCTTTGTAAGTCGGTATGGCGGAATTTGTATTGACTTGTCGGTCACAAAATGCTATCGTATAGGTATCATTACGATTCTTTATTCTAATACAAAAAGGAGTGTTTCTTCAATGGGTATGACCCCTGAACAGAACGCCGCGCTGACGAAAAAGCGCTGGGTCATTCTGATCGCGAGCTGCCTCATCAACCTGTGTGTCGGCTCCATGTACGCCTGGAGCAGCCTGTCCGCTCCCCATGGCCACCGAGTTGGGCGTGGAAGCCAGCGCTATGGCCTCCGTGTTCTCCACTGCCAATGCGGTGGGCTTCATCACCATGATCATCGGCGGCCTGCTGAACGACAAGTACGGCCCCCGCTGGGTCATGTTTGTGGGCGGCCTGATGTTCGGCCTTGGTATGTTCACCTGCGGCTTTGCCAAAAGCGTGGGCAACCTGACTCTGAGCTATGGTGTGATCCTCGGCCTGGGCCTGAGCCTGGTCTATGGCTGCACCATCAGCAACACCATCAAGTTCTTCCCCGACAAGCGCGGCATGGTCGGCGGCATGACCACCGCCTTCTATGGCATCAGCTCCGTCATCTTCGCCCCTGTGGCCGATGCCCTGAGCAACGCCTTCGGCGCCCGCGCCACCTTCAAGATTCTCGGCATCGTGTTCCTCGTCATCATCTGCGCCGGCTCCTTCATTATGCAGAAGTGCCCTGCCGGCTTTGTGCCCACCGGCTATGTGGCTCCCGTTGCCACCGGCAAAAGGCCAACGACAAGACCCCTGCCGAGATGCTGAAAATGCCGATCTTCTATGTCATGCTGCTGATGCTGACCTGCGGCGGCATCTTCGGCATGATGATCATCTCCCAGGCCAAAGGGCATCGCCATCAATATGGTGAATGCCGCTCCCGCCACCGCCACTCTGTTTGTCAGCGTGCTGTGCCTGTTCAACACTGCCGGCCGTCTGGTCGCCGGCTCCCTCAGCGACAAGCTGGGCCGCATCAACACCCTGACCATCGCTCTGGTAGTCGCTCTGGTCGGCCTTGCCGCTCTGCTGGGTGCCAGCCTGACCGGCGCCATGGCGCTGTTCGCCGTGGGCGTCATTCTGATCGGTATCTGCTTCGGCACCTTCATGGGCGTGTTCCCCGGTTTCTGCACCGACCAGTTCGGCCAGAAGAACAACACCGTGAACTATGGCATCATGTGGATCGGCTTCTGCCTGGCCGGCATCGTCGGCCCCACCATCCTGACCAAGGTGCACAACGCCACCGGCACCTACACCCTGGCCTTTGTGATCTCTCTGTGCATCGCCGTGGCTGGTCTGGTGCTGACCTTTGTCTACCGCGCGGTAGCCAAGAAGAACTAAGCATTCTCAGAAATGAAAGCATTTCTGAGAGGGATGCAGCCCGCGGCGCGCACTCGCCTTGCTCGCACGTTTGCCGGGCTGAGAAGCGTTTTCCGAGGTACACGCCCCGGAAAAAACTTGATTGCGCCTTAAATGACGGAACTCTGCGGGGCTCCTGCTCCCCATACAATCAGATTTTGCTCTTCGACAGGCTGAACGCCGCCGCACTGCTTGAGTGCGGCGGCGCTCTTTTTATTGAAATGCTATTCACAAAACACTTTGAAAATGCTATAATCTCAGGTGCTGAACCACTACTAAAAAGGAGCGTGGAATCTATGACAGAAGCAGAGCGTAAGCAGCTTGAGATCACCGCTTGCAAAGTCCGCATGGGCGTGATCGAGGGCGTTTACAACGCCAAGTCCGGCCATCCCGGCGGAAGCCTGTCGGCCTCCGACCTGTTCACCTACCTCTATTTCAAAGGAGATGAACGTGAACCCCGAGGATCCCCATATGGACAGCCGCGACCGGTTCGTCCTCTCCAAGGGCCACACCGCCCCGGCCTTTACGCCACCCTTGCCCTGAAGGGCTTTTTCCCCGTGGAGGACCTGCCCACCCTGCGCCACATCGACAGCTATCTGCAGGGCCACCCCAATATGAACACCGTGCCCGGCATCGACATGTCCACCGGCTCGCTGGGCCAGGGCGTTTCCACCGCCGTGGGCATGGCGCTGGGCGCCAAGCTGCGCGGCACCGACGAGCGGGTCTACACCCTGCTGGGCGACGGCGAGATCCAGGAGGGCCAGGTTTGGGAGGCGTTCATGTCCGCCGCCCACTACAAGCTGGATAATCTGCTGGTCTTTATCGACAACAACGGCCTGCAGATCGACGGCGAGGTGGCCAAGGTCATGAGCCCGTATCCCATCCCCGAGAAGCTGCGTGCCTTCGGCTTTGAGTGCGTGGAGATCGACGGCCACAACTTTGACCAGATCGACGCCGCCTTCACCCTGGCCAAGGGCGTGAAGGGCAAGCCCTTCGCCATTGTGATGAAGACCGTGAAGGGCAAGGGCGTCAGCTTTATGGAGAACCAGGTCGGCTGGCACGGCACCGCCCCCAACGCGGAGCAGTATGAGACCGCCATGGCGGAGCTGCGCGCTCACCTGGCAGAACTGGAGGCGAAGTAAGATGGCTGACGTGAAGAAGATCGCCACCCGCGAAAGCTACGGCAATACTCTGACTGAGCTGGGCAAAGAGATGCCCAATCTGGTCGTGCTGGACGCCGACCTGGCCGAGGCCACCAAAACCGGCATTTTCAAGAAGGCCTTCCCCGAGCGCCACATTGACTGCGGCATCGCTGAGGCGGATATGGTGGGCGTGGCCGCCGGTCTGAGCACCATGGGCTTTGTGCCCTTTGCCTCCTCCTTCGCCATGTTCGCCGCCGGCCGCGCCTTTGAGCAGGTGCGCAACTCCCTGGGCTACCCGCATCTCAACGTGAAGATCGGCGCCACCCACGGCGGCATCAGCGTGGGCGAGGATGGCGCCAGCCACCAGTGCAACGAGGATTTCGCCGTCATGCGCACCATCCCCGGCATGGTGGTCATGTGCCCCTCTGACGACATTGAGGCCAAGGCCGCTGTCCGCGCCGCCGCCAAGTATGTCGGCCCGGTCTATATGCGCTTCTCCCGCTTTGCCAGTCCCGTGTTCCACAGCGAGAACTACAAGTTCGAGATCGGCAAGGGCGAGGTGCTGCAGGACGGCACCGATGTGGCCATCATCGCCACCGGCCTGATGGTCAACGAGGCCATTGAGGCAGGCAAAGCGTTGGAGGCCAAGGGCATCCATGCCCGGGTCATCAATATGTGCACCATCAAGCCTCTGGACGAGGAGCTGGTGCTCGCCGCCGCCAGGGACTGCGGCAAGATCGTCACCGTGGAGGAGCACTCCATCATCGGCGGTCTGGGCGAGGCGGTCTGCTCCTGCCTGGCAGAGAAGTGCCCCGTGCCCGTCAAGCGCATCGGCGTCAACGACGAGTTCGGACACTCCGGCCCGGCCGCCGCGCTGCTCAAGCAGTTCGGCCTCTCGGCGGAGCACATCGCCGAGGTCACCGAGGCCTTTGTGAAAGTAAGATCCTATAAAAATGCAGCCCCGAAGGAGAAATCCAAACTCCTTCGGGGCTGTTTTCCATGTTATTCAAAAGGTACCTTTGTATCATGCAGCTTCGGCAATGTTCTGCAGCACCACATTAAAATTTGAACGCGCTCTGACACAGCCGTGCCAGAGCGCGTTTGTCTCTGCTCTCAATCACAGGATCTCTCGTCTGCCCTCCAGCGCCCGCATCAGCGTGGCGTTGTCGGCGTACTCCAGATCGCCGCCCACCGGAATGCCGTAGGCCAGCCGGGTGATCTTTACCCCGAAGGGTTTCAGCAGCCGGGAGAGGTACATGGCCGTAGCCTCGCCCTCGGTGTCGGGTTAGTGGCCATAATGACCTCCTGTACGCCGCCCTGGGCTACCCGTTCCACCAGTTCTTTGATGCGCAGGTCGTCCGGCCCCACCCGATTCATCGGGGAGATCACGCCGTGGAGAACGTGGTACAGGCCATTATACTCGCCGGTGCGCTCCATGGCGATGACATCCTTTGGCTCCGCCACCACGCAGATGGTGTCCTTCTCCCGCTTATAGCTGGAGCAGATGGCGCAGGGGCCGTCACCCTCGGTCAGATTCTGACAGACCGGACAGGTATGCACCCGATCCTTGGCATCCAGAATGGCCTGGGAAAACTCGGCGGCCTGATCCCGGGGCAGGCCCAGCACATAGAAGGCCAGCCGCTGGGCGGTCTTGCGGCCGATGCCGGGGAGCCGGGCGAACTGCTCCACCAGCTTTTCCAGGGCGGGGGGTAAATACTGCATAAATGAAAAACTCCTTACACGCGCAGGGCGTCGATGGCGGCGGCGGGATCGGCCGCGCCGAACACTGCGCTTCCGGCCACCAGCACATTGGCGCCGGCTTCCACCGCACTGTGGACGGTCCTGGCGTTGATACCGCCGTCCACCTCCAGCTCGCAGGCGGGGTTGTACCGGTCGATGATGGCCCGCACCTGGCGGATGGTGTCCAACTGGTGCTCCAGAAAAGCCTGGCCCCCGAAGCCGGGCTCCACCGTCATCACCAGCACCATGTCCAGCTCCTCGATATAGGGCAGAATGGCGTTGGCCGAGGTGATGGGCCGCAGGGCCACCGCCTTTCTTCACGCCGGCCGCGTCCATGGCGTCCAGCGCCCCGACGGATGCCGCGGGGACTGTCCGCCTCCAGATGAACGGAGATAAGATCCGCACCGGCGGCGGCAAAATCGTCAATATAGCGCACCGGCTTGTCGATCATCAGGTGTACATCCAGCATGGCGTCGGTATACTCCCGCACCGCCTTGAGCACCGGCAGACCGAAGGAGATATTGGGCACAAACGCGCCGTCCATCACGTCGAAGTGGATGAGGTCGGCGTTTTTCACGCTGTCCAGACTTCTGCCCAGCTGAGTAAAATCGGCAGACAGAATGGAAGGGGCAATTTTAATCATAGTAAGCCTCTCTTTTCATCTGATTTTTCATGCTGCGGTCAACATTTCGCAGATCATGGGTGATACGATATCGGTGTAGCAGGCAAAGCACAGCAGGCATAGGATGTGCTGCGGGCCGGGCGCGCTTTCGCGTCCCGGCCATGCGCCGGACGCCCGTCTCCCGTATCCCGAGACCCGGCCCGGGCCATGGCGCATGGCCGCCGCTGACGATAATCTGCGGAAGAGGGATCCTGTTCGGGCTCTCTTCCGCAGAAGGATCTCATTTCGATCAGTCGTAGAAATCGGCGGTGCCCACCTCATGGGCGTCATAACCGGCCTCTTTCATGGCCTCCAGAATGCGCTGCTTGTGGACATGCCCAAAGGCCTCCAGGGTGACCTTCAGCTCCACGCCGTTCTGCCGGTTGATGTTGACAAACTGGTTGTGCTCCAGCTTGATGATGTTGCCGCTGTTCCGGGCCAGCAGGCCGGACACCCGCATCAGTTCGCCGGGCCGGTCGGGGAGCAGCACGGAGAAGGTGAAGATCCGGCCCCGGTTGATCAGGCCGTGCTGGACCAGAGAGGCCATGGTGATCACATCCATGTTGCCCCCGGAGAGGACGGAGACCACGTTCTTGTCCTTGCAGTTCAGATGGTTCAGGGCAGCGATGGTGAGCAGACCGGCGTTTTCAACGATCATCTTGTGCTTTTCGGCCATATCCAGGAAGGCGTCCACCAGCTCGGTGTCGTCAATGGTGATGATGTCGTCGATGTTCTGCTGGATATAAGGGAACACCAGGTCGCCGGGGGTCTTGACCGCCACGCCATCGGCGATGGTGGAGATGTTCTCCAGCGTCACCACATGGCCGGCCTCCAGGCTGGCCTTCATGGAGGCGGCGCCCTCCGGCTCCACGCCGATGACCGTGACGTTGGGGTTGAGCAGCTTGGCCAGGGTGGACACGCCAGCGGCCAGGCCGCCGCCGCCGATGGGGACCAGGATCACATCCACGTCGGGCAGGTCCTGGAAGATCTCGTATGCGATGGTGCCCTGACCGGTGGCCAGCGCCAGGTCGTTGAAGGGGGGATGTAGGTCATGCCCTCGCTCTCGGCCAGTTCCATGGCTTTGGCGGCAGCGTCGTCAAACGTGGAGCCGTGGAGAATGACCCGTGCGCCGTAGTCCTTGGTGTTGTTGACCTTCACCAGGGGGGTGGTGGTGGGCATGACCACCGTGGCGCTGACGCCTGCATGGCGGGCAGCGTAGGCCACCCCCTGGGCGTGGTTGCCGGCGGAGGCGGTGATGAGGCCCCGGGCTTTCTCCTCCTCGCTGAGGGTGCTGATCTTATAGTAGGCCCCGCGGATCTTATAGGCGCCGGTGACCTGCATATTTTCCGGTTTCAGGTAAACATTGTTGCCGCAGGAAGCGGAAAACGCAGGGGAGTAGATCAGGTTAGTCTCGTTAATGACACCGGAGAGCACGCTCCGGGCGGATTTAAAGCTGTCAAGGGTCATCATAGGACTTGAAACGCCTCTTTTCATGAGTCAAAATTCATTGGAAATACAACACTTTATTTTACTCAATCCGCCGGAGATTGTCAATGCAGCGAAGGTGCCGAAATCGTGTTCCTTTACCTTGACACTCCCCTGTGAAAACGGTAGAATATTTATTACTAGGTTTACTTAATATCAGGAGTGACGCACATGAAAAAACTCAAAAAACAGCGCAGTGTTGTGCCGGTCTATCTGATCGCTGTGGTGTGGTTCATCGGCGGCTTTTTCTTCCGGGTGCATCGCCCGCTGGGGTTCGCGGTACTTGTGGCCATCTCTGCGGCGGTATTTCTGATCGCCCGTCAGATCTGGCGCGACCGCACCATCGTCGTCACCAAACCCGATCCGGAGCCGAGACAGAAGGCCGAGCCAAAGGCCGAACCAGAACCGGCAGCGGCCAAGGCCGAGCCGGAGCGGCCGGAGGATCCCGAGATTGCCGCCCTGCGCCAGGACCGCGACCGGGCCGTGGGTGAGATGCGCCGCCTGAACGACAGCATTGAGGATCCCACCCTGTCCCGGCAGATCGACCACATTGAGGCCACCACCGGCAAGATCTTTACCTATGTAATGATGCATCCGGATCAGAAAAGTCAGATCCGCCGCTTCCTCAACTACTACCTGCCCACCACCCTGAAACTGCTCAACGCCTATGACCGTTTGGACGAGGCCGGCATCTCCGGCATCAACATTGACGGAGCCAAGGGCAAGATCAGCGAGGTCATGGCCGCCATCGTCTCCGCCTTTGACCGTCAGCTGGATGCCCTCTATCAGGGCGAGGTCATGGACATCAACGCAGAGATCAAAGTATTGCAGAGCCTGCTGACCGGCGACGGTCTGGCCGACGATCAGATGGGCGGTCACTGACCGGCTCAGCGAGATACAGATACGGAGGTACCTTATGAACGAACAGGAACACATCCCCCAGCTGACGCTGGATCCGGAGGCGCCGCCGCGGCCGCCCAGAGCGCCCCTGCCGCTCGCCGCCGTCCCCACTCTGACTCTGGCGCCTGGCGCCGCACCGGCTGAGGCCGAAGCCGTCGATCCCGTCGTTGTGGACGAGTATGCTCACGGAAGAGGAACGCCGGGCCGTGGACGCCTTTGCCGCCAAAATCGACATCACCGACTCCACCCAGGTCATGCAGTACGGCTCCGCCGCCCAGAAAAACATCGCTCAATTCTCCGAGTCCGCACTGAGCAGCGTGCGCACCAAGGATCTGGGCACCGTGGGCGACGCGCTGAGCAGCCTTGTGCTGGAGCTCAAGCAGGTCGGCCAGCCCGAGAAGAAGGGCTTCAGTTTCTTCCAGCGCAGCAAGCACAAGGTGGAGGAGATGAAGGCCCAGTACGCCAAGGCGGAGGCCAACGTGGACAAGATCGCCGAGGTGCTGGAGGGCCATCAGGTGACCCTGATGAAGGACATCGCCATGCTGGATCAGATGTTTGACCTCAACCAGCAGTACAGCAAGGAGCTGACCATGTATATTCTGGCGGGCAAGAAGCGTCTGGCCCAGATCCGCACCGGCGAATTGGAGGAGCTTCGCAAGAAGGCGGAGCAGTCCGGCACGGCAGAGGATGCACAGGCCTATAACGATCTGGTGAACCTGTGCAACCGGTTTGAGAAAGAAGATCCACGATCTGGAGCTGACCCGCATGGTGTCGGTGCAGATGGGCCCCCAGACCCGGCTGCTGCAGAACAACGATACATTGATGATTGAGAAGATCCAGTCCTCGCTGGTGAACACCATTCCCCTGTGGAAGAGCCAGATGGTGCTGGCGCTGGGCCTGGAGCACTCCCGCCAGGCCACCGCGGCCCAGAGCGCGGTGACCAACATGACCAACGAGCTGCTGCGCCAGAATGCAGAAATGCTCCGCATGGGCACCACCGAGACGGCGAAAGAGGCCGAGCGCTCCATCGTGGACATCGAGACGCTGCAGCACACCAACGAGCAGCTCATCGCCACGCTGGACGAGGTCATGCAGATCCAGAAGGAGGGCCGCGAAAAGCGCGCCGCCGCCGAGGCCGAGCTGGGCAAGATCGAAGGCGAGCTGAAAAAAGAAGCTGCTCGAGCTGCACTGACCCAAATGTATAACCTCAACCGGAAATGGGTTCCGGCTGAGCGACCCCTATGATACCGGAAGGTGATTTTCTTTGAAAGCATTGAAAAAATATCCCGTTGCGTGGGCGATCACCGCAGCGGTGATCGTGATATCCGTTATTTTCGGCATAAAGATGGCCCGGGCGGATATGCTGGCTGTCACGCCGGGCAACTGGGTGTGCGACGGCGCCGAGGTGCTCTCCGAGGACACGGAGAACTCGGTGCGCACCTACAACACCACATTTGACCAGAGCTACTCCGCCTATGTGGCGGTGGCCACGGTGCCCAGTCTGAAGGGCTGGGACGCGGACGCCTACGCCGAGGAGCTGTTCAACCGCTGGAGCCTGCAGGGCAATGACTTCCTGCTCATGCTGGACATCGGCGGAAACCAGAGCTACCTCTACAATGGCAGCAACTACACCAACTTCAATTTCAGCTCCTATCTGGACACCTATGTAAACACTGATTTCTTTGCCGGAAATTATGACGCGGCCGTGACCGGCCTGATGGCCGGCATGGAGAGCTATCTCTCCCAGTACAACGGCGGCTACTCCCCGGAGAACGGCGTGACCCCGCTGAGGACACCGGCAATTACACCGACTACGCTCAGATGGAACAGCAAACCAACCTGCTCTCCGGCGTCATTATCGTTCTGGCGCTGCTGGCGGTGGTCTACACCCTGCTCTGCTCCATGGAGCGCAGCCGCTACCGCAGCTGGTACAGCCGGTATGGCCGTATGGACACGCCTCCGGTGGTGTTCACCCCCATCTTCTTCTGGCACCGCCCCGGCAGTATGTGGTGGAACCGGATGCACCATCATCCTCACGGCCCAGGGCCCGGTCCCCATCCCGGCGGCCCCGGCCCACGTCCCGGCGCCGGTCCCCGACCGGGCGCAGGCCCTCGCCCTGGCAGCGGCTTCGGCGGCAGACCCGGCGGCGGTTTCGGCGGAGGCTTTGGCGGCGGAGGCCGCAGCGGCGGCCATGGCGGAGGCGGCTTCGGCGGCGGTGGCCACGGCGGCGGTCATGGCGGAGGCGGCTTCGGCGGCGGTGGCCATGGCGGCGGTCATGGCGGAGGCGGCTTCGGCGGCGGTGGCCATGGCGGCGGTCACAGATAAAATACGCACACTCAAAGTTCCGAGGCTTTGTCCTCGGAACTTTGTTCATATGATCTTTCAGAGGTAAGGCTATGAACAACACAAAAACTTTACGCGGACGCTTCGCCCCCTCCCCCAGCGGACGGATGCATCTGGGCAACGCATGGTCCGCCCTGCTGGCATGGCTTTCCGTGCGCAGCCGCGGCGGCACAATGGTACTGCGGCTGGAGGATCTGGATCCAGACCGCTGCAAGCGCCCGCTCTGCGACGGGGTGGAAGAGGATCTCCGATGGCTGGGTCTGGACTGGGACGAGGGCGGAAGCGCCGGCGGCCCGGAATTTTATCAGAGCCAGCGCAGCGAGATCTACCGCGCGGCGCTGGAGCAGCTGGAACAGCAGGGGCTGCTCTATCCCTGCTTCTGCACCCGGGGCCAGCTCCACGCCCCCAACGCTCCCCACCGCTCCGACGGTGAGGTCATCTACCCGGGCACCTGCCGGGATCTGAGCGCGGAGGAGCGGACTGTGCGCGCCCGGACGCGCCATCCCGCCGTGCGCATCCGTGTCCCCGATGAGGAGATCGGATTTGTTGACCGGCTTCAGGGCGCTTACGGCGAAAATCTGGCCCGGGACTGCGGGGACTTTATTCTGCGCCGCCCCGACGGAGTATACGCCTACCAGCTGGCCGTGGTGGTGGACGATGCCCTGATGGGCGTCACCGAGGTGACCCGGGGCAGCGATCTGCTGACCTCCCCCCCGACAGATCTACCTCCAGCAGCTTCTGGGCTTTGACACACCGGATTACTGCCATGTCCCCCTGCTCTGCGCTCCGGACGGGCGGAGGCTTTCCAAGCGGGAGTCCGACCTGACCCTTCAATCTCTGCGCGAACGCGGCGTCCGCCCGGAGGAGATCGTGGGGCGTCTGGCCTGCGCCGCCGGACTCATCGACCGCCCGGAGCCCATTTCCGCCCGTGAGCTGGTGCCGGTGTTCGATGTGCATAAACTTCCAAAAGATGATATTTCTTTTAAGGGGTAAAAAATGAGCTGTCCGTAGAGGACAGCTCATTTTTACTTTCTTTACTTTTTCCAGGTCTGAGGAGCGAGCAGAACGAGGATCGGGAAAATTTCCAGTCGGCCTGCCAGCATATCGAAGATGAGCACCACTTTGCTCAGCGGGGACATGATGCTGAAGTTCGCCGTGGGACCGACCAGACTCAGGCCCGGGCCGATGTTGTTCAGCGTGGCGGCCACGGCGGTAAAGCTGGTCTCCAGATCGAGATTCTCCAGCTGAATGATCAGCAGAGAGAGCACAAAGATGAGGACATAGCACACCAGAAACAGCAGAGAACCCCGCACGACCGCCCGATCCAGCTTTTTGCCGTCCATGCGGATGGTGCGCACCTCCCGGGGCTTGACCAGCCTGCGCAGCTCCTGTGCGCCGGTCTTGAGGTAAATGACCAGCCGCGAAACCTTCATACCGCCGCCGGTACTGCCCGCGCAGGCACCCAGCATCATGAGCAGCATCAGGATGCCCTTTGAAAAACTGGGCCAGAGGGCAAAATCCGTGGTGGAGTAGCCGGTGGTGGTAATGATACTGGCCACCTGGAACAGCACCTCCCGCACGGAGTGGAACTGGCCGTAGTACAGCAGATCCAGGGAGATGAACAGGGTGGCGCCGGCCACGATAGCGTAGTACCAGCGCACCTCCTCCATCCGCAGCACTGCCCGGCCCTGACGGCACAGCAGCAGGAAGTAGACGCCGAAGTTCGTACCGGCCAGCAGCATAAAGATGATGATGACCCATTGGAGATAGGGGGAATAGCCGGCCACGCTGTCATTGAGCACGCCGAAGCCGCCGGTGCCCATGCTGCCAAAGGTCAGGCACAGGTTGTCAAACAGCGGCATTCCGCCGATCGCCTGCAAAATGAGCTCCAGCACGGAAATGCCGAAATAGATGCCGTAAAGGCTCCGGGCCGACGCCCGCAGCCGGGGCACCAGCTTGCTGACCACCGGGCCGGGGCTCTCCGCCTGCATGAGGGAAAAGCTGGAGCCGTTGTCCGCCATGGGCAGCAGCGTCAGGATAAACACGAGCACGCCCATGCCGCCGATCCAGTGGCTGAAGGAGCGCCAGAACAGCAGGCAGTGGCTCATGGCCTCCACATCGGCCAGGATAGATGCGCCGGTGGTGGTAAAGCCGGAGACGATCTCAAAGAGCGCATCCAGATAGTTCGGGATCTCGCCGCTGAATACAAAGGGCAGCGCTCCGGCAGCGGACATGACGATCCAGCACAGCGCCACGGTCACATAGCCGTCCTTGATGGTGAACATGCTGGAACGGGCCTTCAGGCGGGTCAGGGGCAGCCCCACTGCGATGCAGATAAAGGCGCTGAGCGCCAGCATCAGGGTGGGGTAGTACTCATGATAGATGAGCCCCACCACCAGCGGCAGCAGCATGAAAATACCCGTCAACGCCAAGACCGTACCCAGCACATAGAGAATGCGTTTATAATTCATGGCCGCTTACTCCAGAATGTCCCGGATACTGTTGATCCGCTTCAGCGTGGTGACAATGATGACGAAGTCGCCGGGCAGAATGCAGTCCTGGCCGGAGGGGACAATGACCTTCCCCTCCCGGATGATCGCGCCCACCAGCACGCCTTTTTTGATATGCATATCGTTCAGGGTCTGATTGGTGACGCTGCTCTGATCCTTGATGCGGAAGGCCAGCGCTTCCACCTGATTGTCCGCCAGCATGTGCACGGCCTCCATGTCGCTGTCGGGAGAGGGGCGCAGCGCCCGGGCGTAATGCAGAATGGTCTCCGCCGTCAGATGCTTGGGGAGACGACGCTGCCCACCGGGATCTCGTCAATGACGCAGTTGAAGTTGGTCTTGTTGATCTTGGTGATAAGCTTGGCGTGGCTCATCTTGTTGGCGTAGAGCGCCAGCATGATGTTCTCCTCGTCGAAATTCGTCAGGGAGACAAAGGCATCCGTGCGCTCCAGCCCCTCCTCCAACAGCAGCTGCTCATTGGAGGCATTGCCGTAGATCACGTTGGCCCGGGGCAGCAGGTCGCTCAGTTCCTCGCAGCGCTGCTTATCCACCTCGATGATGGTCACATGGATGTGGGACTGGATGAGCCGCCGGGCCAGATAGTAGGCCACGGTGCCGCCGCCCATGATCATCACGTCCTTGATGGGCTTGGAGCAGATGCCCACCCGCTGGAAGGTGTCCCCCAGCAGCTCGTTGGGCACGATGATGGACACCCGGTCTCCGGCGTGGAGCACCGTGCGGCCATCGGGGATGACCGCCTTCTGGTGGGACTCCACAATGGGGATCAGCAGCGGAGTGGAGCGCTCGGCGGAAATATCGATCAGGCTGCGCCCGTCCCACGGAGAGTGCTCCGGCAGCACCAGCGACAGCATCTGCACCCGCCCCTTGGCAAAGGAGTTCAGGTCGATGGCCGAGGGGCAGCGGATCAGGTGATAGATCGCGCTGGCCGCCGCCAGCTCCGGGTTGATGGCCAGCGAGAGCCCCAGCTCATCCTTGATGAAGTCGATCTCACCGTAATACTCCGGGTTGCGCACCCGGGCGATGGTGTGGCAGTTGCCCGCCTTCTTTGCAATCAGGCAGCAGAGCATGTTGATCTCATCCCGGTTGGTAACGGCGATCAGGATGTCGCAGTCCTTCACCCCTGCATCCAGCAGCACCCGGTAGCTGCTGCCATTGCCCTTGATCGTGATAACATCCAGCGCGGAGAGCCGGCTCAGGGCGTCCTCGTTGTTGTCCACTACGGAAATATCATGCCCCTCAGAACTGAGGGTCTCGGCCAGGGTGAAGCCCACCTTGCCGCAGCCGACAATGATAATGTTCATATCTTTCTCAGGATCCTCTCAAGCACGCTTATGCGTTGCCCAGTCCCAGCAGGGCGGCGCCGATGATGCCCGCCTCGTTGCCCAGTGCAGCGCGCACCAGCACAGGCGGGGCAATAAACTCCGAAGCGTAACAGTATTTTCTGAGTTTTTCTCGCACGGGGGCAAGCAGTGTCTCCCCTGATTGCTGACTCCGCCGCCCAGGATCACTGCCTGTGGGCGAAGCAGATTGACGATGCCGCCGATACCGGCAGCCAGATACTCTTCATAGGTGTCCAGCACTGTCCGGGCGGTCTGATCCCCCAGCAGTGCCGCGTCGAAGGGGGTCTTGGCGTTCACCTGCGCCGCGTCCGGGCAGATCTGCCACAGCGCAGACTCCGGGTGAGCCTCCATCGCCCACCGGGTTTGGCGGATCAGGGCGGTGGCCGAGGCCTGGGCCTCGAAGCAGCGCCGCCTTCCGCAGCCGCAGGGCTCTCCGCCCAGAATGAGCGGAATGTGCCCGGCCTCGGTGCCGCCGCCGTTCCAGCCGTCAAACACCCGGTTATGGGCCACGATGCCGCCGCCCACACCGGTGCCCAGCGTGATCGACCGCGCTGTCATAGTCCCGGGCCGCCCCGGCATGCACCTCGCCCAGCGCGGCGCAGTCCGCGTCATTGCCCAGATAGACCGGCAATCCGGTCAGCTTTTTCAGCTGCTCCCCCAGCGGCAGGGAGCGCCAGTCCAGATTGGTGGTGCGCAGCACCATACCGCTCGGGCGTCCACCGCGCCGGGGACACCCACGCCGAGGGCGCAGGCGGCGTCCCGCCCAGCCCGGCCTGTTTCAGGCTGAAAGCAGGGCGGCGCGGGCCATATCCCGACGATCTCCTCCGCCGGGCGGTTCGCCCCGGTGGGCAGACTGCATTTACTCAGCAGGCGGCCGTCCTGACAGCACCTTTGCGGGCTTGTATACCTCGTCGCCGGAAAACAGCATCCGGCCCAGAAAACCGCGCAGATATGTTTCGGTGGTGTCCTCGCTGTACTGGCGCAGCCAACAGATAAGGTCCTCGTCAAAGCCCTCGAAAAAAGCGGAATTGTCTTGGGGAAAATAGCTCTGGCTCGTGGAAACGCCCCACTTGAAGCTGCCCGCGTCCGGCTCCATCTCGCCTGTCAGGATCTTGAACAGCGCGGTCTGGCCCGCCTCGTTTTCGCCCACGAGGGCGATTTTGTCGCCCTTGTTGGCGATAAAGCTGACATTGTCCAGCACCTTCACGCCGTCCACCGTCTTGGTGATGCCCTCCACAAACAGGATGTCCTTTCCGGCCTCCCGCTCCGGCTCAAAGCCCACATAAGGGTATTTGCGGCTGGAGGCGGGCATCTCCTCCAGCGTAATGGAATCCAGTATCTTCTTGCGGCTTGTGGCCTGCTTGGATTTGGATTTGTTTGCGGAAAAGCGCTGGATAAAGTTTTGCAGATCGCGGATCTTTTCCTCTTTTTTCTTATTCTGGTTGCGGATGAGCTGCTGCATCAGCTGGCTGGATTCGTACCAAAAATCGTAGTTGCCCGCATACATCTGCACCTTGTTGTAATCGATATCCACGATATGGGTGCAAACCGCATTCAAAAAGTGGCGGTCATGGCTGACGACGATGATGGTGCCGGGATAATCCATCAAAAATTCTTCCAGCCAGTCGATGGATTCAATGTCCAGGCCGTTGGTGGGCTCGTCCAGCAGCACGATGGACGGCCGGCCGAACAGAGCCTGCGCCAGCAGTACCTTCACCTTCTGGCGGCCGTCCAGCGCCGACATGGGCGCGGTATGCAGGGCCATCGGAATGCCCAAACCGTTCAAAAGCTGGTCCGCCTCCGTTTCGGCCTCCCAGCCGTTCATCTCGGCAAATTCACCCTCCAACTCAGCGGCTTTTTCACCGTCCGCGTCGGTAAAGTCCTCTTTCGCATACAGCGCTTCTTTTTCTTTCATAATGTCATACAGGCGGCGGTTGAACGGTGGATCTGAGCGGCTGTCTGAGCTTCGACGTCACCGATACCGTCGAGCAGGCGTGGGCACACGACCACGGTGGGATGTTCCTGAGCCGCGGCATCCGCTTTCTGACCACCCTCGGCGGCGGCAAGAGCTATCATGTGGCCCCGCAGGCCGCCGATGCCGCGCAGGTGCGCTCCGCACTGGAGGCCACCGGCATTCTGACCCTGAACACCACCACCCAGACCACCTATGCCCTGACTGACACTACACTGGATTTCACCATGGGCGTCAGCGGCGTCTCCGTGGACGAAAACGCGCTGATCCAGAAGATCCTGGACAATACCGCCAAGGGCGATTACAGCTCCATCACCTGTGAGATGGTGTCCGCCGACCCGGATCCCATCGATATACAGGCCATTCACGACGCGCTCTACGCCGAGCCTGCCAATGCCACGCTGGAGGTGGCGGACGATGGATCCTATACCGTCACCGACTCCGTGCAGGGCATCGACTTTGACGTCGCCGGGGCTCAGAGCATCCTCTCCGCCGCCCAGCCGGGCGAGACGGTCAGCGTACCGCTGAACCGTCAGGACCCGGCCATTGACACTGCCACCCTGAAGGCCAACCTGTTTAAGGATGTGCTGGGCGAATACACCACCAGCGTGTCCGGCACCGCCGACCGGCGCTCCAACGTCCAGCTGGCGGCTCAGAAGTGCAGCGGCACCATCCTGCTCCCCGGCGAGGTGTTCGCCTACAATCAGGTCGTGGGTCAGCGCACCGAGGCCGCGGGCTTCAAAAAGGCGGGCGCCTACTCCAACGGCGAGACCGTGCAGGAACTGGGCGGCGGCGTCTGCCAGGACTCCAGCACCCTCTACTGCGCCGCGCTCTACGCCAATCTGGAGATCGTGGAGCGGCATAACCACAGCTACGTCTCCAGCTATGTGCCCATCGGCATGGATGCCACCGTCTCCTGGGGCGGCCCGGACTTCCAGTTCCGCAACAACACCGATTATCCCATCAAGGTGGTCGCCAGCTACGCCAACAGCAAGGTGACCTTCCAGATCGTCGGCACCAAGACCGATGATTACTCCGTCAAGATCACCACCGAGACCATCGGCACCACCGCCCCACCGTGCAGGAGGTGCCGGACGACACGCTGGAAGCGGGCACCACGCAGGTGGCCGACAAGGGCCACACCGGCTACAAGGTGCAGTCCTACCGCCATGTCTACGATGCCAACGGCAATGTGGTCTATGAGGGAAAGGAATCGCTGAAAGCAGCTACAAGATGACTCCCAAGATCATCCATGTGGGCACCAAGGTCGCAGAAACACCCGCGCCGGATACGCCGGTCACAGATACCCCGGCGGCTGATACGCCCACGACAGATACGCCCGCGGCGTGAGGCAAGTGTTCGCTGGCACTCTGAATTTCCATCCACACCCATTCCCGCACAAGTGATTGTGCGGGAATTTTATAGGAGATCGCACTATGTTTCAAGGTTTTTCAGAAGACACCATCCGTTTCCTCTGGGGGATCCGGCTCAACAATCACCGGGACTGGTTTCTGGAGCACAAGCAGGACTATCTCGACCACCTCTATCACCCGCTCAAGGAGCTGGGGGAGGAGCTGATGGCCGCCATGGAGGAAGCATATCCGGATGAAGGGCTCCAGCTCAAGGTGACCCGGATCTACCGGGATGTGCGCCGGGTCAAGTACGGCGGGCTGTACAAGGATCACCTCTGGCTGGTGATCCGCCAGCCCAGCGAGGAGTGGACGGCCCGGCCCGCCTTCTATTTTGAGATCTCTCCGGAGGGCTATGAGTACGGTATGGGTTACTACTGTGCCAGGCCCGTGCAGATGGAGCAGTACCGCCGCCGCATTCGCCGGGAGCCGGAGGCGCTGGAAAAGCTGGCCCGGAAGCTGAACCGCCAGAGCACCTTTCATTTGGAAGGCGACGAGTACAAGCGCTCCAAGGGTGAGTGTTCCGAACTGCTGAAGCCCTGGTTCAACCGCAAGGGCATCGACATCTGTACCTTCCACGCCCCCGATGCACGCATGACTTCCCCGGCCCTTGCGAAGGATATCCTGGCCGGGTTTGACTGGCTCATGCCCTATTACCGCTATTTCAAGGCGCTGGAGCTGGAGCCGCCGGTGACCGATCCTATCCGATAACGAAGCAGAACGCGCCGCTGAATGCGGCGCGTTTTCTTGAAATTTGCCGCTTTCTATGCTAGGATAAATTGATATTTTATGCAAAACTCGAGGGCACTTCTATGATGAATCAAGATAAACGTAAAAACGAATTGCAAACATCGCCATGAGCGCGGTGATCGTGCTCATCATCCTCTCCGGCGTGCTGGCCGTGGGCGGCCAGCAGGGCTGGTTTGACAAAAAAAAAGATCCCGCCGAGACCGGAGTGGTGAGCGCTGTGACCGGCACCGCCGATCTGACACGCGACGGCATCGCCTCCCCGCTGAGTGCGGACACCGCCCTGCGGGACGGGGACGTGCTGACTACGCAGGAGCACGCCGAGCTCACCCTTCAGGCCGGAGACAGCACCATGAAACTGGGCGCCGGCTCCTCCTCTGACCGTCACTCACGCCGCGACCGACGGCCTCACCGTGCAGGTCACCACCGGCCAGTTCTTCACCGCCGCCGGGGAAGCGGCTCCGGTCACGCTGGAATTTGGCGCCGAGGACTGTACCCTCTCCTCCGCCGCAGCAGATCTGACCGTGCGCACCGGCAGCGAAACCCTCTACCTGCTCTCCGGCGCGCTGACGCTGGACGGTACGGACTATGAAGCAGGACAGGCGCTGAGCTGGGTGGACGGCACCCCTGACCACCGACAGCTTCTCCCCCACCGTATTGGACGATGAGGCCCTCGGCTGGTGCCTGAATGCCGGACAGGCACTGTGCTTTACTTCGGACGAGCTCCGGCAGGTACTGGATACCCGGGCGACCCAGCAGCAGGCCGACATTGAAGCGCAGCTCGATGGCAGTGCCGCCCAGACGGACGGTTCTGCCGCCGAAAATACCGAAACTACCCAGCCCGGCGAGACCGATACCAAATCGGACGGCAACGGCCATACCGGCCAAACCCCAGCCGACTCCGGCACCGCCAGCGCCGCTGATCCGGCTCCATCTTCTCCCACCGATTCGGAGCCCTCTGCCCCGGCCCAGCCGGACACGCCCGCGCAGCCGGAGCCGGAACCGGAACCGAGAAAAGTCCACCTGCACCATTTCCGTGCGCTGTGACACGATCCTGAACAATATGGACTCCCTCGACCCGGATAAGGCGGGTTATGTGCCCTCCAACGGCGTCCTGCTCTCCAAGACCACCGTCACGCTCTCCGACGGCGACTCCGCCTACGATGTGCTCAAGCGGGCCTGCTCCGCCGCCGGGCTCCAACTGGAGGCCAGTTACACCGCCGCCTACGGCAGCTATTATGTGGAGGGCATCGGCCACCTCTATGAGTTCGACTGCGGCCCCGAATCCGGCTGGATGTATAAGGTGAACGGCTGGTTCCCCAACTATGGCTGTTCCAGCTACACCGTCAGTGACGGGGACAACATCGTATTCTGTTACACCTGCAACGGCCTTGGTGCCGACGTGGGAGCCTGACGTGGAACGCGGACGACATCCGGACGCCTTCGCCGCACTGAACCCCGCGCTGAACCTGACTTTCTTTCTGGCGGCTCTGGTGTGGACGGTGCTCCTGCGTCACCCGGCCTACACGCTGGTGTCTCTGCTGGCCGGGGCGCTCTATTACCGCGCCCTCCTGGGCCGGAAGGCATGGCGTACCTTTGGCTCTCTTCTGATCTTAATGCTCGCGCTGACCGCCCTGAACCCACTCTTCAATCCCCGGGGGCGCACCCGCTTTTCGCTCTGCTGGGGCGGCCCTATACGCTGGAATCGTTGTGCTACGGTGCATCGGCGGCAGGGATGTTTGCCGCCGCACTGCTTTGGTTTTTCTGCTATGGACAGGTGGTCACCGAGGATAAGCTCACCGCCGTGCTGGGCAGACGCCTGCCCGCTCTGTCCCTCCTGCTGGTGATGGTGCTCCGACTGGTACCCGCCGTGGGACGCAGGGCAAGGCAGATCTCCGGCGCACGGCGCTGCGTGGGACTGAGCGGCGGTGACACGCTGCGGGAGCGCATTGAAACCGGCATGACCACTCTGTCTGCCCTGTCCGGCGCTATGCTGGAGGGCAGTGTCATCACCGCCGACTCCATGCGCGCCCGGGGCTACGGCACCGGCACCGCGACCAGCTATCAGGACGTCGCATGGCACCGGAAGGACCGGCTCCTGCTGGGGGGGCAGTCCTGCTTTTGACCCTGTCCACCGCAGTGAGCTTTGCGTCCGGCGGAATGCGCGCGAACTTTCTGCCCGCGCTTGACTTTGCCCCGGTCTGCGGCCTGACGCTGATCCCGCTGACGGGCTACGCCCTGCTGCTGCTCATCCCCACCGCACTCCACCTCTGGGAGGAACTGAAATGGCACTCTTTGAAATCGAACACCTGACCTTTGCCTATCCCACCGCGCCGGACGCCCCCTGTCTGAGGGACGTGAGTCTGACGCTGGAGGCGGGAGAATATCTGGCCCTGTGCGGCAAGAGCGGCAGCGGCAAGACCACCCTTCTGCGCCAGCTCAAGAGCGTACTGGCCCCCCCATGGCAAAAAAAGCGGCGTCATCCGCTTTGACGGCCGGGCACTGGAAAACGTGGACGCCCGGGAACAGGCCGGGCGCATCGGCTATGTGATGCAGAATCCGGACAGCCAGATCGTCACCGACAAGGTCTGGCATGAGCTGGCCTTCGGGCTGGAGAGCCTTGGCTGCGACCAGAGGACCATGCGCCTGCGGGTGGCGGAAATGGCCTGCTTCTTCGGCATCCAGGATTGGTTCCACCGGGAGGTAGCAGAGCTGTCCGGAGGACAAAGCAGCTGCTGAATCTGGCCTCGGTCATGGCCATGCAGCCCGACGTGCTCATTCTGGACGAGCCGACGAGCCAGCTGGATCCCATCGCCGCCGCAGACTTTCTGAACACCATCGCCCGGCTCAACCGGGAGCTGGGCACCACCATCCTGCTCTCTGAGCACCGTCTGGAAAACGTGCTGTCGGTCTGTGACCGGGTCGCCGTCATGGAGGAAGGGCGCATCACCATTGCGGATCCCCGGAACACCGTGGCTGCACTCCACGCCGCAGGCAGCGACCTCTTGCCGCTATGCCCGCCCCTGCCCGGGCCTATTATGCCGCCGGTGAGTCCGGCGGCACGGTTCCTCTGACCGTCCGGGAGGGGCGCGCCTGGCTGACCCGCAAGGCCGTGGGAAAGGCACTGCCCACCCCCGCCCTGCCGGAGCATGAGCTGTCCGGATCGCCAGAACCCCCGGCGTTGGAGCTCAAGGAGCTTTGGTTCCGCTATGAAAAGATGCGCCGGACGTACTCCGGGACGTGAATCTGCAAGTGCCGAAGGGCAGTCTGTTCGCCATTCTCGGCGGCAACGGCGCCGGCAAATCCACTCTGCTCAAGGCGGTGTGCGGCATCTGCCCGCCCTACCGGGGCAAGCTGCTGCTGGACGGCGTACCGCTGAAAAAGTGGAAGGGAAAGGAGCTGTTCCGCGGCAATCTGGCCCTTTTGCCCCAGGACCCCAAAAATCTCTTTGTGAAAAAAAGACGGTACGGGAGGAGCTGGCCGAACTGCTGGAGGGCATGCCAAAAGTGGAGCGGGACGCCGAGATCACCCCGTATCGCTGCCCAGTGTGACCTCACCCATCTGCTGGACAGTCACCCCTACGACCTGTCCGGCGGCGAACAGCAGCGGGCGGCGCTGGGTAAGGTGCTGCTCACCCGTCCGAAGCTGCTCCTGCTGGACGAACCCACCAAGGGGCTGGACTGCTTCTTCAAGGCCGAATTTGCCGCTCTGCTGAAACAGTTCACCGCCCAGGGCGGCACGGCAGTGCTGGTGTCCCACGATGTGGAGTTTTGCGCCCAGTACGCCGACCTGGTGGGGCTGTTCTTCGACGGCCGGCTCACCACCGTCAACACGCCCCGGCGCTTTTTTGCGGAAAACAGCTTTTATACCACCGCGGCCAACCGGATGAGCCGCCATATCTTCCGCAATGCGGTGACGGCGGAGGATGTGGCCGAGCTGTGCAGGAGGAATGGACTGTGAAAAGACTAAACTCCCCCGCCGGAGCTGGCTGACTCTGATCCTGCTCTTCCTGCTCATCCCGGCGGCGCTCATTTTCTGCCCCAGACTGGGCGGCCAGGTCTGGTATTTTACCAGTCTGCTCATCATCGCGCTCACCCTGTGTGCCTTCTTTCTGGTGTTTGAAGCCCGCCGCCCCCAGGCCCGTGAGCTGGTGGTGCTGGCAGTGCTCTCCGCACTGGCGGTGGCCAGCCGGGCGGCTTTCGCGGCCATTCCCCACTTCAAGCCCATGACTGCGATCATTATGATCACCGGCATCGCCTTCGGCCCGGAGGCGGGCTTTCTGACCGGCGCGGTCAGCGGCTTTGTCAGCAACTTTCTCTTCGGGCAGGGGCCGTGGACGCCGTGGCAGATGTTCGCCTACGGCGCAGGCGGCTTTTCTGGCCGGACTGCTCAGCCGTCTCGGTGTACTGAAGCGAAACCGCATTGTGCTCACTCTCTTCGGCTTTTTTTCACCGTGCTGATCATTGTCGGCCCGCTGCTGGACACCTGTGCGCTGTTCACCATGACGGGCGAGATCACCGCCTCCTCCGCCAAGGCGGTCTACCTCTCCGGCATCCCGGTCAATCTGATCCACGGTGCCGCCGCCGGACTCACCATGCTTCTGTTTGCCAACCCTCTGCTGGACAAGCTGGACCGGCTCCGGGTGAAATACGGTATGCTGGAGGGCGGGCAATGAGGTTTTCCGACTACCACCCCGGCATCAATTTCTGCTTTTTCGCCGCCGCACTGGCGGGGACGATCCTGTTCCGCCACCCGGTCTACCTCATCCTCTCCCTCTGCGCCGCCGCACTCTGGTCGACGGAGCTGAAGGGAGCAAGGGCGCTCGGCTTTGACGCCCTTGCCCTCCTGCTGGCAGCGCTGTTCGCCCTGTGGTATGCCAGCTATCACCACTTCGGCGTCACACCGCTCTGGACAAATCGGGTGGGCAACGTGATCACGCTGGAAAGTCTGCTCTATGGACTGATGCTGGGCGGCACCATTGCCGCCGTGCTGATGTGGCTGAGCTGCCTGCACACGGTGTTCACCGCCGACAAGACCGTCTATCTCGCCGGGCGCATCGCTCCAAAGCTGGCGCTGTTTCTGGCCATTCTGCTCCGACTCGTCCCCCGCATCAAGGCCCAGTGGCGGCGCACCGCCGCAGCCCGCCGCGGCATCGGCTGCGGCGCCGGCGGGTTGCCGGAGCGCTGCAAAAACCGGATCCGCCTGTTTTCCGGCATGGTAACCTGGACGCTGGACAGCATCGTGGCGCTGTCCGACGCCATGCGGAGTCGAGGCGCGGCGCTGAAGGGCCGCACCGCCTACTCCCTCTACCGCTTCGATCACCGGGATCGAATGCTGGTCATCGTCCTCTTCACCCTCATCACCCTGTGCATGATGGCCTCTTTGCTGGGACAGACCCGGATGCAATTTGACCCCATGCTGCATTTTTCCCCCATGACTGCGGTCTCCGTCGTCTTTTTTCGCCGTCTGGGCCGCGCTCTGTCTTCTGCCCCTGGGAACGGATCTGCTGGGCGGATTCCGATTTCGCCGCGCTCAGCTACAACAACATTAAAAACGGCTCACAGTGCATAGGCGCTGTGAGCCGTTTCTGTTATTCTGACTCCCGACTGACCAACTCCAGAAATGCGTTCAGATTGGGGTTCGTATTGCTTGGCAGCCAGTAGAGCGACGGAAGGGACTGCATATAGACCGGGCCGCTCTTTTTTTCGCTTTTCCACCAGCGGGATCATCGTCACATGGGGATCGTGCCGCAAAATGCAGTTCTCGTTCATATAGGTAATGCCCAAGCCCGCATCGACCAGCATGATCAGGGTATCCAGATCGGACATCGCGCCGATCTCGATATCGGCGCAATCGGTGTAAACGGTTTTCAGCCCACCCTGCACCGGCGGGGCAAACTCATCAATATCCAGCAGGCAGAACTTCAGATCGGAAAAATAGGTGGATATCTCCTTGGGCATGATATCAGCCAGCCCCGCATTGGGATGCTGCGCCGGCACCGCCAGGCACATCCGCTCTCCCGGAAGGCGGAGAAAACAGGTCTTGTCCGACGGCGGCATGACTGTGCCAAGACTGAGCAGAATATCCACACTGCCGTCCATCAAAGCGGCATAGGAATCCTGAATCGTCAGATGGCACAAGTTCAGCGTGACTTCCGGGTACTCCTGCCGGAACCGCTGGATCGCCTGCCGGACAGCGCCGTCTGTCCACAGCGTGGCCAGTACGCCGATCTTCAGCTGACCGGTGATATGATCCGCGATCTCGTGCAGTTCCGCCGTCGCCGTGCGGAACATAACGGACATCCGCTCCAGCTTGGGCAGCAATGCCCGTCCGGCCTCCGTCAACCGAACGCTCTTGTTCGTTCGGTCAAACATCGGAACCCGAAGTTCCTGCTCCAGCGCCTGAATATGGCGGCTCAGGGTGGGCTGGGACAGATAGAGGTTTGCGGCCGCCTTGGAAAAATTCTGCTGCCGCGCCGCTTCCAACACACATTCCAGTTGCACTACCGTCATAAAATCCGCCTCCATGCCTGATCTTTCGCTTTTTATCATAGCATTTTCAGCACGGCCTATGCAAGTGGGAACGCAAACTTTCCAGCGGCAAAGAAATGGGGACAGTACGGCATCTGCGTCAACGTCGTTCTGCCCGGCGCAGAATCCCCGGCGGCGAAAGCCTGGGCCCAGAAATTCCCGGAAGAGTACGCGAAGCAGGTCAATCTGAACCCCATGAAGCGCTTCGGCGACCCGGAGAACGACATTGCCCCTGTGGTCGCATTTCTGGCAGGGCCGGACTCCTGCTATTATTCCGGCCAGAGCGTGATCGTCGACGGCGCCAACTCCATCATGCCCTGAGCCCGACAAATAAATCATACAACACAGCAGGCGAGAACTTCGGTTCCCGCCTGCTGCTTTTTGTCCGGAACCGCCCGGAACACCGTCACGCCGACAGTGCCACGCTCCGGGCTTTTACGGCGGCAAAGCAACGGCTCAGACAAGGTCAAACCAGACCCTGTCTGAGCCGTATTCTCATACTTTCCTCACTGCGTCAAAACGCAGAGCCTCGCTTTTCCCGTGCCAACGGATCAGGCGTTGTTGCCCGCGGCATATCCGGTGCGCATGGCGCCCTGAACGGTCTTGACCGCCAGCGCGTCGCCAATCACAGTGGTCTCCGCACCGGGCGCATAGAAGGCATAGGCCTCGTCCCGCTTGGAGCGGGTGCCCACGGACAGGATCACGGTGTCCGCCTCAACGATCTTGGACTCACCAGTCTCGTCGGTGTAGGTCACGCCGGCGTCGGTAATGCCGGTGACCTTGGCCTTGAGGATGGAGGAGAAGCCCTCGGTGGCCTCCCAGGCATCCCGCACCATGTTGTAGTAGTGAATGGGGGTGGCATCTGCGGCCAGCATATCGCGCATCTCAAGCACGGTGGAGGGTGGCCCTTCTTGGCGAGGAACATACCGACTTCCACGCCGATCTCGCCGCCGCCGATGACAGCGACTTTACGCTTGACCTGCTCGGGATGCAGCAGGGCATCAATGCCGGTCATGACATTTTTGCCGTCCACGCCGGACAGCGGCAGGATGATGGGTTCAGCGCCGATGGCCACAATGACCTTGTCGAAGCCGGAGAGCTCGCCGGGCTTGGCCTCGGTATTGAAGCGCACCTCGATGTTGGCGTTCTCCAGCGTCTTGCGCACCATGTAGTCCTTGAAGTTCTTCAGCGTCCACTTGAAATCGGGCACACTGGCGGGGATCAACTGACCGCCCAGCTCGCCGGTCTTTTCAAACAGAGTGACCTTATGGCCGCGGTTGGCGGCCACCTGAGCGGCCTCCATGCCGGCAGGGCCGCCGCCGATGACAGCGACCTTGCGGGGCTCGGTCACGGGGCGGGGGCCATCTTCTTCAGCTGATGCCCAGACCATACTCGGGGTTGACGGAGCAGACGGACAGGTAGGGCCCGTGGATGGTGGCCACATGGCACTTGTTGCAGCGCAGGCAGGGCACAACATCCTCCCCCTTGCCCCTCATAGGCCAGACGACCGAAGTTGGGGTTGGAGATCCAGGCCCGGGCGGCGCCGATCAGGTCGGCCTTGCCCTCGGCAATGGCGCGCTCACAGGTGTCCAGATTGGTGAACCCGGCAACGGTCTCCACGGTGATCTTGGCGCCGGACTGCTTGACCGCGTCGGCGTACTTCAGCCATGGGGTCTCCTCAAGACAGTAGTTGATGGGATGGTTGGGATCCAGATCCGGGGCGCGCAGCTGCATGATGTCCACATATCCCTCGCACATCTTGGCGAACTTGCAGATGTCGTCAATGGTGGTGCCGCCGGGCATACCATCCTCGCCGGAGACCAGCGTCTCGATCAGGAAGTCGGGGCCGCAGGCCTCACGGATCGCCTTATATACCATCAACGGGAAGCGGGCGCGGTTCTCGATGGGGCCGCCGAACTCGTCGGTGCGGGTGTTGGTGATGGCGCTCAGGAACTTGGCACCCAGAGGGCCGCGATAGGCGAAGTGGATGGAGCACATATCGAAGCCGATCTTCTTGAACAGCAGCGCTTGTTCGGCATACTGCCTGGCCAGATCCTCCAGCTCCTCCCTGGTGATCTGACGGTTATGGATGGGGGAGATCCAGGCGGGGTCAGGAAGGCGGGCAGATCGCCGTCCACCACGTCCACGCCGGGGCCGGGCTGGACCATGATGGACACATTGGCCTTGGCATCGTAGTAGTGCAGACCCTCGATCATCTGGCTCAGATAGTTCTGGCAGCGGGTGTCAAACTGGTCAATGATGGGAAAATGCACGATGTCCTCTGCGGGGGCACCTTGGCGGGATCGTCAAAGCCGGTGCAGGTGACGATGCCGGCGCCGCCCTTGGCGCGGCGCAGCATATGCTCGATCATGGAGTCTGCGGGAAAGCGCTCATTGCCCTGAATGTAGTGGGGCAGAGAGGTGCAGGAAACCAGACGGTTCTTCAGCCAGATATTGCCCACCTTGATGGGGCTCAGCAGACTCTGGTAACGGGTGCTGGACATAAAAATGACCTCCTTTTTTCGTTTTGCTGAGGGAAACTTACTCTCTAAGTGATAGGAGAGGGCCACCCTCCGGAGAGGATGGCCCCAAGGGAAGGGTACGGGGATACATCAGAACCGATGCAGTTCGATCAATTACTGCTGAACAGTGTTGCGCTCATCCAGCTCGGCACGGATCTGGGTCCACTTCTTGCTGCCCAGGCTCAGGCCGTAGAACACAGTGCCGACCGCCATAGCAATGCCGGGCAGGCCCATGAACAGGAAGTTCAGAGCGGCCTGGGTGCTCTCGCCCACGGTGCCGCCGCCGGAGTAACCGGAGTTGGCCAGAACGAAGCCGAGGACAGCAGTGGCAACGCCCATGGAGACCTTTGTTCAGAGCGGAGCTGAAGGAGGAGCCGACGCCCTCCTGGCGGACGCCGAACTTCCACTCGCCATAGTCAATGGCGCGGGTCAGCAGGACGTTTGCGGAACCGTTGACGCAGGAGCCGACGCACTGACGCAGGATCATCAGAACGACGAACAGCCACCAGATCTTCAGGCCGCAGGCCCACATGCCCAGGCTGAACACAGCGCCCAGACCCATGAACATGACGACGATATTCTTAGCATCGACAAACTTGATGAAGGGCAGGATCAGGAAGGGAGCGACCATCATAGGAACGTTCATAACCGTCATGATCAGACCGATGGGGTTGTCGCCGGCCATGCCGGAGGGGCCCAAAACGTGCTGGATCCAGTAGCCCATGGAGCCGATCAGGAAGCCAAGGGACATGCCGTTGCACAGGCCGCCGCCCTGGAACAGGAGCCAATACTTGTTGCGCAGCAGGTAGCTGTACTGCTCACCGAGGCCCATGGCCTTCTCGGTGTGCTTCATGGCCTTGCGTTCTGCCTCAATGCGCTCCAGGTCAGCGCCGTTGCGCTTTCGGTCAGCAGAGCGCCGGCCAGAACCAGCAGGATCAGAGTGGCGCCGGCCATGATCCAGCCCAGCAGACGCCAGCCGGAGAGGGATCGCCCTTATAGATAGCAACGATGGGCCCGATGATCCAGCCGGTCACGGTAGCGGCCACGTTGGTGCCCTCGGAGGCGACCCAGACCAGCAGCATACGGGTGCGGGAGTTATCGGAACAGACGGAAGGCAGGGAGAAGGCGGGCAGACGGACGGAGGTCAGGCAGGTGCAGTACACATTGTACAGAACCAGAGCCCAGATGACCTTCACGGTGTCGCTGGCGCTGACCGGGCACATGAACATCAGGCCGACGCAGATGGCCACGGGCAGTGCGGACCAGAAGAACCAGTGACGGGCCTTGCCCCACTTGGCGTGGACACGGTCCATGACGTTGCCCATGATGATATCGGTGATCATATCAATGAACACGCCCACAGACAAAACCATGCCGATGGCTGCGGGGTTCACGCCGAGATAATCGGTGAACACCACGCTCAGGTAGCTGGAAAACAGGGTATAAGCCATACCCTGGGTGCCGAACTGAGCAAAGAATGCAGCGATGTAGTTCTTAATGCTGGTTGCGGAAAATGCTTTGTCGCAAGGATGTTCCGAAGCAACCATGGTGGTTTTTACGGGATCACTCATAACAATAATCCTCCTCTTTCTCTTGTTTTGCCGGATCTCCATCCGGCGGGCTCTAATAGATGGGTTCCCTCCCCTGTGCCGCCTGTCTGCCCTGAGCCTTTTTCAGGCACGAAACAACTCCCTCAAGTTGTTCGTCATTGTGCCTAATTTAAAGCTTCTTTTTTGGCACATCGGCGGCGGTTTATACAAATAACTTACCACTAAGACGGGTGTGTTTGCAATCTCTTTTTCGCATGACACGATTCGTTGTATGTATCAAACGAATTGGTTGTGATCGTGAGGCCTCTCAGAAGTTGAAATATGGGAAGCTCGGCACAGATTGATTCATAGACGAAAACTTAGTCAGCGAATTGAAGTACACCCGGAAGTGGCTGATCTTGCCGTCCACCAGATAGGCCATATATAGCTCCCTGCTGGGTATAGTGGCCCTCATGGCCGCTCCACAGGGTGCGCAGATAGCAGTTTGCCTCCACCAGCAGCCATTTTCCATCGGGAGACAGATAGCTGGGTGTAGTCTCCGGGCCGACCATATCCACGCACATCTCAAACATCCATTTGTTTTCGATGTCAAAATCGGCCCCGCGGTATGTCTCCGGCATGGAATAGGGCACGTTGGGGCACACCATGACGATGTCGCTGGCATAGATCGGTTCCAGCGCACTGTCAAAGTTGATGGGGTTGACGAAGTTGTCATAGACCCGCTGGGCGTTCTGCTCCACCGTCAGCCTGGAGGGCACCCCCTCCGGCATGCGGGTGTTCTCCGCATCGGGATCCGGGTCATAACGGAAGGCGGGCAGTTCGATATTCAGCGCACGGTAGAAGGCCAGCGGATTGAAATAGTCCTTCATATAAACGATCCTGCCGTCGCGGATGCGGAACATGACGGCGTGCTCATTGGCATAATCGCACTCCCGCAGCGCCCAATAGACTCTGCCCTTCGTGAAGCGCACTGCCCAGACCACATTCTCATCGGTGGTCGGAATAATGGTGGGCTCCGCCACGTTTTCCAGCTCCCGCACCGTATTGCGCAGCCAGAAGCGGAAGGCGTCAAACTCGAACCGGTCCAGATGCTGGAGCATTCCCGGGGGCGCGTGGGGAAATCCACCACAAGGTCGGGGGCAAACAACTCATCCCAGCGCTCCTCCCAGAAATGGTTGGTGCAGAACCGGCGCACCAGCTCAGTCTGCGGCGTGGACGGGTAGTCCACTTTGGGCAGGAATACCATAAAATGACCTCCTCATACTTTTCTGATGCGTCCATCATAGCAACGCCGACCGTCGGGCGCAATCCCTCTGAGCGGATAGTGCCGTGCCAATTTTGCATAGTAAGCCGACATTTATTTTTCGTCTTTTGTGCGAAACATCCAAAAATCGGATAGGCAGTCCCGTTTTTTGGAATTGGACATTCTGATTTTCCCTGTTGTAGAATAGGGGCAGTTATGATCGGTTCGCGCACACCGCGGAACGTAAAATACAAAAGTGACATACATGAAAGGATGATCTTTGTGAGCAACAAGTATTCGCACCTGCTTTCCCCTTGAAGGTGGGCACCCGCGTGGTCAAGAACCGCATGACCGCCGCCAACTATAAGAAGCACTTTATCCAGGGCCCCGAGGAATATCCTACCGAAAATGTCATCACCCATTTTGTCAACAAAGCCCGCAACGGTGCGGCCATTGTCTGCTTCCCCGGCATCGAGTTCGCCTCCCGCGTCCCCGGCGACCACTATATGCCCCCTTATAACGTCTCCAACAACTTCAACCAGCACTATGTATGTCAGGTGGCTGACGGCATCCATCTTTATAACTCCCTGTGCCTTGCGCCGCTGATGCTCAACCTGCCCATGACCGTCGGCCCCTCCTTCAAGCCCGGCGAGGCCCCGGAGTTCTACGACGTGTCCGACGGCGTACTCAGTATGTACATCATGGGCGATCCCTTCTGCGAGATGTTCGGCCAGCATTACTCCAAGCCCTATCCCAAGGAAGTATTGCAGGACGCCGCCAAGCTGGCGGTGGATCAGGCGCTGCTGCTCAAGAGCCTCGGCATCGACGGCATTATCATCGGCAACACCCGCTTCCTGAGCCCGCTGACCAATAAGCGCAAGGACGAGTACGGCGGCAGTCTGGAAAACCGGATGCGCTTCATCATGGACGTGTGCCGCGCCGTCAAGAAGGCCTGCGGCAAGGACTTCCTGATCTCCACCAATATCACCGTGCCCGAGGCCCAGGAGGGCGGCTGGACGCTGGAGGACGCCATTGAGGCATGCAAAATGCTGGAGGGTCTGGCGGACATCGTCGGCGTCTACGGCGACGAGATCGACCCCGTCATGTCACCCAGTTTGAGCCGAAAATGCCCTACGCCGAGGCCTGCGCCGCCATCCGCGCCGGAATCGCCGACCGCCCCAACCGGGTCATCATCGAGACCATGGGCGGCTATACAGATCCCGACGACATGGAGTCCGTCATCGCCGAGGGCAAGGCCGACCTGATCTCCATGGCCCGTGCCTTTATCGCCGACCCTCAGTTCGGCAAGAAGGTCTACGAGGGTCGCCCGGACGACATCACCCCCCTGCCTGCGCTGCAACAAGTGCCACCGCCCGGCGCCCACGATCCCTGGATCGACGCCTGCTCCGTCAACCCGACCTGGAGCTACGAGCATAAGATCGACCGCATGTTTGACGCTCCCAACGGAGTCAAGCGCGTCGGCATCGTCGGCGGCGGCCCCGCCGGTATGCGGCTTGCCATTATGCTGACCGAACGCGGCCACAAAGTGGATCTGCACGAAAAGAGCGAGCGCTTGGGCGGTCTGCTCAACTGCGCCGAGCACGTCTGGTTCAAGTGGCCGCTGCGGGACTACAAAAACTATCTGATCCATCAGACCTATAAGCATGGCGTCAATGTGCATCTGAACTGCGCCCCCACGGTTGACCAACTGAACCGCGAGGAGTATGATTATGTCATTGCCGCTGTCGGCTCCGCCCCCGCCATGCCCCCCCATCCCCGGCATTGACGGTCCCAATGTCATCTCCGCTGTGGCCGCCTATGACAACATGGACAAACTGGGCAAGCGCGTGGTCATCGTCGGCGGCGGTGAGATCGGCGTCGAGACCGGAATGCACCTGAGCGAAAACGGTCATCAGGTCACCGTTCTGGAAATGACCGACACTCTGGCTGCCGACTGCACCCCCACCCACTACCGCTCTCTGTTCATTCGGGCATGGACCCGGGACGAGGACGAGCACGGTCTGGTCATGACCACCAACGCCAAGGTCACCGGAATCTCTCCCGAAGGCGTCACCTATGTGGACGCGGACGGGCAGGAGCATCTGGTGGAGGCCGACAGCGTGGTCATCTCCGCCGGCATGAAGGCCAAGACCGACGAGGCCATGACCTATGCCGAGGCCAAGGGTTGCTTCTATATGCTGGGTGACTGCAAAAGGTGGCCAACCTGATGCGGCTGAACCAGTCCGCATTGGGCATTGCCGGTCTGATCTGAGCGCCGCATATCAAATCACGAAGGGAAGCGTAACCTCACTATGAAAACTCATCCCCTGCTGAAGGCGGCAAGCGGCCTTCACATTGCCTGCGGCATCGCGTCGCTGCTGACAATGGTCTACTTTACTGTTTTCCAGGTATTGCTGGCCGCCGACGAGGACCCGGATGTCAACATTGCCATTATGGCCTGCTATATGCTCACCGGCATTATTGACAGCCTGCTGGAGATCATCGCCGGCAAGGATGCCCTCAGTCAGGACAGCCTGAGCCTGTGCCGTTCGCTGGGTATGAGCGTCATCCCCTCAGCATTGTCACCGTTATCACCGGCATTATGACGGGCCAGTTCTGGTATCCCTATGTGATCGCCGTAGCCATCACCGTGCTCTATCTGGCCGGTGTGCGCAAGACGATTCTGAGCTGAGTGCGCTCCCCCTTTCCCTCCGCTTTTCTCTCTTGCGGGACGTTCCCCGCCCGCAGTTTCTCTCTTTTCTCAATCAAACACCCCTGACCCGACGGGTCAGGGGTGTTTGAGCTCGGAAATGCCTTCATTTCCAAGAAAAGATGCCTGCCGCTGTGCGCAGGTAAATACGCAGAATACTTTGAGGCAGACCAAAGCGCCCGGATGCATTGCATCCGGGCGCTCTTTTGTGTTTTATTCCGCTTTTTCGTTCAGATAGCGATGGACGACCTCGAGGAATCTGGCCAGCGCCGGGGACTTATTATCCTTGCGCCAAAGCAGGATCAGCTCGCAGTTGAACTCCGGATCCGCCAGCGGCACCACCGCCAGATTGTCGTGGATCGTATTGGCCACTACCGAGGGCAGAGCCGCTACGCCGGAGCTGACATTCAGCTGCATCAGCATATCCTCCAGCGACGCAAAGGGGCTTCTGCTCGCCGCAGTGACAACGCTGTTTTCAAAATCCTGCGGATGCACGCACAGGTGCAGCCCATCCCGGCCAAAGTAAAACTCCTGATCCCTCAGCTCATCAATGTGAATGCCCGTTTCCGCCTTCTGCGCGGCCCAATGCCGCTTACTGCACAGGATGCTGAAATGCTCCGGTGCGACCGCAAGACGTTCATAGGCCGGATCCATATGATCCCAGAAGGAGAAGGTCAGGCCAATGTCTATCGCCCCAATGTCCAGCTGATGGGGGATCTGGTCGTAGCTGGTACGGCTGAACTCCAACTGGAGATTCGGGTAGATCTCCGTCGTCTTGTCCTGAAGCTCAGTCAGCACCGGCACATAGGCGGGAATGGAGGTGACCCGCAGGGTGCCCATGGTCCCCCGCCCGGCGGTCTGCACCCGTTTTTGAGCTGCTCAATGTACTTCAGCAGCTTGACGCCCTCCTCCTGCATCACGCGCCCGGCCTCGGTGAGCTCCACCGAACGCGGGCCGCGGATGAGCAGCGTGACACCCAGCTCGTCCTCCAACGCGGCGATCTGACGGCTGATGGTGGACTGGCCCACATAGAGCTGATCTGCCGCAGTGGTAAAAATTCAGGCAGTCCGCAACCACAAGGAAGCGCTCCAGTTGTTCGATTTTCATCTTGATGTCTCTCCCCTGATCTCCCAAAAAGTGCTGTACGGCACTTTTGCAAACACTCTCTCACTCAAAAAATGAATCGTGCAATCTTATTTTTACATAGCATTATGATTATAACACGCCCATTTCTCCTTTTCAACCGCACCGCCCGGAAAGAGTGCGCCGGCACAGAACCGTGCCGGCGCAGAAGAAGGAAGAAGAGGGAAATTGCAGCTTATTCGGTCGCGTTCTGGATCTCGCGCAGCGGCTTGACTTTGCGCAGGATGAAGAACGCCACGATTCCAAAATGGCCATATAGGCAGCGGCAAAGAGGAATGCGGCGGGATAGCTGCCCCAGTCGATGATGACGCCGAAGAACAGCATACCGACGGCCATACCGCCGTCAAAGCCCAGCCAGTAGGTGGAACTGGCCGCGCCGCTTCTGCTTTCGGGCGCCATCTTCATCGCCATGGCGTTGAAGGTGGGGGTCAGCATGGACTGGTAAATGCCCATGAGCACGGCAGATAGAATGAAGGCCCACTCGCTCAGCGTGAAGCCCAGCAGCGCATAGGAGATGACATTCAGCACAATAGCAATGGTGGCCACGGTGCGGGGGGCGCAGACCGTCGAACTTGGAGCCAAAGGCAAAGCGGACGCCCACGCTGACCAGTGCGTTGATGATGTAGTAAATACCGACGGTGGAGAACTGATAGTCGGTGGCAAACACGATCATGTAAACACCGGCGCCAGAGGAAAAGGCGGTGAAGAACATCATCAGGGCGGGCAGCAGAGCGCGGCGCTCGATGAAGTCGGTGATATGGATGCCAGTGGGCTTTTGCGCATCTCGGGATGGATGGCATAGAGCTTCTTCTCATAGTTCAGGGACAGGCCGATCAGCGTGGCCACCAGGCCCATCACACCGCCCACGACCATGGGCAGGGTGTAATTCTGACCGGCGCCGCTGGCTGCCACGACGCCCACGCCCATCAAAGCCAGGCAGAGGCTGGGGCCGATCGCGTTAGTGACCATGGAGTGCAGGGAGTAGTAACCGATGCCCTGGCCCACCTTATCCCGGGGCAGCACCTCGGCGGCCACGGCGTTGGATGTAGTGGAGTTCAGCGCATTGCCAATGCCCTGAATGACCTTGAATACCAGCAGCATAATGAAGGTGGACTGAAAGCCCATCACGAACAGGGAAACGCTGATAATACCCGCACCCAACACCAGCGTCACCCGACGGCCGAAGCGGTCGGAGATATATCCGGCAAAGAAGCGGCAGCACACGCTGCCGATGGTGAACATGGTGCCCAGCAGGCCGCTGTCCGCCGTGGAGCGGCCCAGGCCGTTAATGACGTAAAGGGGCAGCACCGTGTTGGTGATGCTCATGGTGAACTGACAGAGCAGTGCGTAGATCAGGATGCGTATAAAGCTGCTGTTCCAGATAGAGGTAAACAGCTCCGTTTTCTTTGAAGTTTCCATGGGATGGTTTCACCGCTTTCTTTTTTTCTCGTCCTGCCCGGCGGGCAGATGATTCATATTGCCTCTATTATACATGATGTTTTTTGCATCGTACAATCTCGTTTGTGGATAATATAATACACAAACGAGATCGAGTCGCTTATCCGCAAAACAGATGGTTCGCTCCCCCTTTTTGCATTGGACGTCTGGCACAAAATCAGCGTATACTTACTATTGAACTCTAAAGATCGGCGAAATTCGTCATTTTATAAGGAGGATCTTTGAATATGAGCAAACGCTACGCAGCGCTGCTGTCCCCGGTGCGCATCGGCAGCACCGTCCTGAAAAACCGCATGGTGTTCCCCAATGCCTCTCCCCACTTCCTGCAGGGGGCCCGAGGATTTCCCCGCCGAGGGCTATGTGTCCTTTACCGGTGCTCTGGCCCGCAACGGTGCGGCCATCGTGACGCTGGCCGAGTGGGATCACCCCCATCCCAGGACAATCCCAAGCTGGACATGGGACATATGCAGTATTTCGACATGAATAATCCCGCCGTGCACAACTACATCAGCCAGATGGCCGATGAGGTGCATTTCTACGGCAGCAAGCTGATCCTGTCCACCGACCTGAAGTTTCCCAAAGGGCTATTCCCTGAACGGCGGTCCCAGCCACGGCTTCCCGGTATGCCCCCCGAGATGACCGAGATGATGCCCGCCGAGCGGATGCACGAGATCATTGACGCCTTTGTGGAAAAGGTCACCATGTACCGCGATCTGGGCTATGACGGCGTGACCATGCGGGTGGACTCCTTCATGGTGCCTGCCGAGCACGAGCGTCAGGACGAGTACGGCGGCAGCGTGGCCGGGCGGATGAAGCTGGTCATCGACGCCTATGCCGCCGTGAAACGCGCCCTCGGCCCCAGCTTCATCACCGAGGTTCAGTGTCCGGGCGAGCAGCCCATGGGCTATACCGGCGAAAGCGCCATCGGTTACACCATTGAGGACACCATCGAGTTTGCCAAGCTGGCCGAGGATGTGGTGGACATCATTCAGCTGCGTGAAAAGGATATGTGCATCTCCCACCCCACCGGTTACACCTTCCAGAAGGGCGAGCACCCCTGCGTGAGCTACTCCATCGCCCTGAAGGAGGCCGGTGTCAACATCCTGACCGAGCCCATCGGCGGCTTCCAGGATCCCGAGGAGATCAACGAGCTGATCGCCTCCGGCAAGTGCGACATGATCGGCATGGCCCGCGCCTTCTTCAGCAACCCCAACTACGGCGAACTGCTGGCACAGGGCCGGGGCGAGGAGATCACCCCCTGCCTGTGGTGCAACAAGTGCCACGGCACCATTCTGGCGGACAAGCCCGATCCCTGGCTGAGTGTGTGCTCCGTGAACCCCCGCTTCGGCATCGAGCACAAACTGCACCGTCTGCTCAAGAACAGCACCAGCTCCAAGCGCGTGGCCATCATCGGCGGCGGCCCCGTGGGCATGCGCTGCGCCATCATGGCCGCAGAGCAGGGTCATAACGTCACCTTGTATGAAAAGACCGGCTATCTGGGCGGCCAGCTCTACCACGCCGAGTCCTACTCCTTCAAGTGGCCGCTGCGCGACTTCAAAAAACTGGGAGAAGCGCCGCATGGAGGAGCTGGGCGTGACCGTCCATCTGAACAGTGCCCCCGATCCCGAAGCACTGAAGGGCGAGGGCTATGATGTGGTCATCGCCGCTACCGGCGCCCAGGCCAACCTGCCCCGGAGCATTCAGGGGCTGCGGGATGAGAACGGCAATGCGCTGGTGCGCACCTGCCACGACATTTTCGGCAGGGAATCCGAGCTGGGCAGGCACGTTGTCATCTGCGGTGCCTCTGAGACCGGTATCGAGACCGCCATGTACCTGGCCCAAAACGGCCACGAGGTCACCCTGCTGACCCGTCAGGTGGAGATCGGCCACGACTGCTCCAAACTGCACTACATCACCATGGCGTGGGTCAAGCCCAACAACGACGGCTCCGGCAAGGGCCACATGGCTCCCGCCTGGGAGAAATTTGAGGACGTGCTCCATGGCATCACCGAAGTGACCACCAAGTCCGTGGACGGCAACACCGTCACCTATGTGGACAAGGCCGGTGAGGAGCACACCATCACCGCCGATGACGTCATCATCTGCGGCGGCGTGTCCCCCCCGCGTGGACGAAGCCATGCGCTATGCCGACTGCGCCGACACCTTCCTGATGGCCGGCGACTGCAACGGCTGCGGCAACATCCAGCGCGGCATGCGCGACGCGCTGGCAAAGGTCAACATGATCTGAATTGACTGACCCCGCCTGTGCTCTCACATTTGCAGGCTGACAAAAGCCCGAGGTTTTCTGCTGGAACTGCACCCCATTTGTTAGACAAGTATGATAAAATACTTGTACTAAGAAATGGGGTGTTTTTCTATGCCAAAGGGAGTGCCGTACAAATAATACACGCCAGAATTCAAGAAGTGGGTCATGGAAACCGTGATGAAGAAAAAACTGAGCTACAGTGAAGCGGCAAGACAGCCCGAAATCAATGACCACAAACGCGTTACCGCATGGGAGCAAATCTACCTGGAGGAAGGACCGGAAGGCTTTGCCATCGAGCGATGCCAGCACAGAAAACGCTGGTAGTTCAGAAACTAAGGCAAAACACGCACTCAGCATTCTGCTCTCAATCGCTCAACTGCCTCGCGCGACCTTCTACTATCATCTGAAACGGATGAAGCAGGTGGATAAGTACGAGTCAGAAAACAAGGAATCACGGCAATTTACCATGGAAACAAATAGGTCACGGATGTGACGGAGTTCAGCCTGTTTGAGAGAAACTGTATCTGTCCCCGATTCTCGATCTGCACGGCAGCGATCTGGTCAGCTACACCATATCGGATAGTATGGTGACAACCATGCTGGACGAGGCGTTTACAAAGATTCCGGACAGAACAAGCCTGATCCTCCACTCTGATTAAGGTTGGTAATATCAACACAAGCAGTACCAGCGGATGCTCTGTGAGAAGGGCATCTGGCAGAGCATGAGCCGAAAGGGAAACTGTCTGAACAATGCTGTGATAGAAGATCTCTTTGGCTTACTCAAAAGTGAACTGCTGTACTTACAAGAGTTTCAATCCATGGAACACTTCAAGCAGAAACTTGTTGAATATCTGGAGTACTACAACAACCACAGAATCAAGGCAAAGCTGAAGGGCTTGCCGCCTGTGATTCACAGACAGCAAGCCCTTTTCGGATGCTTGAACAATTTTTATCAAAAATATTTGTCTAATTTTTGGGGGTCACTTCAATTTGATCTCAGTCCGTTTTTGCAAATCAGATCTCAGACGCCACGGCAAAGGCCTCGCGCATGGCGGCGGAGATAGTGGCGGGCTTCTTGCAGTCGCCGATCATGTAGAAATGGCCGGTGGTGCCGTAGAAGGCCAGCGCCTCGTCCCGGCGGGGGTTCATGCCGGTGGAGATGGCCACGGTATCGGCGGCAATAAACTGCTCGCTGCCGTCTGCGTCCAGATAGCGCACTCCCTCATCGGTGATCTCCGTCACGGTCACGCCGCACTTGCTGTGGAAGGTGGGGGATGTTCTCCCAGTACTCCTTGAACATGGAGCGGAAGTGCATGATGGTGGTATCCGCCGCCAGCTTCTCCCGCATCTCCAGCACGGTGACGTTCCGGCCGGTCTTTGCCAGGTGCATACCGGCCTCAACACCGACCTCGCCGCCGCCGATGACCACCACATTCTGTCCGGCCTCCACAGCGTCCATCATGGTGTCGAAGCCGGTGACCACGATCTTGCTGTCAATGCCCTTGATGGGAGGCAGTGCGGGCACGGAACCGGTAGCCGCAATGACCCGGTCAAAATTCTCTGCAGCGATCATCTCCGGGGTGGCCTCGGTATTGAGGCGCACCTCGATGCCCCGCTTCTCCACCTGATGGATCAGGTAGTCCTTGAAGTCCTTCAGGGTCCACTTGAAATCCACATAGTCCGCATGACGGATCAGGCCGCCCAGCTGGGCCTCCTTCTCGAACAGCGTGACCCGGTGCCCCCGGTCGCAGAGATCCATAGCCGCCTTCATTCCGGCGGGGGCCGCCGCCGATCACGGCGATCTTCTGGCTGGGACCGGGCTGCTGCACCAGCACGTTCAGCCGGTGCTCGATACCCAGCTTGGGATTGACGGAGCAGACGGAGTAATAGGGATCGTTTGGCCCCCGTCCATGGCACTTGTTGCAGCGCAGACAGGGCACGATGTCGTCCGCCCGGCCCTCATAAATGAGCTTGCCGTAATCCGGATTGGACACCCAGGCTCGGGCCATGGAGACCAGATCCAGTTTGCCCTCAGCCAGCGCCTTCTCACAGGTATCCGGATTGTGCCAGCCGCCCACCGTAGTGATGAGCACACCGGTGTTCTTGCTTTTGATATAGGCCGCAGTGTCCAGCGTAGGCACCTCCAGCGGCTCATAGTTGGTGGGATGGTTTCCGTCGGCATCGCTGGCCCGGATCTGGGCGATGTCCACATAGGGCGCCGCCAGCTTCAGGAACTCCACCATGTCGTCTCTGGTGTAACCGCCGTACTTGTCCTCCTCGCCGGAGATCAGGATCTCCACAATGAAGTCCTGCCCACAGCCTCACGGATCTTCTTCAGGATCATGAGGCAGAAGCGGGCGCGGTTCTCCGGGCTGCCGCCATATTCATCGGTGCGATCATTGGTCAGCGGAGAGAGGAACTTCGTCATGATCTGGGTACGGTAGCACATATGGATGGAGGCCATATCAAAGCCGAGGAACTTCAGGATCTTGCACTGCTGGGCATAGGACTCGGCCACTTTCTCCATGGTCTCCACATCCAGCTTGCGCACTGCATCCCGGGCCGCCTGATGATAGCGCTCAAAGTCCTCCGGGGTGGGGTCGAAGATGGGCTCCATAGGACATTCAACCTGCGTGAACTCCAGATGGCCCTCGTCCATGGGGTTCTCCTGCACCAGAATGGGGTACTTGTTGCTGGCCACAAAGAAGCCCATGCAGGCGATGGAGCCATAGTAGTGGATGGCATCGGTCAGCTGGAGCAGGTAGTTCTGGCTCTGAGGATCATAGAGGTGGAAATCCGGGAAGTGGGGACCGTCGGTATTCATGGGCATATGCTTGTCCTTGTTGAAGTCATTGATGCCCATGCAGGTGACGATAGCCGCACCGGACTTGGCCCGGTTGGCATAGTGGGTGATGATGCCGTCGGCGGATAGGTCTCAGGCCCCTGTAGAAAATGGGGCAGGAGTTGGCAGAGATCATCCGGTTTTTCAGGGTGAAGTTCCGGATCACGATAGGTTTTAAAAGGTTGGGGTAGTTCTGCATAAAAATCATCCTTTCCTTTGAGCTGTATAGTCACCCGCCATACGGGCGCATTTATACTTCTATTTTATATTTTTGCAGTGAACAAGTCAAATGCCAGTTATTACGGAACTTTATGCATTTCTTGAATACTGACAGCCCCCGGCCCTGCGGGCCGAGGGCTGTCGTCCTGTTGAGCTTTTGGAGATAAGGGGAAGTCCGCAATCAAGCGGCGCACAGGCCGGGGAACAGGATGCACATCAGGATAACGGCCAGCATGCCGAAGAAGATGTACAGCACGGTGGTGCGGAAGATGGGGCCGTAGCCCTCCTTGTGGGTCAGGCCGCAGGTCACAAGGCCTGAGATGACTGCCGCGTTGATGGGAATGGTGTCCAGAATGGAGATGGCGAAACAGCCGATCCGGTGCATGGCGGCGGGAGAGATGGCGACCTGGCCCAGCAGAGGCATGAAAATGCTGGAGGAGAGCTGGATGCCGGCCACCGCATTGCCGGCCAGGAAGCCGGAGAAGGTGGCGGAGATGGCGTAGCTCAGATAGGGGAGGTGTTGACCGCCAGATCGGTGAGCAGGCCGCTCAGATGGGCAAACCCGTTGGTGCCCTGAATGACGGTGGCAAGGCCCTGCTGGAAGGCCATGGGGATGAAGATCGCCGCACCGGCGTTGATACCGTCACCGGCGATGTCCATATAGGGCTTGAGCTTGGAATCGGGAGTGACAATGAAGTTGCACAGCACGATGGCGGCCACAACGGCACCGGCCATCAGCGCCAGAACCACATCAATGCCGAAGCCCATGTTCAGCACGGCCACGATCAGCAGAGGCAGAATGGACAGGAAGAAGTTGGGCAGACGGCCATCGTCCTCCTCGGGGCGGATGTTGCCGCCGGGAGTAAAGTGCTCGCCGTTCTTCTCCGCCTTCTTCAATGCGGAGTAGATGTAGATGCAGTCGCAGGCCAGAACGACGACCACGCCCACCAGGCCGGGCACCATGGCGGCGGTGGTGGAGGTTCCGAAGAACATGGAGGCCAGAATATTGCCGTTGGTCAGCGGGGTGCCCGGGCAGCAGACGGCGGTGGTCACACCGGCGAACAACACTGCGGGCAGCAGACGGCGGGGCATATCGTTCTGGCGGAACATCTCCATGCCGATGGGCATCAGAGTGAAGATGCAGACAAAGGCGTCCAGGCCGCCGAAACCGAAGATAATGGCGATGAGCATAAACACATAAGCGGCCAGCAGCTTGCGGGTAAAGCCACGTCCCCGGTCAACAATGACCTTTGTCAACGTCTTGGAGATGGAACGGGCCGCGCCGGTGCGGACGATGATCTGGCCGAACAGGTTGGCCGCGAGGAATTTCAGCAGGAACATGGTCACGGCACTGATCACGCCGCTGATCATCAGGCCGGGCTGGGCCATGGGGCCGACGCCGGTGCCAAGGAAGCACTCCAGCACGTTCATCCGCTCCACCAGACATACCAGAATGGCGGCAAGGATCATGCTGAAGGTGGGGTTCAGACCCTTGTAGACGACAAAGATAACGAATGCCAAGGGAATCAGAAGCAGCAATAGATCGAGCATTTTGATTTCTCCTTCTCTTTTCTTTTTCTCTTTCTTGCGTTTGCTTACTTGATCTTGGTGCCGGTCAGGCTGTCCGGCGTGTCCTCAACGACCACGACGCCGTGGAGGACATCTCCATCCACCTGTCCGGTCAGCTGAAGCGTTCCGGGGCCGACAGCCAGGTCGATCTGGAAATAGTTTCTGTTCCAGCGCCCCCGGGTGAAGGACACCGGCGGATTGCCGTCCAGCGTATTCAGGCTGCCGCCGAGCAGGCCGTTCTCTCCCGGCTCCAGCGTCAGCTCGTTCTCCACCGTCCAGGCGGGAAGCACCATTTTGATGTGATAGGTACCCTGCATATTTCGGTACCTCCTTTGTTGATCTTGTTGAATTTACGGATTTTCTCTTTTCGGTATTAGTTTAATTTGGCCTGTTAAATAAGTCAAATGCAAAAAATCATGTGGTTGCATGATTTTTAGAATAGATTATAATGTAAGAAACCGAAAAAATGCAGGAATGGAGTTAAACGTTATGGAGATCACTCAGCTGCACTATTTTAAGACCGTTGCCAAGCATGAAAGCTTCACGCTGGCCGCCGAGGAACTGCACATCACCCAGTCCGCTCTGAGCCGATCTATCGCCCAGTTGGAGGGCGATATCGGCATTCAGCTCTTTGAACGCCGCAAGGGCGGAGTCACTCTGAACCGGGACGGACACTTTTCCTTCAGCACGTCATTCAGGTGCTGAACACGCTGGAAAACACCGTTTCCGCCGTCAAAGAAATGGCCGGGCTGGAGACCGGCGTAGTGAATATCTCCATCTCCGAGTTTATATTCATTAAACATATCATCCTTCAATTTCTTGGGGATTACCCCAACGTGCGCCTGAGCTGCTTCCTCCAGTCCAATGAGCAGGCCCGGGCCAGTCTGGACAATGGCACGCTGAACTTTGCCATCTGCAAGGAGCCCATTCCCGGCCCCAATCTGGAGTGGACGCCGCTATGCAAAGACCGTATGTGCGCCCTTCTGCCCGTCGGCCACCGCTTCTCTGACCGTAAAGCCTACATCTGGCCGAGCTGAAGGAGGAGCACTTCATTATCAGCAATCTGGGCTACGATATGTCCACCAGCTTCACCAAAATGTGCAATCTAGCCGGTTTTGATCCTTATATTGTATATGAGGGCAACGGTGAAGATCTGTGCGGCAATATGGTAGACATGGGGCTGGGCATTATGATCGCCCCTACTCCATCAATCTGGGCGTTCGGAAAATGGGGGTCGAACGCACTCCCATTCCAAACATTCCGCTGGCTGACGACTTTGCCGCCAGCGAAATCGGCATCGTCCACCGCAGAGGTCAATTTCAGTCCGAGGCCGCCAAAGAGCTGCGCCGCCGTGTGGAACACTATTTTATCAGTCTGCCTCCCTTTATCCTGGAATAATATTCTTAATTTTCATAGATGAAGTACATATTTTGAATTTGACGCATAATTCATTTTATTCTATACTGATGCTATCCAAAGCAGGTTTTCTCTTTTCACAATCTGCTCTCATCAGGAGGAAAATAATATGGCAACTGTAATGGAACCGCGCCGTGCGCTGATCCTATATGCGACAATGACGAAGAACACCGAAAAAGTCGCCACATGGTTCAATGAGACCTTCAACGAGTATGGCTGGGAGACCAACCTGATCCGCATCATGCCCAACACCAACTGGGCCGAATTGCAGGAGAAGCTCTATTTCGACGACTACGACATGGTCTGCCTGGGCTCCCCCATCGTGGGCGGCTCTGTGCTTCAGCCCAGCATCAAAGCGCTGAGCTTCGGCGGCGGCGGCGCTCTGGAAAAAAGACGTCCAGAAGAAGCTGGACGAAAATGCCGATGACGCAGCCATGGCCGCAGTTAAGCCCAATGGCGCAGAATGGCGGCGCACCCACGCTCCGGCGCCCGGTATGGCCGACTATGCAGCGCCCCGTCCCTATGGTATCGTGTTCACCACCTACGGCGGCGGCTTCTACGGTACGGTAGAGGCCGAGGCCACGCTGGCCACATTAAAGCAGTATCTCATCCTGAACCATGTGGACGTCATCGGCCGCTTCTCCTGCGCCGGCAAGGAGACCGGCCCTGCCGGCTATCCCGTGGGTGTAAAGCCCAAGGCGAACTTCATCCCCGGCCACCGCAACGACGGCCCTGATGCCGACGTGTGCGACGCCGTCATGTACCGCATGGGCGACGGCACGCTGCGTCCCGGTTCCTACTTCTTCCACTATGACTGTGACAGCAAGCCGGGCAAGCGCGAAGAGGCCAAGGCCCGCGCCTTCATCTCCGACATCGTGGAGGATTACTTCATGACCTATAACGGTCAGCGCAACCCCTGCGTGTCAGAGATCGTATCTCTGAGCTGAATGATAGCAAACAAAAGCGGAGAGGAACGTTCCTCTCCGCTTTTACCATCATGGGTCCGGGCAATATAAAAATCAGTTTCTTACTTTCTTGGGGGTTCCTCACACGTTCGCGTAACTGTCTGCCCATTGAATGCAAATGAGTAAAACAGCGTTCCCTGATGGGTGAGCACGCCCTCGACCTCCTTGGGGAATGGACTTATAAACCGCCCGCGTTACGCAGACGGTGATCCGCTTTCCTCGCCCGTCCGATAGATCTGCACATAGTCCACTCTGTCCCGGCGGCCAAACAGTGTCAGCTTCGGGAACTTCTCCCTTTGGCGGCTCTCCAGCACGCACACTACCTGCTCCCGGGGATACATCCGCTCCCGCACAGACATCATGATATAGACCAGCAGCGCCAGCGCCAGAACGCCGAAAAAAGGCGGGAAAGATCCAGCTCATTGGATCCTCACTCCTCTCTTTTCTTTCGTTGATCCTATTATAACGCAGGCCATGTCTCCAGCATAGCTGAAGACATGGCCTTTTTTCGCTGATTCAGATGCTGACCGCAATGCCGAAGGCGGAGCGCATGGCCCGCTGGACATTGGCCGCTGTCTCGCAGTCCCCGATGACGAACATTTTGTCCGCCACACCCGCAAACTCCATCGCCTCCTCTGCCAGAGGCCGGGTGCCGATGGACAGCAGCACATCGCCGCAGGCGATCTTATGCTGTTCTCCTTCCAATCGGTATAATTCACACCGTCCGGATCAATGGAGGTCACGGTCACACCGCACTGGAAGCGGAAATTGGGCTGCTTGCGCCAATAGTTGTGCACCATGTTCTTATAGTGCGCATGAGGAGCATCGGCGATCAACTCCGGCAGCATTTCCAATACGGTGACCTTCTTCCCCAGTTCACACAGGTAGAGGGCGGTCTCCACGCCGATCTCGCCGCCGCCGATCATGACGATCTCCTCGGCCAGCCGATCCTCCATAGTGCCGTAGATCTGGGAGGCATAGTGAACGTTTGTGCCGTCCATGCCGGGCATATTGGGCTTGGTCGGCGTGGAGCCAATGGCTACAACGACCACATCATAGCCCTGACCGGCCAGCATTTCCTTTGTGGCTCTGGTATTCAGACGCACTTCCACGCCCAGCTTCTCCATCTGGCCGATCATGAAGTTTTTGAACTGCTTCAGGGGCCATTTGAAGGAGGGATAGTCGGCGTGCTTGAGCTGTCCGCCCAGCTTGTCGCTGGCCTCATAGAGCGTCACCTTGTGGCCGCGCTCCGCCGCAATACGGGCAAACTCAAGCCGGCAGGGCCTCCGCCAATAACCGCACAGTTCTGCACCTTGGCCGGAGCACTGTCGTACATCCGGCACAGCTTGTCCTCCAGTCCCAGCTTGGGGTTGACCGAGCAGACGCTGCGCCACATATCCCGGCCGTTGGGCACATGACACTTATTGCACCGGATACAGGGCACAACATCCTCGCCACGGCCCGCATAGACCTTCTCGCCGTAGTCCTCGTTGTTGATCCAGCTGCGGGCCATACCGATGAGGTCAGCCTTACCCTCTGCGATGGCACGATTGGCCCAGTCAGGATCCTGGAACCCTGCGGAGGCCGCCACCGCCATATGAAGCCCCAGCTCATGCACCGCCTTGGTCACCCGGCCCATATTTTCCAGATAGGGGTGGGCATCTCCTCGGTGGAGGTAAAGCCCAGCGGATGCTGGGGATCCATCTCACCGGAGCGCAGATGGATGATGTCGATCAGACCGTCCGCCAGTTTGCAGAACTCGATGGTGTCTTCCACGGTATAGCCGCCCACGCTGTCCTCGTCCACGGAGTAGACGATCTCCAGCGGCGTATTGGGGCCCACCGCGTCCCGGATGGCCTGATAGATCTCCAGCATGAATTTGCTGCGGCTCTCTACGCTCTGGGGGCCGTACTCGTCGGTGCGGTCGTTTGTCAGAGGCGATAGGAACCGGCCATGGGGAGAATGGCGGTAGCAGCAGTGCATGGAGATAATGTCAAAGCCAAGCCGCTTCAGATCCGAGGCCTCCCGCGCCACGTTCCGGCAGTAATTGGCCATCATGTCCTTGGTATAGCTGGAGATGGGATCCATCGGCGGATTGTCATCCTCCGCGCTGCGCGCCCGGTCTGTCTCGGTACACTCCGGCTCCTTCGGCCCCATACCCGGCATGGGAGGCAGCGCCATGCCGCCGTCCGGCATGGGAGGCATTTTGCCATCGGGGTACATCCAGCCCGGATCGGCCATCAGGTAGCCTGTGGCTTTTGCGCCATAAAAGTGGATGGCATCCAGCAGCTGGCAGATATAGTTCTGTGCGCTGTAATCATTCAAATCAAAGAGGTTGAAGTGACCCGGAGGATTGTCAATGGCCCGGCCGGGAAACGGAATATTGTCCTGATGAAAGTGATTGATTGCAATGGCCGCAGCGCCGTTTCTGGCCCGGTTGGCGAAGTGCGTGATGACCTTCTCCCCCGGCGCCTTCTCCGTTCCCTGCAGGAAATGCGGCGTAGACGCAGTGGACAGCATCCGGTTGCGCAGAATGGTGTTGCGGATGCGGATGGGCGACAGCAGCGCCTCATATTTCAAAGCCATAGTGTTTTACCTCCTTGAGTTGATACTGACCCTGCATAAAAGCATGAGAGTCTGAGACCGATCATGATCTTATGCAGAACGAGTATGATCGCTCTTCTGCTCTGCGGAGGACGGCCGGGCCGTCCTCCGCAGAGGTTTGCGTCCAAAATGAGCGCTTTGTTCAGTGAGTTACTCTTCCACCCACAGGCGGCTCCAGATGGTGCGCATATTGCCCTTGTAGTAGATCTTCTCGCCGGAGTAGCCGCCGATGCGGTTGGACATATAGTCATAGGCGGGCTGGATGCCATCCACCAGAATAGCCCAGTGAGCGGCGGGGAACATCTGATCCAGCTCTTTGGCCAGCTTGGCCTGCTCCTCGGTGGTAGAAGCAGCACCCATGGCGTTCAGCTTGTTCAGATAATCCTGGTCGGTATGGCCGAAGGCGTTCGGCATGGCGCCGTCGCCGGTCATCATGAAGGCCAGCATATACTCGCCGAAGCCGCCGCCAAAACCGGCAGACTGACGGGGATCGCTGTAATCCTGAGAGTGCTGGACGGCCTCCATCATCTCAGAGGCGACGCTGATCTTCATGGTGATGCCGACCTCCTCGAGGTAGCTGGCAGCCAGCTGATACAGGTCCAGATTTGCGGTGGGATCCAGCTCGATCTCAAACTCAAAGCCGTTTTTCATAGCCGGCTTCTTTCAGCAGTTCCTTGGCCTTTTCGGGGTTGTAGGTAAACTGCTCGGACAGATCTGCGGGCCAATCCCCGACGGTAGACCAGGTCAGGCTGGGGTTCCACAGGCCGGGAACCACCACATCGCCGTCGTTGCCGAGGAAGATATTTGCGGCCTCGAGATCAATGGCATACTGCATCGCCTGACGGACGCGCAGATCGGAGAAGGGCTCCTGGCCGACCTTCAGTGCAATGGCAGAAGGAGCGCCGGTGGTGTAGCCGTAGAGATTGCCCACGTTGGCAGAGGACAGCTGGCCAGCTGGTCGCCGGACAGCACGCTCTTGCCGTTCTCACCGAACCAGTCCAGAGACTTGGCCATGGCCTGCGCCAGAACGTTGGCGGAATCGGCAATGTAGACCAGCGTGATCTTGTCAATGTAGGGCAGCTGGTTGTCGGGATAGCGCTCGTCGTGGCCGTAATACTTCTCGTTCTTCACAAAGGTCATGGAGTTGTCCTGAACATACTCAGACAGGACATAGGGGCCGGTGCCCTTTGCATACTCCCAGGTCTGGGGACAGGAATCCCACTCTGCGCCGCCGATATTGACCTTGGCATTCATCAGTGCCTGCAGCTGGATATCGGTGGCCATGCCGTCGGCGAAGGTGAATACCACAGTGCTGTCATCAACAGCCTCCACACCGGCCAGCATGGTCAGCGCATTGGCCCAGTCGAACTCGGTCTCCACCTTGGCGATGCCGTTGATGCCCAACAGGCGGCTGTAAGACCAGACGACATCGTCGGCGGTCAAAGCGCGGCCATTATAGGGCTCACCATCCTGGAAGCAGACGCCGTCGCGCAGCTTCACCGTCAGAGTGCCGGCGTTCTGATCGAACTCCCAGCTGTCGGCCAGCTGGCCGGCCATATACTCCAGCGGAATGGCGCCTGCGTCAAAGGCATAGGTGTCGGCGTCATTCAGACCCCAGTCCATCACCCAGAGGGTCTCATACCAGAAGGAGAACTGATACTCGTCCATCATGGCGGGATCGAAATAGTTGTAGAACTTGGGGTAGTAGAGCGTGACCTCGCCGCCGTACTGGGGCTCGGTGCCGGTGGTCTCCAGCGGAGCGGGGCTCTTGTCGCCCTCAGAGCCGCTGGACGCGGGGTGGATGCCGGCGCGGAGCCGTTGCCCGCGCCGCTGCCGCCGCAGGAGGCCAAGGCGAACACCATGGTCAATGCCAGCAGCAATGCGATCAGCTTTTTCATTCTTTTTTCCTCCTATTCGTCTTTATCTCTCCGGGTGTTTCCCCGGTACAGACCGGTTTGAACCGTGTTCTCACGCGATGTCGCTCATATCCTCTTCAAATTCGTCCTCATGCTCCAGCGCAGCCAGCACCTTCTTCAGCTTCTTGCTGTTGTAGCTGCCGACGCCGCCCTTCAGGCGGGGATCCAGCAGATCGCGGATCGCGTCGCCGAACATGGAGGAGCAGAAGGTCAGCAGAGCGATGGCAATGCCGGGAATGATGCACAGCCACGGAGCGGTGAACAGCATATCGCGGCCCTGCCCGGTGATAAGTGCGCCCCAGGACGGAGTGCCGGGGTCCACGCCGTAGCCTAGGAAGTTCATGGATGCCTCCATCATGACCACGCCGCCCAGAGAGCCGGCCGCAGAGATGATGATAAGCGGCATGATGTTGGGCACCACATGCTTGACGGATTTCCAGAGCACGCCGCCGCCCAGCAGGTCGGAGGTCTGGCAGTAGACGCTGTCCTTGACCGCCATGGCCGAGGAGCGCACCATGCGGGAGCCGCCGATACCCGACGGCACCGCCAGCGCCACGATCATCTGCGGATGCCGTTTCCCATCAGGCTCATCATCAGCAGGAGCAGGAGCATCTGGGGAATGCAGCCAAAGCATCCACAATACGCTGAACGATCAGGTCGAACCAGCCGCCGACGACGGCGGAGAGCACACCGATGACCACCGAGATCAGGGTAGACAGCACGGTGCAGCACACGCAGAGGATCACAGAGGTGCGGGCGCCGTAGATCATGTAGCTCAGCAGGTCCTGTCCCATCTTATCCGTACCCAGCGGATGGGTCCAGGCGGTGAAGGGTGCGATCAGCATGGCGCGCACATCCTTGGGCAGGCCCGTCTTGCCCAGCGGGGTGGGCGCGATCACATCGGCAAAAACAGCGACCAGCAGAAACAGGATCAGAATGACCAGGCAGATACCGCCGATGGTCTTTTTTCTTAAAGAGATCTTTGATCAATTGCATCTTCTTGCCCCCTTAATCCAGCTTGACCCGGGGGTCGATCCATTTGTAGCACAGATCGACGAGCAGGTTGATCACCATGACGAAAATGGACATGATCAGCACGCAGCCCTGCACCACCGGATAATCCCGCTGACCCAGCGCAGTGACCATCTGGCTGCCGATGCCGGGAATGTTGAACAGGTTCTCAGGATGATATTTCCGCCCACCATGGCGCCGAAGGAACCGCCGATAATGGTGATGACCGGGATCATGGCGTTGCGGAAAGCGTGGTGAAAGAGCACCGTGCGCTGCTTGACGCCCTTGGCGTAAGCGGTGCGGATGTAGTCCTGCCGCAGCGTATCCAGCACCTGCGTGCGCACCAGCCGCAGCTGCATACCGGCCTGTGCCAACGCACCCAGAATGCCGGGCACCAGGAACATCTTCAGGTTCTGGATGGGGTCGTCAAAGAAGCTGACGTAGACCGTCGGCGGCGCGTAGCCCCACCACTGTGCCGGATAGAACAGTACCAGCGTCGCCAGCCAGAACATCGGGATGCTCATCAGGATCACGGCGATGATACGAATGGTATAATCCGAAATGGAGTCCTGCTTTGCCGCGCAGAACAGGCCGATGGGAATGGAGATCAGATTGGACAGCACCAGACTGATGATGCCCAGTTCCAGCGACACCGGGATCTGAGTGGCCAGAATATCGCCCACTGAGCGGAACTGGAAGAAGGAGTCGCCCAGATCGCCCCGCAGAACCTGGCCCAGCCACACAAAGAACTGAACATAGGCGGGTTTATCCATGCCCAGCTTGGCGCGCACCGCTTCGGCGTCCACCGGCTGTCCGGCCTGCGTCATGCGGGTGACGATGGCATCCACCGCGTCGCCCGGAACACAGCGGATCAGTGCGAACACAATGAGACAGACGAGGAAAATCGTAGGGATCAGCAAGAGGATCCGCTTTACCGTATATTTGCCCATATGCTCCTCCTCACTTTCCGCTCACACGGTGGCAGGCGACCCAGTGGTCATTGCCCACGTCAACAAACTCCGGCTCCACCTCCCGGCACAGGTCGGTGGCATAGGGACACCGGGTGCAGAAGTTGCACCCCTTGGGCGGATTCAACGGAGAAGGGATCTCGCCTTTGAGCAGGATGCGCTCTCTGGCCCGGTCCACCTTCGGGTTCGGGATCGGAGCCGCGGAGATCAGCGCCTGCGTATAAGGGTGCAGCGGGTGGTCATACAGCTCGTCCGAGGATGTCAGCTCCATGATCTTGCCCAGGTAGAGCACCGCCACATTCTGACTGATATAGCGCACCACAGAGAGGTCATGGCCGATGAATACATAAGTAAGTCCCAGATCCTGCTGCAGCTTCATCATCAGGTTGACGATCTGCGCCTGAATGGAAACATCCAGCGCGGAGACGATCTCGTCGCAGACGATGAACGAAGGCTGAAGCGCCAGTGAGCGGGCAATGGAAATGCGCTGACGCTGACCGCCGGAAAACTGATGCGGATAGCGGTCTGCCACCTCCGGCCGCAGGCCGACCATATCCAGCATCTCACGCACCCGCTCACTGATGGCCTTTTTGCCGTCGATCAGATGGTGGATGCGCAGACCCTCCGCAATGCACTCCCCCACTGTGAACCGGGGATCCAGCGAAGCAAAGGGATCCTGTGTGATCATCTGCACCGTCCGGCGCATGAGACGCATGGTCTTTTTATCGATGTTCTTCAGGTTTGTCCCCTCAAAGACGATGTCGCCCGAGGTGGGCTGAATGCGGTGGATCAGGCAGTTGCCGATGGTGGACTTACCGGAGCCGGACTCTCCCACCAGACCCAGCGTCTGTCCTCTCTTGATATCAAAGCTGACGCCGTCCACTGCCTTGACGGCACCCACCGGATGCTTCAGCAGTCCCTTGGTGACCGGAAAGTGCATTTTCAGGTCGCGCACCGTCATGATATTGGTCAGCTGCGTAGAGAACGGGTTTTCGTTTCGATCATGCCTGGAGCACCTCCTCTGCACCTCTGTGCGCCTCATCCATATGGAAGCAGGCACAGGCATGTCCCTCTCCCAACTGCTTCAGCGGGGGCGATGCGTCCGGCACTCCTCCGTACAGTATCTGCACCGCTGAGCAAACGCACAGGATCTCGGCGGGATCTTGGACATATCCGGCGGTTCGCCCTCAATGGTGTGCAGGCCGTGGCTGCGGGGCAGATCCAGCCGGGGCACAGCGCTGATAAGCCCGATGGTATAGGGGTGGTACGGATCCTCAAAGATCTGCTCCACGCTGCCCTCCTCCACGATCTTGCCGCCGTAGACGATCTTCACGCTGTCCGCATATCGGGCCACAATGCCCAGATTATGGGTAATGATCATGAGTGATGTGCCGAATTCCGCCCGAAGGGAGTTCAACTGTTCCAGCACCTGAGCCTGGACCGTCACATCCAGTGCCGTGGTGGGCTCATCGGCGATGAGCAGATCCGGCTTGCAGCTCATGGCCATGGCGATCATGGCACGCTGCTGCATACCGCCGGAGAACTGGAAGGGATAGTCCTTCAGCCTGGTCTCCGGGCTCGGAATGTCCAGGCGGGCCAGCAGCTCAATGGTGCGCTGCTCCGCCTCCTTCCTGCTCAGATCAGTGTGGATCAGAATGTTTTCCTCAATCTGCTTCCCGATAGGAATGACCGGGTTCAAAGCCGTGGACGGCTCCTGAAAGATCATGCTGATCTCATTGCCGCGGATCTCCTCCATTTCGGCATTGCTCAGCCTTCATCAGATCCCGGCCCTTGAAGATCACCTCGCCGCCCTTGATGACTCCGGGCGGATACGGGATCAGGCGCAGCACCGACAGGGCACTGACTGACTTTCCGGAGCCGGATTCGCCGATGATGGCAACACACTCGCCCTTTTTGACCGTATAGGACATATCGTCCACTGCGCGCATCTCCGAGCCGCCCTGAAGGAAACTCGTGCGCAGGTGTCGGACTTCCAGAATGACCTCGTCTGGCATGGTAACGCTCCCCTTCTGCTGGTATTAGACAAAAAACACATAATAACGATGCGCTGCAACGACGCAAAAAACTAGGAGAATCATCAACAAACGCATTCAATCTCTCTCACTTTTTGTGTAGTATACCAACTGCGCTCGTCAGCGGCAAGGCGCACGGCTACAAATCAGCAGTTCGTTTTTGTAGGGATCCTACAAAAACCGGTTTTATCTCCGTTCCGTAGCAAAGGACCCGCCGTCGCAACTGTATTTCATTTGTCTTGCAAAAGATATTGTTCTTTCGTCTTTTAAGAAAAATGGACTGATTTTCGCACAAAATGGTGTGAAAATCAGTCCACATTTCCTTTTGTTTATCAATTTCCCTAAAATCGTTCACCGCCGCAGTTCTCTTTTCTGCTCCATCGATGGCTCTCGATCGACTCCATATAATCCAGAATACGAAAAGACAGGTCAATATGGAACCCGAATTCCATGGAGGAAAAATCAAAATCAAGGATCTCTTCGATCTGCTTCATGCGGTAAATGACGGAGTTTCTGTGCATATGCAGCAGTTCCGCCGCCTTGGTGTAGTTCATGCCGGCAATCGCAAAGGCACGCAGCGTCGTGAGATAGTCCTTTCCCTCCCGCTGGTCATACTCCATCAGGCTGCGCACCAGTGGGTGGCAGTAGTCAATAAGATGATATTTTTTGAAGCTTCCTGAAGCAGCAGCTCAAAGGCGCTCGCCTCCGCCAGCAGGAACTGATCCTCCCGCCCCAGCCGCTGATTCAGGCTCAGAATGTCGCAGGCCTGATCGTAATAGTAGGCAGTCTCCCACAAATCGGTGAACGGCATGGAGAGCACCGCCACCAGCCCGGTCTTGCTCAGGTAGGCGCGGATCAGATCCACAGGCGGGCTGCTGACCGTCAGCTTGGCGTCCGTACTGAAGAGCACCACCATATTGACACCGTCCAGCACACAGCGCCCGTCCGGGAAAATGGAGTTGAGCGCTGCCATACAGGCGTCCCGGAAGTCGATATTCCGATCCTCCTGCTCCCACTGCACCAGCAGCAGGTATTTATATTGGCGCAGATTCCAGTTCAGATAGGCCAGCCTGGCCTCCACCAGTTCCGGATTGCGCAGGTTGCCCCGGATCAGGTCGGAAATGAAGTAATCGCTGCTGGAGCGGATCGCGCTGCCGCTCCCCGGCACTGCGCACGATCTCTGCGGCCAGAATGCCGCACAGCATGGACACAAGCTCTATATCAATTTCCGTAAACTCGTGTTTCCACGAAAAGACATGGAGCTGACCGATCAGGTTCAGGCCATCCACTACCGCCCCCGGATGAAGTAACCCTTTTTTGTGCAGGCCGTCTACCAGCTCCACCAGCTCACCGCGGCCCACCTGCTCCACGAATCCCGCATAAGCCTGTGCCATATCCGGGTGATAGGGCAGGCATCTCTGCTCCTGAAACCGCTGCCAAGCCGAATCATCCCAATCTACCTCGGACATGGCGACGATCTCATTGTTCGGGTCAGCCACCAGCATGGGGTTGTCCAGAATATCCGTAGCCTGACGGACAATACTCTGCAAATTCAAGCGCCGGGTCAGCGTAGTCTGATAAAGGCGGCTCAGTTCCTGCAGCCTGGCAAACAGGGACTCGATCAGATTGACCATCTGTTCCAATGTCTGCTCATCCGGTGCCAGAATGAGGTTGGCGGCATTACAGTCCACAAGACAGAGGCAGCACTCACCGACAGCACAGCCGGCGGCGATCTCCGCCGAAGCGCTCAGGTAGACATGAAGCATCCCTGTCCGTTCGGAACTGCCATTTCCCAGCGTAATGCCGTTCAGATCGCATTCCGGACTTTCCAGCCGCATCACGCAGTCCGGCCAGCGGCGGCGCAGCTCTGCCGCAATGCTGCTCAGCTTCATTCAATCACCTTCATAATATATAATATAAATGAATGTATGAATTATAGCATGACTGCGCACAAACCTGCAACAGTGATATGGCGTTTGCACAATCCGAACCGGGCGCAGCTGAAACAGAATGACCGACTGTCCGCAGAGTATATACACACGCCGGAACCGGCAGACGGCGTGCGCATCGCCGCTGAAGCAACCCAATCAATTATAAAACCGGAATCCCCCCTGACGCTGCGCATTGCTTTCGCGTCAGGGGGGATTCTGTTGCTTCTGATCAGACGGACTGCTCCTCGGGCAGTTCCCGTCCGAAAATACGGGTCTCCGCGCAGGTACACTCCCGCTCCACCAATTTACGGCACAGCTCTCTGTCCCGTCTTTCAACGGCATCGATCAGTGTACAGTGCCCCTGCAACAACACATTGACATCCGCACATTTCCAATCCAGTGTCAGCGCCCGGCGCAGTTGGTTGAGCACATTGTTCAGTGTGGCGGTCAGGATCGGGTTCCGACTCAGCTTCGCCAGCGCCATATGGAAGTCATAATTCAGCTGGTTATACTGTAAATAAGGTTCGCTCTCACCAGACGGCACCCGCTGCTGTGCCAAACGCCGCACCTCTTCGATCTCTGCATCGGTGGCCTGTCCAATGGCCAGCTCCACCGCAGCAGTTTCCAGGATGCAGCGGAACTGGAACAGGTTCTCCAGATCGCGCATGGAAAAGCCCTTTACCAGATAACCCCGATGGGGCAGCTTTTCCACAAGACCCTCCTGACAAAGATAGTTCAGCGCCTCTCGTGCCGGCGTTTTACTGACCTGAAACCGCTCAGATACCTCGCCTTCCGTAATGAGCGCGTGGGCGTCATAATAGCAGTTCACAATGTCACTGCGCAGCTGCGTCGGGATCTGCTCCGTAATTGAATTTCCTTTGCCATTGCGTTCACCACCTTTTCTGCCGGGACACACTGTTATTCCGTCAGGATCTGCGACAGGAGCGCCGCGTCCAGATTGCCGCCGGAAATCACAAAGCACAGCTTTTTTCCGCGGCTGGTATCGATCTGGCCGTCCAGCGCCGCCGCAATGCCTACACACGCCGACGGCTCAGCACAGACCTTGGCCCGCAGTGCCATTTCCTTGACCGCCTGACGGATCGGCGCTTCTCCGATCGTCAGCAGCTGATCCACATTGTCCCGGATCAACTCATAATTGATCTGCTCCGCCTTGCTGACACGCAGGCCGTCTGCGATCGTCTGACCCATTTCAACGGTCACCGGCTTACCCGCCTTGATGCTCTCCGTAAAGCGCGGTACTGCCGCAGGTTCCACAGCCACCACATGGACGGACGGGTCAAGCTGGTGCATGGCAAAGGCCGCACCACTGGTCAGGCTGCCCGCACCGCAGGGCAGAATGAGGTCAGTCATTGCTCCTCCCATCTGCTCCCATGCCTCATAGGCAGTCGTTCCGTGGCCGGTGATCACATAGGGATCCATATGTGAGTGGACAAGGCAGTAACCGTACTTCTGGATCAGTTCCTCGCACTTGCGGTCACGATCCTCGCCGGTAAAGCCGCACAGCACGACCTCCGCCCCATAGCCTCTCGCACCGGCGACCTTTGTTGCCGGTGCATTCTCCGGCATAACGATCGTGGCATGAACGCCCAGCTTGTCCGCCATATAGCTCACCGCCTGTGCATGGTTTCCGCTGGAGGCGGCAGTCACGCCCGGCTCAGTTCTTCCTTGGACAGGGACAGCATCTTGTTGGCCCACCCCGCACCTTGAAAGAACCGGTATACTGGAGATTTTCCAGCTTCAGATAGACCTCTGCGCCGTGAAACAGCTCCTCCAGCTTTTCGCAGCGGATAAGTGGCGTCTTTTTGACAACGCCGCGGATACGCTTGTACGCCCGCATCACATCGGCGATCGTGATCTGCTGTTTTTGCATGATAAACAACTCTTTTCTCAGAAAATCGCAGGCTTCAGAGTCCAGCACTGAAGCTTTGTCTGCTCAAAGATACCCTCCGCTCGGAAATCGGGATCCCAGAGCGCCCAGCCGCCGCCAAACTGGCTGGCTTCATTGACATGATCTGCAGCGGCCAGACGGCCCTCCACCGCGCCGATCTGCGTCTGTCCTTCCAGCAGCGCTTTGCTGAGCATGGCAAACGCATCCACGGGGCTGACAAAGCTGTCACCTACCCGGTAGAGACTGGGCAGCTGTTTGAACCCCAGCACCCGTTCCGTATGGCTGAACACCTCTTCCGCCAGCGCCTTCACGTCCACCTTGCCCGTAATCACGCTCTTCTCCTGTTTTTCCGGCCCATAGAGCAGCTCAGGAGTGAGCATCCGCCCGGTCAGGCAGCGCGCCATCAGGTTCAGCAGCTCCGACGCGGCACAATACGCACCACCCAGTTCGGCATAGCTCGCCTCACCATTCAACCCCGCCACTGCGTCCCGCAGCTGCCGGTCGGTGATGGGGCTGGTGCGCTGATGCTCATAGCGCATGGATTCCAGCGCCGTGACGAACTCCACGTCCGTCTCTCCACTCGCGTGGCGGATAAAGGCTCTGTACTGATCAATGAGTCCTTCTTCTTCCCCGGGCGCTCTCAGCGGCGACGGCCGGAGATAGGAGGGGTTGCGCCCTGCGGCAAAATTGATCTCATCCCAGAATGTGGTCGTGCACAGCTCATGCGGATGATCGTAGATGCTGTAAAACACAGTATCGGTGCAGGCAGTATTCATCCCGTCGAACTGACGGATCATGCTGTCCGTGCTGCCGTCCTTAACCAGGTGGCCCAGATTGTTCAGCGCCGTATAGCACAGCACACCGCCATACCAAAAGGGCTGTCCGTCCACCCGAACGATATCATGCACGTCCAGATAAGTCGGCACGCCCCACTTTCTCAGGGCCGGAAACACCTGTGCCGCCCAGGCCACGCCCGGATGGCCGTAAGAGGTCAGGTTTTGTCCGCTGCTGTTCTTCAGCTCTTCAAATCCGGCGTATTCATGCCGGTCGAGGGCCTCTGCACCCTCCTTGAATCCCATCCGATCCAGATACTCGGTGGGCAGTGGGTGAATGCTGTGGTCGGTGGTGTGAAACGCCAGTTCGTGATTGCCCAGCAGGCGCAGGATATCCGTGCGTCCGCGTTCCTTCAGCAGTCGATACTTCCGGGTGCACAGCTTGAGCGTGCACTTCACACCGGATTCGTCCAGCATCTGCAGCAGGCGCAGCAGCGTGTCGTCTGTCTCCGGCGTCACATAGTCCTCTACATCGAACCAAAGCAGAACTTTCTTCTCCACGGTGTTTCCTCCCTTCGTCTGTCAGGTCAGCGGATACCGCTGGTGCGGTAATCCCAGCCCATGGCATCCAGCTCTTCGATGGCCTCCACGCAGGCATCCACCAGCACCTTGGTCATCTTTTCTCCCTTCTCCGGGGTGGCCTTCGTCGGATCACCAGTGGCCGCGCAATTGGTCAATTCGGAGAAGTCCCACTTGACATCCACATACTTGGGCAGCTTGTCCGGCACATAGCCCTTGGCCAGATCCGGCTCGCACCACTGCGGATACAGGTAGTAGGCAATGGAGCTTTCGCCCTCGCCTGCGTGGCCCAGGCCGTCCCAGACCTCGAAGGTGCCCTTCGGCAGCAGCTCGCCGGCTGTGACCCACCACTGGGGCAGAGAGGCGATGCGGGCCTCAGGATACTTTTCCTTGATCTTACGGGAGGCAATCTCAATGGGGGCAATATTTCCGTCATGGCCGTTCATCAGGAAAATATGGGTGATGCCATTGCGGATGGTGGACTCCACAATATCGTAAATCACCTGCGTGCAGGTGTCATAATTCAAAGTCAGCGTAAAGGGGAAGGTGTCATAGTGGCCGCTATAGCCCACGGTGATCGGAGGCAGCACCAGCAGACCCTTGACCCGGTCAGCAATTTTGCAGGACAACATATAGGAAACCAGCGTATCTGTGCCGGAGGAGATGGGGGCCGTGAGCCTCGCAGGAGCCAATGGCCAGGATCGCCTTGTCAAAACCGGCGGCGTTGACCTGATGAGAGGTCATCTTCATCAATTCATTTGCAGCAGACATAAGGATCTTCCTTTCTTCCTGTGTTTTTCCAAATTTGATTGCAGTTAATGCTTATAAGAGACGCGGCACCGACCGGCGGAAATGCCAGCCGGTGCCGCAGGGGATCGCTTTACCGTATTTACCTGACGGGAAATCAGATGTTGGTAACGAAGGTCAGCGCGCCGTTTTCAGCCTTGGTGATGACGACGGACTTGTCGGGAACATGGTTGTCGGCGGTGTAGCTGATGGTACCGGTCACGCAGGCCAGATCCTTAATGTTCTCCAGATTGTCGCGGATCGCGGCGCTGGTCACATCATCGCCGCACATCTCGATGGCCTTGAACAGGACGTTGGCGCAGTCATAGCCCAGCGCGGCAAAGGCGTTCTCGGGAGCCGCGCCATACTCCTCGGTGTAAGCGGAGATGAAGTTCTGGACCACATCGCTGGTATCATCGGCGGAATAGTGGGTGGCAACATAGACGTCCTGGTTGGCCAGGTCGCCGGCCACGCCCCACAGATCAGAATCCCAGCCGCCGCCGGAGATCATGGGAGCGGTGCAGCCAGCGCTGCGGAACTGCTCGATCACAGTGGAGGCATCGTCGGGACCGGTGGCCATGAACATGGCGTCCGCCTCGCCGTTGGCCTGATAACGGGCAATCTGAGCGGAGAAGTCATAATCGCCGGAGCTGAAGTTATCCTGCAGGACGACCGTGCCGCCCAGTTCCTCGAAGTGTTCCACAAAGTAGTTGGCCAGATTGGTGGTGTAGGACATGGACTTATCGGTCAGCACATAGACGTTCTTGGCGCCCAGCTCATTGTAGAGGTACTCGGCCGCAGCGTAGGCGCAGGTGTTGTCGCCGAAAGCGGTCATGAAGGCGCAGTCGCCCACGGTGGCGGGGATGTCAGGGGTGGTCGCGCCGGAGAAGACGATGGGCACGCCGGCCTCCTGCGCCACAGCACCCGCCGCATAGGCGTAGTCGCTGTCGGACAGGCCGCCGATGGCAATAACGCCGTCGGAGTCGATCAGCTTCTTGGCATTGTTGGCGCAGACGGTCTGATCGGTCTGACCGTCATAATAGGTGGCCTCGATCGTGCGGCCATTGATGCCGCCCTGTTCATTGATCAGCTTGACAGCCAGCTCAAATCCCTTCTGGGCAGGTGCATCAATAGAGGACTGGTCTCCGGTCACATTGAAGATAGCGCCCAGCTTAATGGTGTCACCGGCGGGGGCATCGGTCTTGGAAGCGGCGCCGGACTGGGCGGCGCTGGAAGCGGATTGAGCAGCGCTTCCGGTGGTGCCGCCGTTGGAAACCGCAGGCGGCCAGAGCAGCGCACATGGCCAAAGAGAGAACAAGTGCGAGCAGCTTACTTACTTTTTTCATAATCTTTCCTCCTAAACGAAAGAGTTTTATGCAAATGCGGGGGACGCATCAGCAAACGATGTTGGGGCCGGATCAGGCCTTTTGCGGTGGAACAGATTTTTCACTGCTGCACCCAGCTTCTGATATTCCGACTTTCGGAAGGGCGCCAGATAGGTATCCTTGGAGAACCAGCTGTCCAGAATGATCTCGCTGTTTCCGATCAGGCCCTGACGACGGAAGATGATCAGCAGGATCAAAAACACAGCCATGATGATATTGGACAGGCCAAACATGGAGGGGAACTGGAAGCCCGCGATCTTCAGGCCACTTTCAAGCGGAGCCAGAAACTCAGGTACCACGGTGAAGAACACCGCGCCCAGAATGGAGCCGCTCAGCGTAAACATACCGCCGATAATGCTGATCTCCACGATGTCAAAGCTCTTGGTGAAGTAGAAGTTTGCACCAGAAATCGCGGTCAGATAATGCGCCCAGAGACCGCCGCCGATGCCGGCGAAAAATGCGCTGATCGCAAAGCAGCTGATCTTCTTGCGCTTCAGGTTGATGCCCAGGGTCTGGGCGGCCACCGGATCATCCCGCATGGCGATCAGTCCGCGTCCATATTCGGAATGGACGATGCGGTAGAGGATGAACAGCGTGATGACTGCCACAATATAAACACTCAGAATGTTGGATTTGACCGGGATGCCGTTCAGGCCTCGGGAGCCGTTGGTGATAGTGTCCTGATTGTCGATCACGGCACGCACCACAACGATCAGCGCCAGCGTCACCACAGACAGGTAGTGGCCCTTTGTGCGCACCACAGGGAACGCGACCAGCACCGAGACCAGCATGGCCATAATGCCGCCTATAATCAGAGCGAAGCCGAAGGGGATCTGCGTATGGATCAGCCAATCCGGAAGGCCGGGGCACATATTTTCCTTCACATTGCTGCTCAGCGTCAGGAACGCTGAGATGTACGCACCGATGGCCATAAACGCCGCGTGACCCATAGAAAACATACCGGAAAATCCGTTGATCAGATTCAGGCTCGCACAGAGGACAATGTAAATGCCGATCGTGATCACAATGCCGGTGACATAGCTCTTTGGCTTTGTGGCGCAGGCCGCCAGGAAGGCCACCGGCACGATGACAAACAGGAGCAGCCGAAACAGACTGCAATCTCTCAGTTTTGCATTCATATCAGCTTCTCTCTCCTTCCGCATGGCCAAACAGGCCGTTGGGGCAGAACAGCAGGACGATGACCATCAGCAGGAACACAAAGGCATCGCGGTAAGCGGTGAGCCCGGTGGGCATCAAACCCGCAAACAGCATCTCCGCCAGGCCGATGATAAATGCACCGGCCACAGCGCCGCCCACACTGCCAATGCCGCCGACAACAGCGGCACAGAATGCTTTCAGACCGGGCACAAAGCCAAGGCTCGGATAGACCGTCTTATACTCGCCGGCCAGCAGCAGACCTGCGATCACCGCCATGCCGGAGCCGATGGCAAAGGAGAACATGACGACATGATTCACATTGATGCCCATCAATCGGGACGCCTGCATATTTTCGGAGCAGGCACGCATCGCCGTGCCGATCTTGGTCTTCTTCAGAATGAAGTAGAGGGCAACAAGGAAAATCGCGGTGACGATAAAGGTGATGATATTCACCGTGGACAGGTTCACCGGCCCGATCTGGTGTCCCTTGCTCAGCCCAGCTGGGCAGCAGGAAGGGCTGTCTCTGAGCAGAAAAGATGATCTGAAGCAGATTCTGGAGCAATGTCGAGACCGCCAGCGATGAGATCAGGGTGGTCTCCTCCGAGGCGTCCCGCAGCGGGCGGTAGGCCAGCCGCTCGATCAGCAGTCCGACCAGCACGCTGAGTCCCACCGAGATCACCACGCATGCCAGCAGCGGCACGCCCATGCGGTTCATCAACACCAGAATAATGTAGACGCCGACGGTCATGATGTCGCCGTGGGCGAAGTTGATCAATCTCAGGATACCGTAAACGATCGAATATCCGATGGCCACAATGGCGTAAATGCTTCCTGAGCTTTGCCGCTCACAAGCATACTGAGAAAGTATGCCATCAGACGTCACCTCCCAAATATGCGCTCTTCACGCGCTCATCTGTGATCAGCTCACTGCTGGGGCCCTCCAGTGTGATGCGTCCAGTCTCCATGATGTAGGCCCGGTCGGAGATCTCCAGCGCGTCATATGCGTTCTGCTCGATCAGGAAAATCGTAATACCGTCTGCCTTCAGCTGTTTCAGCACGCTGAACACCTGCTGGGTCATGATAGGAGAAAGGCCCATGGACGGCTCATCCAACAGCAGCATCTTTGGGGAACTCATCAGTGCACGTCCAATGGCCAGCATCTGCTGCTCACCGCCGGACAGCGTACCCGCCGCCTGACGGGCGCGCTCCTTCAGAATGGGAAACAGCTCCATGACCCAGTCCCGGTTCCGCTTTTCCTGGGCCGCATCCTTCATGGTGTAGGCCCCCATACGCAGATTGTCCTCCACGCTGAGCCTTGGTAAAGATCTGCCGTCCCTCCGGGACGTGAACCAGACCCATTTCCACGATCTTATTCGGCTGGGCCTTGGTGATCTCACGATCCTCGAACCAGATATGTCCGTTGGCCAGCTTGAGCAGTGCAGACACCGCTTTCAGCGTGGTGCTCTTACCGGCACCATTGGCGCCGATCAGGGCGACTGTCTCGCCCTGCCCCACTTCAAATGAGATGCCGTCTACCGCGGTGATACCGCTGTATTTGACGACCAGATTTTCAACCTTCAGCACTTAAACCGCCCTCCCCAGATAGGCTGCGACCACCTTGGGATCGCTGCGGATCTCTGCCGGTGTGCCGCTGGCGATCATCTCACCGGTGGCCATTGCGTAGATGTAGTCGCAGAGGTTCATGATGACCTTCATATCGTGCTCGATCAGCAGGATCGTCACACCAAACTCGTCCATCACATGATGGATGATCTTGACCAGCTCCATGCTCTCCTGCGGGTTCATACCGGCCGCAGGTTCATCCAGCAGCAGCAGTTTCGGATCCGCCGCCAGAATACGGGCGCTCTCCAACCGGCGCTGACTGCCATAGGGCAGTGATCCGGCCTGCGCATCCGCATACTGATCGATCTCCATGATCTTCATCATCTGCAGCGCCTTGTCCCGATAGTACTGCTCACTGCGGCGGAATCGGCCTGTGTGGATCAGTGCCTCTGCAAAGTGATAGCGCCGGTCGATCTGGGCCCCGATGATCACATTCTCCAGCGCGTTCATCTTTCCGAACAAGCGAAGATTCTGATACGTGCGGACAATACCGTTCTTGGCAACCTTATCCGGCTGCATACCGGTGATGTCCTTCCCCTGGTAGATGATCTGGCCCGCCGTCGGTGTCAGTACACCGGACAGCATATTGATAACCGTGGTCTTGCCCGCGCCATTGGTGCCGATCAGGCCATAGACCTTTCCCTCCTCGATCGTGGCGGAAAAGTTTTTCACAGCCTGCAGCCCCTTAAAGGTCATCTGGCAACCCTTCGCCTCCAACAGTACCGACATTTTTTCGACTCCCTTTCGCCAAACAAAATAAAAAAGAGCATACACGAGCACCAAGGCTCGCATATACTCCATCGTATATCTCTCGTATTTCATTTTCAGCAAATGTCCATCTCTTTTGGACGGCTTTATCATAGCAAACCGTTTGCAAGATTGCAAGCAAATTCCTGCATTTTCTGTTTTTTATATACTTTCACAATTTTACCTGTATTTTTGTGATATATCTTTAGCATATTGATCATACCTCATCGATGGTACATCTATTATTAAAGAGAATTCCCTCCAAACCCAACATTCTTCCGCCCCGATACAACGTTTTTTCTGTCTGTGTGCAGAATTTTTTATTGACTTTTTCTCCTCTGTACGTCTATTCTATCATTGAAAGTTCTCTCGTCAGCAGACAGATTTCACTCTTCATGCAAATTCCGTCTCCTTTGACTGCACGTCAACTATTCCGTGTGTGGAAAGGAGCGGCTATGTATCCACTGCTTACCGTTGATCTGAATAAAATAGAAGCAAACGTCAAAACCGTCACCGGACTCTGCCGGGAATACCGGCTTCAAGTTGCCGGAGTGACAAAAGTTGTGCGCGGCGAGCCTGCCATTGCCTCAGCTATGGTAGCCGGCGGCGTCACCGCACTGGCAGATTCCCACTGGGAAAACCTGCGCCGTCTGGAGGGGCTTGGCGTTGAACGCTGGATGATCCGCATCCCGGCCATAGATGAAGCTGAGCCGCTGGTGCAAAACGCAGAGGGTTCGCTCAACTCCGATGCGGACACGCTGCGCGCCCTGGATCGGGCTGCCCGCAGACTTGGCAGGACGCACAAGGTCATTCTGATGGCTGATCTCGAGACCTGCGAGAGGGTTTTATGGACGACAGCACTCTGATCACCACCGCGCATCTGGTGCAGGATGAAATGCCGGGACTGGTGCTCGCCGGAGTCGGCGTCAATCTGACCTGCTTTTCCTTTGTCCAGTCAGACACGGAAAAGCTGATCCATCTTGCACGGCTGGCGGATGTCCTCGGCCTTCCGCACCCAATCGTCAGCGGCGGCAACTCCGCCACGCTGGATCTGATGCTGAACGGCGGAATCCCGGTCGGGATCACCCAGCTCCGACTGGGAGAAAGCCTGCTGTTCGGACGTGAACGGGCAAAATACCGCTACCTTCCCGGCACCTATAACGACGCATTTCTGCTCCATGCTGAAATCGTGGAGTGCCGGGACAAACCCAGCCTGCCCATTGGAACCATCGGCTCGGACTCCTATGGTCACCGTCCCTCCTTCACAGACCGCGGCATCCGCCGCAAGGCCATCTGCGCCATTGGCCGGCAGAGCATCGACTGCGAAACTATGTGGCCCACCGATCCGGGCGTACAGATCCTGGGGGCAAGCTCAGATCACTTAATACTGGATGTAACTGACAGTGAGCAAAGCTATCATTCTGGAGATATCGTCCAATTTAGACTGGGTTATTTTTCCACCATGCGTGCCTATACGTCCCCCTATGTCGAAATCCGATATCACGGCTAAAACGCACAATACGGCACGCCCTTGTTTGAAAAACAGGGGCGTGCCGTATTGATATCGTTTGCAATTACGTCTGCCGTGCATCCGCCTTCAGCTCCGCTCACCGCAGAGGTTTTGCTCCATCTTCTCCCGGATGGTCTCTTTGTCATAGCCGCAGCTGAAGAGATAATAGAGTTTGGTAACTGCGGCCTCGATGGTCATGTCGCCGCCGCTGACCGCTTCTGCCCGGGCCAGGCCGCTGCTGGTCTCATAGGTACCCAGACTTACCGAGCCCTGCTGGCACTGGGAACAGACTACGATGACTGTCCCGCTCCGATAGGCGCGCTCCACCAACGGCAGGAGGTTTGACCCCGGACGGCTGGGAATATTGCCTGCACCGAACGCCTCAAACACCACGCCCTTCAGTTTCTCCGTCATAATAGACTCAAAGAGGTCGAACTGAATACCCGGAAATACTTTGAGCACACCGATAGGAACATCGACAAACTCCTGCAAATGGAGCTTACCAATGCCCTTAGGCCGGATCACCGTGTCGTGGTACTGAATGTCGATGCCCGTCTCAGCCAGATGCGGAGCATTGGGCGAATCAAAGGCTTCCAGCAGATCGGCCGACATCTTTGTGCTCCGATTGCCCCGCAGCAGCCGTCCGCCAAAGTAGAGACACACCTCATGCACCCGCCCGGAGGCGGCGATCAGGATCGCATTCACGATATTATCCAGTCCATCACTGCGCAGCATGCACAGCGGAATCTGCGAGCCGGTGAAAATCACGGGCTTTGACAGGTTTTCCAGCATAAACGAAATTGCCGACGCAGAGTATGCCATCGTATCCGTGCCGTGGAGCACCACAAAGCCGTCAAATTCGTCATAGCGCTGGTCAATGACCCGGCCGATCTTGTTCCAGTCTCCCACTGCAATGTTGGAGGAATCCAGCAGCGGAGAAAACTCCACCAGCTCCCAGTCCGGAAATTCAGGCCGGTGAATGTCGTTGATGCTGCGCAGCAGCGGTTCAAACACCCCGGCCTTTGGAACATAGCCATGCTCACTGGGCACCATGCCGATGGTGCCGCCTGTGTAAATAATACAGATCCGCTTATTGGTGTTCATATGGTCCTCCCCCCGCAGCACATTTGGCAAGCCAAGGCTTTATTTCCGTCATAGTAGCACGGAATGACAGACCCGTCAAGAAATGCTTATTTCATATATGCAGGCTCTCCATACCGTTTATGCAAAATCAATTTTTCCATTGTCCTCCGAAGGAGGACGCCGCCGCTGACGTTGAATCAGGCAAGACGGCCTCCGCAAAAAACAATCCTCAGCAAACACGATCCCCCGGCACCTATGTACCGGGGATCACAGCTCAGAAGTAATAGGGGAAACTGGGAATGCTGACACCGATGGAATTGAACTTATTGATGGGATTCAGCACCTCTTCGCAGCAGGCGATGCGGCCCGCATCGTCAAAGCGCAGCACATAAAAGTAACGGTTGCGGTAATGTGCGCCGGGGGCGTTGTTGCCAACCCAGTCCACCTCGCCCCAACACATATACTCGGCAAAATACACATGGGGATCATCAGTGGCCCAATACCGGCCGGATTCGTCAAAGTCGATCTTCGGACAACTGATGCTTGTCCACGCTTCCACCCGCTCCATCCTCTCCGGCGGATAGCTCTCCTGCATTTCCGGGGGCAGGAACCATACCTTGGAATCATGGCTTGGAGCAAAGGTTGCGATATTGGCCAGCGCATAGAAGTAGTCCCCGCTGCGGAACGCATCCAGATTATTCTGAATGCGCTTCTGAATGGCCTCCGGGCTCATATCCAGCTCGGCCGTCTCCTCAGCCGCCTCCGGCACGGGGTTTTCCCTCATAAAGGCATCCACCCGCGGATCATTCATATCCATGCGGAAGATGGGCACATCAGCATGAATGGCATAGAGAAATGCCAGCGGGTTCCAGTTGTTCTTGATGTAGGACAACTTGCCGTCCTTCAGCTCAATGCGGGAGAAGATGCGGCTGGTAAACTGGCCGGGCTCCCTGCACCACTTCACGTCGCACTTGACAATACGCACTGCCCAGAACATCTCCGGATCAGGGGTACCGTACACCTCCTGCACCTCCGAGGTGTAGCCACTCACCGTACGCAGCAGCCATTCCCGGTACTGCCGGGCATCAAACGCATCCAGATGCTGGGGCATGCCGGGAGGCGCCGAGGGCAAATCCAAAACGAAGTCCTTTGCAAACAGATCCTGATACTCCGGCTTCCAGTACTCCTTTGTCAGATAGATGTCGACCACCGATCGGTTTGCTTCCTTATAGTCCATAGCAGCCACCTCATTTCGTAAATTCAGGCAAAATATATAATCCTGTTGAAAATATGGTAGCAGATTCTGGTTACATTGTGAAATATGCGTTCAAAATACCCATTATTTAAAAAAATAATAGAGATCAACTCGTGCTGGCGCTCTCGCCATGATGATAGCAGTTGATCATTAACTGGAGGCAAGGATTATAATTGTATTTCCCCAGACCAGTGTGGACAGCACTCGCGCACCGGGAATATCCAACGCCCGATATGCCAGCTTCGGCCCGGAAAGGGTATCAAAAAGCTCTTGGGCATAAAGGTCATGGTCTTGCTGCGCAGCAGGTTGACACACAGGGCCGGTCCGCCCCGGATGGTGCGGATCTTCGGCTTGATCTGCTGCTCTGCCAAATAGTTGAGCAGAATCTTGTTCCACCGCTCCTCACCGGCCAGAAGCAGCAGCTCCCGGGAGGCCAGCAGCTGGCGGTTGGGTAGATGCTCCTCCTCGCTGAAAGCCAGGATCATGGGTTCCACCTTTAATGGTATCGTATTGAATGCGGGGTTGACCGCATCATCCTCTCCCAGCCCCACGCAGCATAGATCCGCATTGCGGGACAGCAGCACCGACTCATACTCCGACGTATCCATGGAATCCACTGTGATCGCCACGTCCGGGTAGCGCTCGCAGAAGGTGTTGAACACCTCCATGACCTGATTGAGCATCTCCTCCGGCAGGGAGGAATCCAGCATCAGCGACAGCTTGCCCGTCGTCACATCGGCAGCGCCCTCGCTGGTACGGACGATCTCCGGCAGCGCGTCGATCCGGGCCAGAATCTCCTGTACCTCCGGCAGCAGCGCGGAACCGGCAGCAGTCAGATAGACCTGCTGACGGGTGCGCAGAAACAGCTTTGCCCCCCAGCTCATCCTCCATGGCGTTGATGCGCAGACTGAGCGCGGGCTGAGAAAGATAAATGCTTTCCGCGGCCCGGCTGAAATTGAGCGTTTCGGCCACGGCGAGAAAGCACCGCATACTCTTGATGTCCACCTGAGTTCCTCCTTGGCCTCGTTGTGTTTTTATGATTTTATCATAATTTGCACAATAATTCCACTGCTTTTCCGCTATCTATTATTAAAAACGCAAATAGCTCTGATTTTGAATTACTATTTCCAATCCTTTTTTCTTTTTGTTATATTGGAGCTACACAAGAGAGAAAGGAGTGCGAAAGCATGAAATTATCCTTTGGCGAACGACTTTCCTACGCACTGGGCGACTTCTCCAACAACGGCGCCTATATGTTTGTGGGAACCTTCCTGATCACCTTCCTGACCATCGGCATGGGTCTGAGCGGTAAGGCTGCCGGCGCGATCATCATGTGCGTCACGATTTTTGACGCCATCAACGACGTGATCATCGGCTCCATCGTAGACAAGGCGCATGGCCGGGGCGTGAAGTACACCACCTTCCTCCGCTTCGCCATTCTCCCCATGGCAGTGCTGATGGTGCTGCTGTTCTTCTCCCCGAATTGCAGCACCGGTGCAAAAATCGCCTATTCCGTCATCATCTACGCCATTTACACCGTGGCACAGACCACCTTCCAGGTGCCCTACGGTTCCCTGTCCGGAGCAATGACCGACAGCAGCGAGGAGCGCATCACGCTGGGCGCCTTTCGCGACTGGGGTTCCAACCTGGGCGGTTTCCTCATCAACACCTTCTCCTCTGTGCTGATCCTGCACTTTGGCGGCGGTGAGATGAATACCCATGGTTTCTTTATCAGCGCCCTGATTATCGGCATTCTGCTGGTCATCGGCGGCTGCATCCCCGCCTTCTTCTGCAAGGAGCGAGTCCCCGTGGTGGAGGCCAGCAGGGCAATCTGCTGGTCGGCCTGAACTCTTTTATTCACAACCGCAATGCAGTGGTCGCCACACTGGTGGTCTGCCTTGTCAACTGCGGCATCATGGTGCGCGCCTCCTTTACCGCCTACTATGCCCCCTACTATCTGGGCGACCCCGGGCTGATCGCGCCCATTCTTTCCGTCATGTCGGTCATTCCTCTGATTGCCATTCTCTTCGTTCCCACCCTCACCAAAAAACTGGACCGCAAGGTCATGTACTGCATGGCCGGTGTGTGCATGGTGCTGGCCGGTGCCATTGAGTCTCTCGGCGGCACGCTGGCCACCAGCATCATCTCCTCCATTCTCTGCGGCTTCACCCTCTGCTGCTCCATCACGGTGACCTGGGGTGCAATCCCAGACATCGCGGACTACGGCGAGTATGTGACCGGCACCTTCAACCCTGGCACCATCTACTCCACCCCTGACCTTCGTCATGAAGCTGGCCACTGCCTTTGCCAGCATGGGCCTTGGTCTGATCCTGGACGCTTACGGCTTCAACGCCGAGGCCGTGACTGAGACCGCCGTCAACGGCATCCGCCTGTGGTACGGTCTGATCCCCGTCATTCTGGGCGTCATCGTCCTGATCGTGGCTCTGTTCTTCAACCTGACGCATAAGAAACTGGAAGAAGTCCATGTGGAACTGGACAAGCGCCACAGCAGAGTGAATTGAATCCACCCCCTCTAAAGCAGGAACGGCCAGTGCATCAGCACCGGCCGTTCCTTTGCTCTTATCTGTCAAATTCCATCTGCCATGCTCTCCTGCACCGCAAGGCAGAAGGCATCCACCACCGGGTTCCAGCTCCCGGTGCGCTGCGCCATACAGAGCGAGATCTCACTGTCCAGCGGCAGCGCGGCCAAGCCGTCGAACTGAAGGCAGCGGCTGATGGAGTCAAACACGCCATATCCGCCGCCCTCGGCGATGCGGCAGAGCATGGTATCCAGATTCGGCACCACCTCAATGCGGGGCTGCATCATTTGGGAGAGAAAATAGGTCTGGTTGCTGTCCGTGGAATAGGGGCATTCCTCGCTGGGCTGAACCAAGAAGGTATCCTTATGGAAGTCGGCCAGCGTGGGATGCCCGGGCGTGCGGAGCGGATGTCCGGCGGCATAGATCAGCACGGCGCGGGTCTGCCCGACCAGCGTCACATCCAGCCCGGACGAGACAGGGACGGCGGTACGGACTGATAAAATGGCGTCCAGATTGCCGCTCTCCAACCGTTCGACCAGTTCCCGGAAGGAGTAGGCCTCCAGCCGCAGGGCGCACTCCGGGCACTGTTCCGCCACCCGCGATCGGATCCCGGGCAGCAGCGCGCTCAGATCCCAGGCGGAGAAAAAAGCCGATCCGGGCGGCGGTGCAGCCTCCGTTCTGTTCCGCGCAGCAGCGCAGAAGCGCCTGATAATCCTGCCGGATGCGGTTCATTCCTTCGAGAAAGGTCGCTCCGCTGCGGGTAAGCGTCAGGCCGGCCTTTCGATCGCGGTCAAAAATACGGAAACCCAGCTCCTGCTCCAGCCGGGTGATCTGCACACTGACGGAGGGCTGACTGACGTGCAGCTGGGCTGCGGCCAGCGAAATGCTGTGCAGCTGGGCTGCACGAAGCGTATAGGTAAGCTGTATTTCTGTCATTGCCACACCTCCCTGAGTGAGAACAGTATAGCATAGTTTTGCAGCATAGACAAATATCTATGTATCAGCTGACAAAGAATGAATTTGACGGTTCTTCCGCCCCGGTGCTATGCTCTATTTATCAGATAAAGGAGGCGGCAGCATGAAGGAATATCAGCTCACAGCGCGGGCACAGGCCCTGCGGAACCGAATGGTGGAACAGCCGGCGGTCTGCACGGAACGGGCGGTCTACCTGACCGAATCCTGGCAGAATACAGAAGGCGTCCTGGCCCTGCTCCGCCGGGCGCGGGCACTCCGGAACGTATTGGAGCATATGACGATCCGCATTGAACCGGGCGAGCTTCTGGTGGGCAATCACACCAGCAAGATCCGGGGCGGCGCATTGATGCCGGAATTGAGCAGCGACTGGATCCTGGCCGAGATGGACTCCCTGTCCACCCGGGAATATGACCCCTATCAGGATCTGAACGAGACGGAAAAAGAGGCCATGCGCCGCTGCGTCGCCTACTGGAGCGGCCGCTCGCTGCGCAGTCAGATGGAGCAGCTGGTTCCGCCGGAGCTGCAAGGGTATGACCATGTGGCGGTGTCCAGCTTCGGCTTCTGCGAAAACGGCCACTACCCGGCCCATGTCGCCATTGACTACGCCCTGCTGCTCCGGGAGGGGCTTTCCGGCATGGCGGAGCGGATCCGCGCCCGGATGGCGCAGCTGACCTATTCCGATCCGGCGGATCTGCGCCGCCGTCCCATGTTACAGGCCATGCTGGAGAGCTACGAGGCGGTGGAGTGCTTCGCCGCGCGCTATGCTGTGCTGGCCGAGGAACAGGCCAGAACCGCGCCTCAGCCCCGGCAGGCGGAGCTGGAGGAGATCGCCCGCATCTGCCGCAAGGTGCCCCACGTCCCGGCCGACTCTTTCCGGGAGGCGCTGCAATCCTGCTGGTTCCTCTATGTGTGCCTGATGCTGGAGGGCTGGGGAGCCGGTATGTCCATGGGCCGTATGGATCAATATCTGGCGCCATATTACGAGCGGGATATTGCGGCCGGTGTTCTGACGGACGACGAGGCCCGGGAGCTGCTCAGTCTCATGATGATCAAGATGAACGCGGTCATTAACCCCCAGGACGGCATTGTGGCGACCATGATGACCGGTTCCCCCTGTATGCAGGGCATCACCATCGGCGGCTGCACCCGCGCAGGCGAGGACGCAGTCAACGCAGTCTCCTACCTGATTCTGGACGCCGAACGGGCGGTCGGACTGACCGGCGAAGACGTGGTGGTGCGCATCCATCCCAAAAATCCGCCGGAATTTGTCCGCCGCGCCTGTCAGGTAGCGCGGGATCTGGGCGGCAAGCTGAAATTTGTCAGTGACACCCAGACCATCCGTTCCCTTGTCTGGACAGGGATCGACGAGGCGGATGCCAACGAATATATCTCCACCGGCTGTCACAACCCGACGATCCCGGCCAAAACCCACGACATCGGCGGCTCCAGCTTCAACTATCCCCTGATCCTAGAGTTGACGCTGAACCACGGCCGGGTGCGCGCAACCGGCGCCCAGCTCGGCCTTGATCTGGGTGACCCGGCGCAGTTTGAGCGCTTTGAAGATCTGCTGGACGCCTTTGAGCGCCAGTTTGAATATGTGATGGAGCGGCTGTTCTACTTCAAAAATGTAGATCTGATGCTCTATCAACAGTACCCTGCCCGCTGCTTTCCTCCTTCTATGAGGGGTGCATTGAGCACGGCGACGATCTGTACGATTACCGGGTGCGCACCACCCACACCTCGGCCTTTGCCGGGGCGCCCAACGTGGGCGACAGCCTGGCCGCCATCAAAAAAACCATCTATGACGACCGCTCTCTGTCCTGGCCCCGGCTGCTGGAGCTGCTGGATCACGACCTTGAGGGCGATCCTCAGGCGCTGGCACTGCTGCGCCGCGTGCCGAAATTCGGCAACAATGACCCCTATGTGGACGATCTGTTCCGGGACGTGCTGGCTCGCTCCTGCGATTTTCTCCACAGCCACACCGCCTACGCCGGCGTGGCCACCACGGCGGCCTGTCTGGCCATGACCATCAATGTGGCCTTCGGCCACATCACCGGAGCCCTCCCCGACGGCAGAAAAGCGGGCGTCCCGCTGGCTGAGGGCGGCATTTCCCCTATCAGGGCCGCAATACCAGCGGCGTATCCTCCACGCTGGCCTCAGTGGCGGCACTGGATCAGACCAGGCTGTCCCACGGCTCCATTCTCAACCTGCGCATTTCCAAAAAAGGCGGTGGAGAGCGAGCGCAATCTGGAAAAGCTGGCGGACGCACTGCGGATCTTCTGCGAAACCGGAGGCGATCTGGTGCAGTTCAACTTTGTCGATACCAATACGCTGCGGGATGCCCAACAGCACCCGGAGCGCTACCGCGATCTGCTGGTTCGGGTGGCAACTTACAGCGCCTACTTTGTGGAGCTGAGCCGGGAACTGCAAGATGACATCATTGCCCGATTTGAGTTCTCCGACATCGGCTGAAGGGAGGTTCGCCATGGAACAGACTCCGCTCCGCGCCCCTGTCTTTAATCTGGTCAACGGCTCTTTTGTGGATGGGCCGGGCATCCGAACGACGATCTTTCTGAAAGGCTGCCGTCTGCGCTGCAAATGGTGCTGCAATCCGGAGGGGCAGTCCTTTCAGCCGGAGATCCGCTTTCTTGCCGCCCACTGCCGCCCCGGCTGCTCGGACTGTGTGTCCGCCTGCCCGGAGGGGGCAATCCGTCGGGAGACAGGAACGCCGGAAATCGACCGCACCAAATGCATCGGCTGCGGCCGGTGTGAGACAGCCTGCTTCGAGGATGCCCTGCGGCTGTTTGGCAAGTGGTACACCCCGGAAGACCTGATGAGCCGCATCCGGCGGGAAAAGCCCTACCTGATCCGTTCCGGCGGCGGCGTGACCATCGGCGGCGGCGAAGCCACCTGTTGGAGCGCCTTCTGCCGGGAATTGATCCGGCTGTGTCACGCAGAGGGCATTCATACGGCCATTGACTCCTGCGGCTATCCCTGCACCGAGGAGACTCTCGCTGCGCTGGACGCGGCGGATCTGGTCCTGTTTGACCTGAAGGGACTGAACTCCGCACGGCATCAGGAGAATATCGGTGCCGGGAACGAGGAGATCCTGCGCACCTTTGAACACCTGCGCGCCACAAACAAGCCGGTCATCGTGCGCGCCCCGCTGGTGCCGGGGTATAACGACAGCCCGGAGGAACTGGCGGCGCTGGGGCGGCTGCTGCGCGAAAGCTCCAACGTAGAACGGGTCGACCTGATGCCCTATCACGAATACGGTGTCTCCAAGTACGAGGAGATCGGCCTTGCCTATCCGCTGACCGGAAAGGTGGAGCCCTACTCAGGATCAGGTACGACAGCTGCTGGATTTTTTCCGCACCTATCACCCAAACGTGCAAATCGGAGGGTAAAAGAGCTTGCCCGGTCGATTCTCTTGAGCAAAACGCAGGACAACGCCTCCGACTAAGTCGGAGGCGTTGTCCTTACCGGTGCTGTGCTCGCTGTATTCCATTTCACTCCACACCAAACCGGTGCTTGGCCGCCTGACTGAGGTACCACGCAGTACCTTCCACGCCGAGAAATGCAGAATCGATCTGAATATCCTTGTTTTCATCCGGCATATAGCCTGCGTAGCGCATATGGTATGCAATACGGGCCTGATCCACATCCCGGATCATTTTTTTCGCCTCACGGGGCGTCATAGCCAGATTATTGACACAGTTGTCGTACTTGTTCTCATAGCTGGTGTAAATATACACCCGCATGAGATTTTTCTTTTCCCGCAGCACATAGTCCGCACACCGTCCGACGATGATGCAGCTCTCCCGATCTGCAAGCTCTGTGATGATACCCTGCTGCGCACGGAACACCTTGTTCTGGAGATCAGAGGTCATATTGCCCAGCGGGAACCGCATGGAGAAATAGCTGCCCGGAGCACGCTCCTCCACATCTGAAATAGTCGGGACCGGCAACTGCAGCTGCTTGACACCTCCTCGACGATGTCCCGATCATAGTACATGATCCCCAGTATTTCAGACATTCTTCGGGCGATGGGACGGCCCAGACTTCCAAATTCCCGCGAGATCGTAATAATATATTGTTCGCTCATACTATCGCACCTCCCGCTCAAAGCACGCTCTCCAGAGGGCCTTTGCCGCTGACCGCTTTGAAGTGGTCACACTGGCCACCCCCCGGCGCGCCCCAGTATATCGACACCTGCATGGACGCGGCCAAAGCGCTTCCCGGTATGCTGGCGCTGGTGGAGCAATGGGAGGAAAAGGCAGACGCCTTTATCATTGCCTGCCACTGTGACCCGAACCTGACCGTTCTCCGGGAGGCCAGCGCCCACCCGGTGCTGGGCATCGGCGAGAGCTCCATGAAGATGGCCACTATGCTGGGGCACAAGTTCTCTGTGGTGTCCACTGGCGAGCGCGGCATTCCAAACAAGGAGGCCAATATCCGCGCCTATGGGTTGGAACCCTTTACCGCGTCTCTCCGCGCCCCCGGCCCGGAATGCCGCTGTGCAGATATGGCGGGCAAGCTCAGAAACGCCGCCGCCCACGCCGTAAATGACGACAGGGCAGAGGTCATTGTGCTCAGCGCCGCCGGTCAGTCAGAGCTGGCTGCGGCCATGGCGAAGGAGCTGGGCGTCCCCGTGCTGGACGGCGTGGACTGTGCGCTCACTCTGGCAGAGGGAATGTGCCGTGCCGGCTTTGCCACCAGCAAAAATGCCGCTATCAGTGATACCACGGACAAAAGCCGGAAGAGAAAACTCTCTTCCGGCTTTGTTGTTCGGGCAGTTTCACTTTTTGTTATCCGCCCAGCTGTGCATTATGACCCTTGGCCTGAAACAGCTCCAGGATCTCCTGCCGCTGCTGCGCGGGCATACTCTCCCCTTCCACGGTGTAGGTCATGCCGATCTGGTCGTACTTCGTCGCCCCAAACCGGTGATAGCCGATGAGATCGACCCGCTCAATGCAGGAGAACTGGGTCAGGTAGTCGGCGATGGCCTCCGCCTCATCCAGGTTATAGCCGGGGATCATGGGATAGCGGATAATGACCGACTTGCCCAGCGCATCCAGCCGCCGCAGGTTCTCATGGATCACGCGGTTGGACACGCCGGTGTTGGCGATGCGCTGCGTCGTTCAGTCCCTTGATGTCAAAGAGAATGAGGTCGGCCTGTTCCAGCACAGAGAAGCGCTTCTCACCGATCACATAGCCGCAGGTATCAATGGCGACATTGATGCCCGCCTCATGGCACAGCCGGATCATCTCCAGACAGAAGTCCGGCCAACAGGTGGCCTCGCCGCCGCCGATGGTCAGGCCGCCGCCGGAGTCGGCAAAAAACGGCTTATCCCGGATGATCTCGTCGAACATCTCCCGGGCGCTGGTCTCCCGGCCATAGATCTGCAATGCGTCAAACCAGCAGGCGGAGGTGCACTTGCCGCAGCCGGTGCACCTGGCCCGATCGACCTGCACCAGACCATCCGAGATGGTCAGCGCCTTTTCCGGACACAGCGGCACGCACTTGCCGCAGCCCCGGCAGCGGTCAATGAGCAGCCGCAGCTCCGGCGCAAAGCTCTGCCCCTCCGGGTTGCAGCACCACTTGCACTTCAGGGGACAGCCCTTCAGAAAGATCGTGGTGCGGATGCCGTAGCCGTCCACGAAGGAGCCCTTTTGTGATGTTGAACAGCAGGGCGGTGGGGGACGCCGTATCATAAGTCGTCATACCGATTCAAACTCCATTCTGCGAATGATGTCGTTTTGCAGATCCGAGCCGAGCTCGATGAAATAGGCCGCATAGGTCGCCACCCGAACCACCAGATCCCGGTGATTTTCCGGGTGGATCATGGCATCCTTCAGCGTGTCCGTGCCTACGATATTGAACTGCACAAGGAAGCCGCCCGCTTTGATATAGCTGCGGATGAGGGAGGCGAACTTCTCCAGCTTCGCATCAGTGTTCACCGCATCCGGGTCAAGGCGGATGTTCAGCACCTCGCCGTGGCGCAGGCACTGGTGGGGCAGATGGGCGATGGACATCATCGTGGCGGTCATACCGCTGTCATTTGTGCCGCAGGTGGGCGAAATGCCGCCGTCCGCCAGCGACTCGCCTGCCAGCCGTCCCTCCGGCGTCGCGCCCAGGCACATTCCCAGGCCGACGTTGGCCGTCACGGCCGCCGCCGCAATGGTGGACTTTGCCCCGGCATAGCCCGGGGTCTCCTCTACCACCTCGCTGAACAGCCGCACCGCACGGTTCACCAGTTCATCAACATAGGGATCGTCATTGCCCCACTTGGGTGCGCGGCGCATCAGGAAGAGCAGGTCCTCATGTCCCTCGAAGTTGACGGCCAGCGCGTCCAGCACCTCCTGCATGGTGACCTTCTTCTCCTCAAACACCCACTTTTTGATGGCGGCCAGGAGTTGCCCACATTGGGAAATCCCGCCACCGACATGGCAAACCACCGGAACGGTGCGGTGCCGCCCGGGTGATATCCTGTCCCCGCTGGATGCACGTTTCGACAGCGCGGACTCAAAGGGGCTGGGACGATAGGCGGCGAATGCCGCCTTATCTGTATTTTTGATGGCGTGGCAGAAGGGGATCACATGGCGCACCTGGGCCTCAAAGGCATTCCAGACCTCCTCAAAGGAGTTGAACTGCGATGCGTCGCCGGTCTCCAAACCCAGTTTCAGGCCGGTGAGCCGCTGAACGCCGTTGTTCAGCGCCAGTTCCAGAATACCCGCCGCGCTGATGATGCCGCCGGGCACATTATGCGCCGTGCCGCCCACCTCCGGGGAGGTGCAGCCCGCAATGGCAAAGTCCCGGGCGATCTCCGTGGGTACCCCGTCATATTCCAGATTGGCGATGGTGGTGGCATCGCCGACAAACTTCAGCTTGCCGCCCAGCGCCCGGGCCAGCCGGACTGCGGCGGTGAGATATTCCGCTGACGAGTTATCATTGATGCGGATGACCAGATCCTCGGCAGAGAGGTTTACCAGCTCTTCCGCCTTCAGGAACACATAAGTCAGCCCGTTAACCGCCGTCGTGCCGTCCGGTTTTACGCCGCCCAGCGTAACGCTGGTGCCGCTGTTCGCTCCGGCAAAACCGTGGGAAGACTGTTCACTATACACCACACAGCCAAAATTGCAGTCGACATAGAAGCTGCACACCAGCATCGTCGCCTGCTCATCGGTCAGCGCGCCGCCCGGATGTCCTGCTCATAGTAGGGATAGAGGTACTGATCGGCACGCAGCAGGGTGTTGCCCGTGCCCCAGTTCTCGATCATGGCGCACAGGAAGGCAAACCAGGTGCTCTGCAGCGCCTCGTGGAAGGAACGGGCGGGATGGCGGGGCACACGGCGGCACACGGCGGCGATCTGTTCCAGTTCCTGTCTGCGATCCGGATCCTTTTCCGCCTTTGCCAGCTCCTCCGCCTTTTTCAGCATAGCGCTCACCGATGACCATGAGGCCGCGCAGGGTGATGCCCATGGCAGTCAGCTCGTCGTGTTCCTCCGTTCCGGGGCGGTCTCCGCAAGGCGGGCGTTCACTTTGTCCAGAATGCCCTCCGCGCCCAGCCGGAGCAGCATGGCGTAATCCACGCTGATGTGGCCATAGTGCTGGTTGTTGCCGCAGAATGCGCCGCCGCCGAAGATAACGCCGTCGTACCGCTGGGCTTCGGCCGGACATGATGCCTTCCACTTGGTGTAGACGGAGTGTTCCTCCCAGTAGGGCACGACGTCCCGCAGCACGGCCTTTTCCTCCTCTGTGAGGGGAACGTAGGGGTCAATATCCCGCTCCAAAACGGTGTCCATCTCATTCAGGATCCAGTCGCAGCGCACCTCGGGGCTGATGCTGCCGCCCCTCACCTTGCTGCTGGGCTGCCCGACGATGAGATCATCCGGGTAAATGATGACGGAGATATGCTCCAGCTCGTGGAGGAACGCCTTGGCGCGGCGAATGACCTCCGGCTCGCCCTCGGTGGCACGGTAGGACTCGGTCATATACTTGATGCGCTCCACGCAGATGGACGGCTGCACAATCTTGGACCGGCGCATACGCTCGATCCGTTCATAGTCGATGTTCATGCTGTTTCCTCCTCAGATATAAAAATAGTCCCGGGCATTCCGGCGCGATCACGCCCGATCATCCGGGTGAGCCAGTGCGATGCACGGTTTGCGCCGCTCCCGGACGGAGCGTCCACGCAGCCGCGCCGTATTCGGTCACAATACAGTCCGCATGGCATTCCACTTATATTTTATATTAGCAGAGTTCCGACCCACGGAACAAAAAAACGCCTGTTCCCACAAGCGCCCACTTGTGAGAACAGGCAACGCGCACTGCAACAGAGGCCGCACAGGGCACCCCTGTTGACCGGCCCGGGTCATTGCCCCTTATGCTTGCAGCTTCTCTTTCATCATCTGAATGAGCTCCGTCAGGCAGGGATGACGGTACGGCTGCCGCCAGATGATGGCCAGGGGATTGCATCTCCCAGCGGGAAGCGGAGCAGGCTGCTGTCCCGGTAGAGGATGGAATGCTCCCCGCCAAAGCCCATGGCCATACCGGATTTGATGAGGATAAGCTCTGCGCCGCAGGACATGCCGGGCTCGCTGTGCATCCGCACCTTCGGCCTGTCCCGGAAAAAGTCAGCCATCTGACGGTAGATACAGTTCTGATCCGGCCCGGCCAGAATAATGCCCTCGTTCACATCGTCCAGCGCGCTCAGATCCCGGGCATTCGGAAAACGCTCGCCGTACAAGACATATGTGGGGTCAAGGCACAGGGTAGTGGAGGCGAAGCCGTCGGGCAGCTCCACACTCATGGGCAGAATGGCCGCGTCCAGACTGCCGCTGGCAAATTCCTGAAAGATGGCCGAAAAGGAACGGAGGCTCAGTATCTGCATTTTCAAATTGCTGCGAGTCCGCTGCAAGTGATCCCGGATCTCAAACAGCATCGGCCCGATGTCCATGTTCTCAAAATAGGCCACCGCCAGTGTGTCCCCGGACTGTCCCTGATACTGCTCCAGAATGCGCTGAATATCGTGCTCGAGACAGCCGAACAGCTCCGCAAATTTCTTGCCTGCGTCGGTCAGCCGGAGGCCCTTGGCATCCCGGATAAACAGCTGCACCCCAAGATCCTTTTCCAGCGACGCGATCTGATAACTCAGTCCCTGCTGAGAGATATACAGCCGCTTGGCCGCCCGGCCAAAGTGCAGCTCGTCCGCCAGCGTCAGAAAGTAGCGCACCTTTGTCTCTGTCACCATGCCCTTTGCCCCTCCCGTTTTGTGCTGATATTCCTTATCATTATAATGCAAACCGGGCAAATTGAAAAAAGCCATCCCCGCCGTCTATGACAGCGGGGATGGCCGTTTCCGCGAAAATATCGGAGTAAAGAGGATAAGAGGGGGAATCTTCGCGGGAAGGAATTAGGGTTATGCCCGGTCTGCGGCGTTGGCATCCTTGACCTTCAGCAGCGGGATCAAGGACAGAATGCCGATGATGATCAGCACGATCATGGCGATCCAGTACTGGACGCCCAGTCCACGGTTGATGAAGAAGGATGTGATCGTGGCAGAAAAAGGCCATGGGGATCAGCTGAATGGCCATGATGATGCGGTTGGCCGACTGATACCCCGGCGTCCATAGGCAAAGGCCGTGATGCAGGGATGCATCGTAGGCACGCCGCCGGTCATGCAGGCCACGCCAAAGCCCCACAGGATGAGCATGGGCACGGAGCAGGCGCCGGTCGCGCGAACGGCAAAGTGCTGATACATCAGGCCGATGACCGGCAGCAGCTCAGTCACGCCCAGAATCATGGACGTTCTGACAGAGCCGATCTTATCGTCCAGCACGCCGAACAGGAAGGACATGGGAATGCCCAGAATGGCGCCGACGGACAGCCATTTGGTCGCCTGGCCAAGGAACAGCACCATGGCGCCCTGACCCGCCAGTCCGCCCATACCGGCAAACATTTCACCCATGGGGCCCGCGGCGACCATGTCCGCATTGGTGACCGCCAAATAGGTGAACCACGCCACCATGCAGGCCATGCAGGCGTTGATAATAAACTGGAAAATGCCGTAGGAGATGATGAGCCACCATGCCTTGGCCTGGGACAGCACCTGACCCACGGTGAGATGGACTTCATCCTCCACGTTCTCCTCGGACTTCGGGGAGTTGCCGCACCGTCGGGATACAGACCGGCCTGCTCCGGGGCGTCCTTCAGCAGAACGGCCACCAGAACGGCAATGACGATCAGCACAACGCAGATACCCACATAGAAGGGGCGATAGTCGCCGCCCAGCTGCTTGGCAATGAAGGAGCTCATCATAGAGGTGCCGATGACGGAAAACAGCGGGGAGCCGAGGGTGATGATGCCCATGACCTTGCCGCGGTTCTTGATAAACCAGTTGGCCGCCAGCATAAAGCCGGAGAGCTGGAAGCACATGCAGGTGCAGCGGATCACAAACAGGCTGACCGCATACAGGGCGTAATTGCCCGCGATCCCCGCCGCGCCGGGGGCAACGGAGTTGATGACCGCACCGTTCACCGAGGCGACGCCGTTGGCCGCCGCAATGCCCAGACAGCCCAAGGCCGACAGGCCGATACAGGGATCAGCGTCTTTTGATGCCCACCTTGATAAACAGGGTGCCATAGATGAAGGTCAGCACGATGCAGACCAGATTGCCGATGGTCAGCGGCAGAAGCGTCGCATTGTTGTTCCAGGCGGAAAACGCCTGAATGATGTTGATCTGGTCATTCTGTAGGCCGGAATACATGAAATTGAACACAATGCCAAGGAGATTGAACGCGATGGCATAGCGTGCGAACTTTTTGTTCTTCAACATACCTGGGTTCCTCTTTTTCCAGTTTCAGTGGTTTCTTCTCTCAATTTTGTCTGCTCTTCGATCTCGGCCAGCAGCCGGGAGATCCCCTGCTGACGCTGGCTGGTAAACATCTCGGCAAGCCCCATACAGGCGGGAATGTCCCACCGGGCGAGATCTGATATTCCTCCGGCGGCAGGCCGTTCAGCAGACGCATCAGCACCAGTCCCACCCCGCGCAGCAGCATGGAATCACTGGTTATGCGGATGTCCGGCCGTCCGTCCATCCGGCGCACGGACAGCCAGACCTTTGTCTGGCAGCCCCGGAACAGATGCTCATCCGTCGTAAAATCGCAAGGGGGCTGCGGCGCGTAGGCCGCCAGCTGGAGCAGGAGTGAATAGCGCTGGAACGGCTCGTCGAGCTCCCCGAACTCCGCTTTCAACTCTTCAAGACGTTCCTCCAACAGCATGAATCTTCCCTCCTCTCCTCAGCGCTTTTCCGCCAGAAGCTCCGCCGTCAGCGCAGCCAGCTGACCGACGGTCTCGCCTCCGCCCCCCGCTTCGGCGGGATGCGGATACCGAGATCTTTCTGGAGTGACAGCTGCAGCAGGATCTTCTTATGGGTGGCACTGGACGCACTGCCGCAATGGGGCAGGACATCCATGCCCGCCACGGAATTTCCGTTTTTGCGCACATATTCCAGGCTGCGCTTGCCCACATCCTCCAACAGCTCATCCGCACCCACCGCGCCGGGCAGCAGATACTTGAAGCCGATATAGGCGCACATCAGCGGCGCGAGTTCCTCCGCCGTCGGCTGCTGCATCAGCTTCATCTCCTCCGCCACCGCGCCGGACAGAGCATCCGCGTGCTTCAGCGTCTCTTTGATGGCCGCCGCTTCCGGGATCAGAGGCATACGACGGTCTCAAGGCCGAAGATATCGGCGACGGTCTTGAGTTCCTCAACATAATCGCCCAGCACCAGCGGCATATGCAGACCAAAGCCCTGCTGGGTGCGCACCAGTGCATCGGGATCCTTCACGGAAAAGATCAGGCCCAGCGTGCAGTTGGCCTTGTCATAGCCAAAGCCGGTCTCCACAACGCCGCGGGTGATCATCATCTTCTTGCAGTTCGGGTCGATGCGGCACTGGGTCACATACTGCCCCTTGTCCTGCGTGAAGTCATAGCGCAGGGTGGCCGCCCAGCCGCTGTAAGCAAAGGGCTGGATGCCGTACTCGCTGGCCTCGCTGTCAAAGCCGTGGAGCTTGCGGTTGGGCACGGAGTGATAGGTCAGCAGCAGATCATCCCGACCGGCGACAGAGGCCAGATCCTCCTTCGTCAGGAACGGGCAGGCAGGGAACATTCCCTCCTCGTCCGTCTTGCAGCGGATGGTGTTGCTCATATAGGGCGCCTTGCCGGACACGCCCATCAGAATTGCCAGGCAGATCAGCGCGGTGATGTCATACTCGCAGGCAGAGGGCAGGCCCATCTCATTGTTCAGCGAGTGGCTCAGACACATGGTGCACCGCTCCTCGTTGAGCCGACGGGTGGAGCAGGCATCGGGACAGGGGCAACAAAGGCGTTGCAGTCCTCGTCCTCCATGTTCTTGCGGATAACTTTAACCATCTTGAAGGTGTTGATCACTTCCTCCCGGGGCAGGACGTTGTCCTTTGCTCCGGCGATAAAGGCGTCCGCCATGCGGCCGATCTCTGCCATATCCTCTTCCGTCAGATTGAGGCGGGCGCGTCCCGGCGTGGAGGGATTCTGATCGTTGGGGATGACGTGGAGCATATCCATCAGCTCGTGCAGGTTGAGGTAACGGAAGCGCACGCCGAACAGGTCGGTCACCCGATTCAGGTCGTTGAAGGAGTCGGGCGCACTGGGCATGGACTGGCTGGCATTGAAGCGATAGGTGGAGAGCACCCTCATCTCGCGAAGCATCTTGCGCACCCGAACGGCGGTCAGAATCCGGGTCAGCTCCGGCCAGCCCTCGGTGATGGGATAGATCTCGCAGCCGTGAGACAGCAGCGCGGCGTTGATGATGGTATTGCCCCGGCAGTCGGACAGGCAGGCGCAGGCCTTGGGATAGCGGCGGATAAACTCCAGGATCACGTCACCGCAGCGGGCGCCGTCGGCAAAGATGTAGAAATCCGTCTCGTCATAGCCCTTGGCCATGGTCTGGATCATCTCCTCCGGGATGCGCCAGTCATCATTGCGGTAGACGTACACCGGCTCCAAAACGTTCATCCACTCCGGTGCATGGTCGCGGATGTCCTGCAAAAAGCGCTTGTTGTTCTCCTCGTTCATGGCGCGGTCGAACTCGTAGGTCAGTTCCTCTCCCTTGCCAAAGCGGCAGGGGCCCTCATAGACATAGAGGTGGCTCATGTCGATATAGATGGGGCGAACATTCAGCTTGACGTCCTTGATGGCTTGCATACTCATACTCTGTTTCCTCCTTGCAGCTTTGCAATTTCCGAGCTTGAACTACGTTCATCTTAACATCTGCCCTCCGGGATAGGAAGTGACATTTTCTCATCGTTATACGCAAAAAAGCCACAAAATCCCTAGCGAAGCGCTCATATATCTTCCAAATACTGATTTGACAAGCAGAAGAAAGTAGTTTATTTTATACAAAACAGGTTATTTTGCAGGTTTTGTTTGTAAAGAAAGAAGGCCGCTATGACTACCACGCAGATCCGCTGCTTTCTGGAGGCTGCAAAAGCTTAAACTTCACTTACGCCGCCTCCAAGCTCTACATCTCTCCGTCCACGTTGAGCAAGAGCATCCTCGCACTGGAAAAGGAACTGGGGCTTCAGCTCTTTATCCGTGACCGGCGCGGCATCCGCCTGACGCCCGGCGGCACCCTGCTCTGCCAGCGCATGACCCCGTTCCTAGACGAGATGCCCAATTGGATCCATCAGGCGCAGTTGGCGAACCAGGGGCTGAACGGCACGCTGCGCATCGGCTATCTGGCCACCCAGCACATCAATACCGACTGTGCCCAGCATATCGCCGCTTTTGAAGAAAAGTATCAAAACATTCATGTTTCCATACAGTACGAAAACTTCAACAGCCTGTTGGGCAAGCTCCGCGCCAACGAACTGGACATCGCCGTCTCCGCCACCTTTGATGTGCAGCAGCAGTATGACCTGAACTACCAGGAGTTTGTGCGGGTGGAAAACCATCTGGTCATGCCCGATTCCTATACGCCGAAGCGGGCGTCGCTGCTCCGCATGGAGCAGCCTGCGCTGGCCGACTTCGCCGACGAGACCTTTCTGACCGTGGCCGACAGTGAGTCAAGCTGCATCACGCCGCTGCTGCTGCACTCCTGTGCGCAGGCGGGTTTTACGCCGCACCTGCTTCCCGCCCGAACTTTGAGACGCTGCTGCTCTGGCTGGAGATGGGGCGGGGATCTTTGCGCTGAATAAGGAGCATATGATCTACTCCTCAAACAAGATCCGGTATTCTCCCTGCCGGAGTTCCCGCCCATCACCCTGTCTATCGTATGGCTGAAGCAGACGGAAAATCCCTGCGTCTCCCTGCTGGTGGGAGAGCTGCCCAAGCTGTGAAGAAGGAGCGAACACGATGTTTGATGTCAATTCCGTGCGGCAGATCTGCCCGGCGCTGGCCGGGCAGGTACATGGTCGGCCGCTGATCTATCTGGATAATGCCGCCACAGCCCAAATGCCCCAGCCGGTATGGGACGCGGTGAGCCGCATTGAGCTGCGCCGGGCCAATGTACACCGGGGCATTCACGCCGTCAGCGAGGAGTGTACCGCCGCTTATGAAGCCGCCCGCACGGCTGTGGCGGCCTACCTCGGCGCACAGCCGGAACAGATCCGCTTCACTTCCGGCACGACGGATGCCGTCAACCAGACCGCAGACTGGCTGCGCACTCAGCGCCGCCCCGGCGACCGGGTCGCCGTCACCCGGATGGAGCACCATTCCAATTTTGTGCCGTGGCAGCAGATCTGTCTGGAGACCGGCGCAGAGTTCGTCATCCTGCCGCTGACAAAGGAAGGCGACCTGGACCTGAGCGCGGCAGAACAGCTTCTTGCCCCCGGAGTGCGGCTGGCAGCCGCCGCCCACAGTTCCAATGTGCTGGGTACGGTAAACGATATTCCCGCGCTGGCGGAACTGACCCATAAAGCCGGTGGACTGCTGTTCGTGGACGGCGCTCAGGGTATCTGTCACGAAACTGTCGATGTAAACGCCCTGAACTGCGATTTTTACGCTTTTTCCGGCCACAAGCTGGGGCTCCCTTCGGCATCGGCGCGCTCTATGCCCGCACGCCCCTGCCTCCCGCCCGGTTCGGCGGCGGTATGGTGGACGAGGTGCTGGATGACCGCACCACCTTCGCGCTTCCGCCGCAATCCGGAGAGGCCGGGACGCCCAACGTTTCGGGAGCTATCGGTCTGGCCGCCGCGCTGGACGTTCGCCGAACCCTGCCGGAGGGCTGGCAGGCGTGGGAGGATGCACTTCTATCCCGACTGGAACAGGGACTGCGCACGATGGACCACATCCACATTCTGGGCCAGCCCCGCCGCCGAAGCGGCTGCCTCTCCTTCACGGCAGACGGCGCGTCCCCCTATGATGTTGCCGTCCTGCTGGATCAGCTGGGCATCGCCGTCCGCTCCGGCCACCACTGCGCTCAGCCGCTGCTGCGCCTCGCTGGGGCAGGAATACGCCCTGCGGGTCTCCCCCGCCTTCTACAACACGCCGGAAGAGATCGACGCCCTGCTGGACGGACTGCGGCGCGTGCTTCCGCTGTGTACGACCTGATCGACCCCTGTTCTGTCTCCGGACGATTTCGCTAAAAAAAACAAGTCTCTCCTGACGCTTTGTCAAGAGAGACTTCTTATTTTCCGTATGGATATATCCCGCGTCAGATCAGCGGCAAAACAACCGTTGTCCAGAGCCAGCTCAACGGCATGACGAAGGCCATGGCCGGAATGAGGTCGGCAATGGGGAAATTTTTGATCCCGGCAATGCGCAGACCGTTGGCGATCATGAGCATGCCGCCGCAGGCCTTGAAGTCGCCGATCATGGTCGGCGTGGTCAGCGGGAAAATAAGATTTGCCAGCACAAAGAGCAGAAGGAAAATGACACACTGCGGGATGGCCACCAGCGCCACCACCGCGCCGATGGAGCAGGCAAAGATGGCCGCCGTGAAGAGGTCCAGAATGGACTTGGCCAGCAGGACACTGTGATCTCCGCTGAAGCCGGACAGCAGCGTCCCGTAGATACCGGTGCCGCTGGCGCAGAACAGCACGATCACTGTCAGGAACATGGCCGTACTCTGCATCCGCGCCGTCCGAACGGGAGAAGCGCCGCTGAAGCGCCGCCGCGCCGTCGGAGATCCTCTGCCCCAGATGGAGGAGCAGGCCCACAATGCCACCCAGGATCAGAGCAAACACGACCGCCGGCATATTTTCCATCTGGGTCGTGGCGCTGACACCCATGCCAATAGAGCACAGGCCGAAAATAAGGTTCAGGTTTTGCTGAAATGACTCGGTAAGCCTGCCCTTCAGCAGACTTCCCAGCGCACCGCCCACTGCAATGGACAGTGCATTGACGATCACCCCGATCGGCATACCACATCTCTCCTTTTCAAAACGCAAAACGCGGGCCGCCGCAGATCAGTGCGGCGGCCCGTAGCCGGAACATTCCTTTTATTCCAGCACTTTTTTTCAGAAATACTGCCAATTCCGCTGCCCCGCTTCCGCTTCGGGAATGCCATGGAGCAGGAAGAACACATGGGGCATAAACTCCCAGCTGTGCAGCGCCACATCCACGCCCTCGGCCGACGCCTTTTCGGGCGCATTTCAGGCTGGCCTCAAGACAGAAGTCGCAGCTGCCCGTCTGGATGAACATGGGGGCAGTCCCTGATAACTGCCCTCATTGGGGACATATAGGGCTCGTCCTGCTTGTGGCCGTTGGTATACATGGTGGAAAAGGCGATATTCTGGAGCAGGAACGGATTTGTGGGATCCGCGTCCAGCGCCTTCTGCACGTCCTCCGGCATCTTCATATCTGCACCGGGAGATACCAGGCACAGACCCGCAGGCAGGGGCAGACCATGGTCTCTCAGATACTGGGCCAGCACCAGGCAGTAATAGCCGCCGGCAGACTCGCCGATAAGCGCGATGTTTTCCGGCTGATACCCCTGCTCCAACAGTGCCTGATAGGCCGCTACGCAGTCCATAATACCATCCGGGAAGGGGTGCCCGGGGCAAGGCCGTAGTCAAGCGACACCATATTATACCCTATCATCTGCTGAATTGCAATCATTCCCTGCAATCCGGTGCAGGGCACACCGCCGCACCAGCCGCCGCCGTGGATGTGCACCACCAGCTTATCCTGCGGCGCACCGGCGTAATTCAGCTTCGCCGTGCGCACGCCGCCCAGTTCAACCCACTCCACGGTGATCTCGTCAGGCAGGCGGCCGTCCTCCAGATCGCTCTCCGCCAGTGCCTCCCGGTACCGGCGCATAATGTCCGGGTCAAAGTAGTCATGTGCCTCATCCAGAAAACCGGATGTGGACATATTCAGGGGTTCCTTCCGTCGTTTCATAAAAACAATCCTCCTATGGATAAGATCAGGCATCCTCTCTGCCGATGCAGCGGTCATCCAGAGTGACCACCAGAATAAAGCCGATGACGGCGACCACAGCCAGCACGATGTAGGCTGCCACATAGCTGCCGTCAGCGACTGGGGCACACCGACGATCGTCGTGGCAAAGGCGACCACGATGTTCCAGATCGGCATGATGACGGCCAGCGCCTTGAGAAGTCATAGCGGCCAAAGACCGTGGCGATGATGGCCGGGGTCAGGTTATTGCCGGCGCCGATGAAGCACCCCAGCAGAACAGCGGTGACATAGGCCGTCCAGGTGCCGGGGATCAGCATGACGGCGATCATGACAAAGATAACGGCATAGAGCAGCATGGTGGCTTTTTTCGTACTGAACTTGACGCCCAGATAACCCCAGAGATAGCTGAAGGATGCCCAGCACGGCGGCAATGGTCATAATGCTGATGGCATTCATCTCAGGCAGACCCTTGATGATAAGGGTGCTGACCAGCGTGGACAGGATACCCACGGTGATGAGCAGGATAATGCCGTAACCGAAGGCGATCTGCCAGCTCTGGCGCTTCTTCAGGATGTCCCCAGTGGTCAGGCCGCCGTTTTTGCGGTATTCCTCACCCTGCCGGAACTGTTCCTGCACCTGCTCCTGCGTGAGGCTGCGGTCGTTGTCCGGGAACTCGCCCAGCTCCTCCGGATTGTCTCTCAGCAGGGCAAAGGACAGCACACCAAGCACCAGGTAGATGACGCCCCAGACGAGGAAGGTACCGGTCAGGCTGACCTTTGCCAGCAGGAAGCCGATAATGTACAGGCACAGCGCCGTGGACAGATTGGAGCCCATGGTCACATAGCCCAGCACCAGGTCCTTCTTGCGGGGGAACCAGTTGGTAATGATACCGTTCAGGCCGATATAGGTGGCGCAGTTGGCACCCACGCCCATCAGCACACGGCCGATGCAGTAGACGGCCAGATTACGGGCCATCGCCAGCACCCCCATGCCGCAGGCAGCCACTGCCCAGCACAGCAGGATGATCTTCCGCGGGCCGATCCTGGACTGGAGCGCACCGCAGGCGGCCACACCGGGAATGGTGATCAGACTGGCTACCGTTGCAATGCCATACAGTGCGGCGGCCGGCACAGCGTAGCTGGCGGAGAACGCCGGGATAATAAGGTTTGCACCCTCCACATTCATGGCCGCGGCAAAAAAACCACATGGCCATGCCCAAAAAAAGACGATCAGCCACCCTCTGGCGCTGAACTTACTGTTGGCATTTTTCTTGCCCGCTTTTGCATTGGTCGGAACACTCATACTTTTTCCCTCCATATTTTTCACAATTTGTTCCGGGTTTTTCTCTCTGAATTTGTTATATCATACTACACGCGAAAAAGAGAAACAAAAAGTTTGGCCGGGCACTTACAAGGCTATCCTTGTAAATGCCCGGCCACATAGAACCGTATGTCAAAATTGTGCCAGCAGGCCCCTGATATAGGGGCGGATCACAGGGTTGCTGTTATCTCCGCACCAGACTGCACCCAATGCACCGGTCATTTCAATGGAAGCCGGCGCAGATCCGGGTTGCGATAGAGCAGAGAGTACTTCCCGCCAAATCCGATGCCCTCGCCGGATTCAATGATCATCCGCTCGGTAAATATCGACATCCCGGGATCATAGCTCAGATTGGCTTTGACACCCCTGTGCTGAAAATAGTTGTGCAGATACTGCTGCCACAGGCCGTTGTACTCCGGTCCGGCAAACATCACGGCATCCTTCAGATCCATCAGCTCGTGGATCTGCTCTGCATTGGGAAAGCGGGGTGAGAAAAGGCATAGGTCACGTCATCAGTCAGCACCTGCGCGTGAAATCGCGCCGGTATCTCAATGCCCAACGGCATGACGGCCAGATCAATGCTCCGCTCCTCCAGCTTTCGCAAAAGTGCGGAATAATTGGCCGCCACCGAGAGCTGACAGCTCAGTCCGGCATACTCCTGCGGCAGCGCATCCCGCGCCTGAAACAGCAGCGGCCTGAGATCCAGATTCTCAAAGTAGCCGATGCGCAGGAGTGTCCCCAACGGCCTTTCGATAGGCGGCGGTCAGGCTCTGAAGCTCCGCTGCACTCCGACGGAAAAAGTCAGCTGTCTGCTCTCCCGCCTCTGTCAGGCGCACGGATTTGGTCGTGCGCACAAACAGCGGGAACCCCAGGTCGTTCTCCAGCGCGGAGATCTGAGCACTCAATGCCTGCTGGGAAATATAGAGCTTCTGCGCCGCCCGGCTGAAATTCAATTCTTCTGCCAACAGCAGAAAGCTGTTTACCTTCTGTTGCGTGATCATCGCCGCGCCCCCCTTACTATGGGGACATTTTATCATAGCGCGTCTCTTTTGTCAGGTAATTTTAACGGCAGTTTCGTGTGTATTCTGTAGGAACGGGATAGGCCGCTCCGAATTGAGTCGGCGGGGCTTCACCGCACCTGTCCGCGCAGGGCGAACGCGGTGATTGCCGCCTGGATGGGCACGGTCAGGATAACGCCGATGGTGCCGCACAGACCGCACAGGATCTCGATCACAATGGAGTTATAGCCCATCACCTGCAAATAGGGCATTTCATAGGAGTAGAGGGTCAGCAGCGCCCCGGTGGCGGAGCCGGTATAGGCGAGGATCAGCGTGTTGGACATGGTGCCGATCATGTCGTGGCCGATGTGCATACCCGATCGGAACAGCCCGTGTCCGCGAGCCGGGCCCTCCAAAACATGAAATCCGTGTGAATACAGCGTCAAATATCTGTTCTCAGGCAAAATAAAGAAGGGCGCACCGCTGCCCTTTTATGCCGCATCCATCTGGAAATCAGTTTGAACTGGGGCTATAATCTATCTATCAAACATCAGTGTGCGCAGCTCATGGCAGGCCGGGAGAAGGCGGTGGGCTGATCTTATTGAACAAGGCGGAGACAACAACACATCGGCGGCAAAACCCTTGGAGGTCACTTATGAATTATATCCGGATCACAAAGGACAACATCGAGCGGGAGCACATCTGCTGTGCAATGTCCGGCAAGCAGAACCTCTGTAAAAAGAGTGGCTCAAAGAGCAGTTTGAAGAGGGGCTGGTCTTTTACCGGAGCGAGGAGCGGGCAAATGCTTTATTGAGTATATCCCGGCAGAAAACGCATGGGTCCCGATTCAGGCGGACGGATATCTCTACATCAACTGTCTTTGGGTGTCCGGGGCGGCCAGCCACCGCTGCCCCAACGGGCATTATCTTGCGCCCACCCTGGCCGTGGCCGCCGAGCAGGACCTCGTCTGCCCCGAATGCGGCGTCCATTTCATGGCCCCATCGGCAGAAGAACTGGCCTTTAACTCCCAAGGCGCCTGCCCCGACTGCAGCGGCACGGGAACGGTCCGCACCGTCGACACGGCAACCCTCGTCCCCGGACGAAATCCACCATTGACGAGGGCGCTGTGGCCCCCTGGAACTCTTTGATGTGGTCGCTGATGACCGATGTCTGTCGCGCCATGGGGTGTGCGCACGAACGTGCCCTTTCGCGATTTGACGGCTGAAGAAAAAGACATCGTCTACCACGGACCGGCCGTGAAGAAACACATTTTCTATAAATCCAAAAACTCCAACGAAGCAGGCGAGCTCGACTTCACCTACTATAACGCCGTCTACACCGTCGAAAACGCCTTGTCTAAGGTCAAGGACGAAAAGGCATGAAGCGCGTCGAAAAATTCTTAAAAGAAGAAGTCTGCCCGGCCTGTCACGGGACTCGCCTGTCAGAAGCAGCCAGGGCGCCTAAGGTACAAGGCATCTCCCTCGACGAAGCCTGCACCATGACCCTCTCGGCCTTAAGAGACTGGGTAGCCGCCGTTCCGAAATCTCTCCCAAAAGACATGATTCCCATGGCGGACAGCATCATAGAGGCCTTTCAAAATACAGCCAAACGCCTTATGGACCTGGGCCTCGGTTACCTCACCCTCGACCGCTCGGCGGGAACCCTCTCGACGGGAGAGCGGCAGCGAATGCAGTTGGCCCGGGCCGTCCGCAACCGGACGACGGGCGTCCTCTACGTCCTCGACGAACCGTCCATCGGACTCCACCCGGCAAACATCGTCGGCCTTACGGGCGTCATGAACGATTTAGTAGCCGACGGCAACTCGGTCATCCTCGTCGACCACGACACGCAGATTTTAAAAGAAGCCGACTGGATCATCGAAATGGGCCCGAAAGCCGGTGTCAATGGCGGCCATGTATTGGCCGAAGGGACCCTTACTGCCATCGAAGAAAATCCCGTCTCCCAAATCGGGCCCTTCCTCTCCGGCAAGGCCCACACCAAAGTCCGTCCCGATACTCCGTCTTCCGAACTCTTTGCCAAGGGCCAAATCCATCTTTCCACGACAACCATTCACACCGTAAAACCCTTATATTTCACCATCCCCAAGGGGCGTTTGACCGTCGTCACCGGCGTATCGGGGTCGGGCAAGACGACGATGGTCCTTGAAAGCCTCATTCCCGCTTTAAAAGCCGTCACCGACGACCGTCCTCTGCCCGATCATATCCGCAGCATCGACGCCGGCGGCATCGACCAGGTAAAACTCATTGACGCCACGCCCATCGGCATCAACGTCCGCTCTACCGTTGCGACCTATGCCGGCGTTCACGACGAACTGCGAAAGCTCTTCGGAAAGTCACCTGATGCAAAAGATAAAGGCTATAAAGCCAGAAACTTCTCTTATAACACGGGTTCCCTGCGCTGTCCCGACTGCGACGGCACGGGTACCATCAGCCTCGACGTCCAGTTTCTTCCGGACGTGCACATCCCCTGCCCGACCTGTCACGGCTCGCGTTACGCCCCGGCTGCCGGAGAGGTAAAACTGACCAACCGAGAAGGAATCTCCCGGACGCTGCCGGAAGTCATGGCCATGGATGTCGACGACGCCGTCGCTTTCTGCGCCGAATGGAAGGGTGTCTCTCAAAGACTCTCCACCCTCAGCCGCCTCGGTCTGGGCTATCTGACCCTCGGCGAAGAAACGCCGGGCCTTTCCGGGTCCTCTCAGCGGCCAAACGCTGGCTGGATGTGTATTTCAGCGGAAAAATGCCGGATTTTATGCCGCCGCTGCACCCCATCGGTTCCGGATTTCAGCGGGCGGTATGGGAACTGCTTTGCAGATCCCATACGGTCAGACCACGACCTATGGTGCGCTGGCGCAGAAACTGGCGCAGCAGCAGGGGCTTGCCCATATGTCCGCCCAGGCGGTGGGCGGCGCGGTCGGACGCAATAAAATTTCCATCCTCATCCCCTGCCACCGGATAGTCGGTACCGGCGGCAGTCTGACCGGCTATGCCGGCGGTGTTGACCGAAAGGCCGGACTGTTGGAGTTGGAACACTCCGGCCTGTGCATTCCGCGCCGAGGGGCGGCGCCAGGAAAAAATCCTGACAAGAACTTCGGGGCAGTTTGCAGGAAACGCCCCGCAGGCCATAAAACGGGCTGTTGCTCCCTGTCAAAAACCCGGTTGCCGCGTAATGCGCAACCGGGTTTTTCAACCTCGAGCGGCAGTTTGTTATAGCGTTTTCATTATATCAGGCAAGGCAATTTAGTTATTTGTGCCGTGCGTCTAAAAAAATGCTATCTTAGTGTGGTACAATTGTGTAATTTTTAACAAAGCAGACCACACGAAAGAGAGGGATCCGCGTGTTATCCTGTGATTTTTTAAAGGCGGCGGACATCGGCATTCCGGCCGCGCAAGTCTCCGGCGGACTATGTCCTGCGGCGCAGACGCCTGAGCGGAGCGACGAGGTCGTCAAGCTTCGCACCTCCTGCCGCGCCTGTATTTCCAACTGCGGCGTCATCGCCACGGTGAAGAACGGCCGGGTCGTCAAACTGGAAGGCGACCCGGAAAACCGGATGAGTCAGGGGCGTATGTGCGCCAAGGGTCTCTCCGGCATTCAGGCGCTCTACAATCCCAACCGCAACAAGTATCCCCTGATCCGGGTCGGCAAGCGAGGCGAGAACAAATGGAAGCGCATCAGCTGGGATGAGGCCATCGACATCATTGCCCGCAAGCTGATGGACATCCGGGCGCAGTACGGCGCGGAGAGCGTCATGTGCTCCACCGGCGGCGGCGGCAACCCCCAGTTCACCAGTACCGCCCGCTTCTGCAACATTTTCGGCACTCCGAACTGGTTTGAACCGGGCTGTTCTCAGTGCTATCTGCCCCGGCAGGTGGCCTATAACATTATGTACGGCGGCACCGATCCCAGCATCGCCGACTCCAACGCCCACGAGATCTACTTCCCCGACGAGACTCCTATGAAATGCCTGTGTCTCTGGGGCACCGACCCGTCCTATTCCTGCCCGGGCATGGGCGGCGGCGCGGTGGCGGAGCTGCGCGCCCGGGGCGTGAAAACCGTGGTCGTCGACCCCCGCATGACCCCGGACGCCGCCAAGTCCGACGTGTGGCTGCCCATCCGGCCGGGCAGCGACGTGGCGCTCCAGTTGTGCTGGGTGCGCTATATTCTGGAGCACAAGCTCTACAACGCGGCGTTCGTCATGAAGTGGACCAACCTGCCCTATCTGGTGAATACCCAGACCGGCGAGTGCTGGCGGGCAGCCAAGAGCACGCAGAAGGGCGTGCCGGACACCTTTATGGTGTGGGATCAGAAGACGAATCGGCCTCAGCCTCTGCCCTACCCGTGGGACGATGCCCTTGACCCGGCCCTGGAGGGCAGCTGGGAGTGGGACGGCGTGGTCTATAAGACCGGCTATCAGCTGTTGAAGGAGCGCAGCGCACCCTACACGCTGGAGGAGACCGCCCGGATCTGCTGGCTGATGCCGGAGAAGATCGAAGAGGCTATCCGAACCTTCTGCGAGAACACCCCCAGCGGCCTGTGCATCGGCGTGGCCACCGACCAGAGCCCCAACTCCGTGCAGGCGGCCATGGGCGCAGCGGTCATTGATATGCTGATGGGCAACGTGGAGCAGCCCGGCTCCCTGCTCCAGCGCTTCGGCACCCAGCGCCATGTGTTCTATCCCGGCTTCCCCATCGGCTTCTGCGACCGCAAGCTGCCCTATGAACAGCTGGAAAAGCGGCTGGGCGGCAACGAATACAAGGGGCTGCATATGTGGCACGCGGCCCACGCCCCCCTCCTGCCTTCAGGCACTCAAGACCGGAAAGCCCTACCCCATCAAGGCGTGGATCGACCGCTCCGGCAACAAGCTGGCGGTGCTGGCCAACGGCAAGGAGTGGGTGGAGGCCATGGACAATCTGGATCTGATCGTCCATATGTATATGTATCCCACCTCCTTCTCCGCCTATGCGGACATCCTTCTGCCCACCACCGAATGGCTGGAGACCAACTACACCATTCCGGTATGCAACACTCTGATCTGCCGTCAGGCAGTGACCCACCTGTACGAAACCATGGACGAGAGCCTCATCTGGTCCAAGCTCACCAAGCGGCTGGGCGAACTTGGCCACGAAAGCTGTGCCAAGGCCTTTGATGCGGAATACATGGGGCTCGATCTGCCCTACTGGAACACCATGGAGGAGCTGCTGGACCGTCAGGCCGCCTGCGTCGGCATGACCTGGGAGGACTTCAAAAAGGTGGGGATGGCGGAGACGATGCCGCTGGACGTGTGGAAGCATTACTACGTCTACCTCGACCCGGACAAAAAGACCGGCCTGCCCAAGGGCTTCCGCACCGGGTCAAAAAAGTGCGAGATCTACGGCGAGGGCTTCATCAAGCTCTCCCGCACCGGCATGCCGTACAGCGGCGCAAAGCTGCCGGCGGCCAGCAAGGACTACGATCCCCTGCCCTACTACATGGAGCCCAGTGAGAGCCCGCTGCGGGATGATGAGGTGAGCCGGAACTATCCGCTGGTCATGACCAACGGCCGCCTGCCCTACTTCCACCACAGCACCCTGCGCAATGTGCCGTGGCTGCGGGAAATGTATCCCGCCCGGAGGTCTGGATCAACCCGGCAGACGCTGAGACCTACGGCGTGGCAAATGGCGACTGGATCTGGATCGAATCCCAGCGGGGCCGGATCCGGGGCATCGCCAATCTGACCCAGGGCATTGGCCGGGGCGTGGTGTATATGGAGCGCTACTGGAACCCCGAGACGCTGGACACCCCCACCCGCGGCTGGCAGGAGATGAACGTCAATATGCTCTCCAAGTCCGCCGCACCCTACAACGACATTGTGGGCACCTACACGCTCCGGGGCTATCAGGTGCGCATTTACAAGGCGGAGGAGGGCGCGCCCGAGGGCGTGTGGCTCAAGCCGCAGGACTTCAAGCCATGGCTGCCGGAATACTCCGACCCGACGCCCCAGCTCTGAGTGGAAGGGAGCGATAAGACAAAATGAAAAAGATAACCTTTGTGATCGATCTCGACCGCTGCATCGGCTGCCACGGCTGCCAGATCTCCTGCAAGATGGAGAACGGCGTGGGACTTGGGGCCTGCCGCAATGAGGTAAAGGACATCGGCCCCACCGGCACCTATCCCGACATTCAGCTCTACTTCCTGCCCGCCATGTGCCAGCACTGCGACAATCCCAGCTGCGTGGCGGTCTGTCCCACCGGCGCGTGCCATCTGGAGCCGGAAGATGGCGTGGTACGCATTGACTGGGACGTCTGCATCGGCTGCCGCAGCTGTGAGAGTGCCTGTCCCTATCAGGTGAATACGTTCAATCAGGAGCTGAGGGTCATGGACAAGTGCAATATCTGCGCCCAGCTCCGGGCGGTCGGCGAGACGCCCGCCTGCGTGCGCAACTGTCCCGGCCGCGCCCTCCATGTGGGCGACATCAACGACCCGGACAGCGAGGTCTCCCGGCTGCTGCGGGACACGCCCGCCGAGTTTATCCACACCCTGCGGGACTTTGGCAATGCGCCCAGCGTACGCTATATTCTGCGCAGCGCCAAGTGGCAGGACGTCCTGCCGCAGGACTGCAAAACAACGAAAAGGGGGCGCATTTAAATGACGGCGACCACACAGACCGAGGCGCTGAACGCCGCCCGGGCAAACTACTACCGCTTTCTGCGCCGGTTTTATTTTCAGGAAGTGGATACCCCGCTGTGGGCTCAGCTGAGACAGATGAACATTCCCGCCGACTGTCCCCAGCCCCGGATGGCCGAGGGCTATGAGATGCTGCGCGATTTTCTCGCCCGGCACGACGCGGACATTCTGGACGAACTGGCCGCCGACTTCGCCAAGGTATTTCTGGCCTCCGGCGAGTATCAGGGCAAGGGCGCCTTTCCCTATGAGTCCGTCTACACCAGCCGTCAGGGGCTGGTGCGGCAGCAGGCCTGGGAGCAGGTGCGCGGCATCTATGACGCGGCCGGGCTGACCCTCACCGGCGCCCCCAGCGAGATCATGGAGGACCACATCGCCACTGAGCTGGAATATATGGCTCTTCTGGCAGAGCAGGGAACTGCCGCCCCCGCCCAGCAGCTGGATTTTCTGACGCAGCATCTGCTGAACTGGGTCCCCCGGCTGTGCGCGGATATGAAGAAATACGCCCGCACCGACTTCTACAAAGCCGTTGCGCTGCTGACAGAGGGCTTTTCGCCATGGACGCCGAGCTGCTGGAGGAGCGCAGTCAGGGCAGTACCGGCAGCTTTCAGCTCACCCATGTTCAGATGAACGCAGTGCTGGCAGAGCTCTCCAAGACCTATCGCATTTTTGCCCCAAAGCGCACCGGCAAGCGCGGCCCCGGCGGGCAGGAGATCGTGCGCTATGGTGAGATCAGCGCCGTGGAGGAGATCGTCTATGATCGCCCCTCGGATTTCAGCGCCAAGGAGGCCTACTACCCGGTCATCCAGACCATGTTCTACTTCACCAAGGATGAGAGCCACCAGAGCGAACTGACCGATGAGCGGGGCATTCTGGTGCTGGCCCACCCCTGCGACTGCAACGCCATTCGGCGGCTGGACAACATTTTCCTGCGCAACGGCGGCCAGCCCGACCTGTTCTACGCCCGGCTGCGGGAGAAGGTCAAACTGGGGCTGCTGGAGTGCGCCCAGAGCTGGGACAACTGCTTCTGCGTCTCCATGGGCTCCAATGTGGCGGAGGATTACAGCATCGCCCTGCGGCTGACGGAGCAGGTCTGCCTCGTGCAGGTGAAGGACGCCGCCTTTGCCCCCTGTTTTGCCGGTCAGGCCGAGGTCGACTTTGAGCCGCAGTTCGTGCGGGAAAATCGGCGCAAGGCCAACCTGCCCGTCATTGAATCAACGCAGGATGTCAAACTGGCCTCCTCTCTCCCTTCTGGGCGGAGTACGATGAAACGTGTCTGAGCTGCGGCGGCTGCAACACCGTCTGCCCCACCTGCTCCTGTTTTGACACCGTAGACGTCACCTACGACGAGACCAGTCGGGACGGTGAACGGCGGCGGGTGTGGTCAAGCTGTATGCTGAAAGACCTTCACCCAGACCGCCGGCGGCGGCCGTGCCCGGAGCACCGCCGGAGCCAATATGCGCTTCAAGACCCTGCACAAGGTATATGACTACAAAAAGCGCTTTGATGCGGGCGAAAATATGTGCGTGGGCTGCGGCCGGTGCATTGCCCGCTGTCCCCCGCGAGATCGACTTTCTCGACACCATCAACCGCTTCCACGATGAGCTGGACGCGGCCCGGAAGGAGGACTGACCATGGAAAACATCATGCTGCCCAAGCCCCACAGAGTGCTGAGCGTGCAGAAGGAGACAAAGGCGGAGTACACCTTCCGGGTGGCCTATGACGGCACGCCCCGCCACGGCCAGTTTTTCATGTTGTCCATCCCCAAGGTGGGCGAGGCCCCCATCTCCGTCAGCGGACGGGGCGAGGGCTATGTGGAATTCACCATCCGCAAGGTGGGGCGGCTCACCGACGGTATCTTCGGCCTGAACGCCGGGGATACGCTGTTCATGCGCGGCCCCTATGGCAATGCCTTCCCGGTGGAGCAGTTCGAGGGCAAAGACCTGGTGGTGATCTGCGGCGGCACCGGCATGGCGCCGGTACGCACCACGCTGAACCATTTCTACGCCCACCCGGAAGTGTGCAGGAGTGTCCACCTCATCACCGGCTTCAAGGATCCCGATTCCGTGCTGTTCACCGAAGAGCTGGAGAAATTTGCCGCGCGCTTCCACACCATCTACTGTCTGGACAACACGGAGGCTCCCGGATTCCACAAGGGCTTTGTGACCAACTATATCAAGGAGGTGCCCTTCGGCAGCTTTGAGGACTACAACGTGGTCATCGTCGGCCCGCCCGCCATGATGCGCTTCTCCGCGCTGGAATGCATGAAGCAGGGGCTGCCGCGGAAAAGATCTGGGTGTCCTTTGAGCGCAAGATGTCCTGCGCCGTGGGCAAGTGCGGCCACTGTAAGATCAACGAGACCTATGTCTGCCTGGAAGGACCGGTGTTCAATTATACCAGAGCCCGTGATCTGCTGGACTGAGACACATCCCGGTCAGCTGCCCGGAATGCGGCGTGCGACGCGGTTCGATCGTGCCGCGTATCAAAAAAATCAACGCCCCGACGGTCTTTGCCGCCGGGGCGTTGTTGCCTCAAACTGCCAAACCCGGGCACACAGGAAACCTGTGTGCCCGGGTTTGTGTAAGGGGGAGGAGATAAGGAAAGGAAGAATCTATCGTTTGATTGGTCACTCGGAGCAGTCCGGATAGTCCTCAGGATGCTCCGGAAGGTGGGCGCTTTCGCCCTTCAGCACGCCTTCGCCGCCGCAGCGGGGGCATTTCCCGAAGTCCGGACTGGTCACAAGGCAAAAATCCCAACTGAACTTTGCACCGCAGTCCGGGCACTGGTAGTAAAACCAGTAAGTGCCCCAGCTCATTTATTTCTTCAGGCCGAGGATCTCGCGGGCATCAGCAGGCGTGGCAACCTCGTTGCCATACTCCCGGATGATCCGCGCCGCGCGCTCCACAAACTGACGGTTGCTCTCGGCCAGAACGCCCTTGGCGTACATCACGTTGTCCTCCATGCCCACGCGGATGTGGCCGCCCAGCGCCACAGCGCCGTACAGCATCTCCAACGCGCAGTGGCCCACACCAAAGCAGCTCCAGGTGGAGCCGGGGCACAGGGACTCCATGGTTTCCTTCATAAAGATCAGGTTCTTCAGGGAGCCGGGGATGCCGTTGGCGCAGCCCATGCAGAACTGGAAGTGAAGGGGGGCCTTCAGCACGCCCTTCTTCAGGTAGTAGGCGGCGTTGGCAATCATGCCGGGGTCAAAGGCCTCAATCTCCGGCTTCACGCCCCACTCCTGCATGTTCTTGCCCAGACTCTCCAAAAACTGAGGGGAGTTCAGGAACACCGCAGAGTGCAGCCAGTTCATGCTTCCGCAGTCAAAGGTGCCCATCTCCGGGCGCAGCTCGCGCAGATGCGCCTTACGCAGATCCTCATCCTTGATCAGGGCGCCGGAGGTGGTCATGTTCAGGATGATGTCGCAGTCCGGATGCTCCCCGCGCAGGATCTCCACCGTCTCGCGGAACTTGGCGGTGTCCATGCTGCCGTTGCCCTCATCGTCCCGCATATGCAGATGGGCGATGGCGGCGCCGGCCTTCCAGCAGTCGTAGACGTCCTCTGCAATCTCCCGGGGCGTCATGGGAACATTCGGGTTGTTCTCCTTCTTGGGCCATGCGCCGGTCGTTGCCACCGTGATAATCGTTTTCTTTGCCATAGTAAATCGCTCCTTTTCTGCACAATTCAGATCGTACCATTCAGCAATTCAAAGATACCTGCCGCGCCCATGCCGCCGCCGATGCACATGGTCACCATGCCATACCGGCCGCCGTTGCGGCGAAGCTGGGACAGCACCTTACAGGTCAGCGCAGCACCCGTCGCGCCGAGGGGATGCCCCAGCGCCAGCGCGCCGCCATTGGGGTTGACCCGCTCCGGATCCATGCCGAGCTCCCGGATGCAGACCAGCGCCTGCGAGGCAAAGGCCTCGTTCAGCTCAATGACCTCCATATCCTCCAGCGTAAGCCCGGTCCGTTCCAGCACCTTGGGCACGGCGTAAATCGGGCCGATGCCCATGACCTCCGCCGGGCAGCCGCCCACAGCAAAGCCGACCAGCCGGGCCAGCGGCTTCACGCCCAGCGCCTCAGCCTTCTGGCGGCTCATCAGCACCACAAAGGCGGCGGCGTCGCTCATCTGGGAGGAGGTTGCCGCCGTGACTGAGCCATTTTCCACAAAGCACGGCTTGAGCTGAGCCAGTTTCTCCGCATTTGTGCCGGGGCGAACACCCTCATCCCGAGTCACCAGCACCCGATCTCCGTCGTCCGTATTGGCATAGACGGGAATGATCTCCTCGTCAAACAATCCGGCCTGCTGTGCCTGATCCGCCCGCCGGTGACTTTCCACCGCCATGGCGTCCATGTCCGCGCGGCTGACCTTCCAACGCTCTGCCACGTTTTCCGCCGTCAGACCGGGGCCCATATAGGCCTCGGGATAATGCTCCGCCAGATAGCTCTCCCAATATTCCTCGGGATAGGCCATCTTTTTGACCTGCGACATGCTCTCCACGCCGCCGGCTACGATCACGTCCGCCTGTCCGGCCAAAATGGCGTTGGCGCCGGTGGCAATGGCCTGCAAGCCGGAGGAGCAGAACCGGGTCAGGGTCTGGGCACAGACGCTGTCCGGCAGACCCGCCCGCTGCACGATCACCCGGGAGAACTGCCAGCCCTGGCGCTCCTCCGGATAGGCGCAGCCCACGACCACGTCGTCGATCTGCGCGCTGTCCAGCTGCGGCACCCGCGCCAGCACCCCTTTCAGGGTCTGGGCGCCCAGATCGACGGGATGAGTGCCATGGAACACGCCCTTTGGCGCCTTTCCGATCGGTGAACGCCCGTAGGCTACAATGACTGCCTCCCGTTGGGAGAGGTCAATATAATCTTTCTGATTCATCGGGACTGCTCCTTTTCAAAGTTTTGTCCGGTACAGCCGCTGATACTCCTCCCGCAGCCAGTCCCGAAACTGGGGGTGCGCAATGGAGATCAGTCTCCGTGCCCGCTCCGGGATGGTCTGCCCCCGCAGATTCACCACACCGTATTCCGTCGCCACATATTGAACGTTGCTGCGGGCATAGGTGACCGGCGTGCCCAGGGGCAGGCAGGGCAAAATGCAGGACTGAAGCTCCGTAGTTCCGGCGCTGCTTTTCAGCTCCCGGGTGGATTTCACCGTGATGATGGATTTTCCGCCCGCCATCTGCGCGCCCAGACCGGTGTCGATCTGACCGCCCGGCCCGGAGATCTGCTGAAAGCCCACCGCCTCAGAGGCGCACTGACCGCTGAGATCCACATAGAGCGTCGCGTTGATGGACACCATCTTCCGGTTCTGGGCGATGACGGACAGCGCGTTGGTGTAGGAAATGCTCTTGTGAAGAATGGCAGGGTTGTCATTTACAAAGTCGTAAAGCCGCTCGCTGCCCATGCTGAACGAGGTGACGGAAAGCCCCGGATACAGGCTCTTCTGCTCGTTTGTCACCGCATCGCACTCCATCAGCTCCATCGCCGAGTCAGAGAAGGACTCCGTATGGATGCCCAGCCCCTGTTTGCCGCGCAGCTGCTTTGAGCCAACGCGTCAATGGTGCCGCCGAAGCCCAGCTGAATGGTAGAGCCGTCATCCACAAGCTCCGCCACCTGCGCCCCCAACAGCTCGTCCTCACGGGTCGGGGTCTCACGGGGGAGGACACAGGGATAACGGTCAGACTCCACAATGCCCCACACCCGGGAGAGGGGGATCCGGACATCGCCGAAAATGCGGGGCGCGTGAGAAGCGACCTCCACGATCAGCCGCTTGACACGGGGATCAGATCCATCTCCACGGTGCACTGCCCTGCCAGCGTGAAATAGCCGTGGCGATCCATCGGCGAGACCGTGAGCACCATGACGTCGATCTCCGGCGTCTCACAGCTCCAGTCCCGGGCGGCGGAGCGCAGATTTGCCGGGATAAAGCTGCACATTCCCGCCGCATCCAGCTTTCTGAGCGGGCCGTTATAAAAGATAGCCTCCATGGAAAAGGTGTCTGTCCCTCCGGCGCGGTGTACAGCCTTGACGCGGCCAGCGGCAGATAGGTCATCACCCGGATGCCCGTCCTTTGCCCGACCAGATCGCCCATGGCGTTGCCGATCTCCAGCGGAGTCAGGGCGCCGCCGGAGACAAAAACCGTCTCGCCGGAGCGAATGCTCTCTGCCGCGTCGGACGCGGACATACATTTGCTCTGATATAATTCTGTTCGCATGCCTCTTTTTTTGAGGAGGGCGGCATTTCTGCCGCCCTCCGTTCCTTTCCGATTGGTTACGCGGCGAACTGCTTGACCAGCGCAGCGCCCTTCTCGGTGATGCGCAGCTTGCGCTTGAACAGGCCGCCCTCGATGATGTAGCCCTTGCGGGTCAGGTGCGAGGAGATCGCCGCCATCTGCATGGAGCGAACGCCGTGCTTCTTGATGAAGTCCGCCTGCTTTGCAGGATCCTCTGCCACGATCTTCAGCAGATCGAGGTACATATCGTTCAGACCTGCGGCGCAGAGCTGAGCTTCCTTGCCGGCGAGCTTGCCCAGAGCAGCGTCGCCACGCTCGGTGATGGAAAAGGTGTAGAACTTGGTGCCCCAGGTGCCGGCACGGACGATCAGACCGCCCTGATCCAGCTTTTCCACAGAGGCGGCAGCCTTCGCGGAGTCCACGCCCATGTAGTCGGTGATGTCAGCCTGATAGCAGTGGCCCAGACGGATCAGCTCGAGGATCTGACGATCAAAGTCGTCCAGCTTGACCTGAATCCGGTTGTGGTCATTGGGCACGCGCTCCCAGTCCTTGCGGCCATAGTACTTGGGCTTGCCGAAGAGGCTGCCGATCAGAGCGGCGATCAGGGTGATCAGGAAACCGGCGGTGGCCATGTAAATGTAGCTGCCGATGTTGAACACATGGAACACGTCGTTGAGCAGGGTGAACAGGCACATGGAGATCATGCCGGCCAGCGCGCCGACGAAGGCGCCGGCGTTGTTAAACGGGGCCAAATCGCACCCAGCATCAGCAGGATGTCGGGAGGAACCAGCCAGCAGTTGGCAAAGGCGAACAGGTAGGTGGGGCCGCCGGGGAACTGGCACAGGATCCAGGTCAGGATGCCCAGACCGATCATGATGAACTTGGAGGCCTTCAGCGTCTGCTTGGGGGTGGCGTCCGGCTTGATCAGGCGCTGGTAGATATCGCGGCTGGCAACAGCGGAGGCGCCCAGAGCGGAGGTGGAAGCGGTGGAGATGGAAGCTGCGCAGGCGCCCACCACGAAGAAGGTGCCCAGCAGAGGCACGAAGGTGCGGGCCAGGAAACCGTAGGCTGCCGTTGCGGGCAGTTCACCGCCGCCGTTGATGAAGACATCGCCGAAGAAGGCGCCGCCGTACAGGCCGATGATGGCGAAGGGAACCGTGAAGATCACAGTCAGCAGGATTGCGGCCAGAATGAAGGACTTGCGGGCCACCTTCTCACTGCGGCAGTTGGCGACCTTCATCCAGTAGTAGTTGTTGCCCCAAACCAGAGCCGCGGCAAAGCAGATGACGAAGTTCAGCCAGGAGGGATAGGTCAGGGCAATCACCGGCGCGGTCTGGCCGCCGATGCCCACGTTCATGAAGTCATTGCCGAACCAGTTGGCGGCGATGGCGTCAAAGCCGCCATAGCGGTTGGCCAGCAGCGTCAGCATCAGGGGCACTGCGATAACACCGAGGCAGACCTGGAAGAAGTCGGTGATGGTGGTGGCCCACAGGCCGGAGATGAAGGTGAAGCACAGGATCACGGCGAACACGATCAGGGTGACCATGGTGGTGTTCCAGCCGGTGTAGCCCACGATGGAGGAAACGCAGGAGACGATGTTGTTGGCCAGGATGCCGCACATGCCGATGACGGAGGTAATGGCGATAACGGGACGAATCTTGGCGGAGTAACGCATCTCCAGGTACTCAGGCAGGGTCTGGGCGCCGTTGAGGCGGACAAACTTGCCCCACAGCACGCCGTAGAGCAGCAGACCGCAAACGCCGTAGATCAGGCCCCATGCCAGAGAGGTCTTCAGACCCATCTGGATGGCAAAGCCCGGAGCCAGTGCAACGGTGGTACTGGCAAAGCCGATGGCGATAACGCCCATCATATTGATAAAGGTGGAAACCTCTCGTCCTGCGAGGACGTAGTCCGCAGCCTCGGACACCCAGCGCTTGGCATAGAAGCCGCAGCCGACCAGGATAGCGATAAAGACTACGAACATAATGACAAATACTGTATTAGCCATAATAGCTCCTCTCTGCTATCTTTTCTCTTTTCAAAAATACCTCCGGATCAGGAAGCGATCACTTCTCCTCGTCCAGGATGGCGATCACGCGGGACCAACCGGCACTGCCGCCCTTGACCGGGATCGGAAGGGCATAGACGGTATAGCCGTAATCAGGGGAGAGACTCCAGATTGGTCAGCTTCTCGATATGGCAGTAAGCTCTGTGCCGACCGGCGCGATGGGCTTCCCAGAGGATGGAGTTGTCGTGAGATTTCTGGAATTCCTGTCCCTCGAAGGGCAGGGGCACATCCCAGCTCCAGCCGTCGGTGCCGACCACATGAACGCCCTGCTCCACCATCCAGAGGGTGGCTTCGCTGCTCATGCCCGCACCCGCGACCAGATACTCCTTGGTGCCCCAGCGCTTGTCCGCGCCGGTGTTCAGCAGAACGATGTCGCCGGGCTTCAGGGTGTATCCGATCTTGTTCAGATAGTCCTTCACATCCTGCGCGGTGATCTTGTAGCCGTCCGGCTTATCCGGAAATCCAGCTTGACGCCGGGGCCGATGCACCACTCCAGCGGTACCTCGTCGATCGTCCACGCCTTCTCGCCGCCGGGGATCACGTCCTCGTTCTGGGTGGGATAGTAATGCCAGGGGGCGTCAAGATGGGTGCCGGAATGGGTGCACATCTGCACGAAGTCGATGGCCCAGCCGTTGCCGTTCGGCAGATCTTCCATGGTCGCACCGGGGAAATACTTGGGCATCTCCTCCGCCGTATCCTTGTGGTTGCGGCGCTGAAGTGGGGGATCTGAATTTCGGGATCGCTGGGCAGGTCCTCTTCCAGCAGCATGGTCAAATCGATGATCTTCATTGCTTTCACTCCTTTTCTCTTTTTCTTTTCAGCAACTGTCCGGTTTGAAACTGCCCCATTATAGGCAAGTTTTACGAGCGGTGCAAGAGCGCCAAAAACGGCTGAAACCATTGAAAATACTGGTTTTTTCCATTTTTCGCTTTCCGAAGTATGTGCGGAAAAGCTGACACTTTTCTTTATTTTCCCCAAAGAGCTTACCGGTGCAGGCGGTTTGCCGTTCTGTCCGTTTTTCCTTACATGTAAGGCTTTTTTTATAACAGATAGGCGATCGAACTTTTCGCGACCTTGGGGTAGAAAGTTATTTTGGAGGTTCTGATAAATCCGACCCGCAAATTCTGTCTAACTTACAGATACGCCCCCGCTGGCGCCGAAAATGCCGCGATGATATAATAAAAGCGTAATAATTTCAAGGAAAACGGGAGGCGGCGCGGGATGCTAGGAGAATGAATTTGCCACAGAATTCGTGGAAAATTTCAACATGGCTGTTCTGGACAAAGAGGGCCGATACTGCTATGTCAGTCCGAAGTGGGAGCAGTACACCGGGATCTGCCGGGAAGAGGCGCTGGGGCAGCAGGTGCTGGCCGTAATACCGGAGTCCAAGGCGATGGAGTGCCTGCACACCGGCAAACCGATCACCGTTCAGACCGTGACCCATCACGGCGTACCCGCCTTCACCTCTTACTTCCCCCGCTTTGACGCGCAGCATCAGATCAACGGGGTCTTTATTTATGTCATCGCCGACGGACTCATCAACGCCCGGGACCTGGTGCGGCAGATGAACACGCTGTCCAACGAGGTGGAGTTTTACCGCAGCGAGCTGTCCCGGGAGCGCGGCGCCCGCTATTCGCTGGAGAACATCATCGGCAGCAGCTCGGTCATGAAGGCAGTCCGGCAGAAAATCCTTCAGGCCGCCCGCTCCTCCTCCACTGTGTTGATTGAAGGGGAGACCGGCACCGGAAAAGAGCTGATCGCCCACGCCATCCACGCCATGAGTCCCCGCTCCGCAGAGCGCTTTGTGCGGGTCAGCTGTGCCGGTATTCCCGCCCAACGCATGGAGGCGGAATTTTTCGGTGAAAAGGGCAATACGACAGCCCGTCAAGGGACGGGCAGCCGGGGCGCTTTGCATTGGCCAATCACGGCTCTCTCTTTATTGATGAGGTCAATCTGCTCTCCTCCACCATCCAGCCCAAATTGCTGCGGGTCTTGCAGGAGCAGGCGCTGGACGTCCCGGACAGCGGATCATCCACTCCCATTGATGTGCGTCTCATGGCCGCCTCTGCGCTGCCGCTGGAACAGTTGGTTCAGGCCGGGCAGTTCCGCGCAGACCTCTTTTACCGGCTGGATGTGATCCGCATTGTCGCGCCGCCGCTGCGGGAGCATCTCGAGGATCTGTCGGAGCTGACAGAGGAGCTGATCGCCCGGCTCAACCGCCAGCTCGGTCTGTCCGTGGAGGGCGTGACCGAGGAGGTCATCCACATGTTTCAGGATTATTCCTGGCCGGGCAACATCCGGGAGCTGCAAAACGTGCTGGAAACGGCCATGAACTCCGCCTCCGGTCCGATTTTGCAGGTCGCGGATTTCTACCGCCTGGCGCAGGCCATCAGCGCCCAGCGCCACCAGCTCGCCCAGCCCCACAAGGACTTCAGCCTCCGCTCCGCCAAGCAGACCTTTGAGGCGGGCATCATCCGGGACGCACTGGCCTACACCAAGGGCAACCGCGCCAGCGCCGCCCGGCTGCTGGGCATCTCCCGCACAGTGCTCTACCAGAAAATGCAGCAGCACAACCTGAAGTAATGTATCTTCCCCGGCCGCCGTCCGGGCCTCCGCCGCTCCTGCTCCCAGCAGTTCAGCGCTGCGATGACGAACCCTTCAAAACGGGGCGAGTTAAATTCAGACAAATAAAAAAAAGAGCTGTCTGACTTCTCTTACAGAAATCAGACAGCTCTTTATTCTTAGATAATCTAAAATGTTGTCATTTTGTTGTCACGGGGCAATTCCGTAACGCAAAAGCCCAGCATTTTCAAGGCTTTTGGCCTTTCGGGTATTACT
>VOFH01004196.1_pt1 | contig 144410 bp, 120 predicted proteins | sample 5384091 | NCBI WGS metagenome assembly VOFH01 (sample SAMN12384727, study PRJNA508395) | human gut metagenome | isolation source: healthy gut G | host: Homo sapiens
TTTTCTGCGCATTCACGCCCGTTCCGAGCATACTTGTGGAGCCGAACAGCACGCGCACCGTCCCGGCGTTCATGGCATCTATCACCGCCTTACGAGCCTTATCCGTCTTACACTCCTGAATGAAGCGCACCTCACTTGCCGGTATGCCGTAATCCTCCACCAACTTGCGTTTTATCTCGCTGTACACGTTCCATCCTTCCCCCGGCTGGTATGTCCCCAAGTCGGAGAACACGAACTGCGTACCCTTGTGCGCCTCGTACTTGTGGTAATACTCTGCAATCATCTTGGCACAATGGCTTGCCTTGTTGTCGGATGGTCCTCGTAGTTCGGGTCTATCATGCGCATATCAAGTGCCATCTTTCGCGCGTAGTCGGTGGCGATGAGCATCTTCGCCTTTTCCTCCGTTTCCGACAGGGGTAACCTGCCAAGCAGAGTGGCATCGCCGGTTTTGGCAAACTGCATCAGCTTCTGTATGAAGTCCTCCTGCTCCGGTGTGGGCGGTATGTGGTGCAGTATCTCATTCTTGTTTGGTCTGTCCACACCTACATCCTCCGCCGTGCGGTAGTCGGTAATCTCGTTGTAGAAGGCGGCAAGCTCCGGCACCTTGATGAAATAGCGAAAACGCTCCTTCTGAACGATATTGTTCGTTACGTTGAACTCAAAATCGGTCGTCTTTTTGGCGAAGATGGCAGCCCAAGCATCGAAACAGCGGATGTCCTGCCGTTCCAGTTCGTTGGGGCGCAGGTATTTGAAGAGCAGGTACAGTTCCGGCAGACTGTTGGAAATGGTCGTGCCCGAAAGGAACGTAGCCCCCAAGTCCTTGCCCGTGCGTTCCTGTATGGTACGGATGGCAAAGAGCATATTCAGGGCCTTCTGGCTTCCTTCCGAGTTTCCCAACCCCGCCACACGGTCATGACGGGTGTTGAAAGTCAAGTTCTTGAATTGGTGGCTCTCGTCTATGAAAATGTGGTCGATGCCCATCTGTTTGAAGTCCACCACGTCATCTGTGCGCGACTTGATGGCGTGTTCCACTTTCTCTAACTTCGCCACAAGGTTGTGCTTGCGCTTCTCCAATCCTTTCAGCATCGCCCGCGACACGTTCTTGCCTTGCTGCCGTAAGACTTCGAGGTTTTCCTCCACCGTGTCAAGCTCCGCTTGCAGGATGCGTTGCTGCAACTCCGGTGACTGCGGTATCTTGCCGAACTGGTCATGCGACATGATGACGCAATCATAGTCATTGTTTTTGATGTTGTTGAAGAAACGCACACGGTTGGCGGTCGAGAAATCCTTTTCCGAAGCGTAGAGGATGCGGGCATTCGGATAGGCAGCTTGATAAGTGGCGGCAATCTCCGCGACATTGGCTTTCAGACCAATAATCATCGGCTTGTGCGCCAAGTTCAGACGCTTCATTTCATGCGCTGCAATACACATTATCAGTGTTTTACCTGTTCCGACTTCATGGTCGCATATTCCGCCGCCATTCTGTTTTATCATCCAGACGCAATCCTTCTGCGACGGATAAACGCTTTGAATACCCCGGCTTGCCAATCCTTTCAGATTGAGGTCGGGAAACGTCTGGTGCGAACCGTCATACTTCGGGCGCACGAAACAGTTGAACTTGCGGTTATACATTGTCACGAGCCGTTCCTTGAACTGCGGCGACTGCTCTTCCAACCATTCCGAGAACCCGTTGCGGATTTCGTCAATCTTGGCGTTGGCGAGCTGTATGCCCTCGCTGTCACGCACCTTGATGTCGTTGCCGTTCTCATCTTTGCCAATACTTTTCATCATGTCGGGACAGGTGTTGTGCAAAGCGTGTTTCAACAGGTGCATACCGTCATAGTTCCGGTAATAGCCCTTTACCAGAAACTCGTCCGTGATCTTCATGGTGCGGTAGCCGCACGCCACGGAAAACTCGTCCATGCTGGCGGAATAGGCGATTTTCACGTCCGTGTCGAAAAGATGGCTCATGTAGGCGGCATACACGCCCGTGGGAATCCAGCGTTCACCGAAGTTGAAGTCGAGGTCTTCAAAGGCGATACGCTGCGGCTCGGCTTCCTTCAAAGCCTCCAAAGCCTGTTTCACTTCCGGCAATCTTTTGCTTTCCAGATTATTTTCCATCCATGCCTCTATACGCTCCGCCTTCTCTATCACGTTTCCCGCGATGAAGCGGTCTTTAATCTCGTAACCGGTTACGAGCGGATTGTAGAAGATACGCCCCTTGAGGGCATTGAGAAGCTCCTCTTCCGTACTGTCTGTTATCCCCCGCATATAGTTGAGATTGACCGTACCATACTTGTTGAGCGATGCAGACAAGGCTTCTTCCGGAGAACCGACGTTGGCATGGTTCTCCACCGAGAAGGAAACGGGACGGTCGAAGATGTCCGCTTTGACGAACTTGCCGTCCTCCGCACGTTCCAGCGAAAGGATGTCGCGCCCTCCGGCGTCCATCATCACCAGTTTCACGTTCTGTTTGGCGTTGAGGTTGCCATAACGCATGACAAACTCGTCGTAACAGGTGTTCAGGTGTTCACGCCAAGGTACATTTTCCTCACGTCTGTTCGATTCATAGCGGTACAACCGCTCGTATGCGTCACGGAGCGATACATACAGCAACGCTTTCTCTTTCTGATAACCGGTTAGTCCAAGCGGCTGGAAGGTTGCACCGTAGGGAGTAATGTCCTTCAGATAACCGATGTCGCGTGCCCTGTTTGCCACCAGCGACCCTTCACGCAGGTGCATTTCCGGCGTGCGGTGATAGGGACGCGGCGTAAGGTCGAGGGCTTCTTTTTTCGGCTTTTCCGTTTCAAATTCCGGGAACAGGGAAGTGGCAACCGTTTCGGAAGTAGGCACAACTTCTGCCGGTGTTTCAGGTTGCTTTATTTCTTCCGTTTGTTCCGGCTTTTTATCCATATTGTCCGAAGAAGGCGCAAAAGCAGGGTTCAACGTGTCTTTGATACCCATCTTTTTCAGTTGTTCCTGCCTGTGCCGTTCTGCCTCAAGCCGTAGGGCCTTGCGCCGTTCCGCTGTCAGACTCATCATTGTCTCATAGAAGCCGTTGATGGGAGGATTGGTTTCCCAATCCAGAGTGGCGTAAATGTCGTCCGGGTCGTTTGGCTTTTCGGCATTTTCCGGCTTTTTCTTCCTTATTACCGTTTACCGGCTTGGCGGCTTCAACGGGTGGAGTAACTTTGACCTGCGGTTTAGGCGTGGACGGCATAGGCTTCGGCTTGCTTTCCTTTTTCGCTGCCTTTTTCTTTTTTGCCGGTTCCTCTATGGGCATACCCCAAAGGTCGAGCAGGGTAAGCTGCACGGCTGACGAATGGTTGGGTTGGCGCGGCTCAATCTCCGGCTTTTCCTCTATGGGCTGTGCCTGCGGCTTCTCCACTCCCTTGACAGGCTCAATTACAGAAACGGGGGGCTATTACAGAAGGTGATACCTTTTCTGTTTTCGGAGCAGGTTGCACTTCCGCAGCCGTGCTTTCCTCCTTTGTCGGATGCAGGCTGTGTTTCTCATACAGTTTCCTGTCAAGTTGTTGCAGTTCTATTTTCAGATGCTCCCGCAAGTCTTCCGCCAGTTGTGCGATGTCCCCACGGTGCAGGAGTTTATAGGCTGGTTTCCCGTACGGGTCGGTACTTCTGATCAAATCCGTGTGTGAAAGCGAGCCGATGCTCCATACATACCCATTTACGGAAGTGCCGATAGGGGTCTGTTCGGTCTGCACGAAGAGTTTTTCGTTGTAATACAGTTCACCATTCTTTCCGCTGTTCTTTTGCAAGATAATCAGGTCGCTGCCCACCTCCGTTCCCGCGTTATCCGTAAAGAGGTTGTTCGGCAGGCGGGCTACGCCCACCAGATTGGTATGGTTCATCATATACTCGCGTATGGGCGCGTTGGTCGGGGCATCCAGTACCCCCTGCGAGGTGATGAACGCCACGATTCCGCCTTCACGCACCGCGTCAAGGCTTTTCAGGAAAAAGTAATTGTGTATCGTCCGTGCCGCCGAGTGCCTTGCAGGATCCTTGCTGCCCGAAAATTCCGGGTCGAACACCGCCACATCGCCAAACGGTATATTGGAGACAGCCAAATCAAAATGGTTCATGAACGGCTTTTCTATCTTCTCGAAGTCCTGTACCCTTACTTTCTGTCCGGGATGCAGGTGCTTCAGTATCTTGCCCGTCATCAGGTCTTTCTCAAAAGCCATGATGTCCGCGTCCGGTCTGTTCTCCAGCACGGCGTCCACGAATGCACCGACACCTGCCGACGGCTCCAGCACCCGGTCGGGACGGATGCCGTGTTCATGCAGCACGTCCGCGATGGTCCCGGTTATCTCCGGCGGGGTATAGAAGGCGGTCAGCACGGACTGCTTCATGGCATCCATATACCGTTTGTACTCCGTCTCGTCTTTTGTGTTCTCCCGCAGCAACCTGTGCAGTTCCACGGTAGGGGCAAACAGTTCGAGGTCGGACTTCGCCCAGTGGACGGCATCCGTCAGTTCCCTTGCAGGGTTGAGTATGCTCTTCAGTCCCCCGAAACCGCAATAACGCTCTAACAAGAGCCGTTCGCGTGCGGTGGGTGTGCGCTGTTCCCTGTCAAGGAGGAATGCCGTCCGTATCGCCTCGATGTTGTCCCGCAGCCTCTGTTTGCGGTTAAACGCCATACTCTTCGATATAGAGGATGACGGCTCCCGTCAGCTCCGTGTAGAGCAGGTCATATTCGGGCGACAGGGCGAAATTGTCGTCCGAGAGGTCATAGATGGAGAATACGTTTCCGACAAGCGGTAGCAGCTTCTGGGTAAAGGCTTCACATTTTTCTCCCGGTACTTCACCCGCAAATTCGTTCTCCACGACTTCGCGCAGGATGGCGTGCCTGGAGTAGCGAAGGCCCTCCGTCAGCACCTTCATCGCCAGTTCCTGCGCCCCGTCGGCAGGATAGCCTTCGAGCCTTGCCTGTTCATACGCTTCGGCGGCACGGTCGGTTCTTTCTCGGATGAAGGCTTCATCGGCTGCCTGTTCGAACTTGTTCGTGGTGAGGTAGTCCAGCAGGTACAGACCGTAATAGGAAAAGTCGGTCCGACCCTCGTTTTTCTTCTTGTTGTTCATTTCTTTGGAATTTAGTGGATTGATAATGATGATAGGGATAATCGTTGGAAAACGAGAAAAAAAGGCACCCGGTATCCCTCCGAGTGCCACCACTAAATCCAAAGTATGAGTGTAATCCGGTATCGAAGAACAATTCATTACTCTGAACCAGTGGCAAAGTTAAACATTTATTTTCTTCTTTTCGCAGAGGTCGCTTTACTTTTCCTTTCTGGGAACACGAAAACCGTGTTATAGTCCCCGTCAAAGGCGACTACGGCATCAAAACTCTTGCCCTGCTTGCTCTTGAATCCTTTGAGCAGTTTCGTGTGTCCGTCGGTGAGCAGGTTTTGATTTCATCATCAGAGAGGGTGCGGTTTGCTTTCAGGCGGAACACGGGCAGACCGCACTCCGCGTTGTCGCAGCGGACGACCTTGCCGTAAAACTGCATCGTCCCGCTCCGCACTTGGGACACTTGCAGCCGGAATCCCTGCGGGCGAACAGCTTGTCGCACGACAGCAGTTCGGAGGTAATTTCCCGTGTATATGCCTCAATCTTCCTGCGGAAGTCATCGGCGGGCAGTTCCCCACGCTCGATGCGTGCCAATTCCTTTTCCCATTCGCCCGTCATGGCGACATCGGCAATACGCATCGCCTTCACGACCGAATAGAGTGCAAGCCCTTTTTCAGTCGGCACAAGCGACTTCTTGCAGCGTTCCATGTAGCCGCGCTTGAAGAGCGTTTCGATGATGGACGCACGGGTGGCGGGCGTGCCGATGCCGCAATCCTTCATAGCCTGCCGCAATGCGTCGTCCTCTATCTCCTTGCCAGCCGTTTCCATCGCGGACAGCAGGGTGGCTTCTGTATGCAGCGGCTTGGGTTTGGTCTTGCCCTCCGTGATGGAGCAGCCTTTCAGCGTCAGCGTGTCGCCTTCCTGCCAACAGGGAATGGCGGCGGTTTCCTCTTGGCTGTTGTTCTCTTCTCCATTCTCCTTGCCATAGACGGCACGCCATCCGGCTTGCCTGATGATGCTGCCTTTTGCCACGAACTCCACTCCGGCACACTCTGCCGTGACGGTGGCAGTGTCCTTGATGCATTTTTCGGAGAAAGCCTCGAGCATGCGCCCGGCAATCATGTGATAGACGGTGCTGTCCTCTTTGGAGAGGAACAGCGGCTTCTCGCCCGTGACGAGCAGGGCATGGTGGTCTGTCACCTTGCCGCCGTCCAGGCTGCGGCGTGTCGGCTGCGCTTTCGCCTGCACCTTGCCTTTCCATTCGGGCAAAGCCCCGATGAAGGCGAGCAGCTTGGGGATTTCAGCGAACACGTCTTCGGGTATGTAGCGGCTTCCGGTTCGCGGATAGGTGATGAGCTTCTTCTCGTAGAGCTTCTGCGCGATTTCAAGCGTCTGTTCCGCCGTGAAGCCATGCTTGGCGTTGGCTTCCTTCTGGAGCGTCGTCAGGTCGTACAGGAGCGGTATTTCCTCCGTCTTCTCCTTGCGTTCGGCTTTCGTGACGGTGGCTGTGCCTGCCGACTTCACCTTATCATACAGTTCCGTCGCGGACTCTTTCTCTTTCCATTTTTCGGAAGAGGAAAACTTCACCGTTCCTTCATCGCAGCCGTCCGTTGCGATATGGAGCTGCCAGAAGGCTTCGGGGGTAAAGCGGCGGTTCTCCCAATAGCGTGCGCACACCATCGCCAACGTGGGTGTCTGCACCCGCCCGACGGAATACGTGCCGTGTCCGGCGGCGATGGAGAGAGCCTGCGTGCCATTGATGCCCACGAGCCAGTCGGATTCGCTCCGCGCTTTGGCGGCGAGGTAGAGGTTGTCATACTTGCTCCCCGCTTCGAGGTTGCGCAGTCCATCGCGGATGGCCTTGTCGGTAAGCGAGCTTATCCAGAGGCGCACGAAAGGGGTGGCGCATCCTATGTAATGGTAGAGGTATCGGAAGATAAGTTCGCCCTCGCGACCGGCATCGGTCGCCACGATGATTTGCTCACTGTCATTGAACAGGCGGGTTATGGTTTTTATTTGTGCCACTACGCCGCTGTCGGGTTTGTAGCCCTTCTCAGCCTTTACCTGACGGGGTATGAGCGTGAAGGAGTCGGGGATGACGGGCAGGTTGTCACGGACAAAGCCGCGTATGCCGTAACCGTCGGGCATGGCAAGCTGGACGAGGTGCCCGAATGCCCATGTCACGGCGTAGCCGCCTCCCTCGAAATATCCTTCCTCTCTCTTTGTCGCGCCCACGATACGGGCGATCTCACGTGCCACAGACGGCTTTTCTGCAATGATTGTCTTCATATTTTTCTGTCGTTTTGAATTTTACAAATGTTACTTCGGATTTAGTGGCGGACACCGGATTACATCTTCATGCCCTTATTGTTTTTCTTTTGCGGCTTCTCCTGCTGCTGTTGCTGTGCGGTGTCCTTCGGGGCGGTCTGTCCCTTCCGCAACGGCTCTTTCAGGTTCTTGGTAGCCTCGTTGGTCTTGCCCTCGCTGTTCACCGCCACCTGCGTGCGGCTCTCGTTGGAAGGCGCGATCTTCTGCGCGTTGTCGGGGTTGGTGTCGTAGCGGTACGGGCGTCCCTTCTCCGGGTTGAACCTGATGTACATCGTGGCGTGGAAGCCCTGCTTGTCGGTCACGTTCTCCAGTTTCACGGCTTTGCCAGCCACGTAGTCGGCTTTCTGCTGCTCGGTGAAGTCCACGCCGCTCCATTTGCTGATGGGGCGGATGCTGCCGTCGGCGTTCGTCCACGTGTTGCGGCGTTGCTCCTTGTTCGTGTTGGCTGTATTTTCCGTACCCTGCGCCTGTCCCTGTGCGGGGTTGTTCTTGGCTTCCTGTGCTTGTGCGGCACGTGGCGACCTGCCGGTTCCCGGCACGAACTCCACGCCGCGCTGCTCCACGTTCACTTGCAGGGTGGTGACGAACTTCCTGCCGTCCTTGCGTTCGATGAGTTTGTCGCGCACAGGCAGCCCGGCACGCAGCATGTCCTGCTCCTGCTTGGTGATTTCCGTCTTGCCGATGCGCTCCGGTATGCGCACCTTGTTTGCCGGGACATCCGTGATTTCGTTCGTCTTGCGGTCGATGCTGACGAACGAGGGGATGATCTCGCCCGTTTCCCTGTCCACGAGGTCCACAACCCTGCCGAGGTTGCCCGTTTCGCGCAGGTTCTTCCGGTCGTCGTCGGAGAACTTGTGTTCCTTGTACTCGTCGAGTTTCTGCTCCTTGCGGATGAAGTGCGGCACAAGGCTGACGTTGCCCTCGCCGTCCTTCTTGAAGGAGAGGCGGGCATCCAGCTCGAAAGCTTCTCCGCCGAAATTGGGCGACACCCTCACCAAGTCGGACTTGCCGTAGTTGAGCATCCTGTCAAGGTTGCCCGACTTTTCAAGGTCGTCGCGCTTCACGCCCCATTTCTCCTCCAACTCCTGCCAGTTGATCTTGCTCTCGTCGATGGGTTGGTAGCCCCGGTTGCTCTGCGTCTGCTGCGGGCTTTCCTGATTCTGTTCGTTTTTCTGTTCCATTTCTTCCTGTTTTTTAGGTTCGTCATCTTGTTTCTGTCCCGGTTGTTCCTGCTTTTCGGCGGACTGCTCCTCCTGTACTTTCTTTTCGTAGCCGGAGGTGTCCACCTTGTGGGGCGCAAGCATCTCCTTGTTGCCCTCGGGGTCTTTCAGCAAGTCCTTGATAACTTCCAGCAGCTTGTCGGCTTGGTCCGCCGTGACACGGTAGAAACCGAAGCGGCTGGGTTCCTTGCACTGCCGGAAGAAGTTTTTAAAGAAGTTGTCCAGCACGTCTCCGTGCCTGTCGAATTGCAGGAAACTCTGCGCGTTCTCCGCCTTTGCGGGGGTACGCTTGGGTGAGCCGTCGGCGTTAAGCCCGGCTACCACGCTAATCTCGCCCGTCTTCTCGTCGCGGACTATCAGCACGTCTTTTTCTGTTGTTTTCTTTGCCATTTGAAAAATGTTTTAATGGGTTATTTATTAAAGAAATTATGGATACGCGCCTTGTAGAAGGCTATATCTTCCTTGCGGAAATCCTTTACGTGTTCGGAGAGGAATGTCAGTACGTCCTCCTCGCTGTAATAGGTCTTTTGCCGAGCGTCTTGTACGGCAATGCACCGATGCTGCGGTAGCGCTGCAGGGTACGCTTGCTTATCTGGAGCAGCATGCAGAGGTCTTGGTTGTCGAACATCCTGATACTTTCCATCGGGTTTGGGGCTTTGCCGGACGGTCGCAGGGAGAGCAGCAGCTCGTCCTGACGGTCGAGCCGTTCCATCAGCTTCTGCATCCAGTCCTCAAAATTGTTTCGTGTAAGCAGTTCCATATCTTATGTCCTCCTTCCTTTGGGTTTGCCGCCCGTGCGCAGCGTGTGGTTGCGTTTCAGTTCCGTCAGTGTCGCTGCATCTTCTGCCACGGTGCAATCTGCGAGCAGGCGGTCTATTTCCGACCGGCGGTAGCGGCATTTGCCGCGCAGCACGATATAGCCGATGCGCTGTTCGCTGCGCATACGTTGGAGGGTACGGGTACTCACGTTCAGCAGGTGCGCCGCCTCGCGGGTGGTGAGCAGCCTGTCGGGGGATTCTTCCCTTCCTCACGCCGGAAACGGCACGCACGTGTGCCGCTATCTCGGCTATCTGTTCCGTCAGGGCGGTGAAGGCGGAACTTTCAATCGTTATCACTTTCATATTTTGTCCTTTCTTTTGTTTTCTGCGGCAAAATTCGGCAATAAACAAAAGGGGCTTTAACAACTCATTACGTGACTCACGTAAGATTTTCTTTGAAAGTGACTCCGTAACCCGGACAACCGGCGCAACAAGCTGCCGTATAGCGGAAAACGGCACGCATTCAAGGCGGCTGCGTTACCTTTGCGGTAAATCATTAAATGTTTTGGTATATGGAAATCGTATCTATCGAGAAAAAGACCTTCGAGATGATGCTGGCGTCATTCAACGCCCTCTCGGAGAAAGTCGCCGCCCTAAGGCGCAAAAGCGACGGCGGGCGGCTGGAAAGGTGGCTCACGGGCGAGGAGGTCTGCGGGCAGTTGAGAATCAGCCCGCGCACGTTGCAGTCATTGCGTGACAGGCGGCTTATCGGCTACTCGCAGATGAACCGCAGGTTCTATTACAGGCCGGAGGAGGTCAGGCGGCTTATTCCGCTTATCGGCACGATCTATCCCGATGGAAAATGACTCTGTTTTTATTAACCACTTAATCCGATGTTATGATGAACGAGAACAACGAGGTTTTCTCAATGGAGGACGAGCAGGTTGCCACCGCGATACAGAATATGCTCAAAGGCTCCAAATGGCTCTCCGCATTTTTGGAAAGTTACCGTCCGCCACTGGACGGGGAACATTACCTGACGGACAGGGAGGTGGCGGAAATGCTCCGGGTAAGCCGCCGCACCTTGCAGGAGTACCGCAACAACAGGGTGCTGCCCTTTATCCTTTTGGGAGGTAAGGTGCTTTATCCCGAATCGGGACTGCGTGAACTGTTGGAGGCGAATTACCTCAAGCCGCTGGAATAAGGCGGTTGCATGAAAAAAAAGGAAACGGACAGCACCCGATGGTGTTGTCCGTTTCCTTTTTCGTTGTCTGTATGCGTGTTCAGCAATATCCGGTTTTCCCGTTCTGTATGAACATCACGTATGTCTGCCTCTTTTCCTTTGAGAGTGCCTTCTCCACCAGCCACATGCGGAACACGTGTGTATAGTAGGTATTCAGCCGGAAGGCTACTGGAATGATGATTTCAAGCGAGTAAACATCCGCGTACAGGCCGTTTTCAAGCTGTATGTAGCGGCATACCTCGTAGTCGTTCAGCACGTCCGACTTGCGGACGGCTTTGATGGCGGCGTTCACTGCCGGGACGGTGGCATGGAACTCTTCGGCGATTTCCCCGGCGGTCATCCATATCTCGTTTCCGGTTACGCTGACCCTGTCGTCCTCTATAATGATTATGTCACGTTTCATTGCGTCTCTGTTTTAGATGGTACATCCTGCAAATTCCTCGATTTGGTTCAATCTTGCGGCAAGGTTCTCCATGTCTTGGTTGAGCTTCTCTTTGGTTATCTTCGCGTATATCTGCGTTGTCTTTATACTCTTGTGTCCCAGCATGGAACTGACTGTTTCGATGGGTACACCGTTGGAGAGGAACACCGTCGTGGCTGCCGTATGGCGGCTCTGATGCCACGTGATATGCTTGGTGATGCCGCAACGCTTGGCGACGGCACGGATCCCGGCGAGGCACGTGTTGTAGTGGGGAACAGGGAAAATCCTGCCGTTTTCGCACAGCCCGCGGTATTTGTCGATGATTTGTTTCGCAATGTCAAGCAGGCGGATGTTAGACACCACGCCCGTCTTCTGGCGGTTGATGTTTATCCACTCGTGTTCATCGAAGTAGGTGCGGATGTTCTCTTCCGTCAAATTGCGCATATCGGCGAATGACAAGCCCGTGAAGGCGCAGAACAGGTAGAGGTCGCGGTATAGTTCCTGTTTGGCGTTCTTCAGTTTACCTTCCATCAGCAGGCGGATTTCGTCTTTGGTCAGGAAACTGCGTGTCGTTTCCTCCTTCTTGATTTCATACTCCCTGAACGGGTCGCGTGTGAGCCATTCGTTGTTGATGGCGATGAACACCATCGTCCGAAGTGGGCATACATACAGCCACACGGTATTGGTGCAGCAGTGTTTGTCCGTGCGCAGAAACATCTCGAAGTCGGAAATGAAAGCGGGGGTAAGCTCTTTCAACGCGATGTCCTTCACGTGGTAACGGATGTTGAGAAACTCTTGCAGGTGCTTGTAAACGGTCTTGTACTTCAAGAGTGTGCCTTTGGCTTTCATGCCTGCTTCCACCTGCTTGGCATAGTCCTCGTTGTGTTGCTGGAACACCTGCATCAGCGTGTGATAGCGGTGTTCCAGTCCGAGAAAGGCGTTCTTCACCTTCTCTGCCGTGACGAAGTTGTCACGCTCCATGATTTCCTGATAGTGCTTGTTGATGCGCACCCGCATCTTGTCAAGCATGCGGTTCGTTTCGAGTGCCGCCGTGCTTCTGCCCGTGACACGTCCCCCTTTGGTGTCCCACAACTTGGGATCGATGGTCAGTTTGCAACTGAATTGCGTCTGGCTGCCGTCCACCGTGATGCGTCCCATGACGGGAACCGTCCCGTCTTTTTTCACTACCTGACGTTTGAGGTAGTAAATAACTGAAAATGTACTCTTCATCGTCCTTAATTTTTTTTGTTCAAAATTAGTTGGTGAAGAGCCCTCCTCTGATACGCAAATCGCGGAAGAACGGCGCAATCTTTTTTTGTTACCGGATTTTTTGCGTGAGTTGTCAGTAACTCACTAATCTTTAAGGCCTTGTTTCGTTATTCGTGTCCATTTCGTCACCTATTGGGCGTGGTTACGAACAAGTAACGTAGCTCCGTCTTGATTTGGCTTCGGCGTGGATTGTAATGGCTCTCAGAATAATTGGCAGCGTTAATGAAACCCCTGTAAATCAAATCCATTACCATATTCTTCCGCATTTCACTTTTTTGTAGTAACTTTGCTGAATATAACGATTTATATAATAAATGAATGGATTGTTTAGTAAGTGTAATTGTCCCTGTCCATAACACAGTTGAGTATTTGCCTAGGTGTATTGATTCGATACGTAATCAATCTTTGAAAGATATAGAAATAATTCTAGTAGAAAATCAATCAAATGATGGCTCTGCCGCATTGTGTGATGAATATATGTCTTTTGATTCTCGTGTGAAAGTACTTCATCTTCCGGTTGCCAATGCATCAATAGCTCGTAATGCAGGACTAGATATTGCTTCAGCTCCCTATGTTGGTTTTGTTGATAGTGATGATTATATCGATTATAATATGTATGAGGAGTTATTTGATGTGATAAAATGTCATGATGTTGATATTGTCTATTCTAATTTTCAGACTGAATATTTGGATGGTCGAATTGAAGGATGTGGTAAAAACTCTGGACAGATATATATACGCTCATCGTTGGATGTATTAAGAGATATGATGTGGGATAAATTGAATTGTTCGTCTTGTACAAAGCTTTTTAAAAGAACAGTCTTTTCAGAGTATAAATTTCCAGAAAATAATATTTATGAAGATAGAATTGCGATGCATATGTGGATATTGCAATGTAAGCAGGTAGCTTGGGTTGATAAGGTGTTTTATCATTATGTTGAACGCAGTAGTAGTCTTTGTCATTTAATTACTCCTTTGAATAGATATCATTATTTTATGGCTGAATTTTCTCGGATAGAGTTTATAGAGAAGCACTTATTGTTTGAAGGAGAAGAATTATTGGAAGTAAGGAATAGGCTTATTCGTATATGTTTTTTTACTTTTGAGGAGTTTGTCCTTTTGACGAAACCGAGGTGTTTTCAGAAGCCAATAAAGCATATGAGAGCTAAATTTAAAACATTATTAAAATTTCCTTCTCGAGAGTTAGAAGTTTTTTATCGCAAACGAATAAGAAAAATTGTCTATTTTTGGCCAATATATTATTGGCGACATTTTTCCTGATTAGAAACAACTGGCAGGGTCTAGTATGTAGGTATTGATATATGTAAATTGAGGTTGGACGATGTAGTCGGAGGAAAACTGACGAATTGTATGTCCTAAATGTTGATAATATAAATGTAATATGGATAAATTACTACCACTTGTGTCTGTTATTGTTCCTGTTTACAATGGGGAAATTTTTCTAGAAAAATGCCTTAAAAGTGTAATATGTCAGAGCTATACAAATATTGAGATTATTGTTGTAAATGATGGAAGCATAGATAATACATCATTGATAATAGATCGATATGTAAAATTGGATAAGCGTATAATCGGGTTGGAACAGAAAAATGGAGGACCTGCCCTAGCTAGGAATAAAGGTTTGAAAATAGCTAAGGGGAAATATGTGCAATATTTGGATAGTGATGATTGTCTGCATGAAAAAGCAATTGAATATTTGCTAGATAAAGCGGAAGCTAGCAATGCGGATATTGTAGTTGCCCCTTTCCAGTTTTGTTATTTAGATGGTACCTCTTATAAATCGTCGTTTTTTAATTTCTCAAGTATGTCTGGTATTGATTACCTTAAAGAAATATTAAATAATAAGGCTTATTGGAGTGTTTGGTCTAAATTTCATAAACGTGAATTGTTGTTGAATGACCCAATGGAGATATATCCAAATATATGTTTTGGGGAGGATGTGATTTGGAGTGTGCAGTTGCTTTTACGTTCAAAGAAAGTTGTTTCTATAGAATATGTTATTTTAGATTATAATATTCGGAATCTTTCACTTTCTCATTCTTGCAATTTTGATGAAGGCAAATTTGCGAATTTTGAATTTTATAGAAGTTGGTTGGAACTTTACCTTGCACAAAAGGGAGTGATAGACTTTATGAAAAAAGACTTGGCATTTTTTCATATTAGAAATACTTTCCAAAAAATTGTTTGGAGGAAGATACGTAATTTGAAAAAAGACATGGATAGAATAATACAGGATTTGAGATGCTTTCCTGAATTGAAGCAATCAATGTCTAAGCGTGAATTGAGGGTGGTTTCTGCTTTCCGATTTTCCATGTTGTGGGGGAACTTAAGGTTGAAGTACTATATTCAAAAAGGTAAAATTTAGGTGTACTAAAATATTATTATGGTGCTTGAACTATGAATTGTGGCACTTGTAAATGCTAGTGTATTTGACGCTTTTATTGGTTAGATTTAAGGAGGGAGATTAGCTGCTTAATTGAAGGGGGTCCATATCTCATTTTTTTTCTGTTCAATTCTTTTTTTGTGAGAAATAATATTGTTGATTTTTAAAAGAAATGATATTAATTTTCTAATCCTTTTCTTAAATTTTTTTGTTTGTGATATTGGCTGTATGAAAGGAGCAAGTTCGGAAATACGATACTCGTATAGCTCAGATAATGCATCTAATATGGCTTTCGGAAACTTGCTTTTGATCCATTTTATTCGTTCTTCCATTAATTTTTCTTGATTGGTACTGATCCCATTCCCGTCTACTTCTGCTATTACAATGTCTATATATTTATAGCTGCAATCGTTAAAAATAATACTTTCCATTGTATGTATCCAGTCTGATATGATTTTGTATTCAGTGTTATATAATTGTTTCTGAAATAGGGAATGGTGAATGAAACAAGCTTGATGTGGTAATGCTGTTTTAAGAAGGTAAACGATATCTAATGTTTCAGAGGGGGTAATATATCTGTAGTCTTTTTCTGATAATATGTATTTTATATTTCCATATATATATTTATTACCATCTAAAGCTATTTCCTGTAGTATGGTATTGCTTATTAAGGTATCTCCAGAATTTAGAAAAAACAGATACTCTCCATGCGCTTGTTTTATACCTTTGTTCATTCCGTCATAAATGCCATTATCAGGCTCTGATACCCAATAAAGTGGAAATGTAATTTCTTTTTCATATAGTAGGATTGCGTCTTTACTTCCATCTGTGGAGTTAGCATCAATGATGATATGTTCAAAAAAAACGCTTTCTTGATTTTTGATACTATTTAAAGTTCGGATAAGTCCACTTTTGTTGTTGTAGTTTACGGTAATTATGCTTAGTAATGGAGCAATCATGTTCTAATCTTATAAAATTATATGCTATGTTGGCTGTATATTCTGCAAATATACATATATTTGTCATTAATACGAATTAAAGTTAATGCTTTTAAAATATGTTGGGTGATTTGAAGAGAAATATCTATAAATATTTGCTGAATAGAGGACTGTTACGAACTAAAATTGTTGTATTGATGGACGGTGGTATTTGTTCGCAGATGCATCAATATTTATTGGGAAATTTATATCGTAAAAGAGGTTTTTCAGTGTGTTATGATTTGACATTTTATAAGGAATGGGGATTAGATATAAACAATGAATTTGTTAGAAACTTTGATATTTTGAAGGCTTTCCCGTATTTGGAGTTTGAAGAAGCGTCAAAACTGGAAGTGGATGTATATAGAAGAGAATACTTTTATGGGGGCAATGATGGTGATATTCGTACTAATGATATGTCATTTCTTAGTTTGGTTCCACCTATATATTTAGGAGGATATTATCATTTCCCATCAAAGCAGTGGCTTGAAACTTTTCAATCTTTATATAGAATGGTTGATGGTGTTCTCGATAAAGTTAATCAGATAAAATGTTTAGAAATAGATAAGTGTGTAGATTCTGTTGGAGTTCATGTCAGAAGAGGAGATTTAAAGGAAGAAGTATCTTCTTATGGAGCACCAGCTTCATTTGATTATTTTATAAATGCTACGGCTTTCTTTAAAAAGAAATTGTATAGACCTTATTTTTATTTTTTTTCAGATGAGCCAGAATGGGTTAAAATGGACTTGTTGCTAAGGCTTTCTGTGAAAGATTGTGCAGAAGTGGTTGATATAAATGGCTCTGATAAAGGTTATATGGATTTATATCTGTTAGCTCATTGTAAACATCAAATAACGACGAAAGGAACTTTGGGGAAATTTGGAGCTTTGTTGGCAGACAACCCTGATAAGTATGTAGTATTGTATAATGATGAAACACAGCAATATTGGAAAATGTTACTCCAGAATCCGGTTTTTATATAGTTTAATGAGGTTGTGCTAGACGGGTTGTAATGTTTTATTAAAGAAAAAGATTTGAAAATATATTGGAGATATCCTAAATTCTTGTAGCATTATAAAAGTTTTATTGTTAAAAAAAAGCAATTGTTTATAGATGATGCTATAATTATTCTATTTTTGTGCATCCTAAACCTAAACTATATAGAATTTTTATATATGAAAAATCTAAAGAGACAGTTTTATTCAAAGAACTGTAATTTTGTGCAGCAAGTGATTTTTGCTTTTTCTTTTATATGTTATCTTTTAGTTATAGTTTCTTGTAATGAAAGTGATAATAGAATGGAAACGGAACCTCCTTTTTTTAGCGAGGAAGATGTTCGACATGAAGAAAATTTAAACTTTTATTTATATAATGATTATACTTGCCATATTCATTCTGTGTCTATAACAGAATCTTCTGTTAGGGTGACAGGTGAATATACGGGCGAAGGCAATTTTTTCTAGGTGAGATTACCCCTAGTATGGATGTAGCGGAGTTGAAGAATAGTCCTTATAAAGTAAAACTTGTAAATTCATTATTTCAAATAGAACTTGAACGGTTTGTTGAGAGGGAAGGCTTTTTTATATGACAGGCTTTTATCAAAGTGGGCTATTTTTAAAGAAGAAGCAGGCCAAAATTTGCTAGTTTCGCATGCTCGCTATGCAGATGAGATTTTCGCTACTCAACATTTGGCTCCTATTAAGATTGTGTCTAAGAAGGGAATGGGCGGCATTATTCCTAATCAATATATATCTGACTTTGCATCATTAAATATCAGTAGCGCTACTATCAATGTTTGTATAACTCATTTTATGCATCTTACTCCAAGAACTGGTGATGTTGAATATGTATATGGGGGGAAAAGCTATTACATGGATTTGGGTTATCTTGAGAATTCGATTGATAGGACTCTTTTGGCAGCAACGAAAGAGCGAAATATGTCTGTTGCAGCAATTATACTATTAGAGCCAGCATCTAGGTGTATTAATCCACAACTGGGAGAAATATTGCAGCATCCAGATAATGATGGTGGGGTGTATACTATGCCTAATATGACAACCTTAGAGGGAACCCGTTGGCGGAATTAATTTAAGTTGATAAATATGAGTAAAAAGTTGTACATGTCGCTGATTTTTAGTAACTTAGTGGTGTTCAAAACATTAAGTTCAAACCATCGTATGTACAACCTTTATACAAAATTCGTCAAAATACTCGAGATATGCAAGCAATTCTCTGAAAATCTCGTCAATGAATCTCGTAATGTTCCACGTCGTGGTCCTGTTCCCAAGTTTTCGGATTTGGAAGTGGTGGCGCTATCCCTGACGGCCGAGACCGAGAGCATTGATAGTGAGAAGTGGTTGTTCGACTATAAATTGCAAGAATACAAGGACCGCATTCCCAATCTCATATCAAGGAGACAGTTCAATGACCGCAGGAAGAAAACGGCAGGCCTGTGTGAGGAACTGCGCAAGCGGATTGCCATGGAAATGGATGGCGGAGAGGAACAATTCTTTGTTGACTCCAAGCCGATAGAGGTTTGTAGGGTTGCAAGAGGAAAACGTTGCAAAATGGGACGTACCGGCAATTTCTCGCAAGCTCCCGACTTCGGCTTCTGTGCTTCGCAGAACACTTTTTATTTTGGTTATAAGTTACATGCTCTCTGTGGGTTAAGTGGAGTTATCCATTCCTATGATCTGTCAAAGGCAAGTGTGGCTGACCTCCATTATATGAAGGATGTAAGACATACTTATCACGACTGTAGCATCTATGGTGACAAAGGGTATATTGGAGCTGACGTACAGCTTGACTTGTTCGAAACCGCACACATAAGACTGGAGTGTCCGTATCGGCTCAACCAAAAGGACTGAAACCGACATTCATTCCGTTTGCAAAGGCAAGAAAGAGGATTGAGACAATATTCTCACAACTTACAGACCAGTTCTTGGTCATCAGAAACTACGCGAAAATAACGAATGGTTTGTTTGCCAGAATCATGGGCAAAATTAGTGCACTTACCATTCTGCAATACGTAAACTTCATTAACGACAAGCCCATTGGCAGAATTAAGTATGCACTAAATTAATTCCGCCAACAGGTTAGAGGGACTTAATTGTTATGCTGCGGCACTTGACTTTTTGGCGAAAAGGTATTGTACTACTGATAATCGCTATGGAAGAATTAGCCATTGGATTATGCATAATGAAGTTGATGGAGCTAGGGATTGGACTAACATGGGAATAAAGCCAATAACAGTGTTTACTGATACCTATGTGAAGTCTATGAGAATGTGTTATAACATTGTACGACAATATGATGAGAATGCAGAGGTGTTTGCTTCTTTTTCTCATTCATGGACAGAAAAATCCAACCCTACATGGTATACCTGTAAGGAAATGATTGATTTGTTAAACGTTTATAGCAAAGTGGAGGGGGATTTTCAGTGGGGGCTGGCTTATCATAGTTATGCACAGGATTTGACTAATCCTTGTACTTGGAATGATCCGAATGCTACTTGTTCTATGAATACTCAATTTGTTACTTTTAAGAATCTTGAAGTTCTGAATAAGTGGGCTTTGGATAAAGAAAATAAATATAAAGGGATTATTAAACGTTCTGTATGGCTTTCGGAAGCAGGGGTGAATTCGCGGGGTATTCGGATGAGGAACTTCAAAAGCAGGCGGCAGGGGTTGCTTATGCTTGGAAAAAGGTTAATGCTTTAGAAGGCATTGATGCTTGGCAATGGCATAATTGGTTTGATCATCCGGGTGATGGTGCTTGTTTGGGGTTACGTAAATATTTGGATGAATCTTATAATGGAGAACCTAAACCTGCATGGTATGTCTACCAAAAAGCAAACACACACGAAGAAGATGAATTTTTTGAGCAATTTTTACCTATAATTGGAATTTCTGATTGGAATATTATTGAAAACTTCTGATTGTTTATAATTAACTAAAACTGAAATTATGAGAAAGCTGAGAGTTTTTTGCACGAGAAAACTAGGTCGCTTTGTAGGGCGATGCGTGGGATTGTTGGGAGTACTATTTTTGATTGTGAATTTAATTTCCTGTCAGGACGATTTTCTAGAAAATGTAGAGCCTCCCGTTACTCCTCCTGAGGAGACTGTTACTCCACCTGTTTATATGTTATTGAATGGAAAGTATAAGTCGGGGGTTAATTTGACTTTACATGAGGATAGTACTTGTACTATAGAAACAACTGATGGTGATCCATGGGCGACAACCGGAGTATTTGCGGAAGATGTGCCTGAGGAATGTAATGTACTTGAATTTGAATATCAGACAACGTTGGGGATGAGTAATCTCGAACTTTTCTTTATGGATGTAAAAACAGGAATCGATCCGGCGCATAGTATGAGTGCGGGGCAGGTGCCGGCTTCTGAAGAATGGGTTTCTTTTAGTGTTCGTCTGAAAGAATATCGAAAGAATTTTAATTGGGGCAAAAAAGGAGATAACTTGCGTATGGACTTTGGAACTGATCCTAATAATACCATACAGATGCGTAACATTCGCCTGCGTGTTATGAACGACGAAGAGAAAAAGGAAGAAGAGGAAGAAAAGAATGAAGCCTTGAATAAAGAGAAGTATGAACAAGGGATTAAAGATTATCTGAGTAAAGAATATGCCTGCCATATCACAGATGTTACGGTTGGAGAAACATCGGTAACTATCCAGGGAGATTATACGGGCGAAGGTACTTTCTTCTTGGGCGAAATACCTCCTTTTGTGGACATGTTTAAAACGGAGAAGATAGAGTTTAAAATTCCTTTATCAGAAAACTCTTTCTCCATACAGTTAGATCGCTATGTTACTGTGGGAGATTTTAAATATGATCGTCTATTGTCCAAATGGGCTGTGTTTAAAGAAGGAGCGGATGTGGATGAGCTTGTTTCTCATGCCCGTTATGCTAATGTAGATGCAATTCATGCAAAACAAAGTGTCGAAGCGGTTCCTCTGAAATCGAAGAAAGGATTGGGCGGACTTATTAATCATGGATTATTGACACATGATTTGGATGAGTTGGGAATCAGCAGTGCTACTATCAATATTCCTATTAGTAATTTTATGCATCTTTCTGAGCAGCCGGGTGACATACCGTATACATATGGAGGAAAAACATATTATTTTAACGAACAATATCTGATAAGCTCATTTGATGTAGTATTGCAACAGACCAGTCAACGTGGAATTTCTGTAGCCGGCATTTTGTTGATTGCTCCTTCCGGAGATGCAGGCGAACTCCTGAAGCATCCGGATTATAACGGGGTAGCTCCTTATACAATGCCCAATATGACTACGGTAGAGTCTACTCAATGTTATGCTGCTGCACTTGACTTTTTAGCGCAAAGATATAGTGATCCCGATATGCGTATAGCACATTGGATTATCCATAATGAGGTAGATGGAGGAATTCATTGGACAAATATGGGAGATAAGCCGATTGCCACATTTATGGATACTTATCTTCGTTCAATGCGTATGTGTTATAATATTGTACATCAGTATGATCAGCATTCAGAAGTGTTCATTTCTTTCTCGCATGGGTGGAATATTGCCGCCGGCGGTGGCTGGTATAAAGTGAGGGATATGCTTGATCTGATGAATCAGTTTAGTAAGGCTGAAGGTGATTTCTTCTGGTCGTTGGCATGCCATAGTTATCCGGCACAGCTGGGAAATCCTTGTACCTGGGATGACGCTCAGGCGACTTTCTCTATGGATACGGAATATGTGACACTGAAGAATCTTGAAGTACTGGATAAATGGGTTGGTATTTCGCAGAACCAGTATAAGGGAAATATCAGGCGTTCTGTATGGCTTTCTGAAGCAGGAACATGCTCTCCGAGCTATGAAGATAAAGATTTGCAGGATCAAGCGGCCGGATTTGCTTATGGATGGAAGAAAATTAATGCTTTGGACGGTATTAATGGAATCCAATGGCATAGCTGGTTTGATCATTTAGGCGATGGTGTTCCTTTGGGATTACGTAAATACAGCGATGAAGAATATAAGGGAGAAGCTAAACCTGTATGGACTACCTATCAGAAAGCGGGTACTGATGAAGAAGATGATTACTTTAAACAATATCTGGAACGGATTGGTATTAAAAGTTGGGAAGGTCTGATTCAGGATATTCCATAATACCAGTGTCGCTCCGAATGATATCTTCTCAAAATAGTATGATATGAGTAGTTGATACTTTCCTTTTTACTGCAAGATGCCTCTGATATTCTCTTATAAACTAGAGGATTTATGTGAGCATTCCAGAGATATCTTGCAGAATATTGTAATTTTCAGGGAAGTCTGTTTTTTTAGTTGTCAGACAACAAATCAGAGTATGTGAATTAAACTGTGTCAACAAAGAAGAAAATATTAACTTTGCTAATACAGCTTTTTGTATGAAAGAAGAATTTGATTTTGATAGTATCAGGAAGAAGACTATTGAACAGCTAAAAGCAGGCAAGCCTTTGTTAGGTAAAGACGATGCTTTTGCTCCGTTGTTGACAAGTATCCTTAATGCAGCTTTGGAAGGCGAGAAGATGCATATCTTACAGAAGAAGAAATCAGATGGGTAATCGTCGTAACAGTAAGATGCAGAAACAGCTCCAGATTTCGTTGGGTGAAGTAACCGTTTCCACTCCCCGTGACCGTAATGTAGGATATTCAGTAAATGTTCGTGTTTCTAATAAATGGGACTATCTATAAGATTGTGTAAATAGAAAGAGGCTGTCTCAAAATAGAATTTCAAGAACGAAAAACTTATAGATTGAAATCTCTTTAGAAAAAATCTCCTTATTTTGCCCTTTCTTATTAAGGAAATAAGGCTAAAATAAGGGGATTCTTATACTTCAACTTACAGATTATAAGTAAGGCTGCCTCATTTTTCTATTTTGAGACAGCCTCTTTTATTGCTTTTTAGTGCCTGGCTTCAAGTTAATTTTTAATTAGGAGGATATACATATCCATTATTACCTACATTAACACGTCTCCAGCCTGGAAAAAGGGTTGGTATGTTAGGTATCGTTGATGCATAATGATCATTCAATTCATCGCTGAAATATTCATATAAGGGAACTGTTTCCATTGTTGTGTTTTGATAAACATAACCCATAATTCCTTTCTTCTCATAAAAGGGATATGTTTTGTCAAAATCAGAAACAACTGTAGCATAATGATTTGTGCCTGCATCGGTGTAATATTCATATAATGGAATTGTTCCTGGTAACTGTTTCTTTAAAATGTATCCTTCTATTTGATCAAACTCATATTCCGGCCAATACTCTTCTATTGCAGGATGTGTTGTGACGAGATGGTCTGATATATCACCTTTTAATAAATAAGTATACAATGGAAGTAAATTGAGTTCATTAATTTTTGAATTTTCTATATATTGTATGACAGCTTGCTTTATTTCTTCCTTTTTTACTGGATCAGAAATAAAGTCATAAATCGGATAAGTTTCCTCCCACATTATTTCATTTAGACAGCTATTGCCTAAATTTATGCTATTCTCCCAACTCTGCACATCTACTCCTGTTGGCATTCCTTTCTCTAAATCGTATCTCAAACTTGTACCGTTTCCACCATAGAATTGAACAAAAAGTTCTTTATTCTGATTATCTTTAACTAGAGATTCATCTGTTTGAATAGTTCTTGAGATATTCAAGGAAAAACCAATACCGAACAACGCTGCCTTAAATCCGGATGCTACAGTCTTCTTTTTATGAGTTGCATCTTTTGAATGTGTAATAACAGATCTGTACACTAGTTTGTAACGTCCTCCGATAATGAAATCTGTTAATACATGAGTCCCATATCTTTCTACTATTCTGCTTGGAGATAGCCTTTCTAAATCTGCTTTAAAACTTTCTGATAAATACTTAGAGAGGAGACTAATTTCGTCGTTAATCCAAATATGTTTCCGATTTCTAACGGCATCTACGCTTGCAAATGAATATTTATCAGAATAAGCGTACTCTGTTTTTAAATAATTATTACTGGTTATGTTACCTGAAAAATAGGGAACAGTATCCACCTTTTCGTTACCATAACTCATATTAGTAGTAACTTTTGTTTCTTTTGTAATATCTTTTGTGTAATCAGAGGCAGAATATCCATAATACATTTGATCAAAGCCATAGGAAGAAGTGTTATATTGCAGCCGATCGAAATGCTCTTGTTCGTACTTTGCTATATTCAGAACGGGATTCCGGACGGATAAAGGATGCAAGTATTCACCTGTTACATCATAACCATAGCCTAATACGTCATATTTTTCATCTCCAGCATACCTAGTCGTTGGAGTCGACAGAGATTCAGAAGTTGATTCGACAGAGAAGTCGTCAAGTTCTGAACATGAATAGCAAATTGATAATAATAAGCCAAATAACCAATGAATCTTTTTCATAATATTATTTTTTAGGATTTATAATTGCCTAAAGTAAAAATAATATCCATAAATATCAAAATAAAGCGGATGTTTATAAACATGATTTTTCAATTATATTTTACTGAATTTGCTTTTCTTGAGTAGATAATATTAGATGTTGTTACATGTCTTATACCTCTGTCAGGCAGTTTTGGTAGAATTTGCATCTATTTCAGATATTTCTATGTATATTTGTATGGCGTGAACTTAAACAGAGTGAAATATGGGCAGTAAAATTTATCCTATCAGCGTGCAGAACTTCGAAAAAAATCGCTAGGAAGGTTATTTTTATATTGATAAAACAGCATTAATCCATCAATTGGTAAAAACTGGGAATTACTATTTTTTAGCCGTCCGGGTCGTTTTGGCAAAAGCTTGCTTATTTCTACGCTTGAAGCCTATTTCCAAGGAAAGCGTGAACTATTTGTTGGATTGGCTATGGAGAAGTTGGAAAAAGACTGGGTAAAATATCCGGTATTACATCTTGATCTTAATACGGAGAAATACGATATTCCGGAGAGTTTGGAGAATAAGCTGAACGGAGCGTTAGTAGAATGGGAGAAGATGTATGGCGCGGAGTCTTCGGGAAAATCCTTAGCGATGCGTTTTGAGGGTATTATCAAGCGTGCTTGTCGACAGGAAGGGCGGCGTGTGGTCATTCTTGTGGATGAGTATGATAAGCCGATGTTACAGGCTATTGGTGATGATGCCTTGCAAAAAAGTTTCCGTAATACATTAGAAGCTTTCTATGGCGCATTGAAAAGCTAGGATGGTTGTATTGTTTACTATGTTGACGGGGGTTACCAAGTTCGGCAAAGTTAGCGTATTCAGTGATTTGAATAACCTGGATGACATATCAATGTGGAATAAGTAGATAGATATTTGTGGTGTCAGCGAACAGGAGTTATACGATAATCTTGATGTCCGGTGCTTTATCAGAGTGGATACCTTACTATTAAGAGATATGATGAAAAATTTGGTATTTACCGTTTAGGTTTTCCTAATCGTGAAGTGGAAGAAGGTTTTGTCTGTTTTCTGCTTCCTTATTATGCAAGCGTGGATAAAGTGGAATCTCCCTTTGAAATTCAGAAATTCGTTCGTGAGGTACGTGCCGGTGATTAAAATTGAAATAATTTTCGTTTGCTGTTTTCAAACAGCAAAAAGTAGCGGAAAATGCTGTTTCCAAACAGCAAATGGTTATCTTTGTATTTGAAAGTACTAAGATATAGAAATTTATGGAAACTCTTTTTGCGAAACAAGATCGTTTGTTGTCGTTGACATCAACCGAGATAATAAGGACATTGATGTATCAGATCAATTGGGATGCCCAGTTGGTTGCTATTAAAGGGCCTCGTGGAGTGGGAAAGACTACTTTAATGTTGCAGTATATGAAGCAGCATTATGAGGTTTATAGCAGGGAAGTGCTCTATTGTACGCTGGACTCTGTTTATTTCTCCAATCATACTTTGTTGGAGTTGGTGGATGTGTTTGTGAAAAATGGAGGGAAGCATCTCTTCTTGGACGAGGTACATAAATATCCGACTTGGAGCAAGGAGATAAAGGAAGTATATGATATGTATCCCGATTTGAAAGTTGTGTTCAGTGCATCCTCTTTACTTAATATATTGAATGCTGACGCTGACTTATCCCGGCGTTGTATCCCTTATGAAATGCAGGGACTTTCCTTTCGGGAATTTTTATTGTTTTATAAACAGTTGGATTTACCTATATGTACTTTGGAAGAGGTTCTGACTTCTCCTGGAAATATCTGCTCGGAGGTGAACAAAGTGTGTCGTCCTTTGCCTCTTTTTAGAGAATATTTGCAGTATGGATATTATCCGTTTTATTTGAAAAATCAGATAGACTATTACACAAGCATAGAACAGGTTGTTAATTTTATTGTAGAAACGGAATTACCTCAGTTGTGTGGAATTGATGTGGGTAATGTGCGTAAGATAAAAGCCTTGTTGGGTATTCTTGCGTCCTCTGTTCCTTTTGAAGTGGATATATCCAAATTGGCGACAACTATCGGTATTCATCGTAACACGGTTATAGAATACCTGAATAGTCTGGAAAAAGCAAAACTACTGCATCTCTTATATGCGGATTTATTATCTGTCAAGAAGATGCAAAAGCCGGATAAGATTTATTTGGATAATCCTAATCTGTTGTATGCTTTGGCTTCTCATCCTGTGAAAATAGGAACAGCACGTGAAACTTTTGTAGTGAATCAACTTTCTTGTGATCATGAAATAGAATATGGAAAGAAGACAGGAGATTTTAAAGTTAATGGGAAATATACTTTGGAAGTTGGCGGTGAAGGTAAAACGTATAATCAGATAGCGGATGTGCCTGATTCCTATATTTTAGCTGATGGGATAGAAACACCTTACAGGTGTAAGTTGCCTATTTGGGTTGTTGGTTTTCTATATTAGCTCGATCCTCTGACGCGTATTTTTGATTTTCATTTCTCATATTCTCATAAGCTCGCTATAAATCGCAGATAATTAGTAAAGTAGACTATGAGAAATACTTTTAGGAACTTGTATTTCTCATAGTTTTTTTGCAAAACGACCCTGATTTTGCTCATTTCTCATAGTATCCCGCCCCTGCAACATAGATAGGTTGCGTAGGCTTCCCGATATTTTGCAGCTTACCTTCTGCCTTTAGCCTGCGTATTTGCCGGCTGGCCATACTTTGAGTGAAGCTGCAAAGAGACTGCATATTAGTACGAGTCAAGACAGGATGCGTTGCAAAATATTCCGTGAGTTTCCGGTCAATTTCTTCTTCTGAAAGAGAGGCGGAATGCGGTTTATATTTCGAACGCCGCAGGTGTGTGGTCATACACAAACTTTTCAAGTCTCTGTCGGCCTGGAAGTTGATGGATTTTAGTTTCACTTTGTCGGCGCGGGTAGTAAGTGAGTGTATGGGTTCGGCGGCTTGCAATGTGATTTGAAAATACCCGATCCCGTCCAGATGCACTCTTTCTCCTTCGCGCAGATGATTGCCCATGCATCTGCTCAATTCCATTAACATTGCCTCTACTTCTGCTTTTCCGAAAGTAGTTGCCATGTGGATTTCTTTTGCTAGTCGCTGAGTAGTGACATGTTGAAAATTAACTACGCGAGGGTGGTAGCTTGGTTCTTCCCCTTCTTTTTCCGGTTGGGGATTCTTATAAAACTCGAATTGTATTGCCATTGCTGTTTTAATTTAATGGTGATTTATATATTATGTTACTTAGGCTGTTGCTATATCTTGCCTTCATTCCTTTCTTTTCCTACCGATGCTTCTATCGTTCCACTCCGGTAGACGGTTCTTTGCACTTCAGTAGACAGAACTTTTTACTGGAGTAGACAGGCCTGTGCACTGGAGTGGAACGGTTGGAATGTTCCTTCAAAGATACAACAATATTGGGCGGAAAACAAGTAAATGCTTAGTTGTTTATACGTAAATAATAGTTTAATTTCATATTGGATAAGGTTATCCGGCATTAGGCAAGCAGAGTTGTGCTGACTATGAGAAATACTCTGAAAAACAATGAGAAATACCCAAATTTTGAGCCGAAATGTGGAATAAACTATGAGAAATGCCTGTTTGAAAAAGTATTTCTCATAGTACATCTATTTGATTGACTACACTTTAACTGAAAAGTATGAGAATATGAGAAATGAAATTGAAAAATCTTTTCTAGTAGAAAGAAGAACCAGCGCTTTTAAAATTTGTTTGTATGGAATATTTACAGTACTTTTGTCTCCGGTAATAATCGCCCTACACAAACATGCAGGACAAACTAAATAAGTAATGAGAATAACACAAATTAGAGACGACGGCAGAGTGAACACTTTGCGGACGTTGAGAATTGAACAGCTCGTGGAGCAAATGAAAGTGGAAACTAAAACACAGCCTGTCTCAAAAATGAGAGAAGTCCTGCCTTTTATGCTTCCGGGTGATAAAAATGACTATGTACAGAAAGTGCCGAAGTTGCTTCCTGCGGCTGCCTTTGTCCGTAAGAACGGGGTAATGACAATGGACGAGTACAACGGAGTGGTGATGCTTCAAGTGAACAATCTCTCCGGACCTATGGAAGCGGATGAAGTGAAAGAACGGGTGAAGGAGCTTCCGCAGACCTATCTAGCTTTCACCGGTTCTTCCGGAAAGTCTGTGAAGATATGGGTACGTTTTACTTATCCTGACGATCTTTTGCCGGGCAACCGTGAGCAAGCGGAACTTTTCCATGCGCACGCTTACCGGCTCGCCGTGAAATTTTATCAACCGCAGCTTCCTTTCGATATCGACTTGAAAGAACCTTCACTGGAGCAATATTGTCGTCTGACCTTCGACCCCGAACTGTATTTTAATCCCGAAGCGATGCCTATTTATATGAAACAGCCTGTGGCTATGCCGGGCGAAACGACCTATCGCGAACAGGTGAAGGCGGAAACCTCGCCTTTGCAACGGCTTGTACCGGGATATGAGAGTTATAAAGCTCTTTCCGTACTTTTTGAGGCGGCTTTTGCGCGGGCTTTGGATGAGCAGCATGGTTATCAGCCGGGAGATGATATACATTCCTTGCTGGTTTGTCTGGCCGGACATTGTTTTCGTGCCGGTATTCCCGCAGAGGATACAGTGCGGTGGACTCGTGCCCATTACCGCTTGCCGGATGATGAATTTCTGATCCGTGAGACAGTGCAGAATGTATATCGCACTTGCAAAGGATTTGCGGATAAAAGCAGTCTGCTGCCGGAACAACTGTTTGTGATGCAAATGGATGAGTTTATGAAACGTCGTTATGAGTTTCGTTTCAATCAGTTGACCTCGCAAGTGGAATGCCGGCAACGGAACAGTTTTGATTTTTATTTTCGTCCGGTAAATAAGAGGCTGATGGCAAGTATTACCATGAATGCGCAATACGAAGGGCTTAAATTGTGGGACAAAGACGTGGTGCGTTATCTGAATTCAGATCATGTACCGGTTTATCAGCCTATTGAAGAGTTCCTTTATGATCTCCCCCGTTGGGACGGCAAAGATCACATCGGAGATCTGGCAAAGCGGGTTCCTTGCAATAATCCCCATTGGGCACAGTTGTTCCGTCGTTGGTTTCTCAGCATGATAGCTCATTGGCGTGGACTGGGTAAAAATCATGCAAACAGCACTTCGCCTATATTAGTCGGTCCGCAGGCTTACAGGAAATCTACGTTTTGCCGCCTGATTCTACCGCCGTGTTTGCAGGCGTACTATACGGATAGCATTGACTTTAGCCGGAAACGGGATGCGGAGTTGTATCTGAATCGTTTTTTGCTGATTAATATGGATGAGTTTGACCAGATAGGTATCAATCAGCAGCCTTTCCTTAAACATATCATGCAAAAGCCGGTCGTTAATACACGGCGCCCGAATGCTTCGGCGGTAGAAGAACTTCGCCGTTACGCTTCTTTCATCGGAACAAGCAATCATAAGGATTTGCTGACAGATACTTCCGGCAGTCGTCGTTATATAGGTGTGGAGGTTACGGGAGTGATTGATGTGGTTCGTCCTGTTGATTATGAACAGCTTTATGCGCAGGCAATGGCGGCGCTCTATCACAATGAACGGTATTGGTTTGACGAAAAGGAAGAAGCCATTATGACGGAAGGCAATCAGGAGTTTGAACAGTCACCGCTTATCGAACAGCTGTTTTTGTGTATTACCGCGTTGCGGACGATGAGGAAGAAGGAGAGTGGATACTTGCTGCCGATATATTGCAACGGATACAAAAGGCGAGTAAAATGAAATTCTCTTCCGGTCAGGTGAACTATTTCGGACGTATTCTGCAACGGTTGGGAGTGAAATCGTACAGGAAAACGCGCGGAGTTTATTATCATGTGGTGGCTGTCGCGGATCAAAAAGAGATACAGGGCAATTGCGAAAGACTTACCGGAAGGAAGACTTTATGACTCGGGAAATGAGAGTTTGTCGGATATATGATCGCTTTCTTACAAGCTCTTTTCGATAAATCGCGTTAATAATTAATAGAAACTGCTGCCTGTTAATCTGTTTTATTGTATCTTTGCGGTCTTAACTTTTTTAATGGTAAATAATGAAGGAATTTCTACAACTAATGCGACGTTTTGTGTCGCCTTATAAGAAGTATATCGGCTGGGCTATTTTGCTGAATATTTTGTCTGCTGTATTCAATGTGTTCTCATTTACTTTTTTGATTCCTATTTTGAGTATTCTGTTTAAAACAGAAGGAGCGGATAAGGTGTACCATTTTATGGAATGGGGTAGTGGTGATTTAGCAGATGTTGCCAAGAATAACTTCTATTATTATTATATCAGTCAGATGATAATAGATAATGGTCCCACTGTGGCTCTTATCTTTCTTGGGATTATTCCTGATGGTGATGACATTGTTTAAAACCGGTTGTTACTTTGCTTCTTCAGCCGTGATGATTCCATTACGTACAGGAGTGGTACGTGATATTCGTATTATGGTGTATGCTAAGGTAATGCGTCTGCCGATGTCTTTCTTCTCGGAAGAAAGAAAGGGAGATATTATAGCTCGTATGAGTGGTGATGTGGGGGAAGTGGAAAATTCCATTACCAGCTCGTTGGATATGTTGATGAAGAGTCCGATCCTGATTATTATATATTTCGTGACATTGGTCATCGTTAGTTGGCAGTTGACTCTTTTTACTATTATTGTATTGCCGGGAATGGGTTGGTTGATGGGAGTGGTCGGAAGAAAACTGAAACGCCAGTCTTTGGAGGCGCAGAGCAAGTGGAGCGATACGATGTCGCAACTGGAAGAAACGTTGGGTGGCTTGCGCATTATCAAAGCTTTTATTGCGGAAGACAAAATGATTAACCGTTTCACCAAATGCAGCAACGAACTTCGGGATGCGACAAACAAGGTTGCTATACGTCAGGCTATGGCACATCCGATGAGTGAGTTTTTGGGAACCATTCTGATTGTAGCTGTATTGTGGTTTGGAGGTACATTGATTCTGGGACAAAACGCATCGATTGACGCTCCGACATTTATCTTTTATATGGTGATCTTGTATAGCGTAATCAATCCGTTGAAAGATTTTGCGAAGGCAGGATACAACATCCCGAAAGGTCTGGCTTCAATGGAGCGTGTAGACAAGATTCTGAAAGCTGAGAATAAGATCAAAGAAATTTCGAATCCGAAACCGTTGAAAGGTTTGAATGATAGAATCGAATTTAAAGATATCTCTTTCAGTTATGACGGTAAAAGGAGGTGTTGAAGCATGTGAACCTGACAGTTCCTAAAGGTCAGACGATCGCACTGGTAGGACAGTCGGGGTCGGGTAAATCGACGTTGGTGGATTTGCTGCCGCGCTATCACGATGTGCAGGAAGGTGATATCACAATCGACGGAACCAGTATACGTGATGTTCGTATTGCCGATTTGCGCAGTTTGATCGGTAACGTGAATCAGGAAGCAATCTTGTTTAATGACACATTCTTCAACAACATCGCTTTTGGTGTAGAGAATGCCACTATGGAGCAAGTAATAGAAGCTGCCAAGATAGCGAATGCACATGATTTTATCATGGAGAAGCCGGAGGGATATAATATGAATATCGGTGACCGGGGCGGTAAGTTGTCCGGTGGTCAGCGTCAGCGTGTCAGTATTGCCCGTGCTATTTTGAAGAACCCGCCGATTCTGATTCTGGATGAGGCTACTTCGGCTCTGGATACCGAATCGGAACGTCTGGTACAGGAAGCGTTGGAGCGTTTGATGAAAACACGTACGACGATTGCTATTGCCCACCGTCTTTCTACGATTAAGAATGCAGATGAAATCTGTGTATTGTATGAAGGAGAGATTGTAGAACGTGGTAAGCATGAGGAACTCATAGAACTGAACGGATATTACAAACGCTTACACGATATGCAGCAACTGTAACGGAATAATTATAATGGAACTTTTTTAAGTTGAATCTAATGAAAGGAATCTCTATAAAACGTTTTGAGTGCTACCTCTTATATCTGTTATCCATACACGTGGTAGCTCTCTTCATTTTCTTTATTTTCCGGTTCACACTGTTCTGTTCCATTGACTATCAATTCCCGGCAGAAATAAAGGGAGATGTTCTTTTGCAGTCCGGTGCTTTCCTCCGCGGACTCTGGTTTGACAATGTAATAGCTTGTTATATCCTGTTGCTCCCTCTGGTTGTTTTGTGGATAGCCGCTCTTTGTAACTACACCGCTAAATGGCTGTTTAGGTCTACAACGGTTTATTTTAGTTGTTTTTATTCGGTATCTTTTGTTATCGCTGCTGCCAATATTCCATATTTTGAATATTTCTTCAAAACGATTAATTCTTCTATTTATAATTGGTTCGGCTATGGCGGTACAACAGCTGGTCTGATGTTTGGGGAGTCTTCTTACTATTTTCCGATATTCCTCGGACTCCTGTCTATCGTGGTATTTGTTTGGGGAGCTTCTTCCCTTGCATCCTATTTCTATCGTAGGGCAGAAAAGGCTGCACCACAGATAAGTCTGTTGAGCCGGGTAGCTGTGTTGGTAGCAGGTGCAATTCGTATCGGGCTTTGCCTGTTCGGCATTCGTGGGCGTATGGGATATAACCCGATAAAAGTAAGTCAGGCATATTATTGTGAAGACCCGTTCCTGAATCAGTTGGGAGTGAATCCCGTCTTTAATCTGCTGACAAGTACACTGGATGATAACCGGAAAGAAAACCGGACTCTGCATCTGATGTCTGAGGAAGACGCTTTATCAAAAGTACAGAAATATTTGCATAGGCAAGGAATTGACCGGTTGTCTCCGATCGCACGGAAAGTAGAACGGGAAGGTACGCCTAATCGCAGGAACGTAGTTCTGGTCTTTATGGAGTCTATGTCCGCCAATCTAATGGGGACTTTTGGATCGGATAAGAAACTGACTCCCTATCTGGACAGCCTTTATCAGCAATCCTTGAGTTTCAGTCATTTCTACTCCTCCGGTATTCATACCAATCATGGTATTTATTCCACGCTTTATTCTTTTCCGGCTATCATGAAACGGAATGCCATGAAAGGAGCAGTGGTACCTGTCTATTCGGGATTGCCCACCGTATTGCAGGAGAACGGATACTGTAACCTGTTCTTTATGACTCACGAATCGCAGTACGACAATATGAATGCATTCCTTCGCACGAACGGGTTCGACGAAATCTACGCTCAGGAGAATTATCCTTCGGAAAAAGTAGTAAACAGCTTCGGTGTGCAGGATGACTTCATGTATCAGTATGCACTTCCTATTTTGAATGAAAGGGCCGGGACGGGGAATCCGTTCTTCAGCGTATTGCTGTCTATCAGCAACCATCCCTCGTATGTGATTCCGCCCTATTTCCACCCGCATAGTGATGTGCTCGAAGAACAGATTGTAGAATATGCCGACTGGTCTATCCGGCAGTTTATGCAGGCTGCGGAAAAACAGCCGTGGTTTGACAATACGATTTTCGTTTTTCTGGGCGATCATGGCAAAATGGTGGGAACACCTGAATGTGAAATGCCCCAGTCTTATAACCATATTCCTCTGATGATTTACGGGAAAGATATCAAGCCGGGGGTATACGACGGTTTTGGTGGGCAGGTGGATGTATCTCCTACGTTGTTGGGACTGCTTAACATAAGTTACCTGCAAAACAATTTCGGTGTCAATCTGTTGGAAGAAGAACGTCCTTGTATGTTCTTTACGGCGGATAATCTGATCGGGGCAAGAGACTCGGTGAATATGTTTATCTATTCGCCGGACAGCCAACAGGAATTCAAGTACAAACTGGAGGAAGGTAAGCTCCACGCTGCCACTGGTACTGATGAGGAGGCTTTCCGGAACTTGAAAGATTATTGCTTCTCTATGCTGCAAAGTACGGAATCCCTGGTAAAAGAACACAAGACATTAGATAAAGTATCCGTCAAGAAGTAAGTGCTTTATGAAAACAAAGCCGTTGGTGAAAGAGTTTATACGTTTTGGCGTGGTCGGCGTGCTGGCTACGGCATTGCATTATGGGATTTATTATTTCCTGCAATCTTTTATCAACGTCAATGTAGCCTATACGACGGGATATGTAATCAGTTTTATTGTCAACTTCTATCTGACTTCTTATTTTACGTTCGGAACCACTCCGTCATGGAAAAAGTTGGTTGGTATGGGAGGGGCGCATCTGGTTAATTATTTGTTGCATATCATTCTGTTGAATGTATTCCTCTATCTGGGAGTTTCTAAAGCATGGGCACCTGTGCCGGTGTTTGCGATAGCGATTCCTGTGAATTTCTTATTTGTTCGGTTTGTCTTTAAACATAAAAAGCTATGAACGGCGTGAGACTTGTGATTGTAGTTCCTTGTTATAATGAGGAAGAAGTATTGAAAGAAACGACTCGTCAGCTATCTGATGTGCTTGCCCGAATGGAGCAGGAAGGGAAGGTGGCCGAAGGAAAGATTTTGTATGTGGACGACGGAAGCAAGGATACTACCTGGAAACTGATAGAGCAATTGTCTGAATCTCATAGGTGTGTGGCGGGCTTGAAACTGGCGCATAATGTCGGGCATCAGCAGGCTCTCTGGGCGGGATTGGATTTTGTGGCGGCCGGCGATTATGATGCGGCTGTATCTATCGACGCTGATTTGCAGGATGATGTGAATGCTATTGTGGAAATGGTGGATTATTATAATCAGGGGGCCGATGTGGTGTTCGGTGTACGGCGGGAACGTAAAACGGACACGTTCTTCAAGAAACATACCGCGCAGATGTTCTACAAACTGATGCGGACAATGGGCGGGGAGATTGTTTACAATCATGCGGATTTCCGTCTGATGAGCAAGCGCTCCCTGAAGGCATTGGTGTCTTTCCCCGAACGTAATCTTTTCCTCCGGGGCATGGTGTGTATGCTCGGATATCCTACCGCTTCTGTCTATTACGACCGCAAGGAACGTTTTGCCGGTGAATCGAAATATCCGTTCACGAAGATGTTGAACTTCGCCCTGGACGGAATCACTTCTTTCTCTGTCAAACCATTACGCCTGATTACCACATCCGGGCTTATCTTTATGCTGGTTTCTTTCCTGGCCATTATCTATGCTTTGGTGGAGTTTATTGGCGGAGACGTAATCCGAGGCTGGACTTCGCTACTCATTTCTGTCTGGTTTATCGGCGGCGCTATCCTGACTGCCGTCGGAGTGATCGGTGAATATATCGGTAAAATATATAAGGAGGTGAAACGCCGTCCGCGTTATCTGATAGAAAAAGAAGTAAACCTGTAACGGGTTTACTTCTTTTTCTGTTATTCTACGCTGATCCTATGGCTATTTTCTCTTGAAACGATACAGGTAAATAATGTCACGGATGTCACATCCTCTTTTCGTGCTCTGATATACTTCTTCAAAAGTATATTCGGATTCATATTTGGGCTTGAAACCTTCAAAATCGCGTCGTCCTACCAATAGATAGCCTTCGGCCGGCATATCCTTTTCAAACAATCCTATCTGGTCGTTGTGATAGAAATTGACCGTGTAGAAACGGAGCATATCGACAGCTACATAAGAATAGATCTTGCTGCCCGAAGCTATTTCCCGGATATCTTCCGCCATTCCTTTGTCCGATTTGGTGTTCAGTATGGCGGGCTGGTAAGCACCGTCCAATGACATGAAAAGCGAGAATGTAACGAAAAGAGTGGCATACACTACGTTCATTCCCGATTCTTTTTTCCTGATTGTCCGGAAGAAATAGATGGCTGCAATTAATGGCAGGCAGATGACGATGATGTGGCCTGCGTTGAGTGAGATATTTGCCAACGCGTTCATGAAGGCTATATTCTCGGCGGCGTGTCTTCCGTGGAAAATACTGTCGGGCACTAATCCTAACCGCACGGCTATAAATGTGACAAGGAGAAGAATAGCGGCGACGGAGAGAAATCCGCCGTATATCTTAACTGCTTTTGAGTTTTTCGGACCAGATACATGATATATTCGGCAAGGAAATAGGCGATGAACGGATAAATGGGTAACAGGTAAACACTGCGCTTGCTCTTTGGGATGCAGTAAAAAACGAAAATGAGAACAATGCTCAATAAAGAGAACAAGCGGGTGCTGTCCATTTCGCGGATATATGTTGTGAACCTCTGCCACCATTCGCGGGGTTTTCCGGTTATTTTCCCGTATGTAAGGCTGAATAAGGAAAGCAGAACCAACAATGTGTAAGGGGCATAGCCGGATACGACTGTAATGATATTGTAGTAAGCAGGATTCTCATGGGATTCGTAGCTCATTTTTCCCATGAAACGACCGAAATTCTCCTCCATAACCAGTGAGATGAAATTATCTCCTCCCTGTTGGTAGGCAGCGATGTACCAAAGGGCGGGCAGGATACAGGACGTAATGGCTACCAGTGCCATCGAGAAAAAGGCTTTGAAGAAACTGGTACCCCGGATCAGCAGAAAGACCCCGGTGACCATGCAAGGCAGGAGGATACCTACGGGACCTTTGGTTAGTGTGGCACATCCCATAAACAAGGTGGCTATCCAGGGGAATCCTTTTTGCCCTTTCTCACACCAACGGTAGAGTTGGTAGAGCGCGAGTACGATAAAGGCGGTCAGCATCATGTCAACGCGGCAGTTCATACCGGCACGGTGGACTTCAAAATTAGACAGGGTAATTAAGCCCATAAGGAGGGCGACTGAAGCTCCCCTGCGTTTGGCGTAGAATAAGAATCCGCCTAACACCATAGCTATCAGTGCCAATGCAGAGGGCATACGTGAAGTGTATTCCGTTACTTTCCCGGCAATAGAGGAAAGGGCGGCAATACACCAGTGAAACAAGGGCGGCTTGTAGGCGATGTCCCCGCCGTTGTTGACGGGAAGCGTCCAGTTACCGGTTTCAATCATGGAGTATGCAACGATTGCTTCGCGGGGTTCCCCTTTGGTATGGAAATCCGTTAATCCCATAAAAGGGAGAAGAGTAACGACGCAAACGACCGCTAAAATAATAAATTGCTTATTTTTCATACATTTATTGATGTGTTTGGATACAAAAATGCTATCTTGGGTTCAAAGATAAAAATATATTTTGGGGTGTTTGGCCTTTTTGTCTTATTTTCTGCCAAAATCTGCCGGAATCTCTCCCCATTGTTTTGTCTCCCATTTCAGGATGCGGGTGGTGTAGGTGTTTTCGCGCAACCACTTTTCCGCACGTTCTATCAGTTTGAACAGTTCCTCTGTTTCTGCGGTACGCGGAAGCTTGGTCTTACATTTCTTTTGCCGCACCCAGCTGATTGCATTGACGCTGTCACTGTAAATGGGCATATCGAATTCCTTCTGTTTCAGCAAAGCCAGTCCGTGTACGATAGCGAGGAATTCGCCGATATTATTCGTTCCCTTCGTCGGGCCAAAGTGGAAGACTTCCTGGCGGCTGGCTATGTGGACTCCGCGATATTCCATAGGACCGGGGTTGCCGCTGCAGGCAGCGTCCACCGCCAGACTGTTGTCAATCACGCAGGCGGGCAATGTTTCCGAAGAAACTTTCTCGCTTTTCTTCTTGGCGTTTTTTCCGATGTAGGCGTAAGGGGAGGTGGCCAGTGCGCGTTCCGCTTCTTCGCGCGTATCGAATGATTTGTATTTGGCAGCTTCGTATCCTTTGATTTGAAGCTGGCAGTCTGTCCAGGATGTGTAAACCCCGGGCGTCACGCCTTCCCATACAACGTAGAATTTCTGTTTAGCCATTTTTCCTTTTTACAATGAATTGATGTCTGTATATTGACAGCGCGAAGGTACAAATATATTCTCTAACTGAACAAGTTAGGGGGGATACTTGTTATAAAAAAAAGAGAGTTTTAAGAATATAAAATAAGAAAGAAACTATGATGGAAAGATCTTTTAGTGAAGCTTTGAAACAACGTCGAACTTACTATTCAATTACTAATCAGTCACCTATATCCGATCAGGAGATCGAATGTATCGTTAATATGACCGTGCGCCATGTGCCGTCGGCATTCAATTCACAAACTACACGTGTGGTGCTCCTGTTAGGAGAATCTCATAAGAAACTGTGGCAGATCGTGAAAGATACATTGAAGAAGATTGTGCCCGCGGAGGCTTTCGTAAAGACGGAAGAAAAAATAGATAACTCGTTCGCTTGCGGATATGGGACTGTGCTTTTCTTTGAGGACCAAAAGGTAGTGAAAGGACTTCAGGAGGCTTTCCCATCCTATCAGGATAACTTCCCCGGCTGGTCGCTGCAAACTTCGGCCATGCATCAGCTGGCTATATGGGTCATGTTGGAAGATGTCGGTTTTGGAGCGTCACTGCAACACTATAATCCGTTGATTGACGACGAGGTGCGTCGTGCATGGAATCTGCCCGGACATTGGCATCTGATTGCGGAAATGCCGTTCGGACTTCCTATTGGCAAACCGGGTGAAAAAGAATTTCAGCCGCTTGAAGAACGGGTGAGGGTATTCAAATAATTGGATGGCATACTTCGTTTTTAATACTTGGATTTTTAATAAAATGATTAATTTTGTGAGCAAAATTAATCATTTATGGTTCGTATCTTTCTTACCGGCTATATGGGTGCCGGAAAAACGACGTTGGGTAAAGCATTTGCCCGGCAAATGAATATACCGTTCGTTGATCTCGATTGGTATATTGAGGAGCGTTTTCACAAAACCGTTGGAGAGCTGTTTACCGAACGTGGTGAAACCGGATTCCGGGAATTGGAGAGGAATATGCTCCATGAAGTAGCCGAGTTTGAGAATGTGGTAATTTCGACGGGGGGTGGAGCGCCTTGTTTTTTATGATAATATGGAATTTATGAACCGGGTGGGGAAGACGGTATTTCTGGATGTTCATCCCGATGTGTTGTTCAGACGGTTGCGTATCGCCAAGCAACAGCGTCCCATACTTCAGGGAAAAGAGGATGATGAATTGAAAGCGTTTATCATCCGGGCGCTGGAACAACGGGCTCCTTTCTACACGCAGGCGCAATATATTTTCAATGCCGACGAACTGGAAGATCGCTGGCAGATCGAAACAGCCGTGCAACGATTGCAGGAATTGTTGGGACTATAAGCTATTTTACTTTCACAAGTCATGTCAACCACATGGTTTCTCCCTTTTCTTTTTATCTGCTCTTTATCTTTTTGGGTTCTCTTTTTTGTTCATTCAGTCAATATTTGTACCTTGGCGCTCGTTACGAGATTTTTCTATTGACTATTAACACAAGAAAGAAGATAAAGAGACTGTTATGGGAACTTTGAAAGAGAAATTCGAGGAGTTGTCCGCCGGGATTAAAGCCTTTGGGAAACCTGCTGCGGCATGGTTTCCGAAATATACATCTACTTCATTATTAAATGCTGATAACTGGTGGGAAGCATTGGCTGTATGTGAATATGCGTTGGACACCCGGGAGGATGAGAAACTGACGGAAGGTTTCTTTGAATTGATATTCAGTGCATTCGACTGTAATGTCGAAGTCGATCTCAGCGAAGAAGAATATGAGTTCTGGTGGGAGAAGGTGATGCGGGTGTGCGAACGTGTGGCTGTGTTCAGCGGAGCAGGCTGGGCGCAGAAGGGTGCGCAGTACTCCGAGGCCCGCTATGGAAAGCGGGATATGAGCTATTTGTTCCCTTGCTACGAGAAGGCTGCCGATATGGGCTGGGGTGAAGCGGAAGCGACTGTTGCCTATTGGCGGTATATGGGGTTTTATTGTGAGCAGGATAAGGAAGAAGGAGAACGGCGTTTTGCGGCTCTCACTTCTCCCGAAGCTATTTTATGGGGAAAACATTATCGTGCTTTTGCCGAAGAGTTTACGGGCAACAAGGAGAAAGCGTTGCAGATACGGCAGGATTTGCTTGCCGAACTGCCCGAAGGCGACCGTTTGCGTGCTCATGTGTATGCGGCAATGGGAGACGCACTCGACAGGGGAGAAGGCAAGATAGCCGAGGAAGCTGCCTGTTATGAAAAGTCTTTGGAAATCGTTCCCAATCTATATAGTCTGAAAAATCTCGCTACTCTTTATTTCCGTTATCCCGAACTGGGTAAACCGAAAGAACTGGCTTTCGAAATTTGGGAGAAAGCCTGGCATGCCGGAGTATGGTCTGCCGCCAACTTCCTGGGATACAATTATCAGGAGGAGGCATGGCTTGATCTGCCTAAGGCGATAGAATGGCTGGAAAAGGGAATGCTTTATTGCGAGTTGTATAGTGCGTATGAGTTGGCTTTGATTTACTTGTACAATGATGATTATAAGAATGTGGAACGTGGGCTGATGTGTCTTGAACGTTGTGTGGAAGGTGACTATATACAAGGTATCGAAGGACTGGCTAATGTATATTTCAACGGTGAATTGGTGGAAGAGGACATGAGTCGTGCAAAACAGTTGCTGGAAAAGGCGCTCGAACTGGGTTCGGGAAATGCGGCCTATCGTTTGGGTTGGATGTATGAACGTGGCTTTCTGTCTGAAGAACCGGATTATGTGAAAGCTATGGAATATTACGAGAAAGCAGCTGAACTGGATAATGTGGACGGATACTGCCGTGCAGCGCTTTACTTGGCTAACGGATATAGCGGTGTGACGGATGCGGTGAAGTCGAGAGAATATTACGAGAAAGCGGCCGGAATGGGTTCATGTTTTGCATTGGTAGAACTGTCATTCTTATACGAGAATGGCAACGGAGTGGAAAGAAGCTATGAGAAAGCTTTTTGAACTCTGTGAAAAAGCGGCACAGGAAGGCTATCCTTATGCAATGTTCCGCGTAGGTCTTTATCTGGAAAAAGCTGTATTGGGTGAGGCGAAGCCGGAGGAGGCATTTGCCTGGTATACAAAAGCTGCCATGGCGGATGAAAATGAAGGAATCTTTGCTCTGGGACGTTGTTACAAACAGGGAATCGGTACGGAGGAAGACTGGGACAAGGCACTCGAGTGGTTCGGAAAGGGGGCAGAGAAGAACGAATCCCGCTGTTTGACTGAATTGGGGCTGGCTTATGAGAACGGTAACGGTGTGGAGGAAAACCCGCAAAAGGCTGTGGAATATATGACACGGGCAGCGGAACAGGATTATGGTTACGCCCAGTTTAAAATGGGAGATTATTATTTCTTCGGGTGCGGTCCTTGTTTGGAAGATAACAAGAAAGCCGTGGAATGGTACGAAAAGGCTGTTGCGAATGAGATTCCTATGGCGATGCTGCGCATGGGGGATTATTATTTGTATGATTATGATAGTCTGAACGAGTCGGAAAAGGCTTTTGCTTACTTTAAGAAAGCTGCCGAATACGAGTGGTATAACGAAGGACTGGGTATCTGTTACGAAATGGGTATCGGAGTGGAAGATAATGAGACGGAAGCCTTTAAATATTATACACTGGCTGCGGATAATGGTAATGTGACGAGTATGTATCGTACCGGACTTTGTTATTACAACGGAGTGGGTGTGAAGCAGAATTATGCGGAGGCTTACCGTTGGTTTACGGATGCGGCCGGTAATGAGAATATCGGTGCCGCATATTATCTGGGTAAGATGCAAATGTATGGCGAAGGCTGTACGCCTGATCCGGAAGCAGCTGTGCAATGGCTGTTGAAAGCTGCCGAAAAGAATAATGATAAGGCTCAATTTGAACTAGGAAACGCTTACCTGACGGGAAATGGTGTGGAAGAAAACGATGATATAGCAATGGAGTGGTTCGAGAAGGCTGCTGAAAATGGTAACGAAAAGGCCCTTAAGATCACCGGAAGGAGGAGAAAATAGTAAGTAGGCATGGAGAAAGAAGGGAATAATCTGTTTCAAGTCAATCTCAAAGGAATGATTGCCTTGTTGTCAGAGCATATTTATAGTAATCCGAATACCTTTGTCCGTGAGTTGTTGCAGAACTGTGTGGATGCTATTACAGCTTTGCGCAATATTGACGAGAATTATGCAGGACGTATTGATGTCTTTCTGAATGATGACAAAACGGTGATATTCCGCGACAATGGAATCGGGCTGAAAGAGGAGGAGGTATATCGTTTCCTTACCGTTATCGGGGAAAGCTCGAAACGGGATACGCCCGATGCGGATGATTTTATCGGAAGGTTTGGTATTGGTTTGCTGTCTTGTTTTGTAGTGACGGATGAGATCAAGGTGGAGAGCCGGTCGGCAATGGGCGGGCAGGCTGTCTGTTGGTGTGGTAAGGTGGACGGTACGTATGAACTGACGTCATCCGCCGAAGAACGTCCTATCGGTTCGCAGGTGGTATTGCATCCCAAGAATGACTGGATGCATCTTTTTGAATATGATACATTTAAGAAGATATTGGTCGGCTATGGAGAGGTGTTGCCATATCCTGTCTATCTGCATTATCAGGATGAGGAAGAGTTGGTAAATACGCCTTCGCCTGTATGGCTTGACCCGAAGGCAACCCGCAAGGAACTCCTTGATTACGGGGCGAAAGTTTTTCAATCATCTGCGCTTGATGTTTTTCGGATACGGACTGAAAGCGGTCGGGTGGAGGGAGTGCTTTATGTTTTGCCTTTCCGCACACAGTTTTCTGTGCGTAACTCTCACAAAGTGTATTTGAAGCGTATGCTGTTGAGTGAGGATGATTGCAATCTGTTGCCGCCGTGGGCTTTCTTTATCCGTTGTCTGGTGAATGCGGACGGATTGCTGTCTACTGCTTCCCGCGAGTCTTTGGTGAGCAATGACCAGTTGAAGGATGCGCGGAAAGAGATCGGGATAGCTATCAAGGATTATTTGCGGGGATTGGTGCAGAACAACCGGGCTATGTTTAATAAGATACTGGACGTGCATCATTTTCACATCAAGGCGATTGCTTCGGAAGATAATGAGTTGCTTCGTTTGTTTATGGATTATCTTCCTTTTGAGACGAATAAGGGGGTACGGAGCTTCGGGAGTATCCGTTCGGCGGACAATGTGATATGTTATACCAAGAATCTGGAGGATTTCCGGCAAGTGCGGCGTATAGCCGGAGCACAGGGTTGGCTGGTCGTGAATGCTGCTTATACGTTTGATGAAACGTTGTTGAAAAAGTATGTCCGCCTGAATCCGGAACTTACTTTGGATGAAATATCTCCTTCGAGATTACTGGAACAGTTTGGGGAGGTAGAAGCCAAAAAAGAGTTCCGGGCTTTTGAGGTGAAAGCGAACGAGTTGTTGAAGCGGTTTGGCTGCGTCTGCCGGTTGAAGCACTTTACTCCGGTGGATATTCCGGTTATTTTTGTGGCGGAGGAGAAAGAGAGTACGACCAAGAGTACCAATAATCCGTTAGCGGCTGTGTTGGGGACTGTCAATACGACCAGGCAGATACCTCCGACGCTGACATTTAATGCGGATAATGAAATGGTGCAGACTTTATTGCAAATACAGGGAGACAATAAACTGTTTCAGCATGTGGTGCATATATTGTATGTACAGTCACTCCTTCAGGGCAAGTATCCTGTGAACAGTGAGGAAATGGAGCTTTTCAACCATTCGCTAAGTGAACTGATGACTTCGAAAATGAATGATTTTATAAATTTCCTGAATTAAAAAAAGAGTATGAGATACACACTTGAAATACAAAAATTGCTGTTGCAGACACAGAATGACAGCCTGCATCCCCGTGAAAAAGCTAATCTATTGAAAGAAGCTATCCGCATCGCTGATGAGAACGAAGATGTGGAATGGGCTACGGAGATGAGGCTGGACCTCATTTATGAACTGAATCTTCTCTCGGCGGACACTGAAGAGATTACCGTGTTCTCTAAGATTCTGGATGATTATGAGAATCATAAGGATGTAATCAAGGAGGATGATCTGCTGTGGAAGTATAAATGGATATGGTCTTCGACTTTTGATATTCCGGAGATTCCAATGGAACAGGTGGAAGCGGTAGGGGAGGATTATAAAACCCGTATTCTGCGGAATGGATATTCTTTGCGGAGTTATTATCACCGCTGGTCTGTGGAATGTGTTTGGATGCGCCAGTATGACAAGGCAAAAGAATACATTGATAAGATGCTGGCGGAGAAAATGGACGACCAGTCGTGTGAGGCTTGCGAACTGAACTTTATGCTGGATTATTATCTGGAAACGGGACAGTTTGATGAGGCTTACAGCCGGGCGCAGCCATTGATTAACAAACAGGTGACTTGCTATGAAGCTAACCTGCGTGCTTACCTGAAGCTTGCTTATTATGCGCAGAAAGCAGGTAAACCGGAGATTGCCGCCGATATGTGTGCACGTGCCGAAGAAGCTTTGGCCGGAAGAGAGAAGGACGAGTATCTGTTGCTCTATATGGGGCTGTTTATCGCTTATTATTTAATGACGAATCCGGAGCGCGGCTGGGAGTATGCCGAACGGTGTATTGACTGGAGCCTGCGTACGAATACGTTGAAGAAATATCGTTTCTCCTGTGATATGGTGGAGGCCTTGAAGTATGAGATGCGTCCAGAGGTTCATCTGGCTTTGCCGGAGGAGTTCCCTCTTTACCGCGCGGACGGGGTTTACTCTGTCAGCGAATTAGGCCGGTATTTCTATCAACAGGCAGAAGAGCTGGCACGGCGCTATGACGCCCGTAACGGAAATAGTGGTTATATGGACCGACTGAAAGAAATAATGTCTAATTAATTGGCAACATGTAGATAAATCTGTATTTTTGCCGTCCAATTATTTACTAAAAACACTGAATAACAGAAAATGAGAAAGTGGCGTATTGAAGATTCTGAGGAACTCTACAACATCACAGGTTGGGGTACCTCGTACTTTGGTATTAATGACAAAGGTCATGTCGTTGTTACACCTCGTAAAGATGGAGTAGCCGTTGATTTGAAAGAGTTGGTCGACGAGTTACAACTGAGAGATGTAGCGGCTCCCACGTTGGTGCGTTTTCCGGATATTCTGGATAATCGTATTGAAAAGATGTCGTCCTGCTTTAAGCAGGCTGCCGAAGAGTACGGGTATAAAGCCGAGAATTTTATCATCTATCCCATTAAGGTCAACCAGATGCGTCCTGTGGTAGAAGAGATTATCAGCCACGGAAAGAAATTCAATCTCGGACTGGAGGCGGGTTCTAAACCTGAACTGCATGCTGTGATTGCTGTTAATACGGATTCTGACTCATTGATTGTATGTAACGGCTATAAAGACGAGAGTTACATTGAACTGGCGCTGCTTGCCCAAAAGATGGGCAAACGTATCTTCCTTGTTGTGGAGAAGATGAATGAGCTGAAACTGATTGCAAAAATGGCGAAGCAGTTGAATGTGCAGCCCAATATCGGTATTCGTATTAAACTGGCTTCTTCCGGTAGCGGAAAATGGGAAGAATCGGGTGGCGATGCCAGCAAATTCGGGCTGACTTCCAGTGAGTTGCTCGAAGCGCTCGATTTCATGGAAAGCAAGGGATTGAAAGATTGCCTGAAACTGATTCACTTCCATATCGGTAGTCAGGTGACGAAGATCCGTCGCATCAAGACCGCCTTGCGTGAGGCTTCACAGTTTTATGTCCAACTTCATGCTATGGGGTTCAAAGTGGAATTTGTGGATATCGGCGGCGGACTGGGAGTTGATTACGACGGAACCCGGTCGTCCAACAGCGAAGGCAGCGTGAACTATTCTATTCAGGAATATGTGAATGACTCGATTTCTACGTTGGTGGATGTCAGCGATAAGAATGGTATCCCGCACCCGAATATTATTACCGAAAGCGGACGCGCATTGACTGCACACCACTCTGTGCTTATCTTTGAAGTGTTGGAGACTGCCACTTTACCCGAATGGGATGATGAAGAAGTAATCGCTCCGGACGCACATGAACTGGTGCAGGAATTATATGGCATTTGGGATTCGTTGAATCAGAATAAAATGTTGGAGGCATGGCATGATGCGCAACAGATTCGTGAGGAAGCGTTGGATTTGTTCAGTCACGGAATTGTCGACTTGAAAACCCGTGCACAGATTGAACGCCTGTACTGGTCGATCACACGTGAGATTAATCAGATTGCCGAAGGCCTGAAACATGCGCCTGACGAATTCCGAGGATTGTCCAAGCTGCTTGCGGATAAATATTTCTGTAACTTCTCACTGTTCCAATCGTTGCCGGATTCCTGGGCGATAGACCAGATATTCCCGATTATGCCTATTCAACGGCTGGATGAAAAACCGGACCGCTCGGCTACTTTGCAGGATATTACCTGTGACTCCGACGGTAAGATTGCGAACTTTATCTCTACCCGTAATGTAGCTCATTATCTGCCTGTACATAGCCTGAAGAAAACAGAACCTTATTATGTAGCTGTTTTCCTGGTAGGTGCTTATCAAGAGATTTTGGGGGATATGCACAACTTGTTCGGTGATACGAATGCAGTGCATGTCTCTGTGAACGAGAAAGGATATAATATCGAACAGATTATTGACGGAGAAACGGTGGCGGAAGTATTGGACTACGTGCAGTATAATCCGAAGAAGCTGGTTCGTACGCTCGAAACTTGGGTGACGAAATCAGTAAAGGAAGGCAAAATCTCTTTGGAAGAAGGAAAAGAATTCCTTTCCAACTACCGTTCGGGACTTTATGGATATACGTATTTAGAATAGAAATGAGAGAAAAACTAACTGTAATTAAGGTGGGTGGCAAAATCGTAGAAGAGGAAGCCACCCTTCGTCAGTTGTTAAACGACTTTGCCGCTATTGAAGGACATAAGGTGCTGGTGCACGGCGGAGGCCGTTCGGCTACAAAGATAGCCGCACAACTGGGAATTGAAAGCAAAATGGTCAATGGCCGCCGGATTACTGATGCGGAAACGTTGAGGGTAGTGACAATGGTGTATGGCGGTTTGGTGAATAAGAATATTGTTGCCGGTTTGCAGGCGTATGGTGTCAACGCGCTGGGATTGACCGGAGCGGATATGAATGTGATCCGATCGGTAAAGCGTCCGGTGAAAGAGGTTGATTATGGTTTCGTGGGCGATGTGGAGAAGGTGGATGCTTCTCTGTTGTCTGACTTGATATACAAAGGAGTGGTGCCCGTGATGGCACCGTTGACACACGATGGTCAAGGTAATATGCTGAATACAAATGCGGATACCATTGCCGGAGAGACGGCAAAGGCTTTGTCGGCACTGTTTGATGTGACATTGGTGTACTGTTTCGAGAAAAAAGGTGTACTGCGTGATGAGAATGATGACGATAGTGTAATTCCTCAGATTACCCGTGCGGAATTTGAACAATACGTAGCCGATGGCGTTATTCAAGGAGGTATGATTCCGAAACTGGAGAATTCTTTTGAAGCAATAAATGCCGGGGTGTCTGAAGTGATAATTACCTTAGCATCAGCGATTAACGGCAACGAAGGAACCCGGATAAGAAAATAATTCAAAAAAGTAGTGGGCGACTGTAACTTTTCGAATCCTAGCCCGTCATTATTATAGAGATGCAAGAAATCAGCTTCGAAACGATATTTTGCCGTTGAAGGACAAACTCTTTCGATTGGCGCTCAGAATCACCCTGGATAGGGCAGAAGCCGAGGATGTCGTTCAGGACACCATGATAAGAGTGTGGAGCAAGCGGGATGAGTGGTCGCAATTTGAATCGGTTGAAGCCTATTGCCTGATAGTGGCAAAGAACCTTGCGATAGACCGGAGTCAGAAGAAAGAGGCTCAAAACGTGGAACTCACCCCCGAAATGGAGGAAGAACCTGATGCAAACAGTCCGTACGATCGGATGATTCATGATGAAAAAATGAACATCATCAATAGGTTGGTCAACGAACTTCCCGAAAAACAGCGGCTTATCATGCAACTGAGGGACATTGAAGGTGAAAGCTATAAAAAAATTGCAACCCTGCTGAATCTGACAGAGGAACAAGTCAAAGTGAATCTCTTCAGAGCCAGGCAAAAGGTAAAACAAAGGTATTTAGAAATTGACGAATATGGATTATAAGGATATAGAACAGCTCCTGGAGCGATACTGGCAATGTGAAACTTCCGTTGAGGAGGAATCAAGATTGCGTGACTTCTTCTCGAAAGAAGACGTACCGGCTCATTTGCTTCGCTATAAGAACTTGTTTGTTTATCAGCAGGTTCAGCAAGAAGTAGGGCTGGGTGAGGACTTTGATGCACGTATTCTGGCAGAAGTGGAGGTCCCGGTAGTGAAAGCAAAACGTCTGACACTGACGAGTCGCTTTATTCCTCTGTTCAAAGCCGCTGCCGTGATTGCAATCATTCTCGGATTGGGAAATGTGGCACAACATTCTTTCTCGGGAGATGATGGAAGTGTATTGGCCACAGATACCATTGGTAAACAAGTAACTGCACCGTCGGTCGCTATCTCGAACGATGTGAAAGCGGATCAGGTCTTGGCTGATAGCTTGGCGAAGATCAACCACAAGATGCAGGTTATTAATGAATAGACATTTTCATTTGCTTTAAACATATAATATAGTTAGTGTGCTTAATTAAAACAACAACGAAGGCGAAACTGTGAAGTTTTCAATTCTCTCAATTTTTTAGATTAAAACTAACTAAATAAATGGGCTACCGCGTGATGCAGTAGCCCTTTTATGTTTCTAAGAGTGGAAGAATCTTTTTTTTTATTACTTTTGTACCTGTTATTAGGAGACTTATGATGAAGGAAGCAATTATAGAAGATGAAGAACTTGGACGGTTAATAGTGCGTGTTAATTTGCGTGCTAAAAGTCTTGTCTTTCGTACAAAGAGTGATGCGGTATACGTTTCAGTCCCTTCCGGCACAACGATGAAAGAGGTAAAACGGGCGATTGAAGATTTACGTAGTAAGTTGCTGGCTTCTCGTCAACGATTGAATCGTCCGTTAATTGATTTGAATTATAAGATTGATGCAGAATATTTCAAGTTGTCTTTGGTGTCCGGAGAGAAAGAGCAGTTTCTGGCAAATTCCCGATTGGGATGTATGCAGATTATTTGTCCGCCAAATGCGGACTTTACTGATGAGAAATTGCAGAGTTGGCTACGAAAGGTGATTGAAGAATCGTTGAGGCGAAATGCAAAAAGTATTCTGCCTTCACGTTTGACCGTCTTGTCCAAGCAATGCGGATTGCCCTATTCGAGTGTGAAAATAAACTCCAGTCAGGGGCGGTGGGGAGTTGTTCGACAAAGAAGGATATTAATTTATCCTATTACCTGGTTTTGTTGCCTTCTTATTTGATTGATTATGTGCTTTTGCATGAACTATGTCATACCCGTGAGATGAATCATAGTGAACGTTTTTGGTCTCTACTGAATCAATTCACGGAAGGAAAAGCTCTTGCTCTACGGGGAGAACTGAAGAAATATCGGACAGAAATATAAAAGAGTTCCTTTGTCTTTATCTTGCTTTACCGTTTATTTCGCCAGTTGCTTAATTCCGTCTTCCTCTTTCTCAAACTGATAATTACCCCCTCTTTCGCTTAGGTCGAAAGTCGATACTAATTCAGTTTTGTTATCTACAATTAACAATGCACTCTGCTCGGCAAAACGACCGACTTCCACTGTATAAGGTTCTTCTATGATAGTCTTATTGGAAATGAGACTGTCGTTGACAAACAAAGAAATTGAATCGCCGGTAAAGCCTTTGACCAGACTAATCGTATATGTTTCGATAAAATGTCGTTCTTCCTGCTTCCCGTTGTAGCCGCATACTCATATATACGAAAATAACCACGACAAAAATGACGGCAAAAGCAAGAATTCCGTTACCTACCATAAACTGTTTATTTGTGTTGAGACGATGTGCCATAGTCGTTATTTTTTGAATTGCGGCGTAAAGATACGAATATAGGACTGTTAATTCATACTTTTTTTCTTTAATGTTTTGTAGTCGAACAGATTATTTATATCTTTGCAACCGAAAACGGATGAAAGGTGGAGGGGCGATTAAGCTCCTTTTTTTGTTCTTATATAGTTAATAAATGATAGAAAAGAAAACTGTTTGTCAGATTGTAGAAGAGTGGCTGGAAGGAAAAGACTACTTTCTAGTAGAAGTGACCGTAAGCCCGGATGACAAGATTGTGGTTGAAATAGACCATGCAGAAGGTGTTTGGATTGAAGATTGTGTGGAGCTTAGTCGCTTCATAGAGTCGAAACTGAACCGCGAAGAGGAAGATTATGAACTGGAAGTGGGTTCGGCTGGGATCGGACAACCCTTTAAGGTTCTGCAACAGTATTACATCCACATCGGACAGGAGGTGGAAGTGCTGACTAGGGATGGACGGAAACTGGCAGGTATCCTGAAAGATGCCGATGAAGAGAAGTTTACGGTAGCCGTACAAAAGAAAGTGAAACTCGAAGGAGCCAAGCGACCAACTGGTGGAAGAGGACGAAACCTTCACTTATGAGCAAATAAAATATACTAAATACTTAATTAGCTTTAAATAGTTATGGCCAAAAAAGAAGAAACAATCAGCTTGATTGATACATTTTCGGAATTTAAGGAACTGAAAAATATCGATAGAACGACGATGGTTAGCGTACTGGAAGAGTCGTTTCGTAGTGTTATCGCGAAAATGTTTGGCACCGATGAGAATTACGACGTGATCGTGAACCCGGACAAAGGTGACTTCGAGATATGGCGTAACCGTGAAGTTGTGGCCGATGAAGACCTGACAAACCCCAATATGCAGATTTCGCTGACCGAAGCACAGAAAATCGATGCTTCCTACGAAGAAGGTGAAGAAGTGACTGACGAGGTGATCTTTGCCAAGTTCGGACGTCGTGCTATCCTGAATCTGCGCCAGACACTGGCTTCAAAGATTCTGGAACTTGAAAAAGACAGTATTTACAATAAATACATTGATAAAGTGGGTACTATCATCAACGCGGAAGTATACCAGATCTGGAAAAAGGAAATGTTGCTTCTGGACGATGAAGGAAACGAACTGCTGTTGCCTAAGACTGAACAGATCCCGAGCGACTTCTATCGCAAAGGTGAAACAGCCCGTGCAGTGGTTGCCCGCGTAGACAACAAGAATAATAATCCTAAGATTATCTTGTCACGTACTTCTCCCGTTTTCCTGCAACGTCTGTTCGAGATGGAAGTACCTGAAATAAATGATGGTCTGATAACTATCAAGAAGATTGCCCGCATCCCCGGCGAACGTGCCAAGATTGCGGTAGAATCTTATGATGACAGAATCGATCCCGTAGGAGCCTGTGTAGGTGTAAAGGGAAGTCGTATTCATGGCATTGTTCGTGAACTTCGCAATGAGAATATCGACGTAATTAATTATACATCGAATATTTCATTGTTTATACAGCGTGCTTTAAGCCCGGCGAAAATTTCTTCTATTCGTTTGAACGAGGAGGAGAAGAAAGCAGAGGTGTTCCTCAAACCGGAAGAAGTATCGCTGGCTATCGGTAAAGGCGGTTTGAATATCAAGCTGGCCAGTATGTTGACTGAGTACACTATCGACGTGTTCCGTGAGTTGGATGAGAATGTAGCTGATGAAGATATCTATCTTGACGAGTTCAGAGACGAAATCGATGGTTGGGTGATTGATGCAATCAAGGCTATCGGTATTGATACCGCCAAGGCTGTGTTGAATGCACCGCGCGAGATGTTGATTGAAAAGACTGACCTGGAAGAAGAGACGGTGGACGAGGTAATACGTATTTTGAAATCGGAGTTTGAAGAAGAAGAACCGGAACAAGAACCGGAACAAGGACAAGAGTAATATGCATTACGATTGAATTTTCTTCGCTCCATTTATTCATTAAATTTTAAATATGACGATAAGGTTAAACAAAGTTACAAGAGATTTGAATGTAGGAATCGCGACGGTAGTTGAGTTCCTGCAAAAGAAAGGGTATACCGTTGAGGCTAATCCTAATACAAAAATTAGCGAGGAGCAGTACGCTATACTCGTAAAAGAGTTTAGTACAGACAAGAACCTTAGACTTGAATCGGAGCGTTTCATCCAGGAACGTCAGAATAAGGAACGTAATAAGGCATCGGTATCTATCGAAGGCTTCGAAAAGCAACAGGAAAAACCGAAGTCGGAAGATGTGATCAAGACAGTCGTACCTGAGGATGCACGTCCGAAGTTTAAACCTGTCGGTAAAATTGATTTGGATAAATTAAACGGTCGTAAAACTGATAAAGTAGAAAAGGAACCGGAACAGAAAAAGGAAACTGTGGTAGAACGTCCTGTGGTGGAACGTCCGATAGTAGCGGAACGCCCTGTCGTTGAACCGGAAGTGAAGAAAGAACCCGAAAAGAAAGAGCCTGAAGTAAAAAAGGAAGAGGTGGTGGCACCTGCTCCAACTCCGGCCGAACCTATGGTGGTGAAACAACCGGAACCTGTAGCAGAACCGAAACCGGCAGAAGTTGAAAAAGTGGTAGTGGAAGAAGTGATTAAGGAAGAGCCGAAGAAGGTAGAAGCACCTGTGAAGGCAGAAGAACATAAAAAAGAAGAAAAGCCTGTGGAAGCAGTAGCATCGACAGAAGTCGTTTCGGAAGAAAAAGACGCTCCTAAGGAAGACGAGGTTTTCAAGATCCGTCAGCCGGAACTGGGAGCAAAGATTAATGTAATCGGTCAGATTGACCTTGCAGCATTGAATCAGTCAACTCGCCCTAAGAAGAAATCGAAGGAAGAGAAACGTCGTGAACGTGAAGAAAAAGAGAAAATCCGCCAGGATCAGAAGAAACTGATGAAGGAAGCGATTATCAAGGAAATCCGTAAAGATGATGCCAAACAGGCTAAGAGCGGACCGAAAGATAACGCGGATGCAGCCGGTAACAAGAAAAAACGGAATCGTATCAGCAAAGAGAAGGTGGATGTGAATAACGTTGCAACTTCCAACTTTGCAGCTCCGAGACCGAATGTGCAAGGCAAAGGCGGTAATAATAATGGTGGTAATAACCAAGGTAACAATAACAACAATAATAGAAGAAACAATAACAAGGATCGTTTCAAAAAGCCGGTTATCAAACAGGAAGTAAGTGAAGAAGATGTAGCAAAACAGGTAAAAGAAACCTTGGCTCGTCTGACCACTAAAGGTAAGAACAAGACTTCCAAATACCGTAAGGAGAAACGTGAAATGGCTTCCAACCGTATGCAGGAGCTGGAAGACCAGGAAATGGCGGAAAGCAAGATATTGAAGCTGACCGAATTTGTTACAGCTAATGAATTAGCTACAATGATGGACGTATCAGTCAATCAGGTTATTGCTACTTGTATGAGTATCGGCATGATGGTTTCCATCAACCAGCGTCTGGATGCGGAAACAATCAATCTGGTAGCGGAAGAATTCGGTTTTAAGACAGAATATGTAAGTGCGGAAGTGGCTCAGGCAATCGTTGAGGAAGAAGATGCCCGAGGAAGATTTGCAGCCACGTGCTCCGATTGTTACGGTAATGGGACATGTTGACCATGGTAAGACTTCATTGCTTGACTATATCCGTAAGGCGAATGTGATTGCCGGTGAAGCCGGAGGTATCACACAACATATCGGTGCATACAATGTGAAGTTGGAAGACGGTCGCCGTATTACATTCCTTGATACTCCGGGACATGAGGCGTTTACCGCTATGCGTGCCCGTGGTGCGAAAGTAACGGATATTGCGATTATTATTGTAGCGGCGGATGATAACGTGATGCCGCAGACAAAGGAGGCCATCAACCATGCAATGGCGGCGGGTGTACCTATTGTGTTTGCTATCAATAAGGTGGATAAACCGACTGCAAATCCGGATAAGATTAAAGAAGAATTGGCTGCTATGAATTACCTTGTTGAAGAATGGGGTGGTAAGTATCAGTCACAAGATATCTCTGCCAAGAAAGGTATGGGAGTGGAAGATTTGTTGGAAAAGGTATTGCTGGAAGCCGAAATGCTCGACTTGAAGGCAAACCCGAACCGTAACGCTACGGGATCTATTATCGAGTCTTCACTTGACAAGGGACGTGGTTATGTAGCTACGGTATTGGTATCTAACGGTACTCTGAAAGTCGGAGATATCGTATTGGCCGGAACTAGCTATGGTCGTGTGAAGGCTATGTTCAATGAACGTAATCAACGTATCAAAGAAGCGGGTCCTGCTGAACCGGCATTGATTCTGGGATTGAACGGTGCTCCTGCTGCCGGTGACACTTTCCATGTGGTAGAAAGCGACCAGGAAGCTCGTGAAATCACCAACAAACGTGAACAGTTGGCTCGTGAACAAGGCTTGCGTACGCAGAAGATTCTTACTTTGGATGAATTGGGTCGTCGTATCGCTTTGGGTAACTTCCAGGAATTGAATATTATCGTTAAGGGTGACGTGGACGGTTCTGTGGAAGCATTGAGCGACTCGTTGATCAAGTTGTCTACTGAACAGATCCAGGTAAATGTGATCCATAAGGGCGTGGGAGCAATTTCCGAATCGGATGTTTCTCTGGCCGCTGCTTCAGATGCGATTATCGTGGGATTCCAGGTACGTCCTTCAGGTGCTGCCGCTAAGATGGCTGAACAGGAAGGTGTCGATATCCGTAAGTACTCTGTCATCTACGATGCAATTGAAGAGGTGAAGTCTGCTATGGAAGGTATGTTGGCGCCGGAAGTGAAGGAGCAGGTGACTGCTACTATCGAAATCCGCGAGGTGTTCAATATCACGAAAGTAGGTTTGGTAGCCGGTGCAATGGTGAAAACCGGAAAGGTGAAACGAAGCGACAAGGCTCGTCTGATTCGCGACGGTATCGTAATCTTTACCGGGAATATCAATGCGCTGAAACGCTTCAAGGACGATGTGAAGGAAGTAGGTACAAACTTTGAGTGTGGTATCAGCTTAGTGAACTGCAACGACATGAAGGTAGGCGATATGATCGAGGCATTCGAAGAAATAGAAGTGAAACAGACATTATAATTTGTACTGAATTAAGAATAAACGGAGGCACAGAGTGAATTATAACTCCGTGCCTCTTTTTTCTTTTTATAGAGAAATATGGCAACGATTGATATAATCATCCTTATTATAATAGGTGCAGGCGCAATAGTAGGCTTTATGAAAGGCTTTATTCGTCAGTTGGCTTCTATACTGGGATTAATAGTCGGTTTGCTGGCAGCGAAGGCTTTGTATACCACTTTGGCGGAGAAGCTTTGTCCAACGGTGACGGACTCGATGACGGTTGCGCAGGTATTGGCTTTTATTGTCATCTGGATCGCTGTTCCGCTGATATTCTTATTGGTGGCTTCGTTGCTGACAAAGGCAATGAAAGCGGTTTCGCTGGATTGGTTGAACCGTTGGCTCGGTTGTGTGCTGGGAGCACTTAAATTTCTATTGTTAACAAGTCTGGTGATTTGTGTGATAGAGTTTATGGATGGCGATAATAAGTTAATTAGTGCAACAAAAAAGAGCGAATCTTTGTTATATTATCCGATAGAAACGTTTGCGGGAATCTTTTTCCCTGCTGCTAAGAGTATGACGCAACAATATATATTAGAGAATAAAGATGCAACAAGAAGAACCCAATAAATATGTAAAGGAACTAACGCAGGAGAAGTACAAATATGGCTTCACCACGGAGGTGCATACAGACATCATTGAGCGTGGACTTAATGAGGATGTGATTCGTTTGATTTCATCGAAAAAGGACGAACCGGAGTGGTTGCTGGAGTTCCGATTGAAAGCGTACCGCCACTGGCTGACGCTGGAAATGCCCACATGGGCACATCTCCGTATTCCGGAGATTGATTATCAGGCTATTTCTTACTATGCTGATCCTACTAAGAAAAAGGAAGGGCCGAAGAGCATGGATGAGGTTGATCCTGAACTAATAAAGACCTTCAATAAGTTGGGAATTCCTTTGGAAGAACAAATGGCCTTGAGTGGCATGGCAGTGGATGCCGTGATGGACTCCGTATCTGTGAAAACTACGTTTAAGGAAACGTTGATGGAGAAAGGAATTATTTTCTGTTCCATCAGTGAAGCCGTACGTGAGCATCCGGATTTGGTGCAGAAGTATCTTGGTTCGGTAGTCGGTTACCGTGATAATTTCTTTGCCGCATTGAACTCGGCGGTATTCTCCGACGGTTCTTTTGTGTATATTCCGAAGGGGGTGCGTTGTCCTATGGAGCTTTCTACTTATTTCCGTATCAATGCCCGTAACACGGGACAATTTGAACGTACGCTGATTGTGGCGGATGATGATTCGTATGTATCTTATCTGGAAGGATGTACGGCTCCGATGCGCGATGAGAATCAACTGCACGCTGCTATTGTAGAGATTATCGTGCATGACCGTGCAGAAGTGAAATACAGTACGGTTCAGAACTGGTATCCGGGTGATGCCGAAGGTAAAGGCGGTGTGTATAATTTTGTGACGAAGCGAGGTAACTGCAAAGGAGTGGATAGCAAACTTTCCTGGACACAAGTGGAAACCGGTTCGGCCATTACCTGGAAATATCCTTCCTGCATCCTGACAGGTGATAATTCGACAGCAGAATTTTATTCTGTGGCGGTGACGAATAACTACCAGCAGGCAGATACCGGTACGAAGATGATTCATCTCGGAAAGAATACCCGCAGCACTATCGTCAGCAAAGGTATTTCTGCCGGTCACAGCGAGAATTCGTATCGCGGACTGGTCCGTGTAGCGGAGAAAGCGGATAATGCCCGTAATTACAGCCAGTGTGACTCTTTGTTGTTGGGAGATAAGTGCGGTGCACATACTTTCCCATATATGGATATTCATAATGAGACAGCGGTAGTGGAACATGAAGCTACGACAAGCAAGATCAGTGAAGACCAGATTTTCTATTGCAACCAGCGCGGTATTCCGACAGAGGACGCTATCGGACTGATTGTGAACGGATATGCGAAAGAAGTATTGAATAAACTTCCAATGGAATTTGCGGTAGAAGCACAGAAGTTGCTTACTATCTCCTTGGAAGGAAGTGTAGGATAAAAAATAAAAGTGATTATGTTAGAAATAAAAGACCTGCATGCCAGCATTAATGGCAAAGAGATATTGAAAGGCATTAACCTGACGGTGAAACCGGGCGAAGTACATGCAATTATGGGACCGAACGGTTCCGGTAAGAGTACTTTGTCGTCGGTACTGGTGGGGAATCCGGCTTTTGAGGTAACGAAAGGTTCAATCACTTTTTATGGAAAGAATCTGTTGGAGTTGAGTCCGGAAGATCGTAGTCATGAAGGTATTTTCCTTAGTTTCCAGTATCCGGTGGAGATTCCGGGAGTGAGTATGGTAAACTTTATGCGTGCTGCCGTAAACGAACAACGCAAATACAAAGGTCTGCCTGCGCTGACTGCCAGCGAGTTCCTGAAACTGATGCGTGAGAAACGTGCGGTGGTTGAATTGGATAACAAATTGGCTAACCGTTCGGTAAACGAAGGTTTCTCCGGTGGTGAAAAGAAACGGAACGAGATTTTCCAAATGGCGATGTTGGAACCACGTTTAAGCATTCTTGACGAGACGGACTCCGGTCTGGATATCGATGCTCTTCGTATCGTTGCGGAAGGAGTGAACAAATTGAAAACTCCCGAAACAAGCACAATTGTTATCACTCACTATCAACGTCTGCTTGATTATATCAAACCGGATATCGTGCATGTTCTTTATAAAGGTCGTATCGTGAAAACTGCCGGACCGGAACTTGCTCTTGAACTGGAAGAAAAAGGATATGATTGGATAAAGAAAGAAGTAGGAGAATGACGATGAATGCGGAACAACAATACATAGATCTCTTCTCTCAGACGGAAGCCATGATCTGCAAACATAGCGCTGAAGTGCTGAATGCACCTCGTGCTGCTGCTTTTGCCGATTTTGAGCGAATCGGATTCCCGACCCGCAAAATGGAGAAGTACAAATATACGGATGTAAGCAAGTATTTTGAACCAGACTTTGGTTTGAACCTGAATCGCTTGGCTATTCCGGTCAATCCGTATGAAGTGTTCAAGTGCGATGTGCCGAATATGAGCACTGCCCTGTATTTTGTGGTGAATGATGCTTTCTATGACAAGGCCCTTCCCAAAAGTCGTTTGCCGGAAGGCGTGATATTTGGCAGCTTGAAAGAGGTGGCCAGGCAACATCCCGAATTGGTGAAGAAGTATTACGGCAAACTGGCGGATACTTCAAAAGATGGTGTGACCGCCTTTAATACGACTTTTGCGCAAGATGGCGTAATTTTCTATGTGCCGAAGAATGTAGTAGTGGAAAAACCTATCCAGTTGGTGAATATTCTGCGTGCCGATGTCAATTTCATGGTGAACCGTCGCGTGCTGATCATCCTGGAAGATGGAGCGCAGGCACGCCTGTTGATCTGTGATCATGCGATGGATAATGTGAACTTCCTTGCAACGCAGGTGATCGAAGTATTTGCCGGAGAGAATACGGTGTTTGATTTGTATGAGTTGGAAGAAACACATACAAGTACTGTCCGTATTAGTAATTTATATGTAAAGCAGGAAGCAAACAGTAACGTTTTGCTGAATGGTATGACTTTGCACAACGGAACTACCCGTAATACAACGGAAGTTCTGCTGGCCGGAGAAGGTGCTGAAATTAATCTTTGCGGAATGGCGATTGCTGATAAGAACCAGCATATAGATAATAATACAAGTATTGATCACGCGGTTCCGAATTGTACAAGTAATGAATTATTCAAATATGTACTCGATGATCAGTCGATAGGTGCATTTGCCGGATTAGTGCTGGTACGTCCTGATGCCCAGCATACAAATTCTCAACAGACCAACCGTAATCTTTGCGCCACCCGTGATGCGCGGATGTACACGCAGCCGCAGTTGGAGATTTATGCGGACGATGTGAAATGTTCGCACGGAGCGACAGTGGGACAGCTTGATGAGAATGCATTGTTTTATATGCGTTCCCGTGGAATCAACGAGAAAGAAGCTCGTCTGCTTCTGATGTTTGCGTTTGTCAACGAAGTGATCGATACCATTCGTCTGGATGCGCTGAAAGATCGCTTGCATCTGTTGGTTGAGAAACGCTTCCGTGGTGAGTTGAACAGATGTCAGGGTTGTGCGATTTGTAAATGAGTAATAGCGAATAAACATGGATATTCAAAAGATACGTGAGGATTTCCCGATATTGAGCCGTACGGTTTACGGTAAGCCATTGGTTTATTTCGATAATGGTGCGACGACTCAGAAACCCCGTCTGGTGGTTGATGCATTGGTAGATGAGTATTACTCCGTGAATGCGAATGTGCATCGCGGAGTACATTATCTTTCCCAGCAGGCAACGGAACTGCATGAAGCCTCCCGCGAGACGGTACGGCAGTTTATCAATGCCCGCAGCACGAATGAGGTCGTCTTTACACGGGGAACAACGGAAAGCATCAACTTGCTTGTTTCCAGTTTTGGTGATGAGTTTATGCAGGAAGGCGATGAAGTGATCCTTTCGGTGATGGAGCATCACAGTAATATCGTTCCCTGGCAACTTCTGGCTGCTCGTAAAGGTATTGCAATCAAAGTGATTCCGATGAACGACAAAGGCGAACTGTTGTTGGACGAATACGAAAAATTATTCTCCGAACGCACGAAGATTGTCAGTGTGGTGCATGTGTCGAACGTATTGGGTACGGTGAATCCGGTGAAGGAAATGATTGCAACAGCACATGCTCACGGTGTACCCTGTCTGATTGATGCAGCTCAGTCTATCCCTCACATGAAAGTGGACGTACAGGATTTGGATGCCGATTTTCTCGTGTTCTCCGCTCATAAAATATATGGTCCGACAGGTGTCGGCGTACTTTATGGAAAGGAAGAATGGCTGGACCGTCTGCCCCCTTATCAAGGAGGAGGAGAGATGATTCAGCATGTCTCTTTTGAAAAAACGACCTTCAATGAACTTCCTTTCAAGTTTGAAGCCGGTACACCTGACTATATCGGAACTACCGGACTGGCGAGAGCACTCGATTATGTGAATGGTATCGGTCTGGAGCAAATAGCCGCCCATGAGCATGAACTGACAACTTATGCTCTGCAACGTCTGAAAGAAATTCCTACTATGCGTATATTCGGTGAAGCTGCTGACCGTGGAGCGGTGATATCCTTCCTTGTCGGCGACATTCATCATTTCGATCTCGGAACTTTACTCGACCGCTTAGGTATTGCCGTCCGTACAGGACATCATTGTGCCCAACCTTTGATGCAACGCCTTGGCATAGAAGGAACAGTGCGAGCTTCGTTTGCTATGTACAATACGAAATCGGAAATTGATATATTGGTGGCCGGGATTGAACGTGTCAGCAAGATGTTTTAAAAAAGATATGAATCGCTATTTCTGTGGAATAGCGATTTTTTTATTCTTTAACTAAAAAAAGAATACCCAAAGTGCAGTGATTTGAGTTTTCTTGCGTCTAATGAGTAAAGAAACAAATATTCATGGAATATTTGGAGGGTCGTGAGACTATGCTTATATTATAAATTCTCTCTCTTTAACATTAATGGCAGCTATATCGTAAATAAATTACGGTATAGCTGCAACTTTTTTAGGACGGTTTACGTCTAATATATAGAATTGCAAATAACTTAAAGAGAAAAAGACAATGTTAATAACAACAACTCCCATTATTGAGGGAAAACGAATAGTGAAATATTATGGAATCGTTTCCGGAGAAACAATCATAGGTGCCAATGTATTCCGTGACTTGTTTGCAAGTATTCGCGATATTGTAGGAGGGCGTTCCGGAGCGTACGAAGAAGTATTGCGCAAAGCTAAAGATACCGCTTTGCAGGAAATGCAGGCACAAGCTGCTCAGTTAGGAGCAAATGCCGTGATAGGTGTTGATTTGGATTACGAGACAGTAGGAGGTAGTGGCAGTATGCTAATGGTGACTGCTAACGGTACAGCCGTAAAGATTGAGGATGACTGAGATAGGTGGCATTGAAATTATAAATCATTATTCATTCCGAATAAGCAGAATGAATAATGATTTATTTAAGGCTCTAATGAGGCATTTTGAATGAAGCTAGTTCCGGTTCGATATGTTCCTGCTTCATAATATCCTCCATTCTTTTCACGATTTCCGGGTGGTATCTGGCAACATCTGTCTGTTCTCTGGGATCAGAATCCAGATCATATAATTGAATTTTCCTGTTTCCTTTAAAAATATTCAATACAATACCCTTCCATTTGCCCATTCGGACAGCTTTTTGGCCTCCGCTATCGGGAAATTCCCAATATAAGAAATCATGTTTATTCTGTTTTTTGTCTAGTAATTCCGGCAAAAAGCTGATTCCGTCCGTAGTCGGGCATTCTACTTTTGCAATCTCACAGAAAGTAGGCATAATGTCCCAAAAGGCACAGATGAGATCACTTTTACTACCGGCTTTTATCTTTTTAGGCCAACTGGCAATCATCGGAACACGAATGCCTCCTTCGCGGAGCGATGCTTTGCCCCAGCCCCATTCACTTTTGAATGGTTTAGCACTATCGAAAAAGAAAGAATCGCTTCCGCCATTGAAAGTCGGCCCGTTGTCACTGGTAAAAATGATGATGGTATTGTCATAGATTCCCAGTTCTTTAAGTTTATTAATAAGTCCCCCGATCTGTTCATCCCAGTAGCTGATCATGGCAGCATAGGTTGCGCGAGGATAACGGCAGGGAAAATAATCTTTATTGCCTGTGTATGGTTTTTCATCTCCAAACTTGTTCACATAATGCTTTACCCATTTTTCCGGTGCTTGTAAGGGAACATGGGGAAGGGGCGTCGTCCAGAATAAGACGAAAGGGTTATCTTTAGTAAGGTCGATAAAGTTGAGTATTTCTTTGTACATCAGGTCCGGTGCATACTCATTGAGAGTATATTTCGCATAGCTTTTTTCTTCGTATGGGTCTGCACCTTTATCCAGTTTGGTGTGGGGGACTACCAATGGATTATTCAGATATTCCCGATGTTCGTTTCTATATAAAAATGGAGGGTAGTAGGTATGAGCTTCTCTTTGGCAATTATATCCGTAGAAAAAGTCAAATCCCATTTTGTTTGGGGTACTGGCAGAACCGGGATACCCCAATCCCCATTTTCCGATACAGGCCGTTGTGTAGCCGGCTTGCTTCATGACTGCCGGAATCATTACCGTTTCTGCCGGAACGGGGCGTTGGCCTTCCAGGGTCGAATCAGCTAATACAGCTTTATGATTCCAAACATCTCCACGTGAAGCCATTTCGTCATTCCCCGTATATAGGCGTGCCCGGTATGTAATCCGGTAAAGAGGACACAGCGCGATGGAGCTGACACTGCTGTCCCGGAGTAATGGTTGCTGAATGTCATTCCTTCTTGTGATAACCGGTCGATATTAGGAGTTTCAATTAACTGCTGGCCATAACAACCTAATTCCGATATACCCAGATCATCTGCAAGAATATAGATAATATTGGGTCTTTTTCTTATTAGCTCCATTCTCTTCCGCAAAGGAAGAGAGTGGAGCTAATAGAGCAAGTCCAATCATAAGTTGATTGTTCTTCATGGTGAATATTAATAGAATGGATTTTGAATGATTTGCGGAGTCTTTTCCAGTTCACTGGCACTGATTGGCAACAGATATTGTGATTTATAGAAATGATTCGTTAATGTCATGTTGGGTTGTGGAGCTTTAAAGAATTCCTCTACACTGGCTCCTTCAATATTCCAGCACAAGAAAGGTTCATCCAGTTTTTCCGCTATTTTCCAACGTCTCAAATCCCAAAAACGTTGTCCTTCCAGATAGAATTCTATTTGTCGTTCCTGGCGGACAAATTGGCGTAAAGTTTCCTGTTCATTTTCTTTTCCTTTCCATTCATCATTTGCATATTTCTGAATAGACTCATCTACTCCTGGGATGCCTGCGCGTTTCCTTACTTTATCCATATATTTTTTAGCGATCTTGAGATTATTGCTTCCCCAATCTCGATCAAGGCTTCGGCATAATTCAAGTACAGTTCCGCCAGCCGGAATGTGGGGAATGGATATTTGATAATGGTATTAGTGAATCCGGGATGTGTGAACTTCTTGTTAAGATATCCTGTTACCGAATAATGCACCGTCATATCTTTTTTGAAACCATGTGCTCCGTTGAACAACATTCTTAATCCGCCGGGTACATAAGATTTGTTTAAAGGAAGTGCTGCTGCATTATATCGTGCTATTTCGTAGTTGCCGTTATGGAATCCTATCCATGAATAAAAGCGTGGTTCACGATTAAAATGTAGTTTGATAGAGCGATCATTCGGCCTGTCTTCATAATTATTCCCGTCAAAGTTTGCAGGCAGATAAGCTATTTGATAACGGTTAGCATAGTCATAGGTCTTGTCTTTATCGATAGGTAATCCATGCTCTGTATAAAAGAGTTCAACCATTTGCAGGGTCGGTGCAGTGGAGTTGGTTTGCGTGTACGGGATCTGTTTCGTCTGTCTCACCGACGAACGAATTTGTACACCGTATGTTGATTCGCCTCGATTATCTCCCCAGATGATTTCACATAGGTTCTGGTTGTCAATCGTACAATATCTGACTCTGCGCTGAGCTTTTCCGCTTTCGGTCTGGTCTGTGAATCCCGGTTTCTCTTGGGTTGGAGCTCCGGCTTCAACATCTCCGTATAGTTTGTAGCCTGCTTTTTCCGCGTTCTGAATAGCATCCAATGTCACTTCCGCACACTTCTCCCATTTCTTGACGTCGTATGTCTGTGAAATTAGATGTTTCCCATTTTCGTCAACGAAATTACTGTAAAACTCACTGTTTCCGTTGAATAAAGGTGAGGCAGCGTATAAGTGTACACGGGAGCGGAGAGCGCGTGCAACATGTTTGGTAGCTCGTCCGAAATACATAGGATTGTGTGCCTCGACCAGTCCGGGCATTGCTTCGTCCAGCATTTCATCAATAAAAGCTACTACTTCATCGTAAGAACTTCGTGCCGGTAATTCGGATAATTTGGCGTCCAAATCATATTTTTTCCTGATGATGAGAGTGGGACCGAATGCCTGTAAAGAACAGAAGTGATAATAAGCAATTAGAAACTTAGCTTCTGCTCTATATATTTCCCTATCGGCTTCAGTATAAACTTGGGCTTTATCCAGAATATCCAGAAATTCATAGCATTGGCGGACCCCTTTCCATGTCGGCCACCAACGGTGGGAAACGATTGAATTGTTAGTCGGGTTATAAAGCCCCATTGTGAACAACTGTTCCGGTTCGTTGGCTTTATAATAAGTAGTTACTTCTCCTCCGGTCAGTAATGCTGTCGGATACCAGCTTTGGTACGGCTGTGAATCTTGAGAAGTACGGTTCATCGGCATATAAGTATAACACGAATAGAGAAATCCTTCGGTTTTGGACGGAGTGTTGTAAGAGTCTTCCAGTTTGGCACGTTCATCCGGCATTATATCCAGATAATTGCATCCGCTTGTTAAGATGCATAATACAATGATGTAAATATATCTCAGTTTCATATTTTATTATATATTTATCAGTTAATAGTCATCTGAAAACCAACATTAAATGTTCGTTGAGTAGGATAGGACATACCGGAGCCACCTCCCATTTCTGGATCCCATAATTTGAATTTAGAGAATGTTAGCAGGTTGTTGCCGCTGACATAAATTCTCATATTCTTGAAACTATATCCTATTTCCGCATTCTTGAGCTTTAAAAAAGCGGCGTTTCTCAGCCAGAATGTTGAATTCTGGTTATTATTTGTGTTATATGCCGTCGTGAGTCTGGGGTATGATGCATTGGGATTAGGATTATCTGTTGTCCAGCATCCATCTGCTACGTAATCTAATATACCTCTTTTGGCGGTATTGTTATCGTTGGTGAAAGGATGGAATCCGCTCATCATTAATGATACGCGTCCGGTTCCCTGAAAGAATAAAGAGAAGTCCAGATTTTTGTATTTAATGGAAGGGCCGAAACCATATACAATTTCCGGTACACTGGGATAACCTAAGGCAACTTTGTCATATTCATTGATTGCATTGTCCGTACCTCCTAATGCATTCGGAATATCTTTGTACTTAATATCACCGGGCATTAACGGCAGATTGGCAAATTGTTGCGGCAAACTATTGTTAATCATATTTTCGTCGGTAAATAATCCGTCCGCTACATATCCGAAGATTGTATTGAGTGAATGGCCGACTTTCAGACGGTTAGGATATAAACTGAATTCCGGCTCATCCATTTCAAGTATTTTATTATGAGCAAAGGTGAACGTTCCCTTGAAAGAGACAAACAAGTCTTTGTTAATCTGGTTGTTGTAGTCTACACTGGTATCTATTCCCCAGTTACGCATCTTTCCGAGATTTCCTTGAACTGTAACATTACCAAGTCCCATGAGTGTCGGAATTGTTCCACGATCCATAAAGATTTCCTTTCTCACTTCTTTGAAAATGTCGGCAGAGAAACTGAATCCTTTCAATATTCTCACATCAATACCAGCATTCCATTTCTCACCAACCTCCCATGTCAGGTTCGGATTGGCATATCTTTTCCATACAGGACCGGAGTTGGTGTGTGTCTGGTTACCGGTCCCGGTTGTGAATCCGGCTCCGGAGTTAGTAAGGTTCTCAAGGAACGTAAAACGTCCGGCTCCTGTCTGGTCATTACCGACAAGCCCCCACGATGCTCTTATTTTAAATTGCGGGATGATGTTTCTGAGCGGTTCCCAGAATTTCTCTTCAGACAGATTGTATCCGATTGCTACTGAAGGAAAGAAACCGAACTTTTTATTCTTCGGGAAGTTTTCAGAACCATTGTAGCCAAAGTTGAGTTCGGCTAAGTACCTGCCGGCAAATCCGTAAGATAAACGTCCTGCTATACCTTGTTTCCTTCTAGGTAAGGATGTCAGCAAGTCCGAAGGGTTGTTAACGTCATTCTGTTCTTGATTATATAGGAACATGACATTGACTTTGTGCACGTCATTGAATGTTCTGTTATAATCCAGGCTGGCTTGTAGATATAATCTACGGTTACCGCTATTGGAACCTCCGGTTTTAAGCTCGGTACTTTGTTCGTTGCCGATGATGTTTAAGTCGTATGTATCTTCTTGTGGATTATACATGGAAGTCTCATATTGGTTGACGTTGCAATAACGATACACTTTAGAATATGAATAGTTGTAATATGAAACAATAGCATTCAGTTTCAGTCCTTTCATAATCATCTTCAAGTCCTGATTAAAACGCAGGTTGGCTGTTACACTTGTAGAGTACGTGGAACTATAACCGGATACAAAATCGGCGACAGGATTGACATAACTTCCGTTCGGAGCACCAGATCTTCCTCCCCAACGGATGTGAGTGTCATCTTCCTGGCCGGGGAAACGGATCGGAAAGTCTACCGGATTTGCATTGAGTGCACTTGAGAATACGCTTCCGGCGCTACTATAAGGCCCGCTCCAGTCTCGTACCGACACATTTAGTCCTAGCGATATTTTAGTTGTATTGGTTGCCTTGATATTCAGATTATTGACAAAATCATAGTTGTAGACATTGATATTGTTGTTGAAGGAGTAGAAGTCTTTACTGAGTGATTTAAGATTACCGTCACTGTGCTTGACACTTGCACTCATAAAATAATCTACCCGGCTACTTCCGCCACGGATATTAAAGTTGAACCGTTCGGCAAAAGTGTTTTTCTTGAACATCTCGTTGTACCAATCGATGTTGGGATACATATAAGGATTGACACCGTCTATTGTAGCATTAATCTTTTCGTCCGAATAGATATCGGTAGTCTCGGGAGTACGTGTCTGTGCCTCATTGTATAATCTCATATAAGTGATACCGTCTACCATTTTAGGAACATTTGTCAACTGTGATATAGCCCCTTCCACTCTAAAGTTAATGATCGGCTTTTTCAGATTTTCCCCATTCTTTGTCGTGACTACCATCACTCCGTTAGCTCCTCTTGTTCCATAGAGTGCTGTTGCCGTTGCATCTTTTAGTATTGAGAAGCTTTCAATTACTTCAGGATCGAGATTGTTCAGTTGGGTTGCGTCAATTTCCACACCGTCCAGGATGATGAGAGGATCAGTTGCGCCACTGAATGTAGAAGCACCACGAATCCAGAAACTAGCGCCGTCTGCTCCCGGTTCGCCACTTCGTTGTACGGCGATAACTCCTGATAAACGTCCCGCAAAAGAAGAAGATAAACGTGAGGAAGGTACTCTTAGCTGTTCCGGGCGTATCTGTTGGATAGCTCCGACAAGACTTTCCTTTTTCTGCCCGATACCAAAGGCTGTGACTACAACCTCATCCAATGCCTTAGTGTCTTCTTCCAGTTGGATGTTGAGTATACTCTTCTTCCCGACTTTCACTTCTTGGGTGATATATCCCATAAATGAGACTATCAGGACCGGATTTTCTTCCTCAAGTTCAAGCTTGTAGAAACCTTCAATGTCCGTCAGAGCACCTGTCGTGCTGTCTTTAATTTTAATAGTTGCCCCGGTGATCGGTTGTTCGTCCTTATCCAATACAAATCCTTGTATTGTTTTTCTTTTAGAACTTTGCGGTTGAACTTTCTTTTGAGCTACTTTTTTGAGTGTAATCTGCCTGTTGTCTATTGTATATTCTACCGACATACCTTTAAATAGTTTGTCGAGTACCGGACGAATTGGTTGGTTCGTTACTTTAATAGATACCTTGCGGTTGGGATTAATGGTTTCTCCGTAATAGACGAAGATAAATTCGCTATTTTTCTCAATATGGCTCAGTACTTGTTTTAGAGGTACATTCTCGAAACTGAATGTGAATGTTTTTTCCTCTACATAGTTAGAGACGTCTTCTGCATAGACAGATAAGAAAGATGATAAAAAAATTGCCAGTACAAACAGGAATTTGTATCTTTTAACACTCCTGCTTGTAGTAAATTTACAGTTTTCCATAATTTTGTAATTTTAAGAACGCTACTTAATGTTGATAGGTAATGTTTTTAGCTAATCCGAATAATACTACGAATATTATTCGGATTTTTCGTGTGTTTTCATATCATAGGCATATTCGATGTTTTTAAGATTAATAATTAGTTTTCTTTTCTCATGTGGACATAATATATATTATTCTTTTCTTCTATGGTAACAGGTGCCGTTATGGCAATAGTTGACAATACTTTCTGTAACCCTTCATTCAGATCAAGTTTCCCGTGCATCGGCATTGTTTCTATACCTGTATCATAAATAATTTCTTTTCCGTAATAGCGGTGTAACTGCTCTAATACTATACTTAGTGCCTGATTATTCAATGTCAGAATGCCGTCAATCCAGCTGATATAATCGAGCGCATTGACTTTTTTCTTGTCAGTATATGTTCCTTCATTCAGAGCAATCAGCTCATTAGGCATCAGCGTATAATTCTGTTCCTTTTTGTCTTTTACCTCCACCTTTCCCCGTACTAATACGACTTCGGCTTTAGTATCTTCTTTATAAGCTTTTACGTTGAAGGCAGTACCCAGCACATTTACAGTAAAGAGTGATGTCTTTACTATAAAGGGGATGTTACTTTCCTTATGAGTCACATCTATGAATATTTCTCCTTCGACGAATATTTCCCGATATTCCTTTTTGAACTTTTGGGGATAAACAACCTTCGTTCCGGAATTAATATCCAGTTGAGAGCCATCAGACAATTGTAATTTGATATGTTTCCCCATTGGTACAATAATCTGGTTCATGGGATGTTCTTCTTCTCCTTCCCCGGTACTCTGTCGGGGCGCGATTTTCTTTTCGTCGATTAATAAAGAACCGTCTTGTGCATAAGCCACGGTAGCTTTTTCATCTACTTTTATCTTTGTTCCGGTAGCCGTAATCAGCTCAATATGTTTCTCCGGAGTATTTGCAGCAGATACAAACTCTTGAACATCTGCCGAATGAATCGTATCATAAGCTTGATTATTCAGCCAGAATACAAACAGGAGAGAAGCAGCAGCAACAGCTGTCACCGGTATAAGCCAGCGATAGACGGGAATATGCTTCTTCTTGTCTATTTGCTTACTGATTTTGCTCCATACCTCGTCTTCTGCTTCTTGGGAAGCGGAACTTTCTCTCTTTCGAAGGTAGTGGAACAACCGTTCGCTCATTTGTTCAATATTTCCTTTTTCTTCTTTCATCATTCGACTGTTCTGTTATTATAATGGGAAAAACGAATTTACTCCTCACTTTTATGGAAAAAAATTATTTATTTTCAAATAAACGTCGTAATTTGACAATAGCTCTCCCTATCAGGTTCATGGATGAGTGCACTGTAATACCTAATATTTCGGCAACTTCCTCCCATGTAAGTTCTTTGATATAGTACAAATAAACGGCATGACGCTGATTGGCGGATAATTTCCGGTAGGCCTCCTTTAGCAATTTGCTTCTTTCCAGATAAGTATCGTCGTGTGCAAAGAGTCCTTCCAGTTCATCATCTGTCAATGGAATCTCAAACTCTGCATTTTCTAACTGGTACGTCTCTTTCATCGAGGACATCTTATATACGAGATTGTTTCTAAGGGCTGTATATAAGTAAGATTTGACATGGTCTATGGGGCGGAATTTAGAGTTGTTGAATACGTTGACAAAGAGATCCTGAATACAATCTTTTATTAATTCTTCGTTTGTGGAGATTGTATGTCCATAATTCAACAGGTGCGGAAAGTAACGCCGGTACATTATTTCTAAAGCCAGCTTGTCTCCTTTGATTAGCAGAACCCATAATTCCGCATCCTCTTTAGTTTGATAATGTATTTTACTCTCCTTCATACACGTGTACTCTGTGTACTTTGTAATAATTGTACTAGAATGATTAACAACTGTTGTATTTTGTAGCAACATGTGGCAAAAGTATAAAAAATAAATTAAATTATATCGGAGAGCTAATGATGATTTCTGTTTACTATAAAAAGAAGACTAGTTTGAACGGATATTTATGTGATATGGATACTGCAAGAAAACATGGCCGGACTTTCTCCGTCTTGTGTGATTTGCAGTATCCATATTCTTTTTGTAATATAAGTAACTATTATAGTAATGATCTTATTTGAAAACCGTTTTTACCGGACGTCCAATCCAAGATTGAGGCTGCTTCAGCCCTAGTATATAGGCAATCATTGCCGCAGTGTCATATTGCATCATACTTTCTTTGATTTCCATGCCTTTGCGGACATTCTTGCCGGAAATAATAAATGGAATCTCCATTTCCCTCAGTGTCTTGCCGCCATGCCCGGTTTTGATACCACCGTGGTCGGCCGTCATAATAATAATGGTGTCATCCCATATACCGGCTTTTTTAATAGCTTGCAGGATACGTTCCACATATCCATCCAGTTCTTTCAACATCTGATAGTAGGCCGGAGTGTCATGCCCTTTGGTATGTCCGGTGTGGTCGGGTTCTTCGAAGCAGATAGCTAGCAGTTCCGGTTTCTTTTCAATAATATACTTTTCGGCTGCTTCGCATAAGGCAGTGGGAGCTTTGGCGTATCCCGGAGTCTGATATTGGTAACTCATGGCTAACGTATCTACCAGGTATTTGATTCCGGGCCATTCATACAAACAACCGATTTCGGCTTTAGGACGCTGTTCGCGCAAGACAGAAAAAATGGTAGGAGCGATCCCCCGTTCGTTGACCTCACGTGAAGGGATCTCCGGAGTTTTCGAGCCCCAGGTGGTGTATCCGTGTAACTCTGTTCCCACTCCCATAAACATGGAAGCCCAGTTAATAGCGCTCGAAGAAGGGAGTACGCTACGTTTATGAAGTGTGTAACATCCGTTGGTCATCAGACTTTTGATAGCCGGGATATCCGCTTTAGAGACACTGTAAGCCCCCCAACCGTCCATACCGATTAAGATGACGTGCTTGGCTTTTTGTTTTGCAGCGTTTACGTTGACTGTCATTCCTGCCATTAACAGGCACACGAATAGTAAGACTTTTCTCATGGTGTTTTTTTTAGATTGTTATTGATTATAAATATATACTGTTGATTAATAGGGCCATACTAATCATTGATTTTATTTACGAGTCATTTCGATTCGTACGCCGTCCGCTTGTACAGCGTATAATTTGACACGATCCGGTGAAATAGTATTGGGAACTTCAAACTGGAAAGAAGTACCGAAATATTTCAGGTTATCATTCTCTTTTATTTCAAAAGCTACTGCCTGTTCTCCGTTTTGAACATTCACCTGATGTCCGGATATAGTATAAGTAATTTGCTTGGTGATTTTCATGTCCTCTGCAAATTGAGTGAAGTAACCGACATCCGGTGGAGTCGTATCGAGTCCGGGGTCACCTTTCTTTCTGTCTTCCAGATAGTAGAAAGCGTGTTTGGGAGCCGGAAACTGCTTCATAAATTCTTTCGTTTCCTTAATCATGGCGTCCGTGACAATGTAATTGTACGTACCGTATTGGTTGACCTTCATAGAGATCGGGACAAAGAACCCCCACCTTTCAAAGAAATCTGTCAGGTTCTCGTTAGCAGCCCGGCAAGCCATTCTGGCATACATCATTTGATTTTCTCCCGGGTCTTGGGTTGATACACGGTTTTCGCGCATCAATTTGAAAAGAGTAGGGAAGAATTGGGGATTATATCCGCAGCGATGATAGTAATTCCATAATTGCCAGTTCATGCGTGCATGCATTTCCGGGTCCTCTCCCTGATAGTCGGTTCCAAAGTCGCACCAGGCTTTATTTTCTACACATCTTCTGAATACCAATGTGGCTTTCTTGACGTTAGCCGCATATTCCGGTACAGCCAGTTCTGTCCCTCGGGAGCAGTTCTGACCGAACTTATAAATCGTGTAATTGGAGAATAAATTGTTGGAGGACTCTGTTGTGCTGGCCCAGTTAATGGCACCTTGGTGTACATGACCGATCTCGTGTGCCGGTCCCCAGGAATTTCTGGAGGCCATAAGATAAGATTTGCGCAGGATATCCCCCAGAGCGGTATATACAAATCCTATCCTGCCTTCCGAAGCCCACATATATCCGCCTTCGGGAGATATGGCAAAAATATGATTATTCATTTGTTTGGGGTATACGTCTTCAATGCCCATCAATTCTTGTTGCCATTGGATCATATTGTCCCAAAGTTCGATAGACGACAGGATATCATACGGTACTGCTGCTTTCAGTTGCTTATGATGAAAATAGAGGATGATGGCGTTGCCGATGACACAGAAATATTTATAGTCGGCTTTGTCTATTAACTCCTTGTATTTCTCATTGGTCTGATGCTCTTTTAAGGAAAAGAATCCGCATACTTTACCTCCGCCTAACGGGATATGGATTTTAATCGGTTGTGCATCGGGGTTTTGTATGTTCGTATTGTACATTACAAACAACATACCTGTTTGCTTGGCTGTCAGTTTGTTGACTCCTTCCTTCAGGGGATAGATATCACCGTTGACAGAAGTTTGTGCATAACCTTTGCTTGTTTCTTCCCCGATATTCTGGATTGAAATACTTTGCCCGTGAGTGTTTCCTACCAGTACGACTACCTCATCTCCTTCGTTCACATAGATTCCTGTAGGATTGTCGAGATCTCCGTATTTCCTCGTCATCAGCTTATCCGCCCATTCGTCGGCGGAGCTGTAAGGATAATATTCCCGTATCCGGAATTCCTTTTCCCATTTATTATAACTATCGTCTTTTAAAGCCGATGCCGTTTGTATGAAGAATTCGGGTAATGCTTCTATCTGCTCTTGCGTGACATCAGGTTTTATTTCGGAACAGGTAATATCTGTAAAGACAGTCAGCAACTGTTCTTCGAGAGTGTTTTTCTTGTTCTTTTTGAAGAACTGCATTTCATCACAACTGACATATCCGTTTTTCCCGCTATGAACCTCAAACTTTACTTTGGTGGCTTTTACCGGAGTTTTGAGTGAGGCAATGGAGGGAGAGTTGCGCATATTGAAGTCATAGCTTCCCTGATGCACGTATTCCGTGTTTTCTTTCGTCTGCGTATATACGTCAAATTTCCCGAATGTGCCGTTTCCTGAATTAGTGTGATAGATGAAATAATCAATATCCGTATTACCCTCGAAATAGTATTCCAGGATAACCGGGAAATCGGCCGATTGTCCCCATTTACTGTGGTAAGGTACTCCGCCGTCGGCAATAAATTTATCATCAAAGGAATGCTCGATGCTCCGGTCCGGGTCCGTTTCCTCTTCGCTCGCCTTACCGGCATAGGGTTTTACCTGTATATCTTCTTCAATTACAATGTCACTGGCGGAATATTGGGTGACTGTAATGGTATAATGTTTAGTTGCAGAGGATACTTTAACGTTGGCGGTACGTCTGTTCGAACCGATATTGGCGTCTACTGATATTTTCAGACTGTTTTTGAATTGTGTGGCTCTGAGCCATTTATCAGTAACCTTCGCTTCCCAATTATCTACGTTTAAGTTTGTGGTGATAGAGATGCTGACGTTTGCTGCATCTTTACTGAAGTTCTGTATCAGATCCTCTGTCGCGATTTCAAAGATTTCCGTTATACTTTCTTCCGCGTTATCTTTACATCCGTATAGACACAACGATATAAAGAGGCAGATGAGGCTTAAACAATATCCGGAGTTTTTCATGGTAATGTTCTTTGGATTAAAATTAATATTACTGCTTATATTGTTGGCCCTATTTATCAAGCAGTGACATTACCATAATGGGAGAAGTCGGTTTTACTCCTCACTTTTTTAAAGAAATTTTTCGCAGGCAACCTGATTAACCTCTCGAGAAGGACAGGTTGCCTGCGAAATGGGAAGTTGTCTCTTATTCCGCAGTCAGCTCAATCACACGGCTGAAAGCCTGATTGGTTGTGAAGGCGTTGATACCTATTTTCATCAGATAGTCGCCGGAATAAGTTTTCTCGTTAGCGCCCAGATTCGACTTCTTATTCGGCATCAGGTTGATTTCTTTCACCTTATACCTCTTACTCGGATCCAATCCCTGAAGTTTCACCGGAAGCAGTTTCTCAGCATAGCGCGGATGAATGTCATAAGTATAAAGCACAGCCTTGTTCTTATCCGGTGCGGTGTACATCACGGACATGTGGTTGCCGTCATAAGGAGAGACCAGTCTGTATTGGTCGCCGTCCAGAATCACTTTCTTCAGACGTGTCCAGTTGGCAACTGCATTCTGGCAGTAAGTCAGTTCGTCCGCATTTAACTCTTTCAGTCCGAGGTCGAAGCCCAGTTTACACATACTGGCTACATCGGTACGGAATTTCACGCTTGTCTTCTTGTTCCAGCTAGTCACGTGTGCAGACATCGCTTTGGAAGGGAAGATTTGTGAGAATCCCCATTGGATAAACAGACGTTCTATCGGGTCGGTATTGTCACTGCACCAGAATTCTGTGAAATATTTCAGGGCCTCGTAGTCGCAACGTGCGCCGCCACCGGAGCAGAGCATCATCGGTGTATTGGGATATTTCTCTTTCACACGTTTGAGTACATTGTATATGCCGCGTACATGGTCGATATAAAGTTGTCCCTGTTTGTTTTTCAGGTAGGGAGAATAGACGTTGGTGATCGGTGAGTTGCAGTCCCACTTGAAATAGGCAACTTCCGGATTCTCAGTCAGGATGTTGTCGACTACGCCGAACACGAAATCCTGCACTTTCGGGTTGCTGAGGTCGAGAACCAGTTGGTTACGATAGTAATAAGTCTTGCGGTTCGGCAGGGTGATAGCCCAGTCGGGGTGCTTTTCAAAGAGTTCGCTTTTCGGGTTGACCATTTCCGGCTCAATCCAGATGCCGAACTTCACTCCGGCTTCTTTAGCGGATTTCACAAGAGCAGGGATACCGCCGGGCAGTTTGGATTTCATTGCTTCCCAATCGCCTAGTCCGGCATTGTCGCTGTTGCGCGGATGCTTGTTGCCAAACCAGCCGTCATCGAGCAGGAACATATCTACCCCAAGATGTTTGGCCTCTTTCATTAGTTCGGAAAGGAGTTGTTCGTCGAATTTGAAGTAGGTGTTTTCCCAGTTGTTCAACAGGGAGAGGCGGTCACCTTGTCCGTCTTTCAGCTGATAGTTGCGAGCCCAGGCGTGAAGGTTGCGGCTGGCCTCGCCCGTTCCGTTATTGCTGAAAGTGAACATAAATTCGGGAGTCGTGAATACTTCGTTCGCTTTCAATTCATAATCAGATGCATAAGGGTTGATGGCAGGGATTACGCGCAGGTTACCAACGTTGTCTACTTCGAATGTAAACTGGAAGTTTCCGGTCCATCCGATTGTCCCCAACATTACACGGCCTTGCGCTTCCTGTGCCGGTTGTTCCAGTCCCAGTTCGAAGAACGGATGAGTGTGCATGGCGGCGCGGCTGCCCAGTTTCGTGTCGATCACTTTCTTTCCGAACTGTAACTGCTGGCTGCTCATTTGAGCTTCTTTGGCCCAGTCGCCGCTGAACTCGGTTAGGAAATACTTGGAGTCGGAGAAGTAAAGCATTGTGGAAGCATAACGCCACAGGATGACGGGTTTCTTTTCGTTGTGCTTGATTTCGCTCCATGTCTTGATGACGTTTTCTTTCGGATAAGCGATGTAGTGCAGAGTTACCTCTACCGGATATTGGTCGTCTTTGAGGTTGATAATTGTCTCTGTTCCCCCTGTCACGGCCTTCTGCTCGGAAGATACATAGCGGAGAATCGTACTTGGATTTCCGTCGCTGTGAGTGATAGCCACAGCCGGTTCGAAATAGTCTTCGGCACCGGAACTCGGATAGACTTCCCAGCCGCGTGTAGAAACACTGCCGTCACTGCCACCTTTTACATAAGGCGAAAAGTGCTTGATATCTTGCTCATTTAGTAGTTTGTCACCCAGATAAGCCTGATAAAGTCGGCCGTTAGGGGCTACTTGAAGGATTAGGTCTGTGTTGTCCGTTGAGATTTGGATAACACTCTTTTCCTGGGCTTTCACTTGTGCCAAGGTAAACAAAGCCATTAGTAGTAGAAATAGTTTCTTCATGTTGTTTTGAGTAATAATTATTGGGTATTAGTTAGTTTACAGGCATAAAAACGCTCAAAGATAATGATAATTTATGATGTACGGGCCAGATTTTGATGCTGACACTAAATTCTACGGTAAATAAGTCACCGTTAAACATAGCTTATACACCCGCTATACATCTGTTATCCGGTAGGTATTGTTCTGTCGGAATACCGATATTGTTAATTTGCCACGGCCGTGGAGAGTATTCGTCACACCCGTGGTAATATCTCGTCACGCCTGTGGAAAGAACTCTCCACGGCCGTGGCAGATTAACTAAAGCGGTGCTCCAACCTAACTATACCGGTATTCCAATCGAACTATACCGGCTTCCCTTCCCATAAAGTCCCACTTAACAAACCCTCCGACAAGCTGCTTGCCGGAAAGGGAGGAATGACATGGCAATTAAAGTGAGTACATCTACTGTTCAAAAAATAATCTTACTTACTTGCTTTTTTCGTTTGATTTTCATACTTTTAGCCTCCGTAAACCCTTTAAAAATTAATCCTATGGATAGCATTCTTTTCTGGCTGGTTCCGGTCGCTTCAGTGTTAGCCCTCTGTTTTGCTTATTACTTTCATAAGCAAATGATGAAAGAGAGTGAGGGTACACCTCAAATGATAAAGATTGCCGCCGCTGTGCGTAAAGGCGCGATGTCTTATCTGAAACAACAGTATAAGATTGTTGGCTGGGTATTTCTGGGGCTGGTTATTTTGTTTTCAATTATGGCCTACGGTTTCCACGTTCAGAATGTGTGGGTTCCTATAGCTTTCCTGACGGGTGGTTTCTTCTCCGGCCTTTCCGGTTTTCTGGGGATGAAAACGGCAACTTATGCATCAGCCCGTACAGCCAATGCGGCACGCGGTTCGCTGAATGCCGGATTGAGGATTGCCTTTCGGAGCGGTGCGGTAATGGGACTTGTCGTAGTCGGTCTGGGCTTGCTCGATATATCTTTCTGGTATCTGTTGCTGAATGCGGTGATTCCTGCTGATGCACTGACACCGACTCATAAACTCTGCGTTATCACTACCACCATGCTGACGTTCGGAATGGGTGCTTCCACACAAGCGCTCTTTGCCCGTGTAGGTGGAGGTATTTATACGAAAGCTGCCGATGTAGGCGCCGACCTGGTAGGTAAGGTTGAGGCCGGTATTCCCGAAGATGACCCGCGTAATCCTGCAACAATTGCCGATAATGTAGGTGACAACGTAGGCGACGTGGCAGGTATGGGAGCCGACTTGTACGAATCTTATTGCGGTTCTATCCTGGCGACTGCCGCGCTTGGTGCTGCCGCCTTTATTCATTCTTCGGACACGGCTATGCAGTTCAAAGCGGTTATTGCTCCGATGCTGATTGCGGCTGTTGGTATTATCCTTTCTATTATAGGTATCTTCGCAGTCCGTACCAAGGAGAATGCGAAGATGAAAGACCTGCTCGGTTCGTTGGCTTTCGGTACGAACCTGAGTTCTGTACTTATCGTCGTTGCTACTTTCTTTATCCTGTGGCTTTTTGCAGTTGCAGAACTGGGTTTGGATCTCCTGTGCGGTGGTCGTCGGCCTGCTGGTCGGCATTGTCATCGGACGTTCTACGGAATATTACACCTCCCAATCCTATCGTCCTACACAGAAGTTGAGCGAGAGCGGTAAGACGGGACCTGCGACTGTCATTATTTCCGGCATCGGTCTGGGAATGCTTTCTACGGCTATCCCCGTTATTGCAGTTGTGGTGGGTATCATTGCTTCTTATCTACTGGCTGCTGCCGGCGATTTTGCCAATGTCGGTATGGGACTGTATGGAATCGGTATTGCGGCTGTCGGCATGCTTTCTACTTTAGGTATCACTCTGGCAACGGATGCTTACGGCCCGATTGCGGATAATGCAGGAGGTAACGCGGAAATGTCCGGCTTGGGTGCCGAAGTCCGCAAACGTACCGATGCGCTCGATTCATTGGGGAATACGACTGCTGCCACCGGAAAAGGTTTTGCAATCGGTTCTGCGGCACTGACAGGGTTGGCTTTGCTGGCTTCTTATATTGAAGAAATACGAATCGGTCTGACACGTCTTGGTAATGTGGACCTGACTTTCTCGGACGGAAATACAATCAGTGTGGCGAATGCTACTTTTATCGACTTCATGGATTATTATGAAGTACATCTGATGAATCCGAAAGTTCTTTCGGGTATGTTCCTCGGCTCCATGATGGCTTTCCTGTTCTGCGGTTTGACAATGAATGCAGTGGGTCGTGCAGCAGCCCACATGGTAGAGGAAGTACGCCGCCAGTTCCGTGAAATAAAAGGAATTCTGACTGGAGAAGCCGAACCCGACTACGAACGTTGTGTGGAAATCTCTACGAAGGGGGCACAGCGCGAAATGGTGGTGCCTTCCTTGATCGCTATTATTGCCCCTATCCTTACAGGTCTTATTTTCGGTGTTCCCGGTGTGCTCGGTTTGCTGATTGGTGGCTTGAGCAGTGGTTTCGTACTGGCTATCTTTATGGCTAATGCCGGCGGTGCCTGGGATAACGCAAAGAAATATGTAGAAGAAGGTAACTTCGGTGGAAAAGGCGGTGAAGTTCACAAAGCAACCGTAGTAGGTGACACCGTGGGTGATCCCTTTAAGGATACGTCCGGGCCGAGCTTGAATATTTTAATAAAGCTAATGAGCATGGTAGCTATTGTGATGGCAGGGCTTACTGTTGCTTGGAGTCTGTTCTAAGGATTTTGTGTTAAAAAGATAAGAAAATGGAGACCGGAATCTAGGTCTCCTTTTTTATTTCGTTTAATTTTGCAGCTAAATAAAAACGATAAAGATGTTATTACCTTATTTGAATGAGAATCTGATTGAAGCAGGATGCGATGAGGCCGGTCGTGGCTGTTTGGCGGGTTCTGTCTATGCTGCTGCGGTTATTCTTCCGAAAGATTTTAAGAATGAGTTGTTGAATGATTCCAAACAACTGACGGAAAAACAACGTTATGCATTGCGTGAGGTCATACAACGGGAAGCGGTGGCTTGGGCGGTTGGTGTTGTCTCACCGGAAGAAATTGATGAGATAAATATTTTGCGCGCTTCTTTCCTGGCCATGCATCGTGCTGTCGATCAACTGTCCACCCGTCCCGAACACCTGCTCATTGACGGAAACCGGTTCAATAAATATCCCGGTATCCCGCATACCACGGTAATCAAAGGCGATGGAAAATACCTTTCGATAGCTGCTGCATCTATTCTGGCCAAAACGTATCGTGATGATTATATGAACCGTCTCCACGAAGAGTATCCCTATTATGACTGGAACCGTAATAAAGGGTATCCTACCAAAAAACACCGTTCCGCCATTGCCGAACATGGAACAACTCCTTATCATCGGATGACGTTCAATTTGTTGGGAGGTGAACAACTTTCTTTGGACTTTTAATTCCCGTTGTTCCTTTCTTAAATTATATTTTCTACATTTTTTTGCAGTATAAGCACGATTTTAGCCTGTTTAGTGCTTGAATTGTTCTGTTTAGGCTAAAAAGTGTTGCTTCGTGCTTTTAATTGTTATTGAAATGCTATATATTTGCAAACAATAATAAGGATTAAAAAGTTTAAAATCATGGCAACGAACAAGCTACTAAGCTCTACTAAGCTCATTGGGGTATTTTTCATTATGTTAGTTTGTGCACTTCCTGCAAATGCACAGTTCTTGCGTACTTCTTATTTTATGGAAGGTACGCATTATCGTCAACAGCTGAATCCGGCTTTGACGCCGACTAAAGGTTACTTCAATCTTCCGGTGGTTGGTGCAGTTAATGCAACCGTGGGGTCTACTTCATTAGGTTATCAGGATATTATTGATATTATAGACGACGGTGGTGATTTTTATACGAAACCGGATTTCATGAACCGGCTGAAAGATAACAATAAGTTGAATGTGAACTTTAGTACGGAAATCCTTTCAGCCGGTTGGTACAAAGGAAAGAACTTCTGGTCGTTCAACATTGGTCTTCGTACCGATATTGGTGCGAACTTGACTAAATCTATGTTTACTTTCCTGAATGAGATGGAGACTGTTGAAGAAAACTGGAGAAACAGTAACTATGATATCAGTGGTCAGCAATTGAATATCAATGCTTATACTGAAATTGGTTTAGGACTCTCACGTCAGATTAATAGTCGTTTGACAGTCGGTGCCAGAGTGAAAGCTTTGTTGGGTATCGGTAATATGGAGTTAAAACTCAAAAATGTGGCAATGAGTGCTAATCTGCCCAGTGATGCAGAGATTGCAAAGTGGTCAGATGAAAATTATTGAGTGGCTTAAGCCAACCAGAAGCTATTAAACAAGCTACTGAATTGAAAACAAAATTTGATAATTACCATGCAAATTTGAATGTTGGTGCAGAATTGAAGAGTTCTTTCAAAGGTTTGGAATTACAAGAAGAAGAGGGTAAGGATTATGTAACAGACTTCGAATTTGATAGTGGCAAATTGGGTATCGCTGGTTATGGTTTCGGTATTGATTTGGGTGCTTCTTATAAAATTATGGACAATCTGACTGTATCTGCATCTATTCTTGACTTAGGTTTTATCTCTTGGTCAAAATCAAGTACGAAGATTGCGTCAGCCAATCCGGATCCTATTGATATTAAAGGAAGTACTTATGCAGCAATGGTCGATCCCGCTAATCCTGAAACATCTGTGATGAATGCAGTAAAGCAGTTGCAGGATGATACTCAAGGGTATATGGATCGTGTAACTAACGGTGATGTACTCGACTATGATATGTTGCAACTCGAAGTAGGTGATGCAAAAGAATCTCGTAAGTCCCGTCTGGCTTCTACATTGGTGTTGGGTGCAGAATACGGTTTCTTCAATAACAAATTAGCTGTTGGTGTATTGTCTACCACTCGTTTTGTACAACCTGACGCTCTTACAGAGTTGACATTCTCTGCAAATTATCGTCCGAAAAGCTGGTTTAACGTTGCACTTAGCTATTCTGCCATTCAGTCAGCAGGAAAATCTTTCGGTCTTGGTCTGAAATTAGGGCCGTTGTTCCTCGGAACCGACTATATGTTCTTAGGAAAGAACTCTAACACTGTTAATGGATTTGTTGGAGTTTCTATTCCGTTGGGTGGAAGAAAAAGTAAACAAGGATAAAAAATAATTTCTCTCTCTAAACATTCTCTTTTAATTAATTCTCTATAGAAGAAAAAACGTATTTCCTATTATTATTTATAGCTCGCTACTTTTGAATTATTCTAATAAGATATTCTGAGTAGTGAGCTTTTCTATTATTATTTAATATTTGTCGTCTATTCATGGCAATACTCATAAAAAGAATTATGAAGTGGCAAGGCTTTTATACTTTTGGGGCTATTAACTTTCAGAACTGAATATATTCTATATCTTTGTACAAAACATCTATTGAAAGAATTATATCCTAGACATGACAAAGAACCCTTTAATCTTATTCATAATACTGATTATGGCAGCGTCTGGTGCACTTGCTCAAGATCAGCGATTATTCAAGAACCTGACTGTTAGCGACGGATTACCTCATAGTGAGATAACATCTATTATACAAGATAAGACAGGTTTTTATGGCTTGGTACTCTCAATGGACTAACCCGGTACGATGGTAATTCAATGAAAACATATATCCGAGATAACTCATCCAACTCATTGAGTAATATTCGTATCATCTCACTATACCACGACAGTGATTCTCTATTATTCATAGGAACGGAAGGAGGAGGGTTAAATGTTTTCAATCTTTATAAAGAAAGTTTTGAGAATACCGCTATCTTGAAAGTTGAAAGTGAGTTGTCTTCTCAAATCGTTTATGCTATCCGAAAGGGAATAAATGAGAAAATATGGGTTGGCACGGATACCGGACTTTGGGTATTGCAAAAACAAGGAACCTCTTTTTCTTATCAGGAGTATATACCTAATATTCCAATGGTTACTGATATAAAAGAGGTTGATCAGGATATTTTATGGGTTACATCTAATACTGGGGTTTATGAGATAAACAAACACACAAGACAGGCTAGACTACTTTTTGATCATCATTGGGCGTGTATGCAGGACTTGTCACTTGATGCAACTCTTATTGGCGGAGCAGATGGACTCTTTTTGTATACACGTGGAGGGGGTGGAGAAAGATACTTGATGTAAATATTGCTACGATCTGCATTACAAGCAATCACGAGATATGGATTGGTACCATGAACGATGGCCTATTTAAGTTTAGTCATGACTTGAAGTTGTTGGCAACCTACCAATATGGCCATATATGGCAAAGTAAAGGACTAAGCAATAATCATATACGTGCGTTCTGTGAAGATTTCTCAGGTAACTTATGGATTGGTACACGAAATGGCATGAGCAAGTTGACACTTGGAGGAAAAGAGTTTGAAGTTTATAATAGTATTCTTGATGAGAATCTACGTGAAGGGCAGACGGTTAGAAACAAGACTGCAACCTTTTTTGAAGATGAAGACGGACGTTTGTGGATTGGTTCTCAAGCTACTGATTTGAGGATTCTTGACAGAAAAACGCAGAAACTGCAAACTATTGACGCCCGAAGAGCACCTGAACTGGCAAATGAAACAATCTCAGCATTCTTCCTCGACCGAAAAGGAAATCTATGGATCGGTACATGGGATAATCTTTTTATATTATCTAAAATAGAGAGAGATAAAATAGATAGTAATGCGCCGTTGAAACTTACTTCTATGCTTCGTAAGCATCATATTTCTCCAATGACAATTTTTAAGATCATAGAAGATAAAGACGGAGAACTATGGATGAGTACAACTCGGGGAATATATAGGTATATACCGTCGGCAGAAGATTATTATAATGGCACTTTTCTGAATTACAGTAATACTGCCACCAGTAATAATGTATTGACCAACAACTTCATGACAGATATTTTTGTAGACCAGGTATCGGCTGGGGCTAATAAAATAATCTGGGCCGGGACTAGTAACGGACTTAATAAGCTGCTTTTTACCAAAGAAGGGATGAAGGTACTCCATATTAAGAATGATACGACTTCTACCGGCTTGAAAGGTGAATTTATTTCTGTCATTCATCAAGATAGTAATTCAGATTTATGGATAATTGGAATTGATGGCTGGATGAATAAACTGATAGACAATAGATATAATGATGAATATCCCCAATTTAATAGTCTTAATATCAATGAAAATGGGACATTCAATACTACCGAATCATTGCAAGAAGATGGGTATGGAAATTTTTGGATGGGAGGAGTGCGTCTTGTACGCTTTGACCCTAAATTAGTTGCGTTCCGTTATTTTGATGAGCAGGACGGTTTGCAGAGTAATTCATTTAAAATATGGTCTTCCTATAAACTTCGTTCAGGCGAATTAGTATTTGGCGGAATCAACGGCTTTACGATTTTTGCTCCCCAGAATTTTAAAGATAATAAGATTGTTCCCAAAGTTGCTTTGACAGACTTTATGATCTTTGATAAGGAAGTCAAGCCGCTTCAGCCTTATGATGGACGTATAATTTTGAGGCAATCACTGAACATGACAAAAAAGATTACGTTGCCTTATGATATGAATAGTATTAGTATTTCATTTGTTGCCTTGCACTTTGTTTCTCCTTCAAAGAATAATTACCGTTATATGTTGGAAGGAGAGGATAAGGGCTGGCGGTATGCACAAGGAAATAAAAACCGGGCAATTTATACTAACCTGAAACCCGGAACTTATACTTTTAAAGTATATGGAAGTAATTGTGATAATCTATGGACTGATTATCCGCGAACCATTGAGATTGTAGTAACTCCTCCTTTCTGGCAAACTAATGCCGCATACTTTATCTATTTTTGTCTTTTGGTTATTGCTCTGTTGCTTTTCAGGCGAAACCTGATTATGACGGAAAAAAGAAAAAATGCACTTATAATGGAACATCACATGAGAGAGGAGGAAAATAAGATACATCAGATGAAATTGAAGTTCTTTACGGATGTGTCACATGAGTTGAAGACTCCGTTGGCTCTTATTTACTCGCCTATTGAAGAATTGATCAATGAACCGGGATTAGAACCTCTTGTCGCACGGAAATTGATGTTTGTGCGGCGTAATATTGGGCGGTTGCTCAATCTGGTCGAGCAGATTATGGATTTCAGAAAGTTTGATAATAACATGATGCAATTGGCTATTACAAGAGAAAATCTAATTGGTTTGTGCCGTTCCGTAATGTGTTATTTTGAGGATGAGGCAGAACGGAGAAGCATACGTTTCATTTTTCATTCGAACAAGGAGAACATTGAAGTCTGGATTGATAAAGAAAAAATCGAGAAGGTGCTGATGAATATAATTAGCAATGCTTTCAAATATACTAAAAACGGGGGAGAGATTTCTATTGATTGTAGGGAGAAAGATAATAGGGTTATTTTGCATATCTGCGATAATGGCTTGGGAATAAAGACAGATGATGTAAATCATATATTCGAACGATATTATCAAGGAGAAAATTCGACACAGGGTGGCACCGGAATAGGACTGGCCTTGGCTAAAGCGGTTATTGACCAGCACAAGGGGCGTATTTGGGTAGAGTCAACTTATACAAAAGGTACAGACTTCTATGTGGAATTATTATTGGGAAAGGATCATTTTGATAATGATAAAGTAAAAATCCAGCCGAAATCTATCACTGTAACAACTTCGAAAACAACAGAAATGTCTGAACTTGGTGAACATATTTCTTTAGACTTGTTGTCTGAAGACGAAAAACCGGTTGTATTAGTAGTAGATGATAATATAGAGATGTTAACCTATCTGGAAGAATCATTATCGAATTATTTTACGGTCATTACAGCTGTGAACGGCGAGTTAGCCTGGAAAATAGCTTTGAAAAAAGAAACGGACTTGATTATTAGTGATGTGATGATGCCGGTTATGGATGGTATCGAATTGTGTTCAAAAATAAAGAATGACATTCGCCTGTCACATATCCCTGTCATTCTTTTGACAGCGAAAGGGGAGGTGGAGCATAAAATAGAAGGATATGAGTCCGGAGCGGACGAGTATATCTCTAAACCATTCAACCTGAAGTTGTTGATGGTGCGGATTAATAATATCATCAGGCAACGTAATGAACTAAGAGTTGCATTTAGAAAACAGATAGTGGTTGAACCGACGAAATTAACGGTAACTACATTGGATGAGCAATTGTTGAAGAAATGTGTAGAACTTATTGAGGCTAATATTGCTGATCCTGATTTCAATGTAGACGAGTTGTGTAGAGGAGTGGGGCTTAGTCGGCCGGCGGTATATAAGAAGGTGAAATCGTTGACCGGTCTGTCGGTTGTTGAGTTTATACGCTCTATACGGTTGAAGCGAGCAGCACAATTATTGGCACAAGATAAATCGTCGATAAGTGACGTGATGTATCAGGTTGGATTTAATAATCGTTCTTATTTTAGCTTGCGATTTAAAGAAGAGTTTGGATGTAATCCTAATGAATATGAAGTAGAAGAATGAATAAAAGATAGGCAATATTTTTCTTCTCTAACCCTTCAATGAAATATTTTTTCCCTTTATATAGCTGTTTTTAAGGGGTGTAACGATTCATGTTAACATTGGAACGATTTGTTTTCGTACCCTAATGCCTAAAGCCCTACTTTTGTTCATGTGATTAAAAACAACATTGTTAACCCTCTAATGAATAAAGCCTATGATAGCCTTATAAAGAAATAACCATGAGCGTAAAACCTATAAACAGGTAATATCAGATCTATTAATTTATTGTGAAACTTATTAATCTAAAAACATGGAAACAAAACCGAAAAGACCTTGGTACCTGATCGGATTATTGATTCTGCTTTTAAGTACATTTCCTTCGTATGGGAGTCTATTAATGGCACAACAAAGTAGAAAAGTAACGGGTACTGTATTGGATTATGCAAAAGAACCGATAATTGGTGCTAATGTTATTCTCAAAGGTACATCCGGGGTGTTATAACGGATGTAAAAGGTGAGTTTACATTAGATAATGTAACTACCGCCAGTATTATACAAATATCTTATATCGGATATAAAACTAAAGAAATCACAGTAGGACAACAAAAAAATCTTGTGGTGATGTTATCGGAAGATTCGGAGAATTTGGATGAAGTCGTTGTTGTGGGGTATGGAACGCAAAAACGAGCTTCCATTACAGGATCAGTAGCCAATATTGTTTCTAAAGAGCTGACAGCCGTGAAAACGGGAAGTGTTGCCAATACCTTAGTAGGAAGGCTTCCCGGCCTGAGAGCCGTACAACGCTCGGGTGCTCCTGGGGAGAATATTCCGGAGATGGATATTCGTGGTTTTGGCAATGCGCTGATTATTGTTGACGGGGTAGAACGTAGTTTTGCAAAACTGGACCCGAACGATGTGGAATCAATCAGTATATTGAAAGATGCTTCTGCGGCTGTATATGGTAGTAAAGGTGCAAATGGCGTTATTCTGGTGACTACTAAAAAAGGGACTGAAAGCAAACCTAAGTTTGAATATTCCGGTTGGTATGGTTTCCAACGTATGACCCGTTATCCGGAGGTGTATAATTCTTATCAATACGCTATGTTGTCCAATGAAGCCGCCAATAATATTGGTTTGGCAGATGTATATAATGAGGAGAAAATGGAGAAGTTCAGAACAGGTGATGGTGAATTCTATAAAAGTACGAACTGGCTTCATGCGATCACACGAGATAATGCTCCGGAGACTTCTCATAATTTCAGTGTAAAGGGAGGGAATGAATATGCCAGATATTATTTGTCTGCCGGAGTAATGGACCAACAGTCTTATTTTAGATCTAATGACTGGAATAATCGTCGATATAGTATGCATGCGCATATCGGAACAACTTTGGCTAAAGGATTAGACGTAGATGTATTGCTGACAGCACAGTCTGATCGTCGTAATGTGTCTGGTGGTAGTGGCGTTTTTCAAAGTATACAGCAGGCAAAGCCATTCGGAAGCCCTTATTATTTTGATGAACCGGTTGGACCGTTACGTTCTACCTTCAAAGAATATGGGCAGGGCATTTTTGATGAGAGATACCTGAATAGCAGTCTTGATATAAATTGGGAGATTCCTTGGGTGAAAGGATTGAAGGCTAAAGCAAAAATGAGTTACGATTTCAGGAATTATAAAAATAAAAATTTTAATCCCAAAGACCCTTATACTTATGAACCGACAGAATCCGGTGAGATAGTAAAGGCAGAAGTCGGTTCTACGGTAGGTAAGTTGAATCAGGAAATGGGGAATAATATTACCAAGGATATGCAATTTTCATTAAACTATACTCGTACATTTGGGAAACATGATATCTCAGCTATGGCTATGTATCAGGCAACTAACCCCAGTTATGAGTGGATGACGGGTTTCCGGGAGTTTATGATAAATTCATTGCCTGTTCTAAATGCAGGTAACGATCTGAAACAGAATAATGGTGGAACGGAAGGTTCTAGTCTGGTAATGGCATTGATCGGTCGTGTGAATTATGCTTATGCGAATAAATATATGATTGAAGGAGTGTTGAGATATGACGGTTCCAGTACTTTTGCTCCCGATAAACGTTGGGGCACTTTTCCTTCAGTGTCTATTGGTTGGAGAATTTCGGAAGAGTCCTTTTTTAAGGAAAACATTTCCTTTATTAGTAATTTTAAGTTACGTGCATCTTACGGTGTGGTAGGTGATCAGGGAGGTTTTTCTCCTTTCCAATATCTCGAAGGATATTATTATCCGAGTGGCAAATACTTGTTTACAGAGAATGTAACGACTATCGGATTATCTTCGAGCGGTATTGCCAATCCGGATCTTACTTGGTTTGAGTCTAAAATAGCTAATATAGGATTTGAACTTTCTATTCTTAATGGATTGTTTACTGCTGAGTTTGATATGTTTAGACGTGATCGCAGTGGACTTATGGCACGTCGGAATCTTACTTTGCCTACTTCTTTCGGAACTGAATTGCCGGAAGAAAACTTAAATTCGGATATGACTAGAGGTTTTGAATTGGTATTGGGACATAATAATACAATAGGGGATTTTACATACGGAGTGAAATCAAATGCTACTATTACCCGGAGTCGTAATAAGTATGTGGAGCGTGCACCGGATTCTAATAAATATACAAACTGGCGTAATAACTCGAATGATCGTAATAAAGATCTCACATGGGGATATACAATGATTGGTCAATTCCGAGATTACGAAGAAATACTAAATTCTCCTGTTCAGGATAGTAATGGAAACAAATCTTTGTTACCAGGGGATTTTAAGTATAAAGATTTGAATGGTGATAACATTATTGACGATAATGATGTTTCTGTTATCGGATTAGGAAATACGCCTTTTATTTATTTCGGGTTAAATTTGACTGCTGCCTGGAAAGGATTTGATGTAAATGTATTGTTTCAGGGAGCCGGAGGACATAAAATTCAGTTGGGCTCTGCATTTTATCAGAGTTTTATGAATGAAGGAAACAGTAACGGTATGGCTATCTGGATAGAACGTTCTCACCGCGTTGATTCAAAAGATCCTGCGAGTGAATGGATTATTGGTAAATTACCGCCGGTGCGGAAGGCCGGATTTGCCAATAACGAAAAGGTAAATTCATATTATCTATTGGATGCGGATTATTTGAGGTTAAAGAATCTGGAAATAGGCTACACTGTTCCTAAGGGCCTGACTTCAAAGATAGGAGTCGATAAGATACGAGTATTCTTTAATGGCAGTAATCTGCTGACATTTACCAAAGGTTGGTTAATGAAGAATATCGACCCGGAAAATAATAACTCTAATGCATGGTATTATCCGCAAGCTAAGATGTATAATTTCGGTTTAAGCTTATCATTTTAAAAACACTATCTGGTATGAAAAAGAATAAATGGATTAATATAATTGTTACGGCGGCAGTACTCTTTTCAACGTCAGGTTGTATGGACTCTTTCAGTGATATAAAGTCGAACAATAAAATACTTCCAAAGGATGTTTGGAACGATCCGGCAGCTATAACGGGCATACTTGCAAATATGTATAATAGTATGATTATTGAGGACTTTAGCTATTTCTATGGAGACTACTCATGGCGTAGCATGGACCTGTCTGCCATGTCGGATGAATGTACGGCGGGATTTCAGAAAGAACCTGCTTTTGATCAATATAATGCAGTTTTTGAGTATCCGGATGAATTTTTAGGTAATTACATTTATATTCAGGGGGATCAGGGAGGAGAAGGAAATGTACGTTCCGTGTATCCAGAATCTTATCGACTGATAAGAAATTGCAATGACTTTCTGGAGAAAATAATCGATGCTCCGATGAATGAGGATGAGAAGAAAACAACAATTGGTGAAGTCAAATTCTTGAGAGCTTGGGTTTATTTTACTTTGGTAAAAAGATATGGTGGTGTACCTCTTATTGATAAACCGCAGCAGTATACGGGTAAAGAATCGTTAGCTGAATTGGAAGTTCCCCGTTCAACGGAAGAAGAAATTTTTCGATTTATTATCAAGGATTGTAAAGAGGCTGCCGAAGCATTACCCGAGGTGCGAACTACTGAAAAAGCCCGAGTGACGAGATATGCTGCTTTGGCCCTTTGTTCACGTGCTGCGTTATATGCTGGTTCTATTGCTAAATATGGTAAAGTGGGACTGGGTAAACTTACTGGTATTGAAAGTTCTAAGGCAGATGAGTTCTATCAAATTGCTTATGATGCTGCGGATTTTATTATTAAAAAAAAGGACCTTACAAATTATTTAACCAGATACCGGACAAGGAACAGAATTTTAATAAATTGTTCGTTACAAAAGATAATGGAGAATACATCTTCGAGAAACTTTTTGACGTAGCTACGGGATTGGGAAATTCATACGATAAGAAACATTTGCCTTATTCTTATTGCCGTTGGGGATCCATCACTCCTACTTTTGAAATGGTCGAAGCTTTTGAATATCAGGATGGTTCGGAAGGAAAGATAGATATTGGACAGTCATTCGAAACAACGTATGAAATGTTTCAAGGGAAAGATCCTCGATTCTTAGCTTCCATTTATGTACCGGGTTCTTCTTTGTTGGGCTCAACAATGCAGTTTCAAAGAGGATTGATTTTGAAAGATGGTTCCAAATATTATGCCCAAAGCGCTCCCGGTCCTTCTTACTTGTTGGAGACATATATTGATCCTGAAACACAACGTAAAGATACCATTTTTGGTAAAGATGGAGGTACATATACAGGAGATGCTTCGAAAACAGGATTCAATATTCGTAAGTTTGTCAATGAGAATCTGAAGACTGAAGCACAATGGGATTTCGGCAAGACCGAAACATCTTTCCCGATTTTCAGATTGGCTGAAGTCTATCTGAATCTAGCTGAGGCTGCTGTGGAAATGGGTAAGTACCAGACTGAAGCTTTTGAGGCTATTAAAAAAATACGGGATAGGGCTGGAGTGGTAACTCCTTTTGCGGTAGTGGATGTGGAGAAAGTAAGGCACGAACGTCAGGTGGAATTAGCTTTTGAAGGGCATCGCTTTTGGGATATGAAAAGGTGGCGGATTGCACATCTACCGGTAGATCAGGGTGGTCTTAACGGTTTCCTTGGGGCAGGGCTACATCCCTTCTTTGATTTGCGTATTCGAAAGTACGTGTTTGAAGTTGCTAATGATTTGCCTAAACGGCAGCGTGTCTTTACAGAGAAAAACTATTATACTAAATTCTCAGGAAATGATATGAATTCAAATCCTAGTTTGATTCAGAATCCGGAATTTCTAAACTAAACTCAATTTGTAAGTTATGAAAACTAAATATTTAATAGGAATCATTGTTCTAATAGGAGGTATACTGGCAGCATGTGAAAAGGATAATTATGATGCACCGAATGGTGGATTGTATGGGTTAATCATTGATCAGCAGACGGGTAAACCTGTGCCATTGCCGGTAGAAGGTTCAACGGGAACGATTATTAGAATCATGGAGATTGGAACAAAAGCTACACAGCCTGTAGGGTTTTACGCTAAGCAGGATGGATCGTATGCTAATACAAAAGTTTTTAATTGTGATTATTCTGTTACTGCAACCGGTCCGTTTCAAACTGTAGGAGAGTATACAACCACAGTAAAAGGACAGACGAAACTGGATATTATTGTTATTCCGTATTCTCGTATCGAAGCATCGGCTGAAGCGAATGGAGAAGTAGTTACTTTAAGCTACAAGGTGAGTAAGAACGATCCGGCTTATAAATTGACGGAGGTATATGCTTATTGGGATTATCAGAAGTTGGTTGATGATGTAAGTAGCCATTATAGCCGGAAACTAACGGAAAGTACTGGTAGTGAGAATGGGACATTTACTTTTAATTTAGCAACAGATAATACTTATCAAACTAATAAGTATAAAATACAGGTAAATGGTAACAGGGTTTATTTCAGGATCGGAGCCAAGACAAACGGATATGTCAATTACAGTGAAGTAATGGAAGTAACAATCAATACGGGAGAATAAACAACATGAAAACAAAAATATATCATCTGCTGGTATGCATAGCAGGATTACTCTGTCTGTACGCTTGTGACGACGAGAAAAATAATTCGGAAGTTGTAATGCTTCCTCGGATCATGACTGTGGCTCCGACGGATATCAAAGCCACATCTGTATTGGCTGGCGGACACGTAATGTCCGATGGAGGTGGAAATATAACAGAAAGGGGAGTCTGCTGGGCTACAACTGAAAGCCCGACAACTGATAATGACAAGAAACTTTGTGGAACAGGAAAAGGGACATTCCAACATGTTATCACAGGGCTGGTTCCTGGTAAAACCTATAACATACGTGCCTTTGTCACTAATGAGAAAGGCGTGGTTTATGGTGAAGAATATACCATAACGACAAAGAATCCGACATTGGCAACTGTTGTATCGGCACATGTGACTAATGCTTTTGGTGCTACTGCGATCAGTGGTGGAAATGTCACAAAGGATGGTGATGATGTCATTTCTCTCGTGGTGTCTGTTGGTCTACGGATCATAATCCTACTATTGAAGATAATAAGACTGTAGACGGAACAGGCACAGGTGAATTTATCAGCACATTGACAGGACTGACTCCGGAAGTAACCTATTATCTGCGTGCTTATGCAACTAATTCTGCGGGAACTGCTTATGGAGAGGAAATTTCATTCTCTACTATACAGCCTGTATTGCCGACATTATCAACTTTATCTGTAACGGATATCACATCTACTACTGCAAAATCTGGAGGTAATGTTACTTTGGATGGAGGAGCGGCTGTCACAGCCCGAGGGATTTGCTGGTCTACTACAAAGGAACCTACTTTAGCTGACAATTATACTGTAGATGGGGCAGGAATGGGAGCGTTTAGTAGTGAACTTTCCGGATTGCAGGCTGGTAAAGTTTATCATGTACGAGCTTATGCAACTAATGAGATTGGTACACAATATGGAAATGAGATTTTGTTTACTCCGTCTTATGTGGATGATGGATTGGATATGATATTAATGGAGTCCGCTACTTTCCTAATGGGAGGCAATGATGGAAATGAATCAGGACCTACATTTCTGGTAAGCGTTCCGGCATTTTATTTGTCAAAAGTGGAAACCACGCAGAAGTTATGGGTAGAAGTGATGAATTACAATCCTACTTGTACGGATTGTCCTTCACCAGTGGATGATTATTATCCCGTATCGAATATAACCTGGTATGATGCTATCGTATTCTGTAACAAGTTGAGTTTTTTGAAGGGATTGTCTCCATGTTATTCTATTAACGGAGAAACAGACCCGGATAATTGGATATACCAAAATAATATTGAAGAACGTGTCGTGTGTGATTGGAACGCTAAAGGATATCGTTTGCCTAATGAGGCAGAATGGGAATATGCAGCCGGAGGCGGTGCAGAGCACAGAACGAAATATGCAGGAACCGATGATTATTCAGAACTTCAGTTATATGGATGGATCGAAGGTACTACTGACAGCTTGAAGAAAATTGCAACTAAACTACCGAATAGCTTAGGTTTCTATGATATGAACGGTAATGTAGCAGAGCACTGTTGGGAATGGCATACTGCATATACGGAAACTCCGAAGAATTATCCGAATGATATTCCTGTTCAATGGGGACAGTATGCCAAGATAAAACGTGGTGGTTCTATTTGGAATTGGGGTGGAACCGTATATCTGACATATTCGCGTTGGGTACAGCCTCCTAGTGAAAGGGCGGGGCCTACAGGATTAAGATTGGCTAGAACAAAATAAAATGATAAACATCGGAACACTAAGGTATAGAGGTATTTTCTGTACTTTGTGTTCCACAAAAAAATGGATTATGCGAAGAAAAAAAATATATCTGCGAACCTCTGCGTTATTGGTCTTGATAATGCTGTCTACTGGAACCTTTGCCAAAGATTATATATTGCATTCGCCGGATCACCGGGTATCAGTAACAATTGGGATATCGGATTCGATTGGTTTCAATGTGATAATGGATGGAAAATCGATTGTTAAGCAGGCGAAGATTGCTTTTTTGACAGATATGTCTGCGGATAAAAGATTAAAGGTAAGAAAGGTAAGCCGTTCATCTGTAAATACTGTCCTACATCCGGTGGTATCCCAAAAGGCTTCAATGATAGCTGATATATATAATCAACTACGAATAGATTTTTCCGATCGTATTTCTTTGGAATGGCGGGCGTATGATAACGGCGTTTCGTGGCGTTGGTTATCTAATATAAAGGGTGAATATAAGGTCACGGATGAAGTTGCCGAATTTATGTTCAATAAGAAAGATGTTGTTTGGTATCCGGGAGAAAAAAGTTTTTATTCAGGTAATGAACCAAAGTTTACGAAATGTACTTTAGAGAATTTGGGAGCTAAAAAACTAGCTTGTCTTCCTGTCCTTTTTGATATCAATGGGGTAAAAGTGTTAATAACGGAAGCAAACTTATTGGATTATGCGGGTATGTGGCTTGAAAGTTCGATAGGAGGAAAACTAAGGGCTGTTTTTCCTCATTATCCGAAAGAGAAGGAAATAAAAGGGGACAGGGATGAATACGTACATTCTCGGGAGAATTTTATAGCTTGGTATTCTTCACCGACAGAGTTCCCGTGGCGGGTGATAGCTCTTGCAAGAGAAGATAAGGACTTGTTGAACAATACACTTGTTTATCAGCTTGCAACTCCGGCAAAGGATGATTTTGCATGGGTGAAACCGGGAAAGGCGTTGTGGGATTGGTGGAATAACTGCAATATCTACAAAGTCGATTTCAAAGCTGGGATGAATACTGAAACCTATAAATACTTGATTGATTTTGCAGCATCGAACGGGCTTGAGTATGTAGTGCTGGATGAAGGATGGTATGATTTGTCTGATATCATGAAGCTTTCCCGGGATATTGATATGGATGAACTTTCAGCGTATGGCAGATCTAAGAATGTGGGTCTTGTTTTATGGTGTACATGGGTACGGCTAGATGAGAAACTGGATGAGGCGTTGAAACAATTTTCGAAATGGGGCATTAAAGCCATAAAAGTTGATTTTATGTCCCGTGATGATCAGGAAATGGTTGGTTTTTATACGAGAGTCTCCAGAGAAGCGGCTAAGTATAAATTGTTAGTCGATTTTCACGGTTGCTATAAACCTACGGGATTGTATCGCACGTATCCTAATGTGGTGACATTTGAAGGTGTTTATGGGCAGGAACAGTGTAAAGGCGATCGTGATAAAGCTATTAATCCTGACCATAATCTGATATTGCCTTTTAATCGTATGGTTGCAGGACCTATGGATTATACGCCAGGTGCGATGGAGAACGCTCATAAACAGGAATGGTATCCTAATTGGAATGAACCGATGAGCATAGGTACGCGTTGTCATCAATTGGCTATGTATGTTGTGTATGAAAGTCCGTTACAAATGTTGTCGGATAGTCCTACAAAATATCTTGCAGAACCAGAATGTATGGAATTTCTGCGAACAGTTCCTACTGTCTGGAAACAGACTATTCCGTTGGATTGTAAAGTTGGAGAATATGTTTCAATAGCAAGACAGGCGTTTGATGGACAATGGTATATTGGGTGTATGACAAATTCAGACTCTCGGGAGCTTTCTATAAAACTTGATTTTTTACCTGAAGGAGAATATCAAATCAAGATTTGGAAAGATGGCATAAATGCCACGCGTAATGCTAAAGATTTCTCAATAGAAACGATACAAGTGAATAAGAATACTGTATTACCCGTTCAAATGGTATCTGGAGGGGGATATGCAGCAATGATCCGTAAACATTAAAATTATGAAGAACTTATTATCTGCTTTCTCTTTATCTTTTTGTTTGAGTGCTTGTTCAGTACATTCAAACGTCGAGAGTAATACTCAGTACGTTGATCCGTTTGTCGGTGCAGCTGAGTTTGGGCATTGCATTCCGAATGCTTGTTTTCCGTTTGGGCTTATTCAAGTAGGACCACAAAGTGGTAATTGTTCGTGGGACTATACAGGAGGGTATCAGTATAAAGATACAGTACTCTATGGATTTTCTCAAACACGAGTGAATGGTACCGGTTGTCCTGATCTGGGTGATTTGTTGATGTTGCCATATACGGGCGATATGGAGCAGAAAGAATATGCTAGTGGTTATCAGAAAAAGAACCAGTTTGCTGAACCGGGATATTATATGGTATATCTCGATGATTATGAGGTGAATGCCGAGATGACAGCTAGCCCGCATGTTGCGATACATCGTTATACTTTTAATACTAATGATTCGGCTCGGTTACTGATTGATTTTCAAAATGGAATGGTAGGTGATGAAAATACTTTTCATCAATATGTGCTGAATGCGGAACAACTTTTCGAATCGTCGACCCGCATTGTAGGCTTTGCTCGTACTAAATCTTGGATTGAGCGTTGTTATTATTATACGATTGAATTTAATAGGCCTTACAAACAAAAGCATAAGCTTCCTTTACGTGATATTCGGGAACAAGCTCCGCGTTATGTACTTGATTTTGATTTGAAGAAGGGGGAGGAGCTGTTGGTGAAGGTAGCGCTTTCGTCAGTTAGTATTGAAGGTGCAAAGAGAAATCTGGAAACTGAATTGCCCGGTTGGGATTTCAATGCAGTCAAGCAAGTGGCTCATAAGGAGTGGCATAAGTTTTTATCGCGAATAAATGTGAAAGGTACGACTGAACAGAAAAGGATATTCTATACGGCAATGTATCGATTATTTATTCAACCTAACAATATAGCTGATACTGACCAACCAACATTTTATAGTACGTTATCTCTGTGGGATACTTACAGGGCTGCGCATCCATTATATACTATTGTTTCGCCTGAAATAGTAAATGACTTTGTGAATTCTATGTTAAAGCAATTTGATACACAAGGCTTTTTACCAATCTGGGCTTTGTGGGGCGGAGAAACTTACACTATGATTGGAAATCATGCTGTGCCTGTTATTGTGGATGCTTATCTGAAAGGTTTCCGTGGTTTTGATGTGGAGAAAGCATACTCTGCTATAAGAACATCTTTGCTTACAAATTTGCCTAAATCAAATTGGGATGTTTATGATCAATATGGATATCTGCCGTTTGATATCATAAAAGATGAGAGTGTGTCGAGAACATTGGAATCATGTTATGATGATTATTGTGCCGCACAATTAGCTAAAGCTCTTGGTAAAGAAGATGATTACCGTTTCTTTACTAAACGGGCTGGTTACTATAAAAACTTATTTGACAGAGAAGCCGGTCTGATGCGGCCGAAGGACTCAAAAGGAAACTGGCGGACACCGTTTGATAAATTAGTTATATCACATGAGAGCACTTCTGGAGGAGATTATACAGAAGGAAATGCCTGGCAATATACATGGCATGTTCAGCACGAGCCTGATAGTTTGATTAATATGTTGGGAGGAGAAGATGCATTTATTACTAAATTGGATTCTCTTTTTATATTGAAAGAAGTGGTGCATAATGAAGGTTTTTCTTCGGATGTGACCGGCCTGATCGGGCAATATGCTCATGGGAATGAACCTAGTCATCACGTGGCTTATCTGTATAGAATGGCTGGTAAACCTTCAAAGACGGAAGAACTGGTGAATTATATTTGTAAGACAAAATATCTTGATCGTGTTGATGGACTTTGTGGTAATGATGATTGTGGACAAATGTCTGCTTGGTATGTATTCTCTGCAATGGGATTCTATCCGGTAAATCCTTGCGGCGGAGAATATATTTTGGGTGCTCCACAACTTCCGAGAATTACAATTGAATTGGGAAATAATAAGCGATTTGTTGTTGAGACCGTGAATTACTCTCTTGAAAATATTCATGTGAGAAAGATAGAACTGAACGGTAAAGAACTGACTGGAAATAGTATTTCGCATAAAGATATAATGGAAGGTGGTATTTTAAAATTTTATATGATGAAATAGTAATATAAGAATTAACTTGTAATATTAAAAAAGTATTATGGTACATATATTAGATATATTTGTTTCTATCGCAATGTCTACCATTCTGTTTTTAGCAGGGTGTAGCGATAAAGCGGTTAAAGACAATGAAGGAAATGGTGGAAGTGACAATGAAGGTGACGAACCGGTTGAGACTGAATATCTTCAATTATATCCGGCTCCTGGCAATTTGGCACAGAATGTAATTGGAATGGACCATTCTGTTTGGGTGAACGATCAGTCTTGTTTTGTTTATCGTACGGAAGCCACAGGCGGAGGTGATTATGGAAGCGTATATCCTGAATATGCTTATTTCGATTTTAAAGGTTCGGTTGCGATAAAAGTAAAACCTAACTATTCTGTTAGTTCTGTTGAGATTCTTCCGTCAAGAGCACAAATAGTTCCTAAAGTGAATGGTAGTGAGATTTCTTTTGTTATTCGTGAGCCGGGACAATATTTTGTTAAGATCAATGGTGATTCAGAAAATGGTAGTAGTGCAACTAAGAATCTTTATATTTTTGCTAACCCTCCGGAAATAGATGCTCCTTCGAAAGATGACCCTAATGTCGTATATTTTGCTCCTGGAGTTTATGAGCATAAATTTTATAAACTCGAAAGTAATAAAATATATTATATTGCAGGAGGAGCTTTTGTATATGGTCGTTTTTATGGGGTGGAACTTCAGAATGTCACTATTCGCGGGCGTGGTGTGATTTGTGGAGAACATCTGACTAGCTTGGGGGATGAAGGACGTATTGTTTGTATTAATAAGAAAAGTAATAATATTAAAATCGAAGGTATTAATGTGATGCATCCTAAAGTTTGGACTATTGCCATGTATCAAAGTAATAACATACATATAGATAATGTACATACAATATCTCATGGGATGAGTTCGGATGGCTGTGATATAACGGGTTGCCATGATGTACTGGTTGAGAATAGTTTTTTTCGGGGGCATGATGATATATTGGCTGTCAAGGCAAGAGATTTTATAAACGAAATGCCCGTCCCTCAAACTTGTGAGAATGTAACTTTTCGAAACTGTGTAGTTTGGTGTGATTCCTCTAATCCCATGACAATAGGTTATGAAACCAATCAGGACATTCGTAATATTCGGTATGAGAGGATAGATGTTCTTAATATTTCACGTCCGAATGTGTGGCAGCTGGAAGCTGTAATGGCTATTGAACCTCATAATGAGGGAGTAGTCGATGGGGTCGTTTATAAGGATATTCGTGTAGATGTGAAAGTTCCTCAGAATAGTCTGTTTCGTTTTGTAGTAGATGAAGGGACAGGAACTATACGAAATGTCAGAATTGAAGATGTGTACATTAATTATGGAGGAACTCTTGGAGGTATCATTTATGGAACAACTCAAGCGGAAGTTTCTGGTGTGGATTTTATAAATGTGAGAAATAGTGAAGGCCTTTCTTTAGCTGAAGATAAAGTGACGACAAATGTTTATACAAGTAATATAAATGTGTCTCCTAATTTGAAGAATGGAACATGGGTAGGTGAAGTTTGGGATTTTTCAACAGAGTTTAGTGGATTCAGTAGTGAGCAAGGACGTTTCGATTGGTATTATAAATATTTGGATGGCAGTGAGATGAAAGAACTTTTGTGGAATAGTTCCCGTAATTTTTGGGATGTTGACACATATTGTTACATTGGTTGGCAACGTACGGACACTAATCCTGTACGTAACTTCCCACAAATGGCTGCTGCTATGCACCCGGATGTCAATAAACAACCTATTTTGATATGGAAGGCTCCAGCTTCGGGTAAAATTCTGGTTCGTGGAAAGGTACGTCGTCCGGGTACTTGTGGAGACGGAGTTGATGTATCTGTCAGAAAGAACTATCAGATTCCGTTTTGGAGTATGACAATAGAAAGCTCCAATCAAAATTTTGTAGATATGGGAACTAATACGGTTTCGGTCAATAAAGGAGATGAAGTTCAGTTTATGGTATCCATGAGAGGAGATAATGGATGTGATAATACAGAATGGCTCCCTGTTATAGAGTATCTTTCGTTGGAATAGGAAGATTGTTTTGAAGATTTAATAGATATTACCTTTATCGTCTCAGTAATACTGTAACGGTAAAGGTAATATTCTATAATGTTAAGTGAAAGATCAGAACCATTTGATCTTTCTGAATATCACAAACGCCAGCGTGGACAATCCGATAGAGAAGAGTACAATCAAAGAAAAAGCAAAGGGCACTTCTTCCAGATGAATATCTACGTTCATGCCATAAAAACTGGCAATCAATGTAGGGAGCATTAAGACGATAGACAAGCTGGTCATACGTTTCATGATAGTGTTCACATTGTTTGAGATAATGGAGGCGAAGGCGTCCATTGTCCCAGTGAGAATGTCGCTGTAAATGTTCACCGTATTGAGTGCTTGTTTCAATTCGATGATAACGTCTTCCACTAACTCTTTATCCAGAAAATCCGTATCCTGGAAAATAGTCTTAAGTTTACCTATCATTACTTCATTTCCTCGGATGGAGGTGTTGAAGTAAACCAAGGTTTTCTGCAATCTCATCAGACGGAGCAGGTCTTCATTACGGATGCTGCGTTCCAACTCCTTCTCTGCTGCACTGATATCTATATTGATTTGTTTCAGATATTTCAGGAACCATACGGCGGAAGAGTAAATCAACCGGAGAATTAGATCGAGTTTATTACGGACTACAATACCTTTCCTACGGGTATGTTCGATGAAATCCGGTAGTAAATCGGTGTTATGATAACATACGGATACTATAATCTCGTTGTTTGTGATTATGCCGATAGGTACAGTGGCGAAAGGCAGGCTTCCGTTCTGCTTGTTTTGCACAGGGATACGCAGGATCGTTAACAGCCAGTTACCTTCCGTATCCGTACGCGGACGTTCATCCGTGTCGGCTATGTCATCAAGAAATGATTCGGGTACGTTGAGTGTTTTAGTCAGAAATTCAAAGTCATCATTGTTCGGGCATACTACGTTTACCCAGCTATTAGGAAGCCATTGTGCTTTTTCCACAAAGCCAGCCTCACAATAAAGATACGTTCTCATCTTATTGTCTCCTTTCGTTGTTTAGTACGAGCAGAGACATCGGATATTAATGACTCTGTTCGCTTTAATTAATACTAGTTGTGCACGTTCGCGGGTTTGAATCGTCCATATTTCTATGATTTTAATGTAAAAGCGGTGCAAAGGTACGGAAAATCAAGCTGGCTTCCATTCTTTTGCACCGTTTTTTTCGAATTTCTATTGTTTGCAGTCCGCACTTACTCTGCGTGCTGCTCTGTTTCCGAAGGTTCGGAAGTACCGAAACGTTTCTTCAAATATTGTCCGATACTGTAACTACTTAATTTTTCATTGGAGATACTGCCGTCTTTCTCTACGAGTTCGTAATGAGGAATGCCGTTGAAATGGAAAAGTTGGCGCAGGTAATTATATTCCGTTCCGGTGACATAATAACTTGCTTCTCCTTTCAGATGCTTTTCGACATATTGTTTGTATGCACCGGCTGGTGAGTCTCTTTCTCCGGTGATATAAATAAACTGGAACTCCGGATGATCTTTGTACTTCTTGCGCAAGTCTGCTGTTGCTTCTATTCCGCTACGGCAAGGCCCGCAGCTAGTGGCCCAAAAGTCAACAAATAGTACTTTGCCCGGATGATTCTTGATGATATTGCGGAAAATGTCGGTTGCTTTGCCTTCCGGGAGTTGGTATGATTTAGCATCTTCCGAAGGATAAGCATTTTCAAACAATTGTTCAGTTTCGGCAACTAAGAAGGGGGCGGTAAATTCTTGCTTGAGGCTGTCTATATATTCACGGGCAATTGTTTTTGTTTTTATATTTTGTAGGTCATAAGTGAGACGGCGTACTTTGGCTATTTGCCAGAGTAGAGGATTGGGAGTATTGCATAGCCGGGCGATAATGGCATTTTTCTTCTCTTCATATTTCTGTTCCATTGCTATGCTGGCCCTATCTTCTTCTTGCTGTGACTTTTCTTTTTGAGAAGGTTTCTGTTTATTGATATAGTCCATGTATTCTTTTACCAGTTTTTCTTCTTGTTTAAATAGAGCACTGGTCTTCCTGTCATCTTCTTGAAGTTCTGCAAGCGTTATTTTTATTTCTTGTCCGGCAAGTTTTTCCTGTTTTTGCCTTATCGCTTCTTGTTCAGCATTAAGTTTCACTCCTTTTTCTTTCAGGAATGTCAAGAGAGGCTTTTCTGGGTAAGTAAAAGGAATCTCCACCGATCCTTCGACTTCGTCCGAATAAGCTTTTTGGAGGGGAGCCATAAATTCAAAGCGATTGGTGAAGACGTCCGCTTTCTCATCTGCGAGAATTGTTTTATCGTCAAGTGGCATCTCTTTTAGGAAATCGTAATACGAATCATCTTCCTTTACTTTTAAGGCTTGATTGGCCGTATCTTGTTTGGCATAATAATCCCTGCTCATTGCAAAATCGAAGAATGCATTTCCTGTTTGCAGTTTTACCTTGTTTTTAATCAGGCAAACTGCCTTCAGGGAGGGGTGGTAGACCCGGCATACGGAATCGGCAATATGTTTCCATTGTGCGATGATAGGTCTCATGTGTTCCTTGTATTGGTTGGGAGTAAGTGTCTTTTGTGATTTGGATAAATCTTCGTACCGATAAGGAATAGACTTGCTAAAATCGGATAGTATATAGGAGAAGGGAGCTGTCGGTCCCATATATGCTATATTGTTAATCGGAAAATAATGATCGCGTGCGCGGCTTCGAGCCATGATTGCTTCCCAGTCAATGTACATGGTGAGAGTTTGTCCAGGCTCAATATAGAATGGAATCCAGTCATTGTTGAGGGTTAATGATTGCTCTACCGGATGATGAATAACGAACTTGCATGTAAAACTTCCGTCTTTATCAATTTGCACAACAGTAGGATAATCTTCACGGGTGAGTTCATTTGATAGATAAACAAGTCCTGTCTCGAATCCCAAACGCGGGTCGTAGCCATCGATATATCCTTGCAGACAGGCGGTATCTTTACGGAAGAACTGTTGAAAACCATTGTCCGGCTCTATTGTGCTTATGGCAGCCTTTTGGCGGGTATACGATAATTCATTTGTTTGGTCTGTTTTTATAATACAGTTGCCACTCTTTTGCGGGGTTATCAACAATGTACGGATAGTCCCATTTTGTTTGTCTTTAACGGTCATCTCAATTCGTTTCCCTTTCTTGCGGATACTTTCATTGGTGTATATCCGATTATTCATGATCGTGATTGAATCGTAAATTCCGTATTCCCACTGACCGGAGCCGTCTGTCTTGAACCAGTTACCCTTGACGGCAGCTAGTGGAGGAGTATTCTTTCCTTTCTGCGGAATCAAGGAAATATCGTATGTATTCCCTTCATAATTAGTCGGGCTGAGAAGGTGGATCGTTTGAGTTTCTTCAGGCAGGGGTTCGAAAATAAGCACGTAGTCTTTTTCACCGGAATCAGGCATATATACTTCTTTATTGATTTCGATACCTTCTGCACCTTTAAACTTATATTTCTTTCCGGTGGTTGCATCTTCCAGGTAACTTGTTCCTTTTTCTTTAATCCACCAGTGCGGACGAAAAATAGCATGTATGTATACTCGTGTACTTTCTGGAGTACGTTCTATGCGGGTAATGTTGGAGATACTTCCCGAACGGGCTTTGAAAGGAGGATTGTCGATTGTTTGTGCACTTAGTATGCCCGATAATACAAGTAAAATGCAGAATAAGGTTGCTTTCATAATAATAGTTTTTTGATGAACGTGTTTAATACTATCCTTACAAAGTAAGGAAAATATCCATAGCCTTGTATTCTTTTACTCTGCAACTTAACATAGATTAAACGTTCAGGTAATCATCTTTTTTGTACCTTTGCACCGGAAAATCAGAGTGATAATTTAAATATTGAAATATTATGAGTAAGAAAGCCCTTTTAATGATCCTCGACGGTTGGGGATTAGGCGACCAAAAGAAAGACGACGTAATCTTCAACACTCCCACTCCTTATTGGGATTATCTGATGAATACTTACCCTCATTCCCAGCTTCAGGCAAGCGGTGAAAACGTAGGTTTGCCCGACGGACAAATGGGTAACTCGGAAGTCGGTCACTTGAATATCGGTGCCGGACGTGTGGTTTATCAGGATTTAGTAAAAATCAACCGTGCTTGCGCTGATAATAGTATTCTGAAGAATCCTGAGATTGTCGCTGCTTTTTCTTATGCAAAAGAAAATGGAAAGAATGTTCACTTCATGGGGCTGACTTCTAACGGTGGCGTACATAGCTCACTCGTTCATCTCTTCAAACTTTGCGACATCGCTAAAGAATATAATATTGACAATACATTCATCCACTGCTTTATGGATGGTCGTGACACTGATCCGAAGAGCGGTAAAGGTTTTATCGAAGAACTATCTGCGCACTGTGAAAAGTCAGCAGGAAAGATTGCTTCAATCATCGGCCGTTATTATGCTATGGACCGTGACAAACGTTGGGAACGTGTGAAAGAAGCCTATGATTTGTTAGTAAAGGGTGAAGGTAAGAAAGCTGCCGATATGGTTCAGGCAATGCAGGAATCTTATGATGAAGGCGTGACAGACGAATTTATCAAACCGATTGTAAATGCTAACTTCGATGGAACAATCAAAGAAGGAGATGTAGTAATCTTCTTCAACTACCGTAACGACCGTGCTAAAGAGTTGACAGTAGTATTGACTCAACAAGATATGCCGGAAGCTGGTATGCGTACAATCCCGGGACTGCAATATTACTGTATGACTCCGTATGACGCTTCTTTCAAAGGTGTACACATCTTATTCGATAAAGAAAACGTTTCTAATACGTTGGGTGAATACCTTGCTGCTAAGGGACTGAACCAACTCCATATTGCAGAAACAGAAAAGTATGCTCACGTAACATTCTTCTTCAACGGTGGCCGTGAAACTCCGTACGATAACGAAGACCGTATTCTTGTTCCGTCTCCGAAAGTTGCTACTTACGACTTGAAGCCGGAAATGAGCGCTTACGAAGTAAAAGACAAACTGGTGGCTGCTATCAATGAAAACAAATATGACTTCATCGTAGTAAACTTTGCTAACGGTGATATGGTAGGTCATACCGGCATTTACGAAGCAATCGAAAAAGCTGTTGTTGCTGTTGATGCTTGTGTGAAAGATGTAATCGAAGCCGCTAAAGCACAGGATTACGAAGCAATCATTATCGCTGACCATGGTAATGCTGACCATGCTTTGAATGAAGACGGTACTCCGAATACTGCCCACTCTTTGAATCCGGTTCCTTGTGTTTACGTAACAGAAAACAAAGCTGCGAAAGTAGAAGATGGCCGTCTGGCAGACGTTGCTCCAACTATCCTGAAGATCATGGGTCTGGAAGCTCCGGCTGATATGAACGGTCAGATTTTGATTAAGTAATTTAGAATGCTATAACGGGGCGGGGGTAGTAGTACTCCGCCCTTTTTGTCTCACATAAGTTTTATGATTCAGATTAATGATGTAGTTGTATCGCTTGATGTACTTCAGGAGAAATTTCTTTGTAACTTGGATGCCTGTAAAGGTGAATGTTGCATTGAGGGAGATGCCGGAGCACCGGTAGAACTGGATGAAGTGAAGAAACTGGAAGAAGTGTTGCCGGTTCTCTGGGATGAACTGGCTCCGGAAGCGCGTGCGGTGATAGAAAAGCAGGGGGGTGGTATATACTGACCAGGAAGGAGACTTGGTAACTTCTATTGTAAATAACAAAGACTGCGTCTTTACTTGTTATGACGAGAAAGGATGTTGCTACTGTGCTATTGAAAAAGCTTATCGGGAAGGAAAAACAGATTTCTATAAACCGGTATCATGCCATCTTTATCCTATCCGCATTGGAGATTACGGACCTTATAAAGCGGTGAATTATCATCGTTGGGATGTATGCAAGGCTGCGGTTCTGTTAGGAAAAAAAGAGAATGTCCCTGTCTATAAATTTCTGAAAGAACCTTTGATTCGTAAATTCGGTGAAGAATGGTACAAAGAACTTGAAGCTGTTGCCGAAGAATTGAAAAAGCAACATTTTATCTAAACTTCCTATTTCTTACGTGTGCCAAATACCTGATACAGCAAGATGCATAGTGCTATGGCCATTACGCATACTGGTACCATCCATGCTTCCGGATGAATGATGACCAGAAAGATGCAGGTAACGATAACGCACAATGTCAGGACAATAAGAAATAGTCTGATCTTTGCGAATAACGGGTTAGTAGTTTTCATCTTCATAGCTACTGTTTTCTATGTTTTTTGCAATATAGTGATTTAGCACTGAAAACGTTACTGTCTTTAGTCTTTATTAAGATATGGATAAAGAAAAACGCCGATCGAAGGATGCTCCTTCTCCATCGGCGTTTCCTCGTTGTAAGATGTGAGGTTGGTTTATAAAAACGTAAAATTAATATTATGTATCGATATTCGCATACGTTGCGTTTTCTTCAATAAACTCTCGGCGTGGTCCTACGTCTTCACCCATTAACATAGAGAAGATGTAGTCAGCTTCTGCAGCGTTATCGATATTCACTTGTTTCAGCATACGGTTTTCAGGGTCCATAGTTGTTTCCCACAACTGTTGGGCATTCATTTCACCCAAACCTTTGTAACGTTGTGTATGGATTGCATTTTCCGAACCGCCGCCGTAAGTATCAATAAACTTCTGGCGTTGTGCATCTGTCCAGCAATATTCTTCTACTTTACCCTTTTTGCAGAGATAGAGCGGGGAGTAGCGATGTACAGATAACCGTTTTGAATGATCTGCGGCATATAGCGGAAGAAGAACGTCATAATCAGTGTGTCGATGTGAGAACCATCGACATCGGCATCGGTCATGATGATAATCTTGTGGTAACGCAGTTTTTCAATATTGGCCTCTTTACTGTCATCCTCGGTTCCGATAGTGACACCCAATGCGGTATAGATATTACGGATTTCATCGCTTTCCAGTGCTTTGTGATACATCGCTTTTTCGACGTTCAGAATCTTACCGCGTAGCGGAAGGATGGCCTGGAACATACGGTTACGTCCTTGCTTGGCAGTACCACCTGCCGAGTCTCCCTCGACGAGGAACAATTCGCATTTTGAGGGGTCTTTATCCGAACAGTCGGCCAGTTTACCCGGCAGACCGCCTCCGGACATCGGAGACTTGCGTTGTACCATTTCACGGGCTTTTCTTGCTGCGTGGCGTGCTGTGGCAGCAAGGATTACCTTGTCTACAATCGTTTTTGCCTCCTTTGGATGTTCTTCCAGGTAGTAAGCCAAAACTTCACCGACAGCCTGGTCTACGGCACCCATTACTTCGTTGTTACCCAACTTCGTTTTCGTTTGTCCCTCAAACTGAGGTTCAGCTACTTTAACGGAAATAACGGCAGTCAGACCTTCGCGGAAGTCGTCTCCCGATATTTCAACTTTCACCTTTTCCAGCATCTTGCTGTCTTCGGCGTATTTCTTCAGCGTACGGGTCAGTGCACGGCGGAAATCAGCGAGGTGCGTACCACCTTCAATCGTATTGATATTATTAACGTAAGAGTGAACGTTTTCCGAGAACCCTGTATTGTACATGATTGCTACTTCAATGGGGATTCCCTGTTTTTCGGAGTTCAGGTAAATCACGTCATTAATCAAGTGTTCGCGTGAAGACTCGATGAAACGTACAAATTCTCTCAGTCCTTCTTCCGAATAGAACTGTTCACTTTTGAAGCTACCGTCCTCATTCACTACCCGGCGATCTGTCGGCGTGATACGCAGGCCGGCGTTCAAGTAAGCCAGCTCGCGTAGTCGTGAAGCCAAGATCTTGTAATCATATACCGTTTCTGTAAAAATGGTATCATCCGGCCAAAACTGCTGGCGGGTTCCCGTAATGTCGGCAGTACCGACTTCCTTTACCGAATATAGCGGTTTGCCTATTTCATATTCCTGCTGGTAGATCTTACCGTTGCGGAATACTTGCGTAGTCATGTGAGTAGACAGCGCGTTTACACAAGACATACCTACACCGTGCAAACCTCCGGATACTTTATAGGAACCTTTGTCGAATTTACCTCCGGCGTGTAGGACGGTCATTGCTACTTCAGTGCCGACTTCTTTTCTTTTTCATGATAGTCGACCGGAATACCGCGTCCGTTGTCCTGTACTGTGATTGAATTGTCTTCGTTGATCGTTACTTCGATATGGTCGCAATAGCCGGCCAAAGCTTCGTCGATAGAGTTGTCAACGATTTCGTATACCAAGTGGTGAAGTCCCTTTATGCTGATGTCACCGATGTACATCGCAGGGCGTTTTCTCACTGCTTCAAGACCTTCCAATACTTGGATACTATCCGCAGAATAAGACCCGTTATTGGGAGTGATTTGTTCTTCGCTCATAATTGCCTTTCTAACTTTAATAACAGAGCAAATATAGTGAAATTTGTCGACTTGGCGAAGAATAAACCGTGAAAAATGAAGAATGAAAGTGGATTCTGTACTTTTACGATAGACTTGATAGTCAAGTGTCTATACACAGTAAAGGCCGAACTTAAAAGTTCAGCCTGATGCTATATAGAATTGTTAAATTCCTATGTATTAAGCGAGCTTGTTGATATAAAGAGCGAGCTTAGATTTCAGATTGTTAGCTTTATTTTTGTGAATAATGTTCACTTTAGCCAACTTATCCAACATTTTTGTAATGCCCGGATACATTGCAACTGCTTCAGCTTTGTCTGTAGTTGCGCGAAGCTTTCTAACAGCATTTCTCATGGTCTTACCATAGTATCTGTTATGAAGTCTTCTAGTCTCTTCTTGTCTGATTCTTTTCAGTGATGATTTATGATTTGCCATTTCGACTAATCTATTTTTTTAGTTCTTTATTCTTTTTACTTGTAGCCCGTGGGGGAATCGAACCCCCCTTTCAAGAATGAAAATCTTGCGTCCTAACCGATAGACGAACGGGCCATCCTGTTGTTGCATTTCTGCATTTTGCTTTCTCGAATCAGTGTTTGTTTCTCGATTGCGGATGCAAAGGTAGGAACTTTTTTGAAACTGACAAACTATTCATTAATTTTTTTCGATAAAATAGTCGTTTTTTCTCTTGATGTTTTGTTTTATATTGAAAATCAGTGGAATAAATGGCAGATTTTTTTGTGAGAAAATGTACGCTCTCTTAAAAATACCGGGAAGTATATATACTTGTATACCTTAATGTATAGGAAAGTTTATTTCCGATTTAAATCGCGAACTTGTTTTTTCTTTGTAAGAATGTAATCCGGTTTAAAAAAGAAATCTGCAAAGTCATAAAAATGCAGTTTTTTATGTTTCTCTTTGTAACTAAATGATTATTTTGACGACTAACCGGACAAATGCTAAGAACGATGAATGACAATAAAGAATTTATAGATATGCTATTGCAGAACAAACGTATCATTTATAAGATATGTTTTATGTATGCGAGGGACAATGATGATATTAATGATTTGTATCAGGATGTCGTTCTTAGTTTGTGGAAGAGCTTTCGGAACTTTAAAGGTCATAGTAGCGTGAGCACATGGATATATCGGATTACACTCAACACTTGCATCACAAACCTGCGGAAAAAGAAGAATTATGATTATGTACCATTGAAACAAGACATAGATATACTGGATGATTGCGAACATGACGAATGCATGAAACATCTGTATCAGCTTATACAACCTGTTGGCGGAATTAATTTAGTGCATACTTAATTCTGCCAATGGGCTCGTCGTTAATGAAGTTTACGTATTGCAGAATGGTAAGTGCACTAATTTTGCCAATGATTCTGGCAAACAAACCATTCGTTATTTTCGCGTAGTTTCTGATGACCAAGAACTGGTCTGTAAGTTGTGAGAATATTGTCTCAATCCTCTTTCTTGCCTTTGCAAACGGAATGAATGTCGGTTTCCAGTCCTTTTGGTTGAGCCGATACGGACACTCCAGTCTTATGTGTGCGGTTTCGAACAAGTCAAGCTGTACGTCAGCTCCAATATACCCTTTGTCACCATAGATGCTACAGTCGTGATAAGTATGTCTTACATCCTTCATATAATGGAGGTCCGCCACACTTGCCTTTGACAGATCATAGGAATGGATAACTCCACTTAACCCACAGAGAGCATGTAACTTATAACCAAAATAAAAAGTGTTCTGCGAAGCACAGAAGCCGAAGTCGGGAGCTTGCGAGAAATTGCCGGTACGTCCCATTTTGCAACGTTTTCCTCTTGCAACCCTACAAACCTCTATCGGCTTGGAGTCAACAAAGAATTGTTCCTCTCCGCCATCCATTTCCATGGCAATCCGCTTGCGCAGTTCCTCACACAGGCCTGCCGTTTTCTTCCTGCGGTCATTGAACTGTCTCCTTGATATGAGATTGGGAATGCGGTCCTTGTATTCTTGCAATTTATAGTCGAACAACCACTTCTCACTATCAATGCTCTCGGTCTCTGCCGTCAGGGATAGCGCCACCACTTCCAAATCCGAAAACTTGGGAACAGGACCACGACGTGGAACATTACCAGATTCATTGACGAGATTTTCAGAGAATTGCTTGCATATCTCGAGTATTTTGACGAATTTTGTATAAAGGTTGTACATACGATGGTTTGAACTTAATGTTTTGAACACCACTAAGTTACTAAAAATCAGCGACATGTACAACTTTTTACTCATATTTATCAACTTAAATTAATTCCGCCAACGGGTTTATACATCAATTAGATAATGTAGATAAGATGTATATTATGCTTTGGTTGGATGAAAAAAGTTATGATGAAATAGCGGAAATAGTAGGAGTGGGTCGCAATAATGTGGCTCATCCGTATTCATCGTATTAAAGAGAAACTGAAAAAGATGTCGAACCGATAAATAGAATATAATATGGAATTTGATGAACTAAAAAAGGCATGGGGACAATTTAATGATAAGATCAATTGTCAGGAAGTTGTCGAAAGGCAGCAAGTTGAAGAAATGCTCGCAAAGAAGAGAATGACCAGCTATAACCGGTTATTATGGTATGAACGGATCTCTCTGGGGATTCTGTTTTTTTTGTTTTTGAATGTTTTAGTTTACATTCTGATTGACCCCTTTTTCCTGGCCATGTCGGATATAGTATTCTTTATTGCAATCTCGGTACCCTTCGGGATAAATCTGTTTCAGTATTATAAACTCAAACAAGCAGGATGCATGAAATATGATTTGGAACGCCAGATTCTTCATGTTTTGCAGTATAAATCATCGCTTTATTGGGGATACATCAGTACTTATGTTGCTTTTGTTCCGTTCCTTGCCTGGTTCATCATTTATGCTACTCTTGTACGGGGATGTATTATTGTGGGTATTGTGTTGTTGCTGGTCATTCTTGATATCTTTGTATTCCGGCATTTATATCGGAAAGTGGGACAACTCCTTGAAGCGAATAAAGAATTGAGAAGGCTGGAAGATATGATACAAAATAACTGATTGAATAGCTTATGTTCCTATTTACTAACTATTTCCGATAATCACTCTAAATTAAATATATTATGAGAACTATTTTATTTATCTCTTTTTTGTTGCTTCTTTGGTGCGGCTTTTCTTCATTTGAGAGTACTTCTGTCCGTCCTAACGGCTGGTATTATGTGATTGATATGGAGCATGACAGTTTGTCGGCAGACCCGATTGTGACAGTGAAAGATTTCGCAAGGATAAAACTGGATTCAGTGTCGGACTCGAACGAGGACAATATGGCTTACCGTATTCTCGGAGTATTGGACGACTCTCATAAAACGACTTGGGCTGAAGCGACGGAAAAGTCAATAGGCAAGCATATCGGATTCTTATTCAATGGTGTCATTCTTACAGCTCCTTATGTGAATTGTAAGATAGAGAGTGGCAAATTCTTTATTGCTACGGATAAGGCCTACGATATGAAACTGCTTTATCAACAGATTCTTCAGGAAGCCGGATGTAAAAGTGAGTTCGGCTTTACAGATGAAGTAGGCCAAGGAGAATCTACATTCACTTTCTGGCTCATAAGAGGGGGCTCATTGGTTTACTTCTGGTTATTATGTGTTTTGGATTCTTAAAAGTACGGAAGATTAAAAAGACTGTTTCAGGATGAAATAGGGCATTGGTCGCATTTTTTTTGTAGTTTTGCTACCGGATTGAAATATGCAAGTATATGCTGCAAAAGACAAAAGGAATAGTTCTTCATACGCTCAAATATAATGATACTTCTATCATTGTAGATATGTATACGGAGTTGTCCGGAAGGGCTTCGTTTCTTGTCGCAGTACCTCGTTCGCGAAAGGCGGCAGTGAAGTCTGTTCTGTTCCAACCGTTGTCTTTCATTGAGTTCGAGGCCGATTATCGTCCGAATGCGACACTTTATCGCATCAAGGAGGCGAAATCTTTTTATCCCTTTTCTTCTATTCCCTATGACCCGTATAAATCTTCAATGGCACTTTTCTTGTCAGAGTTCCTCTATCGGGCAGTTCGGGAGGAGGCAGAGAATCGTCCTTTGTTCGCTTATTTGCAACATTCAATTATTTGGCTGGATGAGTGTGGGGAGGTTTTGCCAATTTTCATCTGGTCTTTTTGATGAGACTTTCCCGCTTTTTGGGGCTTTACCTAATTTGGAAGACTACCATACAGGCGATTATTTTGATTTGCAGAATGCCTGTTTCACTTCCATTCGTCCCCAACTGCATTCTTCCTATATTAATCCTGAGGAGGCAGGGCGACTCCGCCAGTTGATGCGCATGAATTATGAAACAATGCATCTTTTCGGCATGAGTCGTGCGGAACGTGCTCGTTGCCTGACCATTATGAATGACTATTATCGCTTGCATCTGCCGGATTTCCCGGCTTTGAAATCACTGGAAGTATTGAAAGAATTGTTTGATTAGATTTGTTATTCGCTTGTTGTATGTAACTTTAGTTATATTTTTACATGGGTTAGAGCCATTGAGTTCTAAAAATATATATTACTTTTGTCCTCAATGTAATGACTAGAGCTAAACAACATGAAGATATTCATAAACTTAACGGAATATATTCTTATTCTATTGGTGTTTTATGGTTGTAACGGTGATGTATTTGTTGACGATTTCCGGTCTGCCGATTCCGAACTGACTTTGGATGGCAATGGCGACACCAAAATCATTCGGTTTGCTTCTTCCAATTGGGACGTATTGGGAGTGTATACGTATGATGAAGGTTTTACCTATTCGTATGCAGTGTATGATGCGGGTGGTGATCTGATAACAACGGACCAATTTCCATATCTTAAAGGACAGGGCAAGATTGTGTGCAATGAGGAATTGATCGGTTTCACTATCGAACGTAGTAATCCCCGGGAACTGAAGATTGTAGTAGAAGAGAATGCCCGTTCTACTCATTTTCAATTCAAACTCACGGTGAGCAACGAATATGAGTCTCAGGAGATATACGTTGATATTTCACCATCGGACAGGTATGTGATTGATCATATCACTTATTATTCTTTAGACGAGGATTCTTATGAGAAAAGAATCGAAGCAAAAAGGAGTTTTGTGCAACCTAATGGCTGGGGTATTGACTATCCGTGTTTACTGTCTCCTTACGAGAATGTTTATCATGAAGTGATGTTCAGAAGCGACATGCCGGAACTTTTTCAACTATTGGGAGAAAGTAACCTGACAGTAGAGATACCAAGCGTAGAAAACGGTCATTTGCAGATGAACGGTAAACAGGTGCGATATACTTCCAAGCAGCAAACATTACCTTTTTCCAATACGGAACAGATAGAAGTCTCTATTCCACCTTATACGACCCAGCGTATCACTGTGCTGATAGAGTATTACTGGTTTGAAACTAGATACGCCCTCTATGCTGTTCACCCAAAGACCGGGAAACGGCGGACCATAAACGGCACGTTGCAAAGTAAAATGCCTGCTGCATATTACATAACACGAGAAAATATCAAATGACTAAAGATATGAATACCGGACGGTTACTATACATTATTTGTCTGTTGACGATTTCTGTAGTTGGCGGGAATCTGAAGGCTCAGACAATTGTGAAGCATCAGATTGGTTTTGATATTCGTCCGGGCTATGTAGCTCCGACAAACAGTTTTCTGGAAGGCGATAATGCACGGCAGAAGACCATTGATCGGTCACTTTCCCTACATCTGAAGTATGCTTTCCGGTTCAATAAAGATTCCCGATTAGGCCGGCTGTACCCCCATGCCTATCAGGGGATAGGTGTATCTTATAATACCTTCCACTCTCCCGCTGAACTTGGAAATCCGGTGGTGGTATATGCTTTTCAGGGGGCACCTATTGTACAACTTTCGCCTCTCTTGTCATTTGATTACGAGTGGAATTTCGGTGCTTCTTTCGGTTGGAAGAAATATGACGGGCTATATAATCCGCAGAATGAGGTTATCGGTTCTAAAATCAATGCATACATCAATCTGGGGTTTATCTTGAACTGGCAGCTTCATCCGCAATGGAAATTGGCCGCAGGTGTGGACTTCACACATTTTTCTAACGGAAACACGCATTATCCTAATGGTGGACTCAATGTGATCGGTGGGAGAGTCGGCATTGTACGCACCTTTGGAGATGCGGATGAGACACTCGGAACAGTATCCCCCAAGCGGGTATTTATAAAGCCGCATGTCAGTTATGATCTGGTAATATACGGTGCCACTCGTAAGAGGGGATTCGTAAAGGACAATATACCGAGTCTGGTTCCCGGTTCGTTTGGTATTGCAGGTCTCAACTTTGCTCCAATGTATAACTTCAACAACTATTTTCGGGCGGGCCTTTCTGTGGATGCGCAGTATGACGAGAGTGCCAATATCAAAGATTATAAATTGGAAGGAAGTTATTCGGGCGATTTAAAGTTTCATCGTCCTCCTTTTCGTGAGCAATTTGCAGTGGGGTTGTCCCTCCGTGCAGAACTGGTAATGCCCATTTTCTCAATCAATGCCGGGCTAGGACGGAATCTGGTATGCCATGGAGATGATACGCAGGGATTCTACCAGATTCTAGCTCTCAAAACTTATGTCACACGCCACTTGTTCCTGCACGTTGGATACCAGTTGAGCAAGTTTAAGGATCCCAACAATCTGATGCTGGGGCTTGGATATCGGTTCCATGACAAAAGATGAAAGGCTGTATTGTTTTCATATAGCTTCTTTAATTCTATTATTTCAGAAGTTGATAAGGCTTTGATATTCTAGTCATCTATAAAACAAACAGTGCATCCGTTCCTCTCTTGGAATGGATGCACTTAATACAAACAAAACAAACAATGAATAAAACGGTTTCTCAAAGATTATGCCGTTTTATTTGAGTGGGAATATTTATATGCTATGAGGGCAAAAGCCCGCTTGGGTACTTCACAGTAGCCTTTTTTACATCTCACCTATATTATGTTGTATAAATACTTATTTCTTAATTTTCTATGATCCTAGTTCAGAATCATTCAGACGTATAATCCAGTCGTTTACTTTCATTGTTGGAATCCTCGGAATCCCCGTGTCCGATGATTGTATAAAGAACATGAGTGTGTAAGAATCTTCTCGGTCAAGATATTCTTGATCACTTATGTCACCTATGTTATTAGGATAATTTTTTGATAACAATAAATATTGGGTGAGTGGTAGGTGCAGAATAGTTTTCCCGCTTGGTGTATGTTTTATTGATAATGTTGTGTCGTCTCCCTTCATGATGCGCAGTGTATTTAATCTGGCGTGAATGATGGGGATTTGTTCGGAAGTCAGAGACAGTTCCTGTCGATATGGAAGATAACAGGTCGGAGTTGTGCCGACAGGAGTATTTGTATAGTCTATTACACCGTTGGTGGATTCTAGGGTGAAAGCGAAGTCCTCTTGTCGTAGAGGAAGATTGTTCTCATCCTGTAGGATACACGAGAAGTAATTCGTATTTTTCACTAGTCCGGCAGTGATGACCTGATATTCTTCACTGATAGTAATATTTTCAAGGCTACTGTGAAAGAGTGCATTCAGTTTCCTGTTAAACTGATTCTTATTGTCACATGCCAGCGATATATTCAGAGATTTCCGTTCAGTTTGTCCAGCCTTGAGATTCGGGAGCTGATACTGGTAGCCGGATATCCCTCCCCATATAAGCAGGTGATAAGTTTCTTCGGGAAACGGTAGTCTTACCATGCAGTAGCCTTGATGTAATGTTATACTGTCTACGTCCAGTCTGTCCACATACTTGTCATTCTTGTCGAAGGCAAGAATGGTAATGTCGCCTACCTGCGTAGATGCAGCGTCCACGTTCAGGATATTATAGGTATATGATATCTTTAACCAAGTTCCTGTAGGACAGTCTGATAAATCGTCATTCACCCAATCACAGGACGAGAACAACGCGACAATGCAGATAATATGTAGTAGAAATGAACGCATTTATGATGATTTTAATTCAGTTGGCCGGTACTACTTATTCAAGTTCTACATCTTGATTACGTACGGCCCACGGAAAAACATTGATATTGATGTCCAGTTCGGCCTTATATTCGTCCGGTTGTTCCGGCTCAATGTAAGGATCTCCACTACCGAGTCCTGCCACTTTACTGATAGACAGACGATATATATTATTACGAACAATACCGAATTCCATTACACCCATTTCTGTAGATTCATAATTATCCTCGTGCTTGATCCAGTAGTTGTAGTAACATGAGTAGTTTTCTGTTTTCTGGAAACGTTTGATACTGTATTTGGCAAGAGTCTCTGTGTCCGAATCGTCTGTGACATCTGACGGTAAGTTATTCAGAACCTGTTTACGTATTGCATCTACACTGATGTAGAAGTTATAATTGAAATAGAACATCTTGGTAGGCCAGTTGGACGGATTGTTTATATTGGTACCATTTTCGTCGAAAACGCGGTTAGTGGCGATGTCCATGTTGGCTTTGAACATAACTCCCGTGCTGTATGCATTCAGTTGGGCGTCAAGGAACATACAGTTTTCCAGGCAGTAGATACGTGACCAGCTATTTGCTGGAGCCATGCCTGCCCAGTTATTGTCGTTGATGTCAGTATCTACTAATGCTTGTGCGAAGAAACCGTCGGCATTTGTGAAATCTTTGGCACCTTCCACTGTTTTCTTGAAGAAATAAGGATCGATTAGATAACCGTTGACATCGGGAATGTCACCAAAGTTTTCTTCCGTATACGAAGCCGGCTCCTGAAAGCTATTCAATGTGGCTGTGTGGCGGAATGTGTAGAATTTAGTTGCCAGATTCAACATTCTGAATGTGTTGAGTTTTATGGTACAATACACCTCTCCGTTGGGATCTTTCAGGGGAAAAGTCTCTTGTTTTTGAGTTAGTTCGATTTTGGCAACGGCACGCTCAAGACTGATAGATACATTGGTTATCTTGTCCGAATCAGTAGGCTTTCTTATCTCTATGTTCAGGTTGGCTGCACCACGGTTTGTCATAACAAAGCCCTCTGTGGGTACATTTGGAATCTTTCCTGTACTGTACGTTACTTCATCGACAGCATTTAAGAAATCGTCTTGCATGGTGATTTCTTTGTTGATTGCTTTCCCGTTGGCAATGGCAAAGATATTGTATGTACCCGGATTTACGGTAATTCTGTCAGCGGTATACTGTATATTTCTCCCTTCTCCTTTGACCTGTCTGATGTTCTTCAGTTCTTGTTGGTCTTTCAGACTTTTAGTAGTCGAATCGAACAGATAGACTGTCAGACTTTTTACTGCATATTCATCCTTTGAGCCAGTCTCTGTCACGCCTGATGATTCGGCGCTGCGAGTGTGGTTTTCATTGGGGATTTCAAAGAATAGGGCAAGATTGCCGTTTGAATCCGTGTGGCTCTCATCGGAAAAAGCTACATCTGCATCATTGATGCAACTGTACTGTGTGACTGCTGCCATAAACAACAGTGACATTAGTTGTGTGAATCTTTTCATTTTGTTTTGAGTTTAATTGAATAATTATTCTACTTCTAAAATCTGTTTTAAGTTATCGTCGGCTTGTAACAGTCCTGCGTCTTTCGACTGCCGGAATAGTGCCTCTGCTTCTTTATAGTTGCCTTACAGGAAACATAAGACACCTTTGGCCAGCGTCGTTTCCGGTAATGGCGGAGCTTTTTCGAGAAAGACGGCTGCGGTTTTTGTCTTTTTGTATCAATGCTATACAGGCAGCATTCAGATTGGCCGTAGGATTGTCCGGAAACAATTGTACGGCAGTCATAAAAAATCTTGTTGTAAGTTGCACTTCCTGGTGTATATGTGAGTGCGAGACGAAACATCTCTTCCAAACTGAGATTTTTAGGATTTGTATCGAATACTACTTGTGATTCTTCTATTGTAAACGGACGTACGTGGTACTCGACGGTATAGTCGGAATGTCTCAGTATGACAAACCAGTGTTTCAATACAAAACGGTAGAATGCCGGAAACCTCATTCTTATTATTTCTTCTTTACGGTCGGGATGCATATTGCTTGTCACAATTTTCATGATAGCTTCTTTGTCTTGAAAAGTTGTGTCGCTAAGAAGTGCCTCAAAACCCTCCCAGTCTTCAGGTGTATAGGTCGTATGTATGTATTTGCCGTCGAATGGATATAGTTGGGATACATATTCCTTCAAGGTCGGGTACGTTCGCGAGCCAGTCGCTCGTTTAGTTGAAGCGGACCGTCGGGTGATGCATATCCATGAATGCTGATGCGTGTGATGCTTACATTGCTGTCGTTTTTTACAGTGTTGATTGTTTCAATGATCTTATTCAGTTCTATTACGTTATTGCTGAATTCTTTATGAATAGCAGTTACATTGACCGGAAAATCAATGAATGCGGAACCTTTTTCCGTTCTGATCTTTGATGTTTCAACTTGTGGGGTCAGGAAGGCAAGTTGCGGAACGAATGTAGGCCGTGGATGTAAACGGGCAATGCAGATGAAATCTTCCGCGTCGGGAATGCCACAGCCGCAACTCTTCTCTATTAGCGAGAGGGTAGCCTGATTCATCCATTGCTCGAATGGAACGGATTGCAAATAATGCATCGTCTGCTTATTCCCGTTTTTCCTTTGTAATGCTTGGGCAGACTTTTCTTTTTTACTTGTCTCCCGTAGGAAAACAATATGTTGTTTCCGGCTGTTGATATAAATCGGAGGCAGTTCCAACCGATGTTCCAAAGTATCGCAGACAATAGGAACCAGTACCATTGATTCATTGGACGAGAGATCCCGTGTGATATCTATTGAAATAGAAACCACCAGTTCTTTCCCCGCCTTATACAAACTGGAGGAAGTTGTACGAATAGTTCCTGTCTCTTTCGTTACAACCGTTTGAGCCTGTATCGAAAGGGATAGAATAATCGTAATAATAAAAAGAACCTCCTGTTTTCATACTTGTAGTAAACTATATTTTTTCATTTTTATGTGATAATATCACCAAGGGTAGATATAGGAGATTACTCCATATCGTTGTAATTCTTCCAATATTTTTATATCTTTCTTATTCTTGCTCATTCCACCATGTCCCAACTTATAGACTTTCCATGGGGTAGTATGGAATTTGCGTGCTATCCGAAAATAAATCTTTCTTCGTTTTGAAAACCAAACTTTCCATATACTTCTCATACTGTTCTTCTCTTTAAAATAGATAAACTAAGCTTACAGAGGCTTTGCTGGGCCCTATATAATGATACTGTCCTTTATTGCGTAGTCCTGCACATTTCCTGACACAATTATACTGCTTGTAACGGATGAAATCATATCCAACTCCGAGACTCGTTTCTACGTTCCAGTGATCATTTAGCATCCAGTGGTATCCGCAACTGATGCCACCCCCGATGAGCCAGCCCTCGTACCGATATTTCTTGAGGTCAGCGAATATGCCGAAAGGTAGTTTTTTCCCTCCGACGTTGAATTGCGCTCCATTGAGATACCCTCCCCAGAAAAATCCGTTGAACTTTTGGCAAGTCCAGTATTTATATTCAGGTTGTATCAACCAGTAACGGTTCACGTACATTTCGCTTCGCTTCCATGGCCGTAAGCTTCCGGCCAATTCGACAGTGCTTTTATTCCCTATCCCATAAGAGACTCCGGCTCCGAAGGCTCCGTCTGTTGCCGGAAGCGCATTGAGCCTGACGGCTACTTTCTGTGAATAGCCGTCAAGACAACTAAATAATATGAGTAGGGTTATGAAATATCTCATTGTGTCTGCCGGTTAAGGACGTTTATTGTTCTCAAAAAAACATTCAGATTATATGCGGCTTCTTCAGAACCTTCAGCTTTGGCTGCTTTCAATATACGGATACCTTCATACGTGTTTCCGGTCATCAATTCATATACTCCCCGGCAACTTTTATAGGCCAGTCCCTCGTGTAGTGCCATTGAAAGGAATTTGCTTGCCGATTTCGTATCTCCCTGTTCAATGGCGGCGGCAGCGGCATTAAGGTTGGCAACGGATGTACGGGATACAGCTTGACACTGATATTGATAATCTGATAGAATTTCGTTTTATTGTCCGCGTATGACAATGCTACCGTATATAATTCACGGAGCGATAACATCTGCGGATTGATATCAGCCATAATTTTGGCCTCTTCAAGATTGAAGTTCAGTTCTTTTTGATTGCGGATATCTACGTCGTCCGAAGCCGGAGAAATATATGAACCTTTATACTTCAGTTTTTTATTAACCGGAGTAGGCGAAATGGAGGGCATACTATTGGTGGACATCGTCGTGGCAGATATTTCCTGAGCCGGTATATCGGTTGCCGTTACATTGGGTGGAAGCACTGCATATTGTGGTGCGAGAATTAATGTATCTTTTAGAGTCTGTTCGCTTTCCGGTCTGACAATCGTTCTTCTCAGATAGAGCGCGGCATCATTCATCCACTGCTCTGCCGGTAGTGAGGTTTGATAGGCTATGGTACGCGAATTTTCATCATCAATGCCTGTCACAAGGTATGCTGTATTGCTTTCCTTACTGTTTTTCTTTTTACGTAGTATCTGGTTGCGTACATATAATTTTTGTTTCTGTTTACCGTTCAGTTGTATGGCCGGTAATAATATTTTCCGGTCTTGCCCGGTTAGAATGGGGGTCAGTATGACGGCGTTTTTCGGGTTCATGTCCTCTATTTCTACTGATATGTCCATTGATACGAATAATGAGTCTGCCCGTACTCCGAGGAAGTGGGGTTTGATATCCAGCTTGACGTTTTGGGCCGGAAGCAGATTGCATATCAATAAGCTGAGCAGGATGAATGTTTTCGTTTTCATTTTATGCGTTTATTAGGTTGAATTATTGGATGAAATACACGACTGATATCCCTATTTGTGTAAGCCCCCAATAGTTACAGTTTGATTTTTCTATCAGGGGGGCACCTGCGGGTTGTCCGTATCGTTTATAGTTGAGATGGGCATATCCCAGCGATATTCCTGCTTCCATATTCCATTGCGGGCTAATCATCCATTGATAGCCGTAGGAAATCCCGAATCCTGCCAGATTGCCTTGATAACGGTTGTTGGCAATTTGTCGGTTTTCTATGCCCAGCATTTTCCCATTTCCGAATCCCCAAGGGAGCATTCCCCCAAAATTGTATAAGGCGTAGTGAACTTGTAAGCCGATAAAACCTCCTGTAAATGCCTCGTTCAGCCATTTGCGGTATTCCGGTTGCACGAGGAAATGCTTCATCTTTTTGTTTCCACTGAAATTCCATGGGTTGTAATTGACAGAAAGGCTGAAAGTGTGTGTATCGTCACAACGGATTTCTCCTCCTAAATTGAGTGAGGTAGTAAGGTCATAAAGCAGATTGCTTTTGATGGCCAAACTTTGTCCGCAGAGGTTTGCGGGCAGGATGCATAAAGCAAAGACAAAAAGGACGACCAGCTTATGTCTTGTGCTTGTCGTAAATCTCCAACTTTTGCCGGCAGATAGCCACAGATATTTATTGATTTTAGGCTTGTGTGTCATAATTATTTGTTTATGTGTATCTGTTACTTCTTAGGTAACGGAATTCTGATATTAGGACATGAACGTGCAAAGTAAAAATAGGATAAAGACAGCGGTCTTTTATAAATAAAATATACTTAGCTGCTTTCGGATGGAAAATTGTTCGGTGGTCAGTAATAGAAAGTTGGAACATGAAAAGAAGAATGCTTCATGTTCTTGCCTGTTATTTTATTTTTTCAAAGAAAAAACTAAAATAAAGTATGATTCATTTGGATTGTGAGATTCTTTTTATATATCTTTGTGTCATATTTATATCCGTTACCTAAGAAGTAACAGATAAGGTAAAGTGTTTGTATCTAGAGTGTTATGAGTTAATAATTACTTGCTTTATAAGATTCGATGTAAGAACAATTCAATTTGTTGGCCTCTGTCCTTTCTTTTAATCCGAACCCCTTCAAATAAGTCTGCGTGGTCCTTATGGATTTGTGTCCTAGTGATTCGCTAATCATCTCAATGGAGATTCCTTGATATTTTGCGTTTGTTGCCCAGGAATGTCGTAGAGTATATGAAGTGACGGTTGATTTTAGGCGTAATTCTCTTGACAGGCTTTTCAGTTGATTATTGAACCGGCGGAGTGCAGACTGGTATTCCTTATAAATAGCTTCATCTTTCCGTTGTTTGTCACCTTTCATTATATTAAATAGATAGTCCGGATAATTTTCTTTCGGTGAGTTGTTATTGCGTAACTTATTCATTTCTTGCTTTGATACATCCAGAATTTCGAGGCTCATGGGCGTACCCGTTTTTATGCGGTTGTACCTGAGGATCCCATGTTCTAATGCCGATTTCTCTAAATGTGCGAAGTCTGCGAATGGCATGCCGCAAAATTGAAACATCAGCCGTGCGATGGCTTGTGTCTGCTTCAGGTGCTCGGAGTGAGGAGGCTTATAGAGAAGCGTATGCAATTCGCCGGCAGGTAGTGCTTTCTTTTGGCGTACATCTACACCTGTGTACACATCCCGGAACAGCCGGGGAATGAAGCGGGCAATACCTGCTTCTACGCCACGATTATATATACTGCGTAACATACGCATATACGTCGATACGGTGTTCGGCTTTAGACCGTGTTCATAGAGATACTGTCCGTATCGTCTCAGATTATCGCGGGTGATCTGTCCGAATGCAATGTTGGGAGTAGTGCAAAATTTGGTGAATGAAAGAACCGCGTTTTTATATACGTGCGCTGTCGAAAAGCGGCCTTCTTCTTGTAACTTCCGGATATAGGCTTGGGCACATCCGGTAAACCCTTTTTTATTACCTTTTTGTTTCATAAGCTTGTTTATTTTACATATTAGTCAGAGACTATAACAAAAGTAGTTATCTTTTTTGTTGTTAACACCTATGAAATATCTTCGGATACCATACATTTTTTTCTGAAATTTTGTTCCGGATTGATAATGAGGAAAATAAGTTTGTTCGATTATTTTTATCATTATCTCCATAACTAAAAGGAATGGATTCCTTATATTGGTGATTGTTTTAATTTGAGGGATCATAATTGCTACTGTCGGGTTTTGAAACGGCGAATGTCGGTTGGGGCTGTTTAATCAGCCATGCCAAGATTTGTTTCCGTAGAGAAACACTTTGTTTCGTACCATGAAAGTACATATAAAAAGTGTTTGAGAGAAGAATGAGGAAAGTTTACTGGTTATCAGTTACTTTCCTCTTTTTGGTTAAAAGTGGCGAGGACAGACGAAGACGGGAATACGACAAGATGAGACAGAGGAACGTTACCTATCCGTAACCTATACCCCCAATGGGGAATGTTGAGGTTCGGAAGAATGAGGAAGGTTACGAATTGAATTTGAACGCTCTGATTTATAGTGAGTTACTGATGAGTAACGTAAGATTTTTGGTTACGAACCAAATTTGCCGTGTTCTGCCGTGAAATGCGTAGCAAGAAAAGACTCTTCATGTATTAATTTTGAACGCAAAAAAGAATGACGTTATGAAGAGTACATTTTCAATTATCTTCTACCTCAAAAGACAGGTAGTAAAGAAAGATGGTACAGTTCCAGTTATGGGACGTATCACAGTGGACGGAACACAGGCGCAGTTCAGTTGCAAGACAACTGCCAATCCAGATTTGTGGGACACCAAGGGCGGACGCATGATAGGTAAGAGTATGCAGGCTTTGGAAGTGAACCGCAAATTGGACAAGATGCGTGTGAGTATCAGTAAGCATTATCAGGAGATTATGGACAGGGACAACTTCGTCACTGCCGACAAGGTGAAGAACGCCTTTCTTGGCTTGGAGTATCGTTGCCATACACTGATGAAAGTCTATTCTCAAAGCCGTGATGAAATGGAAAAGCAATATAAGGCTGGCATGAAATCTTTGAGTACATACACGAAGTATAGAATCGGGTGTGCCTATGTGGGCGAGTTCTTGCAGACGCATTACCATGTGAAGGATATTGCTCTGAAAGAGTTATCGCTGCCTTTTATCACAGACTACGAGACTTTTCTCAGAACCGACAAGCACTTGAAGATAAACTCTGCGATGGTGTTTGTCCGCAATCTCCGTGCAATGGTATTCCGTGCCATAGATAATGAATGGCTCGTAAAAGACCCATTCAGACGATATGAGTACAAGGAAGAAGAGACCACAAGAGAGTTTCTGAGCAAAGAAGAGATTCACCTGTTGATGGAAACACCTATCACAAGAAAGAAGATGAGCATGGTGCGTGACTTGTTCCTGTTCTGTTGTTTTACAGGTCTCGCTTTCATTGATCTGTACAACTTGAAGGAAGAGAACATCAAGGAATTTTTCGATGAAGGTGAATGGATCGTTATCCATCGACAGAAGACTGGAACGGAAGCCAACATCAAGTTGCTTGATTATCCCAAGCAAATTATGGAAAAATACCGTGGATTGTGTGAAGACGGCAGGGTGTTTCCAGTACCCAACTACCAAAGTTGTATGGATTCGCTCAAAAGACTGGGAAAGAAATGTGGTATCACCAAGCCGCTGTCCTGGCACATGAGCCGTCATTCGTTCGCAACCTCGGTTTGCCTCTCCAACGGAGTTCCAATAGAAACCGTGAGTTCAATGCTTGGTCACAAGGATATAAAGACAACTCAGGTGTATGCCAAAATTACCAAGGAGAAATTGAGCAAAGACGTGGAAAAGTTGTCTCAGCAAATAAATAACATTGAGGAATTCACGTTTGGAAATGTTTGCAACGATAATACCAACACTATAAATGGCAGAGTATGAAACGACAAGTGATAACAATACAAGAAGATATAGTCATCTACGCCCCACATCATGGTGAGGTGTGGATGACAGTTTGGGAGATCGCCGAACTGTTGAATATAACAGGGACAGCAGTGAAGAATACCATCAAGCGCATTTGGAAACAAAGTGTGCTGAAAGATTTCCAGCATTCTCAATACATCAAACTTGAAAATGGATATTCTGCGCATGTCTATGATATGGAAGTGATTATCGCCATAGCACTTCAAATGGATACATACCAAGCCTTGTTGTTCAGACAATGGTTTATCAGTAAGGTTGTGAACCGCAAGGATTGCCAAGCAGAGCAAGTAAAACACGAGTATCCGATGATTATTGTGATGAACGGAACGATGCCAAGAGGTGCAAGTTAGAATTTCTCATCTTTTAATAAGATTCCTACACCTTTTAATATAATAGCGTACAGGGGGAACGATTTTTGTCGTTGTACCCTGTACGCTATTTTTGTTTCGCTATTATGAAGCAGTACCCTCCCCTTGTGAAACAGTGCCGTCGAAAATCGGCTTGCGGTAATTACCAGTGAGAAGTGCTTGTATCTCGGATTCCGGATAGAGGGTTTTGCCACATAATATAATGTAGGGCAAGATGCCTTGCTTGCGATATTCCTGCAAGGTACGGCGACTGAGCTTCAAATGCTCGGAGAGTTCCTTGTCGGTGAGGTATCGCTCCCCGTTCAAAGGTGGGCTGTAGGACTCGATGAATGAAGATAGCCAGTTGTTGGCTTTCTTCAAGGATTGCATGGCGGTGTCTATCGACTTGCTCTCATGCGTAAGAAGTTGGTTCATGTTCATTGTTTACAATTTGGATTAAGTGGTGAATATAAAATGTGTTGGCTCGCCCAGGGTGAAGTTTTCGGCTTTGCCTTGGGCGAGTTTGGCTTTATGCTATACCGATTTGATTCTGGCGATAAGCGGAACGATTGCTTTGACCTCTTCGGGGCAGTAATAGAATTGGCGACCTATCTGGGTATGCCCCAAGAAACGGCGGTCACGAAGTTTTTGTAAGGTGCGCTGGCTGATGCGAAGCTGCTGGCAGACCTCATGACCTGTAAGCCATTTGTTCAGACGCTTGCCGTTAGCCTTATGCTTCAGCAACTCAACTTTCTTTACCAAGGCATCGTATCTTGCCATCATCAAGTCGAATGCCTTCTTTTCCATTGTTACTACTTCCATATTCTCTGTTTTATTGGTTCAACAAATTCGGGTGCAAAGTTAATGTGTGTATGTTGAAAAACAATGAAAATGAATAACTGTGGCAGTGCTTTTCTGGGGTTTGCCGACCGCTTGGCAAGAAAAATCAAGAAAATTATACGTGGGTCATTAATGAGTTGTTAAACGGGTATTTCTCAAATGCTTAATTTTGCCGCCGAGAAATAAAAACAACGAATTATATAACATTTCAAACGGAATTAGAATGGAAGTAATAACAATGGAAAGTGCAGCCTTCAAAAAGCTGACAGAACAGTTGACAGAAATAGTCCAGTACGTGCGATTGGCAAAATGGCATTTCAAGAAAACTTGACGGGTAAGGGATTGAAGCCGATGTTGACCAATGACGATGCAGCTAAGATGCTTGGTGTGAGCAAGCGCACCTTGCAGCGAATGCGCTCAGAGAACCGCATTGATTTTATTAAAATTGGCAATCAATGCCGATACCAAGTTGAAGCCATAGAAAGAATGGTTGAGGAACGAACAATAGCAAAGGAAACATGAGCATGGAAGATGGAACATTGAGAAAACTGGAGTTATATCTCCATGACCTACACAAAAAGATAGACGGCATCTACGACATGCTGATGTTGAGACACGAACGAGAGACGGAGCAAAAAGGAAGTTCTGCCATCAATGAGAAATTGCTTGACAACCAAGACCTCTGCCTCTTATTTCAAATCTCCCCTCGTTCCCTTCAACGCTATCGCAGTCTGGGAGTGCTTCCCTACAAGCGTTTGGGGCAGAAAACCTACTACACGGAAGAGGATGTGATGCAGTTTGTAGAGAATAATGTAAAAGAATTCAAGAAAGAGAATGTGGAGCATTACTTGACTCGCATTCATCAGAAATTCAAATAACAAAAGTATTCACCATTAAACATTTACAATTATGGGACAAAAGAAAAAAGTGATGAACAGGACGTGCTGGTGGTCCGTGACGAAAAGACGGGCGAGATCAGCGTCGTCGCCGGACTCAGCAGAGACGGCACACCGAAGCGAGCACCCGCCAAGGCGGAGAACACGTCCGACTTCCTGCGTTTTGACCGCAACAGTGACTTGATGGACAGTTTCTTTAGAAACTTCTTCCGCCAGTGCAAGGAGCCAAGCCGATTCGGATTCTATCGCATAGCGGCAGACCAGGTGGAAAACCTGCTTGGCGTGATGAAGGAGTTGCTGAAAGATCCGGAGGCTAACAAGGAGATTCTTTCTGCCCACAAGGTTGACACCTCCAATTATGAGAAAGAGGCAAAGCAATCGGAAGGCCAGGCGAAAGAAACCGCATCATCGGACGATGCGTCCAAGACGCAAGCTAACACAGAAAAAGAGAATGCATCATCTGAACAAACCAACGAAAAAAAGAACGACATGGAACAGAAACCAGAACAGACCGCAATCGGGCAGAAGTCGCAGACCGCCTCGGATGCAAAGCAGAACCTCATTAGTGGTAACGATGTGAACCTGCAGGAACTTGGTGCCAAATATGGCATAGACTTCAACAGTATGAATGAGAAGGATATGAAAGCCCTGCTCAACTACGGCAAGACGGGGCTTGTGATTGTGAAGCCGACCTTCGGCGGTGAACAGATAGAGATACAGGCCCGTCTGTCATTCCGTAAGGACGATAACGACCAGTTGCAACTCGTGCCGCATTTCGTGCGCAACGAGCCAAAACTCGATGTCGCTTACAAAGGCTATACCTTTACTCCAGAGGACAAGAAGAACCTGTTGCAGAACGGCAACCTCGGAAAGGTAGTGGATTTCCCCGACAAGAATACAGGTGAGCTGCGTCCTCATTTCATCAGTATCGACCGTCTCACCAATGAGATTGTTGACATCCCTACCAACAAGGTGCGCATACCCGATACCATCGGCAAGACACCTATTACCAAGGACGACAAGAGAGTGCTCTACTCAGGTATTCCGCTTCGCAAGGAGATTGAGCTTGCCAACGGGCGCAAGTTTACACCGCTGTTGCAGGTGAATGTGGAACAGCGTGGCGTGGAGTTCGTGCCTGGCAGCACAAGACAGGCGCAAGGTCAGAAACAGAATGGAGACAAGAAGCAAACCGCTGACAAGCAGGAGCAGAAGGCAGAAGGTGATGCGGGCGGTCAGAAGAAGCAGCAAGATCCCAACCACTGGCTCAATGAGGATGGAACTATCCGCCGACTCAACACCTATTTCAAGAAGGAACTGACCGAGCAGCAGAAAGACGACTATGTGGCAGGTAAGACCATCGAGATCAAGGAAGTGCCGAACAAGAACGGCAGCGGTACCTATACCGCCTACGTAAAGTTCGACTTCGACAAGATGCAGCCACGTTCCTACCGCAACAATCCAGACCTCAAACAGGCAAAGGAACAGATTCCTACCAATGAGAACAAGGTACAAGTCGCCGTCAACGAGCAGGGCAAGACCCATGAGGCGACCAAGCACACCAAGGATCCGCTGAGTCCGGGACAGTCTGCGCCAAAGAACGAAAAGCAGCAGAAGGAACAGAACGCCGAGGAACAGAAGCCAAAGAGAAAGGCAAGAAGCGTGAAGATGTAGTTGCCGCCACTTGATCCACAGAGTTAATCATCCATCATAACAACCGACATCTGCGACCGTCTATCCCACGGTTGCGGGTGTCAAAAAAGACATCAGAAAATGAAGACAATCATCGCAGAGAAACCAAGTGTAGCCAAGGAAATCGCCCACATTGTGGGAGCTGACAAGCGTGAGGAAGGCTATATGCAGGGCAATGGCTATTTTGTGACATGGGCATTCGGACATTTAGTGCAGCCAGCCATGCCGGAAACCTACGGCATGAAGGGATTCCATGCAGAGAATCTGCCTGTGATTCCCGACCCGTTCGTTCTTGTTCCCCGACAAGTCAAGACAGAGAACGGCTACAAACCAGATGCAGGTGTGCTTGCCCAGATCAAGATAATCGGCAAGCTGTTTGACAGCAGTGAGCGCATTATCGTAGCAACCGATGCCGGACGTGAGGGAGAGTTGATTTTCCGATACCTCTATGCGTATCTCGGTTGCAGGAAACCTTTCGACCGTCTCTGGATCAGTTCGCTTACGGACACCGCCATCCGTGAGGGACTTCAGAACCTCAGGGATGGCAAGGAGTATGACAATCTCTATCATGCAGCCAAGGCAAGAAGCGAAGCAGACTGGCTCGTCGGCATCAACGGCACGCAGGCCCTGACGATAGCCGCAGGACGTGGCACCTATTCCGTAGGTCGTGTGCAAACTCCGACCCTTGGCATGGTGTGCGAACGCTATTGGGAACACAAGCGTTTCGAGTCGAAACCGTTCTGGCAGGTACACTTCGGTGTGGTTGATGCAGACAGTGGCAATATACTGAAGTTCACATCTGCCAACCGATGGACAGACAAAGCCACCGCAACCGACATATATAATAAGGTGAAAGAAACAGGTTCTGCCATCATCACAAAGGTAGTAACCAAGCGAAAGGTGGAGAAGGCACCACTCCTTTACGACCTTACCACCTTGCAGAAAGAAGCCAACTCCCAGCATGGCTTCACGGCAGAGCATACACTCTCCATCGCCCAGAAACTCTACGAGGCAAAGCTCATCACCTATCCAAGAACATCAAGCCGCTATATTTCGGATGATGTATTTGCCACCCTCCCCAAACTCTTTAAGAATCTGGAGAATCATTCGGAATATGGAGAGAAAGTGAAACTCTTGCCTGGCAGTGAGGACTACAGCAAGAACAGCGTGAATGCAGCCAAAGTGACCGACCACCATGCCCTGCTCATCACAGAAAATGCAGTCATTGGTCTTTTCAAGGACGAGAAGATCGTTTATGACATGATATTGTGCCGGATGATTGAAGCGTTCTCAGCAGACTGCATCAAGGACATCACATCAGTATCGGCGCAAGTGGATCATGAAGTTGAGTTTGGCATCAGTGGCTCCATCATCCGACAGACTGGCTGGCGAGCGTTGTCGCTCAAGGAAAAGAACAAAAGGCAGGACAAGGATGCAGATGCAACAGACAATGAGGTCAAGGATCAAGTCATTCCCAACTGGCAAGAAGGACAGCATATCACTCTTTCTGGCTGCACCATCGCGGAGGGCAAGACCAAACCCAAGCCATTGCATACGGAATCCACATTGCTTGCAGCAATGGAGACCGCAGGCAAAGAGATAGAAGATGATACGATGCGCCAGGCAATGAAGGACAGCGGTATTGGCACACCTGCCACACGTGCCGCCATCATCGAAACCCTGCTCAAACGAGAGTATATGGTGCGCCAGCAGAAGAAACTTGTGCCGACAGAAAAAGGACTCGCCCTGCATTCCGTGGTGAAGAACATGGCGATTGCCAATGTGGAGATGACGGGCAAATGGGAGGCGGAACTTGCCAAGATTGAACGAGGTGAAGCAAGTGCAGACGGGTTCACACATAGTATCGAAGGCTATACCCGTGAAATCACTGCGGAGCTGTTAGGTTGTGACAGACTTTTCAGCCACAAGGATTCCGGCTACCAGTGTCCTAAATGCAAGCAAGGTACCATGCAGTTCTTCGGAAAGGTAGTAAGATGCAGCAACAAGGAGTGTGGTATGCCTGTATTCAAGCAGGTAGCAGGAAAGTTGCTCACTGATTCCGACATCACCGACTTGCTTACCAAGGGCAAGACCAGAACGCTCAATGGTTTCACCAGCAAGCAAGGCAAACCTTTCTCCGCAGCCATAGCCTTTGACGAGAATTTCAACACGAAATTCGTCTTTGCAGAGCGCAAAACAGCAGAAAAGCGAGGAAATGTGAAGAGATACAAGAAATAGTTTGTACCTTTGCCACCGAAACATGGTTCATAAATGGTGTCTTTATTTAGGATGCTTTTATTTACTGTGGATTAAGTGGCGGCACTCGGAGGGATACCGAGTGCCTTTTTCTTGCTTTCACACAAACACCAACCGCCATCCACGGTTTATTATTCACCACTTAATCCATTCAACAGACAGATGAACAGAAAGAAACAGGCACAGACAGAGTTGTCCTATTACGGACTGTACCTCTTGAACCATCTCAGAGAGAACCGTTTTCCACAAGCCAGCGATGCGGACTTTATCCGCGAACGTGCAGATCATGCCGCAGAGGTATATGAGCAGGCACGGCGTGATGCCCTCTTTGCCGATGCGGCACAAGAGCTTGCCATGTCAGCATTGCTGAAAGGTCTCCGCTTTTCCAAGTACAGCATCCTGTACGATGTTGTTGACAGTGAGTTTCCCCTGGAGGTAGCAGTAGAAGACCAGGAAGCGTTTGTCAAGAACCTCCTGCCTTTGGTTGATAACGTGTATTCCATTTACAACCTCACCGATGACGATTTTGCCCAGTCACCGGACTACGACCAGCTCTACACAGAGTTGACGGGAGCCGTAGCCATTTTCATAGAGTCAAATGGCGTACAATAGAAAACAACGGCTGAACGACAACATCAAGGCGATAGAGACGGCATTCATCCTTGACAGGGAACAGCGCACGCCGACTGCCCGTGAGCGTCTCCTTCTGGAGCGCTATTGTGGATTCGGGGGATTGAAGTGCATTCTGAACCCTGCCAGGGAACTGGCGGATGCCGTCCATTGGGCAAAGTCAGACCTTGAATTGTTTGCTCCAACAGTGGAGCTGCATAGACTTATCCGTGAAAACAGCAAGAATGAAAGCGAGTACAAACAGTTGATGGACAGTCTGAAACAGTCTGTCCTCACGGCATTCTACACGCCGTCAGCCGTTACAGAGGCTCTGACGGATGTGTTGAAAGAGCATCAGATTATCCCCGAAAAGGTGCTTGAACCCTCGGCAGGCATCGGTGCCTTTGTCGATTCCGTCTTGGATAACAATCCCAAGGCAGACATTATGGCATTTGAAAAAGACATGCTTACGGGAAAGATACTCCGCCATCTGCACCCGGAGCAGAAAGTGCGCATAGAGGGATTCGAGAAGATAGAAAAGCCTTTCAATGACTACTTCGACCTCGCCATCTCAAATATTCCTTTTGGCGATGTTGCCGTGTTTGATCCGTCCTATACAGCCATGAAAGGCATGAGGGCACTTGTCACCAGACGCATACACAACTACTTCTTTGTCAAGGCTCTTGATACGGTAAGGGACGGCGGGTTGGTTGCCTTCATCACCTCACAAGGCGTATTGAATGCCAAAAACAACAGTGCCGCGCGTTTTATGATGCTCTATCATGCTGATCTCGTGTCAGCGATTCGTCTTCCCAACAACCTGTTCACGGAAAATGCCAATACGGAAGTGGGCAGTGACCTCATCATTCTGCAGAAAAATACCCAAAAGGAGTCGCTGCGAGGAGACGACAACCTGCTTGACACTGTCTATAATGACGAGAACCGCATTCCGACAAACAACTACTTTCTTGAGCATCCGGAACGCATTATCCATACAACGGCAAAGTTGGATACTGACCCGTTCGGCAAACCTGCAATGATATACACGCATGAGGATGGCGTGGAAGGTATTGCAGAGGATTTGCGAAAGATGCTCCATGAAGACTTTAAGAAGAACCTCAATTTGAACCGATACTTGGGGATAGAGGAAACAATGGCTGAGGAAGTTAAGGAGGTTGAAGAAACAGAAAAGATAGAAGAAACAGAGAAGATAAAGCCTTCCATTGAGGAAAAGCAGAACGATACGGTAGTATCCTTGCAAAAGCAGGAAAAGCCTACTGATGATGCAGAGCTATCCAAAAGTCCAATCATCAGCAGCCACCAGTCCAAATGACGCTGTTTGACCTTTGGGGAATGGAAGAAAAAAACCGTCTGACTGTCCATGCTACGAAGAAGAAAGCAGAGATAACAGTGGGTGCTGCCGCCAAGAAAGTGTCAAGGAAGAAAGCAAGTCCGTTGGCAAAAAGCGTCAATCCGACTTTTGAAGTTGTGACAAAGCCTGTGGAAAAAGAAGAAAAGCCTTCGTTGACAGATGCAAAAGAGCAGGAAACAACACAGGAGACAAAACCAATCCTGCCTGGTGATGAACCATACGCAAGCATCTCTTGGGAAGAGAATCCGCCAATCAACGGCTTTTACGAGATGATGATGACCATGGCTCCCGAAGACAGAGTGCTGCTACGCCAAAAGGCGGAACTGCACCGTCAGGAACAACTCAAGGCTTTGGGCGTTGAAGATACGCTTGATCCGAAGTTCAAACCGCCGATGGAACCGATAGAAGTTCTTAAAGCTCAAATCGGGCATGGACAGTCGAAAGGGAATGAGGCAAAAGAAGATTCCAAGACTCAGAACACATTGGAAGAAACAAATCATGAGCGGGAACAACAAAAAGAGCAAGAAAGAAAGCGAGAAGAGCAGGCAAGGAAGAAAGAGGATGTTATGAAGCCCCGTCCATTTGATGAGAAACTGGAAAGTTTTCATCGTGAGGGTTCTATGGTGCTCGACTCTGCCAGAAACATCGGTGTATTGAAAGACCTTACCAAGTATGGTGCTACTTTCATGCCGTTGGATCTGAATATGGAGCAGAAAGAAAAGGCAGTCTTGTATATCGCCCTCCGTGATGCCTATCAGAAACTTTACACCTATGAAGCGGAAGAACAGACGGAAAACAAGCAGATGCGTGAGAGTCTGAATGTCTATTATGATGCTTTCTTCATCCGCTTCGGCAACCTCAATGCCAAGCAGAATGTGAAGTTCATCCTCATGGATGCCTCAGGGCGCGACATGCTGTCGTTGGAACGGGTGGAAAACGGACAGTTCACAAAGTCAGACATCTTCGACCACCCGGTCTCTTTTTCGCTTGACGAGGTCAGTCATGTGGATTCTCCAGAGGAAGCGCTCACCGCCTCACTCAACAAGTTCGGCCGTATCGACTTGCCGTATATGACTGAATTATCGGATATGCCGGAACAGGAACTGACGGAAGCGCTTAAAGGACGCATCTATTACAATCCGCTCATAGACGGCTACGAGATTGCCGACCGCTTCATTGCTGGTAATGTCATAGAGAAAGCGGAGCGTATAGAAGAATGGCTGAAGGAAAATCCCGATCATGCAATCGTGAGAGAGTCGTTGGAAGCCTTGAAGGCAAGCATTCCCGAACCGATAGCCTTTGAGGATTTGGACTTCAACTTCGGTGAGCGTTGGATACCTACAGGTGTGTATTCCGCTTACATGAGCCACCTCTTCAATACACAGGTCAGCATCGTCTATTCCGACAGCATGGACGAATATTCGGCAAAATGCAGTATGAAGACCATGGCCATCACGGATGAGTATATGGTGAAGGGATATTACCGCCACTACGACGGTATGAGTCTTCTGAAACATGCCCTGCACAACACTTGTCCCGACATGATGAAGAGCATCGGTGAGGATGAACACGGCAACGACATCAAGGTGCGTGACAGCGAGGGCATACAGCTTGCCAATGCCAAGATTGACGAAATCCGCAACGGGTTCTCTGAATGGCTGGAGGAGCAGTCTGACTCCTTTAAGGAACGGCTGACCACGATGTACAACCGGAAGTTCAACTGCTTCGTGCGTCCGAAGTATGACGGTTCTCACCAGACCTTCCCCGGTTTGGATCTGAAAGCCCTTGGCGGAAAGTATGGTGTCAAGAGTGTGTACCCAAGTCAGAAGGACTGTGTATGGATGCTTTTGCAGAACGGCGGCGGGATATGTGACCATGAGGTGCTGCGCCCATAAGGGCATACTGTAAATGTAGGTTTGGCAACCTACCCAGCAAGGGTTTTCTACGCTGGTCATCAGCCAACTTATCCACTTAGCTGAAAAGCGGTGGGGAGTGTAGCATGTTGGAAACGGCATAAGTCGGCTAACTATCATACCGCTACTGAATGTCAAGATGAAACGATGAATACGAGGATGAAGACTATACTGTTTGAACGACAGTCCAAGACGTTAGTTGGTAAACACAGACCTAAGATAGTTATAAAGGTCTGTCTGCAATACTTCCACTTTCCTACTTCGAGTGCGAGAGCAGAAAACCGATTGCAGGTCAGCCGCAATAAGCGGAAAAGGACGAAAATCGCATCCGACAATTCATCAAGCCAATAGTTACAGTATTGCTTAAATGGGGATTACCTAAACCGAAGTGCCAACAAATGGCTATAGGAAGTGGGTTCTTTGAAATTTCGGCAAGGTAACAGAGTGGCCGTAGTAGTCCGAGCAAGGGAAAGCCTTGTACATGGCGAAGGGAGACAGTGTGTTATTTTTAATATGTTAAATGAATGATGTGTGAGACATTATGAGAAATTCAGAAAATGTATTAAACAGTCTGGCTGGGCATAGCCAAGACCTAAGCTACAAGTTTGAAAGACTTTACAGACTGTTGTTCAATGAGAATCTGTTTGCAGAAGCCTATCAACGGTTGTCCCGAAATCCAGGCAACTGCACAAAAGGAACTGACGGACAGACAATAGACGGAACAAGCATAAAGCGCATCCGTGACCTCATAGAACAACTAAAGGATGAAAGCTATCGTCCTCGTCCTGCAAGAAGAATATACATACCCAAAAAAGAATGGAAAACTTCGTCCGTTGGGTATCCCTTCTTTCAAGGACAAGCTCGTTCAAGAAGTAGTAAGAATGATACTCGAAGCAATTTACGAGGGACACTTTGAGGATTGCTCGCATGGTTTTAGACCACACAGAGGGTGTCATACTGCTATGGTTTCCTTGCAAAAGGGAGGTTCGGGAACAAGATGGTTCATAGAGGGTGACATCAAGGGATTCTTTGACAACATCAACCATGATGTTCTCATAAGCATTCTTAGTGAACGCATCCACGATGAGAGGTTTTTGCGACTGATACGAAAATTCTTGAAAGCGGGTTACTTGGAACAGTGGGAATACAAAAACTCCTATATCGGCACTCCACAAGGCGGTATCATCAGTCCTATCTTGGCGAATGTCTATTTGGACAAGCTCGACAAATTCATGTTGAGATATATCGAGACATTTAACAAGGGTAAAAGCACGTCAACGCAACCCTGAATACAAAAGGGTTGCCAATCGCAAAGACAAACGAGTAAAGAAACTGAAGAATGAACAGGACGAGCAGAAGAAAGGTGTTTTACGTTCAGAGATAGCATCCCTGCATCGTGAAATGCAACGACTTCCTGCAACTCTTGACATGGATGAAAACTTCAAGAGGATGAAATACGTACGGTATGCAGACGATTTTCTGATTTGTGTTATTGGAAGCAAGGCTGACTGCCAAAATGCAAAAGAAGATATTAAAAACTTCTTGCAGGAACAGCTGAAACTTCAACTTTCAGACGAGAAGACACTTATCACAAATGCTCATGATACAGCAAAATTTCTTGGATTTGAAGTCACTGTCCGCAGTACAAACAAAACGAAAAAGGATTACAGAGGGATTCCGATTCGCTCCCTTGACCATAAGGTTGTCTTATTGTTGCCATTTGAGGCAATGAGAAAGAAACTGCTGGACTACGATGCCATGCGCATTGTAATCAAAGATGGCAAGGAAGTATGGGAGTCAACTTCTCGTCCCTATCTTCGTAGTAATGACGACCTTGAAATTCTGAACCGTTACAATTCAGAAATCAGAGGTATCTACAACTACTATTGTATTGCTAACAATGTCAACATTCTAAACAGTTTCTATGGAATCATGAAAGAGAGTATGTACAAGACATTCTCGTCAAAGTACGAATCTACCGTAAGAAAGATTGCCAACAAGTATTGTAAGGACAAGATTTTCACGGTAAGATACCAAAACAAAAAAGGTGAATGGTTGGAACGTACCTTATATCATGGTGGATTTAGGCTGAACAAGGAAGCGCGCATTGACAATGCACACATTATGCCCAATTACTATGGAATGGAGAGTACAAGCCTTATGGCTCGCTTGAAAGCCCATAAATGTGAATATTGTGGAGCTGAGGACAATCTGAAAATGATACACGTCCGCAAGCTCAAAGATTTGAAAGGCAAAGAAGCATGGGAGAAACTCATGATTGCCCGACAAAGAAAAACAATCGCAGTTTGCGAGAAATGTTATAACAAAATTCATGGAAATAAATAGACTGACAATAACCACGGAGAGCCGTATACTTGGAGACGAGTACGTACGGTTCGGCGGCGAGTACATTGAAACCTGCTTCCATAAAGGGAAGCAAGGCGCATTGTGCTTAGCCATTGGAACTGGCAAAACCCTCATCATGTGCATGGCTGCGCATGAGATGAAACGTCTCGGTATGGCTCACAAGCCGATGATTATCGGGCTGAAAGCCAATGTCGCGGAGATAGCTGCCACCTATCAGACAGCTTATCCCCATGCGAGGATACTCTATGCCTCGGAGAAGGATTTTTCCACCAAGAACCGTGTCAGTTTCTTCAACAACATCAAGAACAACGACTATGACTGTGTAATCATGTCGCATGACCAGTTCGGGAAGATACCGCAATCGCCAGAACTCCAGCGACAGATATTGCAGGCGGAGCTTGATACCGTGGAGGAAAACTTGGAAGTGATACGCACGCAGGGCAAAGACGTGTCACGGGGAATGCTCAAAGGCTTGGAAAAGCGAAAGCAGAATCTGGAGGTGAAGTTGCAGAAGATAGCCTACAGCATCGAGCAGCGCACCGATGATGTGGTGGACTTCCGCATGATGGGCATCGACCACTTGTTTGTGGACGAGAGCCACCAGTTCAAGAATCTTATGTTCAATACCCGTCACGACCGTGTAGCAGGACTCGGCAACAGCGAGGGAAGCCAGAAGGCACTCAACATGCTCTTTGCTATCCGTACCATACAGGAGCGGACTGGCAGAGACTTGGGAGCGACATTCCTGTCGGGAACAACTATCAGCAACTCACTGACAGAGTTGTATCTGCTCTTCAAGTACCTGCGCCCCAAGGAACTGGAGCGTCAGGACATCCGCTGTTTCGATGCGTGGGCGGCAATCTTTGCCAAGAAGACTACCGACTTCGAGTTTAACGTCACCAACAACATCGTACAGAAGGAGCGTTTCAGATACTTCATCAAAGTGCCTGAACTTGCTGCCTTCTACAACGAGATAACTGACTATCGCACGGCGGAGGCGGTTGGCGTGGACAGACCACTGAAGAACGAGATTCTTCATAACATACCACCGACACCAGAGCAGGAAGACTTTATCCAAAAGCTGATGGAGTTTGCCAAGACGGGCGATGCCACCATCCTCGGCAGACTGCCACTGTCGGAAACGGAAGAGAAGGCAAAGATGCTCATAGCCACAGACTATGCACGAAAGATGGCTCTCGATATGCGCATGATAGACCCGACTTGTGAGGATCATCCCGACAACAAGGCAAGCCATTGTGCCAAGATGATAGCCGACTACTATCACCGTTACGACGGTCATAAGGGCACGCAGTTCGTGTTCTCCGACTTGGGAACATATCGACCGGGCGAATGGAACGTGTATTCTGAAATCAAGCGCAAGCTGATAGAGGATTACGGCATACCGTCGTCTGAAATCCGCTTCATTCAGGAGTGCAAGAACGAGAGGGCAAGAAAGGCGGTGATAGCAGCCATGAACGAGGGTTCGGTACGAGTATTGTTCGGCTCCACATCCATGTTGGGTACAGGTGTAAACGCACAAAAACGGTGTGTGGCGATTCATCATTGTGATACGCCCTGGCGTCCATCAGATCTTGAACAACGCAATGGTCGTGGAGTTCGTGCCGGCAACGAGATTGCCAAGCTGTATGCCGACAACAAGGTGGATGTCATCATCTATGCGGTGGAAAAGTCGCTTGACTCGTACAAGTTCAACCTCCTGCACTGCAAGCAGACTTTTATCTCGCAGTTGAAAAGCGGAGCCTTGGGGGCGAGAACCATTGACGAGGGAGCGATGGACGAGAAATCGGGCATGAATTTTTCAGAGTATATGGCTATTCTCTCCGGAAATACCGACTTGCTTGACAAGGCGAAGCTGGAGAAGAAGATTGCTTCTCTGGAGGGTGAGCGCAAATCGTTTAACAAGGGCAAGCGTGACTCAGAAACAAAATTGCAGTCAAAGACGGCAGAGCTGGGCAACAACAAAGCCTCTCTCAAGGGAATGACCGAGGACTACGGCAAGTTTATGGACAAAGCCAAGAAAGACAAGGACGGCAACATCCTCAACCTCATCACTCTCGATGGTGTGGAGTCCACGAACTTAGAGGTTATAGGAAAGCATCTGCAAATGTTGGCGGAGAAAGAGACAACTGGCGGACAATACAAGCGGATTGGAGAAATCTACGGATTCCCTGTCAAGATTGTCAGCAAGACAAGTTTCGAGAATGGTCTTCCATTTGTTGACAACCGCTTTTTTGTCGAGGGCAATTACAAGTACCAGTACAACTACGGTCACATTGCCAAGTCGGACCCGATAGCAGCGGCAAACAACTTTCTGAATGCCTTACAGAAGATACCAAGCTACATTGAGCAGTATGATTCAAGATGCAAGGCTTTGGAAAATGAGATACCGCAACTCCAAGAGATAGCCAGCAAGACTTGGAAGAAAGAGGATGAGCTGAAAGGTCTGAAAGCGGAACTGGCGGCATTGGACAGGAAGATACAGCTTGAACTTGCCCCGCCTACTTCTGAGGTTGAGAAAACAGAAAAATCTCATGAGGTAAAGGAACAACACAAGTCCGAAAATGACCAAACGGAATCAACTGTTCATCAGAACAGAAAGTTTCGGGTAGGTTTCTAAATAACAATAGGTGGCAGACATATATTTTATATGTTTGTCACCTGTTATATACACTTTGCTACACAAAATTATCGAGATATTCAAGCAAATAGGCTTAAATAGTCTTAAATTTACGGACAAATATAGACTTTTTCAATCTTTGTTGCTATTTTCTCGAATAAATTCCGTACTTTTGCAATTGGACTGTACTTGCCTGACCGATGTTGTCACCGTTAGACGTGTTCTTACAAGATAACCGAGTCGGCAGCCTACGCCGCGCTGAGTGTAGTGAAGTCACTTATCTGACATATCTATACAAAAGCGGGCATTGGGTGGGATGACGGTCCAGACATATTGAAGGCGTTTATCGACGCTTTGTTCTTGACACATCGAAATCTTGCAAACTTCCGATATTATAGTCATGAACATAGCCAACGGTAGATGTCCCGGGTGTGATTATATCTATCCGTGGAGTACTATGTATGCTCGTATTGTATCCTATAGGGTACAATTGTGTTCGTATGCATAGGTTCTGCATGGAGTTTATATATTCATATCGGCGTGGGCTCTAACGTTGTCTGTTCAACTGGATAATTGGCAATGCAAGAGCCTTGGTACGTGGGACGGACAACAGGACGACTCACGCTTTTTTTGTGTCGCAACTTAACCGAGTTCTGTCTAGAATAAAGTTAGCACCGATATGAAATCGATGAATGTACACTAGAAAATGTACACACCATTGGAGGAGGTGAAACTCCTCCCTGCGCTGGGCTTACCCCCAACGCCCTCCCCGAAGCTCAAAGCACTATATCAGCAGTGAGTTCACATACAGGGGTGTCCACCAGAAGTGTCCATATATTAAGTAAGTCTAAAGTACAAAAGGAGGAAGAAATTCCTCATTGGTATGCTTTACGCACCACCTATGGTAGAGAGAAAAAAGCATACGACTACATGACAGCCAAAGGCATCACGGCTTTTTATCCTACTACAAATGTAGTAAAACTTATAAAAGGTAAGCGCAAAGTTGTTACAGAGTCTCGTTTACCAAACATCTTCTTCGCCTACGGCACCGAAGAACAACTCAAATCTTTTGTTTACGACAACGTAAACCTCCCATTCCTTCGTTTTTACTATCGCCACGTCCACGTTGGCTGCAGAATCAACAAGACACCATTGATAGTCCCCGACTATCAGATGGAAAGTCTGAAGATTATCTGTGCAGCCGATGCGGACAATACTATCGTGTCGTTAGACGAAGTGCCCAAGTTCAAGAAAGGACAGTTGGTAAAGGTTATTGATGGTGTATTCAAAGGTGTGGTTGGAAGAGTTGCACGCTGGCAAGGACAACAGAGAGTTGGTGTAGTGGTGGATGAATTGGTAACTGTTTGTACCGCTTATGTGCCAAGTGCATTTTGGAAATTGTAGAATGATTATTCATATTCAATGCAGAAATGATGAACAAAAAAATTACAGAATATTTTGATGGACTTCAAGTTGATTTAGTCCATATATCTCAGTCTTTTGCAGTGGACAATAAATCACCGCAAATAGAGCCTGTACATATATTCAGAGCACTTTTACACAAAAGTGCAGGTTTGGTTAATTATATAGAGGATTGTCTTGATGAGGACTACTACTATTTAATTGATTGGTGCGATATTCATATCCAGCAATGCGACAAGTCTCCTTATCCTATGAAAAAAGCTGAATTTTCACGAGATAGTCAAAATGTGATAAAAGAAGCTATATCCTTGGAAGAGCAATATGGAACAGAGACGCATAAATTAGAACTTCTTTTGGTTGCATTGGTCAGTCCTGGTGTTGGTTTTTCTTCTGAGCAATTAAAGACCATGCCCCTGTCAAGAGAAAAGGTTTTATCCTCGATAAACAAAAATGTAAAGAATGGCGTTAACTCTTCTAAAGAAGTTTCCACTTCAACCAATATCGGAAAGTCGCAAAATGTATATTGCAATTCATTACTTGATGTAGCCAACGATTTTGAAATCATTGGTATGGAAAAGGACTTGCGTTCATTGGTAGAAATATTGGCTCGAAAAGACAGAGCGAATGCTCTTATTGTCGGTGAAACTGGAGTTGGCAAGACCTCATTAATACGCAGTTTGATTGGAAAGTTAACACAAAATGAACTTCCAGCATCATTAAGCAACATACAGCCTTATGAACTCGACCTAATATCTTTAAGCCAAGGTGTAAGCTACAAGGGGGAAATAGAAGACAGATTCAAATCTGTCATAGACGATTTGTCTGATATTTCGCAACCTGTTCTGGTTATTGAAAATTTCCATCGCTTGGGAGAAACAACTTCGTCGCTTAATGCCATATTGCCATCAATAAAGAAGATTTTATCCAATAATACCATACAGTTTATTTGTACTTCATCAATAGACGGATATACAAAGAATCTTGAAAAAGACAGAGAACTGACAGCTTATTTCGAGAAAATATCCTTGGAAGCTCCTTCGGAAGAAAACACAGTAGAAATCTTGGATAGTAAGAAGAGTATATACGAACAGTATCATAACATAACTCTTGACAATGATGTCATTCCTGAGATTGTTCGTTTGGCAAAACGATATATGCCTGAGCGAAATCTACCATCGTCAGCAATAGACCTTTTAGACCGTTCGATGGCTTCTGTGAAAATAGAGAAAGAGCTGGAACGGCAGGACATCCGTTGTTTCGATGCGTGGGCAGCGATATTCGCCAAAAAGACGACGGATTTTGAATTTAACGTGACGAACAACGTGGTTCAAAAGGAGCGTTTCCGCTATTTCATCAAAGTGCCGGAGCTTGCCGCCTTCTATAATGAAATCACGGACTACCGCACGGCGGAGGACGTGGGCGTTGACCGTCCTAACAAGAACGAGATACTGCACCACATACCGCCCACGCCGGAGCAGGAGGACTTCATACAAAAGCTGATGCAGTTCGCCAAGACGGGTGACGCCACCCTGTTGGGCAGGCTGCCGCTTTCGGAAACGGAGGAAAAGGCGAAGATGCTCATCGCCACGGACTACGCCCGGAAGATGGCACTCGACATGCGCATGATAGACCCGCATTACGAAGACCACCCCGATAACAAGGCGAGCCATTGTGCCAAGATGATTGCGGAGTATTACCAAAAATACGACGCGCAGAAAGGCACACAGTTCGTTTTCTCGGACTTGGGGACATATCAGCCGGGCGACGGGTGGAACGTCTATTCGGAAATCAAGCGCAAGCTGACGGAGGATTACGGCATACCGCCAAGCGAGGTGCGCTTCATTCAGGAGTGCAAGACCGACAAGGCTCGGAAGGCGGTGATAGACGCCATGAATGCCGGAACGGTGCGTGTTCTGTTCGGCTCCACCTCCATGCTCGGAACGGGTGTGAACGCACAGAAAAGGTGTGTGGCAATTCATCATCTCGATACGCCGTGGCGACCGTCCGACCTGCAACAGCGTGACGGACGCGGAGTTAGAGCCGGAAACGAAATTGCCAAGCATTTCGCCGGGAACAACGTGGACGTAATCATCTACGCGGTGGAGAAGTCACTGGACAGCTACAAGTTCAACCTCCTGCACTGCAAGCAGACTTTCATCAGCCAGCTCAAAAGCGGTGCTATGGGGGCGCGTACCATCGACGAGGGGGCAGTGGACGAGAAATCGGGCATGAACTTCTCGGAATATATGGCGTTGCTATCCGGCAACACCGACCTGCTGGACAAGGCGAAACTTGAAAAACGTATTGCCTCGCTCGAAGGGGAACGCAAGTCTTTCAACAAGGGCAGGCGTGATTCGGAGTTCAAGTTAGAGATAGCGGGCAAAGTATGGAAGAAGGAGGAAACAGTTGAAGTCTGTGCCGCCCTCATATCACATAGAAAAAAATAATGAATTGCATAAGTTTAGATGAAAAAGATAACATCTTTGAAATAGGTGCAGGGAAAGGTCATTTTACTGCTGAATTGGTAAAGAGATGTAATTTTGTTACGGCGATAGAAATTGATTCTAAATTATGTGAGGTAACTCGTAATAAGCTCTTAAATTATCCTAACTATCAAATAGTAAATGATGATATACTAAAATTTACATTTCCTAGCCACAATCCATATAAAATATTTGGCAACATACCTTACAACATAAGCACAAATATAATTCGAAAAATTGTTTTTGAAAGTTCAGCCACAATAAGTTATTTAACAGTGGAATATGGTTTTGCTAAAATGTTATTAGATACAAACAGATCACTAGCATTGCTGTTAATGGCAGAGGTAGATATTTCTATATTAGCAAAAATTCCCAGGTATTATTTCCATCCAAAACCTAAAGTGGATAGCGCATTAATTGTATTAAAAAGAAAGCCAGCAAAAATGGCATTTAAAGAGAGAAAAAAATATGAAACTTTTGTAATGAAATGGGTTAACAAAGAGTATAAAAAACTGTTTACAAAAAATCAATTTAATAAAGCTTTAAAATATGCGAGAATATATGATATAAACAATATTAGTTTCGAACAATTTGTATCGCTATTTAATAGTTATAAAATATTTAACGGCTAAAAACAATAGGCCACATGCAACTGTAAATGTTTAGTTATAGGTAGGGTAGCATAAGTTAAAATGCTATTCTGCCTTTTAAAAGTATGGTATACATTCCAGAGAGAGATTGGATATGTTCCCGCCTACCGATAGTGCCAA
>VOFH01001226.1_pt1 | contig 144001 bp, 137 predicted proteins | sample 5384091 | NCBI WGS metagenome assembly VOFH01 (sample SAMN12384727, study PRJNA508395) | human gut metagenome | isolation source: healthy gut G | host: Homo sapiens
TATTAATTAAACAGAAATAACTGTTTAATTTTCAATTAGATAGAGATTGTCACTATCCTAGAACGAATTATTTATCTTTGTTAGCTTTAAAAGTTAGCATACTAAAAACAATAAAGTGCAATGAAAGATTTTCTGAAATTTACGTTTGCCACCATTACCGGCATCATCGTATCAGTCGTTGTTTTAGTTTTCATCAGTATTCTGGTGGTTTTCAGCATGGTATCATCTTCGGAGTCAGAAACGCAAGTACGCAAAAACTCCATTATGATGCTGGATTTGAATGGTGCACTGGCTGAACGCAGCCAAGACAATCCGTTCGATGCCCTTATGGGAGACAATTATAAGACTTATGGCCTGGATGATATCCTCTCTTCTATCAAAAAAGCAAAAGAGAATGACGACATTAAAGGTATCTATATAGAAGCGACTTCGCTGGGTGCAGGATTTGCTTCACGCGAAGAAATACGCAATGCATTGAAGGATTTCAAGGAATCGGGAAAATTCATCGTGGCTTATGGTGACAGCTATTCCCAAGGTCTTTATTATCTGTCAAGTGTAGCCGACAAGGTGTTGCTGAACCCGCAAGGTATGCTCGAATGGAGGGGCTGGCCGCTACCCCCATGTTCTTCAAGGATTTGCTGGCCAAAATCGGAGTAGAAATGCAGATATTCAAAGTAGGTACCTACAAATCGGCTGTAGAGCCTTTCATCTCTACCGAAATGAGCCCTGCCAACCGTGAACAAATCGACGCTTACCTGACCTCCATCTGGGGACAAGTGACCAATGATGTTGCAGAATCACGCAAAATATCTGTAGACTCACTGAACGCCATTGCCGACCGCATGTTGATGTTCTATCCCGCAGAAGAAAGTGTGCAATGCGGACTGGTCGATACATTAATATATAAGAATGATGTGCGCAACTACCTGAAAGCGATGGTAGGCATCGACAAAGACGACCGCATGCCCGTACTTGGTTTGCAGGACATGATTAACGTAAAGAAGAATGTTCCCAAAGACAAAAGTGGAAATGTGATTGCCGTATACTATGCCTATGGAGAAATTGACGGTGGTTCATCTTCTGCCTCCAGCGAAGAAGGCATCGACTCTAAAAAGGTGATTAAAGACCTGCGCAAGCTGAAAGATGACGAAGATGTAAAAGCTGTAGTATTACGCGTAAACTCACCGGGCGGAAGCGCCTATGGTTCAGAACAGATATGGTATGCCGTCAGCGAATTGAAGAAAGAGAAACCAGTCATTGTTTCCATGGGTGACTATGCAGCTTCAGGAGGTTACTACATTTCTTGTAATGCAGACACCATCGTGGCCGAGCCTACCACACTGACGGGTTCTATCGGCATCTTCGGCATGTTCCCCAACGCAAAGGGGCTGACTGATAAAATCGGGGTAAATTTTGATGTAGTGAAAACCAATAAATACGCAGACTTCGGCATGCTGACACGCCCGATGAATGACGGGGAAAAAGGGCTGATGCAAATGTATGTGAACAACGGATATGACCTCTTCCTCACCCGCTGCTCCGATGGCCGAGGCATCAGCAAGGAAGACCTGGATAAAATTGCCCAAGGCCGTGTATGGACCGGAAGCACCGCCAAAGAACTAGGACTGGTGGACGAATTGGGTGGTTTGGACAAAGCTTTGGACATTGCCATTGCAAAGGCCGGAGTAGATGCCTATACCGTGATGAGCTATCCGAAAAAAGGAAAGTTTCTTTGAAAGCCTGATGAACACCAATCCGGGTAACTACGTCAAAGCACGCATGCTGAAAGGCACAATGGGCGAGATATACCAGCAGTTCAGCGTCCTGGAGAATTTTGACAAATGTGACCGTATACAAGCACGTGTACCCTTTGAACTGAATATTCAATAAATGGAAGAAAACTTTATCAAGATATATCATTGGCTATATCCCCTATCATGGCTTTATGGAATAGGGGTATGCTTGCGAAATAAACTCTTTGACTGGGGCTGGCTCCGGTCAAAGAGTTTTGACGTTCCAGTAATATGCGTGGGCAACCTTGCTGTGGGCGGAACTGGCAAGACGCCACATACCGAATATCTGATAAAGCTATTACAAAAAAACGGAGTGAATGTAGCCACCCTCAGTCGGGGTTACAAGCGTAAAAGCCGAGGCTATGTACTGGCCGATGACAAGAGCAATGTACGGCAAATAGGTGACGAGCCGTATCAAATTAAAAATAAATTCCCCAATGCACGGGTAGCGGTAGACGAAAACCGTTGTCACGGCATTGAGCAACTGCTGAAACTGGAAAATCCCACTGTAGAAGCCATCATCCTGGACGACGCCTTCCAACATCGCCATGTAAAAGCCGGACTGAACATTCTACTAACTGATTTTCACCGGTTACTGTGCGATGATGCCTTGCTCCCTGCCGGAAGACTCCGCGAACCTTCAAGCGGTAAAAACCGGGCACAGATGGTCATCGTTACCAAATGTCCGGATGATATCAAGCCGATAGACTTCAACATCATACTAAGCGGTTCCATCTGTATCCGTACCAGCAATTGTATTTCTCCAGATTCCGCTATGGAATGTTGACACCGCTATTTCCCGAGAAAACGAACAGCCGGAAAGTGCTCTCCTCCCTCACCGGAGACGAGCAAGTACTGCTGGTGACAGGCATCGCCTCCTCCCGCCCCCTTACAGAAAGAAGTGAAATCTTACACGCCACACGTCAAATTGCTGGCATTTGATGACCATCATGACTTTACTCCCAAGGATTTATTGCAAATAAAGGAACAATTCCAGCACCTGGAAGAGTGGAAAAGACTGATAATCACCACGGAGAAAGATGCGGCAAGGTTGAAACTCCATCCCGCACTGGACGAAACACTGAAGCCGTACATTTATGTGCTTCCCATCGAAATAGAGTTCTTACAAAATCAACAATATATATTTAACCAAAACATTATTGGCTATGTTAGAGCGTATTCAAGAAACCGCAGCCTATCTGAAGGGTAAGATGCACACCCAGCCTGAGACAGCAATTATCCTCGGTACCGGACTTGGCAGCCTTGCAGGTGAGATTACCGAGAAGTATGAGATAAGGTACGAAGATATTCCCAACTTCCCCGTCTCTACCGTAGAGGGACACAGCGGCAAACTGATCTTCGGCAAGCTGGGTAATAAGGATATTATGGCCATGCAAGGACGCTTCCACTTCTATGAGGGATATTCCATGAAGGAAGTGACCTTCCCGGTACGTGTAATGCGGGAACTGGGTATCAAGACCTTGTTTGTTTCTAATGCCAGCGGCGGTACAAATCCCGATTTTGAAATCGGCGACCTGATGATTATCACCGATCACATCAATTTCTTCCCCGAACATCCATTGCGTGGCAAAAACATACCTTACGGTCCTCGCTTCCCGGATATGAGCGAAGCTTATGACAAAGAGCTGATTCGTAAGGCCGACGCCATTGCGGCAGAAAAGGGCATCAAGGTGCAGCACGGTGTGTACATCGGCACGCAAGGGCCTACGTTCGAAACTCCTGCGGAATACAAGATGTTCCGTATTCTGGGTGCCGATGCAGTGGGCATGTCCACCGTGCCGGAAGTCATCGTGGCAAATCATTGCGGTATCAAAGTGTTCGGCATATCGGTTATTACGGACTTAGGGGTGGAAGGCAAGATTGTAGAGGTTTCCCACGAAGAAGTGCAGAAAGCTGCGGACGAGGCGCAACCGAGAATGACAGAGATTATGCGTGAATTGATTAATAGAGCATAAGAAAGCATGAGAACAGAAATAGCTACCCTCGGTGAATTCGGCCTCATCCGACACCTCACCGAAGGCATTGAACTAAAGAACGAGTCGAGCCGATATGGTGTCGGAGATGATGCCGCCGTCCTCTCCTACCCGGCCGAAAAGGAAGTGCTCGTTACTACCGACTTGCTGATGGAAGGCGTCCATTTCGACCTTGTGTATGTACCGCTCAAGCATTTGGGGTATAAATCGGCCGTAGTCAATTTCTCTGATATCTATGCCATGAACGGCACACCGAAGCAGATTACCGTTTCCTTGGGCATATCCAAGCGTTTCAGTATAGAAGACATGGAGGAACTCTATGCCGGCATCCGTTTGGCTTGCGAAGAATATGATGTTGACATCGTGGGAGGAGACACCTCCGCTTCCTATACTGGGCTTACCATCAGCATCACCTGCATAGGCGAGGGTGAGAAAGGAAAAGTGGTCTACCGCAATGGTGCCCGCGAAACCGACCTGATTTGCGTCAGCGGCGACTTGGGTGCCGCCTACATGGGACTACAGCTTTTGGAACGCGAAAAGGCGGTGCTCAAAGGAGGTGACAAAGACTTGCAACCGGACTTCTCGGGGAAGGAGTATCTTCTGGAACGTCAACTGAAGCCCGAAGCACGCCGTGACATCATTCAGAAACTGGCAGAAGAAGGTATACAACCCACCTCCATGATGGATATATCGGACGGACTTTCTTCGGAATTACTGCATATCTGTACCCAAAGCAAAGTGGGTTGCCGAGTTTACGAAGAACATATTCCTATCGACTATCAGACGGCTGTAATGGCAGAAGAATTCAATATGAACCTGAGCACTTGTGCACTGAACGGAGGCGAGGATTATGAGTTATTGTTCACCGTGCCCATTGCCGACCATGAAAAGGTTTCCGAAATGGAAGGCATCAAGCTGATTGGCCATATCACCAAACCGGAATTAGGCTGCGCCCTAATTACCCGTGACGGTCAAGAGTTTGAACTCAAAGCACAAGGATGGAATCCTTTGAAGGAAGAAGAAGCGAGAAAAAGCATAACTATAAAACTTTTTCATAAAATAAAAGAAGAAGGCATAAATTTTTTTCTCAAATCATAAACGCTGATAATTAACTATATAGAGAATTATCAGCGTTTTTTATTTCCTAAGCTCTTGCATAGTCCAAAACTTTCACTACCTTTGCAACCGCAAAAAAGAGATAAAAATGGTGCCATAGCTCAGTTGGTAGAGCAAAGGACTGAAAATCCTTGTGTCCCCGGTTCGATTCCTGGTGGCACCACTTTTTTAAATACTCCCATTGAAATGATAATATTTCAATGGGAGTTATTTATTTACAAAATTTTAACTATGATCCCCAGCAACATGGGGTCAACGTAACAATCTGAGGTATTTTATATTTAAGCATATAATTTAGCAAGTCTATATAAGAAAAAAGCTCTATCTCTTACTCCTCTGAACTGTGCTCTAAATGCTTTGATTTTAGCATTGAATGACTCTGCTGCGGCATTGGTTGCCCTCCTTTCAAAAAAATTGATTATATTCAGATAATGTGTTTGTATAGAACGTACGACCCTTCCAAAGGTGAGGAACCCTGATTTATCTACTTCATCATACCACCTTGCCAGCCTTGTCAAAGCAATATCCTTAAACTTACACTGATGATAGATTAAGCCTAACCGCATAGACAGATAATATCCTTTCTTTATATCGGGATATTCCTTGAAAAGAATTTCAGCTCGTATTCTTTGAGACAGAGTCCATAAGGATTCCTTCTTGTAAAGCAGATAAATGCTTCTCGCTAACAACTGCTTTCTTGTATCTCCATTAGCGAAAACAGGTGCATGATACATCTTTCCACAGGCCTTTGCATAAGCAATCTGAGTGGACTCTTCATCCAAAGCCTCCCAGCGAGCTTTTACACGCATCTCCTGCACCGCTTCATAAGCTAACTTCTGTACGTGAAAGCGATCGGTAACACGTTTGGCCGCAGGAAAGCAGATGCGGGCAATCTGCTCCATGTTAGGAGCCATATCCAAAGTAATCTCGCGCACTTGGTAACGGCGGAGACGGGATAGCTTAAGCAGGACAGAAGTGACCGTATGAACGTCCGTACCTTTAATGATAGCAATCATACTACCTTTACCACCGTGAGCTTCTTTATTGATCAGTACAGTATAGAGTTCTCCACGCGAGAGGGCTACCTCATCAATACAGATATAAGCACCGATATTCTTTTCGAATAGTAGCCAATCCTCTGCATGAACAAGTTGGTCCCAATGGAGATAACCACTTAGATGGTTACGGTATTGACGCTCCAATAAATCTCCGTCAACTCCATATAAAACACCTAAGAGCTTACAACTGATCGGATAGCTATCAATATAGTTCTTTTAAAAAAGACGCAAAATCTTGCGTCATACGAGTACCTTCAGCCACCATACGCCAATTGCGGGAAATATACTCATTATGCTTCTTTAAGAGCCGACGACGACGACGACGAATATTAAGGAAGACCTTCTTGCCACGGAGAGGAAAATCCTGAACAATAACAGGGTCATAAAAGCCTTTACTCTCAGTATCCTGATCTGTATACTTCTCAGGAACGATATTTTTTCTCCTCAAGGTAGATCACAACTTCATTTACGCTTTCCTTCACATCAACAAGAGCAAAGTAGTCTAAAGTGCCTTCAGGAAGAAGAAGGCGATAACCGTTTAACTCCATAAGCTATGAATTTGGAGACAAAGATAACAATAGCGAGAAAAGGAAGAACTCCCTACGGGTTTATCTGAACCATTTTAGCATATCGGTTGGGACATAATCCATCGTTCTTCTGTTTAGCTTCTTCCTCCATTTCAGCATCATTGGCCTGCACAAACCATATGCTTTTTAACGTGGCATCCCAACGGTGTTTGATGCGTAATTCCTGGGCACGGCATCACATGGCATCCCAACGGTGTTTGATGAATGTGAAAAACGGTCTATCACACGGCAGGCTTTAGGAAATGCAGTCCGTACGATCTTGCGCATGGAGTCTGAAAGGTCAAGTGTCACTTCTTTAACGGCATAACGACTTTCCTCGTCAATTCGCTGAAGTACAGCTATTACATCCTCCGATTTGGTGCCTGCCACAACTGCTACAAGAGAACACTCCCTTGTGCAGGCATCGCGGTTGGTCACAAAGGTGTAAAGTTCACCGTTTGAGAGCGATGTTTCGTCAATTGCCAGATGCGGTCCTATATTCTCTGGAAACAGCATCCATTCATCGGCATGAGATAACTGTTCCCAATTACGATATCCGCTGAGAACCTCCTTGTACTGTTTTTCGAATGTATGACAGTCTATATGATAGAATTCCTCAAGCGTACGGCAAGTCACTGGGGATGTCTCCATACGTTTCTTTTAAAAAAGATCCAAATTCTTTGGAGTATCTGGTTCCCTTGGCCACAATGTCGAGGTCGATGGGAATACTAAAGCTTTTCCCTGTGCGTAAGTCCGTCCAACGCCGGCGTCTGATCTTGAGAATTACCTTATGGTCCCGTATGGGAAAGTCTGTCACATTTACAGCTTCCATAAAACCTTTGGATTCAAAATGTACGTCATTGCTTAACTTGGGATTCATCTTTTCATCCAGACTGATATGAATCTCTTGAGAGGTTTGTTCGACTCCAGAGATAAGAAAGTAATCTAATATCTGCGCAGGCAACACGAGGCTGGCTAGCATGTTCAAATAATCGTTTTTCATAATGCGAAGTAAGCAATACTTCACGAGTATAAAAAATAATCCCCGCTAAAAATCTACTGAGCCTATATCTTTCCGGCAACACTTTCTGCCCTGACAATTCTGGCAACAGTACTGAATTTTACAGCACATTTTTCGAATGGTGAATATCTTTCGTGGAAAGCATTCAACAGAATATCACTTGCTACCCTTCTCTCCATGACCGTGTGTATTTTCGCCTGGATGATTCACTCACGAGCAGGGATGCTATCATCGCTTCAATTAGTAGAAAATAATCTGGGAAATATGGCGCTGATACTTCTGGGAAGCATGTTTGTCGTATATCAAGAGTTTATATTGTTCAAGAATGTGCTGTCCTGGATAGGACGTAAAGCAGTGCCTATGGATTTAAGCTATTCCTTATATGCTATTCTTGTTCCATTGGTAGTGATGATTATCAAAATCCCATTCAGCAGTCCGCTGGATATGTTTCCCAAGAATAACATATGGGGAGCACTATGTTTCGACTTCGGCTTCTGGCACTTTATGACGGCACTTTCACTGGTATATGCCGTTATTATGGTTGTCATTCAATTCATCCAGTTCGTTACCGCGCTACGGCAGAGCGGTAAACGTCTTCTATCGGTATGTGTAATCTATTTCCCGGTAATGTTTTCCTTATTCATATTGTCGATGTATGCCGTAATAGGAGTGGTGCTTCTCTTCATCATTAAATTTGCATTGAGTGTCATGGAAGAGAATAGCAGGAAATAAATTAAATAAAGGTTACTCTATATACATCAAACATCTATTATCCTTCTTTTTAAAACGCTTCAACCGTTCCAGTTTCTCGCTTTCACTTTCCTTGGCAGGAAACGTTACCTGACCGGTGTCCTTGTTATAATCGTATAATTCCCGTGCAGGAACCACATAAACTTGCTCCGGAGCATCATTAACCCATCCAAAGCCAAAAACGTAAAACAGACTTTTTATCGGACGGTTCAGTTGGTTAATATTCATATATACCTCGTACTTCTCAATATCCTTCCTATCAAGATAAAATCCAACTTTACTTCTCCATTTACATTCTACGGCTATTATCTCTCCGACCTTATAAATCCTGCTCCTATCTACAGCACATTCCAATAACAAATCCGGAGATGAAGAAGACAGAGGCCGGTATCCCTCAACATATTTATCACCTCGCCAATCCAGAAGCCGCCAGAATATTTTTCCTGTATCCAAGTCGGAACATCCATCTTTACTGATATTGGAATTTTTCACAACCCACTCTTCAAACCTGTCTCCCAAATATTTATTCTTGTTCCTTTCTTTAAAGTATTGAAAGGTGTCCATGAACCGATATTGAAAAACATTCACACAGTCATCTATAAACCTATTTAATATTTTCATTGTCATAACAAACTGCTTCTATATCATTATTCATCATCTATAAAGGTGTCTCAGGGAGTTTCATTACCTCAGTACAGATGTGGCTCACAATAAACCACCTGCAAAAATAAAGTAATATTTATTTCAAACAAATATTTACAAATAAAGAATAAGCATTCTTGATTACAAAAGCACAAAACAAACACCCCAAATAAAAAATCAGACTTTTTTCTGTTTTTCCCAATTCTTTCCAGATTCCTTTCCCATCTTTGCAATACGAAAACAAATAAAGTATTAATCATTAAAAATAAAGAAGTATGAAAAAGTTTATTATGATGTTAGTTTGTATGTTTGCAGTGCACACAATGGTAATGGCAGATAACGATAGACCGATACAGGTAAACCAGTTACCGGCAAAAGCGCAGACATTTATCAAGACTTATTTCAAAAACCATAAAGTGGCATTAGCCAAAATGGAATCGGGAGTATTCTACAAAAGCTATGATGTAGTCTTTACAAATGGAGAAAAAGTAGAATTCGATAAAGCGGGAGAGTGGAAGGAAGTGCGGTGCAGACAAAGTGAAGTTCCCGCACAAGTTGTACCGGAAGCAATCCGCAATTATGTAAAGACCAACTATCCGGATGCAAGAATTCTCGAAATAGAATTCGATCATAATGAATATGAGATAAAATTGTCCAATCGTTGGGAAATTACATTCGACTCTCAAATGAGAGTAATCGATATCGACGATTGACAATGCCTGCCTTCAAAACATGAGGGATTAAAATACAAGAGTACAAAAACAGTTGTTCGAGTAAACTCCGAACAACTGTTTTTGTTTAAAAGCCCCATATATATCAGTCGGCAGATTATCAGCTCTTTTGAGAGCAAATAACACATTATTTAATATCTGCTCTCCAAACATTCCGTACATCATGAAAAATAAATGCCGCAATAAAGAATATAAACACTTTATTTTTATACTTTTACACTCATTAAACAGCAAATTCAAATTATATAAACGATGGATAATTCAACTAACAATAAAAATATATTCCAGTCGGAACTACCTTGTGAAAAGAAAAACGGACACAGCATAATCCAAGAATTCATAAACAACTACCCTTACGGTGTCCAGGACTTGATAAAATTGCTCGAATGTGGTTATCAAATTACTTATGAAGATAGAAAAATCATGAAAGAGCAGTTCCCCACCGACACCTATAAATATTATGCTACTTTCTCCAGGTTAGCATTCAAATTGTATCAGGAAGGGCAAGCTGAACTAATAACAACTCTAATTACTTCCGGAGCAGACCTTTCAGGAACAATTTATACGATTGAAGCATTACTTTCCAACAAACCCGAGTATTTCAGTTTTCAAACCAATGTATGGGTATGTATCGCTAATAACGCAATAACCCATTACAAAAATCATTGGATATTTTGTGAGGCAGCACTCAAACAAAGCGGTAAATGGGAAGAGGTTTACAAAGCAGAGTCATTCCTAAGAAAACACAACAAATTAGATAAAAATGAAATCATAACATGGAAGAAACCTAAAGAATACAAAATATTAAAGCTGCTCTATCCTCAATTGCAAGTACCGGCTGTCCGTTTCTTAGAAGACGAACAGCCCGACCCTTACCAAACGGCTATCTCCCTCTTTCATAAAACCGAACTGTCAGATATGTTGGAAACATTAAGCATAAGTATAGAGAAAGAACGTCCGGTTTGGGGATATCATCACATAGCCGGTGCTACTGCTGAAGAGAAAATCAATACACTATGGCATACATTTCCCCACGAAGAATTCCTTGAGGCATTGTTTTACCTCGCTGATCACAAACACTCTTCTTCCATACTCAACCTACTGATAAAAGAGGAAGCTAATGAAATTAGAGATGCCATACACGCCCCCAATACACTTCACAAGTTACAAACAGGGCTGGAAGTAGGAAGAATATATCATCCGGAGTTTCTACTTCTATTATGGGAGTTAGGATACAGGCACAAAAAAAACGGAAGATTGGCAAAAAGACAATAGCCTGACAAATACTACGAAAATGAGGCTTTATCGTTTAGACAAACTATTCGACAATACACTAAACATCGATTTAAAAGAAATATTAACTAGTAGTATTATCCAGGCAGTGTGCCTGATTGAAGACATCAGGAACAACCGCATTACTTTTACCAATCATCCTAATTGGAAATCACGTATAAACAGTATACGCAGTGCATCCAATCATCCCTTAAATAATTATTGGGGATACATTGATATGGCTTTAGATAATTTCCATACAAAAGAAGGCCAAAGCATGAGAACGTATCTATGCCAGAAAGAACCGGGAATCAAGCTTGATAATAAAGAGGCGAAATAAAATCAAAAAATAGCAAGTTGTCCGTCATTGACAAAATTTACGTCAATGGCGGGCTTCTTTTCAAAAAAGCAGTATGCCGCGATAGCCGACAAGGAGTTGGCTATAAAGTTACTGAATGAACGATGTCTTGAGTGTTCAATTTGTGCGATGTTCTTCAGTTCGTCATTGACCGTTTCAATCAAGGCTCTTTTTCTTAGCAAAATCTTGTCGGCAATACTCATCAGTGAGTTCCTCATATTATTTTTAACTTTAGTAACAAGCTGTATGCCATTAAGAAAAAGGTTTTCAAACAGAGCCTGACCTATATATCCCTTGTCTGCACATAGTTTTCCTTTGATGTTTTCCAGAAACTTACCCTGTTTCAACGGTTCCCGGTCATCCACGTTTCCAGGCGTGAACATGAAATTGAGGATCTCTCCTTTGTCATTGATTATCAGATGCAGCTTGAATCCGAAGAACCATCCCATAGAACATCTTCCACGCTCGGCAAGCCCTTCAAATGTCTTATGAATCAAGATTCTTTGGTTACGACATACACATAAGGGAGTGGAATCAACGAAACTGATGCCGGTACAAGTTCCCAGCAGTACTTTTTTGATGAATATGGTCATGGGAAGCAATACTTCCTTCTCCAGTTCCACAAAACGGTTATAAGAAACCTGACGAGGAAAAAGGTGTTTCAGATGTTTACAGACATACTCCTTGTAGTAATGCTTGAAACAACGGAAACCACCGGAGTGAAACAGGATTAGAATAACCATAATTTCTGCATCATTCATACGGTTGGGTTTGTTACGATGCATGGTCTTCATATCCTTAATCATATATTTTTCCTGTTGCAATGTAAATTCCTTGCAAAAATCATCGGCCATACAATAAATCTCTGTAACTTTAGACTCTGAACATAGTGGTAATCGTTTAAATGTTATAATTCAGCACTATAAATTTAATACTTTTATCGCTATGTTTCTAATTATAAGTGAAATATATTTATTCTCACTAGTGTCCACTAAAAATTAGAGGACGAGTTAAAAATTATAATTACTAAATAAATTTGGTCCATCAAGACCGCTTTGTTCTTTGACATCATTGAATTTAGTTTTGCTGAAGAGATTCTTTAATGGAGTCTTGTCTGTAAGAGAAATGCCAAGAATTTGTAGAACCTCGTATGTCGATCTATCCAGTTTCATATCATGTTGCATGATAGCCACAAGACAGTAGGCAATGATTGCTGAGTAGACTTGTATCTTTACAGCGTTCTGGGAAGTACCCCAAAATTTCTTTATTTTAAGGTGTTGCTTGAGCCATTTAAAGAACAGTTCCACTTGCCAACGATTCTTGTAAAGTTCCGCAACTTGTAAGGCTGGAATATGTTTTGCATTTGTCAGATAAATGAACTCCTGTTCGTCTTCTTCATCCCAAAACCTCACTAAACGAATCGTTTCAGGATATGATTTTGGGTATAGAAACCGGTAAGTTCAATCTCACAGTCGGACAATATATTCTTAGGCAGACGTCGTTTCCATTTGAGTACTTTCGCCTTAATATTTGTTTTAGCCCGTACAACAAAGAACGAATCCATCATATGTATCTTATAGAGACGATGATAATCGTTATATGCACGGTCGAAAACATAGAAAGAGCCAGATTCATAAGGTATTACATCCATTGCCTTGACATCGTTTATCTTTGCTTCGGTTATATGGACAAAGGCAGGCACTTGAGTCTCTACGTCATACAACGTGTGGATTTTTTATACCTCCCTTATGTGTACGAAAGTTAGCCCAAGGAAACAGCTTCAGACACAAGTCAATCGTGGTAGAATCGAAGGCATATACATTTCCGTTTAGTTTGAATATGTCATTTACTCTTTTTCTTTCTGGCCTCGCTTATCATATAGAATGCGAAGTCCTCAAAGATACGGTAGTCCCGGTTTTCATTTGCTTTTTGCAAGGTTACTCTGAGTGACATGTTTCCCAACCCCAAGATGGTAGCATTTCTCTTGATGTGCATTCAGCGCAACAATCAGATCACGAAGACTTTCGCGGTTGCACAATTGTCCGAACATCAAAGTAAGAAGTTGATTCCAGCAAGTAAAATGCTTAACATACTTGTTGCCATCATACTTCTTTACGATACGGAGAAACTTGTAGTTGTCTAAAAAACTCAACCATTTGGGCGAAAACGTATTTGTCTTTATTCATATACAGCCTAAGTTAAGGCTGCAAAGTTATGATTTCAAATCGTTGCGCAAGAAAATCTCTTGTAACAAACTGTAATTCAATTATTTCAAAGAACTATTTGCGATTTTTAGTGGACAGTAATGATTTATTCTTATTTCGAACTCACGTTAAATACCGCTCCCCTTTACTGAAAAAAGAAGAATCCCAGTGATATTCGGACAAAGATTGAATAGCGTAAGCAGTCAAAAAAAGCTATTCGCAACGGCAATAAGTATTTGCACCGCACGTACAACGGGGCAATAGTTGCTCGCTCAATTCATCGCGATAGAACTCGTACAGTTGCCGATACATTGTTTCATAGAGGGTTGCTATTTGTTGCTCCTGTTCACTCTCGCTTTGAAAACGATTTTTAAAAGGGTCTTCAAAGTTAAAATGCACCTGCCGTTTGGCATTGAGGGTGAGGAAGCTCTGTTCTTCCTCAGCTTCTTTACACAGGGTAACAACATAGTCCCATGACCGATGCGCATATACTCCGACACCGGAAGGCTTTTTACGCGATATGCCGTAACCGTTTTGCTCCATCACATTGCATACGGCATCGGGAACGCAGTTCCCCTCCATAATTCCTGCCGTAGAGATATTCATTCCCCTGCCAAATGCATGCAGGAGTTCCTGCGCGATACGGCTGCGGCACGTATCTTCATTACTTAGTAATAATATGTCCATTGTGTATTATTTTACCAGTTCTAAATATTCACCATATCCTTCTGCCTGCATCTTCTCTTTAGGGATAAAGCGCAAAGAGGCGCTGTTGATGCAATAACGCAATCCGCCTTTATCGGCAGGACCATCTGTAAAGACATGTCCCAAATGGGCATCACCTGTTTTACTACGGACTTCCGTACGTACCATTCCGTGAGTGGTATCTGCTTTCTCCTGAATCAGCTTGCGGTCAATCGGCTTGGAGAAACTGGGCCATCCGCAACCGGAATCGAACTTATCGGTAGAGACGAACAAAGGTTCACCCGTAGTAATATCCACATAGATGCCCGGACGGTGTTCATCCCAGTAGGCATTACGGAAAGGCGGTTCGGTGGCGTTTTTCTGAGTAACGGCATACTGTTCTGCGGTGAGTTGCGAACGCAAAGTTGCATCATCGGGCTTACTGTAAGCCGCCACCGGTTTCTTCATCTTTGCTTTACGCGCCAGGTCGAATAGCGCAGGATTGATATGGCAGTAGCCGCCCGGATTTTTATCCAGATAATCTTGATGATACTCTTCTGCCGGATAAAAATTCTTCAACGGCTCAATTTCCACTTCCAGCGGGCGGGTGTAGTTGGCAGCCAGACGGCTAACGGTTTCACGGATAACAGGCAGATCGGCTGCATCGGTATAATAAATGCCTGTGCGATACTGAGTACCACGGTCATTTCCCTGACGGTTCAGACTGGTAGGGTCAATCGTTTTGAAATAAAGGTCGATAAGGAAAGGCAAGTCCACCTCATCGGGATCATACTGTACTTTTACGGTTTCGGCAAAGTCCGTGGTACCGGTACATACCTGCTGATAGGTAGGATTGGCTATATTTCCATTGGCATATCCCACCTGGGTAGCCTCCACACCTTCTATTTGTTTCAGGAAATGTTCGGTACCCCAAAAACATCCTCCTGCCAGATAAATCTCTTTCATTGACTTCATATCGTTTCTCCTTTCTGCCTGACCGGTCGATTTACCGACACAGGACAGACAACTTATTAACATTACAAAAATAAAGATTATTTGCTTCATACCATTTACCATATATGAAGTAAAAAACAAAAAAGTCAACGCAATGGTTGACTTTTTCAAATAATATTGTTTATTATCAGAAGCTGAATTTCTCCAGTTTCATAGAAGCAAGGCTTTGTATTTTAGGAACCAAAGTCACAAAATGCGCCGCCTTTTCGTGTGCAGCCAAAGACTCCTCATCTTTCCATGTTTCGCAAATCATAAGGACATCTTCACGGGTTGCACTTTCAAAGATGTCATAAGCAATGCAACCGTTATCCTTCAGGGAACAAGCTACCAGTTCTTTTGCAGCTTCCATCACAGCAGCACGGTTATCCGCACTCACTTGAATAAAAACATTCAGTCTAAGCATATTCATATCTATTTTAAGTATGGCGCAAATTTATATAGAATAAATAAGAAGTCCGTTAAGATTCTGTGTAATTATTCCTCAAATGTGTTACCCGTTTCTACAACACTCTACATATTTCTACATTGGACTTTTCGGGACAACTTCGCATAATATATCTGTAAATCAAGCATATACCGACAACCAATACAGTTTGGCATTCTATTTGTCCTATGATAAGTGTTAGAGATGATAACCCCAAATATTCACTAAAAATCAGAAAGTTATGAAAAAGGTATTAGCAGCATTAGTAATGGTTTTAGGAACAGGAAGTTCTGTAGTATTCGCACAGGAAGTAAACAACTCATCAGCAATCGTGGCAGAAGCACAAGTTCCGCAAGACGAATTTGTGAAAATCGACCCGACAGAATTGCCACAGGCTGTTATGCAGACATTAGCCAAAGATTATGAAGGTGCATCTGTAAAAGAAGCCTACGTAAAAGAAACGGAAGAGACCACACTCTACAAAATCATCATCGTCACCCAAGACGGTCAGGAAGCGGAAACGCTTTTAAACGAAAAAGGCGAAATTGTCAAAGAATAGTCTTTTCTAAATGTAAATCTCATTAAAGAAAGAATTCCGGTTCGTGACGAATCGGAATTTTTTTATCCGCAAAACACATACGTACCCACAGAGATTATTTGTACATTTGTTGCATCGTATTTAGATGCAGTATCCTATGAAAGTCAAGATAGAAGAGAGTTGGCGGCAACGTTTACAAGAAGAATTCGACAAGCCCTACTTTGAAAGATTGGTATCATTTGTGAAAAGCGAATACGGACGTGCCAACGTGCTGCCGCCGGGACACCTTATCTTTCATGTTTTCAACTCATGCCCTTTTGAAAAAGTAAAAGTGGTTATCTTAGGACAAGATCCCTACCCCAACCCCGGACAATATTACGGGATATGCTTTTCCGTACCGGAAGGAGTAGCCATACCGGGATCACTCGCCAATATATTCAAGGAGATACATCGAGACTTGGGCAAACCGATTCCTACTTCCGGCAATCTGGACCGCTGGGTGGCTCAGGGAGTATTCTCCATGAACTCTGTCCTTACGGTACGCGCCCACGAAACCGGTTCGCACCGCAACATGGGCTGGGAAACTTTCACAGATGCGGTAATCAAGAAATTAAGTGATGAACGGGAACATCTCGTATTCATGCTTTGGGGAGCTTATGCCAAAGAAAAGGCAGCCTTGATAGACAGCAGCAAGCATCTTATTCTGACAACCGTCCATCCTTCACCCCGTTCCGCCGAATACGGTTTCTTCGGTTGCAGGCACTTCAGCAAGGCCAACGATTATTTACGGAGCAAAGGCATTGAGGAGATAGACTGGTAAGACAAAGCCCAATCTTACAGTATCCCGTTTACCCCGCTGCCGAACAATGCGAAATCTCCCAAACAGGGGTCGTCCGGAAAGACTTCCGCCAAAGCCTCGGTTATGTTCCGCGCATTCTTCAGAGAGAATGTTTCCGTATCGGTAAGCCCCAAAAGATAAGCCACCCTGCAAACGTGCGTATCCAAAGGAATCAGCAAATCGCGACGGTCGAAGCTCTTCCAAATGCCGAAATCCACTTCCGACTCTTTCCGTATCATCCACCGCAGAAACATATTCAGTTTCTTTTGAGGGCTCTTGGCTGAAACTTCCAGAAATGCGCACAGCTTCTCCATCGGTGTACCCGGATAAACCGACAAGGCATCTTCCAAACTATCAAAACGGGTATAGGCGGCGTGCAGCCGGGCAAAGTAAGTATAAAAATCCGCATGGGAAAGCATACGGTAAAAGCTGCTCCTATCTGTAGGCAGGAAATCTTCTTTCCATCTGCAGGACAAGACATACCGGTAGGGTGAAGTTCCCATTAAACCATGCAGTCCGTCCACTTTCTTCAATATCTGTTTGCGATTGCCAAAACTCATTATAGCTGTGAGCAAGCCGCTAACCTCAATATCCTGTTTCTGCATATACCGATGCGGAAACTGAACAGGATCACCTTGTATAAAGGCTGCACAATGATATTCTCTTGCCCACGCCAAGAGCTGCAATCGGGTTTTCTCGGTCATACTTTGTAATATTCAGCAATTTTCAGTTTCTATTTCTATTTTTCCATCCCGCCCTGCACCCTGCCACTATCCATACAGCAACAACGAACGGTGCGGTGAGGGTTGTTATTCCCCACTTCATACCGCCTATCTGGAGTAAGACGGACAGCAATACAGCCACTGTGGCCCACGCGCCGCCTTTCCATGTTTTATCTCCCAAAGCAATGGCGCACAACACTCCGTTATATCCCATCAATCCGGCATTCAAAACAGTATCATCCACTCCCAACAGCAGAGCGAACGGAATGGGAAGCCCCGCTCCCAATGCAGCATAAAAGCCATTGATACGGGAATTAACCATGATACCCAGCAGGAAGAGCACTCCTGCCAATACTGTATTCCCCTGAAACATCACCTGACCGATGTTCAGACAAAAAGCCTGCAAAAAAGAGAGTGACTGGGCTGTCACTGCATTCCCGGAAGGCAATAGCAAAGACGGCATCATCCCTCTGCAAGCAGCCAACAATATCCACACCGAAAGGATGAAAGGAGCGGTAAATCCCGGCACCCGCCGCTGCAAGCTGAAAAGACGGGCTATCCAAGCGGATAAGCACGCACCTGCAACCAACAATGAGAAAGAAGCTACGGAAACCGGCATAAATACTCCGATCGCTATTCCCACCAAAGTACCGTTAAACCCGTAAAGCCCGTTCCTTATATCTTCGCGACTGTAACCGGAAAGACAAGCCGTTAGTGTACTTACAACATTACCCGCAATCGCCAGCAAGGCCATTTGCCAGGAATTCAGAAGGATACCTGCCAGCATCAATACCCCCGACAGCGCATTGTTCTGAAACATCACCTGGCCTACACCACGCCCTAAAGTAAGAAATGCCTCTTTCATATACTCTTTCAAAAGCTATTTATACAATATAATCCGCTGCAAAATTACATATGTTTTGTCTTTTCAGATTAAACAAACAATGATTATTAACGAACTTCCGTCCAACAAATATGCGGCAAACCACATTTATAGCAACATCGGACAAGTCCCCTATCCCTTTTTCCCCTTATTTTTGCATCGTGAACAAACCGATAGAATATATGGAAACCAAGAAGATAACCCGGGAAGAGTATCAGAAGTGTGTGAACGCAGTAGTGGATTATATAAATCTGCACCTCGGAGAAGAAATTGACCTGAAATCTTTGGCCAGGATTTCCCATTTCTCTCCCTTCTACTTCCACCGCATCATGAAAGCTTTTCTGGGTGAACCCGTCGGTACGTTCATTGTCCGGACGCGTACCGAAACGGCAGCACGGTTATTACGCTACACCGATTTGCCGATAGCCGACATTGCTTATCGCATCGGTTATTCGTCTTCCTCATCATTGTCTAAAGTGTTCAAGCAGTTCTACGGTATTTCACCTTTAGAGTATCGTAACAATAAAAACTTTGTAATTATGAAACCAGCCATTATTCGTCCGGAACTACTCATCTTCATGCAGTTCTATTTTGCCGATTCTGCCGATAGCTCCGGGGTCGGGGCCTCCATGTCCGCTCACTACATAAAAACAAGCGCCCTGCAAACGGTTGGATGTCACTTTTACACTGGCAAGCGCTTTCCCGAACAAAGGTTCATTGATTGTCTTCTTCCCATTGCCAACCGGCTTTGATAATGGGGGCAGTACATACTTCACTCCCAGCCGCAATTCCTCCTTCCCTTTAAGAAGTTTCTTGTTCAGCTCCAAAAACTCCTTATAATAGGCTCTCCCCGGGCGCTTGTTACGTTCCAGGAAAACAGAGATTCCTTCTCCACGTCTCGGACTATCCCGCTCTTCCTGAGCCGAAGCATTAAAAACAAACAAAGTACAAAAGAGGATGGTCAGTAAACAAAATATGCGTTTCATATTCCAATTATTCATCATTTATTCGGTTCGCTACAAATTTCCAGCCGCTAATTTATAGCATTTTACCATACTTAAGCACAAAATTATATTTTTTTCCCTACTTTTGCGACAACTTACGTGTTTTAAAGAAAAGAAACTCTAAATACAGATAGCATTATGGCAAAGCAATTCAAGCCGGAGACACTGTGCGTACAGGCCGGATGGACTCCTAAAAAGGGCGAGCCCCGTGTACTCCCCATCTATCAAAGTACAACTTTCAAATATGATACCAGCGAACAGATGGCACGCTTGTTTGACCTTGAAGACAGCGGTTACTTCTACACCCGTCTGCAAAATCCTACGAACGATGCCGTTGCCGCCAAGATTGCCGCCCTCGAAGGTGGTGTGGCCGCTATGCTGACATCCAGCGGACAAGCAGCCAACTTCTATGCCATTTTCAATATCTGCCAGGCAGGAGACCATTTTGTTTGCTCCTCTACCATCTATGGCGGAACATTCAACCTCTTCGGAGTAACTTTGAAGAAATTGGGCATCGACGTCACTTTCGTCAACCCGGATGCCAGCGAGGAAGAAATTTCCGCTGCTTTCCGCCCCAATACCAAGGCCCTATTCGGCGAAACCATCTCCAACCCTACGCTCGAAGTGCTCGATATAGAGAAGTTTGCCCGCATTGCCCACAGCCACGGCGTGCCCTTGATTGTGGACAACACCTTCCCTACCCCCATCAACTGCCGTCCGTTTGAGTGGGGTGCCGACATCGTAGTACACTCTACCACCAAATACATGGACGGACATGCCACCAGCGTAGGTGGAGCCATTGTAGACAGCGGTAACTTCGATTGGGATGCACACGCCGACAAATTCCCCGGACTGTGCACCCCGGACGAGTCTTACCACGGACTGACTTATACGAAAGCCTTCGGCAAAATGGCTTACATCACCAAGGCTACAGCCCAACTGATGCGCGACCTGGGCAGCATCCAGTCTCCACAAAACGCATTCCTGCTGAACCTGGGTCTGGAAACACTGCACCTACGTATGCCCCAACATTGCAAGAATGCACAAGCGGTAGCCGAGTATCTTGCCCAGAACGACAAAGTGGCTTGGGTGAATTATTGTGGTCTGCCGGGCGACAAATACTACGAGCAGGCACAGAAGTACATGCCGAACGGCTCTTGCGGCGTTGTCACCTTCGGCTTGAAGGGCGGACGGGAAGAGTCTATCAAGTTTATGGATTCACTGAAACTGGCGGCCATTGTGACTCATGTGGCCGATGCACGTACTTGCGTGCTACACCCAGCCAGCCATACACACCGCCAGTTGACAGACGAGCAACTGATGGAGGCAGGTGTACGCCCCGACCTGATTCGCTTCTCGGTAGGTATAGAGAATGCAGAGGATATTATTGCCGACATCGAACAAGCGCTGAACGCCTAAAGGAATAAACAAAAGGGAGTGCATTTTCGGACAATGCACTCCCTTTTCATTTCAATATTCTCTATTACTCAACATTCAATATAATCGTCAAACTTTCCTTGCCTTGGTAGAAGGTCTTTGCTTTCACTACCAGGGAACCACACTTCACCGGTTCTTTCCATAAGGTTGACTGGGCAGTAGGTTCCGAACCATCAGTTGTGTAACGTACTTCAGCACCATCAATGGCCACATTAGCATACAGATTTCCATCTTTTACCAATAATCCCGGCTGAGGCAAGCGGAAGTTAATCCCATTCTTTGCCCAATAAGGCATTTCACTCTTGCTGATTTTCTCATAATAAAGTGCCAAAGCCTGATTGAAAGCCTGCTCCTCCCGTATATCGGATAAATTTTCCCATGCCGGATGGGCATTCCAGCCACGTTCTGCCAGCCCTAATATTTTTGGGAAAAGAAGATATTCCACGCCATCAAAACTACGGATAGTTTCGGCGAACAATTGCCCTTGTACACCCATAATATGCTTCTTGCCTATCTCTGTCAAAGCAGTCTTCCCCTTTTCCGCATTATTCAAATCAATGGGATTGCCTGCCATATCCACACGCAGCGAACGATAGATGCTGAAAGGAAGCATGGAGAAAGAGACTGACTCATCCACATAACCGCCCCAATCGAGCCCGCGCTCGTCGGGATGCCCGTTGTACGCCATATCCATATAGAAATTGCCCACATTACAGAGAATCACCGGGTAGCCGTTATTGGCAATCTGATACACCACCTCATCAGAGCCCGGTACAGTATTCCAGCAATACACACCGGCAGCCTGGCCCCTCAACTGTTGATGAGCCTCTTCGGTATGCCCCAAAGCGACTTCCTGCCAACCGCTGAATTTCAGCCCGTTCTTCTGCATCACATCCGCCATTTGCGTAATGAAATACTCTGACAAATCATGAGCTTTCGTCATGCCTTTTTCCTTCATCAGTTCCTGGCATTTCGGAGAGCCCATCCACACGCCGCGAGGCACTTCGTCACCACCCAAATGCACTGTGTACAGTGAAAGACCGGCTTCCTGATACATCGCATTAAGTTCCTGAATCACTTTCTCCATAAAGCGATAAGTAGAGGGCATGGCCACATTTATCACATTGTCCGTATAATATTGTACAGAAACATAACGTGAAGTATCTTCCGGTTCACTCAACATATATTCTGTAGCTTTCCCCGGATCAGTTTCAAAATATTTGTTATAGCGTGCCTTCATGGAGACAATGGCAGCGCGGGCATGCCCCGGAGATTCTATTTCCGGAACAATGCGGACATGTCTTTCGGCAGCATACTTCAGCAAATCAATAAATTCCTCGCGGCTATAATATCCATTGCCTACAGTCTTTGCATCAGGGTCATAGCCACCGTCATAACATGGGTAGAGGCACTGGCTTTCGTCAGTGGTATGCCCGCGACGGCTACCCACAGCAGTCAGTTCCTCCAAACCGGGAATCTCCAAACGCCAGGCTTCATCATCACAAAAATGGAAATGCAGGACATTCAATTTATAAGATGCAAAAATATCCACCAGTTTCTTCAAGTTCTCCGGAGCGGTGAAATTACGGGCAATATCTATCATTTGTCCACGATATGCCAAGTCCGGATAATCCCGGATGGAGACTGCCTCCAGCAAATAAGGTGTCTGCTTGTCCTTCAACATTGACAAAAGTGTCTGTGTACCATTAAAAATGCCATGAGGAGTGGCAGCACTGATTTTTATCAGGTTGTCACCTATATTGATAGTATAATATTCATCATTTACGGCCTCCTTCCTATCAAGCAGTTCTTCCAGCACAATCTTCACGGAAGCATTTCCGACAACTTCCAAACCATACAAACCAGTCAGTTTCTCTTTCAGCAACTTGGCTTCACCGGCAAAGTTCTCCGGAAATGCCAAAGCTACCTTACCTTCCAATACGACATTATCGCCTTCAATGGCTACCGCTTTCTTTACAGACGGAAGAATGTCTGACTGCACCAAAGCAGGAGCACCAGCCAAGCGAAGATTGGATTCATAAATCTTAGTCGCATCCGGATAGCCGCTCATTGACTCGGGAGAAGGAAGCGGCAGCGCCTTCAAAGCCACGGGCAACGGACTGCCCTCTTTACCATCCACAGTCTCCACCCAATAAGTTCCTTCCGGTACATGGGAGTTCCGGTCCAGCTTGTAAGTGCAAAGGAAAGTAATCCGCATGGAATCACCGGGAGCCAGCGAAGCAAATTCGTCTGTCGGATACATTTTGAAAAAATTACCGTTCACTACCTCTACCTTCACTTCAGAGGCTCCTTCCTGCTTCACCCCTCGGGGAAGCTGTGAATAGTAAATCGTCCAGTTCTTTTTTAGAGGTTTTTGAGAGATATTCTTGAGAATAAAGGTATTCTCATAATATCCGGGTTCGATGTCACTTGCACCCATTTCCCAGGTCAGAGCAACCGGTGCCTTAGGTTCATTACTCGTTTTACATCCAGCAAATAGTGCCATTACACAAAATAATAATCCTGCCAGAGGAAGTTTCAAAATTCTCATGCAACTCATGTGTTAAGTTAATAAATGGGGGTAATTTCTAAAATCTGATGCCAAAAATAAGCATTTTAAGCTAATTAACTGATAAAAGTAATAGATTTTATTGACAGCGAGCTACAATTTAGAACTTTTATACCTACATTTGCAGCCAAATCATAACAAATTTAACTAATCTACCATGGCTAAGATAACCAAAGAAGCTGCCTTGCTCTATCACTCGCAAGGCAAACCGGGAAAAATTGAAGTAGTGCCCACCAAGCCCTACAGTACACAAACCGACCTTTCACTCGCTTATTCTCCGGGCGTTGCAGAACCGTGCCTCGAAATCGAGAAGAACCCGCAGGACGCATATAAATATACAGCCAAAGGCAATCTGGTAGCTGTAATCTCCAACGGAACCGCCGTTCTCGGTCTGGGCGACATAGGTGCGCTCAGCGGAAAGCCCGTTATGGAAGGAAAAGGGCTGTTGTTCAAAATCTATGCCGGCATCGATGTATTCGATATCGAAGTAAATGAAAAAGACCCCGACAAGTTTATCGAAGCAGTCAAGGCGATTGCCCCAACATTCGGAGGTATCAACTTGGAAGACATCAAAGCACCCGAATGTTTCGAAATAGAACGCCGGCTGAAAGAGGAATTGGACATCCCGGTGATGCACGACGACCAGCATGGTACGGCCATCATCTCCAGCGCCGGACTGCTGAACGCACTGGAAGTGGCAGGCAAGAAGATTGAAAACGTAAGAATCGTAGTGAACGGCGCAGGCGCTTCCGCCACCTCATGCACCAAACTGTACGAATCGCTCGGCGCACGCCGCGAGAACATCCTGATGCTGGACAGTAAGGGCGTCATCACCAGCGACCGCGAGAACCTGACCGAACAAAAGCGTTACTTTGCAACCGACCGCCGCGACGTGCACACCCTTGCCGAAGCCATCAAAGGCGCCGACGTATTCCTCGGCCTGTCCAAAGGCAATGTACTGACGCAGGATATGGTACGCAGCATGGCCGACCACCCCATTGTATTCGCCCTTGCCAATCCTACTCCGGAAATATCCTACGAGGATGCCATGGCAGCGCGTCCGGACGTACTGATGTCTACCGGCCGTTCCGACTATCCGAACCAGATTAACAACGTTATCGGCTTCCCCTATATCTTCCGCGGCGCACTCGATACTCAGGCAAAGGCCATCAACGAAGAGATGAAGATTGCTGCCGTACACGCCATCGCCAATCTTGCCAAACAACCCGTACCCGACGTGGTGAACGAAGCCTACCATGTGAACAACTTCACTTTCGGTCCCGAATACTTCATCCCGAAACCGGTAGACCCGCGCCTCATCACCGAAGTGTCCTGCGCCGTGGCAAAAGCCGCCATGGATAGCGGTGTGGCCCGCAAGCACATTGCAGACTGGGATGCCTACCGCCTGCAACTGCGCGAGCTGATGGGCTATGAAAGCAAGCTCACCCGCCAGCTCTACGACACCGCCCGCCGCAACCCGCAACGTGTGGTATTTGCCGAAGGCATTCACCCCAATATGCTGAAAGCTGCCGTTGAAGCCAAGGCCGAAGGTATCTGCCATCCCATCATATTGGGCAATGACGAAGCTATCGAGAAGCTGGCAAAAGAACTAGACCTTAGCCTTGAAGGTATTGAGATAGTAAATCTGCGTCATCCGGATGAAGCGCCGCGCCGTGAACGCTATGCCCGCATTCTATCCGAAAAACGTGCCCGCGAAGGCGTCACTTACGAAGAAGCCAATGACAAAATGTTCGAACGTAACTACTTTGGTATGATGATGGTGGAAACGGGTGAAGCAGACGCTTTCATCACAGGTCTTTACACCAAATACAGCAACACCATCAAGGTGGCCAAAGAAGTAATCGGCATCCGTCCGGAATTCAAGCACTTCGGCACAATGCACATCCTCAACTCCAAGAAAGGCACGTACTTCCTTGCCGATACGCTGATTAACCGTCATCCCAATGCCGAAACGCTAATCGATATTGCCAAGCTGTCGGAATATACCGTACGCTTCTTCAACCATACACCGGTAATGGCCATGTTGAGTTACTCCAACTTCGGTGCGGACAAGGAAGGTAGTCCGGTAAGTGTACACGAAGCAGTGGATTATATGCAACAAAACTATCCTGACCTTGCCATTGACGGAGAAATGCAGGTGAATTTCGCCATGAACCGCGAAATGCGTGATGCCAAGTACCCGTTTACACGCCTGAAAGGAAAAGACGTAAACACACTGATTTTCCCGAACTTGAGTTCTGCAAACTCTGCTTACAAACTGTTGCAGTCGATGGATATGGACTCCGAACTCATCGGCCCGATACAGATGGGACTGAACAAGCCTATCCACTTTACCGATTTTGAAAGCTCCGTGCGCGATATAGTAAACATTACCGCAGTAGCAGTTATCGATGCCATCGTAGACAAAAAGAAGGCTGCCAAATGAGACGACCGTTATCAAAATTCCAAATAGTTTGCATTGTGCTGCTTTGGGCAGCACTTTGCTACATTGTTTTGATATCTGTCGAACGAATTGACGGTCCAATTATCCTAACGCTTGCCATTTCGGCGGCTTTAGTATTTATTCCCCGTCATAAAGTCTCTAAAAAGAGGATAAATAATATCTTTTTATTCATTTTTACGGGATAAAACAATATTTTTGTTATTTTATCCCGTATTTTCTTTATAAATTGTTTGCTTGTATCATTTTTATGTTTACTTTTGCAACCGCAATGAGAGGAAAAGGAAACAAACCGAAAATCGAATTGTTTTAGGTAACATATAGTAGCAACCAATAAAAGAAATAGATTATGAATGCAGCTAAGGTATTAGAAGATTTGAAAAGACGGTTCCCCAATGAACCGGAGTATCATCAGGCAGTAGAAGAAGTGCTTTCTACCATCGAAGAAGAGTACAACAAACATCCGGAGTTCGACAAAGCCAATCTGATTGAACGTCTTTGCATCCCCGATCGCGTTTACCAGTTCCGTGTTACTTGGGTGGATGACAAGGGTAACGTACAAACCAACATGGGTTATCGTGTGCAGCACAACAACGCTATCGGCCCATATAAAGGCGGTGTTCGTTTCCACTCTTCTGTAAACCTGAGCATCCTGAAATTCCTTGCTTTCGAGCAGACATTTAAAAACTCATTGACAACTCTGCCTATGGGTGGCGGTAAAGGCGGTTCGGACTTCTCTCCGCGCGGCAAGTCAAATGCAGAGGTCATGCGTTTTGTTCAGGCTTTCATGCTGGAGTTATGGCGTCATATCGGCCCTGAAACAGACGTACCTGCTGGTGATATCGGTGTAGGTGGTCGCGAAGTAGGTTTCATGTTCGGTATGTATAAGAAGCTGGCTCATGAATTTACGGGTACTTTCACCGGTAAGGGCCGTGAGTTCGGCGGTTCGCTGATTCGTCCGGAAGCTACCGGCTACGGTAACATCTACTTCCTGATGGAAATGTTAAAGACTAAGGGTACTGACTTGAAAGGCAAAACTTGTCTGATTTCCGGTTCCGGTAACGTAGCTCAATATACGGCCGAGAAAGTATTGGAATTGGGTGGTAAGGTATTGACCATGTCTGATTCTGACGGTTATGTATACGATCCGGACGGCATTGACCGCGAAAAGCTGGATTACATCATGGAGCTGAAGAACCTCTACCGTGGACGTATCCGCGAATATGCTGAGCAATATCCGGGTGTGAAATATGTGGAAGGTGCACGTCCCTGGGGCGAAAAGGCTGATATCGCTTTGCCTTCTGCCACTCAGAATGAAATCAACGGTGACGATGCCAAGAAACTTATCGCCAACGGTGTAATGGCGGTATAATGGCGAAGCCATCAAAGTGTTCCAGGAAGCCAAATGCTCCGGGCAAGGCAGCCAAATCGGTATGCCCTCCATTAAACACCGAAAAGCCATCAAATTTTGACATGCCAACGTTGCCTTGATCCTAAGCAGGATGATTGTTATAATAAGAGGAAAGCATGTAAGATTTATTCGAATTTTGACATGCTTTCCTCTTTTTTTATCTGATAATATTGTTTACATTTACTTCCGTTTTCCAAAAAACAAAAAGTAAATGATATGAAACGATTACTTCTCCTTCTATTCAGTTGCGTCCTGTTTCTCCAACCTTACTGCCAGGCGCAGCCTCTCACATCCGAAGAAAGCCCTGTAACACTAAGTACCGCTACCGGCGACATCAAAGGCAGACTTCTCCTGCCTGCCAATGCCACAACCTGTCCCGTAGTGCTGCTTATCGCCGGTTCCGGCCCTACCGACATGGACGGCAACAATCCCATGATGAAAAACAATTCGCTGAAATTCCTTGCCGAGGGACTGGCACAGAAAGGCATCGCCTCGCTCCGTTTCGACAAACGCGGCATAGCCGGCAGCGCCGCAGCAGGCAAAGAAGAATCCAAACTCCGCTTCGAGGATTATGTAAACGATGTGACGGGCTGGATAGACTTGCTTGCCAAAGACAAACGCTTCACCGGCATCACAGTGGCCGGACATAGCGAAGGCTCGCTCATCGGCATGCTTGCCTGCCAGAGCCGCCCCACAGTAAAGAGTTTCATTTCCATTGCCGGCGCAGGCAGTCCGGCATACGAAATCATAGAAAAGCAAGTGGCTGCCCAAATGATGCCGGAGTCCATACGGAAAGAAGTGGCGGACATCAACCGCTCGTTAAGAAACGGAAAAGAGGTGGCGCAAGTCCCTGCCTATCTGCAGGCACTGTTCCGGCCTTCCGTACAGCCCTACCTCATCTCCTGGTATAAATACAATCCGCAGACCGTCATCGCTTCCCTGAAAATGCCCGTGCTGATTCTTCAAGGCAAAAACGATATTCAGGTAAAGGAAGAGGATGCAATGCTGCTGAAGAAAGCATCTCCCAAGGCAGAACTCGTCCTGATAGACAAAATGAACCATGTGCTGAAAGATTGTGAGAGCACCGCACCGCAGCAACAAATGGCAGTGTACAATAATCCTTCACTGCCCGTCAATGCCGCGTTGATGAATGCAACCGTACGGTTCGTCAATAACAACAAATAAAAACCAATAACAGATATGACAACAAAAGAAATTCCCGTACTGCTCCTCACCGGTTATCTGGGCAGCGGTAAAACAACGTTAGTAAACCATATTCTCGCCAATAAACAAGGCATCAGATTCGCAGTTATCGTCAATGACATAGGCGAGGTAAACATTGACGCGGACCTCATCCAAAAGGGCGGCATCGTGGGCAAGAAAGACGAAAGCCTCGTTGCGCTTCAAAACGGCTGCATCTGCTGCACGCTGAAAACGGACCTGATAGAGCAAATAGGCGAAATCATGCGGATGGAACGTTTCGACTATATCGTTATCGAAGCCAGCGGCATCTGCGAACCCGAACCTATCGCACAGACCATCTGCTCCATTCCCCGCCTGGGCGGCATGTACACCCAATACGGCATCTGCCGCCTGGACTGCATCACCACTGTAGTGGACGCCCTGCGCCTGCAAGACGAGTTCGCCTGCGGCAACGACCTCACCCGAAAAGGGATTGACGAGGAAGACATTGAAAATCTTATCATCCAGCAGATTGAATTCTGTAATATCATTCTTCTGAACAAGGCAGCGGAAGTAAAACCCGAAGAGCTGGAACGCATCAAGCAGATTATACGTACCCTGCAACCCGCAGCCGAAATCATCGAATGCAATTACGCGGATGTGGATTTAAAGAAGATTATACATACAGACCTGTTCGACTTCGAACGCGTGGCTACCTCGGCAGGATGGATTCGCGGGATAGAGAAACCAGCCACCGAAGAGGAAGAAAAAGAAGCGCACGGACATCATCACCACGAAGAAGAACATGAACATCATCATGAAGAACATGAGCATCATCACGAAGAACATGAGCATCATCACGAAGAGCACGGACACCATCATCATCACCATCACGAAGGGGGCGAAGTGGAAGAATACGGCATCGGTACTTTCGTTTACTACCGCCGTCCGGCATTCGACATTCACAAATTCGACCATTTCATCGCCACCAGATGGAGCCGCAACATCATCCGTGCCAAAGGCGTATGCTATTTCAGCCACAACCGCGACATGTCCTTCCTTTTTGAACAGGCAGGCACTCAGAAACAACTGACCGAAGCCGGACTGTGGTATGCCACGGCCCCCGAAGAAGACCTGATTGAACTGATGCGTCAAGAACCCGGACTGATGCGCGATTGGGACGAAAAGTACGGAGACCGCATGCAAAAGATAGTCTTCATCGGCCAGCACATGGACAAAGAGCAGATTATACGCGACCTCGACGAATGCCTTGAGTAAGCCCATTTCCGTTTCCACCGGAGAAGACGGATGTTTCCCTTAAGGAAACGCCCGTTCCCCTTTAAGGAAACCTGAATTTCCCTGCAGGGAAACTGAAGTTTCTACCATAGGAAACTGACGTTTCCCCCTAAGGAAACCGGAGTTCCCACCGTGTGGAAACTGCATTGCGTTGCATTTCAACCGGTTATCCCTACCAGTCATACCGTTCTACATACTCGTCAAAGTAGTCATCAAGCCGCAGGCCGAGAGCTTCTGCCTGGCTGATAATGTATTGCTGGGCAGCAGGATTGATAAGGTATTCTCCTTTACGGGCAAGGTAATAGTTCTTACGCCCGAAGTAGGAAATAAGCCGCAAACGGAATGTACCCGCCACCCGAACCGTGAGCAACTCTGCCACCCGGGTGAAGCCGCGGGCATAACGCACCGGCGTATTCGGACGGTAATATTCACACTTTCCTTTCATCGACTCCAGCTTCCGGGGAGTAAGCGTAGGCAGGAACGGATATTGCAGGGAAGCATTCTGCAAGGCTATATAGCGCAGGCAGGTAAAGCGTTTCGTACAACAGGCAGAGGCACATACACCGAAGTTGTGGGGCGCCTGTAAATTTTCCAAGTCATTCATTTATTTTACAGATTAGTTTGTCTCAACGCTTCATAGACAGCCGGATGCAGGAAATAACGCACGTCCCTGCCCTCTTCCATCGCCTGGCGGATAAAGGTAGAACTTATTTCGAATGTGGGCGAAGAGGCCAGTTTTACATTTTGAGGTAAAGTATTCCCGTCCACCTCATAACCGGGACGGGGGTAAATAAGAATAAAGTTTTCCGCAAGAATACGCTCCGACTGATACCACCGGGAGAAAAGCTTCCAGTTGTCGGAACCTATAATAAGGTGGAAAGTGTCTTGTGGATAAGTCTGTTTCAATTTATCAAGCGTATGCACGGTATAAGACGGACGCGGCAGATGAAACTCGAAATCGGAAGCCCGGAACTTGGGATAGCCTCCAATGGCAAGCTGCACCAGCTTCAGACGGAATTCATCGCTCATCAGAGAGGCTTCTTCTTTCAGCGGATTATGCGGAGTCACCATGAACCACACCTCGTCCAACCCTTCGTATTCACAAAGATAGTTGGCAAGCGCCAGATGTCCGATATGTACCGGATTGAACGAACCGCTGAAAATGCCTATATCCACTTGATAAATTGAAAATTAAGAATTAAAAAAATACAGAAGGCTATGGTATCAAAGCTTTCCTTTCAGGCGTTTCCAACAGCCGTAAATATTTACGCCGCTTATGAACATCACAATAAGCATGGCCGCAGCCGGAGTGTACTCCTTCAGGTCAACATTCAATATAGCCAAAACGATAGCTCCCAAAAACAGAACGATATTCAGGACTAAGAGGACCTTATTGGCTCTCGGCGATAGTTTTCTGCCTTTCGTCTGCTTCATCGGTTCAGGAATTGGGTTATCACTTTCAATGCCTCTGCTTTAGCCGTTTCCAAATCATCGTTTACAATGACCGTATCGAATTTCGGTGCAAAGCCAAGCTCGTATTCGGCCTTTGCCACACGGCTCTCGATAACTTCGGGAGCATCTGTTCCGCGTCCTACCAGGCGCTTGCGCAATTCCTCCACCGAAGGCGGTTGAATGAAAACAGACAATGCACGTTCACCATAGAATTTCTTAATATTGCAACCGCCCACTACATCCACATCGAATACAACATTCTGTCCGGCAGCCAATTGCTTTTCCACCTGTACTTTCAGTGTTCCGTAGAAGCGGTCCTGATACACTTCCTCGTATTCCAGGAACTCATCGTTGGCTATGCGGCTCCGGAACTCATCGGGAGTGAGAAAGAAATACTCCACCCCGTTCTGCTCCGTGCCGCGCGGCGGACGGCTGGTTGCCGAAATAGAGAAAGCCAGATTCAGGTTCTGCGTCAACAGATAGTTGATAATTGTGGACTTGCCCGACCCGGAGGGGGCGGAAAATATAATCAGTTTACCCATCTGTGGTATTTACTATTTAACGGTTTACTATTTAATCCTCTAATTGGTTTGCTTTAACTTCATGTTGAAGCAAACTTATCATAAATTTATGCAACGTCCGGAACCGGTTCCTTACATCACGTTCAGGACCTGTTCCTTGATTTGCTCCAGCTCGTCCTTCATCTGCACTACAATCTTCTGCATTTCGGCATGATTGGACTTGCTGCCCAGCGTATTGATTTCGCGGCCCATTTCCTGTGCGATGAAGCCCAGCTTCTTACCTTGTCCGCTACCGCTTTCGAGCGTGCTGATAAAGTATTTCAGGTGATTGGAAAGACGTTGCTTTTCTTCGTTGATATCGAGTTTCTCGATGTAATAGATAAGTTCCTGTTCCAGGCGGTTCTTGTCGTAATCCACACTCAATGTCTTTTCAAGCGCATCGGTGATACGGTCCTTTACCTTGCCTACCCGTTCCTGCTCGTAGGGAGTCACCGATTCGAGCAACCGTACTATATTCTCTATCTTCTCACGGAATTTCTTTTCGAGCGCTGCGCCCTCCTGCTTGCGGAAGTCTATCAGATGATTGATAGCCTCTTCCACTGCCGCATGCACCACTGCCCATTCCTCATCGCTCAGCTCCTGAGTCTCATTCTTCGTCATTACATCCGGCATACGGAGCAGCGTGGCAAACCAGTCGGCAGGTTCGGGAATACCGGCAGCCGCAGAAATTTCCTTAATCCGTTTGTAATAGGCCTCCACCAATTCCTGATTGATAGGAGTGGCCAGTTGTTCCGCATCTTTCTTCTCAATCCAAAGGCTGAAATCGACCTTGCCCCGTTCCAGCATTTTGGATATTTCGTTACGGATTTCCATTTCCTTTTCCCTGTAAAGCGGAGCGATACGGGCAGATAAATCCATCGCTTTGCTGTTAAGCGACTTAATTTCAATATTGATTTTCTTATCGGACAGTTCGGCTGTTGCTTTGCCGTAGCCCGTCATAGATTGTATCATAATGTATAGTTTTATGCGACAAAGATAGCTATTCTCACTGATTATTTATTGCATTCACTGAGAATAATTTGAGCAATAGACAAATATCGCATGCACAATTTAGTATGCAATATTCGCTAATTTTCTGAACAGATGCAAGCAAGCAGCCGGCAATTTAATCAATGAATCAGGAATGCAACGACAAACCATTCGGCAAACAACTTGTGTAATCGAAACAAATCACGTAAATTTGCCACAATAAAAATCAGAATAGAAGTTATGTCATGTATCTTGCATATTGAAACATCCACTTCGGCCTGCTCCGTAGCCGTGAGTGAGGACGGACAGAACGTTTTCAAAAAAGAAGACCTGAACGGGCCTTCACACGCCGTTTCATTGGGAGTCTTTGTGGACGAGGCGCTATCCTTTGCCGATAGCCATGCCATGCCGTTGGATGCAGTCGCCGTAAGCTGCGGCCCAGGTTCGTATACCGGGTTGCGTATCGGCGTGTCAATGGCAAAAGGTGTCTGCTATGGACGTAACCTGCCACTTATCGGACTGGAAACCCTGAAAGTTCAGTGTGTACCGGTATTACTCTACCACGATGAGCTACCCGACGACGCACTGCTCTGTCCCATGATTGACGCCCGCCGCATGGAAGTCTATGCTGCCATCTACGACCGTGCCTTGAAACCGGTGCGCGACATTGGAGCCGATATTGTGGACGAAAGTTCCTACCTGAAATTCTTAGAGCAACATCCCGTCTACTTCTTCGGTGACGGTGCGGCCAAATGCAAAGAGAAAATCACGCATCCCAATGCACACTTCATCGACGGCATCCAACCTCTTGCCAGCATGATGTTTCCGTTGGCAGAGAAGGCAATAGCCGAACAAGACTTCAAGGATGTGGCCTATTTCGAGCCCTTCTATTTGAAGGAATTTGTAGCCGGCACGCCAAAGAAACTTATTTAGGGTTTAGCGATTAGGAATTAGGGATGAATACCATGCGGTATCACTGCGTAGCCCATTAATCACTAACCACTAATCGTTAAACCCTAATCACTAATCATTGAACATTAATCACTAATTAAAGATGCAATATAATACTCAACAAAAGCGGATGCCCTTGCCCGAATACGGGCGCAGCATCCAGAATATGGTAGACCATGCACTGACAATCGAAGACCGCTCCGAGCGCCAGCGTTGTGCAAATACCATTATCAACATCATGGGAAACATGTTTCCCCACCTTCGCGACATGCCCGATTTCAAACATAAGCTGTGGGATCATCTTGCCATCATGGCCAACTTCCAACTGGATATAGATTATCCGTACGAGATTATCCGCAAGGACAATCTGAACACTAAGCCGGAGAGTATCCCCTACCCCAGTACCAAAATCCGTTACCGCCACTACGGCCGTACGCTGGAAGTACTGATAAAGAAAGCTATCGAATTCCCGGAAGGAGACGAGAAACAGAACTTGATAGCCCTCATCTGCAATCACATGAAGAAAGATTACATGGCATGGAATAAAGATACCGTCGATGACCGTAAAATTTCAGATGACCTCACCGAACTCTCTGACGGAAAACTGCAAATGACAGACAGCATCGTCCGACTCATGGCCGAACGTATTGACCAGAACTACCGTCCGAAGGTGAACAACCAAAATAACCGGAATAACAACCGGAACAATAAACGAAAATACTAAAATTGAATGATTAGCGATTAGTGGTTAGTGATGAATGTCATGTGGCATCACCATGCAGACCACTAATTACTAATCACTAACCCCTAATCACTAACTTCATGGCTTCATTTGTAATAGAAGGCGGACACAGCCTTTCCGGAGACATTTATCCTCAAGGAGCGAAGAACGAGGTGCTGCAGATTATCTGCGCCACCCTGCTCACTGCCGAAGAGGTGACGGTGCACAACATACCGGACATCCTGGATGTGAACAACCTGATTCAGTTGATGCGGGATATGGGAGTGAACGTATCGAAAAAAGGCATTGACACTTACAGTTTTCAAGCTGCCGACATTGATTTCGCCTATCTGGAAAGTGACGCGTTCCTGAAAAAATGTTCCAGCCTGCGCGGTTCCGTCATGCTCGTAGGACCGATGGTGGCACGCTTTGGCAAGGCTATGATTTCCAAACCGGGCGGAGACAAGATAGGCCGCCGCCGTCTGGATACACATTTTATTGGTATCCAAAATTTAGGAGCCAACTTCATCTATAATGAGAAACGTGGCATCTACGAAATATCAGCCAAACAACTGCATGGCAGTTATATGCTACTCGACGAGGCATCTGTAACGGGAACCGCCAATATTGTAATGGCAGCAGTCCTTGCCAGAGGCAAGACCACCATCTACAACGCCGCCTGCGAACCCTACGTGCAGCAACTTTGCAGAATGCTGAACCGGATGGGAGCTAAGATAGAAGGCATCGCCTCCAACCTCCTGACTATCGAAGGAGTGGACGAGCTGCACGGAACAGAGCATACCATCCTCCCCGACATGATTGAAGTGGGAAGCTTCATCGGCATGGCAGCCATGACGAAAAGCGAGCTGACCATCAAGAACGTCTCCCACGAGAACTTGGGAATTATCCCCGACAGTTTCCGCCGCCTCGGCATCAAGATGGAGCAGCGAGGAGATGACATTTACGTGCCCTCACAAGAGACGTACCAGATAGAGTCCTTTATCGACGGCTCCATCATGACCATTGCCGACGCACCCTGGCCCGGACTGACACCAGACTTGCTCAGTGTGCTGCTGGTGGTTGCCACCCAGGCAAAAGGCAGTGTACTCATTCACCAGAAAATGTTCGAAAGCCGCTTGTTCTTTGTGGACAAGCTGATAGATATGGGAGCGCAAATTATTCTGTGCGACCCGCACCGCGCCGTAGTAATCGGACATAACCACGGTTTCAAACTGCGTGGCGGCAATATGACGTCCCCGGATATCCGTGCCGGCATTGCTCTGCTGATAGCCGCCATGAGTGCGGACGGCATCAGCCGCATCCACAACATAGAGCAGATAGACCGTGGCTATCAGAACATCGAAGGGCGACTGAATGCGCTCGGAGCAAGAATAACAAGAATAGAATAAGATGATAAAGAGAGAAGAAGTATATAAGATAGGTATATTCAATAAACCCCACGGCATTCACGGAGAACTGTCGTTCACTTTTACGGATGACATCTTTGACCGGGTGGAAGCCGAATACCTAATCTGCCTGCTGGACGGTATACTGGTGCCTTTCTTCTTGGAAGAATACCGTTTCCGCTCCGACACCACCGCCCTTGTCAAACTGGAAGGCGTGGACACGGCAGAACGCGCCCGCATGTTCACCAATATTGAGGTCTACTTCCCCGTGAAGCATGCGGAAGAGGCAGGACCGGGTGAACTGAGTTGGGACTTCTTCGTCGGTTTTCGTATGGAGGAAGTACACTACGGCACGCTGGGAGAAGTGACGGACGTGGACACATCGACCATCAACACGCTGTTTGTGGTGGACTATCAGGGAGAAGAATTGCTGGTTCCGGCACAAGAAGAGTTTATTATAGATATTGACCAGAAGCACAAGGTCATCACCGTAGACCTGCCGGAGGGTTTGATAGCTTTGGACGAAACAGAAGAGGTATGAAAAAGAAACGAAGAAAAGCATTTTGGAGTAACATCAAGTTCAAGTACAGACTGACGATTACGAACGAAAATACCCTTGAGGATATCATCACGTTGCGCGTATCCAAGCTGAACGGACTGTCCGTATTACTCTCCGTGTTGTTCGTATTGTTTCTCATCGCCTCCTTGATTGTAGCCTTCACCCCGCTGCGCAACTACCTGCCCGGATACATGAACAGTGAAATCCGCACCCAGGTAGTGGAGAATGCCTTACGCGTAGATTCCCTCCAGCAACTGGTGAACAGACAGAACCTTTATATCATGAATATCCAGGACATCTTCCAGGGCAAGATAAAGGCAGATACCATACACTCCATCGACTCGTTAACCCACCTGCGCGAAGATTCGCTTATGGAACGAACGCAACGCGAGGCTGAATTCCGCAAACAGTACGAGGAAACGGAGAAATACAACCTGACGAGCATCGCCTCACGCCCCGAAGTAGACGGACTGATATTCTACCGCCCCACCCGCGGCATGATTTCATCTCCTTTCAATGCCGAAACAAAACACTTCGGCACGGACATAGCCGCCAATCCGGGCGAAAGCGTATTGGCCACCTTAGACGGTACCGTCATACTGAGTACCTACACTGCCGAGACGGGTTATCTGATAGAAATACAGCACAACCAGGACTTCGTGTCAGTCTACAAGCACTGCGGCTCTCTGCTGAGGCGGGAAGGCGATGCGGTGAAAGGGGGTGAAGCCATCGCACTGGTAGGAAACACCGGCGAGCTGTCCACCGGTCCCCATCTTCACTTCGAGCTGTGGCATAAGGGCAGAGCCGTAAATCCCGAGCTTTACATCGTATTTTAATCTCCAAATAGTAAACTGTAAATAGCATAATAGTAAATGAAACAGATTGCCATACTCGGTTCTACCGGTTCCATCGGTACACAAGCGTTGCAGGTCATCGAAGAACATCCCGACCAGTACGAAGCATACGTATTGACCGCCAATAACCGCGTAGAGGAACTCATAGCCCAGGCACGCAAATTCAAGCCTGAGGCAGTGGTAATAGCCAACGAATCGAAATACACGCAACTGAAAGAAGCGCTTGCCGACCTACCTATCAAGGTATATGCCGGTGCAGATGCCCTCTGCCAAATTGTGACCGAAAATCCCATTGATATGGTATTGACCGCCATGGTTGGATATGCAGGACTGAAGCCCACCATGAATGCCATCCGCGCCCGTAAGCCGATAGCCCTTGCCAACAAAGAGACGCTGGTGGTGGCGGGAGAGCTCATCAATGACCTGGCACGCTTCAGCGGTGTCCCCATCCTGCCCGTCGACTCCGAGCACTCCGCCGTTTTCCAGTGCCTGGCCGGCGAGATAGGCAACCAAATAGAAAAAGTGATACTGACTGCCTCCGGAGGTCCGTTCCGCACCTGCACCATGGAGCAACTGGCAACCGTCACCAAAGCGCAAGCACTGAAACACCCCAATTGGGACATGGGAGCCAAAATTACAATAGACTCCGCTTCCATGATGAACAAGGGATTTGAAGTGATTGAAGCAAAATGGCTGTTCGGTGTACGCCCCGACCAGATAGAAGTAGTGGTACATCCGCAATCCGTCATTCACTCAATGGTGCAGTTTGAGGACGGAGCAGTGAAAGCGCAGTTGGGAATGCCGGATATGCGCCTGCCCATCCAGTACGCATTCTCCTATCCCGACCGGTTGAAAGCCTCTTTCCCGCGCCTGGACTTCAAGCTGTGCACGGAACTGACGTTCGAGCAACCGGACATCACCCGTTTCCGTAACCTCGCCCTGGCCTACGAAGCGCTACATCGTGCAGGCAATATGCCTTGCATTGTCAATGCCGCCAATGAAGTGGTGGTAGCCGCCTTCCTGCAGGACAAAATTTCGTTCCTTGGCATGAGTGAAGTAATAGAAAAGACCATGTCGCGTGTATCCTACTTACAGAAGCCCACCTATGAAGACTATGTGGCTACGGATGCCGAAGCCCGACGGATAGCAGAAGAGCTGATTTGATAGATACACCGGAATGAAAAGAATTATAAAAAACATCTACTCATTTGATACGTTAAATAAGAAAACGTACCTTTGCGAAAATTATAAAAATCGTAAAACAGCAAATAATTAGATGGAAACATTCTTGATCCGTGCCCTGCAACTTATTATGAGCCTCTCGTTGCTCGTTATTGTTCATGAGGGGGGGGCACTTCCTTTTTGCGCGTCTGTTCAAGACGCGGGTAGAAAAGTTCTGCTTATTCTTTGACCCTTGGTTCACATTATTCAAGTTCAAGCCCAAACACAGTGACACGGAATACGGTATCGGATGGCTACCCTTAGGCGGCTATGTAAAAATAGCAGGTATGATAGACGAATCTATGGATACCGAACAGATGAAGCAGCCCATGCAACCGTGGGAATTCCGTGCCAAACCGGCATGGCAACGCCTGCTGATTATGGTAGGCGGTGTATTGTTCAACTTCCTGCTCGCATTGTTCATCTATTCCATGATACTTTTTACTTGGGGCGACGAATATATACCAGTACAAAAAGCCACATTGGGTATGGATTTTAACGAAACAGCCAAAGCCATAGGCTTCCGCGACGGCGATATCCTAATATCTGCCGACGGGGTACCGTTCGAACGCTATGACGGCGACCTGCTGACCAGTATTGTCGATGCCCGCCAGGTAAGCGTATTGCGTGACGGGGAAGCTGCTTCAGTCTACATCCCCGAAGACATGATGAACCGCTTGCTGGCAGACAGTGTGCGTTTCGCCAGTTTCCGTTTCCCTTATGTAGTCGACAGCCTGATTGTAGGATACCCTGCCGCTTCCGCCGGTCTGCAAGTGGGCGACAGCATCACCCACTTGGATGGAAAGTCAATAAGCTACTACGACTTCAAAGAAGAGATGCTGAAGCGCAAGAAAGCCAACGCATCCCATGAGGTAACCTTAACATACGTCCGTAACGGTGTAACAGATACTTTGAGCATGATAACCAATGCCGACTATGAAATAGGCGTGGCAGCACGTACAGCAACCGACAAGCTGCTGCCCGTTGTCCGTAAGGAATACAGTTTCCTTTCCTCTTTCCCTGCCGGCGTATCTTTGGGGGTAAAGACTCTGAAAGGCTACGTAGGCCAGATGAAATATCTCTTCTCCAAGGAAGGAGCCAAGCAACTCGGAGGTTTCGGAACCATCGGCAGTATTTTCCCCGCCACGTGGGACTGGCACCAGTTCTGGTACATGACGGCATTCCTCTCCATCATCCTTGCCTTTATGAATATTCTGCCCATCCCCGCACTGGACGGCGGACACGTGTTATTCCTCATTTACGAAATCATTGCACGCCGCAAGCCCAGCGACAAGTTTATGGAACGTGCGCAGATGGTGGGCATGTTCCTCTTGTTCGGTTTGCTGATTTGGGCAAACTTCAACGATATACTGAGGTATTTCTTTTAAAGAACAAGACATAAAAAAACGCATCATCCATTCGCAGTAGAACGGATGATGCATTTACATCAAACAGATGATGTGTTCGGGGCAAGCAGACGATGCGTTTGAGCCAAACACATCATCTGTTTTTTCTGTGTCTTATACCAAATGGCCGATCCACTCTTCTCTATCGCCCGGAAGCAGGTCTATTACCGGAACTTCAACCATTGTATAGCAACCCGGCTGCTGACGCATAGCGGCACGCGCCACACATACCAGCACTTGTGCCGTGAGGGCAGGATTGTTAATACGCATGTTGAACTCAAATAGCTGGTTCTGCGTCTTGCCGGACACACCCTTACGGGTCAAGTTTACCCCATGACCCATATCGAGCAGTGCATCCACACTCGGAACCAATTTTACATGTGTTTCGTCATTCACGAAGTACGGGTCGGCTTTGATGGCTGCAGCCACCTTATCAAATTCGTAACCATCCTTCAACTCAATGTACACCATACGACGGTGAATGCCGGTTCCTGTAGGAATAGTCATGGAAAGAGCGGCTTTCACACCTTCGATGGCCTTTACAGCCACGGTGTGTCCCATGCTCATACCCGGACCAAAATTAGTATAGGTAATGCCTTTCGGAGCAATGGCTTCCAGCATAGTGCGGACAATGGAGTCACTACCCGGGTCCCAGCCGGCAGAAATGATGGATACCGTATTATGCTTTTTAGCCTCTGCATCCAGTGTGCGGCGCAAGGCAGTGATACCCGTATGGATATCGAAACTGTCCACAGTATGAATGCCTAAAGCAAGGATCTCCTTTGCATACTCTTCCACCTTGCGGGTAGGCGTACAAAGGATAGCAACATCCACGTCTTTCAGTTCCTTGATATTCTTCACAACGGGATATGCACTCAGTTCCGCAGGACAGTTTTCAGCTCCGGCACGGCGTACTACACCGGCAATTTCGAAATCGGGAGCTGCTTGCAGGGCTTCGAGCACATAATGCCCGATATTACCATAGCCAACGATGGCCGCTCTTACTTTTTTCATTCTTTTTATGAATTTATTTATCAGTTTTCTACTTTATCGGCGCAAAAGTAAGCATTTTAATTTATTATATCGGCAGAACTCCCTGCTGTTTCACACAGTTTTTCTTTTTTTAGTGAGTGAAAGTCCAATAATAATTCATACATTCGCAGATGATATGTATGCAAGGCGCATTTTGGGCCGACAAGTAAAAGAATTATGATAGAATACATCAGAGGCGGAATTGCCGAACTAAGTCCGGCAACCGCAATAATAGACTGCAACGGATTGGGATACGGCGTCAATATTTCATTGAACACGTATGCCGCCATCCAGGGCAAGAAAGAATGCAAACTGTATATCTACGAAGCTATCCGTGAAGATGCATATGTCCTCTACGGTTTTGCAGACAAGCAAGAACGAGAACTGTTCCTGCTACTGATTTCCGTATCGGGCATTGGCGGCAATACGGCACGTATGATTCTCTCAGCACTCTCGCCCTCTGAACTGATAAATGTCATCAGCACGGAAAATGCCACTCTACTGAAAACAGTAAAAGGCATCGGGTTGAAAACAGCCCAGCGTGTGATAGTCGATTTAAAAGACAAAATAAAAACCAGCGGAGAAGCCGCCGGAACTACCGGCATAACCGGTCTTGCCTCTACTGCCGCCAACGTACAGGTACAGGAAGAAGCCGTAGCCGCCCTCACAATGTTGGGATTCGCACAGGCTCCTTCACAAAAAGTTGTAATGGCTATTCTGAAAGAAGATGCCGGTGCACCGGTAGAGCAGGTCATCAAACTGGCTCTGAAAAGATTATAACCCCATAAAATAATATTCACACTTTAAAAGCAAACAAACTATGAAGCCAGTTCCTATTTTTATGAAACAATGGTTGGAAGCCAATGAACGTACACGTATTCTGCCCGGTGACCAATGGTATCTCGATTTCTCAATAAAGACACTCCCGATACTAAAAGAATCTCCCTTATTCAAGGAAAGCGAATATGCACAGAAAGATGCCGCCACATCACTCGGCATGTATTTTCAGGATGCAATTGCCCAGACAGGAGGTTGGAAAACATTCTCCGAGGCATACTATGCATTATACAATAGGCATCTTCCCTTTTACCGGTTATCTGACAGCTACATCCCCGATGAAATCAATCTGGAAGATGTGGCATTCGTATTGTGGACATTGAAATCCCACTTTGCAATCTTCAATCCGGATGAATATACGCTGCAAGACCCGTTTGATAAAGACTTACTGGCTCTGGCACAGAAAGTATACAAACTGATGGATGAAAACTTTGAAAAAGCCCCTATCAATGAAGAGCCTTCATCTGTTTTGTGGCTAATGGGACCGGATTTACTGGATATGCCCTTGGAGCCGCTTCCCGAAATTACTCCCGAAACAAAATTGAGCAAGGATGTTGAGCATTGCCTGGAATACAGTAATGGAAAGCCTTTGCTATACTTTACTACCTATAAAGAGCTCTGCAAATTCTTTGTTGAAGTTCTAAAATGGGAAAACACACCTTCTGCTTTACTCCCTGACTTACAGTACAAAAAAGAATTCGTAATATACGCCAATGCCAAAGGTATGCTAATAGCCCACAACGTAGCTGCCTATTTTTGTGAAGAGCACAACCCGATGTACAATGCCGAACGCGCCGCTGCCGAAGGCTACAAACTCTTTTGCCGCCCGGGAGGCTGCCCGTTCGATTTAATAAAGTATGGTATGCTCAAAGGAATATTACCTGACGTACAATTGCCATTTGACAACGGCAAAGAAATACTACAGCAAAATTGGGATTTTATCGCCCGTTATTATCTATGTGAATATTATGAAGGGGAATAAAAACGCACAATTGCACCCTAACCGGAACAAAAAAGCCAAACCGACAGGAAAAAGAATAGGCAAATCAAAACCGTCCAAGGCTAATAACCAATTGAACAGAAGGGTGAAGTAAGCGGTTAACGATTAGTGATTAGCGGTTAACGATTAGCGACTGTTATGCGACGTAATTACCAACCTAATCACTAATCGCTAACCACTAATTATCCATCATAATTCTATGATTTCTTCTTTGCACAAAGTCAGTTTCTCAAGACCGTCGGTGGTTACTGCCCATGAGTTTTCAATTCCGACAGGACCTATACCGGGTAAAACAATCTTGGGTTCCAAAGCAAAAACCATACCCGGTTCCAATTCCTGCTTCATACGAGGAGCCAATACGGGCATTTCATTTATTTCCAAACCAATACCATGCCCTATGAATTTCGCCTTTTGGTCTACTCCCATAAAATAATCTGCAAAACCGGCTTTCGTTACTATTTCAATAGCCTTGTTATACATATCTTCACAAACAGTTCCCGGTTTTGCCATTGCCACAATCTCCTCTTGTGTTTCTAAACACGTCTGATGTGCAGCATAAGCCTGTTCCGGCAACTTGCCAATGGAGAACACACGGCTCATATCGCCCATGTAACCATAGAAGTTTCCACCCATATCCACCATGAAACATTGCCCCGCTTGCAGGAGAGTGCCACTCACGCCACCGGGCAATGAAGGATCAAGCCCTTTGCCGCCCAATGCAAAATCATACGGAGAAGGAACCGCTGCATTGTCACCGGCCAAAAGACTTCCCATGAAGATTTCCATGCTCTGTCCGAATACACGGAAAATACCCAGACAACCTTCCAGACGCATCAACCGTTCTATTTCAACAGATAATTGACGGTCTGTCATTCCCGGCTGATAAACCGAGGGAATCTGTTCGTATGCCTTTGCATGGGCAATTCCGGAACGGCGGAACATTTCAATTTCTATCGGAGTTTTTATGCTTCGCGCCTGACGAATCAATGCTGTACCACAGGATACGACCTCTGTTTCGGGAAAGCAGGCAGCCAGGCGATTATACTCCGTAAAGGGCAGTTCATCACCTTCCAGCATCAGTTTTACCGGCAAAGGAAGACCGCATTCCTTCAATAACCCGGTTATTTGCTCCGGCTTACGGATAGGATGAATATGCTCGCCCTCAATGTCATTAGGGCGCTTTATGAACAAACGCGCAGGAGCATTCAACGGCAAATATAAATATCCGCTTACTACGCGACCATACGTATAGATTAAGTTTACATTATAGGTAATAAGTGCCGCATCAATACCTTGCTGGGCCATGAGGGCACGTATCTTATCACGTCTTAATTTCAATTCCGGTTGTAACATCTCTTAGTTATTTATAATTTTCGAGCAGCAAAGGTAATAATTTTAGATGCAACGGAATTACTATTCGGGCACATAAATAATCTCGCCGTTATCCAGCTCATAAGCAATCCCCACCTTTTTGCCTTTTTTGCCGCTTTTAGTATCCTGGTTCTCAGATGGAGTGTATTTATTGATTTTCTGACCTTCTTTCGTAATAATCTCCATGTTCTCTTTTCCGGGATTCTTTACCATAGTGAAATCTTCCTGGCTGAACATCTCGGTCATATTGTAACGGCTCACCAATGCAACCATAAGTGCTACGGCAAATACCATTGCAACATCGAAAAGGTTGCTTACCACACTCATCGGGTCGCTATCTTCTTCTTTTCTCAGCAAACGCCTTTTCATTATTCTTTTTGGTTTTGGTTTAACAATTCAGAGAGAAATTCGAGATTAGTCATATCCTGCAAATACCAACGCTGCTTGACTTGCTGTGTTATAAACCCGATAGCACTGGAGAACAACCCGACAACCGTAGTGGCAAATGCCACCTGCATATTGTAGGCCATCGAGGCAATGTCGCCGGTGGAAAGCCCTACAAGTGCCGGACCCATTGGAATCAGCGTTCCCATTAATCCCAACATCGGTCCCATTTTGGTTAGAGTCTTGGATATTGCCAAATCTTTATCCGCCGCTATCTCAAAATCGGCAAGCAGGCGCTGCACGTGCGCCGGACTGTCTTTCATCTCGATAATACGGTGAATGTAAGCAACCACCAAAGAGTTGTTCTTTTTGGAGAGGTGTCCGCCCAGCTCCGAAACAGTTTCAGGAGTCAGTGCATCCAACTCCTTGCGCAGCAGGGCATCGGTCTTACGAATAGCCAGGTATTGCCCGAAAAAGTTTCCGAGGAGCAAGACCGAACGTCCGAAAAGAATAATCAACAATACGATAACAGGAACCAGAAGCCCTGTAGATATCCAATAGAGAATGTCTGAAATGTAATTCATAATTTTTTATTTAATTAGTTAGTTTGTCTTTTCAATTTCACTTTTCTTAAAATCATTCCGACCAATGCACCGGCAACAAGCAGGATTGTCAAGCCTGCCAACGCTCCCCAGTCTACCTCGTCTATTCCTTTCACTGCCGTACGGCCGTTGACAGTAGCGATAATTCCCAAAATAGCAATCAGGGCATTGGCGAGGAAAAGCAATTCCAGCCGAAGCTCTTTTTCGGGCAGTAACCAGCGCAAAAGGAAGCTCCCGGCAGGTATCAATACGAATACCGCCGCTGCCATGCTCCAGGCAATCAGGGAAAAGGATACCCCGGGGAAGGAGAATATCAATGCGACCAAGCCGCAGAACAGTACCGGAAAAACTAAAATACCCGGAAACCAGCGTAGTGCCTTATAAGCCCATAGCACGCGCTTCTTCACAAGTCCGGCACTTTGGATATGTGCAGCCAGCATGCAGAAGGTCATCTGCAGAACCACTTCCACGCTCAGTACAACGGAAGTATCGAGCATCAGTGCAGGATTAGCCAGCCAGTCGGCAATCTGGGTTTTGGACTGCTCGATAGCATAAGACCACATCAGCCCTACGAACAAGGCACAGATGACGGATATTGCCAGTACCGACCTTAATTTACGATAAGTTTGCTTCAACATGAAGTTAAAGCAAACCAATATCATAAGTACCAAAACAACTGTCTCCATTATTCCTGTAGTTTTTTACGACGATGACGGACGAGCAACAGTAGTACGACGATAGCAAGCACTACTACCAAACCGACTATCGTATTGCTCAGTACATTGGTCTGTTCTTCTGCGACAGAAGCTATCTCCTCTTTTTTCATCACCATCCCTTTCTTGTCGTCGGATGCGACAGCTTCACGTATCTGAACAATGTTTTTCTTATATTCCGCCGCTGCCTGCGCATCGGTTTTCGAAGCAATGAACTGCCTTAACTTGGCATTGTCGCAAACAAAGCCGGAACAGGAGGGTTTGTACTTGTTTACCAAATCGGTGTGCAACTTGGCTATATCGGCCACTTGCTGCTCGCTGGCTTTCCACATTCCCTTGCGCACCGTCTCCAGCATGACAGCGGTCATTTCTTCCCAAGCTGCCGGATTCTGTTGCTCGAAATATTCATGCAAGCCCAGGCCGAACTTATCCTTTACGTACACATTATATATCTCATCCCACATTTCCTTATCGATAGCTTTGGGCTTCATCACATTCCAGCCATATGTGTTTTGTACAATCTCGGCAAATGTATTCGCAGCACCTGCTTCTCCTTTCATTTTCTCCTTGATATAGGTAGGGTTGAAAATAGTGGTACGGCTCTCCACTCCGATAGCTTCCTTGACCTCCTGCATGCGGAAGTTGTTGCGATTGCGGTAATCGCTCAGGTAAGCATCCGGGTCTTTTCCCGTCACATTACGAACAGCCAGGTTGAGCCCGCCCATAAACTCGTACACGTGGTCGAGGCTCAATGCTCCCCACGTATTGCTCTGGCGAGGCTGTATAACCGCATCCGTACGTGTCAGCGCAGCTTCGAAAGCGAATTGACGGAAGGCTTCCCAGTTCTTTTCACTACCATAGTAAGCACCCATATTATTCAAATAGGTATCTGCTATTTCTTTCTCGCTTTCCCAACGGTCACCGCTCATCACCATACCCTGGATACCGGTTCCATAACCGCCGTTAGCTCCTCCGAACACGCGAAATGTAGAAACCTCCCTGGCATCTTTAGGAGTCAGGCCTTTTTCTATCAACACCCGTTCTGCTTCGACCACTCCGGCAGCAACCTGATTTTCGTACTGGTCGTCTTTTGCATGGGCAGCCATTTCAACCGCTCGGTTAATAAGGAACAAGCGGGAAGCTGCGATGTCCCTCAACTGCCCGCTCGTCTGTACTACCACATCGATACGCGGGCGTCCCAGTTCTTTCGAGGGGATGAGTTTCAAATCCGTAACACGGCCGAAAGCATCCCGCAGAGGTTCCACACCCAGCATATAGAGTATCTGGGCGATAGTGGCTCCTTCCGTCTCGATAAACTCGCCGCTCCACAGCGTATAGCTTACTTTACGGGGAATGCTATCATTGTGCCGGCGTTTATACATCTCGATTGTATTATTTGCCAACTGTATGCCTTTCTCCCATGCCGCCTCGCTTGGGGTAGCCTCTGCATTGATTCCGTAGAGGTTGCGTCCGGTAGGCAAGGTATTGGGATTTACTATCGGATCGCCTCCCGGTGAAGGCAGGGTATATCCGCCGTTCAATGCATTCGTCATGCTGAGCAGTTCTTTTTCCGGACTTTCTATAAGTGCCTTTTTATATTCTCCGACATTTTTAATTGTGCGCTCGACTTCCATGACTGCCAAAGCAAAAGTGATTTCTTCTTTGGTATATTCTACGGAAGAAGGCATTTTCTTCATTACGGCTTTCTCTCCGCCTCCCATAGCCATCATCATCGCCATCATGCCCTGCGGCGCATTACGCGATTTTTCTATCTTCCGGGCTTTGGTTAGTTCGTCAGATGTAATATCCGCCACACGGCAGATGAGCTCGTCCGCTCCCAAAGCCGGATTAGACAGCAACCGGGTTACTAAAGCGCGGGCAGGATTCAGATAATGCTGTGTGAACAAAGCGCGGTGTTTCACCGTTTTTTCGTCGGCGCGTTTGCGGAGTTTGTCCAGGGCAAGCAGGCTGTATGCAATCGGTTCGGTAGCCATGGCGTACACACTACTCCTGATGCGCGTATCTTCATAAGGAACGCCCATTGTATAAAGCTGTCCCGTTATTTTCTCCGTAGCCAGTTCCTCGGCAAAGTTCTCGATACGCAAAATCTCGTCTTCCGTATAAGGAACGGTGAGTACGCTGTCCAGTTCCAGCTCGCGGTGAATACCCAGCTTTACCGCCACTGCCTTCACAGCTAAAGAAGCACGGCGCAAATCGACTTCGCTACGCATATCTTTCCGGGATTCCTGTTCGTGCGCACCGTTAGAACAAGCATTGACAGCATTATTGTATATCTTAATTTTCTCCACAAGTTCACGATAGATACCACGGACACTGCTCTCGAGGAACGGAGGGGTGAGGTAAGACTGCAAGCCTGCATATGCCCTGCGTTTGGCTATCATACCTTCTCCCACATTTCCTATCGAATAAATATAGAAATGAGGCAAAGCGCCTACCAGCCGGTCGGGCCAGTCGTTACTACTCAAAGCAACCTGCTTTTTCGGTGTAAATTCCAGACTGCCATGAGTACCGAAGTGAATCAACGCATCGGCCTTAAAACCGAACTGCGTCCACAAATAAGATGCAATATAAGTGTGAGGAGGTGCGGCATCCGTACCATGAACAATCTTAAACGCATTGTCTCCCTTTCCGGCGGCATTTTGCGGCAGCAACACCACATTCCCGAACTGTAAGCGGGCAACTCCCAGGCGTCCGTCATCGGTAGCCATATACTCACCGGGAAATTCTCCGAAGGAAGATACGACCTCCGCATACTTTTCCGGCCTGAGTACTTTCCCTACCCAACTTTCGTACTGTTCTTTGGTAATCAGTTCGGGATGCCCGTTCTTCATAAAGTTGTCGAAAGCTCCTTCCGCATACGTTCCGAATACAGCTCCCTGTGCTTGTATCATACGTTCCAGTTCTTTGGAGGATGCCGGCAAGCCGTCTACCTTATACCCTTCTTTCTTCAAATGCAGCAATAGGTTGTAAAGCGAAGGGGCAACTTCCATACCGGCAGCAGCCATTGCGTTCTGTCCCGGGCCTTTATAATAATAAATCGCCACGCGCTTTTCATTATTGGGCTTGTTCTGCAACTTGATATAGTTATTCACCGTCTCTACAAAAGTTTCCAAACGTTCGGGAATGGCAAAAGCATGCTGCAATCCTTCTTCATCCCTATAATGTCCGAACAAAGCGAAAGGACGGATAGCCCCGTCTATTTCGGGGGTTACGACACTTTGCGAGAGAAATCCGCCGCTCATTCCCATTTTGTCGTTCTCCCACTCTTCTACGAGCCGGTTTACATTCAGCGGAGTAAACAACGGGATATTCTGTTGTGCCAGATAATCCACGATATAGTCTCCCATGCGCCCGTGCGCCATATTGATGACTGCCGAGGGGGATACCGAATCAATTTGGTGCCTGCCAATGAAGCCTTTCATACTCCGTACCGGATAAACGACATTACCCGTCTCCTCCAGTTTCCGGATAAGGTCTGCCGGTTCGCCCATCATACCAGTGATTATGATACGGGGAGCTCTCTCTTGCAACAGCCCGTTTTCCTGCAGGAAAGCATTGTATCCGGCTATCGTATTGAAACCGAGTTCTTCATCATCCGGCTTCTTCGGGTCGGCATGATATATCATATCATTGGAGCGTTCTGTTACAGCTTCAGGTTCGTCTACCGAAATAAGCTTACCGTCGATATGCTTACGTACATAATTCAGCATGCTACGGTAGTTACGGCGCCCGCCATTCCCCAGATAACTTCTCAAAGTGTCGGCCTGGATAGAGTCCAGCGAAATTATCTCATTGGCAGGATTGGTGGCGGAAGTGGTCAGAATGGGCAAGCCGCCATCAGCAGCCTTCTGTATCTGCGCACGCTGTTCTTCCGTTATTCTCATCCCCATGGCATTGATAAATACCATGTCGTAGGAAGTCAGTTGATCCAGTTCGTCGGTACTGACTTCTGCTATCTTTATAAATGAATTATCATTAGCCTTGGATATTTGTCCGAGACTGATAACTTGATAATTGACAAATGCTACTCTTGTAGAACTGAACCATAAGTTCCAGATACCTATAAGCAGCAACACGAGGACGGCCGCACAGCCGCTCCCCAATAGTTGTTTTTTCTTCATATCGATATTTTAATATTTATAACCCGAACATATCTGCAATATTAAGATTTACGGTTCCTATTACACTGATTCCTTTTTGCGGAACCTGCAGGGAACTATCGGCAGCCTTGTCTTTATAATTGAACAGGTTATCGATACCCAGATTGAGGGATATGCCTTTCGGAAGGGTAACTCCGGTATTCAACGAACACATCGTACGTGCATCGTAAGTGGTTATTTCATACGCATAAGTACCGTCATCATTTTGGTTTCTTGTATAAGTATCGAACTTTGCCCCCCACTGCCCGTTCAGCGAACAGTTAAAACCTATCTTTCCGAACTTATGCGAATACATAGCATTGAAAGTTGCCGTATGCGGGCGCACCAAAGAAGTATTCCGTCCGTCAACCTCTTCATAATCGTTCGTATAAGCATAAGAACCTGTCAATATCAGCCCGAAACCAAAACGGTAGCGCAAAATTGTCTCCAAAGCCGTAGTTTTGGCGTTATCGGCATTTACATATTGCATGTCGCTCGAACCGTCGCCCAATGACATATAGGCTATCTTGTTCCTGAAACGGTTGTGGGCAAAAGAAACCGACATGTTCAGCCCTCCCTTGGTAAACTCGCCGGACAGAGAGACTTGATTGCTGGTTTCCGGTTTCAAATCCGGATTACCATACAGCATGAACCAACCCATACCGCCCATATCGTATGCCTGGTAGAGTTCTTTCAGAGAAGGCGAACGGAATCCTTGTGCATAACCGGCACGGAAAGAGACATGGTCGCAAAAATGCCACAGTAAAGAAACCTTCGGAGTGACATGCCAATGATATTTCTCATGATAGTCGGCACGTACTCCCGCCACGATATTCAGCTCATCGAGGATATCCCAGTCTTCCTGCGCATAGAAAGCGTACAACTGGTTGTTAACATGGGAGCTGTCTTCCAGCATATAATGTTTCAGGTACTCAAAGTCACCTTCGAACCCGACACTGACAGTATGCTTGCCGAATGTTCCGGTATAATCGATACGCGGTGTCTGCTTGATATTACGGTAATCCGTAGTTTTCTTTCCGGATAAGAAATAGTCCTGGTTCTTCTGATAATTATCATAAATATATCCTATTACAAGTTGCTGTTTTTCTCCGGGAAGATATGTTACCTTACCGTTCAAGGTATAATCAAGGAATATGTCCTGGTACATCTTGCCCACACGCTTGTCCCGTTTATTGCGGTAAAACGAACCTTTCAAATCCGCATTTAGCTTTTCATTGCAGGTATATCCTATTTTCTGCAAAAAATCCCAAATGTTGTATCCGTAGACCGTGGTGGAACCGGCATCTGCCTGCTTCTCTGCCGAAGAACCGTCACTTCCTTCCGTTACGGTGGTCTTACCTACCTCATCACCTATCTCATAAGTATCTTTTGTACGATAGGTAAGGCTGGTATAAGAAGTAAGACGATTTTTCTTCACACCGGTAGAAGCTGTATATTTCTGTCCGTTGGAACCGGCATAACGTGCATTCAAATTTCCGCTAAAGGGACGATTGGCGGTCTTTGTAATGATATTGATGACTCCACCCAATGCATTGGAACCATAGATTGTGGACTGGGCTCCCTTAATGACTTCTATACGTTCGATATCGTCTACATTGAAACGGGTAAAATCAACATTATGGTCGGCTCCTTCCCCACTTACGCGTTCGCCGTCTATCAAAAACAGCATATACTCTCCATCCATGCCTTGATAAGATATCTCAGGCATCTGACTCATCGAATTATACCCAATCTGCAAACCCGGCAGTTCGTATTGCAGCAAAGTTTCGACATTCATCGGATTGAGTGCCTGAATCTCCTTTTGAGATATTACACGCGTCAGTACAGGTACCTCTTTCAACGGTTTTGCAACAAACGAACCGGTTACCACTACATCATTCAGTTGATTAGAAGAAGGAACCAATCGGATATGCAGTCGCGGCGGACGTACAGCCGGAACCGCTTTTACTTCCTGAGATTCGTATCCTATGAATGAAACCAACAGCGTATATTCTTTCGCATTTTCCAAACGGATAACAAATTCACCGTCGCTATCCGTGCCTGCTCCGAAAGTAGTTCCCAGCACCCTAACCGTAGCTCCAGGCATTGGCTGCCCGTTTTCATCTACGACATCTCCCAATATGGAATAGCGATAACGGTTGCTATCCCTTTCGTCCACTTCCTCCGCAAAGACAGTGGGCACTGCCGCTGCCAGCAAAAAAAGTAAGGAACAAAGAACCCGTCTCATTCTTATTTAATCGGGATAAATTCGTAATTAAATGTAACAAAACCGCTCTTATTCGTTTCAGAGTTTCCTGCAACTGTAAATTGAAGCTTCGCCCAACTGCCGTCCTTACACTTCAAAACTATTACATGCATTGTCGGTTCATAAATAGTAGGAGGCATACTACCTGTTTCCGTCTTTTTCACCCAACTGCACAACACTTTGTTCACAGTTGCAGTCTTGGCGTAACCGACGTTGCCTTGCATCATTTTGCTCATATCGGTGATGATGGCATATTCTTCATCCTCGTTTGTTATGTTTTCATCCGCTTTATAGTCTCCTTCAGGCAACTCCGTAATTTCATTCATATTTGTTTTCCCCGTATCGAAAACCATGCCACCGTTTGTTTTTATCTCATAACGGTGTATGGCGATATGCCATTCGATACCGATAGTTTCCTTCGCTTTTGGCTCGCTTACCGAACCATCCGTATAAATCCATTCGCTTGTATCCGGATGTATTTCCGTTTCTCCGGTTTTCAGATTTACATAAGTCCATTTATCATAGGCAGATACATCCAGATTCGTTTTCGTACCTCCAACTCCGTCTCCCCATTGACTACCCTTATTATCGTCATCACTACATGCTGCTCCTAATAAACCGATGGCCGCCATGACCAATACATCTTTAATTTTCATTTTAGCTTATTTCTTTTTAGCGTTAATAAATTAATTTTCACGCTGCAAAGTTAGATCGCACAGGTAGCTGGCACAATACCGATAAATAACTATATTAAAAACAATAATACCCACAAATAGTAAAAAAGTGCTGCCTGCACCTTCACAGGCGCAGGCAGCACAAACCACAAATACAAATACAACTAAACAAAGTTTTTCCTTAGATAATTCCCTGACCCATCATGGCGTGGGCTACCTTCATGAAGCCGGCGATATTAGCACCCTTCACGTAGTTGATGTAGCCGTCGGGTTCTGTTCCGTATTTCACGCACTGAGCATGGATACCGTGCATAATGGCATGAAGTTTCTCGTCTACCTCAGCCGCACTCCAACTGAGATGCATTGCATTCTGTGACATTTCCAATCCGCTGGTAGCCACACCGCCTGCATTCACAGCCTTACCCGGTGCATACATAATCTTGTTTTCAATAAAGAGGTCAATAGCTTCGGGAGTACATCCCATATTGGAGATTTCGCCCACACAAGTCACCTTATTATCAATCAGATGCTGTGCATCTTCCCCATTCAACTCATTCTGCGTTGCACAAGGCAAAGCAATATCGGCTTTCACCTCCCACGGACGTTTGCCGGGAACGAAAGTAGAGCCGGGGAATTCATCGGCATACGGAGCTACGATATCATTGCCCGATGCACGGAGTTCCAACATATAATCTATCTTCTTGCCACTGATGCCGTTCGGGTCATAGATATAACCGTCGGGACCGGAAATCGTAATAACCTTAGCACCCAACTGGGTAGCCTTGGTAGCTGCACCCCAAGCCACATTTCCGAAACCGGAGATAGCAACCGTCTTACCCTTGATATCTATACCTTTGGTTTCCAACATCTGGTTTACAAAATACAATCCACCGAAACCGGTTGCTTCGGGACGTATCAATGAACCGCCGAATTCCAGACCTTTACCCGTGAAAGTTCCTGTAAATTCGCGTGTCAGTTTCTTATACATACCGAACATATAGCCCACTTCACGACCACCTACACCAATATCACCGGCGGGTACGTCCATATCCGGACCGAGGTGACGCCACAATTCCAACATGAAAGCCTGACAGAAACGCATCACTTCCGCATCGCTCTTACCGCGCGGAGAGAAATCGGAACCGCCTTTACCGCCACCCATAGGCAGAGTGGTCAAAGCATTCTTGAAAGTCTGTTCAAACCCCAAGAACTTCAAGATAGAGAGGTTTACTGAAGCGTGGAAACGAATACCGCCTTTGTACGGGCCGATAGCATTATTGAACTGTACGCGATAACCGAGATTAGTCTGCACCTCGCCTTTATCATCCACCCACGTAACACGGAAAGTAAAAATACGATCGGGTTCAACCAACCGTTCTATGATTTTTGCCTTCTCGAACTCAGGATGCTGATTGTAGATATCTTCGATAGAAAGAAGTACTTCCTTTACGGCTTGAAGATATTCAGACTCGCCGGGATGCTTTGCCTCCAAAGAGGACATGATACGTTCGATATTCATAATATTACGTTTTAAAGGTTATTACCTTGTTAACTATTTGTTGCCTGAACAAAATGTCAACAAACAACACTGCAAATATAGGAAAACTTTTCAAAACACCTAAATATTGCAGTAATATTTTGATTAAAGAATGATAAAACGTCAAATCACATAGAATATAAAAGAACAACAAACAAAAAAGCAGGGGACAACTGTATAAACTGCTTGCAAAGGTAATTCTTTATCCTTCATTCCTCATTCTTCATTTAAATTGCTACTTTTGTCCTCCGAACTAATAAACCATGAGAAAACATGCTCAGTAAGTTTAAATTAAACCAGCTCTATTTCAAAGATACACAGTTTGCCAACCTCATGACGCGACGTATCTTCAATGTGCTTTTAATCGCCAATCCTTATGATGCTTTCATGCTGGAAGACGACGGCCGTATCGACGAAAAAATCTTTAATGAATATACTTCACTCTCCCTGCGCTATCCGCCGCGCTTTACACAGGTATCTACTTGCGAGGAAGCATTGTCCCAACTATCGTCCATGCCATACGATCTTATTATATGTATGCCGGGAACGGGAGATAATGAGGGATTTGACGTAGCGCGAACCATCAAGGGACAATACGAACACATCCCTATGGTAATTCTGACCCCCTTCAGCCACGGCATCACCAAACGCATTGCCAACGAGGATCTCAGTTCGTTCGATTATATCTTCTGCTGGCTGGGGAACACCGACTTACTGGTTTCCATCATCAAGCTGATAGAGGACAAGATGAATCTGGAACACGACGTCAGTGAAGTGGGCGTACAGATTATTCTTCTGGTAGAAGACGGTATCCGTTTCTACTCCTCTATCCTGCCCAATCTTTATAAATTCGTATTGAAACAGAGCCAGGAGTTTTCCACTGAAGCATTGAATGCCCACCAACGTACGCTACGTATGAGAGGGCGCCCTAAAATCGTCCTTGCACGTACCTACAACGAAGCAATCGGCATATACGAAAAATACAAGAACAACATACTGGGAGTTATCACCGACGTCCGCTTCCCTCGCGTTGAACGCGGTGAGAAAGACGCACTCGCTGGTATCAAGCTGTGTGCCGCCATACGGAAAGAAGACCCGTTTGTTCCATTGATTATACAATCGTCCGAATCGGAGAATGTGTCGTACGCAGCCAAATACGATGCGGCTTTTATCGATAAGAATTCCAAAAAGATGGATGTGGACCTGCGCCGTATCGTATCGGACAATTTCGGTTTCGGCGACTTCATCTTCCGCAACCCCGACACACTGGAAGAGATTGCCCGCGTCAAGAATCTGAAAGAACTTCAGAATATCCTCTTTGCCGTACCGGCAGAATCGTTCCTCTATCATATCAGCCGCAACCATGTGAGCCGCTGGCTCTATTCACGCGCCATGTTTCCCATTGGCGAGTTCTTGAAACCTATTACGTGGAACAGTCTTCAGGATGTGGATGCCCACCGCAAAATCATCTTTGAAGCAATTGTAAAGTACCGCAAGATGAAAAACCAGGGTGTGGTAGCTGTTTTCAAACGCGACCGTTTCGACCGTTACTCGAACTTTGCCCGTATCGGCGATGGTTCACTGGGCGGCAAAGGCCGTGGTCTGGCATTCATTGACAACATGGTGAAACATCATCCGGAATTTGACGAATTTGAGAATGCCCGCGTTGCCATACCTAAAACGGTAGTGTTGTGTACGGATGTATTCGATGAGTTCATGGACACCAACAACCTGTATCAGATAGCCCTGTCCGATGCCGATGACGATGTGATTCTCCGCTACTTTCTGAAAGCCAAACTGCCCGACCGTCTGGTTGAGGACTTTTTCACTTTCTTCGATGTGGTAAAATCACCTATTGCCATCCGCTCTTCCTCACTATTGGAAGACTCCCATTACCAACCTTTCGCCGGTATATACAATACTTATATGATTCCTTATCTGGACGATAAGTATGAAATGCTCCGTATGCTCAGTGATGCAATCAAAGGAGTCTACGCTTCTGTATATTTCCGCGATTCAAAGGCTTATATGCAAGCCACAAGCAATGTCATCGACCAGGAGAAAATGGCCGTAATCCTGCAGGAAGTGGTCGGCAACCAGTATGGCGACCGTTATTACCCGTCCATGTCGGGCGTGGCGCGTTCGCTCAACTATTATCCTATCGGAGATGAAAAAGCTGAAGAGGGTATTGTCAACCTGGCACTCGGACTGGGCAAATACATCGTAGACGGCGGTATGACTCTCCGGTTCTCTCCCTATCACCCCAACCAGGTTCTGCAAACCAGCGAAATGGAGATTGCACTCAAAGAAACCCAAACACGTTTTTATGCACTCGACCTGCGTAACGCCGGACATGACTTCTCCATTGACGATGGTTTCAACCTATTGAAATTACACGTAAAAGAGGCCGAGAAAGACGGTGCTCTCAAATATATAGCTTCCACCTACGACCCTTACGACCAGATAATCCGTGACGGTTTATATCCGGGCGGGCGCAAGGTTATCACCTTCGCCAATATCTTGCAGCATGATGTATTTCCTCTGCCCCGCATTTTGCAATTGGCATTAAAATACGGACAGCAGGAAATGCGCCGTCCTGTAGAAATCGAATTTGCAGCTACCATGAACCGTGAAAAGGACAAGACCGGAACGTTCTATCTGTTGCAAATACGCCCGATTGTCGACAGCAAGGAAATGCTTGACGAGGACCTCACAGCCATTCCCGATGAAAAACTGCTGCTCCGTTCCAATAATTCGTTAGGGCATGGCATAATGAATGAATTACAGGATGTAATTTATGTAAAGACCGACAACTACAGCGCTTCCCACAATCAGGAAATAGCCTGGGAGATAGAAAAATTAAACCAGCAATTTTTGGACGAGGGCAAGAACTATGTACTGATAGGACCGGGACGTTGGGGCAGTAGTGATACCTGGCTCGGTATTCCCGTTAAATGGCCCCACATCAGTGCAGCGCGTATCATTGTAGAAGCAGGACTGACGAACTATCGTGTCGATCCTAGCCAGGGAACACACTTTTTTCAGAACCTGACTTCATTCGGAGTAGGCTATTTCACAATCAATGCTTTCATGAATGACGGCGTGTATAATCAAGACTTTCTGAATGCACAACCTGCTGTATATGAGTCCAAATACCTGCGTCACGTGCACTTTGAACATCCTATAACCGCCAAAATGGACGGAAAGAAGAAACAGGGAGTAGTATTGCTACCCTCACGATAAGATTTTATGTCTAAAACAAGATTAAAACCAGATTAATCAATTATTCTTTTTTGAGAAAAATGGGACAAATGATGTCCCATTTTTCATTTATAACCGCAAAACAAGGCGATAAGCGCTAATTATCTCATCTAAAAAACATATTTTTGTACCCGATTTCAAGAATTAGCAGGTAAAAAGATAACCAAACACTGTTGTTAATGGGTAAAAAATATACAACTTTTCTAACCCTGTTTACAGTAATATGTATTACATTGACCGGATGTGAGCGGGAGAATGAACAAACTGCAAACCAGGGCAGACTTAATCTGAGATTAGCAGTTGATACAAATGTAGAAAACATGGTAACACGTGCTACCGCTGATGAAGAGACATTACCCGACATCAACGACTTCTCAATTACCGTTCTTCAAAATAATAATGTACAACTTAGCTGGAACAAGTATGCCGACTTTACAGACGGAACGGAAATTGCAGCCGGCAACTATACACTAAAGGCCACTTATGGAAACATAGAAACCCAAGGTTTTGGAGCCCCGTACTACGAAGGAGCAAAAGAGTTCTCCATAAAAAAGAACGAAAGTACAAACATATCGGTCATATGCTATCTTGCCAATGTAAAAGTTACGACAGAATACACGGAACTTTTCAAAAAATATTTTACAGACTACACCGTAAACATACGCCCTGCCGGCAGTACGGACATCTCGTTCGACAAGAATGAAACAAGGGCCGCATACGTAAAGCCCGGCAAGATAAGCATTTACCTATCAGGAAGCAAGCAACAAGGAAACAAAGTCACATTTGAAGCCGCTACCATAGAGAATGCAAAGGCACGCCAGCATTACCGTCTGAAATTTGACGTACAAGCAGGGGGTACGGAATTGGATGTATCATTCACGGACGAAACGGAAAGAGTGCCGATAACCATAGATATTTCGGACGATGCCTTGAACACACAGCCACCGTTCTTTACGCCAACGGGATTTGAATCGGGAGTTGCCCGGGAGTTAACGGAATGGACAGAACCCGAATCCCCTTTATCAGCCTTGCTGACGGCGCGTGGCGGAATATCCAAATGTGTCTTGACAACCCGCTCTCCTTCTCTGTTAAGCAAGGGATGGCCCGCCGAGATTGATCTGGTAAATCCGGAACCAGGCATGCTTACCACATTACAAGATCTGGGACTGGAGTTAAAAGGATTAAGTACCAATGTCGATAAAATGGCAATGTTGGACTTCACAAAAGTACTGGTCAATATATCTCATTCGGAAACAAACGAAGAAAATACATTTACCTTGACCGCAACAGACAAATTGAGCAAGGTAAACAAAGAGCCATTGGTACTCAAAATCAAATCTCTGCCTAATGGATTTGACGTAGCCCAACCCATGAATGCCGAACGTGGAAGCACTACCATACTGCTGACCGTCATTTTGAAAGGGGACATATCCAAAGTCAGCTATCAATATCAGGCATACGGTTATTGGCAACCTTTATTTCCTACGACCATAGAGAGTGACAAAGACACGCATCAAGTAACCATCACGTTCAAAGACGGGTTGCAGGAACCACAACAGATAAAAGTAATTGCGGGAGATAAAGAAAAGACCGTGACAGTAGGAATCGGTGAATCATCCTGTTCCCTGACTGCTCCCGAAGGGGATGTATGGGCTAAAAAAGCCACTTTCTATTTGGTTGGAGACACGGAGGGAACAACCGAATATCTGAAGACGGTTAAGGATGTTACCGTAAAATGCAGAAAAGCGTCAGGAGACTGGTTTTCTCCATCACAAGAAAAAATAAAAAATGCGGTTGAGGTTAGCGGATTAGAGCCTGGCACCGATTACATATTTAAAGCCGTAATAGGTGGAACCAATACAATTGCCGTCAAGAATGAAGTATCCGTAAAAACCGAGGAAACACTGCAGATACCCAATTCCGGTTTTGAAGACTGGCATACAGATTCCGATACACGGTGGTCTGCAGGGACTTTTGGAAATTTCACCCACTATTTTTATTACCCTTATACTAAAGGTGCTACTGATATATGGTGGGATACAAACAACAAATATTCCCAAGCATGGGTTGTGGCACCGGTACAGACAACAACCTGTCCGGCCGTTATCTATGTAAAAGACGCAAAAAGCGGTGCTAAAGCAGCAGAGATTCACACAGCCGGTTCCGGCGGAGGATATTCGAGTACCCCTGTCACGATGTACCCCGAGGGAGCAAAAGCAGGACGCTTATTCATAGGGACCTATAATTGGAGTGACAAGAAAGAGACCGTAACAACAGGACATTCTTTCGCTTCCCGACCCTACGGAATGAAATTCTGGTATAAATACACTCCCTATCAGACAGACAACTTTAAAGTTGAAATCGAGATACGCAGCGGGAATAAAGTCATAGCAGGCGGCTCGTACATATCAGAAGCCGCAAGTTCTGCAGACAGCGAATATCAGGAAGCATATATCAACCTCGACTACCAAGGAAATATGGAAAAAGCAACTGACATATATGTCAATATCCTATCAACAACCAAAACCTCTTTCGGCAGTGACGATTTACAGAAAGCCGGAACAATTGATTTGACAGATTGTGCAACAGGCTGGAGCACCCATTTAGGCAGCCGCCTCAAAATAGACGATTTAGAACTTATATACGAATAACAAAATATGAAGCAATCAACAACCCTGCTTACTCTGGCACTCTTTGCCATCCTGGCATTCTCTTCATGCGAACGCGAGCAATGGGGAAACGCCCAAAAAGGCTCTGACGACATAGACAATCGTGCCGAAGGTCAAATAGGACTGTCTGCATTAAAAGTCTCCGTAGACGAGAAAACAACTTCCACCGTTACCCGTACAGGAATCAATACCGACAATTTCATCATCCGCATTTACGATATGGATAAAGAAGGAAAAATGGTGCAAGAGTGGAAATACAGCGAGATGCCCGAAATATTCACGCTAAAGGTAAGCCATTACAGTATCACAGCCATGTCTCATGAAGTACAACCGGCAGAATTCGAAAAGCCCTATTACTTCTCCAAACAGGATTTTGAAATTACCGAAAATACGGTAACGGATCTTAAAGAACTGGTTTGTACTTTGAATAATATAAAAGTGAGAATAGCCTATGACGACGAGCTTCAAAAGCTGTTGGATGAAGACTCCAAAGTCAAGGTTTCCATCGGCGAAGGACGTTTGGAGTATACAAAGGACGAAACACGTGCAGGATATTTCAAATCCATCGGTGAAACCAACATTCTGATTGCCGACCTCAACGCTACTGTTCAAGGAGAGAAAGTTACGATGTCCAAAGCCTTCATCGACGTCCTTCCCGGTGAAGAACGTATCATTAAATATTCGATGAAGCAAAACAGTGGTGGTGACGGCGACAATGGAGAGATTGGAAAGGTCGACATCCAGATAGATGCAACATGTGAGGTTGTAGAGAAAGACATAACCATAGCCCCGGGAGAAGAAGAACCGTTACCCGAACCCGAACCGAATCCCGAACCGGATCCCGAAACCAAACCGGCAATCACCGGCAAAGGTTTCGATATTACCCAAAGCATAACCATACCACCCGGTGTCTCAACGGACAATCCCTATCCCGTAATTGTAAAAATAGCGGTACCGGAAGGTATCCGGAATTTAGAAATAGGAATTACTTCCAGCAGTAGTGATTTTGCAGGTGCCATTTCCGACTTGGGACTCACCGACTTTGACCTGGCAAATCCGGGAGCGTTAATCGGAATACTCCAGAACTTAGGTCTACCCTATGGGGATAAAGTTGTCGGTAAAACCGATATTGACTTTGATATCAGTGGGTTTACAGGATTATTAATGGGCTTTCCCGGAACCCACAGATTCAATCTAAAGGTTACGGATGACAAAGGAAACACGGCATCCGCAATATTAGCCCTTATCGTAAATTAAGCAAAGCACAATGCCAAAGAAATACTTCAAATATTATCTGACAGCCATAACAGCGATTTTATTTATCGCCTGTTCGGAAAAGGACACCTTGAACGGAGAGGGAATGCTTCATTTGAAAGTAGATGTAACCGACCAGGTGAAAGTTACAACCCGTTCTATGACCGATGAATTGCAGGATTCTTTACAACGCCACTGTACAATCGGCATCCTTAATGAAAAGGGAACCGTCCGCCGATACAAAGGAGTAAACGAACTTCCGGAAGCGCTTTACCTCTCTGCCGGCAGCTACACAGCCCTCGTTACGGCAGGCGACTCAGTACCCGCTTCTTTCGAAACTGTATACTATAAAGAAGAACGCCCCTTCCACATTAACAGCGGCGAAGTTACCAACCTGGAGCTGACTTGCGGCATCGCCAATACGGTAGTTGCCGTAAAATATGACGAAGCATTAAGCTCCGTATTTCAAACCTATAAGGTTACGGTATCCACTGCAGACGGCACTTTAGATTATCTTCCCGAAACCAAAGACTCCATCGGCTACTACATGCTGCCGGCGGGCAACACTAAGCTGCAATGGCATCTGGAAGCAACCATGCCCAACGGAAAAAGCTATACAAAAGAAGGAAACATTCCGGATGCGCAATCCGCCTATCGCTACGACTTGTCCTTCAACTTCATACCGACAGACTATGCAGACGGTGGCGGTACGGTAAAAGTCAGTGTCAACGCCAATCCGATAAGAGAAATAACCGATGAAGTACAGATTTATCAACGACCTATCTTCCGCGGCGAAAACTTCGATATAACCTCTTCCGCATTCTATGAAGTAGGCATGGGAACGGAATTATCGTATACCGTAACAAGTACATCCGTACTCAATGAACTGTCCATGTACTGCGAACAATTCGCACAATGCGGACTTCCCGTCCGGATGAACCTCATGAGACTGACGGAAATGGAAAGGGGGCGTTTGGAAGCTTCCGGTCTGTCATACAAATCCGAATACAATACCGGTAGCGATGTCGGTACGATGCGTGTAACGTTTTCAGACGGTTTAATGAAACATATCACTGCAAAAGAAGGGACTTATAACATAATATTACATGCTACCGATGTCCGCAACCGCACCAATGAGGGGGTATTATCCATATCCGCTTCCGATGCAGTGGTGCTGACTAAAGAGGTTGCAGAAGGTGACATATGGACATCGAAAGCAGTCTTGCGGGGCGGTCTGATGAAAGAGACATCCGATCCCTTGATATTCCGTTACCGGATAACCGGCTCATCCGACTGGAAGGAAGTGGAAGCTGTGTTGAACGGTAAAGAAATGACAGCTGCCATTACCGGTCTGAAAGTGGCCACCACCTACGAATATGTAGCGGTTGCCGGAGAAAAGGCATCTTCCGTGATTTGCAGATTCACTACGGAGAAAGCCACCCAACTCCCCAATGCCGGGTTTGAAAACTGGCATGGTTCCAAACCGACCTATGTATACGAATCCGGCGGAACGATGTTTTGGGATACCGGCAACCATGGTTCACAAAAGGCCGGAACGGATATAACCACCGCAGACGGTTCTGTGAAGCATGGCGGTAGCTACTCAGCCAAACTGGAGTCCAAATATGCCAGCATGTTAGGTATCGGGCAGTTTGCGGCCGGCAATGTATTTTCCGGCAAATACCTGGCTACCAATATGGATGGTGTCGTAGGTAATGGTGTACTGGGTTGGGGACGCCCGTTCGAATCCCGTCCTACGGCATTGCGCGGATATGTCCGCTACCAATCCAATACTGTGAATTACGACAACAGTTGCGAATTTATCGACAAGGGCAATCCGGATATAGGAAGCATCTTTATCGTATTGGGCAACTGGCCCGGCGAAACATACGGCGGAGAAACATGGCCTGTAATAGTCAGAACCAACTATAAGACTCCGGGCAGCGCACAACTGTTCGATGTCAACAGCGAGTATATCATAGGTTATGGCGAAAAGAACTTCACATCTTCAACAGAAGGAGAAGGAATGATTGAATTCAACATTCCGGTAGAGTACCGTTATACCAACCGGAAGCCGACAGCTATCATCATCGTAGCCTCATCCAGCAAGTACGGCGATTATTTCAGTGGCGGAACAGGAAGTACGATGTGGCTCGATGACTTCGAATTAGTTTATGAATAAAAACATCTGTGAAGTGAGACAAAAAGCAATCATCATAACATTAGCCCTGGCAGCTATCGCAGGCGGTAAAATCCAAGCGCAAGAATTCAAACGCCAAATCGAACAAAGCACATTTGTTCCCAAAGGCCAGTGGATAGCAGGCAGTTCGATATCTTACTCCGAACATACCGAGGATAACTACCAGTTCCTGATTATCGACGGATTCAAATCCGACGGCTATACATTCAAAGTCAGCCCCCTGGTATGCTATGCGTTTAAAGACAATATAGCGGCCGGAGGCCGGTTCGCCTACAGCCGTTCGTTGATAAAGATAGATGGCCTGACGCTGAATATCGATGATGACAACCAGTTTGACATCAACGACCTGTATCAGTTGAGACACACATATTCAGGTATGCTGATACTGCGCAACTACATCAGTTTGGGCAAAAGCAAGCGGTTTGCACTCTTTAACGAAACCCAACTGGAGTGGTCGGGCAGTCAGTCCAGAGTAATAAACGGAAAAGACGAGTCGATCACTGGAACTTTCGCCACAACTACGGGCATGAGCATCGGAGCAGCACCTGGCATTGTGGCATTCATCAACAACTATACTGCCGTAGAAGTCAGTATCGGTGTGCTTGGATTGAACTTCAGTAAAACCAAACAGACAACCAATCAGGTGTATCAAGGCGAACATTCGTCAAGTAGCGCCAATTTCAAGATAAACCTGTTTTCCATAGGTCTGGGACTGGCCTTTTATTTATAATTAAGAATGAAGAAGTTACTTATATATATGGTGTGCATCATGGTTGGTACGGGAACAGTCCGGGCACAAGAAACGCAGGAAGCGTTATCCCAGGCGCACGACTCGTTACGGGTACGGACAGTTTATGTACACGACACGATATACATTGAACGGCCGGCTGTTGAAGCGGCTCAACCGGACAGTTCGGAAATTATCTATACCAAACCGGTCGGACGCTTCGACCGGGGAATTATCAATTACCGTTTTATACCCAAAAAGAAATGGGTAGGCGGACTTACGTTCTCCTATATCAACTATGACGGCGAGGACAGCCGGATGCTGTTCTCATTGATAAAAGACTTTGATTGCAACTTCCGTACAATATCCGTCAGACCATTTGTAGGTTATGCATTCAAGGACAATGTCATAATCGGACTCAAAGCCGGGTATAACCACACCGTAGCCGACCTGGGCAACATATCGCTAAACATTGACGATGATTTGAGTTTCGACCTCAAAGACATACGCTATTCGGAAGACTCGTATAGCATCGCGCTGTTCCACCGTTCGTATGTGGGACTGGACAGAGGCAAGCGCTTCGGATTCTTCAATGAGAGTTCGCTTTCCTACAACAATGGCAGCAGCACTTTCACCCGTGGCAAGGACGAAGCATTGAAACGCACGGAAACCACCATACACGAGATACATCTGGGATTGAATCCCGGTGTTGCCGTATTCATCATGGAGAATGTATGCGCCGAGATGTCATTCGGCGTTGTCGGCTTCAAGTACAGAATAGAAAAACAGAAGAACAATGAAGGTGAAACAGGCAAACGCACTGCCAGCGGCGCCGACTTCAAAATAAACTTGTTCAACATAAATATAGGAATTACACTTTGCCTGTAAGATACATGAAGAAAATAAAAACATATGCAACCGGACTGTTCCTGATATTGGCAGGGCTGCTGAGCTCCTGCATAGAGAACAATGTACCCTATCCTATTATAAAGCTCGACATTACCGCGCTCGAAGTAGAGGGGGAAACCACAGGAGCGGTTATCAGTACGGAGAACCGTACAGTGACAGTGACCCTTGCCGATACCGTAAATATGAAGAAAGTATATATCAGGAAAGTGGAAATGACGGAAGGTGCAAGAAGCATCTTACGTCCGGACACGACTTTCGACCTGACCAATCCTCAAACGGTTATCCTGTCCCTCTACCAGGATTACCCGTGGAAAATCATAGCCAAACAGCCGATTGACCGCCGTTTTGTTGTAGAAGGCCAAATCGGTGAAGCCGTTTTCTATGTAAACGAAAAAGAGAGAAGAGCCATTGCCTATGTAAGCAAAGAGCAGGATTTGTCCAAGATTAAAATCAAAGAACTAAAGTTAGGACCTACCGGCTCCACCATACACGGATACGACGGCAACGCCACGGTAATGAACTTTACAGGCGGACAACCGCAAATTGTAATCGTCACTTACCGGGATATACTGGAAGACTGGACACTCAATGTGTTCGAAACAGATGCTGTCAAGATAACATCGGCAGACGGTTGGGTCAATGTAGCCTGGCTGTATGGAGAGGGGCTTGAAAGCGAAGACAACGGCTTCGAAATACGTGAGGCAACCTCTGAAGAGTGGCAGAAAGTGGATGCTTCCTATATGATAACGACCGGTGGCAGTTTCTCGGCCCGTATTCCTCACCTGAAAGCATCGACCGCCTATGTCTGTCGTGCATATTCGGGAACTTCCATAAGTACGGAAAAGACCTTCACCACTACAGCAGCAATAGAATTGCCCAATGCTTCTTTCGATTATTGGAGCATGGATGGCAAAGTGGCAAACCCCTGGGAAGAAAATAGTACGCCATTTTGGGATACCGGCAATATAGGCGTTACCACAGCCAGTCAGAGCAATTCCACCCCCACCGATGACACCGCTACCGGAAGCGGCAAAGCAGCCAGGCTGGAATCGAAGAACGTAATCGTAAAATTTGCCGCCGGCAACCTGTTTACGGGAAAATTCATCAAGGTGGACGGTACAAACGGTATTTTGAACTTCGGCCAGCCATTTACAGGTCGCCCGACAAAATTGAAAGGATACTACAAATATACCACCGCACCTATTACAGACTTGCCAGCCGAAGGCAGTCAGGACTATACGCGTTTCCAAAACTACAAGGGAAAGCCCGATACATGTGCCATATACATCGCTTTGGGCGATTGGACGGAACCGATAGAGATACGCACCCGCCCTACCAACAGAAAGCTGTTTGACAAAAACGACGAACATATCATCGCCTACGCCGAAATGTACAGCGGAACAACGGTAACGGAATACAAAAAGTTCGAATTGAACCTGGACTACCGTGTTACTAACCGTGTACCGACCTACATTGTCATCGTATGCTCGGCAAGTAAATATGGCGACTACTTCGTAGGGGGCAGAGGAAGCACACTTTACGTAGATGAGTTTAGTTTGGATTATGACTATTGAAAAGAATAAGAAGATATGAGAAACGCAATGCGATACATATTCATACTCTGCCTGTTTCTTGGGTTTGCAAGCTGCCAGGAAGACGTTTTGCAACCCTCGTACAAAGGCAAAGGACGGCTCGTGCTGAAAGATGTGGATATTTCGGCAGAAGCCTCAGCAGAGACAGTCACCCGTGCCACAAGCACTTTTACCGCACCGACAGCATCTGAACTGACATACAAAGTAACCGATACGCAGACCGGAGAAGTGGTGTACAACCAAACAGGAGAGTTCACGTCTTTAGTATTGGATGAAGGCTTTTACAGGTTAGAAGCATCTTATGGAACGGAAAACATGGGAACCGCTCCTTATTTATATGCCGCAACAGAAGAGTTCCGGATTACAACAGCCACGGAAACAGCAAAGAGCCTTTCCGTAAAGCTATCCTGCGCAATCGTCCATCCTGCAATAGCCGATAATTTGCTTGAGCACTACGACACCTACAAAATCGAGATTTCCGATGGGACAAGCATACGAGAAATCCCTAATAACGCTGACTTTTTTGTACCGGCAGGCAAGGATTATACATTAACATTATCCGGTACGAATACTTTAAATGAAGCAAAATCGAACTCCTGGGAACTAAAAGACGTGCTTGTCGCTAATCGCTATACACTGAATTGCAATCCCGATTTGCCTTCTTTTACACTACCGGAGCAAATGGAAGGAGATGTATGGAGTACATTTATATATATTACTCCTATGACGGCAGCGAATATGAGCTCCAAACCGGAAATGACGGAAAAAGTATTGGCCAATATCGTGTACGAAGCTTCAGCGGACGGAATTAACTGGATACAAGCTATAAATGATAATGGAAAGACTGTTATAAAGGGGCTCGTTGCCAACAACCAATATACCATCCGTTCCCGCTTTGGAAGCATCATCTGTACTAATTCACAGCAAGTAACAATGGAAAGTGCAGAACAATTGGAGAATGGCAATTTTGAATCAGTCTGGAATAAAAAAGAGATAAATGGAGGTAACGGCAGTTGGAGCCGTCCATTATATTGTTATTACCTTCCAGGTTGGAACACGAGAAATGAAAGAACGACCAAAGGTGGGGAAAGTGCCACAGGCTGGGGAACAGGAGTCGGTTATGGAGTCTGGTGGCGCTGGTGTTCCGGTACTGTTCCAACAGCAGACAGCAGCAAAGACGCAAATGCTGTAGAAATTTCAACATTGGCATTCTACAACAAAAAAGTCAGTGGCACTTGGAGCAGAGATGAAGTATATACTTATACCCGGGATAACGGAACAGCATATGCAGGTTACCTTTTCACAGGCACATTCGATAAAAACACCGATACATACACATTAGGCATACAGCATGAAAGCCGTCCTACAAGCATATCGTTCGACTACAAATATTCCCCTGTCATCAATGACAAGTGCCTGGCTTATGCCAAAGTATATAATGCGGATAAAAAAGAAATTGCAAGTACCATTGAATTCAACTCATCCGAACAAGAGGAGTATACCGCACAGACTCTCAAATTTGAATATAATAAAGAGCATATGCAAAGCAAGGCCAAATATATTACTGTCTTTTTTCAATCCGGTTACGATACCACTATCTCCAATATGCATAGAGAAAACGGTGATTACGGTAGTTCTCCCTTTGGAGAAGACCGTGTCGTGGGCAGTGTTCTCAAAATAGACAATGTTGTCTTAAACTATGATTACGAATAATTAAACCCCAATTATAACAATGAAGAAACTTTTAGCTTTAGCAGGAATTGCGCTGATTGCGGCAGCCTGCACCAATAATGATGAACCGGTACAAGAATGCGGCCAGATTAATCTCACTCTGGAAAACTCCACTGCTCCTGAAATCGAAGTAAGCACCCGCACGGTAACAGACCTTACGGAAACGGATGCGAAGGACTACAACATACAAGTCCTCCAAAACGGCAATGTAAAATTAGAGTCAACCAACTTTCTGACCTTTAAGAATACCACCTTCATCTTCCCCATAGGAAGCGGCTACACAGTTACGGCTGAAAGCTGCACGGAAGAGGTTGGACAATCCGCTAATGACGGAGTGGGACAAATACGTTACTTCGGAACAAGCGCCCCTTTTGAAGTCAAGACCAATGAGATAAGCAACGTCAAAGTAACCTGCACTATGGCCAATGCCAAAGTAAGTATTGCCTATGACGAAGTCTTTGCACAGGTCTTCAATGGTTATACCGTTGAGGTTTCTACAGAAGCGGAACCTTCACGGATCATCACTTTCGACAGTAACGGCAAATGCAACAGTACATACGATGCAGCGTTTTTTAACATCGACAGTAAAAATCCTAATCTGAAATGCACCGTTTCCGGTACATATAAAGGCAATGTACGTACAGCAACGCAAACCATTCAGCTTGAAGCGGCAAAATGGTATAAACTGAATATAAAAACCAGCGCCAGCGGTAGAATTGACATGGGAATTTCGGTTGACGACACCGTAGAAGAAAAGCCTCAAGATGTAGAAGTAAATCCCTACTTATAAAACGCGGGATATATCCATTTTGCGTTTTCAGCAACACCATCATCTGTTTGAAATATCAGAGTGATGACGTAAAAGACATCCTCCAACTATTCCACCCTGACAGCATAATGTGTTCTTAGGGTGGCACAGTTGTGCCGTCCAATAGGCACAGTTGTGCCACAGGCATGGCACAAATATAAATACGCTTATAACTTTCTCAGCGTCAAGACTACCACCTCACTTGGTGCAAACAACCGCAGATTCTTACTGGAAGTTCCGATACCATTTGTTATGATGACAGGTTGCTTCTCGGAATTGGTCTTTATCCCTTTCAGAAAACGTTGCCCGTAACGAGAAGGAACTACAGGAGCATACAGCCCAAACAGCGTTACCTGCCCGCCATGCGTATGTCCTGCAAGCACAAGATCGGCATTGGTTATGGGAACATCTTCGGCATAATCGGGAGTATGCGTCAGCAATATGACGAAGTCATCGGGAGAGAGGGAAAGCGTAGGCGACTGCCCGTTCCGTTCAAGATTGAAAGGATTGCGCACCCCGGCTATCACAATCCGCTCACCATTCCGTTTCAAAGTATCCGCTTTATGCTCCAGCAAACGGATACCCTGACGCTCCATTTCCTTTAGAATATCATCGTAACAAGCCTCATAATCATTGTTTCCAAGAACGGCATAAGTGCCCAAAGGCGCTTTCACAGCTCCCAATGCCGCAATCACAGCCGGAACATACTCGCAGCCCTCATGCAGGTCGCCACCTATCAGCAAGGCATCGACCTGCAAATCATTCAACAGTCGGGTGATGTCCTTCAGCCCTTTCTCTTTCAGCAAACTACGGTAGTGCAAATCCGAAACAAAAGCCAGCCGGCAACCGTCGAATGCGGCAGGAACATCACGGTGTGCAAATTCATACTGCCTGACGCGCTTCACATTCTTATATCCGGATGCCGGAAATCCGGATATCCGGACAGAATACTCACCGGGAAGAGGCGAGGTAAAATTACGCGCAGACCGGCACGATGAAAAGAACAGCAATACCGGAAAAGAAAAAAACAGCAGTCTCCCGAACCCTCTATAAAACAGCGCTTGAGCCATAGATTTATCTTTATTGTTTGGTACAACGAATAATTTTACCCGAATAGCAGTGCAAAGATAACAAATCCTTTAACTATCTTTGTAGTATAACTTTCTAAAAGTACGACATGAAAGCAATAGCTACCAACTCGTTCCACGCATGGATACTTGCCGCCCGTCCCAAGACACTGACGGGAGCCGTTATTCCCGTATTGACAGGTTCCGCCCTGGCATTTGCCGATGAAACATTCAACATCATACCGGCGCTGCTATGTGCGCTGTTTGCCTGCGGCATGCAGATTGCCGCCAATTTCATCAACGACCTTTACGATTACCTGAAAGGCAGTGACCGTGCAGACCGCCTCGGCCCCGAACGTGCCTGCGCACAAGGCTGGATTACTCCCACAGCCATGAAACGGGGGATAGCAGGCATGCTCATATTCTCCTGCCTCATAGGTTGCACACTCTTGCAGCAGTGCTGGGGACAATTGCCTCACGGCGGTTGGGAACTGATATTGCTGGGGTTGCTCTGCGTAATATTCGCTTTCCTATACACCACCCTACTCTCCTACAAAGGCTGGGGTGACTTGCTCGTACTGGTTTTCTTCGGCTTTATCCCCGTAGGCGGAACTTATTACGTACAAGCCCACGTCATTACGGCCGACGTGTGGGTAGCCTCGTTCATCTGCGGCCTGGTAATAGACACCTTGCTGGTCGTAAACAACTACCGCGACCGGGAACAGGACGCCTTCAGCGGCAAACGTACGCTGATTGTCCGTTTCGGCGAACCTTTCGGCCGTTACCTCTATCTGGGATTAGGTGTGGCAGCTGCCTTGCTCAGCCTATGGTTTGTTTATACCGGCAAAATAGAACCGCTTGCCTTTATCTGGGCCCCCTGCGTCTACCTCTGCCTGCATGTACTGACCTGGCGCAGAATGGCAGCCATACGAAGCGGTAAAAAACTAAACAGCATATTAGGTGAAACCTCACGTAATATGCTGTTCTTCGGCTTGTTGCTAAGCCTTGCCTTTATTCTGTAACGGTTATTTCTTTCCGTACATTCTTTCGTAGTACTTCTGATAATCGCCGCTGGTAACTTCTTCCACCCAGTCCTGATTATTCAGATACCATTCGATGGTCTTAACGATACCCACTTCAAATTTTGTTTCGGGATACCAGCCTAAGGCATCCGTTATCTTGGTGGGGTCGATGGCATAACGCTGGTCATGACCGAGGCGGTCCTTCACGAACGTTATCAAATCCTCGTTTATCCAACTGATGTCAATCTGTCCGTCGGCATCTTTCACTTGCTTTTTCAGGACTGCACGGTATTTCGGTTCCTCTTCCATGAGACGGCGGATAGTAGCGATAGTCAGTTTCACAATTTCCAGATTGGTCTTTTCGTTATGGCCGCCTACGTTATAAACCTCACCTTCCACGCCTTTGCGCACTACAAGGTCGATGGCCTTACAGTGGTCTTCCACGTACAGCCAGTCGCGTACATTGCTGCCGTCACCGTACACCGGCAGGTTCTTGCCTTCAAGGATATTCTTTATAATCAGCGGAATCAGTTTTTCCGGGAAGTGATACGGGCCGTAGTTATTGGAACAGCGGGTAATGGTGACAGGCATTTTGTAGGTATCATGATAGGCCATCACCACCATATCGGCACTGGTCTTGGAAGCGCTGTACGGGCTATGCGGACACAGCGGAGTCTTCTCCGTGAAGAAGCCTTCCGCTCCCAGCGAACCGTAAACCTCGTCCGTAGATACCTGATGATAGCGCACTCCGTTACGCCAGGTAGGATAGCCTGACTCATCCTTACCCGTCACCCATGCACGACGGGCGGCATCCAGCAGATTCTGAGTACCCAGAATGTTGGTCATAAGGAACAGTTGCGGGTTCTCGATACTGCGGTCTACATGGCTTTCGGCTGCGAAGTTCACCACATAATCGAAGCGATACTCAGCAAACAGACCGTCTACCAGGATCGCGGTCGCAAATGTCGCCTTTCACAAAGAAGCAACGTTCATCATCGATGTCCTTGGCAATAGTACCTAAATTGCCCGCATAGGTCAGGGCATCCAATATTACAACTTTTATATCGTCGTGCTTTGCCAGAATATACTTAATATAGTTAGCTCCGATAAATCCTGCGGCACCGGTCACCAGATAAGTTTTCATATATTATTCTATTATGTTGATTTTAGGATTGTTTTGCCAGTTCAATAAGGTATTTGCCGTATTCCGTCTTTTCGAGTTGCCGGCCGAGCAGAAGCAGCTGTTCCGTCGGAATCCACCCCTGACGCCAGGCGATCTCTTCGATACAACTAACGTAGAAACCTTGCCGGTTTTGGATAGTAGCCACGAAGTTGGATGCTTCCAGCAGACTGTCGCAGTTTCCCGTATCCAACCACGCGAATCCGCGGCCGAAGAGTTCCACTTTCAATGTTCCTTCTTCCAGATAAAGACGGTTGAGGTCGGTTATCTCATATTCTCCACGTGCTGAAGGACGAAGAGCTGCTGCCTTTTCCGTCACAGTGGCATCATAGAAATACAATCCGGGAACGGCGTAATTGCTTTTCGGCACTGCAGGTTTCTCTTCCAGGGAAACGACTTTGCCCGTCTCATCAAATTCCACCACACCGTAAGCGCGGGTCTTTCACGTAATAGCCGAAGATGCAGGCTCCCTTCTCTACATTGGCAGCCCGGCGGAGCATGGCGGAAAAGCCCTGGCCATAAAACATATTATCCCCAAGGATAAGGCAGCCCGGCTCGCCGTTCAGAAATTCCGCTCCAAGCACGAAAGCCTGTGCCAGACCGTTGGCTGCTCCTGCACTTGGTAAGAGAAAGACATTCCCAACTCTTCGCCCGTTCCTAACAAATCGCGAAACATGGGTAGGTCGCGCGGAGTTGAGATAATCAATACTTCACGTATTCCCGCCAACATCAATGTGGAAAGGGGGTAGTAAATCATGGGCTTGTCGTACACCGGCATAATCTGCTTGGAGATCGCTTTAGATAGCGGATAAAGTCGAGTGGCACTTCCACCGGCAAGAATAATTCCCTTCATGTTCGTCTGCGTTATTCATCACTGACTGCAAAGGTCGGAAAGAAATCCGAGATGACAAAAATAATATGAGAAGTTATTTATCCGCCAACTCGATAACTTCCAAATCCTTAAACGTGCTCCTTCGCTCAATGACAAACCGCACCAATGTACGTACTTTATGAAATCCTGACATCCCCGCCGCTCCCGGATTGATGTGCAACATATCCAGCGTCTTATCGTATTTCACCTTTAATATATGAGAATGTCCGCTGATGAAAAGCTTCGGCGGACGCGTCATCAGCTGCCAATGATGGACGGATCATATTTGCCGGGATAACCGCCGATGTGTTTCATCAGTACCTCCGCGCCATCTACCGTAAAACGGAGCACCTGCGGAAAGAACCGGCTGATAGCCTGCCCATCAATATTCCCGTACACTGCCCGTAAAGGCCGGAACGCCGCCAACTTCTCCGCTACCTCCACCGAACCGATATCGCCCGCGTGCCAAATCTCGTCGCACGACTCAAAATACTCCAGGTATTTCTCGTCCCAGTAAGCATGGGTATCGGACAATAATCCAATTCTTATCATATTTCATTTGTTTATCCCACAAAGATAGCTATATTTGGAAAAATCTTAAAGTATATGGAAAACAAATATAATTATTTCAAGCGAGATATCAGTTGGCTCTCATTCAATTACCGCGTATTGTTGGAGGCAACGGATGAACATTTGCCGCTGTACGAGCGGATTAACTTCATATCAATATACTCGTCCAATCTCGAGGAATTCTACAAAATCCGGGTAGCCGACCATAAAGCTGTGGCCTCCGGAGCTACGGAAAGTGATGAAGAAACCGTACAATCTGCCCGCGAACTCGTGGAAGAAATCAACCACGAAGTAACCCGCCAGCTGGACGACCGTGTGCACATTTACGAAGAAAAAATACTCCCCGCTCTGCGCAAAAACCATATCATCTTCTATCAGGACAGACATGTGGAGCCGTTCCACCAGCAGTTTATCAAAGACTTTTTCCGGGAAGAAATCTTCCCTTACCTGCAACCCGTACCCGTATCCAAAGACAAAATCGTCTCTTTCCTCCGGGATAACCGCCTCTACCTGGCCATACGAGTCTATCCGAAAAAAGAGAATGAGACAAGCAACGGCAGCAGCCGTATTACTTCGTCATGAAACAGCCCTACGCCAAAGTGCCCCGCTTCATCGAACTTCCGTCTCGCGAGAAAGACCATTATTTGATGTTCACCGAAGACATCATCAAGGCGAACCTCAACCTGATCTTCCCCGGCTACGATGTCGACTCCAGCTACTGCATCAAAATCTCCCGCGACGCTGACATACTGATTGACGACACCGCCAGCAGTGCCGACCTCGTGGCCCAGCTCAAGAAGAAAGTGAAGAAACGCAAGATAGGAGACGTCTGCCGCTTCGTCTACGACCGTGCCATGCCGCGAAGATTTCCTCGACTTCCTCGTGGATGCGTTTCACATTCCAAGCGCCACGAGCTTGTTCCGGGCGACAAGCATCTCAATATGGAAGACCTGCGTCATCTCCCCAATCCGAACAATGCCCACAGCCCCTTGAGAAGCCGAAGCCGATGAAGCTAACCGTCCTCGACGAAAAAGAATCCATCTTCAACTACGTCGCCAAAAAAGACCTGCTACTGCACTACCCTTACCACTCCTTCGAGCACTTCATCCACTTCCTTTATGAAGCCGTACACAACCCCACCCGTGAAATCATGGTAACCCAATACCGCGTTGCGGAAAACTCCGCAGTTATCAACACCCTGATAGCTGCCGCGCAGAACGGTAAGAAAGTAACCGTATTCGTGGAGCTGAAAGCCCGTTTCGACGAGGAGAACAACCTTGCCACCGCCGAAATGATGCAAGCTGCCGGTATCAATATCCTGTTCAGCCTGCCCGGACTGAAGGTACATGCCAAAGTAGCCCTTGTGCTGCGCCGCGACAGACAAGGCCACAAACTGCCCAGCTATGCCTACATCAGCACCGGAAACTTCAACGAAAAGACCGCCACGCTCTATGCAGACTCCGGTCTGTTCACCTGCAACCCCATACTCGTAAACGACCTGCACAACCTGTTCCGCACTTTTCAGGGCAAGGAAAATCCCGTGTTCCACCGCCTGCTGGTGGCACGCTTCAACCTGATTCCCGAACTGAACCGCCTCATCGACCATGAAATAGAACTGGCGAAAAGCGGAAAGCAGGGAAGGATTATACTCAAAATGAACGCCCTGCAAGACCCCACCATGATAGACCGCCTGTACGAAGCCTCGCAGGCCGGAGTCAGGATAGACCTTATCGTACGGGGTATCTGCTGCCTCATTCCCGGACGGAAGTACAGCCGTAACATCCGTGTAACACGTATTGTGGATACATTTCTGGAACATGCCCGCGTGTGGTACTTCGGCAACGGCGGAAAGCCGAAACTTTTCCTCGGCTCGCCGGACTGGATGCGCCGGAACCTGTACCGCCGCATAGAGGCTGTAACCCCAATTCTGGACCCGGATTTGAAACGGGAACTGTCGGACATGCTTTCCATCCAGCTCTCGGACAAGCGCAAAGCCTGCTTTGTGGACGACCACCTGCGTAACCGCTGGAAATCAGCCCGTCCGCAAAAGGAGAAAGTACGGGCGCAATATACTTTCTATGAATACCTGAAAAGCGGAGAACTGAGAGTGGAAAGTTGAGAGAGAAGTTTGTAACATTTCTGTAACATATATGACATTTCCCTGCAACACGAAACACGTTCCTTTGCAACCGGAAATAAAATACATGTTATGGAAACTATCTACTTATGCATTGTCATCTTCCTGTTCGTCCTCGCGGTCTTCGACCTCGTCGTGGGTGTCAGCAATGATGCGGTTAACTTTCTACAATCTGCTGTCGGAGCCAAAGCAGCATCTTTCAAGACGATACTGTTTATAGCAGGTATCGGTGTATTCATCGGCGCTGCCCTCTCCAACGGCATGATGGACATCGCCCGTCACGGTATCTACCAGCCGGAGCATTTTTATTTTGCGGAAATCATGTGCATCCTGTTGGCAGTGATGCTGACAGACGTGGTACTGCTGGACGTATTCAACACCATGGGAATGCCGACGTCCACCACCGTATCCATGGTCTTTGAGCTGCTGGGCGGAACCTTTGCCCTCGCCCTCATCAAAGTGTACGGCAGCGATACGCTCGGACTGGGCGATCTTATCAACACAGACAAGGCATTGTCCGTTATCATGGCGATATTCGTATCCGTAGCCATCGCCTTCTTCTTCGGTATGCTGGTGCAATGGCTGGCACGTATCGTCTTCACCTTCAACTACACCAAAAAGATGAAGTACAGCATCGGTATCTTCGGCGGTATCGCAGCTACTTCCATCATCTACTTCATGCTGATAAAAGGCTTGAAGGACAGCTCTTTCATGACTCCCGAAAACAAGCACTGGATACAGGAGAACACTGCTATGCTCATCGGTTGCTTCTTCGTGTTCTTCACCATATTGATGCAGGTGCTGCACTGGTGCAAGGTAAACGTATTCAAGATAGTGGTGCTTCTGGGTACTTTCGCCCTCGCCCTCGCCTTTGCCGGCAACGACTTGGTGAACTTCATAGGTGTGCCCCTTGCCGGTTACTCCTCTTTCATCGACTATACGACCAACGGCACTGCCGCAGGTCCCGACGGCTTCCTGATGACCTCACTGCTCGGCCCTGCCAAAACGCCGTGGTACTTCCTTATCGGTGCGGGCGCCATCATGGTATATGCACTGTGCACATCCAAGAAAGCACACAATGTAATCAAGACTTCCGTCGACCTCTCCCGCCAGGACGAAGGTGAAGAGAGCTTCGGCAGCACTCCCATAGCACGTACACTGGTACGTTTCAGTATGACGATAGCCAACGGACTTTCCAAAGTGATGCCCGAAAGCGGCAAACGCTGGATTGAGACCCGTTTCCAAAAGGACGAAGCCATCATTGCCGACGGTGCGGCGTTCGACTTGGTACGTGCCTCCATCAATCTGGTACTTGCCGGCCTGCTCATTGCCCTGGGTACTTCATTGAAACTCCCGCTCTCCACCACTTACGTTACTTTCATGGTGGCTATGGGTACTTCCCTTGCCGACCGCGCCTGGGGACGTGACTCCGCCGTATTCCGTATCACCGGCGTACTGAGCGTTATCGGCGGCTGGTTCATCACTGCCGGAGCGGCGTTTACCATCTGTTTCTTCGTTACCTTCGTAATTCATTTCGGCGGTACAATCGCTATCATCGCCCTTATCGGTCTGGCAGTATTCATGCTGATACGCAGCCAGATAATGTACAAGAAGCGCAAAGAGAAGGAAAAAGGAAACGCTACCATCAAGCAACTGATGCAGAGCACGGACAACATGGAAATTCTGGAATTGCTGCGCAAGCACACCCGTGAGGAATTAGGTAAAATACTGGAATTTACGGAAGATAACTTCGAACGCACCGTCACCGCTTTCCTGCACGAAAACCTGCGCGGACTGCGCCGGGCAATGGGTTCCGTGAAGTTCGAGAAACAACTGATTAAACAAATGAAACGTACCGGTACGCTTGCCATGTGCCGCCTGGACAACAATACGGTGCTCGAAAAAGGACTTTACTACTACCAGGGCAATGACTTTGCCAGCGAACTGGTATATAGTGTGGGACGTCTTTGCGAACCGTGTCTGGAGCATATCGACAATAACTTCAAGCCGCTCGATACCATCCAGAAAGGTGAGTTTGCCGATGTAACGGAAGACATCGTTTACCTGCTGCAGGTGTGCCGCCACAAGCTGGAGAACAACAACTACAATAACTTCGAGGAAGATATACATAAAGCCAACGACCTGAACGGCCAGCTCGCCCACCTGAAACGCGAAGAGTTACAACGCATTCAAAGCCAGTCCGGCAGCATTAAGGTAAGCATGGTGTATCTGACGATGATACAGGAAGCACAGAATATTGTGACCTACTCCATCAACCTGATGAAGGTGAGCAGAAAATTCCAGGCGGAAGAGTAAGGACATTCCTTTATCAACCGAAAGTCAAGCGATATACATTTTGCTAAGAGGCTGTCAAAACTAAAATGAGCCTCTGAAAAGTTACAGATTGTAATTATAACCTTTAAAAGGGTCGTATCAAACTCAACTTTGAGAGTTATGATACGACCCTTTCCTCGATTCTTTCAGAATGTGCAAATTTCAAGTTAAAAGTTTATCTCCTCAAAATTGAATTTTGACACACTCCCTGTTTTTTCCATAGAGTGCCGGAGCCTATTTCAGCCCCATTTTCTCCGCCCGTTGCAACATAAATGCACGGGCAGCTTCGTATTCATTGGGAATGATGCCGTCCAAAATGGCATCCTTAATGGCACTCTTCAAGGCACCTACCTGCTGGCAGGGAGGAAGGCCGAAAGTCTTCATGATCTCCTCACCACTGACCGGAGGCTGGAAATTACGGATACGGTCGCGCTCCTCCAAATCCTTCAGCTTCTGGCGTACCAGCTGGAAGTTGTTAAGGAAGCGCTTCTTACGCTCCATATTCTTGGAAGTAATGTCGGCTTCGCACAGTGTCATCAGGTCGTCTATATCATCACCTGCCTCAAACAGAGACGGCGTACGGCCGAGTCGGTCACTACATCATCCGCTATCACTATGGGACGCATGTGCAGCCCTACCAGCTTCTGCACGTATTTCATCTTCTCATTCATAGGAAGCTTCATTCTCCGGAAGATATCGGGTATCATCTTCTCGCCGATGAAGTTATGGTTGTGGAATGTCCAGCCGGCACGAGGTTCCCAGCGCTTGGTCGCCGGCTTGGCTATATCGTGCAGAAGGGCTGCCCAGCGCAGCCAGAGGTTATCGGTCTTCTTGCTGATATTATCGAGCACTTCGAGCGTATGGTAGAAGTTGTCCTTATGCGCTCTGCCATTACGCGTCTCAACGCCTTGCAGCGTAACCAGTTCCGGGAATATCAGTTCCAGCAGACCACAGCGGTCCAGCTCAATGAATCCCTTAGACGGAATAGGTGACAAGATGATTTTGTTCAGTTCGTCTGCAATGCGTTCTTTGGAGATGATGGAGATGCGTTCGCGATTACGCTCCAGAGAATCGAATGTCTCATCGTCGATATAGAATTCAGTTGGGTGGCAAAGCGGATACAACGCATCATGCGCAGAGGGTCGTCGCTGAAAGTTATATCAGGGTCGAGGGGAGTCCGGATGGTCTTCTCCTTCATGTCTCCAATGCCGCCGAAGGGGTCTACCACTCGCCGTAACGCACCCTGTTCAGGCAAACCGCCAAGGCATTGATAGTAAAATCCCGGCGGTTCTGGTCGTCTTCCAGCGAGCCGTCCTCTACAATAGGCTTGCGCGAGTCGTGCGTGTAGGACTCTTTTCGTGCACCCACAAACTCCACTTCCGTACCATAGTACTTCAATTGTGCCGTACCGAAATTCTTGAAGACGGAAACATGCGCCCCACGCCCCAGACGCTTACCCAGCGCCTCGGCCATGGCAATGCCACTGCCTACCACCACCACATCAATATCCTTGGAAGGACGTTGCAGGAAAATATCACGTACATATCCACCGACTACGTAACATTCCAATCCCAATTCATCAGCCGTTTCGGATATCCGCTTGAATATATCATCACTAAAATATTGCTTCAGTTCTTCTGCCGTCAAATCTATCATAAATAATGCGCTAATGTAATGAATACGCAAATGTGTTAATGGTCTATTAGCACATTTGCACATTAAAATGCTGCAAAGATAAAGATATTATTTCTATTTTTGTGGACTCTAACTCCAAGAACAACAAATATGAAAAAAGTAATACTCCTTGCATGCCTATGCTGTACACTCTTCTCTTGCGAAGATGTGGAGAAGAAGGCCGGTGAAAAACTACAAGCTGCCCGCGAAGCGTTTGAACGCGGAGATTACAGCGAAGCGAAGATTCAGATTGACAGCATCAAGATACTCTATCCCAAAGCCTTTGAAACTCGCCGCGAGGGTATCGGACTGATGCAGGAAGTGGAACTGAAAGAGCAGGAGAAAGACGCTGGTCTACCTGGACAGTATGCTCCAGGAAAAACAAAAAGAGGTGGATGCCATCAAGAAGAATTATACTTTCGAGAAAGATGCCGAATATCAGAATATCGGCAATTACCTGCATCCCTCACAAGTGATAGAAAAGAATCTGCATCGCTCTTACCTTCGCTTCCAGGTAGACGAAACCGGAGTGATGAGCATGACTTCCATCTATTGCGACCCACATAACATCCATCACCTCGCAGTGAAAGTCACCGCACCCGACGGCAGTTTTGCCGAAACCCCGGCTTCCAAGGACAGCTATGAAACGACCGATTTGGGCGAGAAGATAGAGAAAGCAGACTATAAGTTGGGCGAAGACGGTAATGTAATCGCTTTCCTCAATCTGAACAAAGACAAGAATATCCGCGTACACTATCTTGGCGAACGTTCCTATGCCACTGTCATGACACCGAACGACCGCAAGGCGGTGGCAGCTGTCTATGAACTGGCGCAACTGCTGTCTTCCATCACGGAAATCAAGAAGAATATGGAAGAGGCCAACCTGAAGATTGAGTTCGTGAAACGCAAAATGCAGGAAAGAGAAAGTAAGAAGACGGAGTAACAAATTTGAAGATATGCCGGTTACGCACTATTCAGGGTACTATTTTTAGGCACGGATTACGCGGATTACACGGAAAAAGAATAAAATAAATCCGTGTAATCCGTGCCTAAAAAACATCAATCACTTCCCAACACCCCTCTCCTATAGATTAGGATTCGCATTCGTCTCCTTTTCCGGAATGGCATACAGATAATACACACTGTTCGGCACAAACTTCGTTCCGTCGGGAAAGGAAGTGAACCAATGACCTTCGGGGTTATATTCCCTATAAGTATCTCCCTGCTGCCAGCAATCGTACGTTTGCTCCGCTTCCTCTTTCGTCAACGGCATGCGTTCTACCGAACGTTGCGTACGGAGAATATCGGTAATGCCGAATCCCTCACCCCACAATTCGCGGCGACGTTCCAGCAGAATATCATCGACAAGCCGTTCCTGCGTCTTGCCTGCCAGGTCATAATCGGCAAGTCCGCGGGCATTACGCAATGTGTTCAACGGTTTCACGGCTTCCTCCAACCGTCCTTCACGAGCCAGTGCTTCCGCAGCTATCAGAAACATCTCGGCGGAACGCATCACAACGATATCACCGGTCTGGTCGGCACGGATGCGGAACTTGCGATAACCCAAATAGCCTTCGCGCATCCACTGGAACAGCTCCAGACGGATATCTCCCGCTTCGAAAATGTCCTTAAAGTGCGGGTCGGCCATAAAACTGTTATACGCATCGGGAGTCACCACATCAATATAATAGAAATTATAACTGGCGTCGGACTGACTCACAGATTGGGGATGCCCCCACATCCACTCGGTATTGGATATGTCGTTAAAGCCCATATACGTTTTGGCATCCGTCATTAAAGTATATCCTTCAGCCGCCTCAAGTGCAGCCCCGGCGGCTTCATTCCATTGTCCGGTAAGCAAATAGGCACGTGCCAGCAATCCGTTGACAACGCTTACATCCGGCTTGAACTTGGATTTGTCGTCCGGACGGACATACCCTTCAAGAAGCTCCTTAGCCTTATTCAGGTCTTTGAATATCTGCGTATATATCTCTTCCAAGGTAGCCTTCCCTTTGGGCTCTGTCGTAGAGGCGGTAGGTTCCGTATAAAGAGGAACAGCCGGTGCGGAAGGGTCTTTCAGATAAGTAAACTGGTAGTGCTGAGCCAGATGCAGATAACAGAAAGCCCGCAAAGCGTAGGCTTGCCCCTTGGAATGGCGGAAATCGGCCGTATTATCATCACCGGTCGCGGTAATGGAAATGGCGGTATTGCAATTGTCGATAGTCTTGTACATCAGATACCAGGCAAATGCAGTGCGGTTGTTGGCCGGCATCCCCACATCGTTAAACTGGTAGGATGAGTTGAAACCATACATCGGACGCGACACCACATCGTCCGCCATCATGTCGTCCTGCAACATCAGGGCACGATAGCCGATATTGGCATACGTACTGCTGTACTCAAACAAGTTATACCATGCACCGTTGAAGATACGTCCGGCATTGGAAGGTACGGGGACGATACCCGAATCTACGGCGTCCGTAGGTTTGTTGTCGAGAAAGTCTCCGCTGCACGAGGACAAGACGGACAATAATCCCACTGCGAGGATTGCTGTATTTTTAAGGAAAGTATTCATTGTTAACAGTGATTTAGAATGAAACATTAAGCCCGCCCGAAATGGAACGCATGGCAGGATAACGGTAATAGGTCAGTCCTGTGATGCCCTGCTCCGGGTCCAGTCCCTGATTCTTGGAGAAAGTCAGCAGGTTGTCCGCCTGTACAAAAAGTTGCAGGCTGTTCAGGCTGATTTTCTTTATCAACGGCTGCGGGAAGTTGTAGGACAGCGTGATGTTCTTCATCCGCAGATACGAATTGTTGAACAGATTGCGGGTGGAGTTGGAGTTCCAGTTATTGGACACTGTTTTCAGGGCCGGCACGTCCGTGTAGCGGTTTTCCGGCGTCCAGCGTTTCAGTATCTCGGTAGACCAGGCACGTCCCGGATTGCTTCCGTTGCTCCACAGCATCGTAACGTCACGGTCTACGATATAACCGCCTATGCTGTAGGCAAAGATGGCGGATAACTCAAAACCCTTGTATGAGAAAGCGGTGTTGAACCCGCCATACACCTTAGGGAGCGAAGATTTGTCCACATAGTAATAATCAGCCTGAGCATAGTCATTGGTGGTGGTGCGTCCGGTGATATTGCCCTGCTCATCCTTCACGTTCTTATACCACAGCGGGTCGCCGTTGTCCGGGTCTACCCCTGCCCATTCGCGCAGATAGAAGTCATAGACCGAACGCCCTTCCTTCAGGCGGGTAACTCCGGTAACGGGCATGTCTTTCAGCGGAAGGTCGGTCACCACGTTCTTGTAGTGCGTAAGGTTGACACCCATACGCCACATAAAGTCACGGGTGTGTATAAGCGTTCCTTTGAGGTCTATTTCAAAGCCCGTATTCTTTAAAGCACCTATATTCTCGTCCATAGAAGTATAACCCAGGGAAGTTGCCAACGGACGGGAATACAGCAAGTCTTTGGAACGGCGCTGGAAGAAATCGAACGAACCGGAGAAACGGTTATCGAACAATGAAAAGTCGATACCTACATTGAGGTTGAGGTTAGTCTCCCATTTCAAATCGGGCGTTGCAAGACGGTCGGACACCAAAGCATTCTCACCTGCCTGTGAAACAATGGAATACAGTCCGCTGCTGGCATAATACGTACCCAGGTTGTCATTGCCCTGCGCGCCATAACTGGCCTTTAAGGTCAGGGCGGAAAGCCAGTCGGCGGTATTCTGCATGAACGCTTCGCGGTCTATGCGCCACGAAGCTCCCAACGACCAGAAATTGCCCCAGCGTGTACCCGGTGCGAAACGCGAGGAACCGTCGCGGCGGTAGGAAGCGGAGAAGAAATACTTGCTCCGGTAGTCATATTGGGCATTGATAAGATAGCCTAACAGTGAATAATCGATGCGATAGCCCGTGCCTACGGTTACAAGCGAACCGACAGCCAGTTCCGGCATATCGGGCACAGCCATATTGCTTCGTGCCGCCTGCAACACATCGTAACGGTAAGAGTAAGCCTCTTGTCCGGCAAGGATATTGAAGTGGTGTTCGCCGAAAGTCTTATCGTAGGTCACGATGTTATTCCATGTCCAGGAGAAAGTACGGGTATATTCGCGGCTTGCTCCACCGCCCGTATTGACGGCAGGACCAATTTTGGGATTGGTATAATCCAGCGTATTGTAGTCTATCAGGTCGAAGTTGAAGCTGGTCTTGAATTTCAACCCTTCAAGGAAAGTGACCTCAAGGAAAGTACGTCCGGAGAACTCGTCCCGCATACGCTCGGATTTATCATTGGGTAAGGTTGCAGGCAGGTTCCAGTTGGCTGTAGCGCCCGACGGCCGGTAGGAACCGAAGTCGTAAATCCGCTTTCCTTCCGAGTCGAGTTTGTATGTACCGTCGGCGTTCATCTCATACACAGGATAAAAATCGGGCATTAGACGTCCGGCGTTAATGACATTGCTCGTCTTGGCATCGGACGAAACCGGATAGTTCTGTATGGAGTGGGCATAGCTCATATTCACACCGCCGCGCAACCAACGGGTTATCTCGCTCGAAATGTTGGAACGCAAGTTGAAGCGTTGGTAGCCGGACTCAAGGGCAATACCCTTGTCGTTCAGATAGCCGGCCGAGAAATAGTACTGGTTGGTCTTTCCGCCACCGGAAACATTCAATCCGACTTCCGTACGCAATGCCTGTTGTTCCATTTCCTTCTGCCAGTCCACATTCCAAAGCGGAGTAGCGCCGGCAAGCAGTTTGCCGTCCGTACCTACAGGTTGCGGATAGTTGGGTCCGTAAGGATTAGGGCCGCCGCCCATCAGCTTGCCTACCAGGTCTTTCGAGGCTTGGGCAGCTGCGGTCTGCGGAGTATATTTATCCGAATTCAGAGCATATTGGTTGCGCAAAGCTTCCCAATAGAGTTCGAAGTACTGATTGGTTCCAACACGGTCGTAATCGCGGATAGCCCGGTTGGAACCACCGAAGCTGGCATTGATGCTGACCGTGGTTTTCGAGTCGGTATGTCCCTGCTTGGTAGTTATGATAATGACACCGTTGGCTCCCCGCGAACCGTAGAGAGCAGCCGAAGCGGCATCTTTCAGTACCGTCAGCGAAGCTATATCTTCCGGATTAATGGAGTTGATGCTACCGTCGAAAGGGACGCCGTCCACCACATAAAGCGGGGCGCTCGACGCATTGATAGAGCCGATACCGCGAATACGTATTTCAGCATCCGTACCCGGCTGGCCGCTGGGCGCACTTGCCTGAAGTCCGGAAACCGTACCTTCGAGCGCACGCGACACATTGGACACCTGCATCTTGGCAATCTCGCTCCCCTTTACCGTGGAAGCCGCTCCCGTAAAGCTATACTTCTTGGCAGTGGCATAAGCCACCACCATTACCTCATCCAGTTGTTCGCTGTCCGGAAGCAATTCCGCATTGACAACTGTGCGTCCATTGACTTTCTGTTCTGTAGTTTTCAGTCCGATAAAGCTAAAGACCAGCGTACCGTCCGCCGGTACGGTAAGGGTATATTTCCCGTCAACGTCAGTTACCGTTCCGTTGTGAGTACCTTTCACCAATACCGATGCTCCCGGCAAAGGTTCTCCTTCCGACATCACAACGCCCGATACACGGATATCACCGTCTGCTGAAGCCTGTAATGCTGCCACGAAGAATATAAACAGTGATATTAACAAAAAGCGCAGTTTACTATTCATTCCGTTAAATTTTGGTTAGACTTCATTAACAAAAGAATAGAAATTTTGTTCAGAACCTGCTTAATTTTTGTTCAGCATTCTTTTGAGAATTCTTTGTGAGGATGTTTTTCCACAAGCCCTAAGATACAGTTATCTTTTCATTGCGGAAAGCCTACCATTCCAGTCGGGGAAGGTAACTGCTCAAGCAGTTGCGCAAGGCGCTCAATGTAATGGGCTTTACCAATACTTCCGAAGCGCCGCTCTTTATGGCATTTTCACGGTCGGCAGAGAAAGCATAGGCCGTTTGCATGATAACAGGCAATGTTCCGCCTTCCCGGCGTATAATTTGCGTAGCTTCCAAACCATTCATTACAGGCATCTTAATATCCATCAGTATTGCATCCGCCTTGTCACGGTATTCGCGAAACAAAGAGACAATCTCCTCACCATTCTTCGCCCACATTATCTCACACTTTCTCCCTATAATAGCCTTTATCAACTTAAAGTTACTATCATCGTCTTCCGCAACAAGGATGAGCGGACGGTAATCTACCGATTGATTATCGATTTCCATAACCTGTATTATTGTTTGTCCGAGACAAAGGTATAAAAAATAATATATTTGCATTATCTTTGCACCTTATTTTTAAAAACGACATAATGATTTCTATTGACGGACTCGCCGTAGAATTCGGCGGCACAACCTTATTCAGTGACATATCCTTCGTAATCAACGAAAAAGACCGTATCGCCCTCATGGGAAAGAACGGAGCCGGAAAAAGTACATTACTTAAAATACTCGCCGGAGTGCGGCAGCCCACCCGCGGCAAAATCTCCGCACCGAAAGATTGCGTCATCGCCTATCTGCCCCAGCATCTGATGACGGAAGACGGACGTACCGTCTTTCAGGAAACGGCACAGGCCTTTGCCCACCTGCACGAGATGGAAGCCGAGATAGACCGCATGAACAAGGAACTGGAGACCCGTACCGACTACGAAAGCGACAGTTACATGGAGCTTATCGAACAGGTGTCTGCCCTAAGTGAGAAGTTCTATGCCATCGACGCCACCAATTACGAAGAGGACGTTGAAAAGGCATTGCTCGGCCTCGGATTCACCAGAGAGGACTTCAACCGCCAGACAAGCGATTTCAGCGGTGGCTGGCGCATGCGCATCGAGCTTGCCAAACTGTTGCTGCAAAAACCTGACGTACTGCTGCTGGACGAGCCTACCAACCACCTCGACATCGAGTCCATCCAATGGCTGGAAGAGTTTCTTATCAACAACGGGAAAGCCGTCATCGTCATCAGCCACGACCGCAAGTTTGTGGATAACATCACGACCCGTACCATTGAAGTGACCATGGGACGAATCTACGACTATAAAGTAAACTACTCCAAATACCTGGAACTCCGCAAAGAGCGGCGCGAACAGCAACAAAAGGCATACGACGACCAACAGAAGTTCATTGCCGAAACCAAAGAATTCATCGAGCGCTTCAAGGGAACCTATTCCAAAACCCTGCAAGTGCAGAGCCGCGTCAAGATGCTGGAGAAGCTGGTGCTTCTGGAAGTGGACGAAGAAGATACTTCGGCATTGCGGCTGAAATTCCCGCCCTCGCCGCGCTCCGGCAATTATCCGGTGATTATGGAGAACGTAGGAAAGACATACGGCGACCATGTTGTGTTCAAGAATGCCAACCTCACTATAGAGAGAGGCGACAAAGTGGCTTTCGTAGGCAAGAACGGCGAAGGTAAGTCCACATTGGTAAAGTGCATCATGGGAGAAATAGAACACGAAGGAACGCTTACCATCGGACACAATGTACAAATAGGCTATTTCGCCCAAAACCAGGCATCCTTGCTGGATGAGAACCTGACCGTATTCCAAACCATCGACGACGTAGCCAAAGGAGAAATCCGCAACAAGATTCGCGACCTGCTGGGAGCTTTCATGTTCGGCGGACCGGAAGAGTCCATGAAGAAAGTGAAAGTGCTGTCCGGTGGCGAGCGTACACGCCTTGCCATGATTAAGCTGCTGCTGGAACCCGTAAACCTGCTAATTCTGGACGAGCCTACCAACCACCTGGACATGAAGACCAAAGATATTCTGAAACAGGCACTCATGGACTTCGACGGTACACTGATACTTGTAAGCCACGACCGTGACTTCCTGGACGGACTGGTGAGCAAAGTGTACGAGTTCGGCAACAAGCGGGTGACTGAGCACCTGAGCGGCATCTATGAATTCCTCGAAAAGAAGAAAATGGATTCGCTTCGCGAACTGGAACGGTAAACTTTCATTAACTTACTTCCCGCAACAAACAAACAGTTCCTATTGTTTCATTGCCACAAATTCCTAATTACGAATGAAATGAAACAATATGACGCTATCATCATAGGGTTCGGCAAAGGCGGAAAACTGCTGGCTGCCGAACTTGCCAACCGCAACTGGAAAGTGGCAATCATCGAACGTTCTCCGCAGATGTACGGAGGAACATGTGTGAATGTAGGGTGTATACCCACCAAAGCGCTGATTTACGAATCGGAACAGGCCGAACGGCTCTACCGGGACGACTACGGCAATCAGGCCAAATATTATGCACTCGCCATAAGGCGGAAAAACAAGCTCGTATCATTCTTGCGGGACAAGAATCACGAGCGTATCAAGGAGCACCCCAATATTACGTTGTATGACGGTACGGCATCTTTTGTATCCGACGATACGGTAAAGGTCGTCTCGCACGATAAAAAGGAAATTCTCCTTAAAGGAAAAGAAGTTTTTATCAATACGGGAGCTACCCCTATCCTGCCTGCCGTGAAAGGAATCGATGCAAGCAAGCATGTATTCACCAGCGAAACGCTACTCCAACAGAGCAAACTTCCCGGACGCCTGCTCATTCTCGGCGCCGGCGCTATCGGAATGGAGTTTGCCACCATGTATGCGGGGTTTGGAAGCAAAGTCACGTTATTGGAAACGGGCAGCCGCTTTATGCCCAAAGCCGACCGGGACATTGCGGAATCCATGCTGGAATCTCTGAAAAGGAAAGGCATCGAGATACGTTTGAACGCCTATGCCCTGTCCGTATACGACACTGCCGATGGCATAACATTGACCTATACGGACAATTCCGACAATACCCCCTATTTTTGGGAAGGAGACGCACTGCTGCTTGCCACCGGACGCAGACCGATGACCGACGGCCTCAACCTGCACGCAGCCGGCATACGGACCGACACCCGGGGAGCTCTCATCGTCAATGAACATCTTCAGACCACCGCCCCGCATATATGGGCTATGGGAGACGTAAGAGGCGGAGCCTTGTATGACTATTTATCTCTGGATGATTTCCGCATTATCACCAACCGGTTGTTCGGCAATAAAAAGCGAAAGACCGATGACAGGATTCCGGTTCCATATGTCATTTTTACAGATCCGCCGTTGGCGCATATCGGCATGACCGAAGAGGAAGCCGTAAAACGCGGTTATTCGCTTCAAGTGTCCCGGTTGCCGGCTGCCGCCATACCGCGTGCCCGTACCTTGCAGCAGATAGACGGTATGATGAAAGCCATTGTCAACGCACATACGGGACGCATAATAGGCTGCACCCTGTTTTGTATCGATGCGCCCGAAGTCATTAATTTAGTATCGCTTGCCATGAAGAATGATTTGCATTACAGCATTCTGCGGGATTTCATCTTTACGCATCCCAGTATGAGCGAAGGATTAAATGATTTATTCAAGGCTTTTTAGCATCTTGAGTTTGGCAGTTAAGTGATTAACTTCTATCTTTGCGACCAATCAAAGAGAGAGGGATGAAAACGAAAAGGTACATTGCATACTTTCTGTTCTTCATCAGCATGATTATGCTGATAGTACCTGTCATTCCTCATCATCACCACGAAGACGGCATAATCTGCATGAAAAACGACCTGCCGTCCGACGGGTGCTGCCAGCATCAGGGCCCTTGCAGCGAACATTGCTGCTGCGACACCGGATGTATGACCACCCATTTTTTCCAACAGACACCCAACTCGGACAACAGTAACCTACATCCGTGTTTCGTGTGGGTGAACACATTATTTACCGAACCGCTTCTCAAACTCCTGGCTCTGCCCGAGGAAACGGGTATCAGGCAAGAGTTTGTCTACCTGGAATTTCTTCACGGCACGTTCATCACACGTGCCACAGGGCTTCGTGCGCCCCCTTCCGTCCTTGCTTGACCGATAGTTGCCGGAAACGGTTATCCTGCCGGCACAGGAAGGTATGCAACCCGGTTGCACCGACCATTCCCTAATTTTGCATTTCCAAACAAGTAAGGACAAAAACAATTATCATGAAGAAAATTCTATTCATGGGAGTCATAGGATTATTCCTGTTAGGCTCCTGCAACAGCAAGTCCGGTGAAGGACACAATCACGAAACGGAAGAACACGCCCATGCGGGACATGACCACGAAGGGCACGACCATGAAAACGAAGGTCCCGGACACCACCATGACGACGGACACCACCACGGTGAGGAAGCCGTTGCCGCACATAGCGACGAAATCATATTGCCCCCGGCCAAAGCGCAGGCTGCCGGAGTAGCCGTAAGCACCATCGAACCGGACGTTTTCAATCAGGTGATTAAAACCAGCGGGCAGGTTATGGCCGCACAAGGCGACGAAAGCGTTGCCGTAGCTACCGTGGCAGGTGTCGTTTCTTTTCACGGAAAAGTCATAGAGGGCATGAGTGTCGGCAAAGATACTCCCCTCGTTGTGCTGTCGTCCAAGAATATGGCGGACGGCGACCCCGTACAAAGAGCGCGCATCGCTTACGAAACAGCCCGAAAAGAGTATGAACGGATGAAAGAACTTCTCCCCAATAAAATCGTTTCGGAGAAAGACTTTGCTCAAGCCCGACAGACGTATGAGAATGCCCGTATCAGCTATGAAGCCGTTGCCAAGAACCATTCGGCCCAAGGGCAGGCAGTAACCTCTCCCATCAGCGGATACGTGAAAAACCTGTTGGTAAAGGAAGGCGATTATGTAACCGTGGGACAGCCGCTCGTAAGCATCACTCAAAACCGCAGACTGTTCCTGCGCGCCGATGTTTCGGAAAAATACTATCCGTATCTCCGCACCATCGGTTCCGCCAACTTCTGTACTCCCTACAATAATAAGGTATATACACTGAAAGGCCTGAACGGCCGTCTGCTTTCTTACGGAAAGGCATCGGGCGACAACGGTTATTATGTGCCCGTCACTTTTGAATTCGACAACAAAGGAGATATCATTCCCGGCTCATTTGTCGAGATATTCCTGCTCTCCTCGCCTATGGAGAACGTTATTTCACTCCCCCATACGGCTCTGACCGAGGAACAAGGCAGCTTCTTCGTATACCTGCAAGTGGATGAGGAAGGATACAAGAAACAACTGGTCACTCTTGGAGCCGATAACGGCGAACGGGTACAAATCCTTTCCGGAGTCAAGGCAGGCGACAAAGTGGTGACTCAAGGCGCTTATCAGGTAAAACTTGCAGGCGCTACCAATGCAATTCCGGCACATAGCCACGAACACTAAACAGTACAGTCATGTTAAACAAGATAATACATTTCTCTCTTCAGAACCGCATACTGGTGCTGGTGGCATCGGTACTGCTGCTGATAGGCGGTACGTATACCGCAATGCACACGGAAGTGGATGTGTTTCCCGACCTGAATGCGCCAACCGTGGTTATCATGACCGAAGCCAACGGTATGGCAGCCGAGGAAGTGGAACAGTTGGTTACTTTTCCTGTTGAAACGGCTGTAAACGGTGCTACGGGAGTACGCCGGGTACGTTCCTCTTCCACCAACGGGTTTTCCGTTGTATGGGTTGAGTTCGACTGGGAAACGGATGTCTACCTGGCACGCCAGATTGTAAGCGAGAAACTGGCGGTTGTCAGCGAGTCCCTTCCCTCCAATGTAGGCAAGCCTACGCTTGGCCCGCAATCGTCTATCTTAGGCGAGATGCTGATTGTAGGACTTACCGCCGACTCGACTTCCATGCTCGACCTGCGCACCATAGCCGACTGGACTATCCGTCCGCGCCTTCTTTCTACCGGCGGCGTGGCGCAAGTTGCCGTACTGGGCGGCGACATCAAAGAGTATCAGATTCAACTCGACCCGGAACGGATGCGGCACTACGGTGTAACCCTTACCGAAGTGATGAACGTTACGCGTGAAATGAATCTGAACGCCAACGGCGGAGTGCTTTATGAATACGGAAACGAATACATCGTGCGCGGTGTCATCTCCACCGACCGGGGTGGAGCAACTGGCAAAGGCTGTTGTCAAATTGCAGGACGGCAGTGTCCAGCCAGCAACTTCCAATGCTCCGTATTCCGCTTCCCCCATTTTGCTGGAAGACATTGCCGATGTACGTATCGGAGCCAAACTGCCGAAGCTGGGTACGGCTTCCGAACGCGGCAAGCCCGCCGTACTGCTGACTGTGACCAAGCAACCCGCTACAAGCACGCTTGAACTGACCGACAAACTGGAAACATCCCTCAAGGACTTACAGAAGAACCTGCCGCCCGATGTAAAAGTCAGCACCGATATTTTCAGGCAAAGCCGCTTTATAGAAAGTTCCATCGGCAACGTACAGAAATCACTGTTTGAAGGCGGTATATTCGTTGTTATCGTACTGTTTCTGTTCCTTGCCAACGTACGGACTACCGTAATCTCGCTGGTTACACTTCCCTTATCGCTGATAGCTTCGCTGCTGGCATTGCACTATATGGGATTCACCATCAACACAATGAGCCTCGGCGGTATGGCTATCGCCATCGGTTCGCTGGTGGACGACGCCATTGTCGATGTGGAGAACGTGTACAAACGCTTGCGGGAAAACCGGATGAAACCGGAAGCGGAACGCCTGCCGATACTGGAAGTCGTATTCAACGCTTCCAAAGAAGTGCGTATGCCTATCCTGAACTCCACGCTCATTATTGTGGTAAGCTTCGTTCCTCTGTTTTTCCTGAGCGGCATGGAAGGCCGTATGCTTGTGCCTTTGGGCATTGCCTTCATCGTGGCATTGGCAGCTTCTACGGTTGTGGCACTGACGGTGACACCTGTATTGTGTTCCTACCTGCTGGGCAAAGAAAAGATAAAAGACGAAAAGCGTTCCACCGGCGATTCGCCCGTAGCACGCAAGATGAAAGAGTGGTACGGTGCAGCACTTGCTTTTGTGCTGGGTCATAAGGAAGAGCGTATTGGGCGGAACCATCGGTCTGTTTGCAGTGGCGCTTGCCTGCTTTTTCACATTGGGACGCTCGTTCCTGCCGCCGTTCAACGAAGGTTCGTTCACAATCAACATATCATCCCTGCCGGGCATTTCACTGGAAGAGAGCGACAAGATGGGACATCGTGCCGAAGAACTACTGCTTTCCATCCCCGAAATACAAACCGTAGCCCGCAAGACGGGACGTGCCGAACTGGATGAACATGCCTTAGGCGTGAATGTATCGGAAATCGAAGCTCCGTTCGAGCTGAAAGACCGTTCGCGCAGCGAACTGGTGGCCGATGTACGTGAAAAGCTGGGTACAATTGTAGGCGCCAATGTGGAAATCGGCCAGCCTATCAGCCACCGTATCGATGCCATGCTGTCGGGTACGAAAGCCAATATAGCTATTAAGCTGTTCGGCGACGATTTGAACCGCATGTTCGCTTTGGGCAATGAGATAAAGAATACCATTCAGGACATTCCCGGCATTGCCGACCTGAACGTGGAGCAACAGATTGAACGTCCGCAGCTTATCATCGCTCCCAAACGGGAAGTGCTTGCCAAATACGGCATCTCCTTGCCGGAGTTTTCGGAGTTTGTCAACGTATGCCTTGCCGGCGAAACCGTATCCCAGGTATATGAAAAAGGAAAAAGTTTCGACCTCACCGTACGCGTAAAGGATGATTTGCGGGATGAGATGGAAAAGATACGTAACCTGATGCTCGATACCGGCAACGGACAAAAGATACCGCTGAACTATGTAGCGGAAGTACGCTCAGCAATGGGACCTAACACTATCAGCCGCGAGAACGTGAAACGGAAAATCGTAATCTCCGCCAACGTTGCCGACCGCGACCTGCGCAGCGTGGTAAACGACATACAAGAGCGTGTGGACGCTTCGGTAAAACTGCCGGAAGGCTATCACATCGAATACGGCGGCCAGTTTGAAAGCGAACAGGCTGCAAGCCGCACGCTGGCTTTGACTTCATTCATGTCTATCGTAGTGATATTCCTGCTGTTGTACCATGAGTTCCGTAGCGTAAAGGAAAGTGCAATTATCCTTATTAACCTGCCTTTGGCACTGATTGGAGGTGTATTCGCCCTGCTCGTCACAACGGGCGAAATCAGTATTCCGGCTATCATCGGCTTTATCTCGCTCTTCGGTATCGCCACCCGAAACGGTATGCTGCTCATCAGTCATTACAACCACTTGCAGCAGGAAGAGGGATACGGTGTGTACGACAGCGTGATACGCGGTTCGCTGGACCGTTTGAATCCTATCCTGATGACGGCACTGTCCAGTGCGCTTGCATTGATTCCGTTGGCGCTCAGCGGCGACCTGCCCGGTAATGAAATACAAAGTCCCATGGCAAAAGTCATTCTGGGCGGATTGCTGACTTCCACTTTCCTGAACGGTTTCATCATTCCGATTGTCTACCTGATGATGCACGGAAAGAAAGAAGAGATGCATCCGTAATGACTCCGGACAGCCATCCCGTTATAACGATCAATAAAAAACTTAATAACAGAAGATATGAAGCAACTATTTATATTCACCGCCACCATCCTCGCCTGCATGGGGATGAGGGCGCAGGAAACCGGCATTGACTCCGTGCTTCGCCAGATAGAAACCAACAACAAGGAGTTGCAAGCCAATGCACAACTTATCTCATCACAGAAGCTGGAGAGCAGGACCGAAAACAACCTGCCGGATCCCACCCTCTCATACGCCCATCTCTGGGACTCTAAAAACAGCAATGAAACCGTAGGGGAAATGGTGGTTTCCCAAAGCTTCGATTTTCCCACCTTATACATAACAAGAGGAAAGATGAACCGTCTCAAAACCGGAGCACTGGATGCACAGGCGGCAACCATGCGCCAGCAGATATTGCTGCAAGCCAAAGAAGTGTGCCTGGACATCATCATGCTGCAACACCAGCAGGAGTTGCTCGATGCACGGCTGAAGAATGCAGAGGAGCTGGCTGCCATGTATGCCAAACGGCTGGCTACGGGGAGATGCCAATGCCTTGGAAACAAATAAAATCAATCTGGAACTGTTGAATGTACGTACCGAATCGCGCATGAACAATACTGCCCTGAACAATAAAATCAAGGAACTGCTGGTACTGAACGGCAACCAGCCGCTTACTCCCGGACGTCCTTTCCCCGACGGCCCCGCCGTACCTACCGCCAAAGCCCTCGGACTGACGGACTATCCCCTGGTTCCGTTGCCAACCGATTTCCATCGGATATGCAGCGAACAGCTTGCCGCCGATCCCTCTCTGCAATCATTCGACAGCGAAAGCGCCGCAGCCCGCAAGTCCATTTCAGCAAGCAAGCAAGGGTGGCTGCCGAAACTGGAGTTGGGCTATCGTCGCAATACCGAATCGGGACATCCGCTGAACGGTGTTGTCGTAGGCTTCTCTTTCCCGCTGTTTTCAAATAAAGGAAAAGTGAAGATAGCCAAAGCCCAAGCCATGAACATCGACTTCCAGAAAGATAATGCAAGAGTAAAAGCAAGCTCCGAATTATGGCAGCTCTACGAAGAAGCCCGTAACCTGGACGCTTCCATGCAGGAATACAAACGGACCTTTCAGGAACAGCAGGACCTGACTTTACTGAAACAGGCTCTTGTAGGCGGACAAATCAGTATGATAGAGTATTTCGTCGAAGTTTCGGTCGTTTACCAAAGCAAAACAAATCTCCTGCAACTGGAAAACCAATACCAGAAAGCAATGGCGCGGATATATAAGAACGAACTGTGATGAAGGTGGAAGCAAGTCAAGAATGCACTTTCACCACCGTCTCCGGCAAATAGCCGCTACGGATACGCCACTCCTGCGGATAAAGATTATTGGCACGGTTACCTATATTCTTGACAAATCCGAGAGGCACATGCTTATATGTCAGCAAAACAACTCCGCGAGGGGCTGCATCCGAAAGGGTGACAGCCTCTTTGCGTAAATAGGCAATGGCCTGTTCATACGATATTTCTTCACAAGGGAAAGCATCCGAAACCAATATCCCGCTCACAGCCAAGGCATGACAGGGAACCCAATCCTTGCCTTTCTGTCCGGCAATCTCCAATCCAGCCTGTACAATACGTAAGGCCGACTGCAATGCAGACAGTTCCGGAAGATAACATTTTGGGAAAGCGCTGACATTGCCGCCTTTCTGGATAAACTCATACTTATCCGCAGTAAAAATCCACTTCTGCAATATCGCAAGCTGCTCCTTGGAAAGTCCCGGAGTTTGCTTCCCTTTTCCCTGGACTTTACGTCCCTTTTCCCTGGACTTTTCTGCTCTAAGTCCTGGAGTTTCAGGAGCAATTGCCAGGGAAATGAGTTGCTTATCCCCGGAGTTTCGGACGCTCATGCCCGGCTTCCGGAGAACTGCCAGAAAGAAGCCCTCTCCCTGTGTCTTATGAGGCAGGAAACGATAAACGGAAAAGGATTCTCCCTGCAACAAGTTACCCGTTATATTCCACTCTTCCGCAACATCGAGCGGAAGTACCTCTGCACCGAATTCATCCCTTATCCAACGGATGTTTTCTTCATTTTCCTTTGTGTTATAAGTACAAGTGCTATATATCAGTATGCCGCCCGGTTTCAGACAAGGCCAGATATCCGCAATAATCCTCCGCTGCCGCTGCCGACAGATTTCCACATTCTCCGGGCTCCACTCGCTTATGGCAACAGGGTCTTTGCGGAACATACCCTCACCGGAGCAGGGCACGTCCGTCAATATCACGTCGAAGAAATCTTCCAAAGGTGTAAAGTCCGACGGGTCGCTATTGGTAACCACCACATCGGGATGCCCCCACTTGGTCAGATTCTCGGCAAGTATCTGAGAACGGTTGCGGATAACCTCATTGGCTATCAGCAAACTATTGTCGGGAAGGAGGCTTCGGATATGCGTCGACTTACCGCCCGGAGCGGCGCAAAGGTCGAGCATCACTACCGGTTCCTCACCCATATACTGCTTCAGAGCCTGCTCAACAAACATGGACGAAGCTTCCTGTACATAATAACAGCCCGCATGGAACAAGGGATCAAAAGTAAATGTCGGGCGTTCTTCCAGGTAAAAACCGGAAGTGCACCAGGGAACGGCATGTTCTCCGGAGCGGAAAGCAAAAGGTTTCAGCGGATTCAACCGGATGCTGACGGATTGCTCCGACTCCAGAGAAGTCACTAATTCCTTATAATCCTCATCTCCCAAAAGGGCACGGGTATAGTCTGCAAAAGAAACGGGTAGTTCCATAGGTTGTACTTTTTAAATACACAAAGGTAGTATAAATATTTTGCGGTCGATAATAGCTTTTCTAAAAAAATATCGTCTCTTTGCAACTTTCCAAGCAAATGGGTACGTCTAACACACAAAGAAACCTATAAAAACAAAAAACAGCATGATTATGAAACGCATTATCTTCGCACTGACAACCGCCTTAATGCTTTGCACATTGGCACAAGGAAAGAACCGGACCGTTACGGAGAATGATAGTCTGGGAAACAAACAAAGAGTCATAGAATTGAAGGATACCGTGATTGACGGAAAAGCCGTCACGGACACCCTTAGCATCATGACTTACGAAAACAGTTCAAACAGTAACTCAGAAAATGACAATGATTACAAGCATCATAGCAGTGCTTACGATTTCGGCTGGAATATCGGACATGCCACGAGAGACGCAGTCATTGCGATTACAGCCATTGTGTTCGTTTTCGGCTTTCCTTTAATCATCGTATTCATTATCTTTTTCTTCCGCTATAAAAACCGGAAGGCCAAATACCGCCTGGTGGAACAAGCATTAGCCAGCGGACAACCGCTGCCGGAAAATCTGTTTAAAGAAGCCGATTCGACAGATATCCGCAGTAAAGGAATCAAGAATGTGTTCGTCGGTATCGGGCTGTTCATATTCCTCTGGGCCATTACCGAAGAATTCGGACTTGGCTGCATAGGCCTGCTTGTCATGTTCACAGGCTTCGGACAGCTCGTCATCTACTATACGCAGCAAGACAGAGCCCCTAAAAGCAATGATAAATCCGATAATGCAAGAACCGTCTTTCCGGAAAAGAATGCAGAAAAATGAGTCAGCTCAATGATATATCGTTAGTCGCACAGGTCGTGGTGTTTCGCAACACCAGGGCCTTCGACCGGTTAGTAGGAAAGTATCAGTCGTCCGTACGGCGTTTTTTTCTGCACCTGACTTGTGGCGACAGCGAATTGAGCGATGACCTGGCGCAAGATACATTCATTAAAGCATACACAAATCTCTCCTCATTCAAAAACCTGTCCAGTTTCTCCACCTGGCTATACCGTATTGCTTATAATGTATTTTATGATTATCTTCGCACCCGTAAGGAGACCGACAGTCTGGAAACACGCCGGGTAGACGCTCAATACAGTACGCAGCAGAACGACATAGGGAGGCAGATGGACATTTACCGTGCGCTGAATATGCTGAAAGAAACGGAACGGACCTGTATCACTCTTTTTTATATGGAAGACCAAAGTATAGAAAAGATTGCAGACATTACCGGCTACCCGACAGGAACAGTAAAAAGCCACCTGTCGCGGGCCAAAGAAAAAATGGCTACCTACTTAAAACAAAATGGTTATGACGGAAAACAATGATAAACTCCTGATTGATTTCTTTGCCGAAAACCGGCAAGAAATACCCGACAATGGCTTCACCCGCCGTGTGATGCGCCATTTGCCCGACCGTACCCGACGGATTTCACAAGTATGGGTTACGTTCTGTTTCACGCTGGCATTAGTGCTGTTCTTTGTTTTCGACGGATTGCAACAGGTATTGGGTACACTTCGTGAAACACTCACCGCCGCTGCTCAAAACGGAGTCACCGAACTTGATCCCAAATCTTTATTGGTTGCAGGCATAGTATTACTCTTCCTGCTCTATCGCAAAATATGTTCATTGGCTTAAACGCTTTGGAAATCGCAAACGGTAATTTCCTCATAGAATAAATAAACTTCCTTACAGAACAATACAATCAACCCCTACCTTGTTAATAAAAGGTAAGGGTTGATTTTTTTATAAACAAATGAACATATCTCAATGATATATTGTATATTTGCGAACTCATAAAACTAAATAAACTTATAAAGTTTTGAGACAGATTTCATTCATCATATTATTTACATTTTTTATTGGAAGCGTCCGAGCGCAAAGTACCAGCGATTCTCTTGTAATGAACTACATGCAAGATATGGAAATACCGCTGACTTACAACAACAAAGTCGAACTATTGATGACCGGTCGTGAAAAGTTTATTGATTTATTCGAAACTATCCGCCATGCCCGGCACCACATTCATCTGGAATATTTCAATTTCCGTAACGACTCCATCGCCAATGCCCTTTTCGATTTACTGGCAGAAAAGGTAAAAGAAGGTGTAGAGGTACGTGCCATGTTCGATGCGTTTGGCAACTGGTCCAATAACCAGCCGTTGAAAAAACATCATTTGCAGGCGATAAAGGCACGCGGCATCGAGCTCGTCAAGTTCGACCCCATCACCTTTCCCTATATCAACCATGCCATGCATCGCGACCACCGGAAGATAGTGGTTATCGACGGAAAAATCGGCTATACGGGCGGGATGAATATTGCCGACTATTACATCAACGGCTTGCCTAAAATCGGTAAATGGCACGACATACACATGCACATAGAAGGGGATGCCCGTACGTTACCTGCAAGGTATCTTCCTGACTATGTGGAACAGGGAAACCGGACAACCACATCGGCGGTCCGGCATACTTCCCCAACCTGCCCCAATTTCCGGACAGTATAGCCGAGGAGATTGCAATAGTAGACCGCACCCCGCGGGAAACACCCCGGTCTATCAGCCATGCCTATGCCGTTTCGATAGAAGCTGCTCAAAAAAATATCCAGATAGTAAACCCCTACTTCGTTCCGACGAAATCCATCCGTAAGGCTATCAAGAAAGCGTTAAAGAAAGGTACGGAAGTGGAGATTATGATACCGGCTGTATCGGATATTCCCTTTACGCCCGAAGCCTCTTTTTATATCGCACATAAATTGATGAAACGGGGAGCCAAAATTTACTTGTTCAAGGACGGATTTCACCATTCCAAAGTAATGATGGTAGACAGCACTTTCTGTACGGTAGGCACTGCAAACCTCAACAGCCGCAGCTTGCGCTACGATTATGAGACCAATGCTTTCATCTTCGACCCTTCAACAACAAACCAGTTGAACAGCATGTTCGAGAGGGACAAAAAGAACAGTACCTTGCTCACGCCCGAGATGTGGAAAAAGCGCTCCGGCTGGAAAAAGTTTCTCGGCTGGGTAGGAAATCTGCTGACTCCTTTCCTGTAAATCTTTTATAGTGCAAATTTTCAATATACCGAGAACTTTGTCTACCTTTGGCAAGGCTTTTAATAAGTAACTCCATGAAACAATATTTAGACTTACTCAACCGTGTACTGACTGAAGGCATAGAAAAAAGCGACCGTACCGGAACCGGTACAATCAGCGTATTCGGACACCAGATGCGTTTCAATATGGACGAGGGCTTCCCTTGTCTGACTACCAAGAAACTTCATTTGAAATCCATTATCCACGAACTGCTCTGGTTCCTGAAAGGCGATACAAACGTAAAATACCTGCAAGAGAACGGGGTACGCATCTGGAATGAATGGGCCGATGAGAATGGAGATTTGGGGCATATCTACGGTTACCAATGGCGTTCGTGGCCGGATTACAAAGGCGGAACCATCGACCAAATCAGTGAAGCGGTGGAAACAATCAAGCACAACCCCGATTCACGCCGTATCATAGTGAGTGCCTGGAACGTCGGCGATTTGGACAACATGAATCTGCCGCCTTGCCATGCATTCTTTCAGTTTTATGTAGCCAACGGACGACTCAGTCTGCAACTTTACCAACGCAGCGCGGATATTTTTCTGGGAGTACCTTTCAACATCGCATCGTACGCATTGCTCTTGCAAATGGTAGCCCAAGTTACGGGATTGAAAGCCGGGGATTTTGTACATACCCTGGGAGATGCACATATCTATCTGAACCACTTGGAACAAGTGAAACTCCAACTGAGCCGTGAGCCGCGGGCACTTCCGCAAATGAAAATAAATCCGGATGTAAAGGACATATTCGATTTCAAGTATGAAGACTTTGAATTGATCAATTACAATCCTCACCCGCATATTGCCGGAAAAGTAGCGGTATAGGAAAGAGAGCATTTTCTATCATTAAAAGACCACTTGATTACATCAGACAATATGATTAGCATTATCGCCGCAGTAGACCGACACATGGCTATCGGTTATGAAAACAAACTGTTATTCTGGCTTCCCAATGACTTGAAACGTTTCAAAGCACTTACTACCGGGAACACCATCATCATGGGACGGAAAACATTCGAATCACTCCCTAAAGGAGCTTTGCCAAACCGGCGCAATATCGTATTGTCTACCCGTCCCGACACCCTATGTCCGGGTGCGGAAATCTTCCCTTCTCTTGAAGAAGCTTTGAAGCACTGTGAACAGGATGAACAAATCTATATTATAGGTGGAGCCAGCGTATACCGCCAGGCCTTGCCATTGGCAGACGCACTCTGCCTGACAGAGATAGATGCCGAAGCTCCTCAAGCAGATGCCTACTTTCCGGAAGTAACCCCTGAAATATGGCAAGAAAAAAGCAGGGAATCCCATCCTATAGATGAAAAACATCCCTGCCCTTATGCTTTTGTCAATTATATCCGCCGATAACCGGTAGGATTATTCATCCTCATCGTCTATCACTATCGGCATCTGACGTTTAATTGCCTCGTGGAATGAAATCAACGTTTCCGTACGAGACAACCCCAACGGTTGCAATTTATCATGAATAATGCTCAGCAAATGATGATTGTTCCGTGCATACAGCTTAATAAACATATCGTATTTACCGGTAGTAAAGTGACATTCCACGATTTCAGGAATGGCTTCCAGCGCTTTTGTCACGGCATCAAAAGTTGCGGGATCTTTTAAATAGATTCCGATATACGCACAAGTCTCATATCCTATCTTTTCCGGATCTATAACATATTCCGACCCTTTCAATATACCCAGATTTGTCAGTTTCTGAATACGTTGGTGAATAGCTGCTCCGGATACATTACAAGCTCTGGCAACTTCGAGGAAAGGAATACGCGCATTATCGGCAATCAGCTGCAATATCTGCTCGTCTAAAGTATCCAATTGATGATGTCCCATTTCTAATCTCAATAATTAATTAAATAAATTATTTTACCGTATTCCGCTACGGCAATGTGCAAAGTTAGCGATTTTTTCATGAATAAAAATACGAATTATAACTTTTCTTGCTAAAAAGAGAATAATCATATATTCAGAGGATGCCAGGATTATTATATAACACACAGACAAAAAGATGTAACATACCTTTGAAGCAGATTAATACAAAATGTATTCCTCTGTAACAGAAAACATAAATCATGAAAAACATAATTATATGTAACGCAGACAAAAAAAGATGTAACATACTTTTGAAGCAGATTAATACAAAATGTATTCCTTTGTAACAGAAAACACAAATCATGAAAAACATAATTAAATTATTTACAAATATGAAAGCCACTTTAATTTCTTTAGCATTTTGCTCGTTACTCTCGACAATTTCCTTATCACAAGAATTATCATTGAACATGCCTATCATCCAAACCAAGTACACTGCCGACCCGGCTCCTATTGTATACAATGACACTGTCTATCTTTTTACCAGCCACGATGAGGATGATGGAGAGAATTTTCACATGAAGGATTGGCTCCTCTATACTTCTACCGATATGGTGAACTGGCAAGATCGTGGCGCCGTAGCCTCTCTCAAAGATTTCAAATGGTACAAAGGCGATAACGGTGCTTGGGCACAGCAAGTAGTTCGCCGCAACGGCAAGTGGTATATGTATTGCCCCATTCATGGAAACGGCATTGGTGTACTAGTGTCAGACTCCCCTTACGGTCCTTTTAAAGATCCCATAAACAAGCCGCTGGTATGGCAAAAGGAACACTGGTATGATATTGACCCCACAGTATATATTGATGATGACGGTCAGGCCTATATGTATTGGGGTAACCCGAATCTCTATTGTGTGAAACTGAATGAAGATATGATTTCCTACTCAGGCGAAATCATGGAGTTACCCCATATTGAGGATTATCAGGAAGGTCCTTGGTTCTATAAGCGCAACGAACACTACTATTTAGCTTTTGCCTCTACATGCTGTCCTGAGGGTATCGGCTATGCCATGAGTAAAAACCCGCTTGGACCATGGGAGTATAAAGGGCATATAATGGACCATACACCACGGACTCGTGGCAATCACCCTGGTATCATCGATTACAAGGGTAAATCTTACTGCTTTGGTCAAAACTATGATATCTTCCGTTTGGAAACAAGCCGTCACGCAGAACGTCGCTCAGTGTCGGTTGCTGAAATGGAGTATAACCCTAACGGCACCATCCGCATGCTGCCTTATTTTCACGAATGTAAATTGGAACAGATTGAAAAATTCAATCCCTATCGTAAAGTAGAAGCAGAAACGATGGCTTGGGGCTTCGGACTGAAGACCACTCCCAAGAATATCTGGAGTCACGAACGCTGGAACCAACTGGTAACAAGTATAGATGACGGCGAATACCTAATGGTGAAAGGTGTTGATTTTGGAAAAGGAGCCAAGACGTTTAAAGTCTCCGCTTCTGCTCACCTATATGGCGGCATATTGGAAATTCACATCGACCAAAAAGATGGTCCACGTGTCGGCACAGTGAATATATCACATACGAAGAGTGAACTTCGCGAGTTTACGACGTCTGTTGTGAACTTGAACGGCGTACACGATCTATATCTTGTTTTTAAAGGTGGGAAAGAACTGAAAAAGAACCTATTTATGTTGGACTGGTGGGCATTCGAGTAAAGAACAGCCATTAGCACAATCGTGTACTTCCCAATACACTGTAATTCAAGTCACTCATTCACAGAAATAAAGCATAGAACATGACACGAAAAGCACTGTTTTTATTCGTTTTGCTGATTGGTTGCTTTACGGCCTTTGCCCAAAATGATTCTCCTAAAAGCAATTGTGTGAATATCGAATTGCCAACAGGAAAGCTTTCTTTACAACCGCTCAATCAGAATACGGTGCGCGTAAGGTTCACCAAAGGACAGGCTGTTCCAAAAGAAGAATTAATCTATACAGAAGATGTAGCGTTTCCTGTATATAAAGTGAAAGAGAATAATACCTCACTGAAACTTTCACTTGAGAAAATGATTGTAGTTTATGACAAACAGCGTCATACACTGACTTTTACCGATGCTAAAGGGCAAATTATCTTGCAGGAAAAAGAAGGAGGGCGTTTATTGAAAAGTTCTACTGTTCAAGGCGAACCGGCCTTTTTGGCCGAACAACATTTCTTATCACCGGCTGATGAATACTTGTTTGGCACCGGACAATTTCAAGATGGCTATTTAAATGTGCGGGGACTGAGCAGACGCCTTACACAAGTTAATACACAGATCGTAATTCCTTTTATTCTTTCCAACAAGGGATATGGCATTTTGTGGAACAACTATGGTCTGACAGACTTTAATCCTGCTGACGAGTCTGTAAAGTTATTACCGGTAAAGACAGAGGGACAAGCCGTTACAGTGGACGCGACAAGTACAAAAGGCAATAAACGTGAGACTCGTCTCTTCAAGTCATTCACAGCAACATTCAGTGTTCCGGCCGACGGACAGTACGGATTGCTGTTGGATGTAGGGCAGCGTATGGCACGCAAACATTACATCGCTATTGATGGAAATAAAATTGTCGATGTGAATAATTTGTGGCTCCCTCCTACAACTTCCGTTATAGTAGAATTATCGAAAGGAGAACATACTGTTGAAGTACAGGGCGTAAAAGAAGATTCCCCCATATTATATTGGAGACAAGTAACTGATGAGACTGTCTTCCGTTCTCCGGTAGCACATTCTTTGGACTATACCGTATTCTCCGGAAATGCCGATGAAATAATAGCCGGTTACCGTCAGCTGACAGGCAAAGCGCCTATGTTGCCGCTTTGGGCATTAGGCTATATTCATTGCCGGGAACGTTATAATACACAAGCGGAGCTGTTGGAAAATGCACATGAATTTAGGAAACGGAAGCTCCCTGTGGATGTGATCGTACAAGATTGGCAATGGTGGGGAAAGTACGGGTGGAATGCCATGCAATTCGATGAAAACAAATATCCGGATCCCGGTAAAATGGTACGTGAGCTTCATAACATGAACATACACCTGATGTTGTCCGTTTGGTCTAAAATAGATAAGCAGTCGGCACTTGGAAAGCAAATGGAGTCTAAAGGTTTTTACATTCCCGGCACAGATTGGATTGATTTTTTCAATCCTGATGCAGCAGCTTTTTATTGGCATAATTTTAGCAGTAAACTATTGAAGCCCTACAAAATTGATGCGTGGTGGCAGGACGCTACCGAACCGGAAAATGATGATTTACTGAACCGGCGAATAAACAATGGGGAAACCCCTGGTGAATTCTACCGCAATGTTTATCCGCTTTTTGTGAATAAAACCGTCTATGAAGGCTTACGTAAGGATGACCCGGATCGGCGTGCTATGATATTAACCCGAAGCGGGTTCTCCGGTATACAACGATATGGTGCAGTAACATGGTCGGGAGACGTAGGCAATGACTGGGAAACACTTCGTCGGCAAATAGCTGGCGGATTAGGGCAAATGGCTGCCGGTCTGCCTTGGTGGACCTATGATGCAGGCGGCTTTTTCCGCCCTTCCGACCAGTATACGAATAAAGATTACCAAGAACGAATGTTGCGTTGGATACAGGCCGGAACCTTCCTGCCATTGATGCGTATTCATGGTTATATGAGTCAGACAGAGCCTTGGCGGTACGGAGAACAAGTGGAACACATTGTTTCCGACTTTTTAGACCTACGTTATCGCCTATTACCCTATGTATATTCACATACTGCATTAGTTTCACACCAAGGAGGTACTTTCATGCGTCCGCTGATATTTGATTTTTCACAAGATAAGGAGGCTTTGAAACAGCAGAATGAGTATATGTTTGGAAACTCCTTACTGATTAATCCCATAACCCAAAGCAATGTACAAAGCTGGAAAACCTACCTTCCTGAACATGCGGCAGGATGGATTGATTTTTGGAATGGAAAGGCCTATGAGGGAGGACAATACGTGGATATTCCGGCATCAATAGAGAAAATCCCGGTATTTGTAAAAGCCGGTACCATATTACCGTTAGGCATGAAAAAGCAATATGCTTCGGAAAATCTTAGCGCCCCCTTGGAGATACACATTTATCCGGGTGAAGACGCTTCATTCATTTTATACGAGGATGAGGGAGATAATTACAATTATGAAAAAGGAGCATATAGCAACATCCGTTTTAACTGGAATGACCGTAAACGAGTATTGACGATAGAAGAACGACAAGGAGAATATCCCGGCATGCAGGCCAACAGGACTTTCCGTATCATAAGTCCGTCTGCGGAAAAAACAGTCGTATATCAAGGTAAAAGGCTGAAAATCCAATTGCCATAACCTATTGCAAGAATAAAAAAGTGTTTGTTTAACGATACAAGAAAATAAAAAACGATATGTATTTACCAAGACATATATGGTTTGTACTAGTTGTCATCATGATCAGCTCATGCAGTACAGAAACATTGGATGTAACCTCTCCTACCGGTAAACTAGGAGTTACAGTGGAGCCTATGGAGGGAAAGGCTTATGACAAGATTACTTTTTCTGTGAACTATGACGGAAAAACTATCCTTTCCCAAACAGAACTGGGGTTGGAAACAGACGTTCAGAAGTTTTATGGAAATTTGAAGCTGAAATCTGTTTCTAAGACAAAACGAATCGTCGATGATTACAAGATGATAACGGGAAAACGCAGTCATTGTATCAATGAAGCCTTTGAAAGGACCTATTCTTTTGAAAACCAAGAAGGAAACACTTTGGATATTACATTCAGAGTATATGACAATGGGGTCGTTTTCAGATATGAAATTAATACTATTGCAGACAAAGAATATGTCGTTGATGAATATACGGCATATAATATTCCGCAAGGAGCCAAAAGATGGATGCAGCAATACGACCCCGGATACGAAAAGTTCTTTCCGGTATCAACAGATGGAAAACTCCCCGACCGTCCCAAAGTTAACTCTTGGGGATATCCCGGACTCGTAGAGTTGCAGGATTCTGTATTTATGCTGATAACAGAAGCAAATATCAGACGTGGACATTGCGGTTCTCTTTTATTCAACGGTGATAACAATGACAGATACCAAGTGAAACTTGCCGATAAAAAACAGGTCGCTGAAAGAACATGGGTTTCTCCTTGGAGGGTACTCATTATAGGAGGTTTGTCCGATATTGTGGAGTCAACACTGGTAACTGACGTCTCTGACCCTTCTAAAGTAGAATATACAGAATGGATAAATCCCGGCATGGTGTCCTGGATATACTGGGCATATAATCATGGCTCTAAGGATTATCAAAAAGTCAAAGAGTATATTGATTTGGCAGCTGAAATGCATTGGCCTTACAACTTGATTGATTGGGAATGGGATGAAATGAGCAATGGAGGCAATCTTCAAGATGCTGTGAAGTACACTTTAAACAAGGGTATTAAGCCTTTGCTATGGTATAACTCAAGTACAAACTGGATTGGTCCCGGTCCCTTGTTCCGTTTAAATAAAAAGCAAGACCGGGAAAAAGAATACGCATGGCTGAGCGAAATGGGAATTGCCGGTATTAAAGTAGACTTCTTCTCGGGTGACAGTGTTTCTACCATGAATTACTATATAGATCTGCTCGAAGATGCCATAAAATATAAACTAATGCTTAATTTTCATGGGGCTACTATTCCGCGAGGGTGGCAACGTACATATCCCCACATGATGTCGATTGAGGGGGTATATGGCGCCGAATGGTATAATAACGCTCCAATATTAACCAATCGGGCTGCCGAGCATAACGCGACTTTGCCTTTTACAAGAAATGTTGTAGGGCCGATGGATTATACTCCGGGAACTTTTTCCAATTCTCAACATCCTCATATTACTTCATATGCCCATGAACTGGCATTGCCGGTCATTTTTGAATCAGCGCTGCAGCATATGCCGGACAGACCCTCTGTTTATTATGGCTTACCGGAACCAGTGAAGAGACTTTTGTCAGAACTGCCTGTTGCTTGGGATGATACAAAATTATTAGCCGGTTATCCGGGAGAAGAAGTAATCCTGGCACGTCGTAAAGGCAACGTATGGTATATTGGAGGCATCAATGGCACTAATGAAACAAAAACACTTCATATATCATTGGATAAAATAGCTGTTAACGGTAAGAAAATCTCTATATTCAAAGATGGTATAGATAACAAGCATTTTTCCATTGAAGAAAATATCCCTTTGGCAAATGTTAAATCAGACCTGACAATAGAGTGTTTGCCACGTGGTGGTTTTGTAGCCGTCATAAAATAATCCAAATCCCATAGTAGACATTTATTATATTTCGGTATTATCACATTTAATATAAATGATAGATATGGAATTCAAAATAGAGTTTTATGTCTATCATTTATATTAAATGTGATAATGCCGAAATAATCGTATATTTGTGAAATGATTAAATTATTATGGACATGAAAAAGCATATCTTATTCTTACTCTGTTTAATAGCTGTATCATCTACCCGCGCACAAGTCTTTGCCGACCATTTTGCAGATAAAACCCTTCGCGTCGATTATATCTTTAACGGCAATGCATCCGGGCAAGCTATCTGTCTGGACGGGTTATCCGCTCTCCCCACCTGGGCAGGAAGAAAGCATCATCTGGCGGAACTCCCGTTGCAAGGCAACGGGCAGATTATTATGCGCAATGCAGCCAGCGGAAAGACTATTTATACTACCTCTTTCTCCTCACTCTTTCAGGAATGGCTGGAAACGGACGAAGCCCGGAATGTAACTAAAGGATTTGAAAATACATTTCTCCTTCCTTACCCGCTTCAGCCGGTTGAAATAGAAATAACCCTGCTTGACCCACGCCGCAATGTCCGCGCGTCCATGAGACATGTCGTGCATCCGAACGATGTATTGATAGAGCAAAAAGGAAGTTCACACATCACACCGCATAAATACCTGCTGCACAACGATAGTCCGGAAAAGTGCATCGATGTAGCCATTCTTGCAGAAGGATATACACTCCAAGAAATGCAGACATTCTATGAAGATGCCGAAATCGCTTGTAAAAGCATTTTCGACCACGAACCTTTCAAATCCATGAAGAAACGGTTCAATGTAGTAGCCGTAGCCAGTCCTTCCACAGATAGCGGAGTCAGCGTGCCAAGATTGAACGAGTGGAAACATACTGCCTTCGGTTCACATTTCAGCACGTTCTATTCCGACCGTTATTTAACAACATCACGCGTAAAAGCAATTCATGATGCTTTAGCCGGAATACCCTATGAACACATTATCATATTGGCTAATACGGAAGAATATGGCGGTGGCGGTATCTATAACTCATACACCCTCACAACAGCCCATCACCCGATGTTCCGACCGGTAGTAGTACATGAATTCGGACACAGTTTCGGCGGACTTGCCGATGAATACTTCTATGATAATGATGTTATGACCGATACCTATCCCTTGGATATAGAACCGTGGGAGCAGAACATCAGTACACAAGTGGACTTTGCAGCCAAGTGGAAAGACATGCTTAGTGAAAATACTCCCGTTCCCACTCCGGCAGAGGTAAGCGAAAACTATCCGACAGGCGTGTATGAAGGCGGCGGTTATTCAGCGAAAGGAATCTTCCGACCGGCAGAGAATTGCCGCATGCGCACCAATGAATATCCGGCTTTCTGCCCTGTGTGCCAACGCGCTCTTCGCAGAATTATTGAGTTTTATACCGAATAATAAAAAACAAATTTTAAAGAACCTGCTTATGATTAAATTTCAACGCATCACCACCACAGATGCAGCCTTGTACAAGTACATGGAGCAGTTGATGACTGCTTCTTTCCCTTCTGAAGAATATCGTCCATTGGAAGAATTGCGTAATTATACAGATAGCAAACCGCATTTTTACTGTAACATTATTCTCCATCAAAATACTCCGGTAGGCTTTATTACCTACTGGGATTTCGGACATTTCTGCTATGTAGAGCATTTTGCTATTGACCCGTCTCAACGCAATGGAGGCCATGGTAAAAACGTTTTAAACCATTTATGCCACCAGCTAAAGAAACCCATTATCCTGGAAGTGGAAATGCCAGAAGAAGAAATGGCAATACGCCGAATCAATTTCTACAAACGGCAAGGTTTTACATTATGGGAAAAGCCGTACATGCAACCGCCTTATAAATCTGGAGATGATTACCTTCCCATGCTATTAATGGCTTATGGCGATTTAGAATGCGATAAAGACTTCGAACAGGTAAAAAAGTGCATCTATCGGGAAGTATACAACACTAAATAAATAGGAACACTCATTCTTCCAAAGTTCCCATACATAATAAAATAAAGGTCGCCTGTTTTTACAAGCGACCTTTATTCAATATAGTCTGAACTAACTTTACTGACGCGGCTGCGCAGAATAGTTAATCTTCAATGCATACGCTTTACGAAGAGCCTCTTTGATATCTGTTACGATACCCATTTTCGTATCTTGGTCAACTTTCAAAGACACTGTCATCTGCGGCTGATCCTCTTCCTTCATACTGGCACGTTCACCAATAATATAGTCTTGGATTGCTGCAACTTCAGCATAACTGTCATTCAACTGGATACGGCTTTCATTACCTAATTTCTTACGGAATTCAGCAGTAGGTTTTCCTACATAGATAAACGTAACCAAAGACTTCTTTTCAAGTTTTTCCAACTCTGTAGCTTGCGGAACCTTAAACTCAACCTTTAATGTTACCTCACGCATAGTTGTTACAATCATGAAGAAGAACAACAGGGTGAAGATAAGGTCAGGCAGAGAAGAAGTGTTCAACGCCGGCATTTCTTTTTTACCAGTCTTATTAAATTTTCCCATTACTTCTTATCTCCGTATTTTTTAGGTTCTGCCTCAGAGATCTTCTGAGGATAAATGTCACGAATTGCTTTTGTTGATCGTCATTCAAATCAACATAGTTTTTTTGCCATTTTTCCTGAGCCAACTCATCACGTAACTCATTGTATGCAGCAACCAGCTCGTTTTGTACAGCAAGATATGCCTTATAAGAAGAGCCACGGTCGCAACGCAAAGAAATTACATGCTTTTCCGTAATCATCATGTTACCAAAGAAAGGAATATCCTTTGCATGTTTTTCCGGTTTGGTTTCATCGTTATACGGATTGGCAATAAATTCTTTTGCTTTAGCACGTAACTGATCTGTTGTGATATAGTCATTTCCGCACATCAACTGGTCGTTCATATTCAAGAAGACCTGCAACACGTTGCGTTCCTTCAACTTAATATCGTCATTCTTTTGGTTCTGCTCCGGTGGTGGCGGCAAACGTCTTGCCAAACCACGGTCAGTATCCATTGACGTTGTAATCAAGAAGAAGATCAACAACAGGAAAGCAATATCCGCCGTAGAACTTGAGTTAATATCAGGAACTTTTCTTTTTCCTTTTGCCATTGTAATTACTCTTTAAATTGAGTTATCTCAATTGATTATGATAATTTCTTCTTAATACTACTAAAGATGATAGCAAGCACTGTTGCACCAAACAGGATGTAGATAGAATAAAGGAACATATCAGTGATCTTCAACCAGAACGGAACATTGTCCGTACCGTCATAACCCGGGATATTAAGCGGTTCATCACTACCCATAGCCCATGCTATAACAACAACTGCAACCAATACGATTACACCGATCAAAGACTTCAATGCATTTCCCGGATTATCTTTCAAGGCAGTTCCGAACTGGAACAGGAAAGCAGCCACTGTAGCAACGACAGCGATACCAAACAAACCGTACATCAAGAAGAGCAGTGCATCGGTTTGGGCGGGTTGCCACATTTCAGAGTCAACGCTCATAAGTACTGCATCGCCCTGAGCATCTCCACCGAAGTAGAACAAGCCCAACACTACCAGAATGGCAGCGAACATTACGTACAGTACGTAGTATGATACTTTATATGATAACTTAGCCATTTTACTTATTTTTTGTATTTCAAGTCATATTTGATAACCATATCCAACAGTGAGATAGAAGAATCTTCCATTTCGCTGGTCAAAGCTTCAATCTTAGACAGGATATAGTTATAGAATACCTGCAGAATCAAAGCAACGATCAAACCGAAGATAGTTGTAATCAAGGCAACCTTCATACCACCTGCTACAACCGTCGGAGAGATATCACCTACTTGTTGGATCTTATCAAATGCCTGCACCATACCGATTACAGTACCCAAGAATCCGAGTGACGGAGCCATTGCGATAAACAGTGTGATCCAAGACATCCTTTTTCAAAGTAACCTGCCTGTACACCACCGTAAGATACAACAGACTTCTCAACTACATCAATACCCTGATCGATTCTCATCAAACCTTGGTAGTAGATAGAAGCAACAGGACCTCTAGTGTTGCGAGCAATGTCTTTTGCAGCTTCAACATCACCTTTTTCCAAAGCAGCTTCGATAGATGCAATAAACTTCTTGGTGTTGATTTCAGCCAAGCTCAAGTAGATGATACGCTCGATACAGAAAGCCAAACCAATCACCAAAGCGATAGCTACCAAACTCATGAAAGATGCAGTACCTTCGATGAATTTAACTTGATTTCCTTGTGAATACCGCCTTCTTCAGCTACAACAGGAGCGGCAGCTTCATCAGCAGGAGCTGCTTGTGCTGCAGGAGCAGCTTGTTCTGTTTGTTCTGCAGCAGGAGCATCTTGAGCCTGAGCAAGTTGAGTTGAGCCAAATGTTAAGACTCCCATCACAGCAACAATTGCAAATAACTTTTTCATTGTGTGTCTAATTTTTAAGATTAATTAATTAAATTACTTATTATGTTTATTTATTGTTCTTCTCTTATTTTAAAACTTCGCGGAGAGACGGGGATTCGAACCCCGGATACCCTTTAGGGGTATACACGCTTTCCAGGCGTGCCTCTTCAACCACTCGAGCATCTCTCCAATCAACATCTATTCTGAAATCGGGTGCAAATTACAAAAAAAATGCGAACCGCGAGCGTTTTCAGCTACAAATGTATTCTTTTTTTTGTTCTTCCACTGCATTCTCAAAGTTTTATCCGCAAGAAAATCTCAAAATTAATAAACTTTAAAATCTTCGGAACGTTATTTGAGCATTCCAAACACTTTTAAAGCGTTTTCAGAAGTGATACGGCCTATTTCTTCAGGCGAATTTCCGTATATTTCCGCTACTTTTAACAGAGTATCCTTTACATTCGCACTCTCGTTTCTTTTACCCCGGTTCGGCACGGGAGTTAGATAAGGAGAATCTGTTTCAAGAACAATCCGTTCCAAGGGGATATTTTGCAAAACTTCCGGCAATCCCGATTTCTTAAATGTCACCACACCGTTAATCCCAATGAAGAAATTAGAAAACTCCAGCATACGGAATGCCTCTTCCCGTGTTCCCGTAAAACTATGGAAAATCCCCCTTAGAGAAGACGTTTTATACGGTTTCAATATATCATATATATAGTCGAATGCCTCCCGGCAATGAATCACTACGGGTAATCCATACTCCAACGCCCATCGCACCTGCCGTTCAAAGACAATCTGCTGTTCCTTCAGGTAAGTTTTATCCCAATAAAGATCCATGCCTATTTCACCGATTGCGACATAACCGTCCGGCATTGCCAGATGTCCGGCCACAACAGCCAGTTCCTTCTCATAACCGGCATCCACGGAAGTGGGATGCAGACCTATCATCGGAAAACAATACCCCTTGTACTCCGAACAGACCTTAAGCATGGGTTCAATAGTGGTACTGTCTATATTGGGCATAAAAATATGGGTGACTCCCGCTTCCCGGGCGCGCATCATCACCTGCGGCAAATCCGATTGGAAGTCCTCCAAAAAAAGGTGGGAATGTGAATCTACTAATTTCATTTTGTAATCTCTTCTTTTTCACCGGTACGGTAATAATAAATCAAGCCATAAGCGCGACACAACTCCAGACGTTTTTCATTCGGCATAACCTCTGCGTATTTCCGTTCCACCTGATTCCAGATATCCAGAATCAGAGCATCGGCTTCGGAGCGCATAGAAGCCAAGGTTTCCAAACTGCGGGCTGTCAAAGCCTGAAGATTTTTCTGTTCTCATAACTATCCATGAAAATATCATAATGTACCCTGACTTTGGCAATGGTAGGATTATAAATAGGAATTCCGCCCTGAGAAATGCGCCGGCTCTCGCCTTCCACTATTTTACGTCCCCACTCTGCCAAGGCAGGCTCTGTCGATAAATCAGGCACATTATTGTTGCTTGTGTCCAAACCGTAATATTCCTTATGAGCAATACGCACTTCAGAACGAATAACAGCTAAGTTCAACACCTGGATAAAATGCGATATGTAAAGACGGGCAGTCTTTACATTCGCCTGATGCTTACGTCCCGCCCGAGCCTGCCGCTCAAAACAGTCCACATAATAAGCTTGCGCCGCTTCAAACTTTGTAAGAAAATTCCGCGCATCAGTCAACGCCTTCAAAGATACGGCCAAATCATACACATTACATGTATCACCCTTGGCAACAACGGCTTTCAACGCACGTATTCTCGCCTGATCTGTATTAGGCAATCTTCTATAAGGCATTTTCTCCCGGATTTAAAGTTATACTTCCCGATGCATCAGGTTAGCCATCAGGTTCTTCAATTCCTCTTTCTTTTCATCTGCCACCTTCACCGCCAACAGACTTTCCATTGCGCGTTCACAATACTCTTCCATCTTTTTCTCACACAGTTCCTTGACGCCAATCCGGTTATACAGTTCCGTCACCGCAGCAACTTTCTCCTCCGGGTTGAATGCAACAGCATCCACCCAAGCATTCAAGCGGGTCAACTGCTCCTCATCCGCATGTTCAAAAGCCTTTATCAACATGTAGGTCTTTTTATTGCACAGAATATCACCTCCAATATTCTTTCCAAAGACGGCAGCATCGCCATAAACATCCAGGAAATCATCTTTCAACTGAAAAGCGACACCCAAGTTCATGCCAAAATCATACAACTGCTCCGCATCTTCAGAAGAAGCCCCTCCCAAAAGAGCGCCAATCTTCAAGCTTGCAGCCAACAATACCGAAGTTTTCAGACGAATCATTTCCAGATACTCCTCTGCCTTCACATCCTTCCGATGTTCAAACTCCATATCCAGCTGCTGTCCTTCACAGATTTCCAGTGCAGTCAGGCTAAATATATCCATCACCTCTTTCAGGTGTTCAACCGGGCATTGAGCCATAAACTGATAAGCTAATACAAGCATTGCATCCCCCGAAAGGATGGCAGCATTGTCATCCCAAACTTTATGTACCGTCTCCTTACCACGGCGACGGTCTGCACGGTCCATCAAGTCGTCATGCAAAAGAGTATAATTATGATACACTTCAATCCCCGTTGCAGGGTTAAAAATACGGGTAATATCCTCCTGATACAGATTGTAGGCCATCAACATCAATACCGGACGGATTCTTTTTCCGCCCATGGACAACACATAGGTAACGGGAGCATATAAACCTTGAGGAGTACGGGTAAACTGCAATTCTGCAATATGAGAATTTATTCTTTCTAAAAGCTCGGAAGCTGTAAACATGGCATTTTCAGAATTTAGGGAATAGCGGATAATGAAAAGAGGCTGCATTCCGGCAGCCTCTCCCACTTATAGATATTTTATTACTGCAATCTAAACATTACAGGCACGGTATACTTAACACGAACGGGTTTACCACGCTGCATACCGGGTTTCCACTTCGGCATGCCCATAATCACGCGGACAGCTTCTTTGTCCAAATACGGGTCAACGCCTCTCAGAACTTTAGCATCTACGATACTACCGTCCTTATTAACCACGAACTGTACAGTTACACGGCCTTGAGTTCCGTTTTCCTGAGCGATAGTAGGATATTTGATGTTCTTGCTCAAATACTGCATCAAACCAGCCATACCACCGTTAGGGAATTCCGGCATCTGTTCTACTACCTCGAAGATAGTTTGTTCTTCCGGTTCTTCCTCTTCAACAGCTACGGGAACATATTTGATTTCCACAGCCTGGTTCAATTCTTCAGAAGATACAATGGCCGTTTCTTCCACGTCAGCATCGTCTTCAACGATAGTCAACGTCTCTGCAATCGAAGGAGCTTCGGGGGGCGGTGGAGCCACCTGCTCGGGTTGTTCCGTAATCGGAATGATTTCCTCTTCAAATACAAGGTCGGTAATTGCCTGGCTCGTATCAATCTTGATATCACGTTTTGTCCATTCGAATGCAACGAACATAAACGCGAGCACAATCACGTAACCGACAAGCAGCCAAGTTGACTTTTTGTTCTCCAAGTCTGCCTTAGGTGTCTTTTTAATTTCCATAATTTATACTATAATTATTAGTGTTTCTCATTTTGGGCAAATATAGCACTTTTCCCAAGAATGTTCACGCTCTGCTGTTTTTTTTTTACACAATAGGCGCTCCATTTTCATTTTTTTAATCCTTCAAAAACCTTCATGTGCTTTTGTGCCACAAATGTAACGAGATATTTTAAAAATACCGTATCTTTGGCAAGAATTTTAAATGAAATATTGAAATTTTCTGTTTTGCAGGTGTTATACCTATATAACTATAGCATAAAAGTCATGAAAAAGATAACAATAGCAATCGACGGTTTTTCCTCTTGCGGGAAAAGCACTATGGCCAAAGACCTCGCCCGCGAAATCGGTTACATATATATAGATAGTGGTGCCATGTATCGGGCAGTAACATTATATAGTATAGAGAATGGTATTTTCCAGGGTGACCGCATAGATGCCGAAAAACTGAAAAGTCTAATAAAGGATATACATATTTCTTTCCGCCTGAACCCCGAAACCGGACGCCCAGATACCTACCTGAACGGAGTAAATGTAGAAAACAAAATCCGTACCATGGAAGTATCTTCACGTGTCAGCCCCATTGCAACATTGGATTTCGTACGCGAAGCTATGGTGGCACAGCAACAAGAGATGGGCAAGGCCAAGGGTATCGTTATGGATGGGCGCGACATCGGCACTACCGTTTTTCCGGATGCCGAGCTGAAAATTTTTGTAACCGCCACCCCCGAGATACGGGCACAACGCCGCTATGACGAACTAAAGGCCAAAGGGGAAGAAGCCAGCTTTGACGAAATTCTGGAAAATGTGAAACAACGGGACTATATTGACCAAAACCGGGATGTAAGTCCGCTGCGCAAAGCTTCTGACGCTTTATTGTTGGACAACAGCCACCTGAGCATTTCCCAACAAAAGGAATGGCTGGCGGAACAATTCGAACGGGTTATAAAGGAGAAGAACTGAACCGGATATGGCAAAAGTAGAAATAGACGAAGGCTCCGGCTTCTGTTTCGGAGTTGTCACCGCAATAAACAAGGCAGAAGAGGAACTGGCGAAAGGAGGAACCCTCTATTGTCTGGGAGACATCGTGCACAACAGCCGTGAAGTGGAACGCCTGAAGGCAATGGGGCTGATTACCATCAACCATGAGGAATTCAACCACCTCCACAACGCCAAAGTGCTGCTGCGTGCTCATGGAGAGCCCCCTGAAACTTATGACATTGCCCGCCGCAACAATATAGAAATCATTGACGCAACCTGCCCGGTCGTACTCCGCCTGCAAAAGAAGATTAAGCAAGAGTACGTCCAGGAAGACAACCGCGACAAGCAAATTGTCATCTATGGCAAAAATGGACACGCCGAAGTACTGGGTCTGGTAGGACAAACCACCGGAAAGGCCATCGTCATCGAAAAGCAGGAAGAGGCAAGGAAACTGGATTTCAGCAAAGACATCCGTCTCTACTCCCAGACCACAAAGTCTCTGGACGGATTTCAAAACATTGTGAAATACATAGAGGGACATATCTCACCGAAAGTCACTTTCGAGTCCTATGACACTATCTGCCGACAAGTGGCAAACCGGATACCTAATATCCGGAAATTTGCAGCTTCCCATGATTTAATATTCTTTGTCAGCGGCAAAAAAAGCTCTAACGGCAAGATGCTGTTCAGTGAGTGTAAAAAAGTCAATGCCAATTCACATTTGATAGACAGTGCCGAAGAAATAGATAGTTCTCTGTTAGCCGGTGCCAATTCCATCGGTGTCTGCGGAGCCACTTCCACCTCCCCAAATGGCTGATGGAAGAAATTTCAGAAGCCATAAAGTCAAAACTTAAATAACAGTTTGTCATCCTTTTGGAACAGCAAATTAACGTAATTTATTAGTCACCGCCTCAGCTTTTTACTATCTTTGCGGCATGAAAAAATAGTCCAAATCTATTTTTCATCATGATTATTAATACTAAACAAAAAGATTGTTATGGGAACAGTTAAGTGCATTGGTATCTTGACATCAGGAGGTGATGCTCCGGGAATGAACGCGGCCATCCGTGCCGTGACACGTTCGGCTATTTACAACGGACTTCAGGTTAAAGGCATATATAGAGGTTACAAAGGTTTGGTAACCGGTGAAATCAAAGAATTCAAAAGCCAAAATGTAAGTAACATCATCCAATTGGGCGGTACTATCCTGAAGACAGCCCGCTGCAAAGAGTTCACGACTCCCGAGGGCCGCCAAATTGCTTACGACAACATGAAGAAAGAAGGCATTGACGCCTTAGTGATTATCGGAGGCGACGGTTCGCTGACCGGTGCTCGTATCTTTGCACAAGAGTTTGATGTGCCTTGTATCGGTCTGCCGGGAACTATCGACAATGACCTTTATGGAACAGATACCACTATCGGCTACGACACCGCGCTGAACACGATCCTGGATGCTGTGGACAAAATCCGTGATACAGCCACTTCCCATGAGCGCTTGTTTTTCGTAGAAGTCATGGGACGCGATGCCGGTTTCCTTGCCTTGAACGGCGCTATCGCATCCGGAGCCGAGGCTGCCATCATACCGGAATTCAGTACGGAAGTGGACCAATTGGAAGAGTTCATCAAGAACGGTTTTCGGAAGTCTAAGAACAGCAGCATCGTACTCGTAGCCGAAAGTGAACTGACCGGTGGTGCAATGCACTATGCGGAACGTGTGAAAAACGAATATCCCCAATACGACGTACGCGTCACAATCCTCGGACACTTGCAGCGTGGCGGCAGTCCTACGGCACACGACCGTATCCTTGCCAGCCGATTGGGTGCTGCCGCAATCGACGCCATCATGGAAGGACAACGTAATGTGATGATAGGCATAGAACACGATGAAGTGGTTTATGTACCTTTCACGAAAGCCATCAAAAACGACAAGCCGATCAAGAAAGACCTTGTAAATGTATTGAGAGAACTGTCTATCTAATGACAGACTGTTCAGATACCCCATAAACAGAGAAGGCGACATATGCGCCTTCTCTGTTTTTTACAACCATTTTTTCACTATACTTTCCGTCCTCTCCCACAGTTCTTCCATCTGTACATGCCGGGTGTACTTCTCCGAAAGAGACTTGGGACGGCAACTGGCATTCAATGTCCCCGTACGTTTACCGGCATCCTCATCCAGCAATAAGCCGACAGCCGTTGCAGCTCCCTTACGGGGAGTACGGATAAAAGGCCTGAAAAGTATATCTGTCAGCGGGTCAAACCACATATGCATGGTGATGATATTGGTAGACACAATCCCCGGGTCAGCCGCATTCACAACAATACCTTTGTGTTTGACGCGACTGGCCAAGTCGATGGTGAACAGAGTCAATGCCAGCTTCGTGTTGCTATATATAGGAATGCGCCAAAAGCCACCCTTCTTTCCCCGGAGGAAAAAATCCGGAAAGTCAAGATGACCGATGGCATACGTACAAGATACCATATTCACAATACGGCTCCCCTCTCCCATCAATGGCAGCAGCTTGCGGGTCAGCAGGTAAGGCCCTACATAATTGACACTCACCGTCCGTTCCAGTCCGTCTTCGGTAATGCGGCGTTCCGTTTCCATAGTTCCGGCATTGTTCATCAGCAATGCCAACGGCTCTCCCCGCTTCAACAGATGCTCTGCAAATGCGGCCACTGAAGCCAGAGATGCCAAATCAACGGGAGCAATCTCAATACGCGGATTACCGGTTTCACGCATCAGCAGTTGCCGCTTGGGTTCGGCAGTTTGAGGGTCACGGCATGCCATGATGACCTGATAGCCGGCAGTTGCCACTGCGCGGGTAATTTCCATGCCCATGCCACCGTCTGCCCCGGTTATAACAGCTAAATTCACTTTAATAATTAAAAATTGAAAATTAAAAACTAAAAATCAGCCTTTCGCTTCGATTTTCTCTATCTCCTTTTCAGACAAGGTGGAAGCTCCTCCTTCAAATGCTGATGGCATGCCATCTCGATGGAATACATCCGGGCAATGCAATAATTACTATGCCGGCAGTTGCAACGTGCATTCTCTTCGGCACGCATGCGGTTGACAAACCCCGGCTCATTGAGCAGGGCACGCGCCATCTGCACAGCCTCGAAGCCGTCATCCAGCACCTCATCTATCTTGTCCCTGGAAACCAGGCCACCCACATAAACCAACGGTATCTTCAAGGCGGCACGGAATTTCAAGGCATCTTCCAGGAAATAGGCTTCCTTGAACGGTACAGTCGGTATCATCCATTTGCCTACCATACGTACTCCATACTTCAGCCACCAGCATGTCATATAATGTGTCATGCTGCGAATCGGCATTTCGCCCCGCATGACATACATCGGCGCCTTACTGACGAACCCACCGCTCAAGACCAGCGCATGTGCTCCCGACTGCTCCAGTCTCCGGGCCACCTGCATCGTCTCGTCCAGCTCCATCCCTCCACGGAAACCGTCACGCATGTTCATCTTCACAAGCACTGCCATATCGCTGCCGGCAGCCTTCATCACTTCATCCATCACCATATCCATAAAGCGCATACGGTTCTCCAACGAGCCGCCGAACTCGTCTTTACGATGGTTGGTGGACGGGGACAAGAACTGGCTGATGAGATAGCCATGCCCTGCATGAATCTCTACAGAATCAAATCCGGCCTCCCGTGCCAGATTCACCGAACGCCCATAAGCACGCGCCATCTCCGGCAGCTCATCGGCACGCAGTCCGCGCACAAAGGTAGGAGAGTAAAGATTGAAACCGGAAGATGCGCCGACGGGCATACAACCGCAAATGCTCTTATGGGACATGTTGCCACAGTGTCCCAACTGGATGCCTGCCGCAGCCCCCTCCGCATGTATGGCATCAGTCAGCCTACGGAGTCCGGGGATAATCTCGGGACGCATCCACAACTGGCGGTCAAAAGACAGGCCGCTCTGAGTAACTGCCGCATAGGCAACAGTAGTCATACCTATACCGCCCGCCGCTACCGACCGATGATAGTCGAGCAACATGTCCGACGGAGCGTTTCCGGGACACATGCTCTCGAAAGCAGCCGAACGGATGGTACGGTTACGCAAGGTCAACGGTCCGAAAGTGACGGGGGTGAATAACTTGGATTCCATCGTTATGAGTTATGAGTTATGAATTATAAGTTATGAATTATTCATTTTCCATTTTCAACTTTCCATTTTCCATTAATAAAGAAATGGAATGATGCGTTTGCGCTTTCCTACCGCCTCATCGCCAAACTCCTCCCGATAACGGCGGTGAATGGCATTGGCACGGGGAACGAGATTGGCAAACGTCCACCAGACGAACACCCAAGCGGCAGGGGAAGCTGTGAGTATGGCAAACCCAGTCCATTCCACCAGCTCACCGAAGTAATTGGCAGAAGTGACATATCGGTAAAGTCCTTTTCCGGGAAGGTAGTGCTTCGTATCACCCGGCTTACGCAAATGACGTATCACATAGTCGGAATGCAAATTGATGAACATACCCGCAAAACAGAATGACTCCCAACAAGGCATGAGGTTTCAACAAATAGGCCCAGCCATCGGCATACAAGCCTTCGGGAGCGAAATAGAACAAACCGCCCGCCTGCATCATCCCGTTCAAAAGGTTGAAGACGATACCCATCGCCATAATAGCTACCGGCATCCGGCTTTTACCTTTCAGCAGGAACGGAAAAATAAAGGCCCGCTGAAGATAGTGCAACTGAAACAGCAGGAAGAAGAAATATACCGGCACGGTAAATCCCGCTCCACTCTTCCCCCACAACCCAAACATGACGATGAATACCGGCGCTTCCATAAGCACCCATGCCAGTTTATTATTGATGGAAATTCCCCACGAAGCAGTACGGAACATGCCATAGCCTGCCTTGACAAAATAGAGTGCAATAAAGACAGCCAATGCCACAGCACTCATTACCCACAGAAATATCTGAAAAGTTTCCTGATTCATAGTTCTTTATTTATGCGAAGCAAAGATAAAGAAAACTCACAACAAACAAATCGTTTTCTCCGGATAAAATTGTTTTTTCATACAAAAACCAGCGTTTTTTACTGAGAGGATTAAGCAGCAGAGATACAAAAGCCTAATCGTTCCATCATGGAGTAAAATTCATTCCACCATGGAGAAAAAATCGTTCCACCATGGTGGAACGATTTTTCCCCCGTAATGGAACGATTTAAAAGATACAAGTTTAATCCTTACCGTTTCTTAATGGGCACATAAGTCACCTCATCCAAAACATTCTTATAGGCAGGACGGATAATACGCTTGCCTTCGAAATTCAATTCTTCATTGCGATGGGCACACCAACCGACAATACGTGCCATGGCAAACAAAGGCGTGAAGATTTCCTGCGGCAGCCCAATCATCTCGTAGACAAAGCCCGAATAGAAATCCACATTGCTCGAAACCGTCTTTCCATTATTCTTCACACGGCCAAACACATCAATGGCGCGCTCCTCGAGCAGTTCAAGGAAAGCAAACTCGCGCTCTTTCCCTTTCTCGCGGGCAAGGTCGCGGGCAAGCTCTTTCAAAAGTATGGCACGAGGGTCTGAAATGGTATAGACGGCATGTCCGATACCGTATATCAATCCCGTTTTGTTATATGCTTCCTTGTTCAGCATGCGGGTGAAGTAAGTATCAATCTCATCCACATTCGTCCAGTCCTGAATGTTTTCCTGCAGATGGTGGAACATATCGGCAACCTGGATATTGGCACCTCCATGAAGCGGCCCTTTCAAGGAACCGATACCTGCCGCTATCGAAGAGTAAGTATCCGTCCCGGTAGAAGAAGTGACACGTACGGTAAAAGTGGAGTTGTTACCACCACCGTGCTCGGCCTGAAGAACCAGCAGCAGGTCGAGCGTGCGGGCATCCAGCTCCGTGTAGTCCTTCTTCAGCATATAGAGGAAATTCTCGGCAATGGAAAGGTTTTCCTGCGGATGGCGGATATGCAGTGAACGGCCATGGGTGGCATGGCGAAGCATGTTATAGGCATACGCAATGATGGTCGGGAATTTCGAAATAAGGTCTATGCTCTGGCGCATCAGATTATCGCGCGACGTATCATCGGCATTCGGGTCAAAGCGATACATCTCGAGCACGCTTCGCGCCAGGATATTCATTATATTATTCCCTTCAAGCTCGATGATGTTCATCTTCGTTTTCTGCTCCAGCGGCATGTTGTCGTTAATCAGTTCACGGAAAGAAGAGAGTTCTTCCTTGTCGGGCAGGCGACCGGAAAGCAGCAAGTAGGCAATTTCCTCAAAACCGAAACGCTTCTCTTTGATGATGGCGTGTGCCAAGTCATCCACATCATAACCGCGGTAGAACAATTTGCCGGGAATAGGCTTCAGCCCTCCACCGGGGATGCGTTCATAGCCAACCACATTGCCTATTTTGGTCAACCCCACCAAGACTCCCGTGCCGTCCTCATTACGCAAACCGCGCTTCACATCAAACTTCCTGAACAGTTCATTCTCAATCCGGGTAGCTTCCTTCAAATCTTCGGAAAGCTTGTAAATCAGGTACTCCTTCTTCATAATCGTTTCGTTTTATTCGTTATTCCCATTTTCTATTCTCCTTACAATCTCCCGGGTGAAAGTCGAAGTGGACAGCGAGACGCCACCCGGCATAAAACGTGCCAAGTCGGCAGTAGCACGGGCTTCGGTGAAACTCTGCTCCAAAGCTTTCTCTATAAGAGAGGCAGCTTCCTTCCAACCCAGATATTCAAGCATCATCACAGCGGAAAGGATGATGGAACAGGGATTCACAATGTCTTTCCCGGCAATGTTCGGAGCCGTCCCGTGAGTAGCCTCAAAGATGGCATGACCCGTTTTATAGTTGATATTCGCCCCCGGTGCAATGCCGATGCCGCCTACCATGGCAGCCAGTTGGTCGGACACATAATCGCCGTTCAGATTCAACGTGGCAATCACGGAATATTCTTCGGGGATAAGCAACGTGTTCTGCAAGAATGCATCAGCAATGCAGTCCTTGATGACCAGACGCCCTTCTGCCAGCTCTTTACCAAACTCACGTTCTGCCAGTTCGTACCCCCACTTCTTGAAGCCGCCTTCCGTAAATTTCATGATGTTTCCTTTGTGTACCAACGTCACGGAAGGCAGATGATGCTCAAGCGCGTATTGGCAGGCGGCACGCACCAAGCGCTCTGTTCCTTCTCTTGAAACGGGCTTCACGCCAAACGAGGAGGTTTCGGGAAAACGGACTTTTGTCACCCCCATGTCATCATGGAGAAAACGATAGAACTTTTCAGCCTCCGGAGTTCCAGCTTCCCATTCGATGCCTGCATAAATATCCTCGGTATTCTCACGGAATACGCACATATCCACCTTCTGCGGCTCTTTGAGTGGAGAAACAATACCCTATACCAACGTACCGGACGTTGGCAGACATACAAATCAAGCGTCTGACGCAAGGCTACGTTCAAGGAACGGATACCTCTGCCGACGGGAGTTGTCAAAGGACCTTTGATGCCCACCTTATAGGTGCGGAAGGCTTCCATGGTTTCGTCCGGCAACCAGGAACCGGTTTCGTGAAAGGCACGTTCTCCTGCCAGCACTTCTTTCCATTCAATGCCACGCCGGTCACCATAGGATTTCTTGACAGCGGCATTCACGACAGCCTGCATGGATGGGGTCACTTCTGCTCCCACCCCATCGCCGGTAATAAAAGGTACAGTAATTTTTTCCATATTCTATCTTGCATTAAGTGCAGAGCCGGCACGGAACCAGCCTATCTGCTGTTCATTATACGTATGTTGTACTTCAAAACTCTCCTTGCTGCCGTCCTCGTGATGAAGAACCACCTTCAAAGTGCGTCCCGGAGCAAAGTCTTTCAACCCCATGACAGAAATCAAGTCGCGTTCCCGAATTTTATCATAATCCGCCTTATCGGTGAAGGTCAGCGCCAGCATGCCTTGTTTCTTTAAATTCGTCTCATGGATACGTGCAAAGCTCTTCGCCAAAATGACGCGTACATTCAGGAAGCGTGGTTCCATGGCAGCATGTTCACGGCTGGACCCTTCACCATAATTCTCTTCGGCAACGACAATGGAAGGGATGCCTTCAGATTTATACAGCTTCGCAGTGCCTGACACTGTTCCATAGGTATTGGTGGAGCGGTTCCAAACCTTGTTCGTCTCTCCATTGAAAGCATTGACAGCCCCCATCAGCATATTGTCCGAAATATTCTCCAAATGTCCCCGGAAACGGAGCCATGGCCCCGCCATAGAGATGTGGTCGGTGGTACATTTCCCTTGCACTTTAATCAATAAAGGCATATTCAGCAAGTCCATGCCATCCCAGGCAGGGAAGGGAGTCAGCAGTTGCAAGCGCTGTGAATGAGGATTGACCGTAATTTCCGTCTGTCCTTTGCCTGGAGCAATGTATCCTTCCTTTCCTCCTATAAACCCGTGTGCCGGCAGTTCTTCACCGACCGGTTCGGACAGTTTCACAACCTCTCCTTTGGCATTGACCAGCGTATCCCTCAACGGGTCGAAACAAAGGTCACCGGCAATGGTCAGCGCCATCGTTATCTCCGGGGAAGCGACGTAAGCAAAAGTGTTGGGATTTCCATCGGCACGTTTGGCAAAATTACGGTTAAAAGAGGTGACGATGGAATTTTTGCGTTCGGGGTCATCAGTATGGCGCTTCCACTGGCCAATACAAGGTCCGCAGGCATTCGCCATTATCGTTGCGCCAATATCTTCGAAAGCGGCAATCATGCCGTCGCGTTCAGCAGTGGCACGTATCTGCTCCGAACCGGGGTTGACAATCAGCGGAGAAGCAACCTTCAAATTCTTTTCCTTTACCTGCCGGGCAAGGGAGGCTGCGCGGCTCAAATCCTGATAGGACGAATTGGTACACGACCCTATCAGGCCGACTTCCATCCGGCGGGGATAGTTATTGGTTATCACTACCTCGGCAAATTTCGATATCGGTGTTGCTGCATCCGGCGTAAAGGGCCCGTTGATATACGGTTCCAACAGCGAGAGGTCTATTTCAATGATGCGGTCGTAATATTTTTCCGGATTTGCCAGCACTTCGTCGTCGGCGCGAAGGTCGGCAGCTACGGAAGCAGCCATTTTTACCACTTCTTCACGTCCGGTAGCCTTCAAATAAGTACCCATGCGCTCATCGTAAGGGAAAAGGGAGGTAGTCGCCCCCACCTCTGCCCCCATATTGCAGATGGTAGCCTTTCCAGTGGCAGACAATGAAGCGGTTCCCGGTCCAAAATATTCAATGATGGCATTGGTTCCCCCTTTTACAGTAAGAATACCCGCCAACTTCAGAATAACATCTTTGGGAGCTACCCAGCCACTCAATTTACCCTTCAAGTGTACGCCTATCAGACGCGGCATTTTGAGTTCCCACTCCATGCCGGTCATGACATCCACCGCATCAGCACCGCCCACACCGATAGCCACCATTCCCAAACCGCCGGCATTCGGGGTATGAGAGTCGGTGCCTACCATCATTCCACCCGGAAATGCGTAGTTCTCCAATACCACCTGGTGAATAATGCCTGCTCCAGGTTGCCAGAAACCGATGCCGTAACGGGAAGAAACATCCCGAAGAAAATTATACACCTCCTCGTTGGTCTTCGTAGCAGTCACGATATCTTCTTTTGCACCTTTATACGCTTGTATCAAATGGTCACAGTGCACAGTGGAAGGCACGGCAACCTGCTCACGTCCTGCATTCATAAACTGTAATAATGCCATCTGTGCAGTTGCATCCTGCATAGCCACACGGTCGGGCCGGAAGTTCACATAGTCTTCGCCCGTTTATAGTCTTTCACATTCTTCTCATCGTACAAATGAGCATACAAGATTTTTTCCGCTAAAGTCAACGGACGCCGCAGTACGTTCCGTACGCGTTCTATCTTCTCCGAATAAGCGGCATAAAACGCTTTGAGCATTGCTAAATCATATACCATAACCACTCTTTTTAAAAAATTCAATATTGTAAATATTACAAATTAATACAATAAACAAATCATAATAAGGAAAAGTTTAACAAAATAAAGCATTTTTTCCGTCTAAAGCGAAGAATGATTACCTTTGCAGGTATGAAAGAACAAGATACAAACAGTCCTATTATACACCTCCAACGGCAACAGCTTCTGTTGCGTATGGAATACGAATACGAAAAAGAAGAATTCAAGCGACAAACAGAGAACATGGGCGTCGCCCGAAAAGTCAAGCGGGGAGTTTGCTGGTATCCTGCCTCACCGGGCCGAAGTTACTATAACTCGTTGAATCAATTAGTAATAGAAATTACACATACCGAGAACCTTGATATAGAACATAACTTTGAGTTCGGACGTCCCGTCTGTTTCTTCCGGCAATCTGCCGACGGTAAAATCACTTACTTCAATTTTACAGCCACCGTCAGTTATGCTGACGAAGCACGCATGGTAGTGATTATGCCCGGTGCCGGAGCTATTATGGATATACAATCCGGATAATCTCGGAGTCCAGCTTTATTTCGATGAAACTTCTTACCGCACGATGTTCGAGGCACTGGAAGATGTCCTGCGTGCAAAAGGCAACCGGCTTGCTGAATTGCGGGATATCCTGTTGGGTACGGTCAAAACCGGTTTCCGTGAGCTTTATCCGGTACGCTTCCCCTGGTTGAACTCCACTCAGGAGAGCGCCGTCAATAAAGTGCTATGCGCCCGCGATGTAGCCATTGTACACGGTCCTCCGGGAACAGGCAAAACCACCACGCTTGTAGAAGCCATCTACGAAACCCTGCACCGCGAACCCCAAGTATTGGTATGCGCCCAAAGCAATATGGCTGTCGACTGGATTTCCGAAAAGCTGGTGGACAGAGGCGTGAATGTGCTACGAATCGGCAACCCCACACGCGTCAACGACAAAATGCTCTCTTTCACTTATGAACGCCGTTTCGAGAATCATCCGCTTTATCCCGAATTATGGAGTATCCGTAAAGAGCTGAGGCTACTGGGCGGTAAATCCCGCCGCGGCAGTTACGATGAACGCGAAGGGATACGCAACCGTATGAGCCGTCTGCGTGACCGTGCCACCACACTGGAAATACAAATCAACAGTGAGTTGTTCGACAGCGCCCACGTCATAGCCTCCACACTTGTAAGCAGCAATCACCGCCTTTTAAACGGACGCCGTTTCGGCACACTGTTTATCGACGAAGCCGCCCAAGCCCTAGAAGCCGCCTGCTGGATAGCCATCCGTAAAGCAGACCGTGTAGTATTGGCAGGAGACCATTGCCAGCTTCCGCCTACCATCAAATGTTACGAAGCCGCACGTGGCGGGCTGGAACGGACTTTAATGGAAAAAGTCGTAGCCGGCAAGCCGTCTGCCGTATCTTTATTGAAAGTACAATACCGCATGCACGAAGACATCATGTGCTTTTCCTCGGATTGGTTTTACGGCGGAGAGCTGGAAGCTGCTCCCGAAATACGTCACCGGGGAATATTAGATTGGGATACTCCCGTTACATGGCTCGACACTTCCGGCATGGATTTCAAGGAAGAATTTGTCGGGGAAACCTTCGGGCGTATCAACAAAGAAGAAGCAGGCTTATTACTGAAAGAGCTGGAAGCGTACATCCAACGGATAGGCGGAAACCGGATTCTCGAAGAACGTATCGACTTCGGACTCATCTCACCTTACAAGGCACAAGTGCAATACTTGCGGGGAAAAATAAAAGGCAGCGCTTCGCTACGTCCCTACCGCAGTCTGATAACAGTCAATACCGTCGACGGATTTCAGGGACAGGAACGTGATGTAATCTTTATCAGTCTGGTACGTGCCAATGAAGAAGGGCAAATCGGCTTTCTGAACGATTTACGCAGAATGAATGTGGCGATAACAAGGGCACGCATGAAATTGGTTATCCTGGGAGAAGCGGCTACGCTAAGCCACCATGCTTTCTACAAGAAACTGCTTGAATATGTAAGGACAATTAATGATAAGTAATGGAAAGAGGATATGTCAAAATTAAAATTCGCTTGCCATTTGTTTCTTTTCAGATACGGAATCATCAAACGTATTTTGACACACCCCCTTTTGTCATTCTCCGATTTACACCGGAAATCAGTTGTTTTCCGGACGGAGTTTGCGAACCGTTACGGCTGTCTGCCACATTTCGCTTTCACGCAATGCTTTCAGCTCTTCGTTCAGTTTCTCACGATAGTCGGGTTTGGAATTGCTGTCGATGGAAATCTGGGCTTCATTACCGGACTTCACGCTCTGATACAGTTTCTGTACAACCGGCTTGATAGCATCGTGGAACGGGCCCATCCAGTCGAGTGCACCGCGTTGGGCAGTAGTGGAACAGTTGGCATACATCCAGTCCATACCGTTCTTTGCAAACAACGGCATCAATGACTGGGTCAGCTCTTCAACCGTTTCATTGAACGCTTCCGACGGAGTATGGCCGTTTTCACGCAACACCTCGTACTGAGCCAACAGCAATCCCTGGATAGCACCCATCAAAGAACCGCGTTCACCGGTCAGGTCGGAAGTTGCTTCACGGATGAAAGTAGTTTCAAACAGATAACCGGAACCGATGCCGATACCCAATGCAAGCGTTCTGTCCAAAGCCTTGCCCGTAGCATCCTGATAGATAGCGTAAGAAGAGTTCAAGCCACGGCCTTCGAGGAACATTGTACGCAGTGACGTACCCGAACCTTTGGGGGCAACCATAATAACATCAATATCCGTGGGAGGAACCACACCCGTACGGTCGCTCCAGGTAATAGCGAAACCGTGAGAGAAGTAAAGAGCCTTTCCGGGAGTCAAGAACGGCTTGATAGTAGGCCATACGGACATTACAGCCGCATCCGACAACAGACACATAACGATAGTACCTTTCTGGCAAGCATCCTCGATGCTGAACAACGTCTCACCCGGAACCCATCCGTCTGCAACCGCCTTCTCATAAGTCTTACCCTGACGCTGGCCTACGATAACGTTGAAGCCATTGTCGCGCAGGTTGCAAGCCTGACCGGGACCCTGTACACCGTAACCGATAACTGCGATTGTCTCATCCTTTAAAATCTCACGTGCTTTTTCCAAAGGAAACTCTTCGCGGGTCATTACATTTTCAATAACACCGCCAAAATTCAATTGTGCCATTTTTTAGTTTTAATTTTTATTTGTGGCTTATGCCAACCGATTGATTAATAAATTATTTCTCTACAAATATCACTTTAGAACGGCAAACCGCTTCGCCGCCATTCTTTCTTACTTCTATATCATACGTGCCGTTTCCTACATAGTCCTTATAAAAGGTAAGCTCGTCACCGTAATAACTCTCCGCCACATATGTCATTTCGAAACGGCGGATGCGGCTCTCCTTATACAACTCTATCGGAAACAAATCAAGAATATGCTCGATATAGCGAATGCTGTTCACATGTCCGTTAATATCAATATCGCTATATTTGGCATTCAGGGAAGAAGCCGGTTCCGTAGAAGTCACTTTTATACGCGAGGGCTTCTCGATGGGGCAAGGCTCGTCGCACACATAATCCACGATACTGCCGCCATGCAAAGCCAGCAGGTCGGCGGGTTTACGGGTATTGAGGCTAATCATCGCCCATACGGAACGGGCATACCCTATCTTCTTTCCGTCTTTGTCGATAATGGCAAAGTTACGGTCGGTGAAGAGACGGTACACGTTTTCCACCCACGTCCGGATAGAAAAATCCTCGTATTGATACGGCATTTCATCCAACTCGACAGCCAGGCGGGAAAGCACCCACGTATAATTGTCCTCATTCAAGGTAGCAATACCGAAACCGCGTTCCGTGGCATGAAACCCTGCACAGTTCAGCAGATGGTTGCCAAGCACACCCATTGTCAGGCGGCCGGTAAAGTCCACATGGAACGGTTCGGCTACAAACTTATAAGTTCCTATCTTGTTATTCTCGCTCATAGTCCTTCTTGTTCTTTACTCCGGCGGTATTTTGCTTCACGGTCCGCCAGATATTCGTTTACGCGTTCAAAACAGCTTGTCGTGATGGCCACGCGGCCGGAACGTACAAATTGGAGTACGCACTCCAAAGCACTCAGCTCTTCATAGAGGTTGGTTATCTCCTCGCTCATGCCGTTCTTTTCTACAATGGAGAACACGGAGTTCACCTCCACGATGCGCGCGTTGTATTTACGGATGATTTTGGACACTTCCGGTTTCTCTTCCAGTATGGGGGTCGTTATCTTATACAGCGCAATCTCATGCTGGTAGATTTCATCGTCCGTGAAATAGTGCGCCTGCAGCACATCTATTTTTTTGGTGATTTGCTTCGTCACCTTCTCGATAGTATCCTTATCCGTCCAGGCTGTAATGGTATATTTGTGTACCCCCTTGATAGAGGATGCCGAAACGTTCAAACTCTCGATATTGATTTGCCGGCGGGTAAATACAGCCGTTACCTGATTCAGCAAACCTGCAAAGTTTTCCGAATGAACGATGATCGTATATAATGTCTTGTCCACGTTGGTTTAATTATAATTCATAATTCTCTAACATTCCAGCAACATCTGGTTCACCGAACCGCCCGGCGGTGTCATCGGCATCACATTTCCTTCCTCTTCTACACAAGCTTCCAGCAGGAACGGGCCGTCTGTTGCAATCATCTCACCGATGGCTTTCGTCAATTCCTCGCGGGTAAATACCCGACGTGCCGGAATTTCGTAGGCAGAAGCAATCTTCATATAGTCGGGATTCATCATCGGAGTGAACGAATAGCGGCGGTTGAAGAACATGGCCTGCCATTGACGAACATTACCGAGGAAGTTATTGTTCAGCAAAATCATCTTGACGGGCGCTTTCTGTTCCATTACCGTACCCAGCTCCTGCAGGTTCATCTGCAAACCGCCGTCACCCATAAAGACGCAAACCGTGCGGTCGGGGCGACCGAAAGTAGCGCCGATAGCGGCAGGAAGACCGAATCCCATTGTGCCCAAGCCGCCGGAAGTGACGATGCTGCGTTCCTTGCTATACTTAAAGTAACGGGCGGACATCATCTGGTTCTGACCTACATCCGTCACCAAAACAGCCTCATTGTCCGTAGCCTCACTGACGGCACGCACCACTTCGCCCATGCTCAACTTATCTCCTGCCGGATGCAGTTCGGGACGGATAACCTTCTCCTCTTCCATCTGCTCGTAGGGCAGGAAGCTGTCCAGCCACTCTTTATGTCCGGCAGGTTTCAGCAATTCGGTTACTGCGGCAAGAGTCTCCTTACAGTTGCCCAATACGGCCACATCCGTCTTTACGTTCTTGTCTATCTCCGCCGGGTCGATGTCGAAATGGATTATTTTTGCCTGCGACGCATACGTAGCCAGCTTGCCCGTAACACGGTCGTCAAAGCGCATACCCACTGCAATCAGCACATCGCATTTATTGGTATTGATATTCGGTCCCAGATTGCCGTGCATACCCAGCATGCCTTTGTTCAGAGGATGAGCCGTAGGCAATGCGGAAAGCCCCAGCAGCGTACATCCCGCAGGCATATCCGCCTTTTCGATGAAAGCACGCAATTCGTTCTGCGCATTGCCGAGTTCCACGCCCTGCCCCACCAACACCAACGGACACTCCGCCGCATTTATCAGTTCGGCGGCTTGTTGTATGGCTTCCGGTTCCATTTCGGGCACAGGCAGATAACTGCGTACATAATCCACTTCGACAGGCGTGTATTCCGTCTTATCCACCTGGGCATTCTTGGCAAAATCCAGCACCACCGGACCGGGACGTCCGCTCCGTGCGATATAGAAAGCGCGGGCCACCGCCCATGCCACATCTTCCGCACGGCGAATCTGGTAACTCCACTTTGTGATAGGCTGCGTAATGCCTACCAAATCCACTTCCTGAAAGGCATCCGTTCCGAGAAATCCCGTAGCCACCTGTCCGGCAATGACAACAACCGGTGTGCTGTCTATCATGGCATCTGCAATACCTGTAATGGTATTCGTAGCGCCCGGACCGCTGGTAACCAGACATACGCCGACCTCGCCCGACACACGTGCAAAGCCTTGTGCAGCATGAGTAGCCCCCTGTTCGTGGCGAACCAGGATGTGATTCAAATTCTTCCGGTGATCGTACAAGGCATCGAATACCGGCATGATGCTGCCACCCGGATAACCGAAAATGGTCTTTACTCCCTGATGCTCCAGAGAGCGCATCAATGCTTCTGCGCCTGTTATTAAGTTTTCCATATCTATTTATTATTGTTTTTCGGGTACGGAATTCCCAATTATTCTATCAGTCTCACAGCCCCTTTATCAGCCGAGCTTACCATACTTGCATACGCTTTCAATGCTTTCGACACCTGGCGGTCGCGGGTTACCGGCGTCATGGGACGGGCAGCCAGTTCCTCATCCGTCAGTTTCACATTGATGGATCGGTTCGGTATATCTATTTCGATGATGTCACCGTCCTGAATCTTACCGATATTGCCTCCGGCAGCAGCTTCGGGAGAGATATGTCCGATGCTCAGTCCGGAAGTGCCGCCACTGAAGCGTCCGTCGGTAATCAGCGCACACTCCTTGCCCAAATGACGGGATTTGATGTACGAAGTGGGATAAAGCATTTCCTGCATGCCCGGACCACCTTTCGGACCTTCGTGAGTGATGACAACGACATCGCCGCTGACAACCTTTCCACCCAGAATACCGTCGCACGCAGCTTCCTGCGAGTCGAATACTTTGGCAGGACCGGTAAACTTCCAGATGCTTTCATCCACTCCCGCCGTTTTTACCACGCAGCCGTCCTGCGCTATATTTCCTTTCAGTACAGCCAGTCCGCCGTCCTTGCTGTAAGCATGCTGCAGGTCGCGGATACAACCTTCGGCACGGTCGGTGTCCAATTCCTTATAATAAGTATCCTGCGAACCGAGTGCCAGATTAAACTTTCCGGCAGCGGCACTGGAATATTTCCTGACCGCCTCCTCACAGACGTTCGGGCCGGTGATGCAATACCTGTCTATCTCCTCGGCCAGTGTCATTCCGTCTACGCGGCGTACGGCCGTGTCCACCAATCCGCCTTTGGCAAGTTCGCCCATAATGGCAACGATGCCGCCGGCACGGTTTACATCCTGTACATGATATTTTTGGGTATTGGGAGCAACTTTACACAGGCAGGGCGTTTTGCGCGACAGCATATCTATGTCGTCCATCGTGAAGTCCGCTCCGGCTTCATGGGCCACCGCCAGCAGGTGAAGCACCGTATTGGTAGAACCGCCCATTGCAATATCCAGCGTCATCGCATTCAGGAACGCCTCGCGGGTGGCAATGCTACGGGGGAGCACACTTTCGTCTCCTTCCTCATAATACTTATAAGCGTTTTCAACAATCAGCCTGGCAGCGTCCTTAAACAGTTGCTTGCGGTTTGCGTGGGTAGCCACAATCGTACCGTTACCCGGAAGAGCCAGTCCGATAGCTTCGTTCAGACAGTTCATGGAATTGGCGGTAAACATACCCGAACAGCATCCGCAGGTGGGACAGGCATGCTGTTCAATCTTGGCAACCTCCGCATCGCTCACGCTGTTGTCGGCCGACTTAATCATTGCATCAATCAAGTCGAGATGCTGTCCGTTCCACTCCCCGGCTTCCATAGGACCGCCGGAGACGAACACCGTAGGGATGTTCAGCCTCATCGCCGCCATAAGCATACCCGGAGTAATCTTGTCGCAATTGCTGATGCACACCATGGCATCCGCCTTATGCGCATTTACCATATATTCCACGCTGTCGGCTATGATGTCGCGCGAGGGCAACGAGTACAGCATACCGTCATGCCCCATCGCAATGCCGTCGTCAATGGCAATCGTATTGAATTCGGCGGCAAAGCAGCCTTGCTTTTCTACCTCTTCCTTTACAAACTGACCTATCTCGTGCAGATGCACATGTCCCGGCACAAACTGGGTAAAAGAGTTGACTATCGCGATTATGGGCTTTCCCATCTGTTCTTTCTTCATGCCGTTGGCCGTCCACAACGCGCGGGCACCTGCCATACGGCGGCCTTGTGTGCTGAACGAACTGCGTAACTGATGTTTCATCTTATCTGTCTCCTTTTATGAAAAAAGCCTTTCTCACCGTAATGAGAAAGGCTTACTATAAATATCTTTACCGTACAAATACATACACAACCTTTCTCACGCTCTTGATGCCACCACCACGACGCGAATAATATGCAGGACTGCCAGGTTTATGGATGTATGCAGGTTCATAACTAAATTATCTTTATTATTCTCTTATCCGTTATTTATGCTGCAAAGGTAAATGCTTTTTTATAATCTCCAAACAAATTGAAGAAAAAAAAGATATAAACATGAATAATCGTAAGGAAACCACGCTTTAAAATCTTATTTTATCACTTGACGGTTATCCATAAAACGATTCGGATACTTTGCAGAAGTAATGCCAAACACTTACAAAGCACTTAATAATCTGAAAATTACCGGGACGCTTCCTCTCCCGAAGCAAAATATTCGTATCTTTGCGCATTGTCAAAACAGACAATGCAGTATTTACTAATAAGAAATAACAAATTAATGGAAACAGTAGAAAACAAGTACATCACCTTAGCATATAAGTTGTACACAATCGAAAACGGAGAAAAAGAGTTCACAGAAGAAGCTCCCGCAGAGCACCCGTTCCAATTCATATCGGGACTGGGCCTCACATTGGAATCTTTCGAAAACCAGGTGAAAGACCTGAACAAAGGCGATAAATTCGACTTTACAATCAAAGCCGAAGAGGCTTACGGCGAGTATGACGAGGAGCATGTCATCGACCTCCCCAAAAACATCTTCGAGATAGAAGGCAAGTTCGACAGCGAACGCGTAGTAGAAGGCGCCGTAATCCCCTTGATGACCTCGGAAGGCCAACGTATCAACGGAAGCGTAGTCGAAGTAAAGGACGATGTAGTAGTAATGGACATGAATCACCCCCTGGCAGGCTGCGACCTGAACTTCGTAGGTGAGATCACCGAAAACCGTCCTGCCACCAACGACGAACTGTCGGAAATGGCACGCATGATGAGCGGTGGCGGATGCAGCGGCGGATGCGGTGGCGGATGCAACTGCGGAGACTGTAGCAGCGAATGCTGTAGTTAGTGATTAGTGATTAAGGGTTAGCGATTAGTGGTTAGTGATTAAGAGGTGGTGATTTGGTTTATCAATGGCACATATTCATAATGCTGCGATTAATCGCTAACCATTAATCACTAATCATTCCCCCTTAATCACTAATCGCTAACCCCTAATCACTTACTTGTCATTATTTCCAGGACAACTTTGTCGGTTTCATTCATTCCTTTGGAGCCTATCTTCGTGAGGTTTCGGATACTTTGGTCTACATCTTCATCAATAATTCCTTCGACGGAAGTAACACAGCGGTTTTCCATTGCCATGATGGCGGAGAGGACGGCGGTAGAGACGCCGGTAGTTACTTTCAAGGCGCAACTGGGTTTGGCGCCGTCGCAAATCATTCCTGTAAGGTTGGCAATCATGTTCTGAACGGCAAAGGATACTTGTTCGTAAGTACCGCCCATGAGCCAGGTAATGCCGCAACTGGAGCCGGTGGCGGCTACTACGCAACCGCACAGGGCAGACAGACGTCCCAGACTTTGCTTGATATAAATCACGGTCAGATGGCTGAGCATGAGGGCACGGATCAACTCTTCTTCCGATTTGCCGTTCTCCTCGGCATAGACCAGCACGGGCAATGTAGCGGAAATACCCTGGTTTCCACTGCCCGAATTACTCATTACCGGTATCATAGCGCCTGCCATACGGGCATCGCATGCACCGGACGTGTAAGAAAGGATATGGGAGAATACGCTGTCGCCCAAAATCTTGTGTTCATAATTGCCACGTAACATTCTGCCCAGTCCATGACCGTAGTTCCCGTCGAAAGAACGTTCGGCGGCGGCTTTATTCAAACGGGCGGTTTCAAGGATAAAACGGATTTCGTCCAGCGGGGCATTCATGGCAAAGTCATATACCTTCCGCAAGGTCAGGCCTGCGACTTGTGCCTCCTCTTCTCCGCAACCCGCACTTTGCTTGTTTAAAAGGACATCGCCGTCACGGGCTATATATATAAAGGTGGTATGGCCGCCGGCTATAATGGCAGTGGCTTTATTCCCGCCGGATTTGCAGCACACCTCGATATAAAGCTTTTCCGTGATATTCTTTTTCAGCGATATATCGATGCGCTTTTCGCCGATAAAGCGTTTTCCCTCTTCTACGGCGGCAGGATTGCTGTCTTTCAGCACTTCCAACTGATACTCCGACTTACCTATCAGCGCTCCCAGGGCTATAGCTATGGGCAGTCCAATCATACCTGTGCCGGGAATGCCCACTCCCATTGCGTTCTTCAGGATATTGGCACTCAACAAGACATCTATTTTCTCCGGCTTTGCACCCAAGGTTTCGGTTGCTTTCGCCACACATAAGGCAACAGCAATGGGTTCCGTACAGCCAATGGCAGGAACTACTTCGCGCTGTACCAAAGCAATTATTTGTTTTCTTTCGGCTTCAGTCATACCATATATATTTTTATTCAATCTTTATACAAAGATATACGGAATAACAAATAAATACCAGAGTTTACCGCACTTTTTCTTCTTGTATCTGTTATTACAAAATAATAGCGTATTTTTGCAAACTGCTAAACTGTATTTATTTATCAACATTCAAAAAAGAAGGATATGAATTTTAAGAAGTGGACTACTGCTCTCATGCTTGCCTTAGCCGTTTCGTCCTGCATACAAGACGAAGCGCTCAACTCCGAAGCAGCCATTGACGCCTGTACAGGCGCGGATGTACAATTGGCTCACATCAACAGTGACTCTAAAGAAATAAACATATATGTACATAAAGGGGCAAACCTTGCCAAACAGCAACTGCTGTTTACGCTGCCCGACGGTGCCACCATCAAGGCAGACGAACATTCACCGAATGACATCCTTAACAATTACGATTTCAGCAACGAGTCTCACTCCCGCACCTTCACCGTCACTTCCGAAGACGGCGAATGGACCGCTACCTATACCGTAAAAGTAGTACCTGCCGAAATGCCGGAAACATTCCACTTCGAAGACCTGCTTCCCTCTGCCGGTACCGAATACGACATTTTCTACGAATTCGAACCCGGAACTTCAACCAGTGTTTCGCGCGTAGCGCAATGGTCCAGCGGCAACCCCGGCTACAAACTTACCGGCATGACAGACAACCGCACCGGCTATCCTACGCAGCAGGTTACTGACGGCTACCGCGGCAACGGACTGAAACTGACCACTTGCGACACCGGAAGTTTCGGAGCCATGGTGCAAATGTATATTGCCGCCGGAAACCTGTTTATCGGTTCCTTCGACCTGGCAAACGCTCTGAAAGATCCTCTGCGTGCCACCAAGTTCGGCATACAGTATTACAAACGCCCCATAGCGTTGAAGGGTTACTTCAAATTCAAGGCAGGAGAGGTTTATACCGATGAAGGCGAAGTACAGAAAGACATGAAAGACCGTTTCGACATTTACGCCATACTGTACGAAGCAAACGAGAACTCCTTTATGCTGGACGGCAGCAACAGCCTGACTTCCGAAAACATTGTAGCCAAAGCTCAAATCAGTGAAGAGGCTGCTGTAGAAACCGATGAATGGACAGCATTCGAGTTACCTTTCGAACCTATGAACGGTAAAGAGATAAACAAGTCGAAACTGCAGGACGGCAAGTACAAATTAAGCATCGTCCTCTCCTCCAGCGTAAAGGGCGCGTACTTCAAAGGAGCAGTCGGCAGCACATTATACGTAGACGAATTAGAACTTATAAGCGAAGAAATCTGATTATAGAATATGAAAAAGCATCATTTTATTTGCACGATAGCCGTACTGCTGGCAATGGTAGCTAACGTACAGGCACAAGAAGAGAGAAACAAAAGTCTTATCAACTCCTATCTGCACGGTTGGGAATACAACATTAAAGCCGGATTCAATATCGGCGGTACATCTCCCATTCCCCTGCCCAAGGAGATACGCAAGATAGACAGCTACGCACCGGGCATCGCCATTGCCATCGAAGGTAATGCCACCAAGTGGTTCGACGAAAAGAAAAAGTGGGGACTTACCCTGGGAGTGCGGTTGGAGAACAAGAACATGACTACCGAAGCCACCGTAAAGAACTACGGTATGAAAATCATCAATACCAACGGCGGAGAGCTGGCAGGTCTTTGGACGGGTGGAGTCAAAACCAAAGTGAAGAACTCCTACCTCACCATTCCCATCCTTGCCGACTACCGTATCAGCAAGCGCTGGATAGTATCGGCAGGTCCGTACTTCTCCTATCTGCTGGAAGGCAACTTCTCCGGACACGTGTACGAGGGTCACTTGCGCACACCCGACCAGACCGGTTCCAAAGTAGAGTTTACCGGTGAAAGCATCGCAACTTACGATTTCTCCAACGAACTGCGCAAGTTCCAGTGGGGTATCCAATTCGGGGGCGAATGGAAAGCGTTCAAGCATCTCACCGTGCATGCCGATGTAACGTGGGGATTAAACAATATCTTCCAGAAAGACTTCGATACGATAACGTTTAATATGTATCCTATCTATCTGAACTTAGGATTTGGATATGCTTTCTAAACAAGATTTTTTCGTTTTTTGTCGTCACTCGCCACTTTTCGTTTTAATGCATTAAGGACGAAGGTGTTATCTGGTGACGACAAGCTTATATACAGTGACGACCGATTTTTGGTCGTCACTTTTTTCTTTTATATGGGGATATTTTATGTACCAAGCATTGGTATTTTAACTACCAATGCTTGGTACATAAAATACCGCTATGTGATACTTGGAATACCAATGTTTAGTAGTTAATATACCAAAGAGTGGTAGTTACATTATATTCATAACATACTTCTATCTATTACTTTGAGATAAAAGATGAAGTAAAATATAGTGTTTTTTCCTTTTTGTAAACTTATATATTCCTTATAACATATCAAAAGGATGTATAGGGAAACTTCCTAAGAACTTACATATTAAATAAAAAAAGGGGCTATTCAATGCCCCTTTTTATAACTAACACTTAATATTACTCACCAACAATCTCCAATTCATCTACAATAAGCGTACTATTAACGGCTCCCTTAAATTTATCACCATCCTTACTTGAAGAACATACAATAGCCATCATATACTCTTTTCCTTGTTCATAAGACTTGCCTTCTAAATATTTAAAAGGAATCATAAAAGAAGTCCATTCTTTTTTCTCAGAGCCATCCTCCAACGCCGCAACAGCAACACGACGTTGTGACGTATTTATATCTACACCTGTTAAAGGGATATTATTACCTTTATCATCTTTTTGCACCTCGTATAGTACCGCTTGAATAGAACATTCATCAATTACATCAAGATTATCTTTTATATTGTTTTTATCAGAACCGTCAATGTAATTCTCACCAGGTATATAAGTATATACCCCTTTGAAATACAAAGGCTTATTTTCATAAGACACGCCAAATTTTATCAAAGACAAAGGATTTTGCAAAGCTTCCATGAAATCAAATTCGAATTTACCTGTAAATAAAGAACCTGACGTTATTGGAGCAATTCCATTCATATATGTCCTTGAATCCAAGGTTATTAATTTAGCCGCATGTCCTTTAAATCCTTTTTCTTCTTCTATAACAGGAAAACCTAATTTAGGTTCTGCACCCACTAGTGTCCACTAAAAATTAGAGGACGAGTTAAAAATGCATGATAGCCACAAGACAGTAGGCAATGATTGCTGAGTAGACTTGTATCTTTACAGCGTTCTGGGAAGTACCCCAAAATTTCTTTATTTTAAGGTGTTGCTTGAGCCATTTAAAGAACAGTTCCACTTGCCAACGATTCTTGTAAAGTTCCGCAACTTGTAAGGCTGGAATATGTTTTGCATTTGTCAGATAAATGAACTCCTGTTCGTCTTCTTCATCCCAAAACCTCACTAAACGAATCGTTTCAGGATATGATTTTTGGGTATAGAAACCGGTAAGTTCAATCTCACAGTCGGACAATATATTCTTAGGCAGACGTCGTTTCCATTTGAGTACTTTCGTTTTAATATTTGTTTTAGCCCGTACAACAAAGAACGAATCCATCATATGTATCTTATAGAGACGATGATAATCGTTATATGCACGGTCGAAAACATAGAAAGAGCCAGATTCATAAGGTATTACATCCATTGCCTTGACATCGTTTATCTTTGCTTCGGTTATATGGACAAAGGCAGGCACTTGAGTCTCTACGTCATACAACGTGTGGATTTTTATACCTCCCTTATGTGTACGAAAGTTAGCCCAAGGAAACAGCTTCAGACACAAGTCAATCGTGGTAGAATCGAAGGCATATACATTTCCGTTTAGTTTGAATATGTCATTTACTCTTTTCTTTCTGGCCTCGCTTATCATATAGAATGCGAAGTCCTCAAAGATACGGTAGTCCCGGTTTTCATTTGCTTTTGCAAGGTTACTCCGAGTGACATGTTTCCCAACCCCAAGATGGTAGCATTTCTCTTGATGTGCATTCAGCGCAACAATCAGATCACGAAGACTTTCGCGGTTGCACAATTGTCCGAACATCAAAGTAAGAAGTTGATTCCAGCAAGTAAAATGCTTAACATACTTGTTGCCATCATACTTCTTTACGATACGGAGAAACTTGTAGTTGTCTAAAAACTCAACCATTTGGGCGAAAACGTATTTGTCTTTATTTTTCTAAAAATAAATGTTCCTTTTTTCATCATTACGAGTGAAATTCGGATGCAGATTTCATAAAGAGTAAGCCATTTTTATAAAGAACAAGCCATTGACCAAACTCTGGCAAAGGCAGGCAACTTTATGCGGAAAAGACTTTTTATCTTATTTCCTTAAACGTTTTATGAAAAAAAGTTGTTATCTTTATAAAGTCAAAAGCATTTCTTATAAAGCGTATTGGCACATTAACCTCATATATAAACCTTTAAAGCATTTGATATGTTCAACTCATTTGGAAATATTCTCCGTCTTACCAGTTTTGGGGAATCGCACGGTAAGGGCGTGGGAGGAGTGATAGACGGATTCCCTGCAGGAATAGTCATTGATATGGATTTCGTCCAGGCAGAGCTCGACCGACGCCGCCCCGGACAGTCACGTATCACTACCGCCCGGAAAGAAGGTGATAAAGTGGAGTTCCTCTCCGGCATCTTCGAAGGAAAATCCACAGGCTGCCCCATAGGATTCATTGTATGGAACCAAAACCAACATTCTGACGATTACAATAATCTGAAAGAAGTCTACCGACCGTCACATGCCGACTATACTTATAAAGTGAAATATGGCATCCGCGACCACCGCGGAGGCGGACGTTCATCAGCCCGTGAAACAATCTCGCGTGTAGTAGCGGGTGCCCTGGCCAAATTGGCGCTGAAGCAGCTGGGTATACACATCACGGCGTACACTTCACAAGTAGGTCCTATCCGCCTTGAAGAAAATTATACCGCATACGACCTCGACCTGATAGAGACCAATCCGGTCCGCTGCCCCGACCCGGCGAAGGCAAAAGAAATGGAAGAACTCATCTTCAAGATAAAGGGCGAAGGCGATACCATCGGCGGCGTGGTGACCTGCGTCATCAAAGGATGCCCCATCGGACTGGGACAACCCGTATTCGGCAAGCTCCATGCAGCACTTGGAGCAGCCAT